>Ga0302252_1000013_pt1 | contig 430160 bp, 394 predicted proteins | sample AAG_RA_Leu_MG_FD_193511 | JGI IMG/M metagenome (GOLD analysis project Ga0302252, IMG submission 193511) | Enriched activated sludge microbial communities from anaerobic digester in WTTP, New Holstein, Wisconsin, United States - AAG_RA_Leu | ecosystem: Engineered > Bioreactor > Anaerobic >... | reverse complement strand
TTTCCGGCGCAATACGAGCAATTACGCAAAATGCACTTAAGCGGTTGAACCGCCGTATACTGAACGGTACGTACGGTGGTGTGAGAGGTCGGCTGATGAACTAATCGTCAGCCTCCTACTCGATTATATATCTCTCCTGTTGAAAACCCTCATGCCAATGATCAAAAGCAGCAATGAGTAGACGAATATGTACACAAGCATCGCGCTGCTGGGCTGGACTGTGGCTCCAAGCATCCCTTCTGCGCTCAGGTTCGTGCCGGAGGCAGTAGTGAAAAGCAGGGACGATGCCTTCCGGTATGCTATGTCCGAGGGCATTATCAGGCTTGTTACTATTCCTATGTTTGTAAGGGCGGCCTTGGCTGCAGGAGATGTCATGAAGCCGCCTATCTGTTCGAGTATGCCCCCGACCATGGCGCAGAAGTAGAGTATGACGACGGTGACTCCCGAGCCTACTGTGGGCATGAATGTGCTGAGGCATACGCCTGCAGATGTGAGTATTATAGGCAGCATCCAGAGTGCCAGCATTGATTTCATAACAGGGGCGGCGTGGAAAACCGAGGTTCCCGAGCCCGCAAAAAAAACGTTAAGGCCCACTGTGCTGAGGAAAAGCAGCGAAAGGTAGGGCAGGAGCACTGCTAGTATGCCTATGTATCTTCCAAGCAGTAGGCTGTTTCTTTTTATGGGTTTTGAAAGTATAGCATCGAATGTACCCTGCTCGATGTCGGAGGAAATCGCTCCTATGCTTGCAAACACTGAAAGGAATGATATGATGAAGCTGGAGGCGTATATGCCCATGGACACAAGCTGTCCCGATACTGCAAGGCGTATTATGGCGCCCTCTTCGGAGAGATAGCCGTATGAGTACTTTAGGGCCAGGCCGTAGAGCAGAAGGAAGACAGCTGTGAGGGCCAGCGTCAGATAGAGTATCTTCTTTTTTAGCATCTCAAGTAATGTCAGTCTTATTATGGTATTCATCTGGCATCCTCCTCCCCGACAGTCTTTATAAACAGCCTCTCCAGGGCGTTTTCCATGCGCTTGATCTCATACAGGCGCCCGCCCTTTGATACTATCAGGCCGGCTATATCTGGTATCGCTTCGTCGGTCGTCGGATTCATGGTTATGGTTCCATCTGAAGCGGAAATTTTGCTGTCGTAGGCTTTGAGGGCGGAGATTATATCCTCGCTGCAGCTATCAAGCCTTATTACGAGTGGCGAGTTGAGGAGGCTTTCGAGCGTTCCTACTGTCTTTATGGTACCGCGGTCAAGTATGCCTATCCTGTCTGAGAGGAGCTCGACCTCACTCAGCAGATGGGTGTTTAGGAATATTGTCTTGCCCTCGCCCTTTAGCATATGTATTATGTCGCGCACATGTTTCCTGCCTATGGGGTCGAGAGCGCTGGTTGGCTCGTCGAGAAACAGCAGCTCCGGATCGGCTATTACGGCGCAGCCAAGGCCTATGCGCTGTTTCATGCCTTTGCTGTACTGGGATACGCGTTTTTTTTCGTGGCCGGCAAGCCCTACTATGTCCAGCACTTCGCCAATGCGCCTTTTTATCTCAGGCGGCTTCATGCCGTACAGTCGGGCGTGGGTCTCCAGAAGCTCGCAGCCGCTCAGCCATGAGTGGTACTGGAAGAGCTCGGGAAGGTAGCCGATTTTTCTCCTTGCCTCGATGTCGCCAATGGGCCTGCCAAGCACGCTGGCAGTGCCCGATGTTGGATGAAGAAGGCCAAGGAGGGTCCTGATGAATGTGCTCTTGCCAGCGCCGTTTTTTCCCAGGAAGCCAAACACCTCCCCCTCTTTTACAGAGAGGGAGACGTTGGTTATGCCGCCTTTGCCGTCATAGTGCTTTGTCAGATTAACAGTAGATATTATCATTCAATCATCACTCCATAGTATTTGCTATGTCGACTAGCTCCTGCTTTGTGACGCCGTCAAATGCGCTGATAAAGAGCAGGTAGCCGTCCTTTTTAAAGCTCATGTTCGTATACGAGCCGTCCTTTGCTGAAATTACAACGGCCTTTTCGCCGGCCACAGTCATTTTCTCCATAGTTTCCTTATCCTTGTTGTATACTACAGGGATTGTAGTTGCCAGGTTGTCTATCGCTGAAAGCTGTTTTCTCAGGTCCTCCGGTATGAGCTTCATCGAAAGCATCGACTTTATGAGAGCCTTCTCATCAATATCGGACGGTATTTCAAGTGATGGAGCCTTGGTTTGCGCTATGCTCATTCTTCCGCCTGACTCCTTCAAAATTGAATAGCTGACGCCTTCCTCGGTGTGGACATAGAAAGGCTTGTGGCTTACGGTATCAGGCAACAGCGCTTCCTCTCCCAGATATTCCAGGAACTCGTTTATTTTAGCTGAGTCAAGCTCGAATCTGATGTCCATCTCCGGGTGCATGTAGGCTTGGGAATCGGCCTTGAAGCCCTCGGAAAGTTCAGGAAGCTTTGCGTTTGCCAGTAGCCCTTTTACATCTTCAAGAGAGCTTATGCTTTCGCTTGTCACACCTTCATCCTTGGATACCACGTCCACCTTGCCGAAGTCCTGCATGTCAATGGAGCCTCTGCCCTCGCTGAATGCTCTGTCAATCTGGTATATGTCGGATTCGCTTATCGATATTGTCTCTACGTTTTCGACTCTGAAGACCTTCAGAAGATCTTGAGCCATCGCTCTTACGGGTTCGAAAGCGAAAAGTCCTCCTACTATAGCGAGTCCGGCCGCCCCTGCGGCCAGCTTTCTGTATGTTGAATTCATTATCCTTGCCCCCTTGTCATTTTTACTCTGGTATTTTGAAAGCATCAGAGTATGCTCAAAATTCGCAGGAGGAATCTGCATGCCCTCAGAAATGGCGCCTGATATGAAATCTTCGTCCCGTTTCATCTGCTCGAAGTTTCTTTTGCATATAGGGCACAGCTCAATATGCGCCATGACCTCCTGCAAATCGCCGTCGTAGCTCCCGTCAAGCACCTGCTGGAGCACTAAGTCTTCATAGCACTTCATATATATCCCCCTCCTTGCTGTAAAGTTCCATGAATTTCTTCTTCCCTCGCAATATCATCTGGCCTACGCTGCTCTTGGGTATGCCGGTTACCGAACTTATGTCATCGTATGAGTAGCCCGAGAACTTGAGCAGAAGACACGTTCTCTGGCTGGCTGGCAGCTGCGCGAGTATTCTGCGGACATCCTGTATTTGCTCGTTCTTGCATACCTCGTCCTCTGCGCTCATTATGGCTTCAAAGTCATCTATTATGCTGTCCGCCCTTTGCTGGCGGCTGCCTTCTGACCTTATGTAGTTGAGCGCCGTGTTTGCAGCCACTCTGGAGAGCCAAGCCCCGGGATGTTCTATGCTCGATTTTGAGTTGTATAATTTTATGAAGACCTCCTGAGCGATATCCTCGGCAGATGAGTTGCTGGCGAGAAGATAGTAAAGCTGCCTGTATACGACAGGGTAGTACTGCCTGTATATAAGCTCGAATTCTTTTTCTTTTTTGCTTTTTATGAATGGGATCCCGAAAATGCCTACCACCTCCTGTCATATATATAGACACAGCGAGAGCTCAAAAAATGACAAGCCTTTGAGAATTTTGTTGAAAAAATTTTCAAGGGAGACTATTTTGTTTCCAGCTAATACTATGATAACGCAAAAAACAAGAGCCTGTGACTCTTGTTTTTAATGTTGCGAAATTTCTGATGGGGTCCGTATATTTTGCAACAGCTACTTTCTTGTAAAGAAGCATATCTCCGAAAAGCCAAGTTCTTTAAGTCGTTGTTCTAAGTGCATTCTGGCTTCGTTTCCGTGGAGTGCGAATATCTCGTCCCAGTTGAACTTGGCAGCATTTGCAATCACCAGATCAATGGCATGCTCATTTGCCGCAACAACACGGTCGCTCATTATCTCGCCGTCCTCGGCTATTTCGTAGCCAAAGCGCTGTGTCTGGCCTCTGTATTCAATCTCGATGTAGTCGCCGTGAATATCTTCTATTTTTGTTATTTTTACGCTCATTCAATCAGCCTCCCTCAATTATTTAAAACATAAATACGTTGCGATTATGAATTCACACAGGTAAATATTGTTGCTTATCAGATTTTAGGGTATAGTTACCCAATATATTTAGAAGGTATTCTGCAAAAATTATTATTTCCAAGAAACGGGAAGAATGGCTATATGCCGGTTTCATCGAGCTTTTGAAGATTGTAGCGCTTTATAATGTCCATAAGCTTGATCGGATACTTGGAATCCGTGGCGTAGCCGGCTCTTTTCAAGGCCCATGCGCCCTGCGTGCTGTCGTGCATTACTGTGCGGAACTGCTCGTATCTGCTGCCGCTAAGCAGAAAGTTCTTATGGTCATTCCAGCCTTCGCTTGCATTTCGGTAAGCTCTGAACTCAGCATCTATTCTGTAGGTCGTGCCGTTGTACTCCTCCCACGTGTTGGATGTAACGGAGCCAGCAGGGCCTGTGCCCTTTATGCCGAAGAGATTGTAAGAGAGCTGCCCTGTATACTTGTCAACGGGAACGCTTTGTCCCCATCCAGTCTCGAGTATAGCTTGGGCTGTCTGAAGAGCGGCCGACATCCCGGTGTTCCGTTGGGAGTTTTGTCCCATTTGCGACGCCATGTCGAGGAACTTGTCTTTTTCAATTATCGGCACCGGTGCATAGACTTTGCCTGTGTACACTGTCAGAGGTATCGGCTCGCTGACTATTGTCTTGCCGGAATCGTAAGTGCCTGTGGCCTCAATTTTCCACGAGCCGCCATCTCCGGAGGCAGGTGTGTATGAGTATTCGGCCAGGGCGTCAATTCCGCCGGCTATGACCTTCCGTGCGCTTGTAGACGGATTAACCAGGGCGAAGCTGATGCTGTCTAGAGTGACATTGCTCTGAACCTGCAATTTCACCTGGCCTGTTATGACCTGATTAGGGCCGACGCCGCTCATAAGCAGCTTTGGCGTACCCGGAACAGTGACATTTATAGGAGTGCTTTCGTGTAAAGTTCCCTTGGTATCTGTCACACGAACCATGAGCTCCCAGTGGCCCTTCAGCTCCGGTACGGGGAACCACCTGAAGCTTTCGTAGCCGGTCGATTTCAGGATTTGCTCTGCACCAGTATTCGGATCCCGGAGGATGTAATCGGTCCGGCTTACATCGAAATTCCTGTCAGCCCAGAGCGTTGCAGGCTTGTCTACAGAATCGCCCGGCTTGACTCCCCTGAGTTCAAGCTTGCGCTCCAACTGCGCCAGCGCTGTCACAGCCGCGCTCTGATTGATGCTTGCGTTTGTAGCCACAGCAGGGCTTGAGTAGGAATTTCCGCTGTGGTCGTAAGCCGTTACCTTGAAGTTAACAGCTCCGTTGTCCTCGAGCATAGGCGTCCACTTGTATTGGCCGTAGGGATCCAATTCTTCTGTGGCAAATATTTTGCTTCCGTTTCGGCTTGTTATCTCGTATTTGACATAAGCCGCCGAGAAATTGGTTTCTGTTCCGAGCGAAACGCTCTCATTTATAATCTGGCCCTCCGCGATTCCTGTAAGGGAAACGGAAGGAACGACGGCAAGTTGCACCGGAACGGCGTCTCCTGATATGAATTGTCCGTTAGCGTCGTAAACGGCGGCGACTACGATGCGCTTGCCGTTGTCGCTTAGGCTGGGCAGATAGTTATATTCCCCGCCCAGCTGGTTTCCCTGAGCTATGACTATGCCTCTTGCCGTAGCGGGGTCAAGGAGTAGATATTTTATCGCGGCGGCTGAGGGGATTTCGCTTTGAAATTCGGATTTTAGCACAGCAGCTCCCGTAATCGTCTCATTGGCGCTCAGTGATGATATTTTCATATCAAAGAAAGGCTCAATAGCGGACGTCACCGAGGAATCTACAAAGACAGTCCTGCTGGCATTGTCCCATTTTATGCCAACGCCGAGAGCGTTGCTTACAAGGCGCAGGGGAACGAATGTCCTATCACCCATGATCTTTGGGGACACGTCAGTCAGGTTGTAGGACTCGGTTCCGCTGCTGTTGTACGCTATAAGGCGGCTGTCGATCCTAAGAAGCACAGAGCGGTCGCCCCTTACTATATGGACAGTCCTGTCCTGGCCATTCCATGTGACCTGGGCGCCAAGTTGCTCGGAAACGAGTCTTACCGGCACCAGGGTGCGGCCGTTTTCTATGAAAGGAGCAGGCGAGGCTGAAATCTCCTTGCCGTCAATTACGAGCCGCACGTTGCCTGAAGCTGTGGCAGTATATGAAGGCAGTTGGACAAATGCGAGCGCAAGTGATATGCTTATTATCAAACGTAAAAATTTATTTCTGTTTTTTTCTTTCACGTATAAAACCTCCCGAGCTGTCTATAGAAATCGATTTGGATATTGACGTTCACATAATATTTATATCCAAAAGAGTCAGTAAAAATCGAATACTTGCTGATTGGATTTTTGTAGACTGGATTGGGAAAAATTCATACATATATTAATAGTGGAGGGGAATATGATGACTAGTACAATTTCAAGAGAGAAAGCGCTCGAACTGCTTATGAAGTACAACAAGGAGCCTTTTCATATTATGCACGGGCTTACGGTTTCGGGTGTTATGAAGTGGTATGCCCAGGAGCTCGGCTACGGAGACGATGCCGAGTATTGGAGCATTGTAGGGCTGCTGCACGACATCGACTTTGGAATGTTCCCGCAGGAGCACTGCGTCAAGGCTCCGGAATTACTAAGGGAGGCGGCTGTGAGCGAGGAGATGATATATTCCATCTGCAGCCACGGGCATGGCATTTGCGTGGACATGGAGCCAAAGCACATGATGGAGAAGGTCCTGTACGCATCAGACGAGCTAACAGGACTAATAGGCGCAGCGGCGATCATGCGTCCGTCAAAGAGCGTAATGGACCTGGAGCTGGCTAGCGTCAAGAAAAAATTCAAGGACAAGAAATTCGCGGCAGGCTGTTCCAGAGATATAATAGGAAAAGGGGCGGAAATGCTGGGCTGGAGTCTGGATGAGCTTATAGAAAAGACAATAATGGCCATGAGGTCATGCGAAGAATCCGTAAGAAGCGCTATGAGTGATTTGAAGCTATAATAAATCCGATGGGAATTATCAAACAAAGCCAGGTGAAACTTATTGCCGGCTTTTCTCTTTTTTGATGAAGATGCATACATTTACTACATATGCCTAATTTGTTTTTTGCAAAAATTTTGAAAAGTGAGAAAGCTGATATAGACATGCAAATCAGAACAGCTTAAAATAATAAAAAGGGAAGCGGGGTGTTAATATTAAAAAAGCCTATAAGATTATTGCGCTGCTGATTAGCATAATAGTTGTGAGCATATCTTACTACAGCAAATACAATTCACTTATAAATGAATTTGAAAACACAGCAACGTCTAAAGAATTTCTCCTCAGGGAACACATAAGAATGAGCAGCAATTTCATTAAAAGCATGATGATACACGGCAATACATTTTTTGAAAATGGCTCAGGCTCAGATTCTGAATTTTACAGTCTTCTGAAGTATAATCCAAAGGCCAACAGCTATAACATGGATTCTGCAAAGGTAACCACCCGGGAAAAGGAACTCGGCAATATAACCGGTCTGGGGAAAATCCCGGAAGCCGGCGAGGTCAGAAATGAGCTGAATCTGGCCCTTCAGTACAATAAGTTTTTCAGCAGTTACTATGAAAAATTCCCGGACGTTGCATGGCTTTACTACACCAGCGAGAATGATTTCGTAAACATGTACCCTTGGATTTCATCAAAGGATTTCACATTTTCAGAAAAACTAAAAACAGTCGAATTCTATAAAATTGCAAATCCGCTCCATAATCCGTTTCGCAAAATTGTATGGACACCCGCCTACATAGACGAGGCGGGCAAAGGGACTATGATTACATTGTCAGCGCCAATATACGACAAGGACAATTTCAAGGGAGTTATTTCCCTTGATTTGACTACCGCCTGGCTGGCGAAAATAATAGCTTCAGATTATGAAGGCTACTTGATTGAAGATACAAACTCTATTCTGTCAGTCAGCCATAGCAGAATTTCCAATGACTCAGATAGAGAATTGGACGCGTTGATGAAAATCCCGGCAAAGGATTTTGAAAAACTGAAGAAATTGAAATTAAGTGAAGTGCAAATATTGGACGGCTATTACATATATTTGGCAAGTTTTAGTGAAGCGCCCTGGAAGCTGTTCTATATTGTTCCGGTGTGGCAGATTGCAGGCAAAGCCGCCGCTTCAGCCCTGCCGATTCTGCTGATAAGTGTATTTTTGATTATATCGATGAATCAAATTGAGAAGCGTAAAAAAAGCGAAGCACTCCTTAAAAGAGAAAAAGAGCTCTTGGAGACTACGTTCTTTTCGATTGCAGAGGGGATTATTGTTACCGACAAGTCGGGCAGAATAACGCTGATGAATGCAATTGCAGAAAAATATACAGGCTGGACTAAAGAGGAGGCCTGCGGCAGGGAATTTCATGAAGTATACAACAACATAAATATTGAGACTCGAGAGCGAAGGTATAATCCCGTGGCTCATGTACTTGAAACCGGTAAAAACATCCGTTCGGACAGGTATATAGGCTTGATTTCCAGAGACGGCTCTGAAAGCTACATATTGGGCAGCGCAGCCGGAATAATTTCTGATGCCGGAGAACTGTCAGGTGTAGTAGTGTCCTTCACGGATATAACAAAGGAATACGAGCAGGAAAGAGAGATAGCGGGCTTCCTTAACATAAATCTGGATATGCTCTGCGTTGTCGACATGGACGGAAAATTCCACAAGGCGAACAAGAGATTTGAAGAAATGCTGGGCTACAGGACTGAAGAAATGGAAGGTAAAAGCGTATTGTCACTGGTGCACGAGGAAGATAAGATGCTCATGCTCAGTGCGCACAGGGAGCTGCTTGAAAAGAAGACGGTTTCTGCATTTACTGCAAGGTGCAGATGCAAGGACGGTTCCTACAAATATATAGAGTGGCACGCTCAAATAGGCAGCGGGAAATATATTTATTCATCAGCAAGAGATGTGACTGATAAGCGCGTGCTTGAGGAGCGCCTGCGAACGAGCGCGACGAAGGACGAGTTGACGAGGCTTTACAACAGAAACTTCTTTGAATCAATCATAAAAAACAAGCTGGAAATGGCTGATATTTCAGACGAGGCTATTTCCATAGCGCTGATCGACCTGGATCACTTCAAGCAGGTAAACGATACTTGGGGGCACCCGGCAGGCGACGAGCTGCTGAAATCAACGGCACAAACCATAGAGAGAAACTTGCGCAAATCTGATATTTTAGTAAGGTTCGGCGGAGAGGAATTTATTGTGCTCATGCCCAACACATCAATTGATGGAGCCATGGCTGCATCAGAAAAAATACGCTTTGCTATAGAAGGCTGTATACACCCGACAATCGGGAAACAAACCGCCAGCATTGGTGTGGCCGAGAGATTGGAGTCGGAGGCATTCAGCAACTGGTATGCGCGTGTGGATGAAGCGCTTTATCGTGCTAAGCATAGCGGGAGGAACTGTGTTGTAGCGGCTTCGGGTATAAAATAAAAAGTGCTGCAAACCCTTATAATGGGGTTGCAGCACTTTTTTATTTATAGTCTATTACATTGAGTCCGAAGGATTTGATAAGCTCCCTTCCCTCTTGCACAGCCTTAGCAGACGGAGGCTTGAAGGAACAGCTGTATTCAAGGCCCAGCGCCGGATACTTGCTCTCTCCGAAGCTGTGGTAGGGGAGCAGCTCGACTCCTGCCGCGTCCACATTCTTTGATATGAAATCAAGAGTCGACCTTAGGTTATCCCCGTCATTTATGCCTTCTATGAGCGGAATTCTGATGACGGGCTTTTTCTTCATGTCGGACAGCCTGACAATGTTTTTGAGTATTCCGCAGTTTGGCGCGCCGGTGAGCTCCTTGTGCACCTGGTTGTCCATATGTTTCAAGTCGACGAATACAAAATCTATAAGCTCAATTGTATCCTTGAGCTTGTCCCACTCGAAATAGGCGCTAGTTTCTATCGCAGTGTCTATTCCGGCAGATGAGCAAAGCCTTACCATGGCATCAAGGAATTTAGGCTGCATTGTGGGCTCGCCGCCTGAGAATGTCACTCCGCCGCCCGATTCCCTGTAGAAAACTGAGTCACGCTTTATCTTTCGGAAAAGCTCTCCGGCTGTTGTCTTGCTTCCGTACAGCTTCAGAGCCTTGCTCTGGCAAAAACTCAGGCACTCAAGGCACATCATGCACTTTGACCGATCAAAGCTCGCCTTGTCGCCGGATTGCGAAGCTGCACCTGTGGGGCATATTTGCGAGCATTTCCCGCAGCCTGTGCACTTTTCGCTGAAAAACAAGATTTCAGGCTTAATCCGCCATGACTCGGGATTGTGGCACCACTGGCATCTTAGAGGGCAACCCTTCATGAATATTGTGCTTCTTATGCCGTCTCCGTCGTGAAGAGACCAGCGCTGAACTTCGAATATTATGCCTTCGGTTTTTTCTAAACTTTCTCTATTTGTCATGATAATGACCGTCCTTGTTATATTTCCTCGTATGTCGTCCTGGCTATTATTGCATCCTGCATTTGCTTTGACAGATTCACAAACTGCGTGCTGTAGCCGGCGACTCTCACAAGAAGGTCCTTGTATTCCTCGGGCTTGGCTTGTGCCGCAAGCAGAGTCTCTCTTGAAATTACGTTGAATTGAACGTGGAACGCTCCAAGCGAGAAATAGGCCCTTATGAGTGACGCCAGATTCTTTAGGTTCCTCTGCGATGAAAGCAGCTCTGGTGAAAGCTTGATGTTGAGCAGTGTTCCGCCGGAATGCACGTCGTGGTTTATCTTAGCCGCGGAGCGCATTGCCGCCGTAGGGCTTGTTATGTCTGTTCCTGCATGTGGAGATACTCCTTCTGTAAGAGGAGCCTTTGCCATCCTGCCGTCAGGTGTGGCTCCTATTATGCTGCCAGTCGGGATGTAGTTGGATATGCCCATGAACGCTGAGTTGAAAGGCGAACCGAATATATCCTTATATTTTTTGATCTCCCTGTTGTAAAAGTCGGATATCTCGACTACGAGAGAATCCACATAATCGTCGTCGTTGCCGTATTTAGGGCACTCGAGGGCTGACTTCCTGAGTTCTTCAAAGCCAGCCCAGTCTGCATCCAGAGCTGAGCATAGCTGCGACATGCTGGTGGTTTTCTGATCGAATACAAGCTTTTTAACAGCCGCAAGTGAGTTTGCAGCGTTGGCTATACCTATTCCTGTAAGCACGGGACCTACATTGTATAGTGCTCCTCCGCGGCTGAGATCTAGCCCTTTTTCCATGCAGCCGTCAACAAGCAGCGACAGATAAGGTCTTGGAACAATCTCGGTGTGTACCTTCTGGGCAACTACGGACGCAATCACCGAGTGCTTTATGAGGTTTGCAAGCTGCCTGTAGAATGCCTGCTTCACATCCTCGAATTCTGCGAATGCATCTGGCGAGGACTCCTCTAGTCCCATGAGCTCGCCCGTGAGCCTGCTTTTGCCCATGTTGGTGGCGTATTCGAAGGCCGCTGGCAGGTTCACGTTGACTGCCGAGGTCCATTCCCCCACCTTCCTGAAGTGCGGCACAACGCAGCCGCAGTTGCTCCAGTCACGCGCATCTTCAGGAGACAATCCGGCGTTAAGGAGCATCTCGTAGCCTGCCCTGTCGTTGTGTATTGCAGGGAAGCCCGTACCCTCCTTGACAAGCTCGCACACAGCCATGAGGAACTCGTCCGGTGAGTCGGCGTGTATCCTGACGCTCAGGCCAGGCTGATGTGTCTTTACATTATTTGTAGCCTCAAGGCAAAGGTATGAAACCTCGTTTGTGGCGTCTCTTCCGTCTCTTGTTCTTCCTCCCACTGTGAGGTTCTGGAATGCGTTGTAGCCTGCAAAATACTGGGCAGTATTCTTGGATATGGCCCATGCCCACTCTGATAGCTTGAGCCACAGGCACTCTATAAGGCCAAGGGCCTGCTCCCTTGTAATACTGCCGCTCTCGAAATCCTTCTTGTAGAAAGGATAGATGTACTGGTCGAATCTTCCAAGATTGAGAGCAAGCGAGTTTTCCGAAAGTATTGAGCCGAGTTGGACAAACCAGACAGTCTGGAGCGCCTCGTGGAATGTCGAAGGCGGATTCTCGGGAACAACCGCGCATATCCTCGATATCTCAAGCAGCTCCAGCTTTCTTTGAACGTCGTCTTCCTGGGCCGCCATGTCCAGAGCCGCCTTGGAGAAGCGTTTCGCGAGAGTAACTATGGCGTCGCACGATTCGATTGCCGCCTTGTAGAAGTTAATCTTGTCTATGTTTTCGTTAGAAATTGGCTCTATGCCTTCAAGCTTTTCAAGAGCCTCCTGCTTTATGCCGGCAAAGCCCTTTACGAATATTATATCCTGGTAGTCTGGAGTTATCTCGCCGACGGCGCTTCTCCATTTAGAGTCATTGTCTATTATGCCCGTGTCAACGCCTATCCTTGCAGTGTCCTCTGGGAGCCTTGCAAGGAAGGTCTCTTCGAGAGATTTGCCTTTCCAATAGGGGAATATCTCGTTTCGCAGGATGGCCTTTTGCTCTTCGCCTATCGTATAGGGGTCCTGGCTCCTGGATTCGAAGGTGTCCATCTCCTCCTCGACCCATTTCCATGAGAATTCGGGGCATATGAAGCCTGAGCGTTTATATATTCCGGGAGTTCCAACGATGAGCTCGCCCTCGAATATAGTAGTAGGCAGATTGTTGCAAAGATGCTTGAAAGCCTTGGCCCTTCTCAGTATCAGTGGCTCCCCCTCGGTCTGCTTGTGTGACTCTGTGAAGGCTATCGTTCTTTCGACGCATATGGCAGGCCTTGTGTTCAGGTATTCCTGCCTTATCTTTTCGATTCTCTCTGAGTTCATAGCTAAACCTCCTGTTAATTTGAATTTGACGATAAAAACTCAGCCAGCAGATTGCACGCCTTTTCCATGTGCTGCTGGAGGAGTGCGCATGCCGCTTTGCTGTCTTTGGCCCTGCATGCCTTGATAAGCTTGTAGTGTTCTTCCTGAGAAGTGGGGTGGTAGTGCATGTCGAGCAGATATATTCTCATGTACCTTTCGACATTGAGATGCATGTTTTCAATGAGTTCCATGAGCCTCATTCTTCCGCTGGCCTTGTATAGGGTGAAGTGAAACTCCCAGTTCAGCTGGCTGAGCGTGCTTCCGTCCGTGATTATGTCCATCTGCTTGAGCAGGGACTCTGCGTATGCAAGATCCTCATCTGTAAGGTTATCTATCGCGAATTCCAATGCTCCTTTTTCGAGAAGTATTCTTATCTCGAACAGTTCACGGACCTCGTCCGCCGACAGCTCACTTACTATGGCGCCTCTGTTGGGGAAGATTTTTACTAGCCCCTGCGCCTCAAGTCTTCTGAGCGCCTCGCGCACTGGTATCAGACTGGCGCTGAACATTCCGGCTATTTCTTCCTGCTTGAGTGACTGGCCTCCTTTAAGCTCCCCGTTGAATATGGCCTCTCTGAGTGCTTCGGCGATTATGTCGGGCATGTTTTTTCTGTGCCCTAGTTTTTTATCTATAAGTGATTTAGTCTCCATGTATTTATTATATACTAGAAAGGGAGGAAATATTCTATATTTTATAAAATATACTGTATACATATAATTTCCGGAATGGTTGGAAATGAATAAAAAAAAGCCCGCAATGAATACGGGCATATTTATGCAGGCATACTAAGCTATTGATTTTCTATGTTCACTTATACTATGCAAGCTGTCATTGGGCATTTCTTTTTTTAAAAAGAAAAAAATTGAATCAAATCCCAACCGTTTAAGGCGTGACTCTATGTATGCCTTGGATTCTCTCTCGCTTAAGGCAAAAACTCTATCCCAGTCCAGAACACTTGGATTATCAGCGATGAAGTCAATTGCTTTTTCGTTGAGGATGACGTGCATCTTGTCCAGGAAATCTCCGTCATCGGAGATTTCATAACCAAAACGTATTGATTTGCCGCTGCTGCATGATATCTCAAAATAGTTTCCAAGGATGTCCTTAACCTTTTTGACTGAAGGCTTCATAAAATCATCTCCCAGAGTAAAATATTAATAGTTAATTAACTAACAACTCATTCTATGTATATTATACCCTTGTTGCGCATAAATATAAACAAAAATCAGTAAAATTTACATAGAAATTCAGAATGGCTGGGATTTATAATTTGAATAATTGCTGGAAAAGCTCACGACGAATGTTTGGATAATTTTCAAATTATGTGCTGCAATGTGAACATATGGTGGTGAGACGCCGGAATTTGGGTATTAAATATAAATGAAACTGCAGTTTTTGGAGGTGACCATATGGATGACAGGATGAGCGACATAATAACTGAAGAAATGTTCATGAACCTCCCACGAGAAGGCCCTGGAGACAACGAGGAGACCAGGAGGGCGCTTTCTGTGCTCGGTTTTCTGCCAAGAGGGCTCAAGGTACTTGACATAGGTTGCGGTCCGGGGGAACAAACAATTGAGCTGGCAAGAAAGATAAACGGAAGGATAACGGCGCTTGATATAAACCAGATGTTTCTCAATGAGCTAAAGCGCAGGGCCAAATATGCCGGCGTGCTCGAAAAGATTGATATTATAAATGGATCAATGTTTTCCATGGGCTTCCCTGATGCCAGCTTTGACATTATCTGGGCTGAGGCGGCTATTTATATTATGGGATTCGAAAATGCTCTGAGGGAATGGAGGAAGCTCCTCAAAACCGGAGGCTATGTCGTGGTGTCCGACATGTGCTGGTCGCGAGATGACATGGACAATATACCCGATGAGATAAGAAGCTTCTGGGAGAGGGAAGCTCCGGGAATGAATACTCTCAGCATGAACAAGGCGATAGCTGAAAAGATCGGATACAAGCTGCTGGATTGCTTTATGATACCTGAATCCGCATGGTGGAAGAATTATTACGGGCCGCTTGAAGAGAGAATTGGCCAGCTCAAGAAGAAGTATGCTGATCAGCCTGAGGCAATAGACCTGCTGGACGATGGTCTTGTTGAGATAGAAATGTTCAGGAAATATAGCGATTACTACGGATATTATTTCTTTGTTATGCAGGCGGAGTAATGGACCGTTCCGGGTTAAAGACCCTTTGAGGCACATGGTCAAGAAGATAGTCATATAGAATGAATAGAATCTAAAGAGGCAGGGCTTTTGCTCATGCCTTTTTATAATGTGAGCGTAAATAGATGCCAATTATTAAAAAAATAAATATAATATAGGAGCAATTATAAAAAATACTTATTCAACTCGAATCTGAAAGCAATTCAATTGATATTGTAAAAGCCTTGATATATAATGATTTAGGCTGGCTTGGCCATGAAGGCGGATTAAAAAGCAGTACATATTAACACTCCCCAAGGCTAAAGCGAGAGGCTTAAAGGCGCTTTTGAGGTAATGAAATGTATAAAATGGGAAAATAACACAGATTGGAGGATGACATTGAAAAAAATAATTTTCGACTGCGACAATACTTTCGGCGTGAAAGATTGCGACGTGGATGACGGCCTGGCATTGCTCTACCTGCTTGGACATGAAGAGGCAGAGCTGCTTGGCATAACATGTACATACGGCAACAGCGACATTGAAACTGTATATGGCAATACAAGAAGCATGCTAGAGGAAATCGGGCGAAAGGACATTCCTGTCCTGAAAGGCTGCGCCAGTGCCTCAAATGTGCAGAGCGAAGCTGTAGACTTTCTTGTCGAAGCGGTAAACAGGAATCCGGGCAAGATTTCAATACTTGCCACAGGCTCGCTTACGAATCTGCATGGAGCATACCTCAAGGACAAATCATTTTTTGAGAAGGTCAGCGAAATAGTTCTTATGGGAGGCGTGACTGAGCCTCTTGTAATAAACGGAAAACTAATGGCTGAGCTGAACTTTGCATGCGACCCCCAAGCGGCCCAGTGCGTGCTTTCTAATGGAAGGAATGTCGCGGTTGCAACAGGCAACAACTGCCTTGCGGCATATTTCACACGCGAGGGATACAATCGGCGCCTCAAGCAGTCCGAGCTCCCTGCGGCGCGATACATACACGAAAAGACAGCATACTGGTATGATTATATGAAGGAGCAGTTCGAGTTGGACGGCTTTTTCAACTGGGATGTTGTAGCGGCGGCCTATCTAATGGACAAGAAGCTTTTTGATGAAAACGAGACTGCAATCACACCTACGGTTGAATCTCTTCAGGAAGGTTTTTTAATTGGGAGCGGCAATGAGATGAAGGTTAAGCTGCCAAGGATAATGGATCCAGCTTCCTTTGAGGAGGCAGTTTATGCGGCCTACTTAAATGTGAGCATGGACGGAGGAGCATGGCTATAAGAGCTTTGGGTCTTCGGCAAGAGGCCGGCTTTTATATAAAACAAATATTTAATAAAGGAGATTGACACGTATGAGCAGAAAAATTATTGCATTACTGCTGAGCGCAATGCTTGTGATGTTTTCAGCGGTGGGATGTTCAAAGGAAAAGAAGCAGGAGGAGTTCGACGCCAATGCGGATTTTGAAACTATTGTGGAACAGGCAAAGGGCTCTACCGTAAGATTCTATGGCTGGGGCGGCGACGAGCAGAGAAACAAGTGGCTTGATACTGTAGTGGCTCCTGAGCTGAAGGAAAAGTACGACATCACCCTTGAGCGTGTGCCTATGGACATAGACCAGATCTTGGCTAAGCTTTCTGGAGAAAAGCAGGCGGGAGAAGAGAAGGGCTCCATAGACATGATATGGATAAACGGCGAGAACTTCTATTCAGCCAAGGAGAACGGGCTTCTTTTCGGGCCCTTTGCCGACAAGCTGCCTAACTTCAAGAAGAACATAGACGAGAATTCAGAGGAGATTCAAAAAGATTTCGGATATCCGATAGAAGGCTACGAAGCTCCTTACGGCAAGGCCCAGATAGTCTTTATAAACGACAGCGCAGTCACTCCCGAGGCGCCCAAGAATACGGCCGAGCTTATGGAGTATGCCAAGAAGTACAAGGGCAAGGTTACTTACCCGGCTCTTCCTGATTTCACAGGCAGCGCCTTTGTCAGAAACGTAATATATGACATAGTTGGCTACGAGCAGTTCATGGATATGGAGGCTGACAAGGCCACTGTCAAAGCGGCCATAGAGCCTGCCCTTGAGTATCTTAGAGAGCTAAATCCTTATCTGTGGAACGAGGGCAAGACGTTCCCTGCTGCATCCACGGAGCAGGACAACATGTTTGCCGACGGGGAGCTTGCGCTTAGCATGAGCTACAGCCCGTATTCAGTTGCTTTATCCATAGAGGACGGCTTGTATCCTCAAACAGCCCGTGCATTCCAGTTCGAAAAGGGAACAATAGGAAACACAAACTACATTGCCATAGCTGCCAATTCGCCAAACAAGGCTGCAGCCATGGTTGCTATAAACGAAATTATGTCGGCAAAGCTCCAGGCCAGCCAGTTCTCTGTGCTAAAGGCGCTGCCTGTGGTTGAATACAGCAAGCTCACAGACGATGAAAAGGCAATGTTTGACAAGGTGGACATAGGCAAGGGAGCCATACCTCAAGACGAGCTTCTTTCCAAGAGGCTGCCAGAAATGCCTGCCAAGCTCGTTCCGATAATCGAGGAAATATGGGCTGAAGAGGTAGTAGGCAAGTAATGGCAAGATTGTACGGGAAGGTTAGCAAGGCCCTGGGCAATAATCACATTATGCGCAAGCTGGAGCCCTATGTCCTGCTTCTTCCCTTCATGCTGCTTGGACTGCTCTTCTTTCTTGGAATAGGTAACGCTCTGCTGCAAAGCCTTGGCTATATACCCGCCCTGGGGCTTTCGGAGCTTACCTTAAGCTATTACAGGGAAATACTTCAAAAACCGGCGCTCCTTGACTCTGTGAAGGTAAGCCTTGCTATCGCCCTGGTTTCATCAGTGCTGGCAACGGTGCTGGGAGTGCTGCTCTGCGCGGCCATGGTCCATACTGGAATAGCAGGGGGCTGGAGGCTTCAGGCCATAAAGCTCCCTATACTTGTGCCCCACATGGTTGTGGCTCTTTTTGCGGTCACCTTCATGTCACAAAACGGGCTGCTCGCGCGAACGCTATACCAGCTGGGGCTTCTGGGCTCCCAGGGGGATTTTCCGCAGCTGCTGTACGACAAGAACAACGCGGGAATAATAATAGCATACCTGTGGAAGGAGATACCCTTTGTGGCCTACTTCGTCCTGGCGCTGATGTCCAGTGTCAGCAGCACACTAGGGGAGGCCGCTGAAAACCTGGGAGCCTCCAGGCTAAGGACCTTTTTCCACATAACACTGCCCCTGAGCATGCCCGCAGTTAAAAAGGCGTTTCTCATCATTTTCGCTTTTGCCTTCGGCGCCTATGAGCTGCCTTTTCTGCTGGGGGCCACACTGCCTAAGGCCTTGCCGGTGCAGGCATACGTGGAGTACGTAAATCCAGACCTGCGCCATAGGCCCTATGCCATGGCAATGAACAGCATTATGCTCCTGCTTACCCTTGCAATATCGGCAGTGTATTACTGGCTGCTGAGAAAAGACTTCAAAGGGACGGGTGGCGGTCAATATGAAAAATAAAAGAAGCCTTTTTCATAAAATTATTGTCTACACAGCAATTTTATCCATAGCGGCGCCTATTATGGTGCTGCTTCTTTGGAGCTTTGCAAGCAGATGGGCCTGGCCGAAGCTCCTTCCCGAGGGATTCTCGCTGCGGGCCTTCGATGAGCTTTTCGGGCCACATTCCCCAGTAATGCCGGTGCTGCTTTCGAGCATGGGAATTTCCCTGGGAGTGGCAGTCCTCTCGGCAGCCATTGGAACCATCACCGCCCGGGCAATTGCACTTTACGACTTCTGGGGCAAGGAGCTGGTTTCCTTCGGCAGCATACTGCCCATAATAGTTCCGGGAACCGCTTTTGCAATGGGAATACACGTGGTATTCATACGCCTCGGACTTGCGGACACAGTCCTTGGGGTGATGCTTGTCCACATAATATACGCCCTGCCCTATACTGTAAACATAATGCTGGATGTAACAAGGTTGGTGGGAGATACGCATGAGGTTCAGTCCCGGGTCCTAGGAGTTTCGCCTTCAAGAACGTTCATCCATGTCTCACTGCCGCAGCTTATGCCGGGAATAATGTCGTCTATCAGCATGGCCTATATAATATCCTTCAGCCAGTATTTTCTGACGCTAATGATAGGAGGAGGCAGCGTAAAGACCTTCGCGGTAATGATGGTGCCCTTCATACAAAGCGGTGACAGAACTATATCCTCTGCATACTCGCTGCTCTTTTTGGCGTCGACTGCAGCAGTGTTTATTATGATAGAAGCCCTTATAAAGAGATTCGCCTTCTGGCGCGACAAAACGGAGTAAAGGAGGAATTTGCATGGAGCTTTCCTTGCAAAACCTGTCAGTTGCCATATCCGGCAATGAGATACTGAAATCCATAAGCCTTACAGTTCGGGAGGGGGAATTTGTCTCCCTGCTGGGGGCATCGGGATGCGGAAAAAGCACGCTGCTTAAAGCAATCGCCGGCATAATTCCACAGTCAGGAGGTTCTGTAATTATTGGCGGCAAAAGCGCCGACATGCTGCCTACCCACAGAAGGGGGACTGTAATAGTTTTCCAGGACTTCCGCCTCTTTCCCCATATGAGCGCCGCTGAAAATATAGGCTTCCCATTGAAAATGAGAGGCGCAGCCAGAAGCGAATATGCAAAAACAGCCTTGGAGCTTCTGGAAAAGGTCCAACTCAAGGGCTTTGAAAACCGCATGCCCCACGAAATGTCGGGAGGGCAGATACAGAGGGTAGCTCTGGCTAGAGCCCTTGCCGCCAGCCCAAATGTCCTGCTGCTGGATGAGCCCTTCTCCAGCCTGGATGTAAACCTGCGCCAGGACATGCGCAGCCTGGTGCTAAGGCTTCAGAGGGAGTTCGAAATTACAACCGTACTTGTGACGCACGACAGGCACGAGGCACTTACAATGTCCGACAGAATAGCGCTCATGGCAGATGGAAGCATCCTTCAGTACGACACGCCTGAAAAAATATTCCAATCGCCAGCAAGCCGACAGGTGGCTGAATATTTGGGAGACGCCTCATATTTGGAGGGCTTTGTAAAGGACGGGATTTTCAAAAGCGGAATAGTGGAGTTTCCGTCAGACAAGCCTAACGGACTCTACCAGGCCATGCTTCGCCCGTCAATGGTGCGCATAGCTCCTGAAGGAGATAAAAGCTTCAGGATAGCGGAGCTCAGCTACCAGGGTGAAAGCTACAGCGCCCTCCTGGAGCACCTTGAAACGGGAGCGAAAATTAGGACACTTATTCAGAGCCCCTGCCCATATCGGCTTGGGGATAAAGTTGCCCTGTCCATAGATACAGACAAGGCCATACTCTTTCCAGCCAACAAATAGCCAATATAAAAAAAGCAGATATAAAAGGAGCTATAATGGCAGTTTTTGCCGCTGTAGCTCCTTTTCTTATTGTTCAAAATAATATAAATGGAGAATCATATACTTTTATGCCATCAGCAGAATCACGGGAATAAGGGGTCACTTTTTTCGGAGTTGTTAGAGCATAAGCTACGCTGCATAGCAGGAGGGGATGTGAAATATGAAGGCCATTTCTTTGCGAGATTTTTAAAGATTTTCATGCCTTCTCATACCTGACCTGCACAAGCCCTGACTCAAAAGCCCTGCTCTCCACAAGTTTCAGCTGTCTGCGATTAGAAGTATCCTTGAAAAGACGAGTGCCTTTTCCAAGCATCATAGGGATAATAGATATGATATATTCGTCAATAAGATCCCTCTCCCGCAGCTCTCTTACGACCTCGGAGCCGCCGTCTATGAAAATGTCCTTCCCGTCCTCTTGCTCAAGCATCCTTATAAGATCACCTATGTCTCCGTTGAAGAATTCGACATCCGGATTTATGCCCTCCAAGGTTGTTGACATTACATAGCACTCTATATCCTTGTGCGGAAACTCGATTCCAAAGGAAAGCAGCGTTTCATACGTGCGGCGTCCCATTATTACGGTGTCTATGTTCTTTATGAATTCTCCATAGCCGTAATCCTCACCCGGCCTTTCAACAAGAGACAGCCACTCTATTCCGCCGTTTTCATCAGCAATGAAGCCATCCAGGCTCTGGGCAATATACAGAATCACCTTTCTTTTCCTGTCCATTTAAATAATCACTCCTGAATACATATTTGGTTATTTGACTTCGACAGCATCCTCATAGTTGGCTTCCAGATACTCTCCCTTTTGAAGCGCGATATGGCCAGATTCATAGAGCCCGCCGTCGATTGTAAGGATTACTCTTTGAGCATTGTAGTAGCGTCCGAAGGTGGCCGCTATGCTATCGAGTATCATGCTTTCATAGCCTGCGCCCGCGTTCATTTCGCTAAGGAAATCCCGGCTAAGGTCAATGTAAACCATGCCGTCTTTATTGAGATAGAGGCTGTTGATCTTTGTATTCGCTGAGAAGACTTTTCCGGTGCCCTCAGGAGCGGATTCCTTGTAGGCCTCCGCGAGAACATTTCTGGTAACGTCGTTAGTCATGAAGCTGATCTCCCTCTCCCTGTAGTAAATCCTGTTGTCGTCAATATTAGGATAGTAGAAGCTGAGCCTTTGCTTAAAAGGCACGTCCTTTTCAATCTTCTTGAGGGTTGACGAGACCTCTGTGCCTTCAGATTCGAAAACGGATTTCACCATACCCACATCCTTGGCGTAGTAAGCTTTTATCGTGTCATAAGGGCTTTCAGTTGTAACCTCGATAGCCTCATAGCTTCCTGAAGGGGTGTCCACCTTTACTGAGGTTCCGGTTATAGTTCTCACACTGGAATCAGCCAGTGTCCAGGTAGTACCCTCTTCCAGAGGCTCCATAAGTATTATCTCCTCGTTGCCTTCCTTGGAATTCAGAAAATTCTCCCTGTAGTAAACTTCGCCCCTGGAGAAAATTTTTGTCAGCTTTCCGTCCTTGATCTCAAAGACTGTTGCCATTACAGTGCCTCCGTTGTCGGTCCTCTGCTGGATCTTGCCGTCTGAGGCGTAGTCGACATACACGTCATAGGATGCGTACTCGTTGCCCCAGCCCTCATAGATGTAGTGGGTGTTTTCATTGGCAGGGAAATAATCCTCGATTTTCGGCTTGGCCGGAGGCTCAGTGCCGTTTCCTCCGTTGTTTCCGTTCTCACAGCCTGATGAAAAAACTAGCGGCAGAATCGTGCAAAGGAGCAATATAAATTTTTTCATATAGTATTCACCACCCTATTTTTGTTTGATTCTTATTCTAGAAATACCCATGTATATCATGTTTAAAATAGCATTTCGTTTACAAAGACCTAGTAAGCGCTGGCAGATTGTGTCAATGCCAGCAGAGACACCATTACAATAGCGCTTCTTCAAGCTTACTGATGTGAATGAAAGGATGAATTGGGTAAAAATAAAATATGGATTTTTCGAGTATGTAAGCTGGAGGTGTGGGTGTGGGCAAAACTAGGAGCAAGAAATTGATAATAATATCGGCAGTATTAATAGCGGCATTAGCGGGGGCTTTTGCCTTGTACAGGCTGAACTCTCAGGGCGCGGCCCTTGAGGTGGACAAGCTTCAGGTGGAAAAAACAAAAATTACAGCTGACGTCATATTAAGCGGGACAATAAGGTCGGGCGACGAGGCCGAGATAAACTCGGAGCTCGAGGACGCAGTCAAGGCGGTTTATGTCAAGGAGGGCGACCGGGTGAGCAGGGGTCAGGTGCTCGCAGAGCTTGAGACGGACGTGCTCAGGACCAGGCTGGATTCGGCAAGGGTGGACCTTGATATTGCAAAAAGGGAGCTCAGTGAAAGCATAGAGGGTTCGGCCCTGTACAGGCTTGAGAAGGAGGCTGACAGCAGGCGGCTGGAATACGAAAGCGCCAGGAACGACTATGAAAAAATGGCGGGCCTTTACGAGAACGGCGCCGTAAGCAAAAAGGAGCTGGACGACACTCAAAAGAGCTATATGTCAGCCAAGAACGCATACGATGTGGCGCTAAACGACATCCAGGAGGAAAAGAGCGGAAGCGCCAGAAAGATAAAGGAGATGCAGGTAGAAAAGCAAAGGCTGGCTCTGGAGCTTGCCCAGAAGCAGTATGACGATGCGGTACTCAAAAGCCCGGTAGACGGCACTGTCGTGTATGCCAACTGCAAGGTGGGAATAGAGGCGAGGCTCCAAAAGCCTATGTTTGTCGTGCACAACCTCGACAAGCTTCAGGTCCAGGCCAATGTGAGCCAGTTTGAAATACACAAGATCAGGCTGGGACAGGAGGCGAAAATCACAGGCGATGCGTTCCCTGAAAGCGAGCTTAGGGGAATTGTGTCATATATTGCGCCAAGTGCGCTGGCCGAAGGGACACAGACTGAAAAGAGCGTGCTCGTCAAGCTTGACATACTCGAGCCGCCGGCTGGAATAAAGACTGGCTTTTCGGCGGACGTCGACATAGTCACGGGAGAAAAGAAGGATGCCCTCGTAGTGCCATACGAAGCGCTGCTTCAAAAGAGCGACGGCAAATATTATGTATACAAGATTGAAGGCGGCAAGCTCAAGGAGATTTTTGTGGAGCTGGGCATAGAAGGGGATCTTAAGGTGGAGGTCAAATCCTCGTTGCTGAAGGCAGGCGACGAATTGGCCAGCAATCCCGATGAAACATTTAAGGACGGCGTCCAGGTAAGGATAAAAGGAGAGCAGAAATGATAAAGCTCGAAGGCATAAGCAAGGTGTATGAAACGGGTAAAATACGGGTAGAGGCGCTAAAAGAGATAAATCTCCATATAAGGGACGGAGAGTTTGTCGCTATAATGGGACCTTCAGGCTCGGGAAAGTCGACTCTTATGAACATAATAGGCTGCCTTGACAGGCCGAGCGCAGGCGCATATCTGCTGGACGGAATGGATGTAAGCGAGCTTTCGGAAAACAAACTCGCGCATATAAGGAACAGGAGCATAGGATTTGTGTTCCAGTCGTTCAACCTGCTTGCCAGAACATCGGCACTCAAGAATGTCGAGCTTCCAATGGTTTACGCCGGAGAAAAGAGGGGGACAATGAGACAAAAGGCGCTCGAGCTGCTTGCAAAGGTAGGTCTTTCAGACAGGGCCGACCATGTGCCCAGCGAGCTGTCGGGCGGACAAAGGCAGAGAGTTGCCATAGCAAGGGCACTTGCTAACGACCCTTCAATAATACTCGCGGACGAACCCACCGGCAATCTTGACACTAAGTCGGGCGAGGAGATAATGGAGCTTTTCACAAGGCTCAACAAGGAGGGCAAGACGATAATAATAGTAACCCATGAGATGGAAATCGCGCAATACTGCAAGAGGGCCATAAGCTTTCGGGACGGCGTGATAGTTAAAGACGTGCCTGTTGCTAAGGAGTGAGAATATGAACATTATTGAAATATTCAGAGTGGCAGTTGCGAGCATATGGGCCAATAAGATGAGATCTTTCCTCACAATGCTGGGAATAATAATAGGAATAGCGTCAGTAATAACAATTATGGCCCTCGGCCAGGGCAGCCAGGAGAAGATAGGAAGCGAATTCCAGAGCTTTGGAGTAAACAGGATATATATAGCTGTCAATTGGCAAAATGAAGATGCTGATTTCATGAGGGACGGCTTCACGGATGAAGATATAAAGACTATAGAAAAGGTTTTTTCAAATGATATAGAGGCGGCAAGCCCTGTGGAATACATGCAGGGGAAGGTAAAGACACCGGGCTCAGTCGAAAATGTAAGCCTTCAGGGCGTCTATGACAACTATGATCAGATAGAAATTTTGAACCTTACAAAGGGAAGATTTCTCAGAGACAGTGACCTGAAGTCTCAAAGAAGCGTGGCAATCATAGACAAGAAGCTTGCACAGGCAGCCTTCAAGGGCGAAAACGCGCTGGGCAAGCGGCTATACGTGGAAATGGGGGGAAGGCGCGCGGGATTCACGGTGATAGGCATATACGAAAGGCCGGAGTCGATATTCGAGCAGCTCAACCAGTCTCTGGGGGGAACGCCGTCAACTTATCTCTATTGCCCGATAACAACTCTAAGGGCCATGCTCAACTCGACAGGCAAATACAGCGCGTTTGAAGCCATAGTTAAGCGAACTGAGGATGTAGATGCCGTAACCGACAGGATAGTGGCTTATGTCGAAAAGAGCAAGCTGAGGGGGGAAAAACCGGATGAAGAGATGTACATCGGCATGAGTGCCAAGGAGCAGATGCAGCAGCTTGACAGCGTCCTGGGCGTGGTTTCGGCAGTAATCGGGGCGATAGCAGCCATATCTTTGCTTGTCGGTGGAATAGGGATAATGAACATAATGCTGGTGTCTGTTACTGAAAGAACTCGGGAGATAGGCATAAGGAAGGCCATAGGAGCTACTAAAAGGAGCATACTCCTGCAGTTCCTTGTGGAATCGATGATTATCTCGGGCATAGGAGGGCTTGCGGGGACGCTCCTTGGAGTGGGTGCTGCGGCCATAGCCGGAAACATAATGGGAATATCAGGCCTAGTCAACATGATGACGGTAGTTATTGCAGTTTCGTTTTCATGCGGGGTCGGCATATTCTTTGGGATATACCCTGCCAATAAGGCGGCCAAAATGGATCCTATTGAGGCACTTAGATACGAATAGAATCCAAAAAGTAAGCGGGTCATCATGCAGAAAAATATGCTAGAATATTCAAAAGAGCTTGGATAAGAAACAGCAAAATCGAGATTTCAAAGGAGTAAATTATGGCGCACATATTCGATGAAAAAATGATGAAAAAGCTGGACAGCCCGGAGCGAAGAAAAGAGATGCCGCCGATTGAGACCCTCAAAAGGCTGGGCCTTAGGGAAGGTGACATTGCAGCCGATATAGGCTGTGGCATAGGCTTCTTCTCTTTGAGCGCGGCACAGATAGTCGGCCCTTCAGGCAGGGTATATGCGTTTGACATATCGGAAGCTATGCTTGAGGAACTTGCATCAAGGGCGAAGAAAGAAGGAATTCTGAATCTTGAGGCGCTGCTTTCCACGCAGTATGAATTTCCAGTGGAAGGTGAGGCGATAGATTTCTGCCTTATTTCAAACGTTCTCCATGAGGTGGACGAGAGGAAAAGGCTGCTTGAATCAATAAAGCACATGCTTAAGTCTGGAGGAAGGCTGGCGGTAATTGAATGGAAAAAGCTCAAGATGGACCAGGGGCCGCCGCCTGAAGTAAGGATATCGCAGGATGAGCTTGAAAGTCTTTTGGGCGACTGTGGCTTTGCAGTATCAGGCAAGGGAGATATATCCGAGAGATTATACTGGGTGAGCGCCATAAAAGGTTAAATAAAAAAGAGTGTATCAGTTCTGTTCTCGTTCAAAGGGACAGATTGTGAGCCGGGGTTCATATGCAAGGCGGATGGCGAAAGCTGTCCGCCTTGTGCTGTCTTATGCAATGTTTTCATGTTCCACAGCATCTGCATCTTCTTGCGGAAATCAATTCTACGCTATCCATAATGCCTATATCACGATATACAATTCTGATTACCTGTTCAGCGGTGCGTGAATATTTGGTGCTCTTTTCCCCTACCTCAATGCGTGAGATAAATAGTCTTGGAATCTCAGGAGTCTGCTTTCTTATCTCCGTGAAACGCGTAGCCTTTTCGATGAAAGCATCCACATTGGCGGCAGAGTCCATCAGCTTCTGCAATCGACTTTCCTTAACAAAAATGGAAGTTTTCACCGATACGTGTTCATCGTTGTAATCAGTTGACAGCATACAAAACTGCTCATTGGTTACACGCCCGAGAACATTATCTTCATAGAGACGCTTAGACAGTGCAGTTAATTAGTCATCCCTGCGTTTTGCCGTGTCCAGTCCCATTTGTAGACTGTTTATCTCTTTTCTCAGCTCAATGGAGTTTTTGCGGTTGATGTATTCTGCAAATAGGGTCTCCTTTTGTATTGATATCCTATCTCAGATGGTAATTGGACGAAATTATTTTTAAAATTCTAAAATTCCCATTACAATTAATCCGATTTCACAAGGGGGTCTACAAAAACAAAATGCAGAAATACCGTCTATTTTTCATAGGCGACATCTCTGCATAGGCTCAGAACATAAAAAATGGATGGGATTCTTATGATCGATTACACCCAATTCCCGGAGAAGGAAAACACAGTCCTCCACTCCCTGCAGATACAGGTATTCAATTTGACGGTCTGAAAGAATATCCATCGTGCTGTGATATTCCTTCAAGGTTAACTTAGGCAAGAGGTACACTCCTGCACCTTCCGGCTGAGTTCAATTCTTTTGCAAGTCAACACGTCAACTTCAGGATTTTCTCTGCGAAGCTGTTTAAGATATTTCTCAATTAGTTCCATAATAGCTGTTTCCAATATTTCATCATATTGCATATCCGACTCCTTCCGCTTGACTTGAGAAGCTGCGGTTCTCAGCAACACAATATACCACAACACCCTGGAGAAAGCTATTAATTAATTTAAGTTTTATAGGTATTACACATTAAAAAGCTGCTATCGCTCTATTTATTGTTGGAATTTTGTCGTAATTTGATATAATAACAAATAAACACTCTGTTATTTTAGAGAGAGGGGTTAATATATGGCTGTTAGTTATAAAAAACTTTGGAAATTACTGATTGATAAAGACTTGAAGAAGAAAGATTTGGCTTCCCTTGCTGGAATCAGTACGTACACCATCAATAAGCTAAATCGTGGAGACAATGTCACTACTGATGTCTTGGCACGCATTTGTAATGCACTGAATTGCAATATTGGTGACATAATGGATGTTTTAGTAGACGATCAGCAATCGGATTCGAATGATGAGTTACGATAGAAACAGGAGGATATTTTGAATGATTAAAGTGGTTTATTTCGATGATGCATCTGCAACTGATTATTTATATATCTATGACGGAGGTGCTGTCATTCAAACCTCTGAAAAAGTTAAAGACAAGAGCAAAGAAATCGCAAGCAGGGCTTCGATTGGTCTGTTTGCCAAGTTAAGTTGGTTGCCATTTCTTGGTGGAGAAGGTTCCGTTGAGGCAAATACTGAGCTATCATACAAAGGTTCTTCACTTCTCAAAACAACATTATCCAATACTGTGCTTACGGATTTTTTATCTAAAGTAGGTGAAGATAGCAACAGAATTGTTAAATTTAATGGATACCATGTAAAGGCACATAAAAATTCACTCGCTTTTTTCAAGATGTTTACGCCATATTTGATTATGACAAATTCAGATGTGGATTCTGAAGGGGTGTCTTTTAATCTCTCAAGAATGGATGAAGCCCTTGAAAGTGGGAAAGGTTACTACGAACTAATTGCTGAAAGCGATAGAAAAGAACAGTATGTTTTTCGATTTAACATAAGTGCGTTTAGAAATAACTACAGTATTGCCGATCTGACTAAGATGAACTTGTGTTATTACGGTATTGAAGTGGGTAGCGTTAATGTAGACTTGCTTGATATAGAAAAAGAATTTAATTTTGAGCAGCCAACAATAAACTCTGCATTTGATATAGAAAATAATATAAGTGCAGCAAATGAGATTCCTGTTTATGACATTATGCTTGCTGGGGTTGAGTTATGAAAAAAATATTGATTTATTATGGTCCCAAAGCCGGATTTGAAAAAATAGTACCAAAAGATAGAAAGACATTATCACAGTTAGTACATGAAGACTCAATCAGACGAAATATTTTCACGCACAAATTCCAACGAGATGGCAATGAGGAAGTTGATGAGAAGCCCGAAATTGAGCCGAAAGAATATATATCCAATCTTGTTTCCTATTCTGAGTCCTATGCCGGTATTACTGAGAGTGCGGTGCAAAGTTTTGTGAGTATACTGAGCGGATATGAGATTGATACCTTATATCTTCAAAATCCACCTGTTCAGATTAAAAATCAATTGACTCAAGCTTTCCCCAGTATTATAACAGAAAAAAAGTATGACTATAAAACACTAACCAAAAAGATGTTTTTTAAGATTAACGATACATTTAATGATCATATAATTGGGCAGGAAAATGTAAGAAAGCGGCTGTTACTTTCTTTATATCCGTTAATGGAATCATCCAAGAAAAAAAAACCTGTAGTTATGATGTTTTATGGAAATTCCGGCATTGGAAAAACCGAAACAGCAAAATTTATTAGTAGCATCTTGGGACAATCTCTTTTTCGGAAACAATTTTCTATGTTTCATAGTAGCGAATTCCAAGGGTATTTGTTTGGAGGAGCACATTCGCAGAGTTCATTTGCGAAAGACTTATTAGAACGAGAGTCAAATGTAATATTGCTTGATGAATTTGACAAGCCTCATTCCTTGTTTCACAGTGCATTTTATCAATTGTTTGATGAGGGCGTTTTTGAAGATAAGAATTATCATGTCGAATTATATAACTCAATTATTATCTGTACATCCAACTATCAGAGTGAGGCAGATATTAGGAAGAACCTTGGCGATCCAATATTCTTCAGGTTTGATAAATTCATAAAATTCGAAAACTTATCAGAAGAAGCACTAAAAGAAATTACAAAACGTTTGATTGAATCGCAGTACGAAAAGCTTACACAAAAAGAAAAAGGCATTGTTGATAAAGATTATATTCAAAATCGATTACTTGCAAATATCATGAATTTAAACAATGTACGTCAAATTCACAACATTGTTGAAGAATATTTTGCGATGCAACTGGTTGAAAAACTGCTTGCAGATCATAAATAGGAGGAATTAAAGCATGAGTAAACTTGACGGTCTGTCTTTAGACCTTGAAGAAACAAATAAAGAAAAACTCCGATCCATATTCCCGGAATGCTTTACCGAGGGAACGCTGGATATTGATAAACTCCTGTCACTGTGTGGAGAATACATAGAAAATGATTTCGAGAAATACAAGTTTGAATGGAAAGGCAAGTCTGAGTGTCTGCGCCTTGCACAAAAGCGTTCCACAGGAACACTTCGTCCCTGCCGTGAAGAAAGTGTGAATTTTGACGATACCCAAAACCTTTATATTGAGGGTGATAACTTAGAGGTGCTTAAGCTGCTGCAAACAGCCTATTACCGCAAGGTGAAGATGATTTACATCGATCCGCCCTACAATACTGGCAACGATTTTGTTTACAAGGATGATTTTAAAGATCCCATGGCACGGTATAAGGAAATTACCCAGCAGACTACAAAGAGTAATCCTGAAACTATGGGAAGATTTCACACAAATTGGCTTAATATGATGTATCCTCGCCTACGATTAGCTGCAAATTTATTAAGAGATGATGGTGTCATTTTCATTAGTATTGATGATAATGAGATTCACAATCTTCGGAAACTATGTGATGAGGTGTTTGGTGAAGAGAATTTTATTTCTGGACTAATATGGGAAAGAGCCTATTCGCCTAAAAATGATGCCAAATTTATTTCCAATAGCCATGACTATGTATTGATGTATGCTAAGAATATATCTGATTTTGTTATTGGTAGACTTGAAAGAACAGATGAGGCAAATGCAAGATACAAAAATCCAGATAATGATCCTCGTGGGGTTTGGAAACCAAGTGATATGTCCGTAAAAACCTATAATGCTGAATGCGACTACACTATTACAACGCCCTCCGGGCGTGTAATAGAGCCTCCAACAGGACGCTGTTGGAGTCTCTCTAAAAATGCATTTTTAGAGAGACTCCAGGATAATAGAATTTATTTTGGAGCAGATGGCAATAGTGTTCCACAGATAAAAAGATTTTTAACGGAATTGAAATTTTATGGCATGGCACCACAGTCTATTATGTTTTATAAAGATGTAGGTCATAGTCAGGAAGGAGCGAAGGAAGTGACATCTTTGCTTAAAGCTGGTGCATTTGATGGGCCGAAACCGCTTAGACTTTTGAGCAGATTGCTCACTCTCGCTAATACGGAGCCTGATTCAATCATTCTAGACTTTTTCTCTGGTTCCGCTACCACTGCTCACGCTGTTATTAAACTCAATGCCGAGGATGGTGGCGATCGCAAGTTTATTTGTGTGCAGCTCCCTGAATTAACAGACGAAAAAAGCGAGGCATATAAAGCGGGATACAAGAATATTTGCGAAATTGGGAAGGAACGTATACGCAGGGCTGGAAAAGAGTTTGTTAAAACAGATGCCCAGATAAAGCTGTACGATAAGCAAAATTCATTGGATATTGGTTTCAAGGTATTCAAACTTGACACTTCTAATTTGCGTGAATGGGACAGCACTCTTGTGCCGAATAATGATATTACTCTTTTCTATCAGCGCTTGAATGAGATGATAGACAGTATAAAGCATGATCGTACTGCAATGGATGTGGTCTATGAGGTGATGCTTAAAATGGGCATTCAGCTGGATACTCCTGTTACTTATACAGAGATAAATAGCAAGGTGGCATATGTAGTAGGTGACTTGTTACTGATTATCTGCTTTGCTGAAAACTTGACCGCAGAGGATGTGGAAAAGATGGCAGAATATTCCCCTGAAAAAATAATCCTTGCAGAACAGAGTTTTTCTGATGATAGTGCTCTCTCCAATGCCCACTATATCCTAAGGGATAAGGGAATTGAAATGAAGCTAGTGTAGGGGGAGCAAAATGAATGTAAATGAAAAAATTAACTTCTTAAAAAACAAGTCGAATCAAATTTATTTTATCCATTATTCATGCGAGAACTTGAATGATGCAAACGAGGGTTATTCTCCAAGGATAACCTCCATCGCCGTTTTACATATGGAAAGCTCTCAAATGAGTAGCTTTTCTATGCATTTAATAGCAGAAGAAATGCATATCTGTAGAGATAAAATATCCGAAAAGTACAATGAGATTGAAGCAGAAATGTTAAAGCGTTTCTATATGTATGTGCAATGCAAAGGCGAAGATGCGATTTGGCTCCACTGGAATATGATGAATGTAAATTTTGGATTTGAAACATTGGAACATCGCTGTAGAGTTTTAACAGACAAAGAACCTTATCATATAGATGAAAAAAATCGTTTTAATATATCGTCATTAATTTCTCGAAAATATGGTTCAAACTATGCCAAAGATCCTAAAATGATTAATCTCATGGAACTAAATGGCGGCAAACACAGAGATTTTTTAACAGGTGCAGAAGAGGTAACCGCATTTAAAGCCAATGAGTTTGTTAAAATGCATAACTCAACTATGTGCAAAGTAAAGTTTTTTGAATCTGTTTTTAGAAAAATGGTCAAAAACAAACTTTGCACTAATACAAACCAATTTCGATATAAAGTCAATGAATTGTATCAAAATCCAGTAGTACAGATAATAGGCATTATTGGAATTGTTGGCTCTATAGTTTCCTTGATTTTAATGATTGTTAAAGGAGATGCTTAATCAATGAAACTGAAATTTAAAAACCAAGACTTCCAAACCTCTGCCGTCAATGCTGTCTGTGATTTGTTTTTAGGACAGGAAAAGAAACAGGCTACTTTTTCGGTGGTACAAGATGACCAAATTAATTTTTTACAAAACGAGTATGGCATTGGAAATGCACTTTATTTAAACGATGCTGCTATCCTTGAGAATATGCGTGAAATCCAAAAATGCAACGGACTTCCCGTGACAGAATTTACCGACAAGTCTACTTATGCAGAGTTAGGCAAATTCACACACGCACAAAGTGCAAAAATGAGCGGAACATTCGGAGACCCACTACCACACTATAAATATCAGTTTAGCATTGAGATGGAAACGGGTACCGGTAAAACTTATGTTTATACCAAAAGCATTTTTGAGCTACACAAGAGGTATGGCTTCACTAAATTTATTATCGTTGTGCCCTCTGTTGCCATTCGTGAAGGTGTGCATAAATCTCTTGAAATCACAGCTGATCATTTTGGCAACCAGTATGACAATGTCCCCTGCCGATTTTTCATATATAACTCGGCAAAGCTATCGGATGTGCGGCAGTTTGCTACTAGTGCAAACATTGAGATTATGATTATAAACATCGATGCCTTTAAAAAAGCTGAAAATATTATCAATCAGGTGCAGGACAAGTTAGGCGGTGAAACCGCCATGCGATACATACAGGACACAAATCCTGTGGTCATAGTAGATGAACCCCAGAGTGTGGATAATACCCCCAAGGCAAAAGAAGCGATCGCTTCCCTTAACCCTTTGTGTGTACTGCGTTATTCTGCAACACATCGGGAGAAAATCAATCTGCTCTATCGTCTGACACCGGTGGATGCATACCAGAAGGGACTGGTCAAACAGATTGTGGTATCTTCCAATCACATTGCAAATGATTTTAATAAGCCTTACATTAAGCTGGTTTCCGTTTCTAATAAAAATGGATTCAAGGCGAAATTGGAGATAGATGTTCGTAATAAGCAAGGAGTTGTATCACGCAAGACGATTACAGTTATATCTGGATCGGACCTGTTTTTGCTTTCGGGAGAGCGAGAGCTTTATGAGGGATATTCTGTCGCCGGCATTGACTGTACTCCCGGTATGGAATCTTTGGAATTTGGCAATACCGAAACTATAACATTAGGAAAAGTCATTGGTGGGGTGGACGAAAATATAATCAAAAAAGCTCAAATTTATCGTACCGTTGAGGCTCATTTTGAGAAGGAACTTCGGTACATGAGCAAGGGTATCAAGGTGCTATCCCTGTTTTTTATTGACGAAGTTAAAAAGTATCGCACTGCTGACGGAGAAAAAGGTATATATGCACAAATGTTTGAGCAGTGCTATCAGGAACTTTTGAATCTGCCTAAGTATGCAGAATTGAAAAAGCAATTTTCCACCGATGTAACTGCGATTCATAACGGTTATTTCTCACAGGATAAAAAAGGTACTTTTAAAAATACCAAGGGGGATACTCTTGCCGATTACGATACTTACAACACGATTATGAAGGACAAGGAGTGGCTGCTCAGCTTTGATTGTCCGCTCCGTTTTATTTGGTCACATTCTGCTCTAAAAGAGGGATGGGATAACCCTAATGTTTTTCAGGTATGTACTCTCATTGAACAGAAATCCACTTTTACCTGTCGCCAAAAGATAGGCAGAGGTCTGCGCCTCTGTGTTAATCAAGAAGGTGAACGAATAGAGGATAAGAACATTAATATTCTCCACGTTATGGCAAATGAAAGTTTCACGGAATTTGCTGAAAATTTACAGCATGAAATCGAGTCAGAAACCGGTACAAAGTTTGGTATCCTACAGCTCAGTCTCTTTGACGGTATAAGCTATGAAGAAGAAATTGTGCAGGAAAAGACAGTGGATGCACAGGAGGCAGAACTTGTTATGGAATACATGGTTCGCTATGGTTATCTTACCGAAGATGGACAACCCACTGAATCAGCCAAAGCTGCCGTTGTAGAACAGACTGCCCCACTGCCCCCTCAAATGGAAACAGCCAAGGAAAGCATTGCTCTGGCAATTCAGCTCGGTAGTGTGGTTAAAGCAGATGATATTATCGGTCAAGCCTATACCGAAACCATTACCGTAGAAAAAACAGTGAGCTATGAAGAGGCCACAGAGCTTATGGAACATTTTGAAAAGAAAGACTACATTACGAAAAGCGGAAAAATTAAGGACACTATGAAAACTGCTCTGCTAAGCGGCACATTGGATTTACCCAAAAAGTTTGAACCTGCTCGCAGCCGCTTTGAGAAGATCATAACTCGTGCAGATCAGCGTGTACCTCTGCGAGATTCATCTCGTGAGGTGACTGTACGCTTGAATAAACAAGCAATGATTTCACCGGAATTTCGTGAACTTTGGGATAGAATTAAGCAAAAAACTGTTTATCGTGTGCAGATTGATACCGAAAAGCTTGTAGAATTGAGTGTTCGCGACTTGAAGTCCATGCCGCCGATTCCCAAAACTCGTTTGGTTACTCAAATAGCAGATATAAGTATTGAAAATGCTGGAGTTAGTCATTTCGAGCGTGGAATGAAAGTGACGGATTTAGAAACCACCTATAAAACACTGCCACATATCATAAGTATTATCAGTGAAGAAACATTGATTAAAAGAGCTACTGTGTGCCGTATTCTTATGGAAAGCGGAAGAGTTGTTGATTTTCTGTATAATCCGCAGGCTTTTTTAGAAAGGGCATTAGAAATTATCCGTAGAAATCGCCATGAACTTGCCATAGATGGCATTAAGTATGTAAAACTGGATGGGCATGAATATTTTGCTATGGAAATATTTGATGCATCTGAACTTACAGCAAATTTAGATAAGGATGTGGTAGCAGTTAAGAACAGCGTATATGATTATGTGATTTACGACAGCTCCACAGTAGAAAAGCCCTTTGCCATAGCACTGGATAATGATCCGGATGTAAAGATGTTTTTTAAAATTCCGCCGAAATTTAAAATTGAAACACCTATTGGCAGTTATAATCCTGACTGGGCAGTATACATGGATAAGGATGGCAGTGAAAAGCTGTACTTCGTGATGGAAACCAAGGGTGTCGCAGACACATGGAATCTTCGAACCACAGAGCAGTTGAAAATTCACTGCGGTGAGCAACATTTTAAGGCGCTTCAAAATGGGACATCATTATATGTATCAAAATCATGGAATGAGTTTAAAACAAACAATTTCTAAAAGAAGTTATTGACATAAGCATAGCCGGACAGGAATTCTTCCTGTCCGGCTACTTTCCGTACCTGTTTGCCATAGGGGTTCACATTATATCCCTATGCATGCTATCCATTTGAATTACTGGATTTTAATTCAAACAGCTGCACTCTTTTTTGCAGATGATTGGGCTAATCAAAGAGGTCGAATTCATTCATAATAGAGGAATTCTCCTCGAGTTTTTTCACTATCTTCTCCTTATCCTTTTCAAGCACTCTTATGAGGATGAGATTGCAAAGGCCCATGTATGTGACGTAGGAATTAAGGAATTCATTGCTCTTTGTTTCTACTGTCAGGCAAATGTCGCTTAGAGCCATAATGTCCACGGCTCTAGGCGTTGTGAGAGTAACTATTTTGGCGCCTGTTGCTTTGGCTACTTTCAGAGCCCTTTTCTCATCTTTCAGGTGCCTTGGGGTGCAGCACATTATTACAAGGTCGGCCGACTTTATGGAAGACAGTTTGTTGGCAAATCCAAACCCACCGTTAGTATAGCACATAGTTTTAAATCCCATCTGAGTTAGGTACCAGTCAAGGAATTGAGCTACAACCATGTCGGTACCTATTCCTATTATGTGTATTGTTTCTGCAGAGAGGATTACTTCTGCGGCTGCGTCTATAAGCTTATAGTTTATATTTTTAAAAAACAGTTCGTGGCATGAGAAGTCGTTTTTCGCTGTCCTGACAAGCAGCGAGTCTCCATCTCCTTCGGATTCCCAGTTTCTCGAGAGCCGCTCGTGAGGAGCGTCATATAGGTTTATTTCGCTTCTGATGGCATCCCGCATCTCTGAAAAATTTGAAAAGCCCATGCTCCTTGCAAACCTTATTATGGTGGCATCGCTCACATCAAGCTCCTTGGCCAGTTCGAGCGCTGTCATATATATTACTTTCCGGTAGTTTGAATGGATATATGAGGCTATCTTTTTTTGGCTGTTTGTGAAATCCTGATAATTCTCCTTTACCCTGTTAAGAACGTGATTTTTTGTCATGGCGTATCCTCTTAATGCGCATAGCGTATTTTCACAGCATATCTGAAGCTCATGCTTCATATTTATATTCTATATCACTGAAGCTACAATTGCAAATAAAAATGTTGACACATCGACAAATAAACATTAAAATGAAGAAAAATCGACATCAAGTGTGTGGCGGAGACAGAGTGAACTAATGATAATGATAAGGAGGAAGGGTTATGAAAAAAAGAGCAAGGGATTTGGGAATACCATTTGAGGGCAATACAGGCAGATTCAACGCTATTACTGACGTAGCAGGCGTGGAGGTGGGCTACTCGACTATTGTCTCGGGTGACGGAGAACTGGTTGTGGGGAAAGGTCCTGTTAGAACAGGTGTTACTGGGATTTTGCCAAGAGGCAAGCGATGGTCTGCATGCTTTTCAGGCTGGTATGCCCTTAATGGAAACGGCGAGCTGACAGGCACTACATGGATTGAAGAATCGGGCTTCCTGGAAGGTCCAGTTCTTATTACCAACACGCACAGTGCCGGCGTAGTGAGGGATAGCACCATAGGCTGGATGCACGAGCATGGCTTTTACGATCCATGCAGCGGCGAATCATTTTTCCTGCTGCCTGTAATTGGAGAAACATACGACGGCAGGCTAAATGATATAAATGGCTTTCATGTCAAGAAAGAAAACGTATATGAGGCGCTGAACAATGCAGCAGGTGGACTAGTGCAGGAGGGCAATGTTGGCGGCGGAATGGGGATGACTTGCCACGAGTTCAAGGGCGGCTCGGGAACTTCATCCAGAGTCCTGGCAGAAGAGGACGGGGGCTATACAGTGGGTGTGTTTGTACAGTCCAACCATGGCAAAAGAAAAAATCTTAAAATAGCAGGCATTTCTGTAGGCAAAGAGCTGACCGATCTGATGCCCGAGATACACACCACGCCGGCTCCGCCTCCGGGCGCAGGCTCGATAATCGTAGTAATAGCTACTGATGCGCCGCTGCTACCTCATCAGTTAAAAAGACTCGCAAGGCGCGCGGCCCTTGGCATAGGTAATATAGGTGGTATGGGAGAAAATTCATCTGGCGATATATTTGTAGCATTCTCAACCGCAAACGATGGGGCATCCAACCGCCACGAAAATGTGAACGTCGACATGCTTCCAAACGACAAGATGAATCCGCTATTCGAGGCTGTCGTACATGCAACTGAAGAGGCGATAGTAAATAGTATGGTAGCGGCAGAAACAACGGTGGGAATAAACGGCAACACTATACACGCCGTGCCTGTTGACAGACTGCTTCAAATACTTGAAAGAGAGAATAAACTTGTATGATTTGCATTTTAAGATTCAATTGTAATCGAGTTTGGCATATAATAAGGTTATAGGGAAAAAAGAAAAATTTTGGAACAGCAGGCATGCCGACACAATGGGCAATTTGAAGGGACTGGGGGAGTTATAATGAAGGACAAGCCTTATTTGTTTATTGCGGTAGCTGCTGTATTCTGGAGCGTACAGGGAGTTCTTGGCAAGTTTCTCGGATCAGACCTAGCTCCGATGCAGACTGCATTTGCAAGAATTTTTACGGGATTTGTGCTGATATTTGCCTTTGCACTCTTAAGGCATAGGGATGAACTTAGAATTGACACAGGCGACATGTTCAAGCTTGCAATTATGGGAATAGTCTGTCAAAGCGGAACAAGCATGTTCTTTTTCTATTCCGTATCGAAGACGTCTGTAGCGGCTGCAACTGCGCTCATGTACACGGCGCCGATATTTGCAATATTCATATCGCGCCTGGTGTTCGGAGAGAAGATTACGCCGCTTAAGCTGCTTGCAGTAGCCGTGTGCAGCGCTGGCGTATTTCTGACCGTAACTATGGGGGATGTAAGCGTTCTAACAGGAAGCGTAATAGGAGTGATGTCCGGCCTTGGAGCAGGGCTTGTATACTCGCTCAACTCGATAATAGGGAAATCAATCATGAGAAGATGCAGCAACTGGGCCGTGCTTACTTACTCCTTCGGATTCGGGTCGCTTTTTATGGCTCCGTTTTGCGATCCGATTGGAATAATTCCAATGCTTTCAAAGCCCAACGTGGCGGTCGGAATATTTTTGATGGGATTTCTCCCAACTTTCTGCGCATTCGGGTTCTACTTCACAGGCATAGCCAGGGGAGCACAGCCTTCCAAGCTTAACATAGTAGCCACTCTGGAGGCGGCGCTGGCAGTAGTGTGGGCTGCCGTCCTTTTCGGGGAGCCTATGGGAATGATAAGAGTGCTTGGAATACTCAGCATATTCGCAGCCGTGTATATACTTTATGTTGAAAATGCAAGAGCCGCAAAGGCCATAGGAGTGGCGGCCGCTGCTGCGGATGTCGGCCAGGCGCAAGTGTAGCATTCTTTTGAGCTGTTATATATGAAGGATTAAGGAGAAAAGTTTATGGGTATTGTTGGAAGAGTAATATCGGTTAACACAAGTGACAAAAAAGGCGTTGTCAAGACTCCTGTTGCTGAGGTGGTCCTCAGGGCAGGGCACGGCATAGAAGGAGACGCGCACGCGGGAGACTGGCACAGACAGGTGAGCCTTCTTGGCATAGAGAGCTTCGAGAAGATGAGGGCCATGGGCCTAGAGCTTGAGCCTGGAAAATTTGCAGAAAACATGACAACAGAGGGGATTGTTCTGTATGAGCTGCCTGTGGGGACAAGGCTTCAGATTGGAGAGACTCTTCATGAGGTGACCCAGATAGGCAAGCAGTGCCACAGCGGCTGCGAGATAAAGAGCCTTGTGGGAGACTGCGTGATGCCAAGAGAAGGCATATTCACGAAGGTGCTTCAAGGCGGCAAAGTGAGGCCGGGAGATTCTATAGAGATACTATAGGTGATCCATGAAGCGGAATTTGTTGAGCTTGGGCACCCAGTGCCCAAGCTCAACAAATAGAATACTCTGCAGAATCAAAAGTGCTGAGCCCGGCAAGGAATATTCCTTGCTGGGCTCAGCACTTTTTGGGGACACGGTGACGGTATCGCTGTCCCTTCTGCATCATTTATTTTCGCGGGCGGCGAATTACTCGCCAGCCTCTTCAGTTCAGACGACTTTAAGTAGCTCGTCAGCCTCCTGGCATTTGTCTTCGCTAAGCATCTTCAGCTCATTTTTTATGAACCAGAAGGTTATAACTGAAGCCAGAATATCAGATATTGGATACGACATCCACACACCCATCAGTCCAAATCGCTGCGGAAGTATGAGCAGCAAAGGTATTAGCAGGATTACCTGTCTAAGAGTACTCAGAAAGAGGGATATCTTGGCCTTGCCTATCGCCTGGAAAAAGTTTGAGCTTATTATTTGAAAGCCTATAACAGGCAGCGATAGCATGAATATTCTAAGTCCACTTGAGCCTATTGATACTATGTTGGCATCCGGTGTGAACAATCTCATCATAAAGGCTGGCGCGGCCTGTACAAGGACGAAACCAAGCACGCAAACGGCAGTGGCCGCCGATATTGTAAGATATAGTGATTTTTTCACACGTGAGTAGCACTGTGCGCCATAGTTGTAGCCGACTATTGGCTGAGAACCCTGGTTGAGGCCGAATATCGGCATTAGGAACATCATGGCGATGCTTATGGCGATGCTCATGGCTCCGATGGCATAGTCTCCTCCGTTCATTTTGAGGGAGTTGTTGGCTATGACGTTTATAACGCTGGCAGCAAGCTGTATTGCAAAAGGCGACATGCCTATGGAGAATATGCCAAGTATGAGGCTTTTCTCGAGCCTCATGTTTTTAAGCCTCAGTTTGAGTGAGCTTTTTGGTCCAGTGAAATACCTTAGCACCCAGATGGTGTTGAGTCCCATTCCGATTACAGTTGCATATGCTGCGCCCTTTATACCCATGCCCAGCTGCATTATGAATACGTAGTCGAGTATTATATTTGTGATTGCGCCGAGCAGATTTGTCATCATTGCTATTTTGGGGCTTCCGTCAGATCTTATGGCGTTGTTGAGTCCAAAGCCCACAGAGTTGAGTATCGTACCTGCGATTATAATGCTTATATAGTCCTTGGCATAAGCGAATGTTTCGGAGCTTGCCCCGAACATATAAAGAAGAGGATCTATGAATATGAGTCCCGCGGCAGTGACTGCAAGAGAGACTAGTATGAGCAGCATGAAAGTGTTGCCGAGGAGCTTTTCGGCCTCAGCGTGATTTTTTTCGCCGAGTCTTATTGATATGAGAGCTGCGCCGCCTATGCCCACAAGCATGCCGAAAGCCATTATTATTGTCATGAAAGGCATCGAAATGCCGACCCCTGAAATAGCAAGAGGCCCGACGCCCTGGCCTATGAATATCCTGTCGACTATGTTGTAAAGAACATTTATGAGCATTCCAATTATTGCGGGTGTTGAGAACTTAAGGAGCAGGCTGCCAATTGGCTCTGTCCCTAGGGAAATCTGTCTTTGCATAATTACTACCTCCAATACTAACAAAACACAAAACAATATCCGCATGAAAGCATGCGGATATTTGAAGTCCATAATTTAAACACGATTAATATCTACATAAAGTTTACCATACAGTGAATTCAATGAAAATACTTTATTGAAAAAACCATAAAAAAATCACAATATGCCAAATAAATATACTGTGAGTACCGAACCCATTACAACGACAGTTGAGTTGAGGTTAAACAGCGAAAGCGCTATGGCCGCCGCAAGTCCGGCAGCTGAAAGTCCAGTGCTGCCGCAGGATGAGAACACGCCGGGGAAAACAAGGGCGCTCAGCATGGCAAAGGGCAGGTAGCGGAAAAAGCCTTCCCAGAATCGGCTCAGCTTAAGGTTCTTGAGCCATATCATGGGGATGGCTCGCGGCAGATATGCTACAAGCGCCATGAGAAGAACTAGAATCAGCAGGTTATTCATTGTCATGCACCTCCACAGGGAATATAAAGGCTCCTGCCCCGGCAGCGGCAATGGCGGCTATTATAACAACCCATCCCGGAGAAAGTGACATGCTAGGCAGATAGCTGAGTGAAATTGAAGCCAGAATTGAAATTATGCTTATGACCAGCGCCTTTCTCGATTTCTTAACAGCTGGAACAAGCAGGCTAAGAAACATTGCATATATTGTTATGCCAAGGCTGGTTGCTATTTCAGGGCTCATGTCGGATATGAAGTAAGCCCCTACGATGGTCCCTGCCGCGTATGCAATATACAGAATTGAGTTTACTCCAAGGAAGTAGGCTGAGTCGACATGGCGCTCTTTTCGGGCTGTTGCAAGTATGAAAATCTCATCTCCGATGCAGCAGGATATAAGGCTGCGCAGCTTCTTGGAAGTAGAAGGTTCGATTTTCTGGGAGAGGGCCGAGGACAGCAGAAAATTCTTGGCGTTTATTATGAAGGTTGTCAGTATGATTTCAGGATACGGCGTTGCGAGTGTAAGCAGATTTACTGCTATGAACTGGCTGGTGGCCGAGAACACAAGCATGGACATCAGCACGATTATATGATTTGGAAGGCCGTATGATTTCGAAATCAGAGCAAAGGTTATGGCTACGGGTATATAGCCAAGCGATATGGGGAGAGAATCTCTAACTCCCTCGAAAAAAACAGCATTCCTTGAGGCTTTAACTTTTTTCAATTCGAGTGTTTCTTCCATGACAAAAGCTCCTTTTCAGTCAGGTAATTTACAAAGGAAATTAATGCGATATAATGTATATATATCTTATATAACGCATTATACGCTATACCGTCCATAAATACAATATATTGTTTTTGGAGGAGACCATGGAAGATATTAGAGTTATAGTTGGGAACAACCTTAAGACGATAAGGAAAGACAGGCATATGACGCTAGAGCAGCTTTCCGAGGCTACGGGAATAAGCAAGAGCATGCTGGGTGAGATTGAAAGGAGCGCAACAAATCCGACGATTTCCGTGCTGTGGAAAATCGCAACAGGCCTTAAGATTCCATTCAGCAGCCTGATGAAGAAAGAAAGGGAGACTGTAAATCTAATAAAGAGTGATGCCATCAATCCTACGATAGAAGGCGAAGGCTACAAAATAGCATCAGTTATGGGATTCGACGAGGAGAAGGGCTTTGAGATATACATGGAGGAATTCGAGCCTGGGAGCAGGGTGGAGTCCAAGGGCCACGACAAGGGCGTAGAGGAGTACATATTTGTGATAGAAGGAACGCTGAGCGTGGATATCGAGGAGAAAACATATGAAATCTCGGCCGGCGACGTCATGAATTTTGCGGCCGAAGGCCCGCACACGTTTTACAACGCCGGAGAAAAGACTGTAAAGGCCTTCGTCATAATCTACTATGATAAAAAATGATGCTGGAAACCATGATAAGATAAGGCAAAAATAGTGGAGGAGGTCAGAGATATGAGAGAAAACTGGCAAAGCAGGAAAGGTTTCATTTTCGCCGCTGCCGGGGCTGCGATAGGTCTGGGGAATTTGTGGAGATTCCCATTTCAAGCATATAAAAATGGCGGAGGTGCATTCCTCCTACCGTATTTGGTTGCAGTGGCCACCTGTGCGATACCGCTTATGATAATGGAGTATGCATACGGCAGGAAAATCCGCGGAGGCTCCGTAAAGGCTTTTTCGGAGCTGGGCAAGAAATACGAAGTGTTTGGATGGCTGCAGGTTATGGTGCCGGTAATAGTGATGATGTATTATTGCTCGATAATAGCGGTTTCGCTGATTTTCATGGTGTTCTCCCTGGGACATGCCTTCGGAGTGATGAACTGGCTGCAGGACCCGGGACCTATTATGGGGATGGTAGTAGGAAGTGCAGACAGTGCCCTTGACCTTGGCGCAGGCATGAGCATATATATTCTTGTTGCTGTTATTTTTGTCTGGCTTTCCAACTGGCTCATTGTAAAGAAGGGCATATCGGGCGGCATAGAAAAGATGTCATCAATTTTTACTCCTATACTTCTAGTTATGATGGTAGTCTTTATGATTAATGCGGTGAGATTGAATGGCGCCGCAATTGGGCTTGAGAGTTTATTCAAACCGGATTTTTCGAAAATTATGAGCCCAGGCATTTGGGTATCGGCATATGCGCAGGTTTTCTTCTCAACAACTCTGGCAGTTGGTGTTATGATAGCTTACGGTTCCTACCTGCATGAAAAGGCTGATATTGTAAATAGCTCCTTTATTACTGTGCTGCTTAACTCTAGCTTTGACTTGGTATCGGGAATTCTGGTATTCTCGACACTTGGCTATCTGGTGCAGAATATGGGTGTGGAATTCACGTCGTTTGGAACAGGAGCCGGCGTGGCATTTATAGCCTTTCCTATTGCAATATCAACAATGTCTTCGAATGTAGTCATTCAGGGGCTTTTGGGATTCCTTTTCTTCTTCTGCCTCTTTGTTGCGGGAATATCCTCAAGCATTTCAATGCTTGAATCCTTTGCGACGGCCGCAATGGATAAATTTGAAATATCCAGGGAAAAGCTTATAGGAATACTGTCTTTGATTGGCTTTGCAGGCTCCGCTTGTTTTGCAAGCTATGCAGGCTTCAATTATATACTGGACATTGTTGACTCCTATGTGGGAAACATAATAATAGCGGGCCTTGGCCTCATAGAGGTTGTCCTGATAAGCTATATTTACGGCACGGAAAAGCTCAGGGAGGAGGCCAACAGGTATTCAGACTTCAGAGTTGGAAAATGGTGGGACTACCTGCTCAAATACTTTACTCCGCTGCTGCTGGGAGCAGTAGTGGTGACCAACATATTCAATATTTTCACCGGCCTTTTCAAACAGGAATCAATCGGAGTCATCTCCAATATAATATTCGGATGGGGCGCAGTAGCAATCATGATTGGGGCTTCATTGGTATTGCGCAATAAAAAATGGGCTGTTAAGGAGGAGGATTAGCCATGGACGGGAGTGCTGTTTTAATGATGGTAATAGGCTGCGGAGCTGTTTGGGGCGGTGCCTTGATAGCCATAATAATCGCTCTTCGGGTTGACAAAAAAGCAGGCAATTAAGTATTATCTGCCCAAAAAGAGATGTGATATATCAACAAAAGCCAGGAAAGCATTCAGTTTATACTTTTCTGGCTTTTGTCAGTTAAGCGAGATCACCATGTCCTTTACAAATCACTCTCGTTAATTACTTCAATCCCGTTTTTCATGAGCAGTTCCGCCGCCAGGCCATTTCCTTCTATTAATCTTCCTGAAAATGTCCCGTCGTATACGAGCCCGCAGCCGCAGGAAGGACTTTTTGACTTGAGAACGGCTTTATTGGCTCCTGTTTTTTTAGCTATTGAAAGCGTTTTCTCTGCTCCTGATTCATATTCCGGGGTATAATCACGACCGTCTTTGCCGATTACACTTTTATTGCCGTGCTCATCCATTGTGATTTCGCAGCATGTCCTGGGGACAGCAAGCCCACCCAGAATTTCTGGGCATACAGGCACAGCCTTGCCCTGCCTTACCAATTCGACTACAAATCTATTTTCGCTGCTTTTACCGTCGTATCTGCAGGGGATTCCCGCAAGACATGAACTCACCAGATACATAATTTATGTCTCCTTTTTCTATAGAATAAAAAATGAAACAGCGATAACAACATAAACCGCCAGCAGTTGCACTCCCTCAAGCCAGTTGGACTCTCCGTCGTTTGAAACCCTGTTGGCTATGAGCACGGCGACAATGAGCGATATGAGCTCGAACTCGTTGAATATTATGCTCATAGGCGTGAAAAGCAGACTCAGGAATATAAGCACAGGCGTCACGAAAAGAATTATCTGAAGGCTCGAGCCTACGGCGATTTCTACTGCAACGTCCATCTTGTTTTTTACAGCCATGACTATGGCAGTGCTGTGCTCCGCGGCGTTTCCTATTATGGGTATCAGTATTATTCCGACAAAGAATTCGCTCAGTCCTATAGCTTGGGTCATGGGCTCTACGGCGCCCACAAGGAATTCACTCTCCAGGGCTATCAGCGCAGTCGCGCCAATGAGGACGATAATAGATTTTTTGAGAGACCACTTGGCTTCGCTTTCCTCGGAGTGGTCGACAGAGTATATGTCCTTGTGCGTGTGGAAAGAGAAAAAAAGGCTTAGTATATAGATTACAAACATTATCACCGCAACCAGCACGCTTAGGTTTTCGTAGCGGGTGTTCAGCAGCTCGGGTCTTACGGTGTGCGTGAAAATTGCAGGTATGCTAAGGCCTATTACGGCAAAAAGCAGCATGCTTGAGCTGACCTCGACAACCTGCTTGCTAAAATGCTGCGACTTGTGCTTTATTCCTCCGAAGAGCATGCTGGCGCCCAGCACGAGCAGTATGTTGCCTATGACAGAGCCTGCGATTGAGGCCTTGACCACCTCGAAAAGTCCGGCCTTGAGGGCGAAGAAGGATATTATAAGCTCTGTCGCGTTGCCGAAGGTGGCGTTTAGAAAGCCCCCGGCCCTTGGACCTGCATAGAAGGAGATCTCCTCGGTGGCTTCGCCCATAAGCCCTGCAAGCGGCACAATGGCAAGGGCAGAAAGCACAAACATAATAGTCGGACTTATATGCATAAGCTCTGCCGCTATGCTTATTGGCACAAAAATCAGCATTAATTTAAGTAGTTTCATTATACTGGCTCCCGTCATCATAGATTTGTCTCTGACATTATACATTATACAAGCCTGAAAATAATATGTATATTGGCCAGGAGTAATTTTTTTGAGCCCATAAGCTAACAAAGCGAGAAAACATGGCAAATGGGTATATATAGTTAAATGATTTCTGTGTAGCCGGAAAGTAAGTGTTGCGGAGGAGTTTTTATGGGAAAAGGTATACTTTTCAAAAAGGCTGTAAAGGACATGCGACAATCCCTGGCGCAGTTCGCCTCGATATGCATAATGGCGGCTCTTTCCGTGAGCATAGTAACTGGACTTGACAGCATGTGGAAGACAATAGAAGACCGCTCCGGCGAGATGTATGAGATGACAAACCTTTCCGACATTTGGATTTCAATCGCCAATCCGACGGAAAAGGATATGTGGAAAATAAGGAACATAGAGGGCGTTGAGAAGGCAGAAAAAAGGCTGGCTGTCAACTCTGTCGCAGACATAAAAGGAAGGCCCACTCTGCTCATATACGCAACCTCGGAAAAAAGTACTCTGGACAGGCCGCATATAATAGAGGGCTCTCCTGGCGGTCCGGGCGAGGCTATACTAGACGAGACCTTCGCAAGGCGGCATAATCTAAGGCTTGGCGACAAGCTGGAGCTGGAGCTAAATGACAAAAAAATCCACCTCAAGATAGGAGCTCTGGCCCTAAGCAGCGAGCACGTATTTTCAGTCAAGGACACAACTTCTATAATGCCCAATCCGGAAAAATACGGCTTTGTGATGGTAGATGAAGACGTGCTTAGAAGCGCATATGGCGGCAGAAAGGCTCACAACCAGATTTGCGTCAGGCTTGGTGATGGAGCAGGGGAACGGGAGATTTTAAGGCAAATCGATGAGGCGCTGGGAGACGACCTGAACGGCATAATAAGCAGGAAGGACAGCCGAAGCGTTAATCATGTGGCGAGTGAGATAAAACAGTTCAAGGTGCTTTCTGTCATATTCCCGGCAATGTTCTTCCTGGTGACGGCACTTGTGACGCTCAGCACGATGTCCAGGCTGGTGGAGGATCAGAGGGAGCAAATAGGAATACTAAAGGCGCTTGGCTACAGCAAAGGGAACATAGTATGGCACTACACTTCCTATGGCGTGTATGTGGGGCTGCTGGGTGCGGCACTTGGGGCAGCCTTGGGTCCTGTAATAATTGGAAGAACCCTCATAGGCCAGATGAAATTCCTGCTTGTGCTGAGCGACTACCGCATGAGTCTGAATGTGAGCAACCTTGTGTTCAGCACGCTGCTCATAGTGCTGTGCACCGGCGGAATATCCTGCTACACGTGCCTTAGGAGGCTTGAGGAGACGCCCGCGGCGCTTCTTCGTGAGAAGCTCCCTCGAAGGGGCAACCGAATTTTCCTGGAAAAGATGACAGGCCTATGGGAAGCAATGAGCAGCAGCAGGAGGCTCATTGCCCGCAATACATTCAGGAACAGATGGCGCATGCTTATGAGCATAATCGGTGTAATGGGCTGCACGGGACTTGTAATCGGCGCATTCAGCCTGAATGACATGATGTATGGAGTCTCGAGGCTCACCTATGACGGGGTTTACAGTTATGACCACAAGATAATACTAGATGACAAGGCCACGAAGTATGACATACGAAATCTGGCTCTTGACGGCACGGTCCAAAGCGTACAGGAAACGGCTGTACAGGTGGTTTCTTCGGAGGGAGAAAGAAGGATGGTGCAGACGACGGTATTCTCGCCTGAAAGCCCCCTTATAAAGCTCAGCGACATGGAGGGCAATGAAGTAAGGCTTCCGCAGGAAGGCGTTGTCATAACGAGGAAGGAGGCAAGGTTGCTCGGCGTCGAAAAGGGCGACACGGTCAAGATGAAGCGCACAGACGAGAGCTATGTATATGCAAAGATAAAGGAAGTCATTTACATGGTGTCGGGGCAGGGAATATATATGTCTGATTATTTCTGGGAAAGCACAGGAGAGGAATTTATTCCCAATCAGCTGCTTGTCAAATGGGATAAAGCGGACCAGGGATTCCTTGAGAGCGATTATGTAGAGAGCTATGTGGAAAGGTCGGCTCAAAAAACTGATTTCGACGCAAATCTACAGATAGTGCTGACGGCATCTGTGATGCTCATTGCCTTTGGAGGCATTCTCGCATTTGTGGTGCTCTATAACCTGAGCGTGCTTAATTTCTGCGAGAGGATAAGAGATATTGCGACAATGATGGTGCTGGGCTTTCGTCAGAGGGAGGTGCGATTGCTTGTGCTGGCCGAGAATGTGGTTTCATCGTTGCTGGGCATGGCGGGAGGCGTGCCTGTGGGCGTGCTCATTTCATATATGATTGCCAGGGACTTCGGTGACGACCTCGATCTTGTAAGCCGGGTGAGCGTTCAGAATGTCCTGATGGCAGCAGGCATCACGATGCTGTTTACGGGTTTTGTAAACAGCGTTGTTTCAAGAAAAATGAGGACGATTGACATGCTCGAATCACTAAAAAGTGTGGAGTAGAGATATGTAAGACGGGGGTGTGAAAAGTGGCAAATAAAAAAACCATAAACAAAAAAATTGTAAGGTGCGTGCTCGCAATTATTGCGATAATGGCGGCGCTCGCAGCATGCACTCCCGGTAAGGAAGAGAAGACAGAGCAGGTGGCTGGCGGCGAGCAAGAGGAAAATACCATAATAGCTTGGGGAGAAGTCAAGTACACGGATGTATACGAGCTTGCAGTTGATTTTCCGTGCACTGTCGTTTCGGTGGAGGTCAAGGAGGGCGACGAGGTTGGATTGGGGGATATCCTGGCGATGCTTGACATGACCGAGTTTAACGAGACTGTAATAAAACTGAGCGAGCAGGTCGAGTCTGGCAAGGCCTCCCTCAGGGATGCAATAGAGGATACTTCGGCGCTTGAAGCGGACATAGCCAGGCTCAAAAAGGAGATTACGACAAAAACAGCCGAATACAGCAGCGGAACAAAGGCAGAGCTAAGACTTCTTGAAAGCTCGCTAGAGAGGGCAGAAGAGGAGCTCTCAGATGCAAAAGAAGATTTTGCGCTCAACCAGAAGCTCTTTGATGAGGGAGCTGTATCACAGGATGTGCTCGATCAGCTTGCGGACGTCGTGGAGCAGAAGGAAAAGCTCAGAAGCGACATAACGGACAACATAAGCAAGACAAGGCGAGTGCTCAAGGAAGAACTTGACGCGCTCGGCACGGAGCTTCAATACAAGCAGGTCCAGCTAGACAAGACGAGGGAGAGCAACAGCGCGAATCTGGAAAGGCTTAGCAGCAGCCTGGCCATGGCTGAATCTGATTTGGCCATAATGAAGAACAGAGCGCAAAAGCCATACCTGTCGGGGGGCAATATAGTTTCCAGTCTGGAGCACGCCATAGTGCGGAATATAAGCATAATCAACGGCAGCAGCCTGGGGCAGCCGAACGAGAACCACAAGGCTATGGAGCTCATTGATGCAGACTCTCTGATTGTAAGCGCCGAGGTGCCCGAGGAGTTCATAGGCGAAATAGACAGCGGCGCAGAGGTGAAAATCGTGCCTGCCGCAAATAAAAAAGCGGCTGTTATGGGTCGCGTGACCCAAATAGCCGGAGCTGCGGTTGAAAAGGATGGGGAGCGGATAGTCAGGGTCGAAGTGACTCCTGACGGGAAGTCGGAATTTCTAAGGCCCGGCTACAGCGTTGATGTCACATTCACAAGGAAATAAATGTAAACAGCATGCATATTTGATAAGGCGGTTATCTGCTATCATTGTATGCGGATGCAAAAAGCATTAGAATAATATGTAGCAGCCGCTAGCAGGCTAAATGTATGAGTGCGGCATTAATTTTCAGCATGGGAGTGAAAAGCTTGGAAAAGACTCTTGCTATTATAAGCAGCAACCAAAGCGAGGCAGAATACCAGAAGAAGCAGATAATAAGCCTTTTCGGCGACAAAATAGAAGTAAGACTTTATCCTATGGAATGGGAAGGTGCTGGCTCTGGCATATATGAGGACCTGATACTGCTGCCTTCGTACGAGTGCTTTCACAATTTAAGAAGCAGGATAATAGGATCTGGAGAGGTTGTAATAGCACACAGGACGATAACGAAATCGGCGCTTGAAAAGCTCATGGTCCTCCCCGAAGGGACAAGGGCTCTGCTTGTAGATGAAAGTCACGGCCTCGCCATGGAAACGTCGGCGCTTGTATACCAGCTTGGGGTAAAGCACATTGAGCTTGTACCCTGCTTAAGTCATGGACAAGGAATGCAGCAGATGCAAGACTTCGATACCATAGTCTTAATGGGTGAGAGGGAGAATCCCCATCCTATTGCAAGGAGGGTTGTAGACCTTGGTTTTGGACTATTAGACATAAGCACGATACTCGACATAGCCTTCAAGCTGGATCTTGACTATGTGATACAGAGGCAGAACGTAATAAAGAGCTTTAAGGAGATAGTCACAGTAAACGTCGGGCTTTTCAACATAATAGGCAGGTTCAACAGATTTGAGGCGCAGCTTGACATACTTCTGCAGGTGCTTGACGATGGCATAGTGGCAGTTGATGCTGAAGGTATAGTCTACTCATGCAACGAAGGAGCCGAGAAAATAATAGGAATGAACAGGAGTGAAATGGTAGGCAGCGAATGGATGGCACTGATGCCGGAGATACCTTTCTACAAGGCTCTCAAGGATAAGGAAAGTATATCGGAGAAGATAATAAGCATGCACGGCTATGACGTTGTGGCCGCAGTGGATCCTATAATACACTCCAACAAGCTCTATGGAGCAGTTGCCAGGATAAAGCGATTTTCGGACATTGAAAGGAAGCAGCACAAGCTCAGGAGTCAGCTTATTTCAAAAGGACATAGGGCCAAATACGGCTTTTACAACATATTCGGCAATAGTCCACAGATAATGCAGTGCAAGGACATAGCCAGGAGAATGGCCAAATCCAGTTCGTCTGTGCTCATAACAGGCGAAAGCGGCACCGGCAAGGAGCTTTTCGCCCAGGCAATACACAATTCCTCGGAGCGGAGGGACTATCAGTTTGTGGCCGTAAACTGCGGGGCCATCCCGGAAAGCCTGCTCGAGAGTGAGCTCTTCGGATACGAGGAAGGCGCCTTCACAGGGGCCAGAAAGGGTGGAAAGACTGGACTTTTCGAGCTAGCCCACAAGGGCACTCTTTTTCTCGACGAAATAGGAGAAATGCCTATAAACCTGCAGGCCAGACTTTTGCGTGTCCTCCAGGAAAGGCAGGTAATGCGCATTGGAGGAGACCGGGTCATAGATGTGGATGTGAGAATAATAGCAGCCACAAACAGGAATCTGATAGAGCTTGTAAGAGAGGGTAATTTCAGGCAGGACCTTTACTTCAGACTTAACGTGCTGCCGCTCAGGATACCTGCGCTCAGGGAAAGACGCGAGGACATACCGGAGCTGATTGAAAGCTTTAAGCTCGAGTTTGAAAGCGGTTTTAATCTGAGCGATGCCGCCATGGAAATGCTCATGGCCCACACGTGGGAGGGCAACATACGAGAGCTGAGAAACTACGTCGAGTACTTTGCAAATCTGGACAAGAAGCTTATAGAAGTGCAGGATTTGCCGTTTGCGCAGGAAGTGCAGCGCAGGTTTACGAAGCTCAGCGGCATTGAAAAAGACATGTTCAGGGCCTTCGAGGAAGAGGCGAGAGGGAAAATGGGAGACTACAGGTTCATACTTTCGAAGCTGCTGGAAGCTCAAAGGCAGGGCGAAAAAATGGGCAGAAGGAGCCTGAGCAGACTTGCGGAATCCTCAGGAAGACACTTGAGCGAGCAGGAGATACGAGGAATGCTCCTTGAACTTGAAAAGTTCGGAATGGCTGAAGTATCAAAGGGGAGAGCCGGAACAGCCATAACCGAATTTGGAATAAAGGTGCTTGAAGAGATTCGGTAAACGGAATAAAGGGTGAAGCGGGGTTGAATGGTATACCATTCAACCCTTTATTTGTGTTCTGGGCGTTCATTTTGCAAGTGCATGCAAACGATTTCATTGTATATAAAGTGGAACAATATGAATATAGAGAATACTTAATCGGTTCGGAATTAATGGGATAAAGGCATATTAGTGGTTTTTTGAAATACAATGCACATTTTTTTATACATTTCTAGCAGTGTCGCGAAAGTTGGCATAAAAGTTGCTTATATATTTGGCATAGGGTATAAGTATAACATATCAGGCAATTACATAAGCCGAATTTGCCGGTGAAACCGGGCACATAATGTCGTGTTCCGGATGAAAGCAGGGCTTTACAACAAAAGGAGGAAATAAGGTTATGATTAAGACTCTTGAAGGACTGCTCGAGAGAGTTAAGTCGCTTCCAAAAATGAAGCTTGCTGTTGCAGCCGCAGAGGACAGGGAGGTTCTGCATGCAGTATTCGATGCCAAGGAGGCTGGAATCATAACTCCTGTTCTTGTGGGAGATGTCGAGAAGATAGAAAAAATAGCTGCCGAGTTGGGCTTTAGCCTTGAAGGCGTAGAGGTATTAAGAGGAGATGACCTTGCTGACTCTGCTATGAAGGCTGTAAAGCTGGTTTCTCAGGGACAGGCGGATTTTGTCATGAAGGGGCTGCTCGACACGTCGATACTCCTAAAGGCGGTGCTCGACAAGGAGTATGGCCTTAGAACAGACAGTCTTCTAAGCCATGTAATGGTGTATGAGCCGAAGATGTACCATAAACTGCTCTTTATTACGGACGGCGGAATGAACATAGCGCCAGAGCTTGATGCAAAAGTGAAGATACTAAAGAATGCCGTGCAGGCTGCAAAGGCCTTCGAGCTGGAGCAGGTGAAGGCTGCGTGCATAGCTGCAAAAGAAAAGGTCAGCGACAAGATGCCATCGACTGTGGATGCCGATGCGATAGCCAAACTGGCGGACGGCGGAGAATTTGGAGAAGGCGTAATAGTCGAGGGGCCGCTCGCGTTCGACCTTGCAATTTCAAAAGAGGCGGCGCAGATCAAGAAGTTCGAAAGCCGGGTTGCCGGTGATGCCGACATACTTCTGGTGCCTACGATAGAGGTTGGGAATGCTGTGGGTAAGGCGCTTACCTACCTTGCAGAGGCCAAGTCTGCAGGCATAATAATGGGAGCCAAAGCTCCGGTTGTGCTTGTGTCAAGGGCTGATTCGCACGAGTCGAAACTTTATTCGATAGCGCTGGGCGCCATAATAGCAAACAAATAAATATTTATTTTGAAGAAGACGACAAAGATAACCTTGAGGAGGATAAAGTAGATGAAAAAACTGCTTACTGGTAACGAAGCAATAGCAAGAGGTTTCTACGAAGCTGGCGGACACGTTGCAGCGGCATATCCGGGAACACCATCGACTGAGATACTTGAAAATATGGAGCAGTACAAGGAAGACGTGTATTGCGAATGGTCTCCGAATGAAAAGGTTGCCATGGAGGTTGCAATAGGAGCGTCAATGGCGGGAGCAAGAAGCCTTGCGGCCATGAAGCACGTCGGACTCAATGTTGCTGCCGATCCTATAATGACTTACGCCTACCTTGGAGTTAACGGGGGTTTCGTATTCGTTTCTGCGGATGATCCGGGAATGCACTCTTCTCAGAACGAGCAGGACAACAGGTATTTTGCCAAGTTCGGAAAGATGGCAATGGTTGAACCTACAGATTCTCAGGAAGCAAAGGACTACGTTAAGGAGGCTCTTAGGGTTTCTGAGGAGTATGACGTACCAGTGCTTTTCAGGGTTACAACGAGGGTGTGCCATTCAAAGACCCTTGTTGAGCTCGGGGAGAGAACTGAGGTGGCCAAGAAGCCTTACGTCAAGAATGTATCCAAGTTCCTTGCGGCTCCTGCGCATGCAAAGGTGCTCCACGTCACTCTGGAGGAAAGGCTTTCAAAGCTCGAGGAGTACAGCAACAACTCTCCGCTTAACACTGTAGAGTGGAACGACAAGAAGATAGGCATAATAACTTCGGGAATCTCTTACCAGTACGCTAAGGAAGTATTCGGCGATTCGGCGTCGTATCTAAAGATAGGCTTCACTAATCCGCTTCCTTTCGGGATGATAGAGGATTTTGCAAAAGAGGTTGAAACTCTTTATGTAATAGAGGAGCTTGAGCCTTACATGGAGGAGCAGATCAAGGCCAGAGGAATCAAGTGCACAGGCAAGGAGCTTATACCTAACGTGGGAGAGCTCAATCCGGACATAATTGCAAAGGCTCTGCTCGGCAAAGAAATCAAAACAATAGAGGGACTGGATGCTCTTGACGATGCAATGATAAAAAGGCCTCCGACTCTATGTGCAGGCTGTCCTCACAGAGGTCTGTTCTACTCGCTTTCAAAGATAAAGAACGTAATGGTAACGGGCGACATCGGCTGTTACACGCTTGGATTCACTCAGCCTCTTAACTCGATGGACACCTGCGTTTGCATGGGCGGCTCGATATCTACAGGCCACGGAGCTGCCAAGGCGTTCAAATTGGCGGGCGAAGACAAGAAGGTGGTTTCTGTAATAGGAGACTCTACATTCTTCCACACAGGCATGAACTCGCTTGTGGACGTTGTATACAACAAGGGAAACACTGTGACTGTAATACTCGACAACAGGATAACAGGAATGACTGGACATCAGGAAAATCCGGGAACGGGCTATACTCTTATGGGAGACAAGACAATAGCAATAGACATACCAAATCTTGTAAAAGCTCTTGGCGTTGAAGACATACAGGTTGTAAACCCCCTCAATCTCAAGGAGACTGACGCAGCTCTCAAAAAGGCTCTTGAATTCGACGGTCCTTCAGTAGTCATAACAAGATGGCCTTGCGTGCTCAAGAAGTTCTCCCAAGAGGATAAGACTGAGTTTGGCTGTGAGCTCAAGAAGTTCAAGGTTAACGAGGACAAGTGCAAATCCTGCAAGCTTTGCCTCAAGTCAGGCTGTCCGGCGCTGTCTTTCGATAAATTTGCAAAGATTGATCCAGACATGTGCGTGGGATGCTCGGTTTGTGCTCAGGTTTGTCCGTTTGAAGCTATAGAAAGGGTAGGTGAATAATATGTCGAATGTAAAAAGTGTTCTGCTTGTAGGAGTCGGAGGACAGGGTATAATACTTGCTTCGCAGATACTCTCAAGCGGTCTGATAGAGGCTGGTTTTGATGTTAAAATGTCAGAGGTTCACGGTATGGCCCAAAGGGGAGGAAGCGTAACAACTCAGGTTAGATACGGCGAGAAGGTGGACTCTCCGATAATAGGAAAAGGATCTGCGGATGTAATGGTTGCCTTCGAAAAGGTCGAGGCTGTAAGATGGCTTGAATACCTCAAGCCGGGCGGAGCTCTGGTTGTCAACAACTACGAGATACCTTCTGCCACTGTAATATCAGGAGCTGAGGTTTATCCTGAAGGAGTAATGGAAAAGCTTAAGGCCACAGTTGACAACATATATGTAATAGACGCTGCCAAAGAGGCCATGGAGCTTGGAAACATAAAAGCCCAGAACATAGTGCTTCTTGGCGGACTCATAAAAGCCATGGGTGTTGAGGGCGTAGATTGGGACAAGATGGTGGAGCAGAATGTGAAGCCAAGGTTCGTCGAGCTAAACCTCAAGGCTATAAACAAGGGTATGGACCTGGTGGCTTCGGAAGTTAAGGAAGAAGTCAGCATATAGCATACAGCGAATCAGAGGCCATTGTAAACCATCAATTTGAGTGAGCCTCTCCAGCCGCAGTTTTATGCGGCTGCGCCTGGCTTACTCAAAGGTTTAATATTTTGTCAAACTCAAATCCCTGGTCCTTTTACCACTACCTCTAAGGATCAGGGATTCTTTTGCAAATGGCGTAAGACGGTGCTATAATTAACAGATGATTTTTTAACAATATTTGAGGAGGCATATTTTGAAAAAAGGCGATTTTATATGGGTCGGAGTGCTTGCGGCAGTAGTGGCATTCCTTCTGACCCCTGCGACGCATGAAATATTCATAAAATTCACGGGCACCCACCCGTTCATAAGCGGATTTATCAAATTCTTCATACTGGCAACAATGGGCGAGCTTCTTGCAATAAGGATAGCAACCGGCGACTGGAGCATACCTCACGGCATACTGCCAAGGGCTGCAATCTGGGGATTTCTGGGCATGGCGATAGTACTCGTATTCGACGTGTTTGCAACTGGCGTGAAGGGAGCGCTTGAAAAGGGGCTTTTGCCGGGGGGAGACTCCAAATTCCTGTTTGCCTTCTTTGTCAGCTCACTTATGAACCTTACGTTCGCACCGACCATGATGGCTTTCCACAGGGTTACAGACACATACATTGATCTTAAGCATGAGAAAGGCGGAGCTGTTTCGCTTGGAGATGTAGTCAAAAGAATAGACTGGAACGGATTCATATCTTTCGTGCTTGTAAAGACGGTTCCGCTGTTTTGGATACCAGCGCATACTATAACCTTCATGCTGCCGCCGGAATACAGAGTGCTTATGGCTGCAATGCTTTCAATAGCGCTCGGCGGCATACTGGCTTTCGCTAAAAAATCGGCTCAAAAGGCCGCTTAAATTCAATGTTAACAGTTAAACCGCAGGTCCTGCAGAGCTCAATTCGCAGAACCTGCGGTTTTTGTTAGATTATAAACGAGTGTATTCTGCCGCAGTATGGGGTAATATAGACTTATAATATGCAAAAGCGGAGGTATTTAAAAATGAAATTATTTGCTAGGAAAACAGTTTTGATGGTGTCTTTGGCGCTATTGACGCTCGTGCTGTCGGTTGGCTGCATGAATCCGGAGCCGGAAAAACCTGATGGCAATCAGCCTGAAAAGAACAAAAAGTTTATAGAAGCCTCGAAAGAGCTTAGAGATACAAACGAGCTGACGCTGCTTGACGAGTGTGAAATAGACCTCGAAGGCGACGGACAGATGGAGAGCGTTCAGATGTACACGGCTGCCCAGAAGGACCCGAGCGGCAACATAATGTGGGATGACGGGCAAAACTGGCTTCTTACAGTAAGAGGAGAAGACAGGGAGTATGTCCTTTTTGAAGGCTACGTGCAGCTAGGTGAAATAAAATACTGGGCGTACACAGCCGGAAGCGATACGAAGCTCCATATAACAACACTTCAGCCGGGTTCAGCGAGTCTTCAGCTCATGGATTTCGAGTATGACTCGGATAAGGACGGCTTTGAAGGAACAGAGATTTTTAATCCGGATAATGTGAATCTGATGCATTCTTCTGTGAATGTGGAGTAAAATGCCATATTTTAAATACTATTTCAGGCGTGGAAAAAGTGAATATCTTTTGGTATAATTTCAGTATACCTGTTTTTTTGAATGCCAGGCCGGTTGCGCTTTAAAGTGCATGCTTTCCAAGTCCGGATATGGCAGATGGATGCTTGGCTTTGAGCTTCGCCTTGATTATGAAAGGGGCTGCAGGGTTTGAAGAGAAAAATAATATGGATTATTATGCCTCTGCTCCTGCTGGTGGGAGATATATTTTATGAAGTCCATTTTGTCGCTTTAAACAGCATAGAATTAGAAAGTGAAAAGCTCGGAGCCGGTAGAAAATTGAAAATAGTCCAGATATCAGACTACCACAATGCCAACGCAAATGAGCGGGTGCTTGAGAATGTGAAGAGGATTAAGCCGGATGCCGTTGCCATAACAGGGGACATTGTAGACCAAGCGACTGACGACTACGATAGGATATTTGCGCTTGCAGAGGGCCTTGCAAATGCTTGCGAAAGAGTCTATTTTGTAAGCGGCAACCACGAATGGGCCAACGATATGGGAACCAGAAGGCTTGAAGCAGAGCTCGAGTCGCGCGGAGTCAGGGTTTTAAACAACAGGAATGATATAATGAGCATTGAAAATATGGATATATACATCTGCGGCGTGGATGACTACGATACAAGGCACAGCGATACTGAAGAGGCTTTTGAGGGCCTGGATGAAGCAAGCTACACAATACTGCTCTCGCACTCGCCGAATATAATCAAAGAGGGCGAAAAACTAAAGAGCGATCTTATACTCAGCGGCCATACGCATGGAGGTCAGGTCAGGCTGCCTTTTATAGGAGCTGTTGTGGCTCCGAACCAAGGCCTGTTTCCAAAGTATCAAAAGGGAATTTACAAGCTTGAAGGTGCCAGATATCTCTACATAGACAGCGGAGTCGGGGTGAGCAGGCTTCCTGTCAGATTCATGAACAGAAGCCAGATGACGCTTATAGAGATAAATGGAAAAGGATAATGTGTGATATTTACATGCATCATAAATTATGTCTAATCACAACACATGATGAAAGGCGGAAAAAACAATGGAAAACATTTTCAAGAGAAGAAGCATAAGAGAGTTTGTAGACAGGAAAGTTGAAGAAGACAAGGTTGAAACCCTGCTTAGAGCTGCTATGCAGGCGCCTTCTGCAGGCAATGAGCAGCCGTGGGAGTTCATAGTAGTAAGGGACAAGAAGGTGCTCGATGAAATTTCGGGAATGGACGAGTATTCAGATATGCTGAAGGATGCATCATGCGCCGTGGTGTTCCTAACTGACATGCAGAAACTGTTTTTCCCCGACAACTGGCAGCAGGATATGGCGGCAGCGGTACAGAATATGCTTTTGGAAGCCACTCATCAGGGGCTTGGAGCCGTTTGGGTTGGCGTTGCTCCGGTAGAAGAAAGAATGGAGTTCATAATAGACTACTTTAACCTTCCGGAGAACATAATGCCTTTTGCCGTAGTGCCTGTGGGATATCCTAAGGGTGAGGGAAACAGGTTTGTGGACAGATTTGATTCAAGCAGAATACATTACAACAAGTGGTAGAGTATTTCAAGACGGCCGTGGCCGTCTTTTTGTTATGTAAAAATATGTATAATTGCAACTGGTATAGATGTGATATAATTATATTGAGACAATTCTAATGCTGCTGATAACATGGAGATGATAGATATATGAAGATGTGTTCGAAATGCAATAAGAATATAGCAGTTGTTTTCACCCAGAAGCTCAAGGATGGAAAGCCTGTGCTCGAGGGCTACTGCATGAGCTGTGCCCAGGATATGGGCATATCAGTCATGGACGAGCTAATGAAACAGTCGGGAATGACTCCCGAGGACATGGACAACCTCTCAAAACAGATGGGGGAGATGTTCGAGAACATGGACATGGACTCAACCGACCCTGACGAGGCTATAATGAAAATGATGAACGGTTCCTTCCCGGATTCTGAGGACGATGAGGAAGAGGAGGCGTTTGCAGGAGCCCAGACCGCTGAAGATGAAAAGGAGCAGAAAAACTCCAAGAAAAAGCTAAAATACCTTGAAAAATTCGGCACAAATCTTACAGACAAGGCTAAGGAAGGACTTGTCGACAGAGTGATAGGAAGGGAAGCTGAAATCAACAGGGTCATACAGATACTCAACAGAAGAAACAAGAACAACCCCGTGCTCATAGGCGAGGCCGGAGTAGGAAAGACGGCCATAGCAGAAGGCCTGGCTGTGAGGATAGCGCAAAAGAAGGTTCCATCGAGGCTCCTGAGCGCCCAGGTATACCTGCTTGATCTGACCGCCATAGTTGCGGGCACGCAATTTCGCGGCCAGTTCGAAGGCAGGATGAAGGAGATAATAAAGGAAGCCAGCCAAAGCAGGAACATAATCCTTGTGATAGACGAGATACACAACATAGTTGGCGCGGGAGAGGTGCAGGGCGGCGTCATGAACGCGGCCAACATACTAAAGCCCGCGCTTGCCAAGGGTGAAGTCCACATAATCGGAGCGACCACTATAGACGAGTACAGGAAGCACATCGAAAAGGACTCGGCGCTTGAGAGGCGTTTCCAGCCTGTAATGGTGGACGAGCCTTCGGTGGAGGATACCATAGAAATACTAAAGGGCGTGAGGGACTACTATGAAAAGTTCCACAGCGTTATAATACCTGACGAGGTGGTTGAGGCTGCCGCAAGGCTTTCGGAAAGATACATCACAGACAGGTACCTGCCGGACAAGGCAATAGACGTAATAGACGAGGCCGGCTCCATGGTCAACCTCAAAAACAACCTTCAAAAGGAGTTGGACAAGCTAAAGAGGGAGCTTGCAGAGGTGCAGCGCAATAAGGAAGAAGCCGCAACCAAGGACGACTACGAGACCGCGGCAAAATTCAAAATGGAAGAGATTGAGCTGCAGGAAAAAATTGACGGGATTCAATCGGACACTGCCGCCTTCCAGGTGACTGTAGAGGATGTGGCGCACGTTATTGAATCCTGGACAAAGATTCCTGTAAAGAAGATAACCAAGGAAGAATCAATGAAGCTCCTCGAGCTCGAGGAGAGCCTTGCAAAGCGGGTCATAGGACAATCAAAGGCCATTAGCCTCGTCTCGAAGGCCATAAGGCGAAACAGGTCGGGCTTTAGGAAAAAGAAAAAGCCGGCATCCTTCATTTTCGTGGGACCTACAGGTGTGGGAAAAACCGAGCTTGTGAGGGCGCTCTCGAGCGAGCTTTTCGGAAGTGAGGATGCCATGATAAGGCTTGACATGTCAGAGTACATGGAAAAGCACACCGTATCCAAGCTCATTGGAGCCCCTCCGGGATACATCGGCTATGACCAGGGCGGACAGCTGACTGAAAAGGTCAGGAGAAAGCCCTATTCGGTAATACTCCTTGACGAGATAGAAAAGGCGCACCCTGACGTGTTCAACATGCTGCTTCAGATACTCGAGGACGGCAGGCTTACAGACAGCCAGGGCAGGACAGTATTCTTCGAAAATACGGTCATAGTAATGACATCCAATGCAGGCACCGATACGAAGTCGCTCGGCATAGGCTTTGGCCACGACGGCTACGATGCCCTCGAGGAAAAGGTGCACAATGCTCTTAGGGAAACCTTCAGACCGGAATTCCTGAACAGGGTTGACGAGGTAGTCGTATTCAACTCGCTAACCAGGGAGGAACTTAGAAAAATAGTAGACCTGATGCTTTCCGAGGTCAAGGAAGAGGCGAGCGAGAAGGGCATAACTATAAGCGTTTCGGATGCAGCCAAGGATTTCATTCTGGAGAAGGGCTACAGCGACAAATATGGCGCAAGGCCTCTTAGAAGGACTATTCAAAGCTATATAGAAGACGACATAGCGGAAAAATACCTCAAGGGCCTCATCAAGGACGGGTCGAGCGTCAGCGTGGAGCTGGAGGATGGAAAGATCGTCATAAAGGAAATTTAACAACGTGAAAAAGGCGGGGATTCCCCGCCTTTTGCTGTTGAAGCTATTATTGAATTTTGTTGTGACTGATTTGAATATTATACTACGCCCTGCTCCTGCATAGCCTGTGCAACTCTCATGAAGCCAGCTATGTTTGCACCAGCCACGTAGTTTTTCTCCATTCCGTATTCTAGTGCTGCGAATTTTGCTGAATTGTATATGTCTATCATTATCTCCTTGAGCATGTTGTCTACCTTCTCGAAGCTCCACTTAAGTCTCATGTCGTTTTGCGACATCTCAAGCGCCGATGTTGCAACGCCGCCTGCGTTTGCAGCTTTTGCAGGAGCAAGGAGCACGCCTTTTCCGATAAGCAGGCTTATAGCTTCGTTTGTAGTAGGCATGTTTGCGCCCTCGCCTATTGCTATACAGCCATTGTCTAGAAGCAGCTGAGCTTCTCTGAGGCCTATTTCATTTTGAACTGCGCATGGAAGGGCTATGTCGCAAGGCACTGTCCATACATCCTGAGGTCTTTCCACGTAAGTGGCATTCTTGTAGAACTCAAGATACTCGTTTATTCTGCCTCTGCCCACTTCCTTTATTCTTATGAGCAGGTTTATGTCTAGTCCGTTCTCGTCGTGGAGGTAGCCGTTTGAATCGCTCATGGCCACTACCTTAGCTCCAAGCTCCTGAGCCTTGGCGCAAGCATAAAGTGCAACGTTTCCTGAGCCTGATATGGCTATTCTTTTGCCGTCCATTACGTGGCCGTTGTCTCTAAGCATTTCGTCAACAAAGTATATTAGCCCGTAGCCTGTAGCCTCTTTTCTTACAAGAGAGCCGCCGTAAGCTATTCCCTTGCCTGTCAGAACGCCTGATTCGAATTCGTTTCTTATTCTCTTATACTGTCCGTAAAGGTATCCTATTTCTCTCGAACCTACGCCTATGTCGCCGGCCGGTACGTCAACCGAGTCGCCTATGTGTCTGTAAAGCTCTGTCATAAAGCTCTGGCAGAATTTCATTATCTCTGAATCAGACTTGCCCTTTGGATCGAAATCCGAGCCGCCCTTGCCGGCGCCTATAGGAAGTCCAGTGAGAGAGTTTTTGAATGTCTGCTCGAAGGCAAGGAATTTTATTATTCCAAGGTATACTGATGGGTGGAAACGAAGGCCGCCCTTGTAAGGCCCTATGGCGCTGCTGAACTGTACCCTGAAGCCCCTGTTAACCCTTGCTTTGCCTTGATCGTCTATCCATGGAACCCTGAACATTATCTGTCTTTCCGGTTCGCAGAATCTCTCGAGGAGTCCCGATTCAAGATATTCCGGATGTCTTTCTATTACCGGCTCCAGCGATGCGAAAACCTCTTCCACGGCCTGGTGGAATTCGGACTCTCCTTTGTTTCTTCTTTTTATTTCTTCCAAAAGTGTTTGAAGCTTTGACATTGTAATTCCCCCCTGAATTTGATTATACAACTGAATGCTTTTTATATTCCCGCTGAGCATGCTCGAGATCATATACCTGTGAAAAAGTATTTTTGAGATGCGGGATTTTTGAAAAAATATTTCTGAAAAATGCAGAATCCTATAAAATAAAATTCATAAATTCAAATATGCCTTTCGAGAGAATAATAAAAAAATAACTATATCTCCAGAATTAAATGTTGATAAATGAGCATTGGCACCGTCGCGCCGAGGAACAACTCGAACTGTTTAATATTCTGTACAATTTTCTTATTGCAATATTAACATGCCAATCCTGCAATGTAAAGACTTTTTTTGAAAAAAATCGAGCTTAATTTGCCTTGTGGGCTCAAACAGGCTCAGAAAATGTTTTCACGGGGAAGAAGGCGAATAAAAAATCTGAAAAAAGCATAAATCAAATTGCATGAAATGAATTGTATACATTCATACTAATAGACGATTTGTATTTTTCTGATAAATGGAGCATAATATTTATATACAAAGTTTGCTCAAAAAATATGAGGAGGCGGTCTTGTGAGAGGCATAAAACTTGTTGCGATTTTCAGGGTTAAAAAAGAATGCGTAGAGGAAGCCAAGGATGTATTTGAGGCGCTTATTGAGCCTACAAGAAAGGAAAAGGGCTGCATCGAGTACGAGCTTTTCCAAGATACGAGCGACCCTGCGAGCTTTGCATTCATAGAGGAGTGGGCTACTGCAGAGGACCTTGAAAATCATAGGAAATCTGAGCATCTGATGAGTGCGAGAGAAATTATGAATTACTTCACAGTAGAGAAGATATCTTCGACATACAGCCTGGTTAAGTAGACGGAGAAAAGCAGTGAAAAATATGTTAAAATGATTTGGAAGAATAGAGCAACATAAAAAAATAGGAGGGTTAAGATGGCTGTTGAGGATGTAAGGAGATATTTCAAGGAGAAGGGGCTAGATTACGAGATAATAGAAAAGGAAGAGAGCACTGCCACTGTAGAGCTTGCAGCTAAGGCGATAGGGGTAGAGCCTGCGATGATAGCCAAGACAATGGCATTCAAGCTCAAGGACAGCGAAATAGTCGTCGTGTCGAAAGGTGACGCAAAGGTCGACAACAAGAAGTTCAAGGCGCAGTTTGCAACCAAGGCCAAGATGATGAGCGCTGAAGAGGTGCTCGAATCCACCGGACATCCGGTGGGCGGAGTATGCCCTTTCGGGCTTAGAACTCCTATGCGGGTGTATCTGGACGTATCCCTAAAGCAGTTTGAACATGTATATCCTGCCGCTGGATCGCCGAATTCAGCTGTCAAGATAATGCCAGATGAGCTGATGGAAGTTACAGACGGCCAATGGGTAGATGTGTGCAAATAAATAGGTATGTAATGTCAACCTCCGGAATTTTTCCGGAGGTTTTTTTAATAGAAATAAAGCTAATGCACTGGGTTTTATGCTGTATTTTGGGTAAATAGAATTATATTATTAAATTCATTAGCCGAAAGAGGGGTGCCATGAAAAGGACAACTTTGTTTTTTGCAGCTATAGTTATTTTCATATTTACTGCGGCTATTTTCATCGGTGCAAAAGGCATATTCATGGCCAAGGATACGCCCGAATTGAGAAACGGAAAAATGGACCTTTCCGAGTGGGATTTTGACAGGCAGGGCGTAGTTGCGCTGTCTGGAGAATGGGAGTTTTACTGGAAGAGACTGATTAGCGAAGACGACATAATAAATGGCACACTCGGAAGGTATGATGTGTTGGCAGACGTACCCGAAAAATGGAACGGCTATGTCATAGACGGCGGAGAGATTGGCGGATACGGGTATGCAACGTACAGGGCCAGGGTCAAACTCCACCACATCAACGAACTGGTTTACATCAAGGTGAATGATTTTTCAAGCGCATACAAGCTCTATGTGGACGACGTGCTCATAGGCGAAAACGGAGCGGTATCGGATGAGCAGAGCTACTCTATGCCGGAATTCGACCCGGCCATATATAACTACAAGACTAAGCGCGACTACATTGACATTGTGGTTCAGGTGTCCAACTTCAGCCACGACAAGGGTGGCTTCTGGGAACCTCTCTACATAGGAAGCGGATTTCATATTGCAAAGCTCCATCAGCAAAGCCTAATATCCGACTTTTTCCTTATGGGCTTCATGCTCAGCATGGCGCTCTATCATATAGTTATAGCTTCTTTTATCAAGAGGCAAAAGGCTTTCTTTTATTTTGCGGTGTTTTGCTGTATTATGTGTGCCCGCATAATGCTGACGGGGGAGCGGGTTGCACTCGACGTATTTGGATGGATCGGGTGGGAGCTTGCTCAGAAGCTGGAGTACCTTACTTTTTACGCGGCACTGCCCGTATTTTTGAAATTCATGGACACTCTGTTTGAAAATGTATTCAGCAAGCGGCTGAACGAATTTATATGTATGACCTCGGCAGCCTTTGTGGGACTTGTAGTGCTTTTGCCTGCAGGTGTATATACAAGGAGTGTGCTGCTCTTCCAGCTGCTGACGCTTGCGAGCGGCATATACATTGTCAGAAAGCTCTATGAGGCTTTAAAGCTAAGGAGAACAGGTTCTCTTGAAATACTCATAGGTTTCACGCTTATGCTTGTGCTTGTCACGCTGGAGATAGTAGGGACAAACGGTTACGAGGGCTACCTGGGTTACAAGGGGATGACCTTCTGGGGCGTAATGATATTCTTTTTTTCAATGGCTTTTGGAATATCAAAGCAGTTTTCGCTTGCTTTCATAGAGACGGAGCGGCTTGCAACAGAAAACAAGCTTATGCTGAGCAAGATAAGAAAGCTCAACCGGGCGCTCAAAAAGAGAAATACGGAGCTTGCATACAAGGTTTCAAGAGACGGGCTTTCGGGTCTGTACAACCACAGATACCTGCATGAAAAGCTGCACGAGAAAATTGCCAAGGCTGTACTTGGAAATACCAGCCTTAGCATAGGAATGTTTGACATTGACAGGTTCAAGGATGTAAATGACAATCACGGACACCAGTTTGGCGACAAGGTAATCGTAGAGGTTGCCCGGATTCTGGCTGAAAACACAAGGGGCAGGGATGTAGTGGGCAGATATGGCGGCGAGGAGTTCATGATAATATTCGACGGTGCTGACGTGGCGGATTGCATTAACATATCCGACAGACTCAGGGAGAAGGTTGCTAAGGAAATCAAAGAAATTCTGGGGGTAGAGGTTACAATAAGCGGCGGAGTTGTGCATCTGCAGCAAAACGAAAAGCCTGACGAGATTATTCAAAGGGCAGACAGGCTGCTGTACATGGCCAAGGAGAATGGCAGAAACAGGATTGAATGCGAAAAAGGAACGGCATAGAGCCGAAAACAGCACAAAACAAAAGGAGGCAATGCCTCCTTTTTGATTGTATTTTTGATTGCGTTACAATGTGCTGGACTTTTCTAAAAGCCATTCCTGAATGTCGGTTATCATGTCTTCTTCAGTGTCGTCAAGAGGAGTTGCAGCGAGTGAATCGGCAAGCACATCCAGCTTGAATTCACAGCCGCGCAGGGCCTCCTCGATTCTGTTGAAGAGGTACACGTTTAGAGAGTCGGAGTAGACTTTGACAGATGACACTTTGCCGTTTAAGAGCGTCATGCAGAAATCGACTCCGCCCCATGGGAACCTTTTTTCGAGAGATATGTCAAACTTTGGGGCCTCGCCGTAAATCCATTCCCATGATGAATATTTAATGTAAAGGTCGGAAATGTCAAAGTCCGAAGGATGGGATATGACTGGAGCTGATGTGTATTCGGCGGCAAAGCTCCTCTCAAGCTGCTGTGATATGGCATCGATAGTCAGGCTGCTGTTGAGGCTTTTGAGGTTTACAACGCGCGACCTTACGGAATCGACCCCCTTGGCAGCTATCTTCTCTGGAGAAACGGTCAGATATCTGGTGAGTCGCTCAAAGTCTGAATCTATCAGTATTGTGCCGTGATGGTAGGCCTTGTTGTCGCGGTAGTAGTAGGCATTGCCTGAGAATTTCCTGTCTTCGGCAAGTATGTCATTTCTGCCTGAAAAGTATGCGTTTATCCCCAGGGACTTTACAGCCTCGAGAATGACAGAAAGCTGCCTTTGTATGTCGAATATTTTCCTGTCTGTTATGAATGTGAAGTTGAGGTTGCCCATGTCGTGGAAAACGGCACCGCCTCCCGAAAGACGCCTGGCCAGTTTGCCGCCCTCGCCTTCGAGTTTTTTGTGGTCGCATTCCTTCCATGGATTCTGGTTCCTGCCGATGACCACCGTGTCGCTGTTCTGCCACAGATAGAGTATGGCCTCGCCTTTCCTGACATCCTCAAGCAGCGCTTCTTCGAGCGCCAGATTGTACCAGGGATCTATTGAGTCTGATTTTATTATGCGGGTAGTTAAACTGTTCAATGCAATAAGCACCGCCTTCCGAAATATTTGTACATTATCTAAAGCTGCCGAGGCGCATTACCAAGCCGTCGCGGGCAATTCCGTCCCTCGATTGGAAGAACGACTCCAGCCTCATAACTTCTTCAAAGCCGCTATCGGAGTATATTTTTCTGGCGCCGTGCCAGTCCTGCGAAACTATAAGCACGGCAGAACCAACGCTTGGCAGCTGAGCGCGAACGTGTGCCATGAAGCTTTCGAACAGGAGCCTGCCGAGCGAATGCCCCCTGTATGCTTTGAGTATCCCCATTGAGGATATGTATATTTCGCCGCCGCCTGCAGGCAGGTCTGAGCTGTGGAGAGTCTCTATGGAATGGCCCAGTTCGAAATGCCCGGGGGTAATGACGTCGCGATGCGGCCATATCTCCGAGCTGATGTAGCCGATTATCACCCCGGAATACTCCATCACAAGGAATCCCTCGGGGAACACCGTAAGCCTTTGAAGTATGGTAGGCCTGTCCTCTCTTATGCCGCAATCGAACGACTCGCCTTCGATTGCCAATACATAGTCGATATCCCCGGGCGAGGCAGTCCTGACTCTTATATTGTTGTAATCCATGCTTGCACCTCCGCACACAAAATGCCAGGGGGACGGTTCTTTTGTCCTTTTGATGGTTTCAAAATTGAGGGTTTGGAAATATGGATATGTGTTAATATATCTATATATAGATTATACTACATAAATACTCGATGTCCAAATTCTGAAAAGGTATGGAGGGAATTTTTATGATGGAATTTACTTATCACATGCCGACAAAGGTCATATTCGGTAAGGGCGCAGCAAGGAATGCCGCTGCGATTTTCAAGGAAACTGGCAGCAAGGCAATAATAGTAACAGGAAGGCACTCGTCCAAGATAAACGGCTCGCTTGCGGACGTAGTAAGCGCTTTGGGCGAAGCGGGAGTGGCTCATGTGCTCTTCGACGAGGTGGAGGAAAATCCGGGAGTCAAGACTGTCCAGAAGGCAGCCGAAATGGCCAGAGAGGCAAGTGCCGATTTTGTCATAGGCATAGGCGGAGGATCGCCTATGGATTTTGCAAAAGGCTTGGCGGTGCTCATTGAAAATCCTGAATGCACCTACCTGGATCTTATCGAAGGTCCTCCGCTGAGCGCAGCCCCGGTAATAGCGGTAGCTACCACATCTGGAACGGGCTCCGAGGTAACCCATTATGCAATTTTTACAGACTATGAGGAAGACACAAAGAAGAACTATGTCCACAGGATATTTCCTCGATATGCGCTTTGCGACCCCTCTTATACGCAGTTTCTGAGCTCCGAGGTGACAGTGAACACGGCGGTTGATGCGCTGTCTCACCTTGTGGAGGGATACATGGCTACGGCGGCAAATCCGATAAGCGACATGCATGCGAGGAACGGTTTTGAGATTTTTGAAAAATGCAAAAAGGCGCTTTTGGAGGGTGAGTTCAGCTACGAAGACAGGGAAAATCTTATGCTCTGCTCTACGATAGCAGGCATGGTCATAAGTCAGGCGGGTACAAGTCTTCCGCATGGCATGGGCTATCCGCTTACCTATTTCAAGGGCATAGCCCACGGAAGGGCTAACGGACTTGTGATGAGGGAGTATCTTGAATTCTGCAGCGACAAGGCTAAGTTAAGAGGCATGCTGAAGCTGCTGGGAATGAGTTCGCTGGCAGAGCTTGGAGAATTCCTGGACAAGCTGCTTGGAATCGAAAAAAGCGTGAGCGCCGAAGATATAGCGAGGTATTCGTCAGACATGACCAAGAACGTCGCCAAACTGAGGAACCATCCTTGCCCTGTCAGGGAGGAGGACATAGCGGGAATATATGCAAAGAGCCTGCTGAGATAACCGGTAAACCGCAAAAAGACCCCTCGTTTGAGGGGTCTTGAATTTTGGTGTGTCCCGGCGTTTTTTTAAAATACGCCTTTCGCATTCAACGGAGCCTGGTATTCTTTGTCGGTGCTGAGTATGTGTGTGATTATCCAGTCTGCCACGAACCCGAAGAGCTCGTTTAGAGTCTCGCTCTGATATTCGTCGATGTCGTCGGATTTTTTTTCGTGTAGAGTTTCTATGAAGAATCTGTGCTGAGATAGATGCTTGTCAGACAGAGGCAGCCCGTTCTTGTCAAGCAGCTCTTCCTCGAAGCTGAAGTGATATTCAGTGTAGTCGATGAGCTCATCGAGTACATACATTATGTCGTCATATTTGTCATCCTTGTCCGATTTCATTGCATTTGCCAGGTCGTTTCCGATTTCGAACAGAACCTTGTGTTGTTTGTCTATTGCCTCGACTCCTACGCTGTAGCTGTCTTTCCAAATGAACATGTGCGCCCCCCTTAATTATACGGCAAAATTTTAACGATATTAGAATAAGTATATGACATGCTGTAGTTTTTTTCAAGTTTAAAGCTATTCACGCGCATAGGTTTCAATAAAACCGATGACATTGCCAAAAAGCAAATCCAGGTCATCGCTTGAGGCGTTCAAAAGCGTATGCTCTGCGCCGGGTATTATGATAAGCTCCGAAGACACCTTGTTTTTATTGAAGGCCGAGTAGAGAAGCTCCGACTGAGAAAGGGGCACAAGGCTGTCCTCTTCACCGTGTACTATTAGAGTGGGCGGTGAAGCACTGGTCACGTAAGTTATAGGACTTGCCTTTTCAAGCATGGACTTGTCTGAATAGTAGCTTCCCATGAATTTCTTGACAAAGTGGCTCGATGGGATTTCTTCTCCGGAGAAAGTTACAGGGCCGAAGAAGTCGACCACATAACGCACTGATGGAACTTCTGGATAAAACTCCTGGTTGCCGACAGATTCGTCCTCAGGCGAGTATGCGCACATCATTGCAAGGTGGGCTCCTGAAGAGGACCCCCAAAGGCCTATGCTGTTCTCGTTGACGCCGTATTTATCTGAGTTCTGGCGTAGCCAGCGCAGTGCATCCTTGCAGTCCTCAACGGGCGCTGGGAAAATGCCGCCGCTAGCGGCAAGCCTGTAGTTTATCGAGACGACCGTGAAGCCACGCTCTCTGAGCGCGTCGAAATATGGCTTGAGGGCCTTGAATTCGGCCCCGTTCTTGCTTCCGTAAATCCAGCCGCCCCCATGTATGTATACTATGACAGGGCTCTTTTGTCCTAAAAAATCGCCATTGGGCCTGTATATGTCGAGCAACAGGCTCTTGCCGGAGACGTGCTTGTACTCGACGTCAAGTATCTCGCTGGGTAACTCGGCAAGCTGCTTGCTGGGTTCCTCAACGCCGGCAGAAGAGGCGGAATCGTCTCTGCTGGCGATATTGCTTTGAGAAGCGCTGCAAGGTTCCAGAGCCGATTCCTCTGCGGCAATGGTTACTGCCATACTTGATGAATGTGAAGGCGAGGGGATTGGGCTTGGCGATGCCTTGGTGCCTGCGATTTTAGCAGCATCATCTGCTTTTGGGGCCTGAGCCGGAGCGCTGCTTGAGCCCCTGCTGGCGCTCGCCTTTTGGGATGCCTCCTCTGTCAAAACTGAATCTTTGGGATTGGTGTAGTCTTTTATATTATGAAGAGCTGCAATTGCTAATGCAAATACTATTAGGATTGCAGACAGTTTCAAGATTGATTTTTTTTTCATGGGAATCAGCCTCCTGTTTGTTCAAAGTATATTTTAACATATAAGGGCAAGCTTTACGTAGAATAGCCGCTATTTGTGTCTGAAAAAGAAAAAGCCCTAAGGCTCAATGCGCCTCTGGGCTTTGCTATTTTACTGCTTTGAGTATTTGCAGTTTTATCTCCTGGTTTTCGACTCTGTCTGTAAGCACTTCAAGATTTTCTCTTATTTCACAGATGCCCTCATAGGTCTGAGTATAGCCGTCGTAGAGCGCCTTGTTGTTGTCATCCATTTTGTTTTCGATTCTGACTAAGTTTTGTGTAAGCTCGACTTTCATTGATTGCATTTCAGACCTAAGCTCAGATTTCATTGATTGCATTTCAGACCTAAGCTCAGATTTCATAGTTTGCATCTCGCTGTACATTTTTTCCATCATATCAAAAAGTTTGCTGTTTTCCATAGCACACCTCCATAAAAGATATTATATCACATACTGCTTTTGATTTTGCACGGCTTTTTTTAAATTCAATTAATAATTTCGATGGCAAATTAGTGTCGATTATTAGCCGTAATTGAAATAATATGATATTATTGTAAGGTCTATTCCAATTCAGAAAATTAAAAAAAGGAGGAAACAGTGTTGGAAAAATTCAAAGACATCAGTAAAGCCAAGCTTACCAGGGGCAGCATTAGAAACAAGCTCATAGCAATCATTCTAATTTCAATAGTTGCCCAGCTTAGTGCTTTCGGTTTATTTTCACACAAGGCGGCTTTCGACGTGCTTAGCGACAAGCTTGCCACAACTACGCAGCAGACTATAAGTGAAACTGAAAAGTATGTAGATCAGTTTCTGGCGGTGTTCGAAGCGCAGCTTGGCAGTTTGGCAGCCAATTCATCAATTCAAAATTACGATCCTGCAGCGGGGGATGAGGCACTCATAAGCATACTTGAGAGCAATCCCAACATCATGAACACGTATTTTGGAGAGGCCAACAAGCAGATGCACATGTTCCCGGCCCAGGAGCTGCCTGAAGGCTACGATCCTACGGAAAGAGAATGGTACAAGGCTGCTCTGGCGAATCCTGAGAAGGCAGTATGGACAAAGCCGTACGATGATGCCACTACAGGCAAGAAGGTAGTTACTATTGCAAAGGTCGTCAAAAATGATGCTGGAGAAACCATGGGTGTAGCCGGCATAGATATCGACATATCGGTTCTTTCGGATGTAATAACAGGCACCCATATAGGAAGGGATGGATATGTAATACTTGCGGATGCTGAAGGTTCCACAATAGCGCACAAGGATGCGGCATTCATAGGCAAGCAGTCGCTGGCAGAGGTGGGAGTTTGGGACAAAATCAAAGCCGGCAGTACTGGATTCATAGAATACAAGTACAACGGCCAGGACAAGTTCATGACGTTTGCCACGAACGAAAAGACGGGGTGGAAACTTGTAGCTGCCATGGAGGAAGCTGAGCTTCTTGCTGACACGGATATTATAAAAAAATCTACGATGACAAGTGTCGCCGTAGGTTCTATAATTGCAGTGGTGATAGCTCTCTACATAGCCAGGATGATAGCCGTGCCGCTAAGTAGGGGAGTTTCACATATCAGGACTATAGCTGAAGGCGACTTCACAGACGAAATGGAGGACGCTTATATAAACAGAGGCGATGAATTCGGAGAGCTGGCCAAGGCGGTGGGAATGCTTCAGATGAATTTGCGTGAGCTTTTGCACAATGTCAGGCTGTCGGCCAGGACTGTTAGCGAATCTGCATCGGCCCTTTCGGACATATCGAGTCAGTCTGCCGAAGCCGCGGATTCTGTTGCAAGGACGATCGAGGAGATTTCAAGAAGCGCTGAATCGCAGGCTACAGATACGCAAAGGGGCTCGAAAAATGTCGAGGATATTGCCGTAATAATAGACAAGGTTTCAAGTGAATCCAACAGCATAAAGTCCGCATCGGAAACAGCTAATGAGCTTACGAGAAAGGGCTTTGAAATAGTAAATATGCTTGAGAAAAAGAGCGCTGAAAACAAGATTTCTACTGAAGAGGTAAACGATATAGTTGCAGAGGTGGCCAAGAATGCTGAAGGCATTGGTATAATAGTCGAGACGATTACGGCCATATCTTCACAGACAAATCTGCTGGCCCTTAATGCCAACATAGAGGCGGCAAGAGCCGGAGAGCACGGCAAAGGCTTTGCCGTAGTTGCTGAGGAGGTCAGGAAGCTTGCTGAGGAATCTGCAAGATCTGCAGACAAGATAAAGGAAATAATAGAGGTAATCCAGAGCAAGACGGCGCTTGCTGTTGAAGCTATGGACAAGGCGTACTCGGTAGTTGAGGAGCAGTCTGATGCAGTGGAACAGACTAATTCCATATTCAGGAAGATATCGCAATCCATAGACCAGCTTGGCCAGAATGCAAACGAGATAAAAATGGACAGCGGCGAGATGATAGTAGCCAAGGACGAGATTGTGCTTGTAGTAAACAACATAGCCTCGGCCGCAGAAGAGTCTTCTGCAGCTACTGAAGAGGTCTCAGCCGCCACAGAGGAGCAGCTTGCTTCAATGCAGCAGCTTTCGAGCCAATCAAGCAACCTTGAGAACCTGTCGGAGGAGCTGCTCAGAGCGGTAGAAAAATTCAAGATAGATTAAGCAGCGGAATTGAAAAAACATGTGAAATTATAAAAGGGATAGGCATTCGTATGATTAGAATGCCTATCCCTTTTTATAATTGTATCTTTTTTGCTGCTAATCTTGCCGCGGATGCTAAGCGACGTTTTTATTTTTTGAAAACCCCAGCTTCATTCCGGAGAAGGAGTCGAGCTGGCTGTATAGCGTGGAGCCCAGTATCAAAAGACCTCCAAGAATCTGCTGTGTCGACATAACCTCTCCGAAAACTACGCTTGCAAGCACGACTGCAGATATTGGATCGATGTAGCTGAGTACGGCTATGCTTTGGCCGTCGATGTCCTTAATAGCCGAGAAATAGTTGGCGTAGGCTATGCCTGTATGAACTATGCCGAGTGTCAATATCAGCAGCCAGGAAGTCTTGTCCATGCTGAGTATTGTCCCTGCCCCCACGTTTATGAGCGTGACAGGGAGCATTACTATGGCAGCTGTAGCAAGCTGCACGAGCGATGTTTCAAAGCCGCTTATCCCCTTCATACGCTTGCTTGTCAGTATTATAATTGCGTAAAACGCCGCTCCTCCAAGACCGTACGTTATCCCGAGCAAGTGGTTGTACCCTGCTGCAGCTGGCTGTGCAGACTGAGAGGAGAGTATAAGATAAAGTCCCAGCATTGCTGCGAACACACTTGAAATTTTCTTTGCCGTAAACTTTTCGCCAAGCACAAGGGGAGAAAGCACAGCTATGAAGACGGGGGCGAAGTAGTAGCTCAGCGTGGCGTTTGAAATTGTGGTGTATTTGTAGGCTTGGAAAAGTAAAAGCCAGTTAAAGCCCATTGCAAGCCCCGTAATCATAAGCGGTTTTATGTTGTTTATGATTGCCGTTTTTGAATCCTTGTTGAGCATCCATATTCCCAGCACTCCTAAAAATACGCTTGCTGTAACAGCCCGAAGAAATGCTATTCCCATGGAAGGGAGGTCTATCCCTCTCACCAGAAGCCCTATGCTGCCCCAGATGAGCATAGAGATGATCACCCTCATTTTGTTGTTCATGATTTCCACCCCTTTAAGATACAAGCCTTTGCACTGTTTATATTTTCTAAGCTGCGCGCCTGTTTCGCGAAATTAGTTTTATTTTAACGGAAAAAATTGCCCAAGTAAATAGAATGCGGATCGTTTTGGAGAATATTCTGAAAAATCGGAAGTGTGCAGCGCGGAATTAATCATTTTTTAATCTTCTGGATTAAATGGATATGATCCTGTGGAATCAAGGCTTTAGTGAAGCGGAGCCCTTGCAGGCCCATATATTGGCATTGATTTATTCTGTGATTTGAATATAATTAGATTTGGAAAAGATACATTTGAATGGATTGAAAATGAATTGAACTTTTGAAGGCAGAGTAAACGAGGAGATGAAAATATGAAAAAAATAGCATTTTTAGCAGCTTTGATGCTTGCATTCACAACGATATTTGCAAGTGCGGACAGCTTCAAGACGGTGAGCATAGGAGCGGATCTTTCTGAGCAGCAGAAACAGAAGATGCTCGACGTATTCGGAGTTTCGGAAGAAGATGCGCTTATAGTGACAGTTACAAACGATGAGGAGAGAAGCTACCTGAGTGGAATAGCCCCCGAGTCTAAGATAGGCAGCAAGGCCATATCGTGTTCGTACGTTGAGCCACAGGGCGAGGGAAGCGGACTTCAGGTGATGGTCAAGAACCTTACATGGGTTACTGAGGACATGATAGCCAATTCGCTGGCGACTGCCGGTGTCAAGGACGCCAAGGTGGTTGCAGCTGCTCCGTTCAACGTTTCGGGAACAGCAGCGCTTACAGGCATAATGATGGGCTTTGAGAAGGCCACGGGAGAGAAGCTGGATGTTGACGCCAAGGACGCGGCAAACAGGGAAATGATAACAACAGGAGAGCTCGGAGAGGACCTGGGCAAGGACAATGCCGTCAAGCTCATGAACGAAATAAAGCAGGAAGTTATAAAGAACAACCTCTCGAGTCCTGACGACATAAGGACAATAATACAGAAGGTTGCAGACCACTACGGCGTAACACTTTCCGAAGACCAGATAAACCAGATCATAGACGTAATGCAGAGGATAAGCAAGCTCGACATAGACATAAACGACATATCAAACCAGTTGAAGAACATGGGCGACAAGCTTCAGACGCTGATAGAGGAGAGCGAGGAGACAAGGAACATGCTCCAGCAGGTCCTTGACATGCTCAGCGGTCTGATATCAAAGCTCAAGTTCTGGTAAGATTATTCGGAATTAAATAAATGCACATATTAAATAGGCCCTCCGGATTTACATTAGAATGTATTTCCGGAGGGCTTTTTACATGCTGAGCTAGAGCCCACATTTACTTGTTTTTAATGGTTTTCAGTTTTTTATAGAGCGTGCTCCTGTCTATTTCTAGTGTTTTGGCAGTCTTCGTAATGTTGCCTTCGCATCTTTCAAGGCAATCATGAATAGCGATTTTTTCCCATTCCGCAAGAGACTGCATGTTGTATTCATATTGACTGCATAATGTGGCTTCTTCCTGCATGTTGTCTGAGCAGAGCCTGTAGAATTCGGCCGGAAGACCGCCGTTTACAACTATGTTCTCAATTCTGTTTTCAAGTTCGCGAACATTTCCCGGCCAGCTGTAGTTTACCAGCAGGTCGTAATCTGAAGAACTTATGACCGGCGCCTTGATTCCAAGTCTTTGAGACTTGTTCTCCAGAAAGTGATCGACAAGGAGGCCTATGTCGGTTTTTCTTTCTCTTAGCGGAGGCAGGTGTATTGGTATTACGCTCAGTCTGTAGTAAAGGTCCTGTCTGAAGCTGCCCTTTCTTATCTCGTCTATAAGATCCTTGTTAGTTGCAGCTATGACTCGAACGTCTATAGGCATGCATCTTGTCCCGCCCACGCGCGTTATGCATTTTTCCTGGAGCACGCGCAGAAGGTTGACCTGCATATCCACTGGCATCTCTCCTATTTCATCAAGAAAAATAGTGCCTCCGTTGGCAAGCTCGAACTTGCCGGGCATGCCTCCCTTTTTAGCCCCTGTAAAAGCGCCGTCCTCGTATCCAAAAAGTTCGCTCTCTATAAGATTGCGGGGTATGCCGCCGCAGTTTATGGCAATGAAGGCCTCCTCCCTGCGTGAGCTCATGTTGTGTATGGCCTGCGCCAATATCTCTTTTCCCGTTCCGCTCTCGCCCTGTATTAGTACCGTGGATGGTGTGTTCGATATCATCTTTGAGTATTCTACAACTTCCTGCAATTGCTGGCTATGGCCTATTATATCATCGAAAGTGTAATATGCATTTTTGCCGGAGAACTTGTTCACCAGTTCGTAAACGTTTTTGATGTCCCTAAGCATAACAACGGCGCTTGTGGAGCCTCCTATTGTGTATACGCTGAGGCTGAAGCTTTTTTTTCTGTTGCCGCTCACATGCGTACACTCTATGTTGCTGCAACTGCCGATTTTTTCTGTAGATGTGAAAATGTCGTTCCAGTCTTCGATTATATTCTCCATCTTTTTGCCGACCAGACCATCTTCTCTTAGCGAGAATATATCGAGTGCTTTGCCGTTGGCCGATCGTATTCGCCCCTTGCTGTCTACTAGGAGTATCCCGTAGTCTATAGTGTTGATTATGGTCTGGTTGTACTGGTGCAGTTGCAGGAGCTCATCCTCCGATCGCCTGATCCTGAACTCGTTTTCTATTGATTCGACGGCCGCAAATACAAGGCCGAGAGTATGCGGATGCACGAGGTTGTGAAGCCCGGTCATGTTCAGACAGCCTATTATATTTCCATCGGTGTCGCGTATTGGAGATGAGGAGCATGTCCATATATGGAAGATTTCGATGAAGTGCTGTTTTCCGGCCATCTGCACAGGACGGTTTTCATGCAGGCAGGTTCCTATGGAGTTTGTACCGCAACTGCGCTCGCTCATGTCGGTTCCAACGTGCATTCCCATATTCTGCGAAAGCTCTACTACGTTGTCGTCTCCTATCATAGAGAGTATATAGCCGTCCTTGTCTGTCAAATCAATCAGAAAGCCTGAGCCCTTGAGAAACTGGTAGAGAAGGTTCATGAATGGAAGGGCAATATTGACAAGATTCTCGTTTTGACAAAGTAGCCGCTCAAGCCGGTTTCCTTTAAGTATACTAAGCGGTCTGGGGATGTCTCTGTGTAGGCCCATTTCGATGCAGCGCCTGTGTGAAGCTTCTATTACAGGATTAAAATCCATGGAAGCACCTCGCTTTGCTCATATTATAACAATATATTAACAATATTTAACTGTGAATGTCAACGCAAACCAAAAAAAGAAAAGCATATTTAATGCATATATACGTATAAAACTGACGTGTTGCAAATTGGCATAAGAACTGTTTTTGTGCGTTTATTCTAATGTTACCATATCGGTTCAATATGCAGACGATGAATATTTATATAAAAAGTGCCTGCAGGTGTGTAGAAAAATCCGACATATGTAGAAAAAAGCCACATGCGTTGGCGATGGGATTGTAGGAAAAACCGACAATTAAAAAAATGATTCACTACAGTTGGTGAAAAAACTGACATTCAATTCTGGCATGAAATTTGCTCTATGTATAGGCAAGCCATAATTCATGCTGGCTCTATCGGATAGTCTCTACAAAACTATCCTGACAACCAAAAATTAGGAGGAGATATTATGAAAGGTTTTGCAATGTTAGGTATCAACAGGACAGGCTGGGTAGAGAAAGAAAAACCTGCTATAGGAGCATACGATGCTTTAGTAAAACCGCTTGCTGTTTCCCCATGCACATCAGACATACACACAGTTTTCGAGGGCGCTATAGGTGACAGGAAGGACATGATACTAGGGCACGAGGCAGTCGGAGAGGTGGTTGAGGTCGGAAGTCAGGTCAAGGATTTCAAACCGGGTGACCGGGTCATAGTTCCAGCGATAACGCCTGACTGGCTTTCGATAGAAGTTCAGAAGGGATTCCATCAGCACTCCAATGGCATGCTTGCCGGCTGGAAGTTTTCGAACTTCAAGGACGGAGTTTTTGGCGAATATTTCCATGTGAACGATGCGGACATGAACCTTGCATACATGCCTGATGATATACCGCTTGAAAGCGCAGTAATGCTTGTGGACATGGTAACTACAGGCTTCCACGGAGCGGAGCTCGCAGACATAGAACTTGGCTCCAGCGTGGCAGTAATAGGGATAGGTCCTGTAGGTCTCATGGCAGTGGCGGGAGCCAAGCTAAAGGGAGCAGGAAGGATAATAGGCGTGGGCAGCAGGCCTGTGTGCGTTGAAGTCGCCAGGTTCTACGGTGCCAGCGACATAGTCAACTACAAGGACGGTGACATAGTAGACCAGATACTGGCTCTTACAGATGGCAAAGGCGTGGATAGGGTTATAATGGCAGGCGGCGGAGCTGAAACTCTCGAGCAAGCTATAAAAATTCTAAAGCCAGGCGGAGTGGTTTCGAATGTAAACTACCACGGATCGGGAGAATATCTTTCGGTGCCGCGCGTTGAGTGGGGCTGCGGCATGGCCCATAAGACAATCAAGGGCGGACTTTGTCCTGGAGGAAGAAACAGGATGGAGATGCTTGCAGACCTTGTAAGGTACGGCAGGCTGGATCCAAGTAAGCTTGTTACCCATGTCTTCCATGGCTTTGAGCATGTGGAGGAAGCGCTTATGCTCATGAAGGACAAACCAAAAGACCTTATTAAACCAGTAGTAATCATTGAAAAATAATAAAAATGCTCAAGCTGCAATTCGGTAGCAGATGGTTTTGGAATTTGTGATTATCCAGGGAACTTTCTGCAGATGTTAACGTCTATATAATTGTATAGAACAAAACATCAAACAAAAAGGAGAAATTGACATGAATTTCAAAAAAAGCATAACGACAGGAATTGCAGCCTGCATGATATTTGGAAGTCTTACGGCATCACACGCAATTTACGATCCTAACATGGATTACTCGAAGCTGGATCCCAATATGCCCATGATACTTAAGGCGGATATGCCCATGCTCATATCGGAGCAAGGGGGAGCGGCTTCATATGCATCAGAAGCCTTTGCAATAGCTGGAGGGATAAGCATAGGCGGCGAGGAGCTCTCTGCAAAGGCAATCAAAAATGAAGATGGCACTATAATGATACCTCTAAGGGCGGTGGCCGAGAAACTGGGCTACGAACTTAAATGGAGCGGCAACGACAAGCCTATAGAGATTGTAAGAGGGCCGCAGTGGACGACGGTTACATTAGGCAAGAACAGCTACTTCTTTGCCAAAATGGCTCCTATGCAGCTCAAAAGCGCGCCGGTGCTCTATGATTCGGCAACCTACGTTCCGGTCGAGTTCATAGGCGAAATATTTAGGACGGAATACAAAATAGGCGAGCAAGGCGCCATATCAGTGGAATTGCCGGGCGAGCAAAAATAACCATAGTTTGAATTGAACAGCAACACATGAGAACTGGGACTGTCCCCTTTATGACCATCAGGTCATGAGGGACAGTCCTTTTTTGTAAATTTTACAAGTCATTTACACGACCTTAATGAAAACGTAACATCTGTTCCCTATACTGATAGATGAATATACAAAATGGGGGGATAAGGCATTCATGAAATTGATTAAAACCAAAAGAATTAGTCCTAAAAGCATATTATCAAGGATGAAAAAAGCATGCAGCAAATTGACACGCCTTAATACAACTGCCAGGTTCTTCAAAAGCAGCGGCATAAAAAACAAGCTTATGGTGATTATACTTGTCTCGATGGTTTCTCAGCTCGGTTTCTTCGGATTTTTTTCGCAAAAGGCAGCCTTTGACCTGCTAAATGAAAAGCTGACAGTGACAACTGAACAGACATTGACAGAAACAAATAAATTTGTAGACCATTTCCTGGGATCATTTGAATATGAGCTTACCACTATCAGCCGGAATCCAGCCATAAAAGATTTCGAACAGTTAGGAGGCGGGGATGTACTTAAAACTGCGCAAGAAGGAAATTCGAACCTAATGGCCATATACTTCGGAACAGTTGGCAAGCAGACATATCTTTACCCAGAGCAGAAGGTTCCAGATGGTTTCGACCCCACATCAAGGCCCTGGTACAAGGAAGCTGCGAAAAAAAAGGGGCGAGTAGTCTGGACTGAGCCATACAAGGACGCTTTCACAGGCAAGAGGATAGTCACGCTTGCAAGAACTGTTGAAAACCAAAAGGGAGACATAATCGGAGTGCTTGCCATGGACGTTGACCTCTCGCGCTTTTCGAAGATGGTCCTCGACACTAAAATAGGGAGGGAAGGCCATGTGTTTCTTGCAGATGCAGATGGCACGACCATAGCTCACCATAATGCGGAGCAAATCGGGAAGCAAACCGCTGCGGAAATGGGCATATGGGACAAAATGGATTCTGTCAAGGCGGGCTTTTCAAAGTACCGAGTCAATAGAGACAAAGGATTTATCAGATTCGCCACAAACAGGCAGACGGGCTGGAAGCTTGTGGCTGTTATGGATGAAAGGGAACTTCTTGCAGATACCAACATACTTAGAAATTCAGCATTTATGAGCATTGCGATAGGATCATTGGCAGCAATAGCGATGGCTTTTTACATAAGCAGGATGATAGCCAACCCATTGAGGACGGGAGTCTCTCATATCAAGACTATAGCCCAGGGAGATTTCACTGGAGAAGTGGAAAGTTCATATCTGCAAAGAAATGATGAATTTGGAGAGTTGGGAAAAGCTGTTGAAACGCTGCAGACGAATCTCGGAGAGCTCCTTTTGAGTGTAAAGCTTTCTGCAAACACGGTAAGCAAGTCGGCATCTGCGCTTTCTGAAATATCCAGCCAGTCGGCAGGAACGGCAGATTCTGTGGCCAAGTCGATAGAGGAAATATCAAAAGGTGCTGAGGCGCAGGCTGCAGACACTCTCAGAGGCTCGGGCAAGGTTGAGGAGCTCTCGGCCATAATAGAAGGAGTATCTGGCGAATCAAACAGCATAAAGCTTGCGGCAGAGGAAACGAGCGAGCTTGCGGCAAAAGGCGCTGAGATAGTAAGCGAATTAGACCAGAAGAGCGATGAAAGCAGAGCGTCGACAGAAGAGGTTCACAGCATTGTATCTGATGTGGCCTTTCATGCAAAAGGCATAGGCGTGATTGTTGACGCAATTACTTCAATAGCCTCGCAGACTAATCTGCTGGCTTTGAATGCAAACATTGAGGCGGCAAGAGCGGGGGAACACGGCAGGGGATTTGCGGTAGTAGCAGAAGAAGTGAGAAAGCTTTCTGATGAGTCATCGAAATCAGCTGAAAAGATAAAGGAGATTATAAGATTTATACAGGGCAAGACGGAGCTTGCAGTTTGTGCAATGGAAAAAGCACAGGCTGTCGTGAGGGAGCAGTCCAAGTCTGTTGACGAGACACGAGCAATATTTATGGAGATATCGCAATCCGTAGAAAAACTAAGCGCTAATGCTAACGATATTAAACGGGACAGCGGCGAGATGCTAAATGCCAAGAATGAGATAGTCGAGGTCGTAAGCAACATAGCATCAGCGGCTGAACAGACATCAGCCGCAACCCAGGAAGTGTCAGCTGCGACTGAGGAACAGCTGGCTTCGATGGAAGAGCTCTCGAATCATTCGTGCAATCTTGAAATGCTTTCAGAAGAGCTTCTAATAGCGTTGAAGAAATTCAGAGGCATTGACAATGACTAGTGTAGCTCTTTCTAGATGTAGAACATAAGGTAATTGTCACCCTTATGTCTTTCGGCTTCGCCTACAAGGTCAGCAAGCGTAACGCCATCGAGCACGCCTGCTATTGTGCTGTCGAGCTTGTTCCAGACTAATGCTTCCATGGACTTGTCTATCTCGACGGGACCGCTTGCAATTGAGCTGTCCGTTTTTTCAAACAGGCTGAGCTCTGTGGCTCTGAGTATTTCTCCGGCCGTTATCTCGCCGGAAGCCTTTGAAAGCTGATATCCTCCCTGTGCGCCCTTGACAGAGTTTACAAGCCCGGCTCTTTTGAGAAGTGAAAAAACTTGCTCGAGATATATTTTGGAAATGCCCAACTTTTCAGCAATGCTTATAATTGAAACATACTCGCCGCTGCTGGCCACCTGGGCCAGACAGATCATAACGGCAAGTCCGTATCTGCCTTTAGATGAAATTTTCATATTGCGCCTCCAATGCATACCAATCATATATGTTTTATATTTATGATAATGCAAGCCGGCAGACAAGTCAATCCTCTAAAATGCCAAGTCGCAATAATACTGAATACTTGAATAAAATGAAAGTGTGCATAGCCCAATAGCATATGCAGCAACAATAAGAAGGAGCGCGGCAAATTCTGTAAACAGAATCTGCCGCGCTCCTTCTTATCATATAAGATTGCATCGGCATTCTAACTGTGGTCGAATATGTCTCTGAACATATTGCAGAATTCTTTCAGATTGCCGTCGAATATCAGTAAGTTTATGTTAAGCTGCTTTGCCCTGTCCAGAACTGTCTTCTTGGCAGGAAGCGAGGTGGCCACGAGTATCTTTATTGAGGATGTGCCGCCGATTTTGAAAGCCTCAGTCTCGAGCTCGTGGAGCGTGTCCTCGTCGTATCGGGCAGAATCCTTGCAGGATATTGCCACGAGACGGCCCTTGTATACTGCCATTACGTCAATCTCGTTGGAGAGTGGCGTGTCTGACTTGTCCCAGAAAAGCGTAACACCGCTTTCGACATCGTCCATTATCTTAAGGTGCTTAATAGTGCTGTAAGTCAAAGCCTCCAGCCATGAGCCGTATGTCATGACATAGTGCTTGAAATCGAGTGACTTGAAGTTGAGAAAATATTTTGACTTGCCCTGCTTATCCATTTTTATCAGCTTGAACCTGTGGAGTGCGTATATATATTCAAGCAGGAGACTCTTGTTCTTGGGATTGAGGTTTTTCATGTCTGCAAGCACACGCGTTTCCTTGTCGTTGTATCCGAATGTCTTGAAAAGCATCTTGGACTTAATGAGTCTGTTTATACGCAGCCACTTGGAATAGTTTTGAATCTGCCATGATAGTATGTCGGATATTTCTTCGCTGTCGAACATGGCTGTAGACTTGTGGTAGACTACGCCTCCTTCGCTCTCTATGAAATCCTCAACCTCGAAGCTTACATCCTTCATAGGCAGCTCGCTGCATGTCCCGTTTTCTATCATTACCGCCCTGTTGTCCCTTTCGGAGAATATGAAAACGGGGTATTTCTTGTACGAAGCTTCCTTTAGGAAGGCTATGGCCACCGGATGTCCGTTGGAGAGGTCGAGCACCAAGTCGTTCCTTGCAGCCTCTGCTATGTGATTTAGCGTGTTGTTGATTGCGCTGCAGCTGTAGCAGTTGACTTTAATATCCTTCACGAAAAGCTTTGGGTAGGTGTTGTTTAAAAACTCGCTTATGTCAGTCAGGTCGTACAAGTCGCGCTTGCTGCCGGAATGTATAAGGTATACTCCCTGAGGCTTGAGTTTTTTTATCGCCACGAGCAGGGAAATGTTTCGTCTGTTCACTAGTCCAACTATTACACTCATGTCATCACCCGCATTCTCGTATGATTTATTGTGTGATTTTTACTGCCTCTTTTTTCGGATTTCATCTACGAATTCCAGAACCGCCTGAAGCTCTTCGTCACTCAGATCGGAAAGGTTTAGTATTCCGCGGGCTGAGCGAACCGTCTGCTTGATTTTATTGCCTATGAAGTAGGTCGCTATAGTACCTGTGAGCATACCGGCAAATCCAATGCCCACAACCATCTGCATAACGGCAATTAGCCTTCCGTATGAAGTTACCGGAGCGATATCCCCATAGCCCACGCTGGATATTGTCACAAAACTCCACCAGAGGGCATCCTCGAAGGAGTGTATTGTAAGGCCGTACTCGAAGTGGTATATGCCTATTGCTCCGAATATTATCATGGCTATTGTGATGTATATGACGTATATAAGCCCGTTTGTGTAGACGAAATGGTTGATGTTGAGCTTGAACCTTTTGGCGACAACAACAAACCGGAAGAGCTTCACAAGCCGCAGCACTCTCAGAAATCTTACAACCCTGAATGCCCTGAAGAAGGCGTTGAAGGGTATTATGGAGAGCAAATCGGGTATGTTTTTTCGAACAAACAGCTTTTTGTCTTCGGCGGCGTATAGTCTCGCCAAATAGTCCATGGCGAATATTATTAGTATGACAAGCTCTGTATAGTAAAACTCGTTGTGGCTTACGTGCATGTTGATTTTGCCGGTTAGGTCAAGAAACGCTATCACAACGGCAATCAGCGCCAGCAGAGCCATGAAGAGCTCGTAGCCCAGGTGAATCCTTTCCTTGTTAAGCGGTTTATTCTTCATATGCCCTCATCTCTACTTTGCGTTTCCGTCTTCCTGCCAGATTCCAAACACATTGCCCTCGGTATCAGTGCAATTCGCCAGATAGCCCCAGCCCGGTACGGTCATTTTTGGAGTCAGCAGTTTGCCGCCCCCGGCTACGATTTTTGAGCAGTACTCTTCTATTGAATCCACTCCGATGTAGCAGGTGATCCTCTGCTCGGGAGCTCCCCTGAGGCCGAGACCGCCGCCTACTCCGGGTGTTCCGTCGAGACCCGTTGTTTCGAACAGGTAGTAGTCCGGCATGCCGGGTGAAAAAAACTTCCATCCGAAAATTTCTTCGTAAAACTTCTTTGCCCTTTCGGGTTTGTCAGAAGCCACGTCTATATGGACTATAGTTGCCATAAAATCACTCCCTGTTTTAGTATTTACAGTAAAAATACCCGCAAAATGAGGAATATAATCCAAATAAAAAAACTATGCCGTATTTTGAGTGGCATAGTTTCAAGATAGCCTTGCTATGATTCGAAATTGCTAGGGATTGCAAACTTTGCATGGCACGTAACCAGAGTTTATCGCGTCTTGCCTGTGGGAAAACATCACTCTGTTTGAAGAGCTTATTTTCTGCGCCCATTCGCAGTCGGCGTCATGGAACTTCATAGAATTGGAATTGCCAATGAACGCATATACAGCTTGTGCTGGCGCAGCAGGCGAGCCAGAGGCCGATGAAGCGCTGCCTGAGCTGTTTGCACCTGAGGGAGCTGCCGCGCCCTCTCCCCAAAATCCCTTCTTGAGCTCTCTGGCTTGCTTTTCGAGAGCCTTGAAATCGTCTACATATTTTACATTCGGAGGAAACGTGGCTATCTTGGCATAGCCCTCTGACAGAAGCGTCATGTTGTACATAACACCGTCTATCCACACATAAGCAAGCATCCTTCCGTACTTGTCGCGCTCCTCAACGTCGAACTCCAGCTGAACGCTTCTTCCTTCGAGCTGCGACTTTGTGAAATCGGAGGCTATCTTGCCCTCTGGCGTGTTTCTGGACTCGTCGGGATGCACGCTCTCAGGAGTGTCTATGCCTATCATTCTGACCTTTTCAGCTTTGCCGCCGAAGTCTACGATTATTGTGTCCCCGTCAACAACGCGCAGCACCTCGTATGCTTGAGAGGCTAAAGCGGCATTTTGCCCTGCTTGGGCTGAGCCCTGCACAGACTGGCTGGTATCTTCGGTTGCCGCATCTCCTGTGCCTATAGAGGCTTCGTCCTGTTGCTGGCTCTCTTCTGATACCACGTACTGCTCCTGACTGCCGCTGCAGCCGGAAAACAGAATGCTTAAAACCAGAAGGGTAGTTAGCAATAATGAATTAAAACGCATATTTTTGAAAAAATACATAAATCAACACTTCCATTTCAAAGATTTGCGCGGCAAGCTTATCCGGGATGCCGTGCATTTTTACATAAAAAAATTATACAGCAAAACAAATGATTTCGCACAGCTTTTTAGTCGGTTGCCATGCATGAAATCAGTTTTGCAATGGGATTTGCCAGGAATAAGGTTTATAATAGATGAGTATCTGGATTGAAGGGAGCTGATCACCATGGAATTCACAGTTGAATATAGAAACAGAAGGTCCTTTGAGCTAAGAGTCGAGCCCCCTGGGATTGTTAAAGTTGTTGCGCCCCAAAATGCCAGGGAAGCTGAGGTGCTTGAGCTGGTAGAATCAAAGGCTCAATGGATAAATCAGAAGCTTTCAGAAATAAGAGAATTGGAATCCAGAAGGTGCAAACGCGAATACAAGGACGGCGAAGGCTTTTTATATCTTGGCAGGAATTGGCCGCTTGAGGTGGTGCTTGAGAGAGGCATTGCCAAGCCTTTTGTAAGTCTGGATGGTGGCAGTCTCCGCATTGTGTCTGACAGGCTCGACAAGGAGCAGCTGAGGGCGGTGCTGGAGAAGTGGTACAGGCAGAGGGCGGCGGAAAAGATTAAAGAGCGCCTGCGCCATTACAGCACAATAATCGGAGTGGAGCCAAATGCAGTAAGGATAAAGAATCAAAAGAAAAGGTGGGGAAGCTGCAGCTCTAGGGGCAATTTAAACTTCAACTGGAGGTGCATAATGGCCCCGATTGAAGTGTTAGACTACATAGTAGTCCACGAGCTGTGCCATCTTGTGCATATGAACCATTCAAGCAAGTATTGGGCGCTTGTAGGGCGTATAATGCCGGACTACCAAAATCACAGGGATTGGCTAAGACTCAATGGGATAAGCATGGGGCTTTAGAATAAAGCCAACAGAAGAAACAAGGCCAGGGACACTTTCGAATGGGAGTGTCTATTTTGCGCGGTAAAGCGAAAAAAGAAAATAAATTGTATGGTTACAAAACAGGTTTGTTGTTTTTGTGGTGAAAGCATATTGCCAAAACACCCCTCATGGTGCGATAATTGAGAACAAGAAAAGCACTTACATGGAAATTGTATCAATACACTATATAGGGGGAAGTTGAAGATGAACAACAGATATGAACTCAACAAGAATCTTGCACAGATGCTTAAGGGCGGAGTAATAATGGACGTTACAGACGCGGAGCAGGCCAAAATAGCTGAGCAAGCGGGCGCATGCGCAGTAATGGCTCTAGAGAGGGTTCCGGCAGACATAAGAAAGCATGGCGGAATAGCAAGAATGTCTGATCCAAAGCTTATAAAGGAAATACAGGCTGCTGTTTCAATACCTGTTATGGCAAAGGTTAGAATAGGACACTTCGTGGAGGCTCAAATACTTGAGGCCCTGGAAATAGACTACGTGGACGAGAGTGAAGTTCTTACGCCTGCAGATGACAAGCTTCACATAAACAAGAAAGACTTCAGCGTGCCGTTCGTATGCGGAGCCAAGAACCTTGGAGAGGCTCTGAGAAGAATAGGCGAAGGCGCTTCGATGATAAGGACTAAAGGCGAGCCGGGAACAGGCGACGTTGTCGAGGCTGTAAAACACATGAGAGCCATGACTTCTGCAATAAACAAGGTTGCTTCTATGGGAAGGGAAGAGCTTATGAACTACGCAAAGGAAATAAGCGCTCCGTATGACCTTGTAGTATACGTGCATGAAAACAAGAGCCTTCCGGTAGTAAACTTTGCCGCAGGCGGAATAGCAACTCCGGCAGATGCGGCCATGATGATGCAGCTTGGATGCGACGGCGTGTTCGTAGGTTCTGGCATATTCAAGTCGGGAGACCCTGCAAAAAGAGCCCAGGCAATAGTCAAGGCGGTTACAAACTACAACGATCCTAAGATGCTTGCGGAGCTTTCTGAAGATCTTGGAGAACCGATGGTTGGAATCAACATAAGCACAATGCCTGAAGAAGACAGAATGGCCGGCAGGGGTTGGTAGGCATGGCGGAGCGCAAGGACTTGAAAATAGGCGTGCTCTGCATGCAGGGTGCATTCCGCGAACACAAGAACTCGCTCGAGAGGCTGGGAGTGCAGGTTGTGGAAATAAGAAAGGCATCGGACGTTGAAGGGATAGACGGCATAGTACTTCCAGGAGGCGAAAGCACCGCAATAGGCAAGCTCATAACAGAGCTTGGCATAAAGGAAAAACTGCAATCAATGATAGAATGCGGAACGCCAGTGTGGGGCACATGCGCCGGCATGATACTCCTTGCAAAGAAGATATTAGGCCAGGACAATGTACACATGCCTGTAATGGATATAGAGGTCATGCGAAACGCCTACGGAAGGCAGCTTGGCAGCTTCAATGTGGATTATGTTATGGCGGGCGTAGAGGGTGAAATCCCAATGGTGTTCATAAGGGCCCCTTATATAAAGGAAGCAGGCAGGGACGTAGAAATTCTTTCAGTAGTGGAGGGAAATGTTGTAGCAGCAAGGCAGGGCAACATGTTTGTAACTTCGTTCCATCCGGAGCTCACAGACGACCTAAGGACTCACGAGTATTTTGTCGACATGGTGAGTGGCATTAAATAGCGTATAGATCAAAGTGCAGAATAATCAGCTCGGAGCATGGCGGGCAGATTGTTCTGCACTTTTTGTATGAGTACTCCATATATGCAATCTATTACTCAAGCTCAAGGTAATCTACATAGGCTGCATATGTCTGTTCCTTTATATATTCATGCAAATACCTGCTGAGCATGGCCAGTGTGCCAAGATCCATCACATCAGGAAGCTCATGTCTTCTGAAATATTTTGATATCCCATTGAACAGAGACTGGCACCGCATGTTTTCCTCAAGAGCGGAATTGAAAATTCTGTCTTCATCCAGCTTATACTTGCTGCAAACTGCATACCTTGCAGAATCCTGGGCTTCTTTTGTGAGGGTTGAGAAGATGCTGCAGACTATGTCTTCCACAGACTTGTTTTTATAAAAATGGGTATCATCCTCGTATGTCTTCTCATAGTCAATCAGCAGGTTGATTATTTTTGGAAGCTCTTTTTTCAAATTGAAGTCGGCCAGAGTATCCTGCTCATTCAGTCTGCTTACTATTTCCTCGTCGGTTAAGACACCGTACATATTCATCACTCCTTTTAGAATGGCTTGGATATGCAAATATATGCATTGTTATTTTTATATGAAATATATACCCGCATTGACACGAATGATAGATTTAATTGCTGACAATAAGAGGTTCCGTTGTCATAATAATGTAAGATACAGCCTATCGAAGAATGGGTATCTTATATTCATAGCGGCAATAAACTTGAAGCTTGAAAAATTTTTAATGAAAAGTGGGTGGGACTTATGAATGCTTTTACAAGATCGATATCTCAGATATTAGAAGGTGCGGCAAAATCCTTTCAGACATTCCCTGCCGCCATGGCCAGCGCCCTGGCCTTCGCAATAGTCACAATGATAAGGATACAGCTCGACTGGCCACAGCAGGAGGCTTACAACTTCCTTTTCAACTGCCTGCATCTATCCTTTGCTCTAGGCGCAATATTCAGCCTAACGGCTATTACAGCAGCCCGGAGCAGGGTCAATGATGCAAAGTCATTCATGAACGCCAATATACTTGGTGCAGTTGTAGTGGTCGTGACCTTCCTACTGCTCTATTTCTTTGGGGGAACAGACCCATCACTTGACTCTGCCCGAATAGCAAGAGTGACGGCTATAGCGGCGGCACGCGTTAGCGCGGCGATGCTTATAAGTATGCTCGCTTTCATAGTGCTGGCAAGCTATCCAAAGGACCAGTCTGATTTCGCCAGATCCTTTTTCATGACGCATAAGGCTTTTTTCATAGCCCTCATTTACGGGGGAGTTATGGAGAGTGGCGGCGCAGGAGTGGCAGGTGCGGTCCAGGGACTTTTGTACAGGGGAATGAGCGAGAAGGTCTACATGTATATAGCTACGATTGCCGGATTTTTGGCCTATGCAATTTTCTTGGGGTATTTCCCCGACTTCCGCAAGGGTGCCGTTGATGAAAAACGCGAAATGGCTCAGAAACAGCCAAGATTTATCGAAATTCTGTTTGAGTATATAATGATACCAATAGCCCTCGCACTTACCGTAGTGCTCTTGATATGGTCGGGAAAAACACTGATTACAGGCGAGAATGTAGCCTTCTTTAGGCTGTCGGGCATAGCCACAAGCTACGCCTTCATAGGAATATGGCTTCACATTATGGTTACACACAGCGAATCGGGTCTAGCCAGGTTCTACCGCAATGTGTTCCCTTTCACAGCGCTAGTTATATTGGGTTTTGAGGCCAGAGCCCTGCTAATACAGCTTGGAAAATCAGGGCTTAAGATACCGGAGTACTCGTTTACGCTCCTTTGGATATTATTTGTAACTGCCGCAATACTCCTGATAATAAAAAAAGCAAAAGCCCATACGGCCATAGTGGCTATCACATGCGCGCTAGCCTTCTTTTCGGTGCTTCCTATAGTTGGATATCATGCGCTCCCGGTTACAGCTCAGGTAAACCGTCTTGAAAAGCTGCTGACTGCAGAGAACATACTCCAAGGCGACAAGCTTGTGCCGGCCGCCGCAGAACCGGAAAGGAAGGCCCGGGAAGCCATCACGGACGCAGTAAGCTTTCTTGCATATGCCCAGGATGCCAAGCTGCCTGCTTGGTTTGATAAACGCCTTAACGAAAGCAACGTTTTCAGGGAAAAGCTGGGCTTCGAGCAGACATGGCCTGAGTCCGAGGAAGAGCCGGGCGGATATATGGGAATACACCTGTGGCTGCCACAAGGAGCGTTAGATGTAGGCGACTATCACTGGGCAGTAAACCTCCAGGGAGAAAAAACAAACACTCCTGTTACTGTAAAGGGAGAGAAAGGCACATACACTATAAGCTGGAATATGCAGCCTCAGGCCGATGTGCCGACGCTCAGGATAGAGCTGGACAAGAGAGTAATACTTGAGAAGGATATGAATGAATATTTCGACAGGATAACCGAGAAATATCCTCCAGGCCAAGCACCTCCTAAGGAAGCCACGCTCGAGGACATGAGCCTGGAGCTAGAAAGCCCTGAAATCAAGGTTCTCCTTGTATTCAACACAGTGGATATAAATATAGACCCGCAAAATGACAACATCAGCTACTGGACAGACCTAAGAACTATGTATATCAGTGAAAAGCCTTAGCATGCAAAGGGTACAGCATAAATCAACTGCATAAGAGATAAGACATATAAGCAGAGCCCGGCGTGATATTCGACAGGCTCTGCTGTTTTATGGGTTGCGGCAAAGTCCACTTGAAGTCAGTGGCATTAAAAACGCAAGCAGGACTCATTAGCCTAGCGCTTGACATTGTAATTATGATAAACTAGTAATCAGTGAAAGTCGTTTTAGAAAAATCCAAATTACAGCTTATTTAGGAGAATGACACCATAGGAGAGTTTTATATATGAAAAGGATGATTTTGACTATTTTAATGAGCGCCTTTCTTTTGGGGGGCTGCACCAGCGGAGATGCCTCAAGTGCAGTTGAGGAAAAGAAAGCCCCGAAGGACCTAAAGGCAAGCATAGATTTGAATTTAAAGCCCAATGAAGCAGGAAAAATAATGGTACTCATGTATCACAACATAGGCAGCGAGGAGAGTGAATGGACCAGGACTCCAGAGAATTTCATTAAGGATTTGAACGTTCTCTACGAAAAAGGCTACAGGCCAATAAGCCTTCAGGACTACGTCGCCGGCAACATAACGACAGACCAGGGATTTACGCCGGTAGTAATAACATTCGACGACGGGAACAAGAACAACTTTGAATATCTGGAAAACAAAGACATAAGCCCGGTATCTGCTGTGGGGCTGCTTGAGGAATTCCACAGGACCCACAAGGACTTCCCGCTGGAGGCGACGTTCTTTATTAACGGAAGAATTCCCTTCAAGCAAAGCGGCCTTGAAAGAGAAAAGCTCGAGTACATAATAGATAGCGGCATGGACATAGGCAACCACACAAGAGACCACATGAACCTCAAAGGCGCTACCGGTGAAGAGATTCAGGAGCAGATAGGCGCCCAGGCTCAATATTTGGAGAGTTTGCTCGGCAACAAATTATATGAGGTCAACACTCTGGCCCTTCCATTCGGCGCAAGGCCAAAGGACGAGCCTCTGAGCGGTTTTCTCTCGTCAGGAAGCTTCAATGGGACTGACTATGAGAATATAGCCGTGCTAAACGTGGGGTGGCATCCAGGGAAATCACCTTACAGCGCGGAATTCAACCCATTAAGCATTCCAAGAGTTAGAGCAAGCGAGACAAAGGTTGATAATGTGGGGCTTTATAATTACCTGGACTATTTTGATAAAAATCCTGGCGAGAGGTTCATAAGCGACGGTGTTGTTGAAATAGTTACAGTGCCGGAGGAAAAAAAGGAATCACTAAGCTTGTCTGGGGACAGAGAATTGTACACATACAATCAAAAATAACATTTAAAGGGTGACATGATGAAAAAAAATAAGCTGATGAAGATGACTATACTTATGCTTACTATAGCCTCGTGTTTTTTGGTTCAAGGGTGCTCTCCCAATGACGCTGTAAAGACAATGATTAAAACCGAGGAAAAGAAATTCGAGGATTTGCCGGAAAGGGAAAAGGAGGAGCTGACCAAGAAAAGAGAAGCGCTGGAGACCAAGCGAAAAGCCGAGCTTGGTGAATTATATGTTCCGCTTCCGCCTCTGGGACAGGAGCGTGAGGTCAAGACTGTAAAGGCCAGGGCCCTCTATCTCACGTCGAATGTGGCGGGCTTTGGATTTGACGAAGGCAACATAGACTATTATGCAAACTACATAAAGGCTATAAGCGGGGAGTCCGGCCAACCTGCGGACGCAAGCCGTCTGGGTGAAATCAACAAGCTGGAAAAGGCTCTGGCGATATGTAAAAGCACGGAGGTCAACGCTCTTGTAATAGACATTAAAAACGACCATGGAACTGTTACATGGAGCAGCGACATTGGGCTTGTAAATCAAATAAAGGCCAACCAGGGAGCTGCGCTTAAGGATTATGGAAAGCTCATGGATTACCTAGAGAAAAATGACATCTACACAATTGCAAGGGTGGTGGCTTTCAAGGATCCGTATTTTGCCCAGACCAAGAGTGAGCACGCCATACAGCTTAAGGCCGGAGGAGCCTATAAGGACAGGGCCGGCCATTTCTGGGTCAATCCCTTCGATGAATATGTATGGAAATACGTGGTGGCGGTTTCCCAGGAGGCGGCGCTAAGAGGCTTCGACGAGATACAGTTCGACTATGTGCGTTTCCCTGACGGAGCCAGCTACTACAATCCAATAACGGAGTTCCCGGGCAGGAATGACAGGGACAAGGACGAGGGTATAGAGCAGTTTCTAAAATATGCCAGCAAGGAGCTTGAGCCCTACAATGTGCATGTGGCGGCTGACGTGTTCGGCTTCATAACCCATTCCTGGGACGACAAGCCAGAGGATATAGGCCAGACCTGGAGAAAAATAGCAAACCAGTCCGACTACATCTGCCCTATGATATATCCAAGCCACTACGGACCGGGCGTGTACGGCTTTGCCGTACCGGACCAGCACCCCTACGAGGTGCTCCAGCTGTCGCTGCTTGAAGCTATAGAAAGAAACGCCGCCCAGAAGCAGCCGGCAGTGATAAGGCCTTGGATACAGGGATTCACAGCATCCTGGGTCAAGGGCTATATAAGCTACACACCTAAGGCCATATCGGACCAGATAGTGGCGGGAATGGAACTTGGGATAGATGAGTATATAATTTGGAACGCGGCGTGCAACTACGACCCTATGACCTTCTTCTATCATGACAGAGTAAACCAGGCTTTGAGAAAACCGGGTCAGGACAGACTGCTTAGGACGCCGGAGACGGCGGCCAGAGAATATCTGGAGGCCGAGAAGAAAAAGAACTACAGCAGGCTCTACCTTATGATACCTATAGGCAAAAGACCGGCCGATTACGACGAGTTCGCCGCTGAAATGGAAAAGACGCCATCTTCTCTTAAGAGCTATGAGCTTTTAGGCATAGAGGAAAAGGGAGAAGGGGAATACGCGGCAAAGGTTAAGGGAGATTTTTCGGCAGCTGACGGAACACAGGAGACCAAGGAAGTGGAGTACAAAATTGTCATGGAAAAGGATATGTACAAGCTTATAAAGCCTGAGTTGAAGTAGTCGCCACGAATTCTTGTGTCATCAGACATGATTCAGTGGCGAATAAATAGCTGAATATAGTTGAATATCTAAAAGAAACGCAACCGACTATCATTATTTGAGCGGTTGCGTTTTTGCGCATTAAATATAATTATCTTATGGCTTTGAATCCCACAAGTTCGACATCCTGTGCTATGTGGTCGCTCTCTACAGGCTGCTCGCTCATAAGGTCAGTGGACAGATACTTCTTGTTGTCGTCGGCGAACACAGTGACAACGACAGCATCCTTGCTTCCGAGGATGTCCTGGGCCTTGAGGGCTCCTAGCAGGTTTGCTCCAGAGGAGATGCCCACTCCAAGGCCAAAAACCCTGGCTAGTTTTCTGGCCATGTTAATGGCGTCGCCGTCGTCAACCATTATGATGTCGTCAAGTTCATCGAGTTTCACTATTTCCGGTATGAACTCGTCGCCGATTCCGGCAATCCTGTGGGGACCTACAATTTTACCGCCCGAGGCCATGGTCGGAGAATTTGCCGGATCAAGCGGGAAAGCCTTGCAGACTGGATATACTTCCTGAAGCGCTTTCTTAAGGCCCATTATCGTTCCGCCTGTGCCTACTCCTGCCACAACCCCATCTGGTGTTTTGCCGAAGCTTTCAAGCTGCGATATAATCTCTCTTCCGGTTGTCATATAGTGGGCCTCAACATTTCCCAGATTGGAGAACTGGCAGGGCAGGAACGCGCCATCTTCTGCGCCCATTCTGTTGGCCAATTCTATGGAACCGGTAAAGCCGCCCTTCTCTTTTGACACTGAACGGACAGTCGCGCCCAGGCTCTGTATGAGATTGACTCGCTCCTGGCTCATCCAGTCCGGCATGAATATGGTAACGGGATTTCCAAGATAAGCGCCTATAGCAGAGAAAGCGATGCCGGTATTTCCGCTGGTTGCCTCGGCGATTGGAGCCCCCTCCGTTATTAGACCAGTTTCATATGCATGTTTCATTATATGGAAGGCTATTCTGTCCTTGATGCTGCCTGAATAGTTGTAGTACTCAGCCTTGGCGTATACCTTGCGCTCCTCGCCCTTGTACCTGAGAGATATTTCAAGCATCGGCGTGTTGCCAATCATGGCAGACAGCCCGGCGAATTTTTCAGACATAATTGTGCTTAAAGTCATCAAAGTACCTCCGAAGTTTTATATTTAGTAGAAAAATAATTGGTTTGATTTTGTATCAGCGCTGATCCTCGGAGCCCCTGCGTATGACCCTGTATTCTCCGGTTTCAATGTCCAGGTCATATATGCTGAAGTTAGTCTCGATATCGAAGCCTTCATAGTGAACAGCAAGGTTGATGGAGGCAGAGCCCTCCTTGCCGCTGACTATGCGGTGGAAAACATACCTTGGCCACACTAGTATTGCACCGCCTTGATATAGGAGCTCGTCGTTTTTGTACACGGCATCAGGCGTCACGGTGAAATTCTCTATTTTTCCATGCTCAGGAGTGTATATCTCCACAAAGCGTGAACCATGGAGCACCAGCAGATTGTCATCCTGATACGGATGCATATACCATGGATGCTCAACCATTCCGACAGGGCCGGGAGACTGTGCCGAGCTATTGTGGAGCACCCTGTCTATAGCGTCAATGCGGGGCAGGATGTCCATAGGGAAAATGTCAAATACAACTCCGGGCGTTCTCCGTAACGGTTCCAGGCGGTATACGCTGTAAAGTCCCGGGACATGGTCTATAAGCATACTCATTGAAGCACTCCCTTTCAAGTAGTTATAATATGTATAATTAGTGTATCACAGCTCATTTGCCCATGCAAACATGTGAGGAATAATATTGTAATAGACTTGTGCGGGAGCTTTTGCTTGAAATAAGGAGGTAATTTGTGAAGAACAGCAGTAACAACAATAACGGCAATCAAAAATAAGGCTTGAAAACACTGGAAGGCGTTTACGTTCCAACGCTGCTGACAATACTGGGCGTCATAATGTACCTAAGGCTCGGCAGGCCACACAGGAGCTTCTCCTGCAGGATACGTCAATAATTATGAGCCTTGCCAGCTATAAGCCGCTGATAGTGGTATGATCAGGATGATTGACGCGGCGCCGGGAAGCCTTCTATTTGTGGCCTCAGGCGGATTGGAGAGCCTGCTGGCTTAAAAATATATATTTTACAGAATTTTCTGAATGAATTATAATATATAAAACAGATAAAATGGGGGTTAGCACATGAGCTTCAAGTATATTGCAAAGATACCGACTGCGGACGAGATAAAGGCCTTGATACCGCTAGACAGCAAGCTGGCGGAGTTGAAGGCCGAAAGGGACAGTCAGATAAAGAGGATATTCACAGGGGAAAGCGACAAGTTCCTGCTCGTTATTGGACCTTGCTCGGCTGATATCGACGACACGGTGTGCGAATACGTGTCAAGACTTGCTAAGATTCAGGAAAAGGTTCAGGACAAGATAGTCATAGTCCCAAGGATATACACAAACAAGCCAAGGACAACGGGCGAGGGTTACAAGGGGATGATGCACCAGCCAGACCTCAACGAGGAGCCCAATGTTTTGGAGGGAATAAAAGCTATAAGAAAGCTGCACATGAGAATCATCAGCGAAACAGGACTTTCAGGAGCTGACGAGATGCTCTATCCCAACAATGATCCGTATGTATGCGACCTTCTAAGCTACGTTGCGGTGGGGGCGCGCTCTGTGGAAAACCAGCAGCACAGGATAACTGCGAGTGGTCTTGACATCCCTGTCGGAATGAAGAACCCAACAAGCGGGGACATAAGCGTTATGCTCAACTCAATAAAGGCAACGCAGATGCCTCACAGATTCATATACGACCAGCACGAGGTTGAAACCTCGGGGAATCCGCTTTCTCATGCAATACTAAGGGGAGCAGTCAACAGGTACGGCAAGAACATACCTAACTACCATTACGAGGACCTCCATCAACTTGCAGAGGACTATGCCAAGAGAGAGCTTCTCAATCCCGCAGTAATTGTTGATACAAGCCATGCCAATTCTATGAAAAGATATGAGGAGCAGCCGAGGATAGCACATGAAGTACTGTGGAGCAAAAAGAATTCGCAGACACTAGACAAGCTTGTAAAAGGCCTAATGATAGAAAGCTATCTCTATGACGGAAGGCAGGACAGCCTTATAGTTCCCGGAAAATCAATAACAGATGCATGCATAGGCTGGAAGAAGACCGAAAAGCTAATATATCAAATAGCCGATATGCTCTAAAAAACATCAAGTCTCCGCTAAATCTAAATGGCGGGGACTTTTTAGTTGAGCAAAGCAAATATAATATTACAAAATGCAGCCAAATGGGTAATATATGAACAAGATATTACGAAGCTTTGGACAGAGGAGGAAATGTCATGCGCAATAAAAACTCATCGATCATAAAAATCATCACGGCAGCCACGTTCCTGACAATGATAGCGGTAAACGCTATGGCCAACATACTACCAATCAACGGGGTGAGCACAGGACAGGTATCAGACGCTTACCAGAACCTTTTCGCACCTGCAGGCCTTACATTCTCAATTTGGGGCCTCATATACCTTTTGCTGGCGGGATACACACTTTACCATGTAGGACTGTTTCAGGGCGGTGAAGGCGCAGAAAGCAGGGGGCTGCTGCGCAAAACGGGGATATTATTCTCGATCTCATCGCTAGCCAATGCGGCATGGATTTTCTCGTGGCACTACGACCTCATACCGCTTACGATGCTGCTTATGGTTGTTATACTAGTTTGTCTTATATTGATAAACCAAGCCGTAGGGAGCACCAGGCTTTCAGTGCGCGAGAAAATACTAGTAAGGCTGCCCTTTAGCGTGTATTTCGGCTGGATCACTGTGGCCACTATAGCCAACGCCACTGTGCTCCTTGTAAGCCTTGGCTGGAAAGGCTTTGGCCTCTCAGAGCAGACCTGGGCAATAATCATAATAGCAATTGGAATGCTCATAGGAGCAGCAACTGCTATAAGAAACAGGGACATAGCCTACGGACTAGTAATAATATGGGCGTATGCCGGTATATACATAAAGCACACTTCGGAAAGCGGCTTTTCAGGCCAGTATCCGATAGTTATATATACCGTGGTTGTATGTATAGCAGCTCTGCTGGCTGCGCTGGTGTATATTCTGTTTTCTGGCGGGCGCAGGACTGGCGGCAGGAGGGTCAATAGCTTGAACTTTTACTCAACATCAGGAAGCATGCGTGTGGAAAGCAGGCCTAAATCGAAAAAGCTGTTATTATGGGCAGCAATCATTGCCGCTGTAGCCATGGCGGCATACATCATACCCAAGTTTGCAGGGCCAGAGCCTGCGCAGGAGCCGGAATACTGGCCGACACAGGGCTGGATGAGCAGCACACCTGAAGAGCAGGGCATTGATTCAGCCAAGCTTGCGGAAGGTCTGCAGACAATTCGGGAAAAGGACATCGACATCCACAGCCTGCTTATAATAAGAAACGGAAAGGTGGTAGTTGATGCCAGTTTCTATCCTTACGACGGCAAGACTCCCCACAACATGGCCTCTGTTACAAAAAGCGTCACCACAACTCTTGCGGCTATAGCCGCAGAGCAGGGAAAACTGGAGCTTGATCAGCCTATGGTTTCATTTTTCCCGAGTGAAAGCATAACCAATAGAGACGAGTTAATGGACCGCATTACGGTAAGGCATCTGGCAAGCATGACCTCGGGCCTTGAATCCATGGGATTTGAGCAGGACGAGGGAACGCTCAAAGCGATGATGCAAAGCGAGGACTGGATGAAGTTCGCCCTCGACCGCAAGGTGGTCAGCGAGCCCGGAAGCAAGTTCGTTTATGACAGCCCGGGAATGCACCTGCTTTCCGGCATACTTCAAAGCGCGACGGGCATGAGCGAACTAGAGTTTGCAAAGCAGAACCTCTTTGAGCCTCTTGGCATTAAGGATGTAATATGGCAGGAGGATCCCCAGGGCTATTCAAGAGGCTGGGGCGACCTGTTCATGCACCCGCGCGACGCGGCCAAGCTTGGCTATCTGTGGCTAAACAAGGGAGTCTGGGATGGAGAGCAGATAGTCTCGAAGGAATGGGTCGAGGATTCTGTAAAGACCCAGGTCAAGACAGGCACTGACGACGACTACGGCTACGGCTGGTGGGTAATGCCTCAGGAGGCAACTGGCCCCGAATATGCGGCCGTGGGAAGAGGAGGGCAACGCGTGCAGGTCATACCTGGCCTTGATGCGATTATAGTTACTACAGGAGGAGGCTTCGAAATTGACGATATAATGCCCTTCATAGTGCCCTCGCTGATAGACCCGAGTAAGCCTCTGAAGCCAAATCCTGAGGGCGTTGAGAAGCTTAATGCGGCTATTTCAGAAGTAGTAATGGCGCCATCGCCAGAGCCCGTGCCGCAGTTGCCGGAAATGGCCAGGAGAATAACGGGCAAGACATACGTATTCGATGCAAACCCAATAGAGCTCAAATCCTTCAAATTGGAATTCGACGATTCTGCGGAGGCTGGAATAGAGCTTTCCTTCACAGACGAGCGCCCTGCCCAGCTTCAGAAGATAGGCCTGGACGGCGTGTACAGATTCTTTAACGGGGAATACGGCCTTCCTGAAGGAATGCGGGGCTACTGGGCGGACGGCGAAACCTTCGTCCTGGAGAGAGACGCGGCTGCCATGAATGACCACGCCACATACGAACTGCATTTCGAGGGCAAAAGCGTAACGCTAAAGGGGCAGGAAACTGCTCACGAGTTTGGAATACAGCTCGAGGGAATGCAGGATTAGTCCAACCAACGAGCAGGAACAATCGTTGTATATATTAAGACACCCATCAAGAACGACGGGTGTCTTTTTTACTATAATACGAATATCCTAAATAAGAAAAAGGGGAAATAATGTGAAGCAATGGAGCAGGGAATGTTTGATGTAATGCTATTGACATGCGGGTGAAAAAAACTATAATTATATATTGTGGAAAGTAATTAGTAGGCTAACTATATGCCGGCTAATTAAAATGTGCCGGCCGAGGTGAAAAGGAGATGAGAGTGTGTCAAAAGACTTGACGGAGATATTTTCATTTGAAATTTTCAGGCAGATACAGGGAGCGTTGCCAGACGAAGAGGTGGCAAGGCTTAAATCTCTGGTGGTGCTGTTGCAGACTGCGGCTAACATCAAGGAGGAGATGCGAATGAGATTTGCAAGCTTTGGCGTCTCACAAAGCAAGTACTATATACTGATTCTGCTACATGAAAAAAGTGGCGAATTTTCAACGCCCTCTCAAATTGCTGATTTTGCGGGCATATCCAGGGCCACCGTGTCTGGGCTGCTCGACGGTCTAGAGCATGACGGCCTGATAGAAAGGCATGCGGACAAGGAGGATCGGCGTATGATGAGGTTGAATATAACAGAAAAAGGGAAGAGGGTACTACAGGAAATTCTGCCATACGACTGTAAAATCACATTGGGACTCATGTCATGCCTGAGCAATGAGGAGGTCTGCTCCTTGACGAGCATCATAGACAAGCTTAATAACAGGCTTAGCGAACTCAAAGGCACGATAAAAGAAAAATGATTATACGAATCAGCGGGGGATTGAAATGAAGAAGAGGAATATGATTATAGGCATGGCTGTTGTCTGCGTTGCTGCGGCAACAATAGCGGCCATGGCCTTTTTTGCAACAAACAAGGCCCAAGCCATGAACGAAAAAAAGCTCATAGTGCAGTCGAACTTGGAAATGTCTGAGGTCAACACCATAGGCCAGGTTGCAGGCCGTATTGTGGAGCTTAATTTCAAGGAGGGCGATACAGTTAAGGAAGGACAGGTAATCGCCAAGATAGACAGCGATACACTGCTAGCGCAGAAGCATCGCGCATTGGCTCAAATCGAGACCATAAATTCTCAGATAGCTTCGGCGGAGGCTTCCCAAAAGGGGTCGTCTGCCAAACTCAATTCAGTCAGAAAGGGAAAAAGGGAAGAAGAAATAGCCCAGGAGCAGGCGGCTTACGACCTTGTAAAAGCCAACTATGACCGCATGAACATTCTGTACGCAGACGGGGCTGTCAGCAAGGTCGAACTTGATGAGCTTGCAACAAAGCTCGAGATTGCGACTCAAAAGCTGGCAATAGCAAAAAATCAGGCCACGGCAGAGGACATCGCTTCGGCTGAAGCCAATGTGGAGGTTGCACAGGCGTCAGTAGAAACGCTCTACGGACAGCTTAAACAGGCTCAGGCAGGCCTTGAGGAAATCGAGACTTATTTGAAAAAGACAGTCATAACTGCGCCGGCATCTGGTGTGTTAACACAGCTCAATGCGGAAAGGGGAGAGCTGATTTCAAGCGGCTTTGTGCTTGCCGTCGTTACGGACACCTCGTCTCCATGGATAAAGTGCAACGTCATGGAGAACGAACTGAGCAAGGTGAAGCTGCACCAGGAGGTATCAATAGAGTTTGGAGCCTATCCCGACTTGAAATTCAAAGGCGAGGTCATAGCCATAAACAAGAGTGCAGACTTTGCCGTAAAGAGGGCGACAAACGCCAACGGCGAATTCGACATACTCTCATACGGAGTCAAAGTAAGACCTATTGATGTCAAAAAGCCGATTTTTGCGGGGATGACTGCCTTTGTGGACTTTGAAGCCCGCAAAGAAGCCAAATAGCGGGAGAGCCGACCATGGAAAAAAATACGGGAAGCATAGCTCGGAGGTTATATAGAAGATACAAGGAATCTGAAAGAACCCTTGCGCCCATGCTAATGGTACTACTGATACCCTTGGTTCTGGGGCTGATAGTAGGGGCTGAATTCAGCGGCAACACGGTAAGTGGCGTCCCTGTAGCCATTGCAGATTATGACAACTCCCAGCTCAGCCGGGACCTTGTCGAAAAAATACGGACAAATGACATGTTCAATGTAACCGACTATGTGATGAGCAGCAGTGACCTTGAAAAACTGCTTGACGAAGGTAAGGTGGCAGCGGGCATCATAATACCGCCTCATTTTTCTGGCGATCTTAGCATGGGCGAAGCTCCGCGGATACTGGTATTTTATGACGGTGCCCAGATGTCCATGGCAGGTGCAGCAAAGGGGAAAATCGCCGAGACACTGGGTACAATAAAGAGCGGTTACATGATGAAGGTAATGGCTGCCAATTTCAGCCTGTCCCCGGATGAAGCCATGAAATACGTGCAGCCAATTCAGCATACCACACGAATACTTGGGAATCCTGAAAAAAACTATAGCGTATTCATGCTGCAAGGGTTGCTGCTTAACTTTACGCAGGTGGCGGTATACATTTTCGGCATTGAGCTGGTACGTAAAAACAAAACTGACATTATTACGCTATGGAAGAAAGGCGTATTTGCAGGAATCATAGGCGCAGTATCTGTGGCTTTGATGATAAGCAGCCAGATACTGCTTTTTAACACGCCGTTTCGAGGCAGCATAGCGGCCGCGGCAACGATGACCGTCATATACATGATAGGAATTGGAAATCTGGGCGTGGCGGCTATGGTGAAAAAAGGCGACAGGCTTGAAGCTGTAAAGGGCTCGTCGGTCATTATGCTGATGATGCTCCTGTGCGGCTACACCTACCCTGTGCTCGCAATGCCAGAGACTCTGCAAATAATTACAAAATTCGTACCTTTTACCTACTACGCATCGCCTATGCGCGACATTTCACTGCTAGGCTCGACATTCGGCCAGATGCTCCCAAACATCGCCTGCCTGATTGTTTTCATAGCTTTCAGTTGGATTAACACAGCACTGGCTCTGCGCAAATCGCGTAGACAAAAGCCAAACAGGGGAGCTGCAACGTTGGAACAGAGGATAGACGATGGCTGCGCCGATGGTTGCCTCGGCTAGCATGAATCAGGCGTAATCAGAAAGAGGAGTAAAAAATATGGATATACGCAAAAGCATTCAGGATGCATTCAAGAAGGACAGATCAGTTTTATTCACACTGCTGATTGTGCCAATAATCGTGCCTTTTTTGCTGCATGCGGTTTATGGCGGGATATACGTAAATGACATACCCTTTGGGGTTGTAGACATGGACAACACCTCGCTTTCACGATCGATAGTGCAGGGGTTGGACAACCATCCCGGACTGGACGTCACCAACTACTACTATTCAGAAGGCGAGTTGGAGGACGCCATTTCAAACAAAAAAATCTATGGAGGCATGGTCATACCCAAGGGCCTTAGCAGGAACATGCACCTTATGGACACGCCAAAGGTCGCCGTGATAGTAGACGGCAGCAATATGATGATTGGCAGCAACGCCGGCGGTTACTGCAGCGCTGTACTGGGTACATTCAATGCCGGAATTCAGATGGATTTTCTGAAGGGAAACGGCATGCAGCCGGCGGCTGCTAAAAGCGCCATGGCAACATTCTCGTACGGAGAGCGGGTACTGTATGAACCGTTTTTAAGCTATATATCCAACCTGGTATACATAATAATTCCGTTTGTAATCCAGACATATTTCCTGACTTGCTTCCTTTTGCCGGCATATGTGGAAGAAAAGCACTACTGGATAAGAAACACGCTTTCTCCGGAAGAAAAGCGGCAGCGCATGGTCTTTATGGCTATTAGAATCATGGCTGTGAGCCTCCTTGTGTGTTTTACAAGCTATTGTGCATTTTACTTCTACAGCAGGGTGAGCAACATGCCCCTTAGGGGAGGCCTGACCGAATATATGGCGCTGACATTTGTATTCCTTATGTCAATTTCTGCAGTAGGCCTGGCCATTACGGCGTTTCTAAACGAGAAGAATCTGATTTACTTTATTGAGTTCTACTTCATAATAAGCTCCGTCATAATACTGACTTCGGGAGCTATTTGGCCAGAGTACATGATGCCAGGCGGGCTTGCGCAGCTTATTAAAATGCTGTGGCCGTTTTTCCATGTGGCCATACCTATTAAATATGTGAATCTCAAGGGGGCAAGTTGGGAAACCATACTGCCATACCTTTGGAACTGTATAGTCTACTTCATGATATGGTTGCCGGCAGGCCTCCTGTTGATGAAAAGAAAAATCGAGGTTTTGAAGGAGCAGGCGGAAGCGAAGGAGTCGGAAATGCAGCATGAAAGAAATAAACTAAATGAAATTGTGAATATCCAATAGTAAAGGGCACCTGTCTGAAAAGCCAGGTGCCTTTTGACGGTTTTTTTTAAAACAAAGAAAAAAATGTAAAATGTCGTGCGAAAGGGTAAAACATGAATATAAATATAACTACCAAGGGGGATTTAAATGAATTATGTTTTTGTTTCACCAAGCTTCCCGTCCAACTTCAAATACTTTGCTATGCGTCTTCGGGACGAAGGCATAAATGTACTTGGTATAGGGTCGGATGATTACGACAGTCTGGACTCGGAGCTCAAAGTGGCGCTGACTGAATATTACAGGGTGGACAACATGGAGGACTACAGCCAGATGCTTAGAGCCTGCGGGCATTTCACGCATAAGCACGGCAAGATAGACCGCATTGAGTCGCACAACGAATAATGGCTGAAGCAGGATGCGCGCTTAAGGACGGATTTCAATGTCTTTGGCTTCAAAGCTGCCGACATGGAAAAAATAAAATTCAAGTCGAGGATGAAAGAGGCGTTCAAAAATGCAGGCGTACCCTTTGCAAGAGGAAAGGTCATAAAGAGCATTGAAGAAGCCAGAGAGCTCATAGCAGAGGTGGGCTACCCTGTGTGCGCGAAGCCCGACAATGGCGTAGGAGCCGCCAACACCTACAAGCTGAGAAGCGATGAGGACTTGGACATGTTCTACTACAGCCTATGATTCGTATATAGTCGAAGAGCTGATGCCATTCATAAGGGCCCACAGCGGCTACTCCGGCAGCATAATAGCAACTGGCTGCAGCATGGGCGCATACCACAGCGCCAACTTCTTTTTTCGCCATCCGGACGTGTTCGACACGGTAATAGCTCTCAGCGGAATATACGATGCAAGATTCTTCGTTGGGGAAAGCCTTGGAGATCCGGACGTCTATTTGAACTCGCCGGTGGATTATCTGGCGAATCTGGAGGATTCCAGATATCTCGAGGCCTACAGAAGAGGCAACATAATAATATGCACAGGACAGGGCGACTGGGAGGCCGATTCCGTAAGGGACACAAAGGCGCTGGAAGAAGTACTTAATTCAAAGGGAATCCCCGCATGGGTGGACTACTGGGGGCATGACGTCAACCACGACTGGCCCTGGTGGAGAGTCCAGATGCCGTACTTCCTTGGAAAGCTCCATGAACAGGGAAAGCTGTAATAATCCAGAATGCAGAAAGAGACTCCTGTGAGGGAATCGACCGGCTGAAGATATATTCTAATTTTGCGTATTGAATAGGCAGGTGAATCCATGGAAAAGACAGCGTTGCACAATTTTTTCGGTAAGGTCAGCGGTTGCGATTTTTCGATAGAATATTGGGATGGAACGTGTGAGAATTACGGCGAGGGTAAACCTGCCTTTAAAATCATACTCAGAGATAAAATATCCGCAGTGAAACTGTTGAGGGATCCCTCACTGGCCATAGGGGAAGCCTACATGGATGGGCTGATTGACTTTGAAGGCAATCTCCAGCAGATTGTTGAAGCAACCTATAAAATAAACGTTATAGGAAATGAGAGGTTCAGCGGGCTGAGAAAATCATTGACCAGGGTGAATAGATCAACCTCTCTTGCAAATCAAAGGGAAGACGTCACCTATCACTACGATCTGGGGAATGATTTTTACGAGCTGTGGCTGGATGAAACAATGAGCTATTCATGTGCCTATTTTCGTTCGATGGAGGATTCGCTCTATCAGGCACAGCTTCAAAAGCTGGATCATACTCTTAAAAAGCTGCAGTTGTCTCCAGGTGAGACATTGCTGGACATAGGATGTGGCTGGGGAGCTCTTATAATACGCGCTGCGCAGCAATACGGAGTCAAGGCCCTGGGAATAACCTTGAGCGAGGAGCAGTACGCAGTGGCAAAGCGGCGAATTGCCGAGCTGGGGCTGGGATCGCAGGCAGATGTGAGGCTGACGGATTACAGAACACTGGCAGAAAGCGACGGCAGATTCGACAAGATAGTCAGCATTGGAATGGTCGAGCACGTGGGAAGAGCAAACCTGCCCAAGTATATGCATTCGGTGGACAAGCTCCTTGTTCCAGGGGGCATCTCACTACTGCACTGCATCACAAGTCAGGTGGAGGAGCCGTGCAACCTGTGGATCAGCAAATATATCTTTCCGGGAGGCTATATTCCTTCAGTTCGAGAGCTGATTTGGCTTCTGCCAGAAAGCGGCTTCCGCTTGCTTGATGCTGAGAGCCTGCGGCTGCATTACGCTAAAACGCTTGAGCATTGGGCTCACAGCTTTGAAAATAACGCGGATCATTTCGCAAAAAAATACGGCGAACGCTTTGTAAGGATGTGGAGACTCTACCTGAATGCATCCGCAGCTTCGTTTGTCGCCGGCGGCCTTGATATCCATCAGATAGTCTTCTCAAAAGGTCTTAACAACGAGCTGCAAATGACAAGGGAGTACCTGTACAGATGAACGGTGAGGTGGAATTATGTCAAAAGCTGCTGAAAAAACAGGTTCTGGGCCAATAGCTTCCGTTGCTATTGAGCAATTCTTTCCCAAGGAACAGCGTATTATACAAGATGATCTGGCATATCGCATACTTCCCTTTGCGGTGAGGTCATTTTTGAGAATCATAAAGTGGAAGCCACTTCGGGACTGGATAATCTCTTCCAGCGAGAAAAACATACCAGGCGCTTGGATGTGCATACTGGGAAGGAAACGTTATATCGATGAAATGCTGGAAGCTGTAGCCGGCGAAATCGATGCAATAGTCAATCTGGGTGCCGGCTTTGACACGAGGGCTTACAGGCTTCCTTCCCTGAAAAACCTGCCTGTCTGGGAGGTGGACCTTCCGGCAAATGTAGGAGCAAAGCAGAAGCAACTGCGCAATATCTTTGGAGATGTACCTTCAAATGTGAAGTTGGTTTCAATGGATTTTGACAATGAAAGTCTTGAAGTGGTTCTTAAAGAACATGGATTTTCACCTGAGATGAAGACTTTTTTCATCATGGAAGGCGTCACTCAGTATCTCACGCAAGATGGAATAGGGGCAACCTTTGATTTCCTCTCTAAAGCCTCTTGTGGGAGCAAGCTTGCCTTCACATATGTTCTAAAGGAGTTCATAGACGGTAAGAAAATGTATGGTTGGGAAAATGGCTACGACAAGTATGTCACTAAGGACAAAATGTGGATTTTTGGGAAGAACAGGGAGGATTGGCCTGATTTCCTGAAACGGCATGGATGGAGAATAGTTGAGGACATAGGGGCGGATTATTTTCTCGAAAAATACGGCCGTCCCACAGGCAGGGAATTTGCATCCACGGAGGTTGAGCGGACGATATTAGCTGAAAAAGTATAAGGAGTGAAACTAATGTTTGATGATCCTAAAGGTCCCATAGAGCACTATTCATGGGCTAAATTTATAATATCGGGCGAAGAGCACTCGGGAGACGGCGATTCAAGGATAGGGAAGGGCAAGGACATCATGCTCATAGGTGAAAAAGTCAAGCGATGGAAGGATAGGAAAGGTCACGTTCTGGATCCGTCGATGGTTGAGAAAGCACTGGATTGGGACATAGAGATTCTGGTGATAGGAAACGGCGCGGACGGAGCCCTTATTGTACCTGATGAAGTCATCGAATTCCTCCTTAAAAAAGGCATAGAAAAGGTCATGGTCAGAAAGACCCCCGATGCTTGCAGGATATACAACAAACTCTATCATTCAGGTGAGAAGGTGGCGTTGCTAGCACATGGGACTTGCTAAAAATCCGTCTGAGATTTAAAGCTGTTTTTTGGGTATTTATTATTTATCAAGAAAATAAAAATATATTTGAAAGAGGGGTTTAAACATGGACAATTTTAGGTTAGAGGCAAAGGATTTTATACTCAAAAATGAGTACTTATCCAGAGAAAAAAAGGAAATTTTTTTTGATGCTTTAGGTAAAGAAAAAATTTCATTGGAAAGCCTTGAAAATGAAGTTATTGAAAAAATAATTCAATTGGAGAATAAAGCTATTGAAAATGAGAATGAAGTTATTGAAAAAATAATTGAGCAGGAGGAAGAAAAAGCCGAAGAAAGAAGAAGAAAAGGAAGCAGTGCGATCTCCAATTATAGGTCACCAGTAGTAAGGACAAATAATGTTGAGGACACGCTTGGATTTGACTCGTGGATACCCAAAATATCAAAAGAGGGAATGGAAGAGGCTAAGGATGAGATAAAAAAATTCATATGTTCTGATTTTGTAGACGCAATATATGCTATTAAAGATGCAGGCGTAGACATCTATAATAGAATATTTGGTGAAGTGATGGCGAAGGTGGGGGCTGCAATAATAGCAGGTATTTTTATCCCAGCTAAAATAGTTATGACGCCGCAACTCGCGCTATTGGCGATTATATTTATAACATTTGAATTTGTAGAGAATAAGAGAGAGAAAATCTGTATAGACTAAGCCACTATCTATAAGGGGAGCAAGTTTTAATTTGCTCCCCTTTAGATAGGTCAACAGACAAATATCAATATTTGCTTTGTATAAACAAAGACGGGTCTTTTCTCAACACCAGCAGAGCTTCAACTCTGGGATCGTACGTTGGAGAACAAAGCTTTTCTCTTTACCCTATGAACACAATATACCCAAGGAGATGACAGGAATGAAAAAAATATTAAGCATCCTTCTCATTTTGTTGCTAGCTATATCCATGGCTGCCTGCGGGACTTCAAAAGATAACGAAGGCGACTCCTCAGGGCAAGGCGGCTCGGCCGAACAAAGCGATTCCTCAGGCGCAGGCACCTCCGGAAAAATCAATACTATAACGGAATTGTCAGATGCGCTGGTTGAGACGCAGAAGCAGACAGAGGATATCGTCAACGGTTATGAAGGCATAGCGAGTCTTGACTTGCTTACCCCGCAGCTTAATCTCGCAACAGGTGCTTTTTACGATTTGCTTAACATAGACAATAAGGATGGTCGCCATGAAGGCCAGCTGTTCATGTCAAATCATGACGGATTCATAGAGAAGAAGGGAAGCGTTTCTAATTTTGGTTACGACCATATACTAGATAGGGATGGGTCCCTTGGGGACAAAAAGGGGGATCGTAGCGTTGAAAACGGAGTTTTCGATTCTCAAAAGCAATATTATAAATCCGAGCAATATCTAGAGAGGGAAGGCAAGAAGACCCGCACATCCTATCATGAATTTCAGAGGCTGGCGGACGGAACCTTCTTGATACTCCATTCAACAGGCTATAATTTTGACAGCATGGGAAATCCAAAGAACTACAACAAAATCATATATCTCATAGTAGGAACGGACCGTTATGATTTTGCTGTGGCGGAAGCTGAAATCGGCGCCGATTTCAAACCTGTTTTGATTTCAGACACGGGAGAGATGACGAAAGAGGAAGCAAGGGAGCGCTTTGAATCTTCAGGCTGGACAACTAAAGTGACGGGCGGAATAAAGGACGGCAAGTTGGTGGAGGACTAAAAAGTACCGATGGACAATAATTTGCTGGCTGCAGGAAAAATAGAATCGGATGGAGAGTAATATGATTGATAGAAGCATTAAAAAAACAATAGCATGGCTTTTCGCGGGATTTCTGCTTCTTTTGCTTTTGATAATCGTCAACCAGATCACTCAAATTTCAATAGCATCAACGGTCCTACATCCGACCTTTGGGAGGATAGTGACTATTTCGCTGTCGGCCGTGTTTGCAGTGATATTTCTGGCGCCTGTTGTCGGCTTCATGAAGTTGAGGAAGCCTTTTGAGTTGCCCGACGAAACGGATGAAGCGGCGTGCAGTGAATATCTACAGAAGCTCAAGACGAGGCTTTCGGATAATAAGTACTTATCGGAGGCTGGCTACGTTTTTGACGAAAGCAAGGAGCTCAAGCCTCAGATAGAAGAGGCCCTTGAAATCCTGAACAGAGAGACTGTAAAGGTTATGAACGAGGCGTCTTCCCAGGTTTTTCTGACTACCGCAGTGTCTCAAAACGGAATGCTCGATGGATTCTTCGTACTGGTAAGCCTTTCGAGGCTGGTATGGAGGATAAGCCACATATTCAACCAAAGGCCGAATGCCAGGGAGATATATTATCTTTACGCAAATGTGGCTGCCACCGTGCTAATGGCCAGGGAGATAGAGGATCTTGCACTTCTTGACGAGCAACTTGAACCCGTAATCAACTCCTTGATAGGCGGGACGCTGAGTACGATGGTGCCGGGGGCCACTGCTTTCGCAAACCTCGTGATCAATTCTGTGATACAGGGCTCGGCAAATGCGTTTCTAACTCTTCGAGTGGGAGCGATGGCAAGGCGATATTCAGCCGCTGTCACAAAGGTGGACAAAAGAATGCTCAAAAGATCCGCAACTATTGAAGCCTGCTCACTTCTTAGAAGCATAGTGCAGCAAAACTCTGTGTCCATAGTGAAAGCCTTTGCAGTGGCATCCAAAAGAGCCACAATAGACAGAACGGTAGACAAGCTCAAAGAAGGAGCCAGCAGGACCGAGAATTTCTGGAAGGACGTATTCAAAAAATGAAAAGAAAGTCGTATACCTGATAATAGGTAAGGAGCAGTATGGTTTCGTCATAGCTAAGACGGAAATGGAGCTGACTTTAAGCCGGTCCTGCTTTCGGACATATCAAAAATATCCAAGGAGCAAATATCTATGCTTTGATTTGAGGGGGATAACAATATGATGTCTAAAAAAATAATCGACGGCATAATGGGAGTCTGCGTCGCGGATGCACTTGGGCTTCCCGTCCAATTCATCGACAGGGAAACCCTCAGGAAAAATCCCGTGGTCAGCATGATAGGCCATGGAACCTTCAATATGCCTGCAGGCACATGGTCTGATGACTCAAGCCTGACGCTCTGCCTTTTGGACAGCCTATCAAAGGGGCTGAACTATGACGACATAATGAAAAATTTCATCAAATGGTACGACGGAGGGGAGTACACGCCGTTTGGCAGAGCATTCGACATTGGTGGGACTACAAGCGACTCAATGGAGCGCTTCCTTAGGGGAAAACCGCCTCTTGAATGCGGAGGCAAAGGAGAGCACGACAACGGAAACGGCTCTCTCATGAGAATACTCCCGATACTATTCCATCTGGACCATGTCTACGGAGAAAGGCTCAACGAAACGAGTGAAGCTTACGAGATAATCCACAACGTGTCCTCATTGACGCATGCGCATAAGAGAAGCCAGATGGCCTGCGGGATATACATCTCGATTGCTTCATTGATACTGCGCGGAGCAGACCTTGAAGAGGCGGTGAGGCAGGGAATAGACAAGGCGATGCAATACTATAGGAACCTTCCTGAATTCGCCTCGGAGCTATCGCATTATGAACGGATAGAGGAGGATGGCTTTGCGCAGCTGGACGAAAGCCAGATCAGAAGCAGCGGCTACGTGGTGCATACGCTCGAGGCCGCAGTATGGTGCCTTCTTAACACCAAAAGCTACAGAGACTGCATTCTCAATGCGGTCAATCTTGGCGAAGACACAGACACAGTGGGAGCAGTAGCAGGAGGACTTGCAGGGCTCTGTTACGGATGCGGCAACATACCACAGGAGTGGCTGGCGACGATAGCCAGGCGGGAATACATCGAGGAGCTGTGCAGCAAGCTGGAACAGCATAAACTTGACACCAGTGACAGCAACCGATATATTGACAACAAGAATAAAATATGTTAAATTTAATGTTAATAGTTAATTCTCAACTCTTGGAGGTAATGACTTGTTTGAAACTTTAAGCATTGGCAAAACGGCGTTGTTATTATGCATATCATCAGAAAGTGAGGAAGAAATTATTAGAGAAACTTCCATTCTGAATGGCTGCAAAGTGCTTAAAGGCCGAGTGGGTTCTATGGATTCTGCAAAAATATTCGCAGCAATAGAAACCGCGGCAAAAAAAGAAGGCCTCATCAAAGACCTCTACAGAGAGGAACATTCACTTTATCATACTGTTTTAGAAGCCTATTCAGGCATTTGCCGAGGGCAAGTAGGTTTGGGAGATATATTGCGTACAGCCGGATTGACATTCAGTGTTGTAAGGGGTCCGAGATTTCCGGGCGACGATGCAGACGGTGAATGGATTGCAGTTGCTTTGTATGGTAATATAGGAGCTCCAATCAAGGGGTATGAGCATGAAGTGATGGGATTTGGGATTAATCCGATATAGTTTAAACAAAGTCACAGCAGTTCTTGTGATTTTCATATTATATAAATGTAATTTTGTATTTGACCCATAGCTATTAGATATTAGAGGGCAAAACTCAAAAGTTTTTGAGTTTTGCCCTTTTTTTGTACAGCAACAAAGACAGATCATCTGCCAGGTGAATCCCCAATAGCTATAATCCAGGGTATTCAATAGCGGATAAACTTAGTTTAGGACATACTGCCTAGGAGTATAAGTATCATATGGTACTTATTTCTTGAGTGACGAAAATATAGACTTTGGAGGGACGAAGAACATGAACACAATTGTTATTAACGGACAAGATTTGACATTAGAACAAGTCGTGCAGGTAGCCAGGCAAAACTATAAGGTCAAATTGGATGATGAAGCGATAAAAAGAGTTAAGGCATCAAGAGTAATAGTTGACGATATTGTTAAGGACAACAAAATAGTATACGGAATTACAACAGGCTTTGGTATATTCTCAAGCGTGAACATTTCAGCTGAAGACTGCAAAAAATTGCAAAGAAACCTGATCCTTTCTCATGCCTGCGGCGCTGGAAACAATCTGCCCACAGATGCGGTGAGAACAATAATGCTGCTTAGAGCGAACGCACTTTCGAAGGGATTTTCAGGAGTGAGATTGGAAACTCTAGAGGCTCTCATTGAAATGCTCAACAAAGGCGTGCATCCGCTTATACCTGAAAAAGGATCGCTAGGCGCATCCGGCGATTTGTGTCCGCTGGCGCACATGGCGCTTCCTATTATAGGAGAGGGAATGGCTGAATTCGAGGGCAAAGTAATGTCTGGAGCGGAAGCCATGAAACTCGCAGGCATTCCAATTCTGGAGCTTGTAGAAAAGGAAGGCCTGGCTTTAATAAACGGAACACAGGTAATGACAGGAATAGGAGCGCTCGCGGTATATGACAGCATAGAACTGATTAAGATCAGCGATATTGTATCGGCGCTCACCCTGGAAGCGTTGAGAGGCATAACGGACGCCTTTGACCCAAGAACGCATATTATCAGACCTCATAAGGGCCAAATTGAAACAGCAGAAAACATTCTGAAGCTGGTAGAAGGCAGTACATTTGTCACTAGGCAAGGAGAATTAAGAGTCCAGGATGCCTATTCGTTAAGATGCATACCGCAGGTGCACGGTGCCAGCAAGGACGCCCTTAGATATGTTGAGGAAAAAATACTAATAGAAATAAATTCTGTTACTGATAACCCGATTGTCCTGGAAGACGGGAGCATAATATCAGGAGGCAATTTCCACGGACAGCCGATGGCTTTGAGCTTTGACTTTTTAGGCATCGCAATTGCAGAGATTGCAAACATTTCTGAGAGGAGATTAGAGAGGCTAATCAACAATCAGCTCAATGACCTGCCTGCATTCCTGGTTAAAAAAGGAGGCCTCAATTCGGGCTTCATGATCACTCAATATGCTGCGGCTTCTCTTGTGTCGGAAAACAAGGTGCTGGCACATCCCGCATCTGTAGATTCCATACCGTCTTCTGCAAATCAAGAGGATCACGTAAGTATGGGCACAATTGCCGCCAGAAAGAGCAGAGAGATATTGGAAAACACAAAAAGAGTCTTGACTACGGAGCTTATGGCAGCCTGCCAGGCAATCGATTTCCGAGAGGGTTTTGAACTGGGCAAGGGGACCGCAGCTGCCTACAAAGCAGTAAGGGAAGTTGTGGATTTCATTGAGGAGGATAAGCTCATGTATGGCGATTTGAATAAAATCACAGAACTTATCACCAGCTCAAAGCTTATAAATGCTGTAGAAAAAGAAGTAGAGTTAAATTATTAAAATATATGAACATCATGAAATAAAAATGATACAGGAGGAATACAAAATGCTAACAAACAAAAACATTTCAGAGGCTATGACTATTAAGCTTGGCAATGAGCTTCCCGAAATGCCGGAGTTCGCACCCGGTATCAGAAGGGCTCCGGACAGAGGGTTTACACTTACAAAGGCACAGACTGAGGTAGCGCTTAAAAACGCCCTAAGATATATTCCGGAAGAATTCCATGAAAAGCTGGCTCCTGAATTCATGGAGGAGCTTAAAACGAGAGGAAGAATTTACGGATACCGTTTCAGGCCGAACAAAAGGATATACGGCAAGCCTATAGATGAATACAAGGGCAACTGTACTGACGCAAAAGCTTTTCAGGTTATGATCGACAACAATCTGGATTTTGAGGTTGCGCTCTACCCTTATGAGCTTGTAACCTACGGAGAAACAGGGCAGGTCTTCCAGAACTGGATGCAGTACAGGCTTGTCATGAAGTATCTGGAGGTCATGACTGACCATCAGACTCTAGTTATTGAATCAGGACATCCGGTAGGATTATTCAAATCCAAGCCGGAAGCACCAAGGGTCATAATCACAAACGCTTTGATGATAGGTCAATTTGACAATCAAACTGACTGGCATTACGCAATGCAGATGGGCGTAGCCAACTATGGACAGATGACAGCCGGCGGGTGGATGTATATAGGGCCTCAGGGCATTGTCCATGGAACGTACAACACCATACTCAACGCGGGAAGGCTTAAGCTTGGCGTTGGGAGTGACGAGGATTTAAAAGGGCACATGTTCGTATCCTCGGGACTTGGTGGAATGAGCGGCGCTCAGCCAAAGGCTGCTACAATAGCCGGCGCTGTAGGAATTATAGCTGAGGTCGACTACTCAAGGATTGAAACAAGATATAATCAAGGCTGGGTTGACCTGATATCCTCTGATTTGGACGAAATATTTGACGTGGCTGAAAGGCATATGGCTGAAAAGAAAGCAATATCCATTGCTTATCACGGAAACATTGTGGACCTGCTTGAGTATGCGGTCAAAAATGACAAGAAAATAGAGATGCTCTCAGACCAGACATCCTGCCACGCCGTATACGACGGCGGCTATTGCCCGCAGGGAATATCCTTCGAAGAGAGGACAAGGCTTTTAAAGGAAGACAGAGAAGCCTTCAACAAGCTTGTAGACAAGACCCTGCTGCGCCATTTTGAACTGATAGGAGCCCTTGTAGAGAAGGGAACATATTTCTTCGATTATGGCAACGCCTTCATGAAGGCTGTCTTTGACGCCGGAGCAACTAAAATAGCTAAAAACGGCGTGGATGAAAAAGATGGATTCATATACCCTTCCTATGTAGAAGATATAATGGGACCTGAGCTGTTCGACTATGGCTATGGACCGTTCAGATGGGTCTGCCTGAGCGGCGACCATGAGGATTTGATCAAGACTGACCAGGCGGCCATGTTTTGTATTGATCCAAACAGGAGAGCCCAGGACAGGGACAACTATATGTGGATCAAGGATGCAGAAAAGAATCAACTGGTTGTTGGAACAGAGGCCAGAATACTGTATCAGGATGCTTACGGCAGAACGAACATAGCGCTTAAATTCAATGAGATGGTTAGAAACGGTGAAATCGGGCCGATAATGATAGGTAGAGACCACCATGACGTCAGCGGAACAGACTCGCCATTTAGAGAAACCTCCAACATAAAGGATGGCAGCAACATAATGGCTGAAATGGCTGTGCAATGCTATGCGGGAAATGCAGCCAGGGGCATGAGCTTAATTGCTCTCCACAACGGCGGCGGCGTAGGCATAGGCAAATCAATAAACGGAGGCTTCGGGCTTGTTCTGGATGGAAGCAGCAGAATAGATGAAATCATAAAATCATCAATGCTTTGGGATGTCATGGGCGGCGTAGCAAGACGCGCGTGGGCAAGGAATGAAAATTCCATCACTACCAGCATGGAATACAACAAAAAAAATCCGGCAACAGATCACATCACTTTGCCGTTTATACCAGATGAAAAGCTTGTTAAGGATGTCATTGATAAAATGTTCTAGATCAAATTGCAGCATACAATATTATTGAAAGGTGGAATAGTAATGAGTGAAGTTAAAAAAATAATTGAGTGTGTTCCTAACTTTAGCGAGGGAAGGGACCTTGACAAAATTGAAAAAATTGTAAACCCATTCAGAGGCAAAGACGGAGTTAAGCTTTTAGACTATCAAAGGGACGAGGACCACAACAGGCTTGTAGTGACTGTGGTAGGCGAGCCAGAGGCCGTAAAAAAAGCTGTTATAGAGGCGATAGGGGTTTCGACTGAATTGATAGACCTTAGAGTGCATGAAGGACAGCATCCAAGAATGGGTGCCTGTGATGTAGTGCCTTTTATCCCGATAAAAAATGTCAGCGTAGAGGAAGCTATTGAGCTTGCAAATGAAACTGCCAAGGAGCTGTCAGAAAAATACAGTCTTCCGATATTCATGTATGAAAAGGCGGCAAAAAATCCGCAAAGAGAGAATCTCGCAAATGTAAGAAAAGGCGAATTCGAAGGCATGGCTCAAAAGATGAGCCAGCCTGAATGGGCTCCGGACTACGGCCCAGCCAGTGTACACCCAAGTGCAGGAGCGACTGCGGTTGGCGTTAGAATGCCGCTTGTGGCCTTCAACGTGAATCTTGGCACAGACAATCTGGAAATCGCCAACAAGATCGCCAAGAATGTCAGATTCATAGGCGGCGGGCTGAGGTTCTGCAAGGCTATGGGAGTGGAATTAAAGGAAAGAGGCATAGTTCAAATATCTATGAATATGACGGATTACACAAAGACTGCTCTTTACAGAGCTTACGAGCTTGTCAAGATCGAAGCCAAAAGATATGGAGTTAGCGCAGTAGGAACTGAGATAATAGGACTTGTGCCTATGGAAGCGCTGATTGATACTGCCGTTTACTACATGGGAATAGAGGATTTCTCTATGGACCAGGTTCTTGAAACAAGAATAATGGAGTAATGCCATGAAAAATAAAATTTTGATAAAGAATGCTTCAGAGCTTGTTACCTGCAGCGGATTTAAGGCAAAACACGGAAGCGAGATGAGCGACCTGCATGTAATAAATGACGGGGCGGTAATAGTAGAAGACGGCGCAATAAAGGCTGTGGGGACAACAGAGGAGATACTGGGCAGGTATAATGAAGCTGAATACAGTGTAATTGACGCTGAGGGGAAAGCAGTCCTTCCGGGATTTGTTGACTCCCACACCCATCTTGTATTCGGGGGCTACAGGGCGGAGGAATTTTCGTGGAGACTCCGCGGCGACAAATACATGGACATAATGAAAAGGGGCGGAGGCATAGCAAGCTCCGTGAAATCAACCAGGGAGGCTTCGAAGCAGGAGCTCATGGAAGCGGGGCTTAAAAGGCTCAACTCCATGCTCTCCTTCGGGGTGACTACTGTCGAAGGCAAAAGCGGCTACGGACTGGATTTTGAAACAGAGATAAAGCAGCTTGAAGTAGCAAGGGAGTTAAACGATGCTCATCCGGTAGACGTGGTCAGGACGTTCATGGGCGCCCATGCAGTGCCTGGAGAATATAAAGGCAGAGAAGACGAATACATCGATTTTATTATCGAAAGCGTGCTCCCTTACGTGGCGGACAAAAAGCTGGCGGAATTCTGCGATGTGTTCTGTGAAGACAATGTCTTTTCGATTGAGCAGTCAAGAAAACTGCTTTCGAAGGCCAAGGAAATGGGACTTGCTCTCAAGATACATGCGGATGAAATTGTCCAGCTTGGCGGCGCGGAATTGGCTGTAGAGCTTGGAGCAGTTTCAGCAGACCACCTCCTCCAGGCCTCTGACGAAGGAATAAAGGCCATGGCCGAAAGCTCGGTAGTGGCAACGCTGCTGCCTTGCACGGCCTTTAGCCTAAAGGAAAGCTATGCAAGAGGAAGAATGATGATCGACAGAGGCTGCGCGGTCGGGCTTGCCACGGATTTCAATCCGGGCAGCTGCTTTACCGAGTCCATAGCCCTTGTTTTCGCCCTAGCCTGCATACAGATGAATCTAAGCATAGAGGAAGCAATCACAGCTCTTACAATTAATGGAGCCGCGGCAGTAAACAGGGCCGAGGAAATCGGAAGCATCGATATAGGCAAGAAAGCGGATATCATAATACTGGAGTTCCCGTCATACAAGTTCATACCTTACCATGTGGGAGTAAGCACTGTGGAGAAGGTTATTAAAAACGGGGAATTGGTATTCGACAAGGAAAGGGGAGGTCTAGTATGCTAGCAAAATTGACATTAGTAGATTTTTTGGAGGAGACTGCTTCTAATTCGCCCGTGCCGGGCGGCGGAAGCATTGCGGCGGTAAGCGCGGCATTGTCAGCGGCACTAACGCAAATGGTTGCCAATTTGACGCTGGGCAAAAAAGGGTATGAGGACGTCCAGGAAGAGGCCGAGTCTGTTGCCAAAGAGGCGGCGAGAATGAAGAGTCTGTTTGTGGAGTACATAGACAAGGACTCTGACGCCTTCAACGAGGTTATGAACGCCTTCAAGCTTCCAAAGGATACAGATGAGAATGTTGAGCAGAGAAAAAAAGCCATACAGGATGCGACCAAACTGGCGGCTTTGGTGCCTCTTGACGTGGCAAGGGAAGCCTACAAAATTATGGAGCTGGCTCAGGTTGCAGTGGAAAAAGGAAATAAGAATGCCGTTACAGATGCGGCGGTAGCCACGATGATGGCCAGGACTGCAGTGCTTTCAGCTCTATATAACGTGAAAATAAATCTGGGCTCGATTAAGGACAATGAGTTTGTTGAAAAAGTTGCCAAAGAGGTTGACGAGCTAGAAAAGAACGTAAAGCTTAGGGAAGAAGAAATACTCTCGAAGGTAGTTTTATAAAAAGAAGGTAGTTTGAATGGAGACAAGCATCGGCATAGTAAAAAAGTCGCAATACCGAACGACTGAGTGGTCGGGAGGGACAACGACGGAGCTCCTGATATATCCAAGCGGCAGCAGCTACAGTGAAAGGTCCTTTAAATGGAGGCTCAGCTCTGCAAAGGTCGAGGCGTCTGAATCCGTATTCACGAGCCTGCCTGGAATAACAAGATATATCATGGTTACCGAGGGTCAGCTAATACTCGAGCACGAGAACCATTACAAGAAGGCATTAGACACTTTTCAGCAGGACTGCTTTATGGGGGACTGGGAAACCGTAAGCCGCGGAAAGGCAACTGATTTCAATCTTATGCTTGCGCAGGGGTTCTCCGGAAGCCTGGAGGTATGCTTCCTTAAAGCAGGTGAGCAAATCCATATAAGTCTTGGCAAAGAGAAGAAGGCTACGAATGTTTTCTATGCGTTAAACGGAGACCTTTTGGTTGAAGTCGATAAAAATAGATTCGACATAGAGGAAAAAGACTTGTTCCATATAACGCAATCGCCTGACGATGAAAGCGTCATGCTGAGGCTCACAAACACCTCAAAGGACGAAGCGGCAGTTATAAGGGCAGAAATTATGGAAAAAGCATGATAGCAATCCAAACAGAAAAGAACTAGGACTTTTAAGCGAAGTCTCTAGTTCTTTTCTTATTCGTTCCATAGGCTATCCACTTTCCGCAGAAACAGGGCCAAGGCCAGCAGATCGGCGCAGCCTCCCGGACTCAAGTTTTTGCGGATAAAAGCTTGATCCATGCGCTTGGCAAGCGAAGGCCGCGAAAAAGCCGGGCGGCTCAAGACAAATCTTGCCCAATTCTGTGCATAGCTGAGTCCTTCCAAGCCACCGCGATAGAGCAGATTCGTGTCAGGGCACTCGGCGATAAGCTGCAAGAGTGTAGACAACATATCTCCGCCGGAATCCTTCAAAAGCAGATATGCCTTTTTCGCTGAAGGAAAACCGGCTTCAGCTTCCTGCCTGGCGCCTCGGAAGCCGAATTTTTCAAAAACCTCCCTGCCGTGTGTTTTTGAGTCGGAAACTTCTGCCGCTCTGGCAAGGCGGCTTGCCTGCTCAAAAATATCATCACCCCGCATCAGATAATTGCCCAGGGCCGCCAGTATGAGCCCGAAGGCGTATATGGCGCCCTTGTGGGTGTTGATCCCGCCGGTTGCCTCCAGCATGCGGGATTCGGCGGCAATTCCAGCCTTCTGCAGTTTTTTCATGCAGTCTTTTTCTTCGGCGCCCAGCAGAAAGGCTTCTGAAAAATAAGAGCGGAGGGAATCGGCGCTGCGTTCAAACATGGCGACATCCATATCCTTATGCGAACCCTGATTGCGAAGGTCGACAAGCCCCGGCTTTGGCGTGAAGCGGACCTCCTCCACCAAGGCCTCTGCTGCCAGGCTCTCGAAGTGCTTTGCCGCAAACTGCAGAAGAAGCTGATTAGTGCGGGCTTTTACGGTTTCCAGACCGTGAGCCCTACTGCGTGAGCATGGAGCCACAGGGCCTCCGCACACTATGCAGGTCCGGGGCTCCCGCCTTGAAAGCTTCTCTCCGTCAGCACCTATAACGTCCATATCGAAAAGACGCCCGATCGGGCTTTTCGACTCAATATTAATGCAGGTTTGCTTGATTTTTTCAGCAGACTTTCCGTAGACGAGGAAAGCTTCGCATCCTGTTGGCTTTCGCAAAATCTCCATTTTATGCGGAGCTCCAAGTAGTTCGGTTATAGACTGTAGGCCGTGGTCGAAAGCAAGTCGTATCAGCGGCGAATTTTTGACCTCGCCGGCGATGTTCATGGTAAAGCTCAGAACCGGATGGCGAAATTCTGAAAGCAGCTGCTGCTGGATTTCATGACGGTGGTCTCGCGCGTCCAGAACCTGCTGCAGGGTTATGCTTCCAGCATTAAAACTCATACAGCGGCTCTACCTTGTTCATAGTTGTAGGGTTCAGCTTCATTACATTCTTAAGGTTCTCCTCCGAATTTTCGCCAACACAGCCGACAATTAGATAGCGTTTGTTTGCTCTGTCATAAATAAGGTGTTTAAGAAGACGAAAGCCGACTATATGGCCTGTATTTGGCACGTGCGTCCTGGGCCCTGTACAGGCGTGAGGCTTTCCACCGATGGTTACGTGGTCTTCATCCAGATAGCAAATAGGAATCTCCTGTGCTATCAGCTCATTTACTCTTCTCTCCATATCCTCCAGGTCGACAACGGGAGCCCTGTCCTTGAAGGAGATAATAAAGCCATGGTTGATATCGTCATGCTCCGCACGCTCCATGTCATCGTCGGATAGGAAAAGCTCGGTGAGGTCCTCTGCGGTATGGGCCATAAGTCGGTAAAGCAGCGAGTTATGGACTATATCATATATTTCGCCAGGCTCCGGTCCAAACAGGTTCGGACGGGTCAGGAGGATTTCTTCTCCGACTCCTATCAGAAGATTGGCATTCTGGTTTAAAAAAGGAAAGATAAGGTCAAAGTGCTCAACTATGACACGCTTTCCGCGGTGCACAGCTTTTAGAATGGCTGCGGCCAGCACTGGCGCAGATGTGAAGCCCATTTCAAAACGTATGTCCAGGTGATAGGTGTGGGGCGAAAAAAAGCCTTTTTCTTCATCCTGTTCGAGCAAAGGCAGCGGTCGGACGTTTACGCCGTCATCATCATTAGTCAATTCCAAACCGGGGAACATGCCCTTTACCAGAGCGCTCTTTCCTGAACCGGCCTCGCCGACAACGCCTATAATCTGGTCGAAGGGGCTTAGGTACAGCTGGGCTATCTGCATGCCGAGCTCGTAAATCCTCTTTCTTCCCCGGGGAGCGTAGAATGTGCTGAACAAATGGCTTTTTTGCATTTTATATGAAAATGGCATAGTAGTTCCTCCTTATTTCTTGTAGGCATCCAGCAGGTATTCGTAGGTGGCAGGCGGAACGAGCTTTTTCAAGCCCTCGAAATCTCCGCTCTCTAGTGCGGCGCGCACAGCGCTGGCGCTGACGGGAATTCCTGAAATTTCAATTCTGGGAATCTCCAGGACCTGTATGCCGCTTTTCGGCAGCTCTTTCTTGAGCTGCTGGTTGTAGGCGTTTGTAACGGGCGAGAGCGGTTCTGTTCCGATGTAGCGCCTTGTAATATTCAGTGCAGGAGCAAAATGATTCTTGAATATCTCGATGTCCAGCTGGCACTGGATGTCGCTTACACTTGTAATATCTTTGATGAAATACCTTGGGAATGTGGCGTAGGAGATCAGATAGTCTCCGGTCTGATGAATTGTCACATTGGGCAAATCCTTTGTTGATTCTTTTGCAAGCTCCAATCTTGTCCTAGCCGAGAACGCGCTCCTGTCCTCGGACAAGATGAAAACATGGAGCCAGTCGCACTCTTTGGCTGCGGTCTCAATCAGATACCTGTGGCCGAGTGTGAATGGATTGCAGTTTGCGACAATCGCACCTATTACCCCTTCCTTTGTAGGGCAATCAAGAGCTGCAACATAATTTTTTATGCCATTGCGCTCGTTTTCCATAAGCAGTGCATCGGCTGTTTGCGCCACGGGATAGAAGAAGAGCGACTCAAACATGGCCCTATTCTTAGGCTTGGTGTACAAGAATAGATGACTTAGATTTCGGAAAAAGGCTTCCTTTTGAAGCTCAGTGACAATGGTGGCAGTGAGTCCTTCGCCCTGATGGGCTTCTGACACAGCGATACACTTTAATATATTGTTGTCTAATGAACCGGTGGCAATTATATCTCCGTCCTCAAGTATATTTACAGTAAATTCTATAGCGGGTTCGTAATCCAAACCTGATTTCTCAAGGAAATCCTTCAGTGCGCTTAATTTCCCTTTCGAAAACGGGCGGCCGTATTCAATTTCCACAATTACACCTCCTTAAATCCATACAACAAGAGATAATTTCAATTCGTACCCCTTGATATTGCAGGTTTCGGTATGTAACAAGTATACTTCATAGCATTTGATTTGAAAAGATGAAAAACCGAAAATAGATTGAAAAAATGCAAATTGTATTATATAATTCTTGTTAATTGATATAGTACTAATGCAATGGTCTAGCGAGGAGGAGTCATAAATGACAAAAATAGTTAGAAGAGCCTATGCCGGAACCATAGAATCCAGCGACGTATATGTGGAGCTGGAGCCGTGTGACTGCGGCATAGATATCCAGATAGAATCAGTAGTGCTGAAGCAGTTCGGGGATGCAATCCGAGGAGTCGTGTCCGAAATGCTCCAGCAGTTCGAGGTTGAAAGCGCAAAGGTCAAAATAGTTGACCGAGGCGCCTTGGATTGCGTTATAAGGGCGCGCGTAGAAGCCGCCATCAAAAGAGGGGAGGGGGAACAGATATGAGACGCTCCATGCTTTTTTTGCCTGGCAACACCCCAAACATCATAATAAACGGCGATGAACTTGGCGCAGATGCTGTAATACTCGATCTGGAGGATGCAGTGTCGCCTTCGGAGAAGGACGCTGCCCGCATTCTTGTCCGCAACGCGATCAAGCTACTGAAGTTCGAAAAGAGCGAGGTGCTCGTCAGGATCAATTCCTTGGACTCCGAATACTGGAAATCGGACCTGGCTGAAATCGTGCCACTTAAGCCTGACGTGATAATGCCGCCCAAAATGAGCTGCGCTGCTGATGTGCAGGCAATCGATTCGTACATAACAGAACTCGAGAGCAGACTGGGCATTGAAAACAACACCGTAAAGCTTATGCCCCTTATAGAAACTGCGCTGGGTGTTGAAAATGCGTTCCAGATTGCGACGGCGTCCAGACGTGTCTGCGCCCTGCAGCTGGGCGGAGAAGACCTCACTGCGGACCTGCGCTGCAAGAGAACCAAGGAGGGGAACGAAATAGACTACGCCAGGAAGAGGCTGGTTTGCGCAGCGCGGGCGGCAGGCGTAGATGCTTATGACACTCCCTTCACCGACGTCAATGATGATGAAGGCATATACGCGGACGCGGAATATGCAAAAAGTCTCGGATTTACAGGAAAAGCCTCAATCTCCCCAAGGCATGTCGCTGCAATAAACCAGGTGTTCAGCCCATCCCAGGAGGACATAGATTATGCCTATGAGGTGATGGAAGCCATTCGCATAGCAAAGGAGCAAGGGCGCGGCGCAATCTCGCTGCGCGGGAAAATGATAGATGCTCCGATTGTGGCCCGTGCACAGCAGACGATAGCCATGGCGGAAGAACTTTTAATGATGGCAGGTGGCAGATATGAGTAATAAGCTTGTAAAGACGCTTCGCGAAGCGATTGAACTGTCCGGATTGAAGGAAGGCATGACCGTTTCTTTCCATCACCATCTCCGAAACGGCGACTATGTTTTGAACATGGTAATGGAAGAGATCGCGGCCATGAACATAAAGGGGCTGACTGTAAACGCGAGCTCGCTGTTCGACAAGCACCTTCCGCTTATAGACCATGTCAGAAACCATGTCGTCACGAAAATCCAGACGGATTACATGTCAGGCGCCATAGGCCGATTCATTTCCCAGGGCGTCATGGAGGAGCCCGTCGAATTCCGAACCCACGGAGGCAGGCCCAGCGCCATAGAGCTTGGCGTCACGCCTGTTGACGTGGCCTTCATTGCTGCTCCTTCCTCTGATGCCATGGGCAACTGCACCGGCAAATATGGAAAGTCCGCCTGCGGCAGCCTGGGCTATGCGTTCCCTGACGCCATGAACGCCAAAAAGGTTGTAGTAATTACTGATAATCTGATGCCCTATCCTCTTGCCGACTGGTCGATCCCGGAAACATATGTCGACTATGTGGTGGAGGTTGAGGCCATAGGCGATCCGAGCGGAATCGTGTCAGGGACTACGAAAATAACACGCGACCCGATAGGCCTTATAATGGCTGCGGATGCGGCGCGCGTTATCCAGCATTCAGGCCTCCTCAAGGACGGATTTTCCTTCCAGACGGGAGCCGGCGGCGCATCCCTGGCTGCTGCCAAATTCCTGAAGGACATAATGCTCAGGGAGAATATCAAGGGAAGCTTTGGCCTTGGCGGCATTACTGGATACATGGTTGACATGCTCAAGGCAGGCTGCTTCCAGTCGCTGCTTGATGTGCAGTGCTTTGATCTGGAGGCAGTGGAATCCATCCGTTCAAACCCTAATCACCAGGAAATTTCGGCAACCCATTACGCAAGTCCGAGCGCCAAAAGCGCAGTTGTCGACAGCCTTGATGTTGTCATACTGGGAGCTACTGAAATTGACACGGATTTCAACGTGAATGTCCACACCGACTCAAACGGATATATAATGGGAGGCTCTGGCGGCCACAGCGACACGGCTGCAGGAGCCAAACTGTCGATGATAATCGCTCCCCTGTCCAGGGCGCGCCTGCCGATTGTCACAGACCGAGTGACCTGCATATCCACGCCTGGAAAGGATATAGATGTGCTTGTCACCCAAAAAGGCATAGCCGTAAACCCAAGAAATAAAGAGCTGGGCGAGCGACTCAGGCAGGCGGGATTGCCCGTAGTCGACATTCATGAACTAAAGAGAATCGCAGAGCGAATAACGGGTGTGCCCCAAAGGATTGAAAAGGGCGAGCGTGCTGTGGCGAAGGTCATATACCGCGACGGAACGCTTCTGGATACCATATACAGCGTATAGGATATCGGATAAGCCTGCTTGACAAATATGAATCAACTCCCCATAAGTCAACTACCCCTGCTTAGCCTGAAGGCTTGAAGCGGGAGCTTGTAACTCTTCTACGCGTGGTGCTAACGACGCCAAGGCGCCTCCCACCTCAAACGAAGGCTACTATAGGGCGATTGACTGCGCCCCGACAACCCAGGTCATGCCTGAGCCGCAATGCCACTATGGTACTCGATTCCCTTTTGGCGTAGGTTCATTGCTCCGATGCGGTCGTCGTTGCTTGTGTAGCCGCATTTTAGGCAAGTGAATGTGTGGATCTTCTGGTTGCGGTTATCTTTGTGGGTGTGCCCGCATTTTGGACACATCTGGCTTGTGTACCTCGGATTGACGCTGATAACCTGGGCGCCACCCATCACCGCCTTGTACTCGATGTATTGCCTTAGTTGTGAAAACGCCCAAGAGTACCTGAAATAGCGGTCTTTTTTTCTGACTTTGGTGGATAGGTTTATGTTAGTAAGGTCTTCAAGGACAATCAGGGAGCTTTTCCCTGCGAAGCGGACAAGTGCCTTGCTGACGCAATGGTTCACATCGGCCATGAAACGGTTTTCTTTTCCGCTGAGCCTGGCAAGCTTGCGCTTGGCAGACTTTGTGCCTCGTTCCTGAAGCTGCTTTCTAAGATATACATGCTTCGCCCTTACGGAGTTTATGTGTTTTCCGCTGGCGAAGTAGTGGTTGTCCTTGCTGTCTATTGCGGCAGTAAGGAATCGCATGCCAAGGTCCACGCCCACAATATTGACGATTTCGTCGCTGGGTGCAAACTCTTTCTTGACGGACATGTGAAGGAAGAACTTGCTCTTCTTGTGGATGAGCGTGGCTGTGCCAAACTCCCAGGTGCCGTCGAAGTAATGCTTAAGGCCCTTTTTTTCAAAGGCGACCTTGATTCGCTTGTCGAGAGTGCCTATGCTCAACAGGCCTTCCTTGGTGAAGGAGTAGTCTCTGTTGTAGGAATACTGAAATTTGGGCGACTTGTAAACAGCAAGCGTCTTTTCGCCGTTTGACTTCATGGAAGCGTAGCTTCCTGCCACGACAGAGCACACATTGCACGCCATTTGAGACTTGAGGCCATACATTTCCCTCAGGTCGCTGTAAACGAGCGTCTGGAGCTTTTTAAACGCTGTGATGAAGCCGTTTTCAAACGCGGCATTCGATGCGTGGTTAAGCCCGCCTTTGACTGCCTTTAGCGTCTGGATGAGTTGCTCTCTTTGGAAGTCATCGGGATATATCTTGACCTTGGCTGTAACAACAAGTTCCACAAATTTCACCTCCTCGAAAAAATATTCAGTAACACTATAATTATACCTAATTTGCCGAAGTGCAAACATATGTTCTGTTATCTTTTGTTTATTTTTTTCGAGAATAAAGAAAAAGCGCCGATTCCTCCCGCCACCTTAGAGGTGGGGGAATCCTCGGCGCAAATCGTTGAATTATAACAATTGTGGGGAGTTGATTTATTTGAATCTGTATAGAGTGAATCCTGAAAGCGACGTGCCGATTTATCAGCAGCTGGCTGACGCAATTTATGCAGATATAAAAAGCGGCAAGCTTCCTGCGGGCACAAAGCTGGCTACCGTCCGGGAAATGGCAAGCCAGCTCAAAATCGCCCACGGCACAGTCAAGCGTGCCTATGACGAGCTGAAAAAAATGGGCGCAATTGATATGACGCAGGGGCGCGGCACGTATATAAGCTACCGCCCGGAGACCACCGAAAGCAAAAAAGAACGGGCCATGGCTGCCATAGAGGAAATGCTGAACAGGCTGGAAAGCCTGGGCATCTCTCCGATGGAGGCGAAAATATTCATAGATTTAAAGCTGCGCGAAAAAGTCCGTCTCAGCAAGGCGATTAGTCTTGCGCTTGTTGAATGCAACCCCGAGATGCTTTATCAGCTTGACGAGACTATGCATAAGTTCAAAAATGTGGAGACATACCAGTACCTGTTTGATGATATCCTGAAATATCCCTACAAGATAGGCGAAGAAATGGACGTTATAGTGACTTCTGCCAACCATGCAAAAGATCTGGGGGAAATAATAGCGGAAAAAGATAAAATTATCAAGGTTGCGCTTAACCTGGTTCCAAGGACCATAATGCAGCTGGCGCTGCTGGAAAAGGGTCATACAGTAGGAATCATATGCCAGAGCGAGCGCTTTGCTGAACTTTTACGGGAGGTATGCAGCTTATATGCTCCCCAGATAAATGTTTCCCAGCCGTGGCTGCTCGATGGCGATGGCGATTGCGGTGCGTACTTGAAGGGCATGGATGCGCTGCTTGTGCCGGAGGGGTATGAGAAATTCTGCGGCCAGAAGGATGCCAAGCTCATACAAAAATTCGCAGGCAAGCACATGGTTATCAATTGTGCGTACCAGATTGACCAGGGTTCTTTCATCTACCTGGAGGAGCGTATAAGCGGACTCCAGGCAAAGAGAAATATAGATCAAAGCAAATAGGAATGCCTTCGCAGGCCAGCTGCGGAGCACTCCTATTTTTGTTTTTTTGTAGTGAATTGTCTTGACTTTTGTACAATTGGCGATATAATATATATTATATAGTTATAACCCAATACACCGAATTGATATATAACATTTACCGCAAATTACAAATCGCTATGAGGTGAGAACGATGAAAAAGAAGGTAATAGTCCTTGGTGTCATAGGCGCGGATGTACATGCAGTCGGCAATAAGATACTCTACCATGCATTTACAGATGCCGGTTTTGAAGTGATAAACCTAGGCGTTATGGTTTCTCAGGAAGAATTTATTGCAGCGGCAATCGAATCAAACGCAGACGCAATTATTGTTTCCTCTCTGTACGGTCAGGGGGAGCTGGACTGCCGTGGAATGCGCGAAAAATGCGATGAAGCAGGCCTGAAGGATATCCCGCTTCTTGTTGGCGGTAACATTGTTATCGGTAAGCAGGTTTTCGAAGAGGTTGAAAAGCGCTTCATGGAGATGGGCTTCAATGCCGTTTTCCCTCCGGGAACGAGACCTGAAACAGGAATTGCAGCTCTAAAGGAAATCCTACAAATGGAAGACTAACGGGGGGTGAAATAATGAAGCCCGTTTTACTGATAGATTTTGGCAGTACCTATACAAAGGTTACAGCGGTGGATCTGGAGGGCGAGCAGCTCTTGGGAACGGCGTCATCATACACCACTGTTCAAACCGATATAAACATAGGACTCGACAATGCCATCAAGCTTTTGGAAGAAAAAAACGGCAAGCTGCATTTCGCGGAACGCTTTGCGTGCTCCTCTGCAGCCGGAGGCCTCAGGATGATAACCAGCGGTCTTGTTCCAGAGCTTACAGCCGAAGCGGCAAAGGTGGCAAGCCTGGGCGCCGGAGCCAAGATAATTAAGGTTTTCAGCTTTCAGCTTACTGAAGACGACATAGAATACATACGGATAGAAAATCCTGACATTTTCCTCTTGGTAGGCGGCACTGACGGCGGAAACACAGAATGCATTATTCATAATGCAAAAATGCTATCATCAATACCGAATGATTTCCCGATAGTCATAGCCGGCAACAGGTCGGCGGCCCGCGAGTGCCAACGCATTCTGGAGGGGCGAGAGGTGTATGTCTGTGAGAATGTAATGCCAAAATTCGGCGTGCTTAATGCAGAGCCGGCGCAGAAGAAGATACAGGAGATTTTTCTCCACAGGATAATACAGGCAAAGGGCATTACGAAGGCGGCGTCCCTGGTTTCGGGAATACTTATGCCAACACCGTCCGCAGTCATGAAGGCGATGCAGCTACTGGCCGAGGGCTGCGAAGGCGAGAGCGGAATAGGAGATCTGATCGGCGTAGATGTCGGAGGCGCGACAACCGACGTCTATTCGATAGCAGAAGGCATGCCTGAAGGTACGAACACAGTTTACAGGGGCTTGCCTGAGCCTTACGTCAAGAGGACGGTGGAAGGCGACATCGGCATGAGGTACAGCATCGCTGGAATCGTTGAGGCTGCAGGCGTAAAGCGCATCAGCCAGATGTCCGGACTGTCCGTTGAAAGGGTGGAAGAGCTTATCGACTATCTTGCTGTTAATACGGAAGCTCTGCCAAACGGAGACCATGAACTCGAAATGCTCGACTACGCTCTTGCCTCCCTGGCAATCGAGACGGCAGTCACCAGGCATGCTGGGAGCATCGAGGAAGCATATACCATGATGGGCTTGACTTATGTGCAGACAGGCAAGGACCTGACCCGTGTCAAGCAGATCGTAGCTACAGGAGGCAGTCTGATCAACACGAAGCGGACAGCCGCAATAGCTGCTCATGCCATGTACGACAAAATGAACCCGATGTCTCTCAAGCCAAAGGACGCACAGATATGGATAGACAGAAGCTACATACTTGCCGCAATGGGCTTGCTGTCGGAGCATCATCCGCAAATCGCGTTACGTATAATGAAAAAGGAGCTGAAAAAAGATGGATATTAAGAATAAAAAAATCCCGGAAGCCGAGTTTGAACAACTCCGAAAAGAAGTCTTGGTGCAATGGCCGACAGGCAAGGATGTCAATCTTGAGGAAGCGATTGCCTATCACAAGTCGCTGCCTGAGCACAAGGACTTCGCAAAGAAGCTCATCAAGGCGAAAAACGAAAACAGGACTCTTATCGAACCGCGAGCAGGAGTTCCGGATATAGATGAACACATAAAGCTTTTGAAATATCTCCAGGATGAAGGGGAGGCAGACCTTCTGCCGACAACCATCGACAGCTACACCCGCCAGAACCGCTATGCGGAGGCTGAAAACGGCATAAACGAATCCATAAGGCTTGACAGAGCAATGCTCAACGGCTTTCCGGCTGTCAACCACGGCGTGGCAGGCTGCCGCAAGATCATTGAAAGCCTTGACACACCTGTTCAGGTGAGACACGGCACACCGGATGCCAGACTGCTTACAGAAATAACATACGCAGGCGGCTTCACCAGCTATGAAGGCGGCGGCATTTCCTACAACCTTCCTTACTGCAAGAATGTCCCTATGGAAAAAACAATACGCGACTGGCAGTATGTTGACCGCCTTACCGGTCTTTACGAGGAAATGGGCATTTCGATAAACAGAGAGCCCTACGGACCTCTCACAGGCACTCTGGTTCCGCCGTTTGTATCACATGCCGCGGCAATAATAGAAGCGCTGCTTGCAGCCGAGCAGGGCGTGAAGAACATCACAGTAGGCTATGGCCAGTGCGGAAACCTTATTCAGGATATCGCGGCGATACGTACTCTGGAGGAGCTTACAGACGAATATCTGCAGAAATACGGCTACAATGACGTCATAGTAACGACAGTGCTTCACCAGTGGATGGGCGGATTCCCTGCCGACGAGGCAAAGGCCTTCGGCGTAATATCCCTGGGCAGCACAATAGCAGCTCTGGCAAAGGCGACCAAGGTCATAGTAAAGACCCCTCATGAAGCGGTGGGCATACCTACAATGGAGGCAAACGCTGCAGGCCTTCGCTGCACTAAGCAGGTTGTAAACATGCTGTCTGACCAGCAATTCCAGACCAACGAGCTGGAGATTGAAAAGGACATAATAAAGCAGGAGACTCGCTGCATCGTGGACAAGTGCTTTGAGCTGGGCGAAGGCGACATAGCAATCGGCGTATGTCGCGGCGTTGAAGCCGGCGTGCTGGACGTGCCTTTTGCGCCTTGCCGTGCGAATGCGGGCCTTATGCTGCCGGCGCGTGACCACAACGGCGCTGTCCGTGTACTCAACATGGGCAACCTTCCTTTCAGCCAGGAGCTGAAGGACTTCCACAAGGAAAAGATTGAAGAACGTGCAAGGGCTGAAAAGCGCGATGTTTCGTTCCAGATGGTAATAGATGACGTTTATGCGATCGGAAAGGGCCGCCTTGTAGGACGACCTAGATACTAACTCATAAAGGAGAAGGCGCTATGAAAATTGTTGATGTTGTTTGTTCAGAAGGACGTACCGGCTTTTACTTCGATGACCAGCGTGCCATTAAAAAGGGTGCAGGCCATGACGGAGTTTTCTATATAGGCAAGCCTGTTACGGAGGGCTTCACCTCCGTTCGTCAGGCAGGCGAATCCATATCAGTAATGATAATTCTAGAAGACGGCCAGATAGCCTACGGCGACTGCGCCGCGGTTCAGTACAGCGGAGCCGGCGGACGTGACCCGCTTTTCCTGGCTAAAGACTTCATACCTCTAATAGACAACTATATAAGGCCGGAGCTTATAGGAAAGGAAGCTGATTCCTTCCGCGGCCTTTGTGAAATGATGGAAGCAATACAGATAGAGGGCAAGAGACTGCACACTGCTATACGCTACGGCGTTTCCCAGGCGATACTCGACGCGGTTTCAAAGGCGACGGGCAGGCTGATGTGCGAAGTTGTTGCAGATGAATATGGCTGCACAGTGTCGGAAACGCCTGTTCCGATATTTACGCAATCGGGCGACGACCGCTATGCCAATGCCGACAAGATGATTATCAAGGGAGCCCAGGTTCTGCCTCATGCACTAATCAATAACGTTGAAACCAAGCTTGGCAGGAACGGCGAAAAGCTTGCCGAGTACGTTGCATGGCTTCGCGATAGAATACTGAGCAACCGCCTCAGCGAAGACTATAATCCAGTTATGCACATAGACGTATACGGCACCATAGGAGTTGCGTTTGGGGACAACAACTACAAGGCTATGGCAGACTACCTCTCAGAGCTGGAAGAGCTGGCAAGGCCTTTCAAGCTGAGAATAGAAGGCCCAATGGACTGCGACACAGACCGCGAAACACAGATGATTGCCCTGTCTGGTCTTACAAAAGAGCTTGATTCGAGAGGCATCAATGTGGAGCTTGTAGCCGACGAGTGGTGCAACACACTCGAGGACATCAAATATTTTGCTGACAACAAGGCCGGACACATGGTTCAGATCAAGACGCCTGACCTTGGCGGCATCAACAATACAATCGAAGCTGTCCTCTACTGCAAAGAAAAAGGAATAGGAGCTTACCAGGGCGGCACCTGCAACGAGACCGAGCGAAGCGCCCAGGTCTGCGTAAACTGCGCAATGGCCACACAGCCGGCTCAGATACTTGCAAAGCCCGGCATGGGCGTCGACGAAGGCTATATGATAGTTTTCAACGAAATGCAGCGCATACTGGCACTGCGAAATGCCAAGAAAAACAGAAAATAATCATTAGCTCCTGCTTGCAGGAGCTTTTTCTTTAACCCTATAAAAGGAGGAATGCAGAGTGGAAAAGGGCTATGTGCAGGTTTATACAGGAAACGGAAAAGGCAAGACGACGGCGGCTCTGGGACTGTCGCTCAGGGCTGTGTGCGCGGGCAAGAAAGTCTATTTTGCCCAGTTTGTCAAAGGGATGAAATACAGCGAGCTGAATGCAGAAAAGTATCTTCCGGGGTTTTCGATGAAGCAGTATGGAAGCGAATGCTTCATATTCAATGAGCCCAGCGAGGAGGACATAAGGCTTGGAAACGAGGGTCTGAGGGAATGTGCGGACATACTCTCGTCAGGTGACTACGATGTTGTCGTGCTGGACGAGATAAATATAGCACTTTACTATAACCTGTTTACTGTAGACAAGGTTATAGAAGCTATAGACAATAGAGCGGCTGGAGTGGAAGTCATCCTGACCGGAAGGAACGCCCATGAAAGGATTATTGAAAAAGCTGATCTCGTCACGGAGATGAATGAAATAAAGCACTACTATGAAAAGGGAGTGGAAGCAAGAGACGGGATAGAGAAATAATCTGCTAAAACTTCGCACTTGGAAAAGTTTCCATGAAACTTTTATATATATTGCATGCGGCATAAGGCTCTAAAATGAACTCGGGAGCCTTATGCCACATGTAAAGTCTAATAGTCAATTACATCATCAAAAAGATCATTCAAATGAATAAGTTTTATTTGAGGATTGTCCTGAGCAATTTTTACTAGTCCCCCGGTGAAGCCGCTCTTTGAGAACAGGTAGTAGTACTTGTTGGCATGGGGCACCAAATAGCTCCTTTCAATTAGCAAGTCGAGCACGTCCATTCCCATAGGCTCATTTCTATAATTGCATTCGCCATAGAGAGCAGAGTCCTTTCCAATTGCAACAATGTCAATTTCTTCCTGCTGCTTTTTTACAGGATTGTTTCCCCACCATCTTCCGAGTTTTTCAATAGTAAAAGGAGTTTTGTCCTGGCTATCCATACGAACAAGATACTCCATACACACATTTTCAAATGAGGAGCCTAAATAAGTATTAAATTCCGGCAGGATTTTTTCTTTATAAATGTAGTCTGCCCTGTCCCTTTCAATCAAGCTTTTATTGTGGTAGGCAAATCTGTACACAAAGCGAAAAAGGGAGTCGTTGACTCTGTATATTGTATTTTTTGATTTCTCGTTGTCTATAGGAAATTCCTTTTTCAGAATATGGAGTTCAACTAGATTGAGTATATACTTTGAAGCTTTGCTGCCTTCCTCGCCGCTCTTGGTAGATATTTCATTTAGCTTGGATGCTCCGGATGAAATGGCTTCTATAATTGCGTTGTAAGTTGCGGGAGTCCGCAGCTCCTGATGCATAAGATTCTTGGGCTCGTCGTATAGGTATGCGCTAGTATCCAGAATGTTCTCTTTTATGTTTTCGGCAATGTCCAAGGAGGAATTGAACTTGTTAAGGTATTGGGGAATTCCCCCAAGTATCCCGTATGCCTGTATCTTCTCGTCGTATGAATAGTCCGGGAAAAACTTTGCGGAATCGTAATAGTCGAACGGCTCGATATGCATTTGGGCTGTCTTTCTTCCGAATATGGGGCTCTTTTCTGACAGCACTTCGTTTTCCATGAAGCTCATGGACGATCCGCATGCTACCAAGAATAGATTGGTTTGAGTAAGAGCGTGGTCTATTATATGCTGCAGCGTGGACAAAAAGCTCGGGTTGCTTTGAGCCACATAGGGCAACTCGTCGATAACGATGACTGTTCTGCTGTCTCCGTTGATTTCAGCTATGAATTTAAAGGCATTGTCCCATGAATCAAAATCTGGAATGAATTTGAATTGAGGATACTGCTCCCTTATTGCCTCCGAAAACTTGGACAGATTCAGCTTGTCATTGTTTTCCTCTGTCGAAAAAAATATAGCGGGTTTATCCTTAATAAACTCAACTAAAAGCCTTGTCTTTCCAATTCTATGACGCCCGTACATTACAAGAAATTCAAACCTTCCGGAAGAATAAAGCTTCTCAAGCTTTGACAATTCTTTCTTTCGTCCAATAAACATTCAAATCCCTCCACATGGAAACTACTCATAAATAAACTAATCATGAGTAGTGATATATTCGATGATAGTATTTTAGTCGGAATTTTTCAAGCGAAATAAAAAAACAACTGATAGAAAGATAATACAATTTCCGTAGATGGATTTATGATAGTTGTTCAATTTTCAAGAATTATCACTTTGAATATAATGGGTTATAATTAAATTGAGACAAAAAGGCAGTTCTAAATACCCGGACTAATAAAAAATTAGATCTAAAAATGCAATAGCAAAATGAAGGGATTGAATTTTGATGGCTAAAAATCGAAAAGTTCAGTATAACCTAAGTGATTTAGAAGGGTTCGAAACACCATCAGAAGATGACATAAAGAACATACTTCGAGCTGCCGATGATTATTTTTTCTAATAAGGGATGGCAAACATACAAGCCATACTATGCAGACGAATTATTCTTACAATGCAGATTATGCTTTTTAGCTAACGACTGACAGAGCATTGTAGTTTGCATGAAAAAATTGGCATAGCCTAAAAGGAGGAAAACATGAAATGTACTAGATGTGGATTGAAAGAGGCCAGGGTTCATGTAGCTGGCGTTGGGCATTTTTGCCTGGACTGCAACAATGCGCTTGTATCAGAGTTACTAGGAACCAAAGCATTTGTAGATTTTGACAGAGAGATATCTGTAAGCGACAGTGATGGTGCAGTTCATCGGTTCGAAATTTCCAATACCATTTCACCGGGCTTTTCCGTATGGAAAGCAGAGGAAATAGGCGGGGAATATATGTTCGAAGTCCTTGTAAGGCCGGAGGAAAATCAGGATGAAGCTGTTGCACAATTGCGCCGTAAAATTATAAAAGGAATAGGCTATAAAACACTTGAAGATGTACCAAAAAACTATCGCATTGAAAATGCAATTAATGTAGACAAAGAACAGTATAATTTAAAAAGCATTGGAACCTTAAGGATAGAGTATGGCGGTGAAAATGATACTGTAAGTCTGATTATTGACGGCAAACGCATTGGATTAAACGATTTTGGAAGAGCTCTGACTGCATTTGAAGGCTTCAATATGGATTTTATTATAAAGGATCCTTCTGATGAGGTCCTTGGAAAGAACACTGTAATAAAACCAGTAAACATAGATCCGAACGCAATTATGGGCAGTTTTGAAAGGACTCTGAGCTGGTTTTTGGATGGAGACTTCCTGAGCTATAAATGCGCCAGCGCGTGCGAAGATGCGTTATTTGAAAGAGTGGAAATGCTAGAAATACTGTATAGATATGGCGATCGAAAGGTAGCCGTGAAGCTGGCGGAACGAATAAGAAGCAGGCTTTTATCAATTGACCATGACACGGGTAATTTCCCGGAGTATATTATTGAACTGATTGAGCAAGCGGTTCCTGAAATTGAGGAGGAAGACTAACAGTAAACATGAGGAGAATTAAGACCAGGGGTATACCCTGGTTTTTTTGTTGAGCAGATAGCTGAATGGTTGAAAAGCAATAAGATTAGACGGCGTAATATATGTAGAAATAGAAACACAAATTATAAAAATTGAGTAAATAATGTAAATTGTTTGCAGGATGGGTATTTGTATAGAATAACAATAATAACAGCAAGGGGCAGGAGGTCAGGAACCTTCAATAGTTGCCTATTCGAAAGGAGGGATTTGATGGAAGACTATAAAAAGCCGCTGGCAGGTAAACTCGAAGAATTCAGGATTGCGCTAGAAGAAGAAATAAAGGAAATAAAGAAGAATTCTTCTTCTGCCGCAGTGCCTATAACGAGCGGTTCTAAAATCAGACAGTTAGCAGGCGAGTACGTATATCGTTTCCGCATAGACACATCTATAAATAGTCCATCAGATACTCCGGTTACCATAGTGGTCGGAAAAAGTACTAGATATGACGCGGTTATTGTTTCATTTGAAGAGCCTCATATTGTTTTAGCAACTCAAAAAGACATGGGCGATTTTGTTGGCAGTGGCAGGCTTGAGAATGATATTTCCATTCTGTTGAAAAAGCTGATTTCCAGAATAGAAGAAAAGAGCGAGATGATAAACATATTTGGAGAAAAAATGCTGAATGTAAATAGCTATTCAGGCATTGTAGCAGAATTATTAACTGAGCCAAGAAGACAATTAACAAAACGGCAAAGGGAAGCTGTAGGAAGTGCGGTCGGCAGAGATTTGACTTACATATGGGGGCCGCCAGGAACAGGGAAGACAACTATAATCGGTGAAATCATAGAGGAGCTGTACAGAAGAGAAAAGACCGTGTTGCTCGTATCGCATACTAACATAGCTGTTGACGGTGCTATTGAAAAAGTTTGTGAAGAACTAAAAGAAGAGTTAGAGGATTTTCCTGTTTTGAGGCTGGGGCAGACTTTGTCAAAAAAAATAACTGAACGATATAGGGAGGTAACGTTAAAAGAACAGATAGATGCAAAAAGCAAAGATTTACTCAAGTCCATGGAACTCAAAATTTCCGAAAAAGATAATGCGATAAAACAATTTCATCATGCGGAATCCGTTGTTGAAAAATGTAGTTATGTAATAAATGTCAATGAAACCAGAGAACAAATGGAAGAAGACTTACACAATGTGGATATGTATTTAGAAAAAAGAAAATCAGCGGCAAGCAATATAAAAGATCTTGTCGCAGGATTGGATGAGCTGGCAGAAAAAGAAAAAATAATATCCAGACACGATGAGCTTTTGGAAGAAAAAAACATAAGGAGAAGTCAGCATAATAAGCAGCAGGAGCTCATTCTCACGATAGAAAATGAATTGCAGGAAGCAGAGAAAAGCAGAGACGATATAGAAGAACAAATCATATACAACAGAAAGAGAAGGATATTAGAGGAAAGAAAAGCACAATTGTTCACTCCGGAAAAGCAGCGAGATATTATAAGGGAAATAGAAGCAGCCATAGAAAAAAAGAAGGATGAAAAGGAGCAGATTCTCACCAAGGAAAAAGAATTGAATGAAAAGCTCAGTAAGCTCGAAAATGCCAGCTTGCTAGCAAAGGCACTTAATAAATTCCGTGACAAAAACAAAATATTAAGTGAATTAAATGACATTGCATACTCGAAAGTAGAACTAGACAATCAATTGGCCGGCATGGAAGTTTTAAAAAATAACAAGACAAAAGAGTACCGGGAGATTTTAGCTATATATAACGAGCTTGAATCGTTCCCGGAAACGCCTCCAAACAATGAGGTCAATAAAAAAAGCAGGCAGCTCAAAGAGAAAATCGCACAATTAGAAGGCACTTTAGTCAAAGAAAGGGATAGTATCGAGTTTTATATTCAGAATATGATGGATGCAGATTCTTTATTCGATGAATTTAAAAAGACAATTACTTTCGACTTTAACAAAGTGTTAAATGAAATTCAAAGTATGGATTACCTGTTAGAACAAAATCAAAACGATTACCATATGGCGGACATTGCTTTATCTGAAATTATCGAAGAGAAATATTTGATACATTGTCAAAGTGACAACTATGCGGAGGGAGCCAAAAGGCTGCACGCAAAATTTCTAAACCTCGACAGGGAAGTTGAAAACATAAAAGAGGAGCTTGGATGCTCAAATTCAAACGAAATCAAGAGAGCTCTTGCAGAGGCGAATGAAATAAAGAAGATTTTATCTGAGAGCATTAGCACCCTTAAAAAAGAAATCGATGAAATTCAGGAAAAACTCGCCGAGATTGAAAATGATATAATTGCCAACGCTAAAATTATCGGTACAACTTTGACAAAGGGATATTTATGTGACGCACTGCATAAACGAAAATTCGATACTGTGATTCTAGACGAGGCGTCAATGGCTTCAATCCCGGCCCTTTGGGTAACCGCCTATTTGGCAAGCGGCAGCATAGTAATAGTAGGTGATTTCAGACAACTGTCGCCAATTGCCATGTCAGAACATCCTCTGGCGAAAAAGTGGCTTGCAACAGGAATATTTAGGCATTCCAGGGTTGATGAGCAATGTGATCCAAGATATGTCGATAAGAGTGATAACATAGTCATCTTGAATGAACAATTCAGGATGCACAAGCAAATAGCAGAGCTCGCAAATCGTTACTATTTAGGAATTCTAGAGACACCAAATGGAAACCCTGGCAAAAGAGGATTCGAATGGTACCGAGGGATTGGTGAAAGAGAGCCTATAAATATAATTGACACTAAGAATTTTGCGGCTTGGGTTACAAGCGTAACGAATGGCAGGAGGGCAAGCAGACTCAACTATCTATCTGCAACTCTATGCGTTGCATTAGCAAAAAAACTGGTCCACGATTTACTTGACTCCTGGAATGATGAAATAGAAAAGAGTCCTAAGATACTGATTATCTGCCCGTATAGGCCCCATGCCAAACGAATGGAATTGCTGCTTGAACAGGAGGGACTGCTTGGATTTATAAGGACAGGGACAGTACATAGCTTCCAGGGAAGTGAAGCTGACGTGGTGATTTTTGACTTGGTTGTAGATGAGCCACATTGGAAAGTGGGGGTTTTTAATGCACAATACAACGAATCCAATGAAAGACTGTTTAACGTGGCTATCACTAGGGCTAGACACAAATTATTCTTTGTTGGAAATATTGACTATTGTATAAAGAATTCAAATAAGAATTCCGAATTGAGAAGGTTATTAGAAGAAATAACTTCAAAGGACAACATTCGCCGTTTTGACGGGAAAGAAATTTTCCCCACGTTGTATCACAACTACAACAGTCTCATAAGAGGACAGATGGAGATCCCTACAGATAGAATGTGTATGACTCAGGAATGGTATTATGACTATCTGTACCAGGATATTGAAAATGCAAAAAATAGGATAATCATATACTCCCCATTCATTTCTCGGAACAGGCTGGGTGAAGTCATGTTGCATTTGTATAATGCCGTAAACAGTGGTGTCAAAGTACATGTAGTTACTAAGGCACCAGAGGAACGAAGGAAAAAAGAGACTCCCGGTTACGACGAGATGATCAAATTCATGAAATCTCATAATATAAATGTCATTTATAAGAAAAGCATGCATGAGAAGATGGTGTTTATTGATGAGGATATAATATGGTCAGGTTCACTCAACACGCTAAGCTTCTACGATACCCAAGAAGTAATGGAACGAAGAGTTAATAAGGCGATTTTCGATGACTATGTAAAGCTGATGCATGTTGAAGAATTTATAGAAATAATGACTGGCGAAGAGTGCAACTGCCCTATATGCGGCGACCAGATGATCTTGTCGGAAGGAGTAGAGCAGCCGTATTTTTTCAGGTGCATCAATAAGGGCTGCTTCACAATGAGCATAGGACAACAGTATCCTAAAAACGGGAAACTGAACTGTCAAAAATGTGGCGGTGACTTGTCATTTTCAATGATTAATGAACCAAGATGGATATGCGATAACAATAAACGACATTATATGAAAGTCAGGAAATCTCATTTACGACTTCCTGCAATGGTAGAAAAAATACCCAAAAGAGATATTAAAAAAGTTGAATTATATTTCAATGAAGGGAAAAGAGGATGATGAGAGGGGGATGGCAATGAAAGTAATGGAGTATTTAGATATGCATAAATTTTTTAGTACAGAATATCTTTCTTTGTTGGAAAGCAAATCTGCGCTCATAAGCAAGACGATGTACGGGGAGTTGTATAACTATTTTTTTGATATGGACGGACAGTCTTTGCATGCATTGACCAAAAAAAGTGAAGTTTTCGATGAGATGAAGCCTGAACTATATATATTGACGAATGATTCGGGACTCGATAACAGCGTTGCATATTGCAATATGAGCTTTAAAGTTATATTGAACTGTAATACTCTCACAATAAATTTGATTATATACGATAATCCTCAGAATCCGCTTGAAGTTCCATTCATATACGACTTGGATGATCCGAGCGTCAGTTTTGAACTATCAAAAATGCTTGAACAAGACCATCTTGATATTTTCTTTTTAGAAGCAATCAAAGGTAAGTTATACCAAAGAAACTTTAGACAAGCAGCATTTGATAAAGGCACAAAAGGCGATATAATGAGGCTCATTCAAGAATACCTGGATACGCAGTATTCGGAGAAGCAGGAGGAATATATTTGTGATTTCGCAGATAGGCTTGGAGCAAGTGATATAGACTACTTAAGCATTACAATTGCTCGAAGAGATATAGAAACCAACAATATAAGCAAATATCTGGCTTTGTTGGATCCGCTATATCCTAACATTAAGCTTGCAAATAAATTTTGCGAAAAAGTAGCACTATATATTGAAGGCTATGATCATGATCCAAGGGAACTATGGCAAATACCAGAAGTGAGAAGATTTATAAAAGCATTAAATGAAAGATTCCATTACTGGCTTTACTTTTTGGATAAGAATACAGGCAGTCTTTCTATGATTACGCTAGCTCTGTTTAGTACAGGAAAAGGGCGAAAAAATGCCTATGAAATAGACGTTAGAGCGTTTAATGAATTTTTACATAAACAAATGGTTAATTTAAATGAAGTGTGTTTATGTTCAAATGGTACGAAAGAAAAGGCCGAAAATCTGATGAGAAATGTATACAAATATTATGGAATGATTTAACTTTACCAAAGAGCAGCGTGTCAACACACAATATCAATCTGAAATATGCAGAAAAATTTAAAACCAGGGTTTCGCCCTGGTTTTAGCTTGCAATTATTTAATAAGCTTCCGTTATATAAATATACAATAAAAAGTCAAAAGAATTAGTGCCAGCGCCCAATATAGATCACGTACTGTGCTATAATATATTATGGGAAAATTTATCAATTGCGAGGTTGCAGAGAAGCGGCCAAGTTGGAATAAGGCAGTAATTTCAAGGATTTTGGGAGGAAAACATATATGGAAGGAAAAGAGTATAGCGCAGGGATGGTCAAGCTGTCGTTCTGGTTCGCTGAATTCCGCAAGGTGATTCAGCTTCTAAACAGCGGCAAGACATGGCATGAAATCAAGACTATGAACATTGAGGAAAATATTTTTTCGGCGCCCACACAGGCAAGGGCCGTGCAGATATTCAATACGGTTTCGATGCGAGTGAAAAGCCTGGACAGCACTTTCTATGAGGTATTCGAGAAAAGCGACATCTCTAACCAGAAAGTAATAGTCCTAATAGCCATAATGCAAAGTGACAGCCTGTTCTTTGACTTCATGTATGAGGTATACAGGGAAAAGCTGATAATCGGCGTCGACGAACTTTCCGACAGCGACTATGGGGTATTCTTCAAGAACAAGCAGCTGCAAAGCGAAAAAGTGGCAAAATGGAAGGACTACACACTGAAGCGCCTAGGGACATGCTACAAGACTATGCTAATGGAGGCCGGCGTGACAGACAGGGCAAAGGGAAACAGAAAAATATTAAGGCCGATAATAGACAAGTCTCTGGAGGATTGTCTTAAGGCCAATGGCATGCAAATAACTCTAAACGCATTGACAGGGGTGAGATAGATGGGCAGCTTGGAAGAAAGACTTGATGCGGCGGAGCGTATGATAAAAACAGAAAGCTTTCGCCAGAACAAGGGGCTTGGAAATGAAGTGGGGTATTACGTGTTCGACTATCCGGCAGAGAAGGAGCTTGTGGTGCGTGAGCGGATAGAATATATGAAAAACAAGAACTCCAAAGGTACAGACGGTTTTGAGCTTGTAGTGTTTGACCTTTACGACATCATCATAGATATTCTGGAAAAGGAAGGCTTCATGGAGCAGTGCTTCAAGTTTGAGAAGAAGAAGGGCATGGATAGGATAGTTAAGGCTGTTGGAAACCTGCTGCAGATAAATGACGACAGCAGCATAATTGTAAAGCACATACAGGAGCATACGCCAAAGGATGCAGTAGTGCTGCTTGTGGGAATAGGCAAATGCTATCCTATTCTTCGTTCTCACAAGGTTCTAAACAACCTGCATCAGGCAATCGACCGCGTGCCGGTAGTCCTTTTCTACCCGGGCAAATACGACGGTCAGGAACTGGTTCTGTTTTCGGCAATAAAGGATGATAACTACTACAGGGCTTTTAAGCTCGTGGACTAGGGGGATAAGAGACATGCTAATAAAGGATATGTTCACCAAACCTATAGACAGGGACATAAAAGGTGTTATAAAGGTAGGCCAGGCTGACGACGAAAACATAAGGCAGGAGCTGGAAGAATACGTAGTCACAAAAGAGCTCCAAAAACACTTTGCAGATTTTTTCAGCAACTACAAGAAGGGGATCAATGGTCACACAGACAAAATGGGAGTCTGGATCTCAGGCTTCTTCGGAAGCGGTAAATCGCACTTTCTTAAGATTCTCTCATATCTGCTCGAGAACAAGGTAGTAAATGGAAAGAAGGCTATAGAATACTTTGTGGAGGACAACAAAATAGCCGATCCCATGGTAATGGCGGACATGAAGCTTGCCGCCAGCATTCAAACAGACGTGATACTCTTCAACATAGACTCAAAGAGTGAAATGTCAGACAAGCACTCCAAGGATGCCATTGTATCAGTGTTTCTGAAGGTGTTCAACGAAATACAGGGCTTTTGCGGATCGAATCCGTTTCTTGCCGACCTTGAAAGACAGCTCACCGAGAAGGGAAGCTACGATGAATTCAAGAGGCTTTTCGAAGATGACTACGGCAAACCATGGAAAGACTCGAGGCACAAATTCGACTTCATACAGGACGCCATAGTAGATGTTCTGGATGAAATGGGATTCATGAGTGAAGCTGCCGCCCGGAACTGGTGCGAAAAGGCTAGCGAGCCCTACAGCATAAGCATAGAAAATTTCGCCAAGATGGTCAAGGAATACCTGGACCGAAAAGGCAACAATCACCACATGGTATTCCTCGTGGACGAAATAGGCCAGTACATAGGAGACGACTCCAGGTTGATGCTCAACCTGCAGACAGTTACAGAGGATCTGGGCACGGCCTGCCAGGGAAAAGTATGGATAGTAGTAACAAGCCAGCAGGACATCGATTCCATAACAAAGACTAAGGGCAACGACTTTTCAAAGATACAGGGACGCTTTGACACGCGACTGTCGCTGTCCTCAGCCAACGTAGACGAGGTAATCAAAAAGAGGATTCTTGACAAGACACCTACTGCGGAGCAGACGCTCAGGCTGCTCTACGAGCAGAAGGCGACCATAATCAAGAATCTAATAGTTTTCAATGACGGCATCGAGAAAAAACTATATTCAGATGAGAGCGACTTTGCAGGAGTCTATCCTTTTGTGCCTTACCAGTTCAACCTACTCGCAAGCGTATTGACTTCCATAAGGACACACGGTGCGTCAGGCAAGCACCTGTCAGAAGGAGAGCGTTCTATGCTGGCCCTGTTCAAGGAGTCTGCAATGAAGCTCATGGACGGGCAGCACGGTGCGATAATACCATTCAACGTATTCTATGACGCGCTCCACCAGTTTCTCGACCACAGTCACAGGGGAGTCATATCTAGAGCCTATGAAAATAGCTACATAAATCCGGACGGAGATTCCGACTGCTTCAATGTCAACGTCTTGAAGACCCTGTTTATGATCAAATACGTAAAGGAGATCGTGGCAAACGTAGACAACATAACGAGCCTTATGATTTCAGAAATAGACACAGACCGTATCGCACTTAAAAGGAAGGTAGAAGACGGCCTCAAGGTTCTGGTTCAGCAGATGCTGGTACAGAAAAATGGCGATATATATGTCTTCCTGACTGACGAGGAGCAGGAGATAAACCGTGAAATAGAAAATCAGAATGTCGAAATGGCGGAGGTCATAGGCAAGGTTTCAGAGCTGATTTTCGAAGACATATTCAGCGATAAAAAATACCGATATCCATTATTCAACGGAAGATACAGCTTTGCCTTCAATCAGATAGTGGACGACCGCCCCTACAAGGCCAGCCAGAATTACGACATAGGAGTTAGGATTATAACTCCAAGTTCTGACTTCAGCGGCGAGGATGCGACACTTCGAATGATGTCGGGACAGGGAAGGGAAGTGCTTGTAGTCCTGCCAAACGACTCGGCGTTCCTGAACGAACTAAGGAGCGCGCTGAAAATAGAAAAATACCTCAGACTCAACACCTCAGGCTCTCTGGCCAAGTTTGAGCAGATTAAGGAGGCCAAGCGCGTTGAGATGAGAGACCGAAACGGACATGCCAAGCTCTTCCTTGTGGAGGCTATGAAGGCTGCTGACATATACGTCAACGGCGACAAGGCCCAGATAAGCTCCAAAGACGTGTCTTCGCGCATAGGAGAGGCGATAGGTCGACTTGTGTCAACCGTATACCACAAGCTGCCGTATATAGATGCGCCTATGGGAGAGGCCAACATCCGGGCTCTGTTCAAGACTTCGAACCAGCAGAAGGTTTCACTTGATGAAGTGGCGGATGCCAACGCACATGCATTAAGCGACATGCTCAGCTTCATTTTAGCTAACTCGTCGGCGCACACAAAGACATCTATGAAAAGCCTCATGGACAGATTCATGAAGGCCCCATATGGATTCGTGGAAGACGACGTGGAATGGCTTATTGCGAAGCTGTTTGCAAGAGGAGATGTGTCGTTTACAGTCAACGGTAGCTATGTCACCACGCTCAACAAGTCAGAGGAAGAAATCGTAAGATACATCACAAAGAAAGAGTATGTGGAAAAGCTGCTTACTGAAATCAGGGAGAAGCCACCCATAATTCATACAAAGGTAGTACGAGAAGTCATGAAAGAGCTGTTCGGGATTTCCAGCGTCAGCGACGACGAGGATTCCATGATGCGCTCTTTCCAGAGCTATAGCCAGGATATGATAAATAAAATGGAAAAATATGAAATCATGTATAAATCAGCGCATCTGCCGGGCGAGAAAATTGTTGCGGCAGGAAAGGCCCTGCTTCGCTCTGCCATTCAGATACAGTCGCCCATGGAATTCTTCAGCAGGATATACTCTGACAAGGGTGAATATCTTGATTTTGTAGACGACTACGAGCCTGTAAAGGCGTTTTTTGCAGGAGAGCAGAAGGCGATATTCGAGCGCGCACTGGGCTTGATGAAGATTTACGATGACAGCAAGACATTCATTGTGGATGATATGGTCGAGAAGGCTGTTGCCGCAATCAAGGAAATTCTCAGAAAAGAAGCTCCGTACAGGGATATACCAAAGTTGCCTGAATTGCTCGACAGCTTTCAAGAGTCCTACCTGCATGTTGTGGAATGCATGGAGGCTCCGGTAATTGAAGCCATTAAAGATGCTAGGGCCAGAGTGTTTGAAGTCCTTGATTCGAAACCTTACAAGGATGAGCTGTCTGATCGCTTCGTCAAGATGTTCGCAGAAATCAGCGACAAGGCAGAAAACTGCAAGAACGTAGCAACCCTACAGAATATCAAAGTAGAGGCAGATGCGCTGAAAGTGCGCCTTCTGAATGAAATGGACAAGAGGGACGAGAAAATAGCAGAGGAAAAGGCAAAGTACAATGCTCAGAAGCCTGGAGAAACACCTGCGCTCAAGGCAAAAAAGAAAAAGAACATTAGTATAAAGAGCGTCAGCATGTCAGCTTCATGGCGTATTGAGACTACTCAGGATGTAGACAAGTATTTGGCCTCATTGAAAGAGCAGATTCTGAAAGAGTTGGATGAGGACACGATAGTTAATATTGAGTTCTAGAGGAGAAATAAAATGATTGATTATTTGATTGATAGCGATGCAAATCAAAAAATCTTGATAGAAACGCTCTATAAGCTCATTGAGCGATATGAAAACGAGCTTGTGGAATTTAAGGAAGCTAAGGGGAATTTTGACACACATAAAATAGGTAAATATTTTTCTGCTTTAAGCAATGAGGCAAATTTGAAAAATAAACAGTATGGATGGCTTATTTTTGGTGTTCAAGATAAAGACCATAGTATAGTTGGAACAAACTATAAAGACACTAAAGCTTTGGAAAAATTGAAATATGAGATTTCAATTGGGACTACCGCTGGCATTACTTTCATGGACATATTCGAAATATATCCCGAAGTTAATGGAGAACAAAAGCGTGTTGTTATGTTCAAAATTCCAGCTGCCGCAACAGCAATACCTACTGGATGGAAAAACCATTATTATGGAAGAAGCGGAGAATCATTAGATTATCTGTCTCAGGAAAAAATCGACCGTATTCGAGGTGAAAAGAGAACGGATTGGTCAAAACAAGTTGTGCAAGGCTGCGGAATAGAATGCCTGGATAAAGAAGCAATTGCATTGGCTCGAGAGAATTATAAAAAACGTGCAGAAAAACCACACATTGCAGAAGAAGTTGACGCAATGACAGATATTGAATTTTTGACTAAATTAAAGCTAATTATCGGCGGGCAAGTAACCAATGCGGCTATGGTGCTTCTTGGAAACAATGAATATGATAGTTTTATGGATTTTGCACCGCACATCATGTGGCGACTTTATGATTCAAAAGGAAATGATAAGGATTATGAGATTTTCAGTATTCCTTTTTTAACAGTTGTTGACAAGATTTATGCTAAAATTCGTAATCTGGCGTATCGGTATATGCCAAATCAAATGACTTTGTTTCCAATAGAAACGCAGCAATACGATTCCTGGCTCTTGCGAGAACTTTTGAATAATTGTATAGCCCATCAGGATTATACTATTGGCGGCAGAATATATGTTAATGAGTTTGAAGACAAGATTAAAATCACAAATCCGGGCAGCTTTTTGCCGGGCAAAATTCAACCGGTACTGGAGCCAAGCTATTCTCCGCCATATTATAGAAACCAGTTGTTGACGCAGGCAATGGTAAGCTTTCATATGATTGATACAGCAAGTATGGGTATTCGAAAAGTATATAAAATACAAAAAGAAAAGTATTTCCCAATGCCTGATTATGATTTCTCGCGACATGGCGAAGTAGCAGTTATTGTATACGGGAAAATACTTAATGAAAACTATACTAGACTTCTCTTTGAGAATCCTGATTTTGATTTGGATACGGTGTATTTAATTGACCGTGTACAAAAAAATGAACCGATTAGTAAAGAAGATGTAAAACGACTTAGAAAGCTCGGTGTAATTGAAGGAAAAGCACAGAATCTATATATTTCAGCACCACTAGCAAAGGCTATTGATGAGCAAGCTCAGTACATTAAAAACAAAGGATTAGATGATGAGTATTACAAAAGGTTGATTGTCGACTATCTGGAACATTGGGGAAAAGGGAAAAAGAAGGATTTTAACGAATTGCTTTTGAGTAAACTGCCAGAAGTCTTAGATGATAAACAAAAAGAGTATAAGATTAAAAACTTACTATCGTCAATGAAAGCAGCTGGAATCATTAATACAGATTCGGATAATAAAAGATTGGCGAATTGGGTACTGGTTAAAAAAGAAATAAAATAACCAATCATTAACCAATATTTAAACAATTATAGATGAAAAAAATTGAATAGATTCGACAATCTTACCATAGTAAAGATTGTTGAAAAATCAGATGAAAATGAAAGAATTGAGTTTACGTAAATCAAGAATACTATCGATTGGTTAATTGGTTAAAAATAAATAAAAAAAACCAATATTTAACCAATAACTAACCAATCGAAGGAGGATACCACGATGAATAAAACAGCCATAAAAAACTTTGCGATATGGGCCAGAAACAAGCTCATCGCAGATATCACATATAAGGCAGGGCTTCTTGGAATAATCGATAAAGAGATAAAAAATCCGTTGCCTCAGTCTACGCAGACAGTCCAGTTTTTCGATATAGGGACAAAGGAGCCGTACTCCATTACCGGAATTGAAATTGAGCAGCGCAGAAAGCTGGTCGAGGAAATCAAGAGCAGGCAGGAGCAAAGCGATTACACGACAGCATATAGGAATATTGTTGAAGAAGTAGCATATACATGGTTCAACCGTTTGATAGCCATTAGATTCATGGAGGCAAATGAATACCTCCCTACAGGCATACGGGTACTGTCTTCCGAAAGCAGCAATAAACTGGAGCCGGACTTGGTGACAAATCCGATCCATGCCGACTTAGATTACACACAGGACGAAAAAGAGCGCATTATGAAGCTCAAGCACGACAATAGGCTGGACGAGCTGTTCCGCATGCTTTTCATAAAGCAGTGCAACGCACTAAACGCCATACTTCCGGAACTTTTCGAGAAAACAAGTGACTATACTGAGCTTCTTTTGAACGTGTCTTTTACTGACCGCGACGGGGTTGTATACCATCTGGTAAATGACATTGAAGAGGACGACTTCAAAGAAGCTGTAGAGATCATAGGGTGGATGTATCAGTATTACAATACGGAATTAAAGGACGAAACATTTGCCTTGTTGAAAAAGAATGTGAAGATAACAAAAGAGCGTATTCCATCAGCAACCCAGTTGTTTACGCCAGACTGGATTGTACGATACATGGTGGAAAACAGCCTTGGCCGACTTTGGCTTGAAGGTCACCCTAATAATAATCTTAAATCTGAGTGGAAATATTATCTGGATGAAGCAGAGCAGGAACCAGAGGTTCAGGCTCAACTGGATGCAATTAGAGAAGAATACAAGACAATAAAGCCAGAGGATATAAAGATCATTGATCCTTGTATGGGCAGCGGCCATATTTTGGTGTATGCATTCGATGTACTTATGCAGATATACGAGAGCTATGGGTATAGTCAGCGTGATGCAGCAAAGAGTATAGTTGAAAACAATCTCTATGGACTGGATATAGACAACCGTGCCTATCAGTTGGCATACTTTGCAACCATGATGAAAGCTAGGCAGTACAACAGAAGGATATTGGACAGAAAGATAACCTGTAATGTCTATGCTATCCAGGAAAGTAATGGAATAAATCGTGAGCAATTGAAATATTTCGGAGCAGGTATGGACGAGATAGAGAAAAACACAGCCATGCTTCAAATACAAGATTTGCTTGATACATTTGTCGATGCCAAGGAATATGGATCTATTCTTAATGTGGAGAATTATGATTGGCAGTTGGTAGAGAAGTTTGCAGCCAATTTTGACATGGGCGGCCAGATGACGCTGGACAGCATTGGTATAGAGGATACAAAGAATCAGTTGGGTTTATTGATTAAAATTGGTGCTGTCATGGCACAGAAATATGATGTGGTTGTGACTAATCCGCCATATATGGGAGATATGAACAATAAGTTACTTAAAGTTGTCAAGGAACAATACCCAGATAGTAAGAATGATTTAGGTACTGTGTTTATTGAAAGATGTATAAAATTTGCAGCAGGAAAAAAATATGTTGCTATGATAACACAGAATGCTTTTATGTTTTTGTCGAGATATGAAAAACTAAGAATGAAGATTCTCGAAAAAAATATTATCACTATGGCACATCTGGGATCAAGAGCGTTTGACAGTATTGGTGGAGAAGTCGTTCAGACAACTACTTTTGTTATACGTAATAGTAGAATAAATAATCACTTTGGAAAATATGTGAAATTAACAGACTATCCATCGCAGGACTCTAAAGAAAAGGCATATTTATTAGGTAAAGATATTTTTGTTGTATCAAATGAGCAATTCGAAAAAATTCCACATTCTCCAATTGCTTACTGGGTTGATGAAAAGACACTAAGTATTTTTTCAAATGAAAGACTAGACACAGTAGCTTCTCCAAAAGTAGGAATGTTTACAACAGATAACAATAAATACCTACGTAATTGGTGGGAATTAGATATTACAAAAATAGGTTTTGGATTTTCAAGAAAAGAAGATGCTTATACTAGTAATTACAAATGGTTTCCCTATAATAAGGGAGGCGGTTTTAGAAGATGGTATGGAAATATAGACTTGGTAGTAAATTGGCAAAACGGTGGTGAAGAAATCAAATCTGTGGTTTTAAAGAAATATCCTTATCTCAAAGGAAATTATGATTTTGTATTAAAAACAGACAATCCGTATTTTTCTAAAGGAATTACTTGGTCGGGGCTAACGTCTGGATCTAATTCATTTCGTCTATGTGGAAATGGATTTCTATTTGATACAAATAAAGGTGCTATGATTTTTGAAAAGAACATATCTCTGTTGTATTTATTAGGTTTTTTAAATTCGACGGTCGCACAATTAGCTATTAATCTATTAAATTCAACCATTTCATTACAAATTAGTGACGTTGCTTCTATTCCAATAATTTGTGATGAAAGACAGCTTGACAATATATGTATGATATCCGCCGAAAATGTTGAAATGGCAAAAGCAGATTGGGATATATCTGAAACGAGTTGGGATTTTTTAAGACATCCATTTGTTGGTTTTGAAAAAACGAAGTATTTATCAAAAATTTTTAATGAATGGAGTGCATATAAAAAATCTCAATTTATAAAAATGAAAAAAAACGAAGAAGAAATTAATAGAATATTTATTGAAATTTATGATTTGAATGGAGAGTTGGAAGCCTCAGTTGATGAAAAGGATATTTCGATAAGAAAAGCCGATCTTTATCGAGATGCCCATACATTTGTTTCCTACGCCGTTGGTTGCATGTTCGGCCGCTATAGCCTTGATGTAGATGGTCTAGTATATGCGGGTGGGGAATGGAACAATAGCAAATACAGCACATTTATTCCAGACAAGGACAACATACTGCCAATTACGGATGAGGAGTATTTCGAGGATGATGTTGTGGGATTGTTCTGCGCTTTCCTTAAAAAGACTTTCGGCGCAGGAACACTAGAAGAAAACCTTGATTTCATTGCAAAAGCTTTGGGCAACAAGGGAAATACCTCGCGAGAAATCATACGCAACTATATACTCAAAGATTTCTTCAAGGACCATTGCAAGATTTACCAGAAGAGGCCTATATACTGGCTGTTTGACAGCGGCAAAGCAGATGGATTCAAGGCTCTTATATACATGCACCGCTACAATGAAGACACTATAGGAAACCTGCGTATTGATTACCTTCACAGGATACAGCGCGTATATGAAAGTGAGATTACAAGGATGCAGGAAACCATAGACAACAGCGGAAATGCACGCGAAGTTTCAGCAGCCACAAAGCGAAAGGAAAAGCTCATAAAGCAGCTGAAAGAAACAAAAGAGTACGACGAGAAGATTGCGCACCTTGCTGTTGCTCGTATAGCCATAGATTTTGACGATGGCGTCAAGGTCAACTATGAAAAAGTTCAGACAGACGCTGATGGCAACAAGCTGCAGGTGCTGGCGAAAATTTAAGGATAAAAACATGACAACATTTAAAAGAAAATATGAGTGGCTAATTTTGATTTTTATAGCTGTATTAATTTCACCTAAAATTGTGGATGCATTGTTTGATGTACACTTGGGTGAATTCACAACATTATATCATCTTAAAGCGTCAGACGTTTTGAATTATATAGGAGCTGTAATGAACGGAGGCTGTGCTTTAATAGCTGTAGTGGTTGCAGTTCAACATTTTAAAAGTAATAATAAACCAATCATTGTACCCAAAAATAAGGTCACATTTTACTATGATACAGCTTCAGGGAAATTTCTTTTTCCAGATCCAAATGCTGAAAATAATAATCCGGATTATGTTGATTTCTTAGAGCTGACGAATATTACCAATGCGACGGCGATAGATTTTTCGATTCGATTTACAACCAATAGAGGTGCAAATTTTTATGAAATAATAAATAAAATTGGAGGTAATGTAGAATGCCTTTCTTCATCTTATGAAGACCTGATTATAAAAAATTGTGGTGTGTTTAATGGAATCTCTACATTGAGAATGCAATTTCCGACTGATTTAGATTTTATAATTAGAACTATTTGTATTAGAAAATATGAATTTGCAAATTCTGATAAACGCTATGGGGAAAGAAATAATCATTTTGTAAATAGAGAATATAAGATAGCTGAACTCGAAATTGAAACAGAAAATATTTATCACAAAGCTTTACAGAAAGAATTATTAAGGTATGACATATACTTAAAAATAACACATATATTCAACGTAAAAGCCAAGGATAGAATTGACATAATTTTCAAAAAGGCATTTTAATTTAAATAGATTGGAGATGTCTGAATGGCTGAACTTAACCTTAAACAGATAGCTGACAAGCTCAACGCCGAGTTTTCAGGGGAGACTAGAAAGCTTGTTTTCTGGTATGACGACAAGGCGGAGTTTGCAGAGGACATAGATTCATTGGAGCTGGAGAACGCCAAGGTGTACCGCCTGGAGCCGGACAACCAGTTCTACACTAAGTACTTCCTTGAGCGAGTCGACCGCACTACCAATTACCTTATCTACGCTCCGTTCCTTAGGCCGAGCGTCAAGGAGAACCATCTTGAGGACACGCTACTTTATTCCAAGCAGTTTTTTGCAGACCGTGCTTCGCTGCTTGCTGTTGATCTTGGCATTGACGAGAAGTACAAGCCTGTCATTCAAAAGTACATCAAGTTCTTTGGCGCCAAGGATAGGACACAGAAGTTCTATGACCTTGAAATAGAAAACTTCACAAGAGATAGTATCGAAGTCGCCCTCATGAGTGTTCTATGCAAGGCGAGGACAGCATTTTTCGACGAGGTGGTCAGAGTGGTGCTTACGGATGGCGATTTTGAAGACAACAGATTCCTTGCAGAGTTTCAAAAATATGACCTTCTTTCGGCTTTCTGGAGGCTATGCGAGGAGCAATTCGGCTATACGGACGTTAAGCCGACCCTCGAGAAACTGGCGGTCACAATGTTTGTCACATATACTCAAAAGCATCTTCACGGGGAGCTGCCTCAGGCGTGGAAAAGTTTTGTTTCGTATAAATCAGGAAATATAATCGCTTTTCTCGACAACCTGATGAACAATGTTTTATATAGAGAACGGTATGATGATTTGTCATATTTTGTGGCAAAGAATCTCCAAGCAAAAGCGGCGCTAGAACAATACAATCCGGAAGCTTTGATAACTTGTGATACTTTTAAAGCCATTGATCAGGTGTTAATAGCATGGATAAACGGGCGGCTTCTTAACGAAGATCTAGGGGCAAAACTTTCCAACATATCCATACCTGAAATATGCAAAGATCGCCGTAAACGTCATTTTGGTGATCAATACCGTTCAGAATATCATATGTTGGAAAGTGCTTATCATGTGATATCAGCAGCAACCTATCAAAGTAAAAACGCTTTAACAGATATTATAAAGCAGTACACTGAGGCGGATTATCAGATCGATCAGCAATATCGAAAATTTTACTATAACTACGACCAGTTAAAAGAGAGTGCCCAATTTGAAAAGCTGAGAGACCTTGTTGAGAACATATACACCAACGAGTATTTATCAAAGAGCATATATAACTGGAATACAGGACTTAAGCGAGATGGTTTTTCGTCAGAATTGCCTTTACAACGGAATTTTTACAGCAAATACATCCAATCCAGCAAAGACCGTGTTGTGGTGATCATTTCCGATGCCATGCGATATGAAGTTGGACAATCACTTGTCGTAAAGCTGGAAAATGATGAAAAGTGCACACCGAAATTGGAATCTATGATAAGCGTATTACCGTCTTATACCCGACTGGGTATGGGGGCTCTGCTGCCACACAAGGCGCTTGAATTAACTCAGGATAATAAGGTGCTTGTAGATGGAATGCCATGCGATTCTCTAAAGCAGCGAGAAGCAATCCTTAATTCATATATGCCCAACAGCAGATGCATACAATTTGATGATCTAAAACTCATGAAGAAAATGGAACTTCGGGAAATCTTCACAGGTATGGATGTGGTCTATGTTTATCACAACCAGATTGATGCACGAGGAGACAAACTGAATACGGAGAATGAAGTGTTCACCGCTTGCTATGAAGCTGTAGATGAATTGTTCACGCTAATCAAGCGGATTTCTACAAATGCTAATACACACCATTTTATAGTGACGTCAGATCATGGATTTATTTATAAGAGAGATAAGTTGCAGGAAACTGACAAGATCATACATCTTGCTGATAAAGATGCATTCGTGAATCGTAGATTTATTGTCTCAGAAGAGCCATTGGAGGACGATGGGATCACATCCTATTCCATGGGCAAGATTTTGGGGAATAGCGATTCAAAGATGGTATCTGTGCCTGTTAGTTCCAATGTTTTCAAGGTGGCTGGCGGCGGTCAAAATTTTGTTCATGGGGGCTCTTCTCCACAGGAAATGATTGTTCCAGTAATCGACGTAAAGGTTGAAAAAGGCCATGCAGAAACGAGGCCTGCCCAGATTTTGTTGGTCAGCATGGTTCAAAAAATCACGAATCTGATTTTATCATTGGATTTTATTCAGTCTGAGCCAGTCAGTGATGTGGTAAAGGAGACTAGCTACAAAGTGTTCTTCATATCAGAAGACAATGAGAGAATTTCTAATGAATGCATATATATTGCAGACAAAAAGGATAATGATCCTGGCAAGAGAATTTTCAGACTGAAGTTCAATTTCAAGAACAAGCAGTATGACAAATCAAAACAGTATTATTTGGTAGCCTATGATGAGAAAAATGATATAGAAGTCTTACGTCATGGTGTCGTGATGGACATAGCCTTCGCGGATGACTTCGGCTTCGGCTTGTAAGGAGGTGTGAGCCGGTGAATGATATAGAAAGAGACAATGATGCAAACGAAATAGAGCAATTCGAAGATGATTTTGATATCGAGGAGATCAGTGATAAAGTTTCTGAGGGGATGGCTAGCTCAAACAATTATCTTAACGATAAACTGAACGAGGTTTTTGCCGGAAAAATCGTTCGAAAAGATCTGACTAAGAAGATCAAAGAGGGTGCCAATGTACCCGTATATGTATTGGAATATCTTCTTGGCATGTACTGCGCTACCACCGAAGAAGAAGCTATAGCTGACGGAGTACGAAACGTAAAGAGTATTCTGGCGGAAAACTTTGTCCGCCCAGATGAAGCTCAGAAGATTATTTCGAAGCTAAGAGAGCGTGGCGTCTATACGGTTATTGATAAAGTCTCTGTAAAGCTCAACTATCGATTGGACATCTATGAGGCAGAGTTTTCCAATCTGGGCATTAAGAACGTGCCAATTTCAGAGAAGTACCCATCTGATTTTGAACGCCTTCTCAGTGGGGGTATATGGTGCATCGTACAGCTTGAGTATTTCTACGATGAAGCAGATAGAAGTAGAATACCATTCATTATTTCGAAGCTGACTCCCATTCAAATGCCAAACCTTGACATGAACGAAGTATTGGGTGGCAGGTCGCAGTTTAGCAAAGATGAGTGGATCGACGTAATTCTGCGATCCATTGGAATGGAGCCTTCAAAATTCTCACCGAGAGTAAAAATGCTTCTGCTGGCAAGAATGATTCCACTGGTGGAAAACAATTTTAATTTTTGTGAGCTCGGGCCACGCGGCACAGGAAAATCTCATGTTTATAAAGAGATTTCTCCCAACAGTATTTTGGTTTCCGGCGGACAAACTACAGTGGCAAATCTGTTCTATAACATGTCCAACAAGACCGTCGGTCTGGTAGGCATGTGGGATTGCGTTGCTTTTGACGAGGTGGCAGGTATTACCTTCAAAGATAAAGACGGCATCCAGATCATGAAAGACTACATGGCATCTGGATCATTTTCAAGGGGGAAAGAGGAAAAGAATGCATCGGCGTCCATGGTTTTTGTTGGGAATATCAACCAAAGCGTAGATGTGCTGCTTAAAACCTCTCATTTGTTCGATCCGTTCCCTGAAGCCATGGCGTATGACAGTGCATTCTTTGATCGCATGCATTGCTATCTCCCGGGCTGGGAGATCCCAAAATACAGGCCCGATTTTTTCACTAATGAATACGGTTTTATTACCGATTACCTGTCTGAGTTTCTAAGGGAACTGAGAAAGACTTCGTTTGCAGACGCATTGGATCAGTATTACAAGTTGGGAAACAACTTAAATCAACGCGATGTGATTGCCGTTAGGAAAATGGTATCAGGCTTGATAAAGCTGATCTATCCCAATGGAAAGTTTGAAAAGATAGATGTTGAAGAAATTCTGAGATTTGCATTGGAAAGCCGCAGACGCGTAAAGGAACAGCTTAAAAAGATTGGCGGCATGGAATTCTATGATGTCAATTTCTCTTATATTGATAATGAAGACTTTGCCGAGGAATTTGTTCCGGTTCCAGAGCATGGTGGCGGAAAGTTGATCCCCGAGGGTCTCCACAAGCCAGGACAAGTCTATACCATAAGCAGAGGCAAATCCGGAATGCTGGGTGTCTTTAAACTGGAAACTGAAATGGTCTCAGGCTCCGGGAAATTCGAGAGGACAGGTATTGGGTCTGACCGTGAAGCTAAGGAGTCCATCGATACGGCGTATCGATATTTGAAAGCCAATAGTAAGAATGTAAGCGGGACCATCAGTACCTCAACAAAGGACTATCTCATGCACCTACAGGACTTGAATGGTATTGGTATTACCAATCAGTTATCTTTGACTGCTTTCATTGCCTTATGTTCGGCTGCACTTCATAAGCCTGTGATCAGTAGCCTTGCAGTCCTGGGAAACCTTAGCATCAGCGGGACAATTATCAAAGTTGAGGAACTTGCTAATGTACTTCAGGTCTGTCTGGACAGTGGAGCTAAGAAAGTCTTGTTGCCAATTACATCTGCAGCGGATATGGCGACTGTTCCACCTGAACTGATGGGCAAGTTCAATTTGATATTCTATCAATCGCCTGAGGATGCGGTGTTCAAGGCATTGGGGGTTGAGTAATGGATACTATTACAGGCAAAGCCGTTGAGTTTAAAGACGATGAATGCGACGCGATAAAGGAGGTTCAAATGGACGAACAAAAATTTCTTGTTATAAAGGATTCGTCTAATATAGATGTGTTAGACGAGAATTTGTATTGCTATGACAGTGCTGTATTTGAATTGACGCCAGCAATACAAAACAGAACTTCGGAGAGTTTGTTCAGAAAAGTCGAGCAATTTATCGATTCTGTTCCTGCGGCGCAGAAAGCCAAAGATTATGTGCAAAGCAAAACTGAATATATTACAAGGCTTGACCTAATTCCGGAAGAAATTAAGCAGGCATTGCAAAACGGTACGGCTGAAATAATCCCATGCAAAGATTCTGCTGATGCTTTCTTTCTCCAGATTAGGGCTACAGTTGAAGGTCTTATGATAAACGGGAAAGAGTATGGCAAGAACAGAAAAATCAAGGATATCCCTTTAAGCACTAAAACTATTCCTGCTGATGTAGCTGGGGCGATGCAGTGCTTATCTATGCAAAATCAGTTAAACCAAATCGCTAACGGACTTAAGGAAATTTCAGAAGCCTGTGAATTCAATTTCGGCAGAATAATTCAAGGGCAACGAGATGATCGCCTCGCTAAATTATTAAGCAGTAGAAGTTGTTTTATTCAGGCACTTGCCATGTCAGATGAACTATTACAAAGGCAAATGCTCATACAGGCTGTTCGTGATGCCAATTCTGCTCGTGCAGAGCTCGCGTTTCAAATTAAATCCGATATCTCTTTGCTAGGCGGTGACAAAACGCCTAAAGCTAAAGATATGGAAAAGATGGTCTGTGACATAAATACTGCCATAGTTGCGATGAATAATGCTGTTCAAATCTCATTGTACTCGTATCAGGTTCTTGGCGAGCGCAATGCACAACTTGCGGTAGTTAAAGAACACGAGACCTTTATAAAGCAGGTGTTGCTTAAAGAAATCGAATACAAGGGAACTGAACACACTGCTTGGAAGTTAATTTGTTCCTCTGGAAATAGTGGATTAACACCTCAAGATTTCGGGCTGCTTCCCAAGAAACTACTTGATAGCTGTGATGCCTTTATTGAAAATAAAAATGAAAATTCAACAAACTACTTGGGGGACAAATCCAATGACTAACGAAAAATCTAAACAATGTAAAAGCAATGGGTGTCACAATCCTGTGCTTGACGGAAAGTATTGTGTGCTTTGCAAGCAAAAAAGAAAAGAAAAAAGAGATAAGATTTTAGCAGGAGCAGGGGGTTCTGCTATTGTGGGTCTCGGTGTTGCAATAAAAAAAGGCGTATTAAAACAAGCGCCTAAGGTTGCAGCAAAAGTTATACAAGTGATTTCGAAGAAATAAAGAGAATGGTTGACAACAACTAGGCTCTGATTAAACTGCTTCCAATAAGAAAACGATAAACATATTTGGCGTAATCGACACGGAGACTACTCATAGAAGAATGATGGCAAGCCAAATGGATATTGCATTAAAAGTGAGTGAGGAGGTTTCGTATGAGTTGTAATATATGTGATGAAACACAAAAAAGAGAGTTTAATAATTTTGTAAGTGAGTATGCTTCGGCAATTTCAAATGGTTCAGCAGCAATTTTTGCAGGAGCTGGATTGTCGATACCTTCCGGAGAATTAAGTTGGGCGTCGTTGCTCCGAAGTGAAGCAAAAAATATTGGGATTGAAATAGATAGAGAAGATGACTACATCTCTGTCGCACAGTATATATTTAATGAATCGGGAACGCGAAATACCATTACTAAACTTATAAAAAACCATGTGGATAAAAAAGGAAGTATAAACGAAAACCATAAAATTCTTGCATCTATGCCTATAACAAAATATTGGACAACGAATTACGATACTTATATTGAAAGAGCGCTTGAAGATGACGGCAAAAGAGTTGATGTGAAAAGATCTTCAGACGATATTGCATCAGAAATTGAAGATGCCGATGCAACAATATATAAAATGCATGGTGACATAGGACAGCCAAACGCAGTTGTCCTATTAAAGGATGACTATGAAATCTATGATAAAAAAAATGAATTGTTCGTCAAAATGTTGCAAGGTGATCTACTATCAAATACTTTTCTATTCATTGGATTTAGTTTTGATGATCCTAATTTAGAGAATATATTATCAAAAGTCCGCATCATGCTTGAAGGTAATCCAAGAAGACATTATTGCTTTTTTAAAAGAGTTCACAAAGATGATCCGGAATTCAATAAATTTGAAAAACCTGAGCAAAGAGAATTCGAGGCGGAGTATAGACGAAGAAAGCAATCATTAAAAATAAAGGACCTTTTACGATATGGAATAAAAGCAATTGTTGTTAATGAATATAAGGAAATTACTGACATATTACAAAATATCCATGAGAAGTTCATTTCGAAGAATATTTTTATTTCGGGCTCTTATTCTGAAATTGATGCGAGCAAAGTAAGCTTTGAGACTGGAGACGACCTTTATAAATCAACTGATCAACTTTGTAGGCTAGTAGGCGTTCGACTTTATGAAAACAATTATAAATTATTAAATTGTCTTGGTCTTGGCGTTGGAAGAGGAATTATAACAGGAGTTTTAAATAGACTATATGAGCAGAAAAAGCGTACACTTTCTGATGGTGTTATTATTAAACCATTCCCTGATACAGATAACAGTGAGCATAAAAAAGCCTATAGAACTGAGATTTTGAAACAATGTGGGGTAGCAATTTTTTTATTTGGCAACAAATTGGAATCAGGTAAATTGATCAATGCGCCAGGAGTCATGGAAGAATACAAAATTGCAAAAGAATTGGGAAATTTTATTATACCCATTGGATGTACAGGATACGTAGCTAGAGAAATATGGGAATTAGAAAAGAAAAATGTTATCGAGAATGTAAAACTAGGGCCTTCGTATATGAATCTTTATGAGAAGCTTAATAAGAATGGTATAAGCATTTTAGAAATATGTGATACATTAGTTGATATGATACAAATATATATTGACAGTTTAAATGAAACTAAAAAAAACATTTAAGGAGAAAACGAAAATGGCAAAAAGACAAGTCTTTTTTAGTTTTGAATACAACAAAGATGCTTGGAGAGCATCTCAAATCAGAAACATGGGTAAGGTAGACAGTAATTCGACCTTTTCAGATAACGATTGGGAAGAAGTTAAAGAAAAAAGTGAAACAAAAATAAAAGAATGGATCAGTAATCAATTAGCTAAACGCTCATGTCTTGTAGTTCTTATAGGGCCTACAACCTCAAGTCGCAAATGGGTTAAGTATGAGATTGAGAAAGCGTATGAGTTGAATAAAGGAATTGTTGGAATATACATACATAAATTGAAGAACCAAGATGGAGACCAAGCCTCCAAAGGAAGTAATCCATTTTATAATTTTTTGATAGGAAAAAATAATGAACGATTATCAAAGTATGTTACATGTTTTGATTCAACATATTACTCAAGTCAGTATGTATACGATGATATAAAGAATAATATTGAGCAACTAATAGAAGATGCTATAGTGAATAAGCCACCAAGAGAATAGTTTTTGACTGTTTTGAGAATTGGCAAAGAGCATGTTTCAGATTTTGGTACTGTCAATATTTTTTCGAAACAGCTGAGCCAGTCATCAAGTTAAAAAGTTATTCTAGAATCAGTCTTCCGGGGCTGATTCTTTTTTTGCCGGAAAACTATTCCCTAAAAATATATTTAAAGAATAAGAAATAAGGATAAAAAAGACTCTATGTTAACAAGTAGGGCCAAGGTAAAGTGCAAGAAGCAATATGCCTACATTGCTTTTTGTGATATTTATCCATATATAGATGTTATCAGTTTTCATATGTTAATGCTCTCTTCCAACACCTGTTTTCTTATGCTCCAGTGAAGAGCATCTTCAGTAACAACGTCTACAGGTCGCCCAAGTAGAAGCTCCAAATCATTTTTAAGTGCAATGAGATCAAATAGGGTACAATCTTTTTTGAACTTAACAAGAAAGTCTACATCGCTATGTTCATTATAACATGGTTTGAGGTAGCTAATCGTGAAATTTAATAAGTAAAACTATATAACATTGAGGATGATTAATACAAGTTTTTCGGTTTTTTTTGTTTTGGAAAATATAAGTATATTACAGGGTATTGGGTAAAATATATGATAAAGAACAAAAGGAGCCAGGCAACAACTTTATAGGTTATTGCTGAAAAGCAGTATATAGCATCAAGATTTTAAGAACAAGAACAAAACTAATTAACATATTCTAAATTCCGAAAAGATTTTCAAATACTAAAACGTTTGACAAATTCTTAAAAATAAAGGTATTAAGGGGGGCCAAGTGGCAAGCTCATTTTATTCTAATGATGTCAGCATATCTGATATATTAACAAATATTTCAAAGGGAGATATTCAACTCCCTGATTTTCAAAGAGGATGGGTTTGGGATGATTATCGGATAAGAGCTTTGATAGCAAGTATTTCAAACTCATATCCAGTTGGTGCAGTAATGTTTCTTGAGTATGGTGGGGATAATGTACGATTTAAATATCGTCCGTTTACTGGTGTCGATATAAAAGTGCGGCCAGATAAATTAGTTTTGGATGGTCAACAGAGACTAACTTCGATATATTGTTCAATGGGTTGTACCGATGTGGTAAAAACGATAACTGAGAAAAAGGTAGATATTAATAGATTCTATTATATAGATATTTTGAAGAGTCTGGATAGCCAGACTGATCGAGTAGATGCTATCCTTTCGATTCCAGAAGATCGAATGATAAAATCTGATTTTGGCCGTCAAATTGACTTAGATTTGGCAACGCGAGAAAAGGAATTTGAAAATCACATGTTTCCTTTAAATATTGTATATGATCACATTGCTTGTTCAAATTGGCAGTTTGATTACCAGGCCTATCATGGATATAATCGCGAAATCTCTGAACGATATGCGCAGTTTAATAAAGAAATATTAGTGACTGTTCAATCTTATAAAATACCGATAATAACATTGGATAAATCGACCCCAAAAGAAGCGGTATGCCAGGTATTTGAGAATGTTAATACAGGCGGTGTTGCCCTTACAATTTTCGAACTTGTAACAGCAACTTTTGCTGCAGATGATTTTGAATTGAGAAAGGATTGGGAAAAAAGAGAAGAATTATTTGGCAAAAATTCCGTGATTGCTGATGTTACAGCTACGGATTTCTTAACCTCCATGACCCTTCTAGTAGGATATAAGCGCTGGAAGGCAGGCGGTGTCGCTTTAAGTTGCAAAAAAAAGGATGTATTAAATATATCTCTTGAAGATTATAAGAATAACGCAAAAATCTTGGAAAAAGCATTTGTTGATGCTGCTAATTTCCTTAAAGAACAGAGGATTTTTGCGGGTAGGGATTTGCCATATTCCACACAATTAATACCGTTAGCTGCAACATTTGCATTGTTGGGTGATGCAATTCATGAAAGTACTGTAAAGAATAAAATTGCAAAGTGGTACTGGTGTGGAGTATTTGGAGAGATGTATGGAGGGGCTAACGAAACTAGATATGCACTAGATGTTACGGGTCTTATGGCTTGGATTCAAGATGGAGGTTCAGAACCAGATACTGTCAATAGGGCATACTTTAACCCTACACGCTTACTTTCACTTCAGACGAGATTAAGTGCGGCATATAAAGGTGTTATGGCATTATTGCTTAAAGCCGGTTGTATGGATTTTGTTAGCGGTAGGCCAATGGATTTCACTTCATTTATTGATGAAGCTATTGATATCCATCATATATTTCCGCGCGCATATGCTGAAAAGCATTATAAACGGGAAAAGTGGAATTCTATAGTTAACAAGACCCCTCTATTTGCCCGTACCAACCGTATTTTAGGCGGACATGCTCCAAGTGTTTATCTTGGTAGGATTGAAAGAGACGATAAAGTTAATGCTGAAGATTTGAAAAAATATATTAGTAGTCACTTTATTGATATGGAGCAATTAAAAACCGATAATTTTAATGATTACTTCGCTGATAGAGCAAAAGCTCTTCTAGATTTAATAAGTGATGCTATGGGTAAAACAATTGCAAATAGAGATAGCGAAGAGACAATAGCTGCATTTGGTAAAAGTTTATAAAAAAAAACGACAAGAACCAGTTGAAGTTCCACCAAACTGCCAACAATGTCGAAGATGGCTTTAAAGAAACACTTACATATATGACAGTTCCATTTGGCATTGGAATTGCATAATAATAAACAATACAATCGAACGGCTCAGCAGAGAAAACAGAAGGCGGACAAGAGTTGTAGGCGCAAGGGAAATATATCTTTCACTTTTATACTTCATAAGTATATGTCCGATAATATTCATAAAGGAGAATTGGAAAATGAAAGATGACAAAATGAAAATTGAGCAAAGGTTGCAGAACATGAAGAATTTCTACATCAAAGCAGGTGAAATGATCGATAAGTTACCTGATGCAATTCCTGAAAAAACAAGAACATTTCTCAAGGATAGAATTCTTGGTGACAAAGACCTCAAAAAGCTGATGGAAGGCATAGACTCTCAAAGACCTCCAAGAATTTTCTTGATAGGAAGAACTGGCGTAGGTAAAAGCAGCCTAATTAATGCTTTGTGTGGTGCGTATGTAGCTAACGTAAGTGATACTAAAAGCTGTACGGAAAGAGCTCAAATTTATGAATGCAAAGATAATGATAGAGTCTTGATGGAAATTCTTGATACGAGAGGAATTGCTGAGTCTGAAAGTATAGACGACACAATTTCTGCAGAAGAGATGCTAATAAACCAAATTAATGAGTTTTCACCTGACGTAGCAATTTTGATGTTAAATTGTACTCATCGTGATGATGTGAATTCAGATGTTGAATTCCTCAAAAAGGTTTCCAAAACTTATGCGGAGATAAATAAATTGAGACTCCCTATTGTTGTAGTAGTAAATAAGTGTGATGAAATGGCCCCAACTCGATATAAGAATTCTAAAGAATATCCTGAAAACAAAGTTAAAAAAATTAACGAGGTAGTTCAATACTACAAAGGAATAATAGTGAAGAATGGTTTAAAGATAGATAATATCACTGCGGTTTCTTCATTGATAGACTGGCAGACACCAGATGGAATGGAGGTTGATGTAGAAAGCATTGAAAATCTCCCTAAGTACGATATTGATAATTTACAAATAGGTTTTGATGGCAGATATAGAATCGAGGAATTACTTGATATATTGGAAGAAGCCATCCTTGATTTTGAGGCGCAGATGGGATTAAGGATGGCTTCTCGACTAAAAGAAGTAGTAGACAGGCTTGTAAGTCATCTGAATAATATCTTTTCTGGAATAGCTGCAACGGTCGCACTGACACCAATACCGGTATCAGATATTTATATTCTACTCATAATTCAGTCAGTCTTGGTATCCTTAATAGCTTCATTAAGCGGAAGAGATATTTCGCTTGAAACTGCTAAAGAATTTATTCTTAGTATGGGTGGAATTGCGGGAGCTGGATACGTATTCAGGCTTGCAGCGCAGCAGGCGTCAAAATTTCTAAATGTAGTATGGCCGGGGTCTGGTTCGGCAGTAAGTTCTGTAATAGCTGCATCTGGAACTTCTGCAATAGGAAAAGCTGCGATTGCATATTATATAGATGATAAGACAATGGCTGAAGCAAAAAAGAAATTTGAAGAAGCAAGGAAAGAAAACGCCGAATCTTCAGCCAATTATAATGACAACTAAGTAAAAAAGCCCTGCCTACCGAAATGGTTAGCAGGGTTACTTGCTATATGAGGGCTATCCCTCAATCTTATTAATAACCAGGATCCAGTAACGGGTGTAGGAAGAAAGGGATAGGCATAATAAGTTGGCAACGGAGGTGAGGCAGTGAATTTGTTTCAGATTATACCTGCAGAGTTTTTCAAACCTTTGACAAGCAAATACAAAAATATATACATTGATTGTTTGCAAGTGATATACAGCACCTACAAGACAGAACTATCCTTTGGCGTCGATAAGGAAGTCGTCGTTACTGAGCTTGAGCATTATTTTGACAATGACTCCACTACAGAGATGGTATTTGACGAGGATGACAAGGAAGTTGTTCGAGATTCACGAGCAAAGGCCAATGCAATACTTCGTAGGTTGAAGGACAGCGGTTGGTTAGAATTTGAACTGGCCAACGATTACAAGATAAAGGTCAATCTTTTTGATTATGCAGTGACAATGATTGAGTCATTCAACAAAATTGTTACAAACGAGGAAATGGAATATCAGAGTCTTGTTTCTCAAATTCACGCAACCTTAATGAATAGCGATGGATACAGCAAGCCATACGAATACATTATTAAACGTGTTGTTGATAATACGGAAGAACTGATGGTAGGACTCAAGAAGCTCAATACAAATATAAAAAAGCAGATTGATTCGATTACAAATGAAAAATCGGCTGGCGAAATAGTAGAAGATTTCTTTTTATATCATAAAGATATTGGATCGAAATCATACCATCGTATTAAGACCAGCGATAATATTTCCCATTTTCGCTCAGATATAATTGAAAAGCTGTATAACATTTTAGATGATGAACAGGTTTTTAAACGGTCAGTGCAAGGATATATAGAAATTGAACAAGCTCCTGACATGGCAGAAGCAGAAGATTTGCTCAGAGTGAAAATACACAATATAATATCAGCTTTCAGGAATTATGATGAAATTATTTCAGATATTGACTACAAGCATTCAAAATACATTGGCAGTGCTGTTGCCAGGGCTAAATTCTTATTGACCAACACGAATAATGCTGAGGGGAAAATTTCGAAAATCTTGAGATATCTGTCAGATGAGTTCAATGATGATGAAACGATTAACCTCAACGATGAGTTAGACGATGCTATGCTGGAAATCTTTAATATTTTTCCCCAGGGATTTATAGACAGCGATTCATTGTATGCTGTGCCGATAACCAAGAAGATATCGCTGCCTGAAGTTCTCAGTGATAGTTTGGGGATATCGGAGGAAGAAAGAGCATTGCGCAAGCTCGCGATGCAGGAAAAGAGCAGAGGCAGATTTTCTCGTAAAAATATCAATGCATATGTAGGAGAACTGCTTAAGGATAACAAGGCAGTTTTGGCATCTACGTTGCCGCTGGAATCGAAAAGAGATTTGATTAAAATAATTTTCATCAGCCTATATGGACGTGATAAAAAGTCAATTTATAAAGCTGTTCCCCTGAATGAGATTATAACGATTAATGATTTCAGGTTTCGAGATTTCATTATTGAGAGGAGCGGAGAGTAGAGATGGAGGTTTTCAAAGAAAGCCAGTTACAAAAAGATAAGTTCAGATCAGCGGCCAATAAGCTGCTGAATAGCTGCTTTGTTATGAAGAAAAAGGAAGATAAAAGAAATGATTATATCTTTATACTTCAAAACAAAGAGTTGTTTGTAGAATATTTCGAACTACTTGGTTATAAAATTGAAATAAATGAAAATCAAGGGGTTGTGGCGCTGTCAAATATGAACGGAACAGGGCGATTACGGCTTAAAAAGATTGAAAGCATAATACTTTTGATTCTGAGGTTACTGTATGTAGAAAAAAGAAAAGAACTGAGCCTCATTGAAGATATTGTAGTGCTGGCGGATGAAATCCATCAAAAGTACAATATGCTTAAAATTGAAACTAAAGCTAATCTAGATAAAACAACGATGAGGGAAGCAATTCGACTTTTTAGACGCTACAATCTTGTCACGAACATTGACAGGGATGTTACAATGTCCGATGCAAGAATAAAAATCTACCCTTCTATACTATTTGCGATACCCAATGATAATCTTAATAGCATGTACGATGCCATTAATGAAAAGCTCAATCAATATGCAAAGGGAGGTGAGTCGAGCGATGATGAAGACATTAACCAGGATTAGGTTGATTAACTGGCATTATTTTGTCAATGAAACCATCAATATCAATGGCTCGGTTCTCATTAGTGGAGAAAATACTGCAGGAAAATCCACTATACTTGATGCAATCCAGTTGGTATTAACTACAAATCACAGGAAATTCAATACAGCAGCCAATGAAAAAAGCAGCCGTGACTTGAAAGGTTATGTCCGCTGTAAAACAGGTAATGAGGATAATGTGTATACTCGTAAAGGGAGCGTTATCACTTACGTTGCCCTGGAATTTTACGAAGAGAAGGCAGCAAGGCATTTCACATTAGGAGTAAAAGTTGATTCGCCGGATGAAGAAAGTAAATTGACCATCAAGTGGTTCAGGGAAGAGTGCAGACTTGAGGAACTGAGCTTTTTGACGGCAGGAAGGCCATCCACATCTGAGGAATTCCGAAAGAATGACAATAAAATTAAATTGATTGCACAGCACTCTGAAGCTAGACAGTTATTTGGAAGAAGGCTTGGAAATCTGGAAGACCGCTTTTTTGATATGATACCGAAATCATTAGCATTCAAGCCCATGGATAATGTGAAGGATTTCATAAATAGATTTATTCTCTCCGAAAAAGCCATAGAGGTTGAGATGCTGAGGCATAACATTGCATCGCTGAAAGAGCTGGAAGATCTTATGAGTGTTACCAAGGAGAAAATCAATTCTTTGAAAGAAGTACTTTCCAAGAATGAAGAGATCATTGCAAAAGAAAGAGAAATTAAGATCAATGAAATACTTATCAAGAAAGCAGAAATTGAAACTAAAAAGCTTGAGTTTGAAGAACTTGAAAAGAATAAACAACTATGCCAGCAGCTTCTTCAAAATGAGCAAAGCAAGCTGGAACTGCTGAGATCGAGCTTGCAAAATGAAAGAAACAGGCAGACAAGTTTAAGAGTTGCACTTGGTCAGAATGAGACTGCACAGTTGATCAATGAGACATTACATAGGATAGAAATTTTGAATAAGGACAAAGAGAGCGCCCAAAAAGCTCTTGATAAGCTGGCTAATATGCTAAGAAACATTTCAGAAGCATTGACGGTACTTAATCAGTTTGAAGTTTATGTTATATCTAAGGACGAGTTGATGTCGTTAGGCTCGGCGGATCAGGACACGGTATCAAAATCGGAGTATATTTACAAACTGAAAAAAGAGCTTTCAGATTTACTTGATAACTACAGCTCTGATAACGTAAGACAGAAGGATATTGTAGAAAAGGCTAATAATCATAAGATCAAGCTGGAGAAGGACATATATAATCTAAAAAACAAGAAGCTTACTTATCCTGAAAACACCATAAAGCTGATGACAGCCATTGAAAAAGAGTTTCTGAGTCAGGGAATTAAGAGCGAGCCCAGGATATTTTCCGACCTGCTTGAGATTACTGATCCGAGATGGCAGAACGCCATTGAGGGTTACCTGAATACTCAGAGGTTCTATGTTATTGTGGAGCCTCAGAACTATAAAGTAGCCCTGGATGTCTATAATAAAATAAAAAAAGAAGTCCATACAGTCGGTCTAGTAAACACAAATAAACTTAACATCAATGCAGAAGCTGATGCAACTTCACTTGCTTATGTCATAAAAAGTGATAATCGTTGGGCAAAAGCCTATGCCATTTATCTGCTCAACCGGGTCGTCCGTTGCGAAGATGTTCATAACCTCAAAGATCATAAGGTAGCGATCACGCCTGACTGTATGCTCTATCAGAATTATGCTGTAAGAAAAATTGACGAAAAGGTTTATAGCACTCCTTATATTGGAGCTTATGCCTATGAAATTCAGCTCAAGAACAAGCAGAATGAACTTGAAATTTTAAATGAAGATATTTCCTCTGCCAAGAAAAATATAAAGCAGCTTCAAATTTTCATAGAAAAACTTTCAGCATGTAATTTAAATGTTGTGGAAGAGAATATCGAAGAACCTCAGAAATTTAAGATTGCCAATGAATTAATTCAAAAGGAAAAACTTGAATTAAAAAAGGCAGAGAAAGATCCTAGCTACATTCAGATACAGATGCAGATAGAGGAATGCACAAAAAAGATAGGTGAAATTCAGGAAGAGTATGACAATGCAAACAGGAACATGGGAAGATTCAAAAATCAAACAGAGAGCAATATCAAATCAATAGATGAGATGACGGAGTTGATATCCAAATCGGAGAAAATTTTCACGGAATTATGCGATGAGAATGCCGAGGTAGCAGTGCTTGGGATGAATAAATACAACGAACAGATTAAATTGAAAGCACCTGCTACTATAGTCAGGAATTTTTCACCCATGAAAGAGGGTCTAAACAACAAAAAAAATGAATTGATCAGAGAGCTGGTTAAGTTTCAATTGAATTATTGTAGTAAAAATGAGTGCGATCTGGGTTCTGGATATGAACAGATGCAGGAATATATAGATGAATATCACAAATTGGTGTCATCGGACATCATTAAGTATGAAGATGACTTGGAAAAAGCAAAAGATAATTGTCATTTGGAGTTCAAGGAATCTTTTCTGGCCAGGCTTAAAGAGAATATTGAGAACGCGAAACTGGAATTCAAAAACCTTAATACGGCACTTAAAGATATTTACTATGGAGAGGACAGTTATAGATTCGAATTGACTTCAAACAAGAAAAAAGAAAGCATATATCAAATGATCACCTCCAAGAAAAATGAAGAGGGTTTCAATTTATGGTCGCAATCCTACGAGGAGGAGTATAAGGAAGAAATGGAGGACCTATTTGCCAAGTTGACAGCCTATGATGATAGAGGAGAGAAAGTGCTTGCAGAGTATACGGATTATCGCAGCTACCTGGATTATGATATCATTGTTGAAAAAAGAGATGGTACCATACAGCGTTTTTCGAAAATCTATGGCGAAAAGAGTGGCGGGGAAACCCAGACGCCCTATTATGTGGCGATTGCTGCATCCTTTGTTCAACTATATAAATTGGGCGATACCATAAGGATAATTATGTTTGATGAAGCATTTGATAAAATGGACGACAACAGGATCAGTGCAATGATGGACTTCTTGAACAGCCAAAATTTCCAAATCATCCTAGCCACACCACCAGCAAAGCTCGAGGTTATTGGAGAAAAGGTTGACACCATACTGATGGCCATGCGTGAGGGAACTACTAGCATTATAGAGGAGTACGATCTATGATGGACAAATATGAGAAAACTATTATTAATAAGTTACTGGATAAGTACGAAAAAAGTAAGAGTTTCACTGGGGACAACAAGGTCAAGCAAAAGTTTACCGTCAAAGTCGCCTCTTTGTTTCCTCAATATATGGATCATGCCAACTTTGAATTGTTTCAGGCAGTTAATGAAGCTGTACAGGCGCTAGTTAGGAAAAACCTGATATTAGCAAAAATCAGTAAAGCAAATGTTTGCGGTGAACTTTCACTGAATTTGGATGAAGTCAATCAAGCTTATCAGTACATTGGAAGAATACAGAAAAAGGACATCAATAATGCAGTCTTGACGCTTCTTGCTAAGTATAAGGATAAGAATGATATTCTCAATCGATTTTGTGAAGCACAGATTGAAAGAATCAGAGCAAATAGAGCAATACAATTTTTCAATGAGGATCTATGTGAATTTGAGAATATTCTTTTTGCAGTTGACAGTTTGTTCAAGATTGAATCGGAAATTTTTACCAGAGATTTTTCTGTCAAAGTATTCAAGGATTCCAAGTTGTTCGACCGCATCGCTCCCAAGGTTGTTAATTTGCTATATGAATATGGGGATTTTCCAGAAAAGGATCGGGTTTTGGAAAGTTTGAACGTTGTAAAGAATCCCACTTATGTTAACTTTAAAGGTGCAGGCGCCATTGTCGTATCGGGACAACGAATTGATCTTAGTCTAATGAAAGGGGATATTGCTATTTCGTCTGCCTTGCTTGAAGAAATAGAAATGATTGAAATAAAAGGGCATTCGGTTATGACAATTGAAAATCTAACAAGCTTTCATATGGCTGAAAGCAAAGATGTATTTTCGATTTATTTGGGTGGATTTCATAATCGCATTAGACGAGAATTCATTAAAAAAATATATGATCAGAATCCCGGGAAAAAATTCTATCATTTCGGAGACATTGATGCAGGAGGATTTTATATATTTGAGCATTTGAAGCGGCAGACAGGTGTAGAGTTTCAACCATACAAAATGGATGTTGAAACATTAAAAGAACATCAAAACTATTTGAAAAATCTTACTGACAATGATCGGGATAGACTGAAAAGACTTAAAGACGGCCAATTTAGAGACGTAATTGATTATATGCTTGAAAATAACTGTAAATTAGAGCAAGAAGCCGTAAATATTTAAAAAAATACATTAATTCAATTCAATTACAAATATTTTCAAATCATGAAAGGTGTGACTAGCTATGATAGATAAAAAAGAGTTTCAAAAACAGATATTTGAAACACACGGAATACTAGAAAAAGCAGATGAATACTGCGCATATAAAGTACCATTAGCCTGGGTACGCCAGAATGCATTTAAGGGTAGTGAGACTAGTGCTCTCTTAAGAAAAAAGATTCAAGAAATAACATGGGAAAAAGCAGATGAATATAAAAGCACAAATAATAAAAAGATTACTGACAATAACTTTATCGAACGATTCTGTCACATACCCTGTGACACTTATAAGAAAGCTATCAGTGGCGATTATACGTTGACTCGCAACTTTTTGGCCAAATTCACAGTAGGTCTTAAGCTCGAAATTGAACAGGCAAACGAACTCTTCAGGATGCATTCTGGAGAACTCAATCTTACAAATGATTTTGATTACATTGTATATCATGCGCTTAAAACGAAGGACGATATAGACTTTTTCATTGATGAGGTATACAAGTACACGGGAATAACGCTGGACAGGGACATGGCATAAAAATAGGGGATAGCTTATCCCTCGAAACAGGGAGGTCATAGACGTATAATTTAATCATCAAACATATGAAAGGAGCTTGATGTCATGAAAACTTTCACTTGGAACAATTTTGACGAAGAGTTCATAAGCGGCGTAGTCTATAGTGAAAACACACCCAAAGAACTTAGGCTTTCTAGAAAAATCGATGACAAGGATTTGCTTATTCCGACAATGGAGCTTATAGCACCTTACCCTACCAAAGAGTTCGTTGTAAGGTACCGCAGCGAGATAGAAAACAAGCTCTTAAGAAAGGAACCGGAATTCATAGCTAAAATATACAAGCAGCAGTCAATGTCGAGAGCAACAAATCACATAGGCATGCTTTCTGAATTGTCAGCAAAGCCAATGGGGACAACTCTTATAGGCGCATATATTTCATTTATGTGCAGCATAGGCAGCGGAGAGTATTCATATGAGGAACGGTCGCAATATGCGCAGCCAGTTACGGTAAACCTCGCAAAAAGTATAGCACACGAAGTGCCACTATATGATTTTCAAGAGGAGGCAGTTGATAAGCTTGTAGATTTCTTTCTGGGAAAAGACAATCAAAGCGGAATGCTTGTAATGCCAACGGGAAGCGGAAAAACAAGGACAGCCACAGTTTTTCTATTACAACACATGATAAGCAAAGGCTACCAGGTCATATGGCTTGCTCACCGCCATATGCTCATTGACCAGACTGCAGATGCCTTTTACAACTTTTCGCCGGTGATAAAGACAAAGAATGAGGATATCAAAACCTTCAAAATGGTGTGTGTATCGGGAGAGCATTCATCCATGAAGGCCACAGAAAAAGATGACAATGCCATGATAATAAGCATACAGTCCGGCTGCAGAAGCCTGGATTACCTAAAAAAGGTGCTCGGCAAGAAGGTGGTAATAGTAGTCGACGAGGGTCACCATACAGTAGCAATGTCATACAGGAAAACAATAGACTATATTAGAAAGCTAAGAAAGGATGCAAAGCTTCTAGGTTTGACTGCAACGCCGATTAGAACTAACGAGGATGAAAGCAAATATCTATTGAAACTGTTTGACAACAACATAGTATACGACATACCAATGGCAGATCTTATAAAAAAAGAGGTTCTTGCAGAACCAGTTTTCGAGAGAATAGAAACAGATACCAACTTTGAATCAGTAATAAGCATTGACGAAGAAAAGCTTATAAGAAAATTCGGTGAAATTCCACCTACTCTGGCTAACAAAATAGCCCATTCGTCAAAGAGAAATAAAATTATAGTGGACACCTATATGCAAAATAAAGATCGCTATGGCAAAACGCTTATATTCGCTCTCAATGCTTTCCACTGCTTCACTCTATGCGAGGATTTGAAAAACAAGGGAATAAGATGTGATTACATTTATTCGGGAAACAATGACAATGAATCTAAAATCAGACGATTCAAGGAAAACGAGCTGGACGTTCTTGTGAATATCAACATACTGACTGAAGGCAGTGATGTTCCGGACATACAGACAGTGTTCCTTACACGCCCTACTCAGAGCGAGGGTCTTCTGATGCAGATGATAGGAAGAGGAATGAGAGGCAAGCTTGCAGGTGGCACCGAAAAGGCTATTATAGTAGACTTTTGCGATAAATGGGACACCTTCAACAAATGGCTGAATCCAGAATGGCTGATAGTGACTGAACCGCCTCAGCCGCCAAAGGATGGAAGTAAATACAAACCAGGCAAAAAGACAATAATACCTTGGTGGGTAATAAGGGAGATATACAAAGCCATATCATTCAAGGGAGAACAGTTTATAACGAGGACGCTGGCTCTTCCGGCAGGCTGGTATCCCTTGATGGACGAGGATGGCGAAGAGTACAACATGATGGTGTACGAGGAACAGATTTCAGGTATGGAGAGAATAATCTCCGATTGGGAAATGCTGTCAGCCGATGCGAATTTAACTTATGACGATGTATTGAAAAAATATTTTGGGGGTTTTCAGATGCCTCCGACAAAAAAAGATATGGAAATTTTCATTAAAAATCTTAATGGAAATGGCGGAACTATACAGATGTTTAGCTTTGAAAAACGAGGCAGCATAGATCCGGTGTTGCTTGCGGCGAAGTTTCGTGAGGAAAACGTCGGCTTAGCGGATATGGAGAGCATGATTAGGCATATATATGATGAGAACGGGGACATAATAGACGATATTTTCGGCGAATACGGAAGCTACTATGAAAGAATAATCGACTGTATCAAGTATCACGACGGGATAATACCTATAAGCACGGAAGTAGAAGAAATGCCTGTTGAACTCATACCGTTCAGACTTGAACCCATCTACAATCTTCAGGAGCTTTCGAAAGAGGTCATAGACGAAATGTTTGGTGGAGAGTATCTGGGAATCAGCTCCATTGAATGGACGGACAAGCCTTATAAGAGCTACTACGGCAAGTATTTCAGAGGCGGAACAATAAAAATCAACCGTATTCTCGACTCTCCCGATGTGAAGAGAGAAACGGTCAAGTTTGTAATTTACCACGAGTTGCTGCACAGGGACTACTGGCGGCACGACAAGGAGTTTTACGCAAGGGAACATAAATATCCTGATTATACGGAACATAACAGATTTCTTGACTATGGTATCGGAAACTACAAATTCGACTTTTAGGAGGATGCCTTATGAAGACTGTATTTTGCAACATAGCGTGGATGAAGAACTATGTGGGAGTTACAGAAGATGACAAGCCAAAAAATGGTGGCTCATATATTAAAGAAAACGATTATGGATGCGAGTGCTATAATTTTCGTGATTACAATGGCAAGTGTTATGGGTTTGTAATGATAAACGGTCAATACAAGGCACTCGAAAAGTATTTCGATGTGAGCAAGGATGAGGCCTTTGTCAAAGATGTACTTGTCGTGTGGGTTGCAACTAATGAAAACAAGGAAACAAGGGTTGTGGGATGGTACAAGAATGCGACCCTTTACAGGGAGGAGCAGTATAAGAACTCATATATTAATCCGAGTGATGAGCACAACAGATACTACCATATAGAAGCTTTGGCTAAAGATTGTTTTTTGATTCCTGAAGAGCTAAGAATATTCCCAATACTCAGGGCCTCGCAGGCTGGAGTAGGAATGGGGATGGGCCAATCGAACATATGGTATGCTCAGTCTGATTTTGCTAAAACAATATTAATACCTAAGGTGCATGAATACATTGAAAATTATGCTGGTGAGTTTGCAAACCAGGTTATTACAGATGAAATGCTGAATGAAGCTATAACAGACAGCATTATTGCGGGTGATTACGAGAAGCTGTATGAAGAGGGATACAGCCGTATTCAAGGGGAGGATTACCTAAATGCACTGAAGTATTTGAATGCTGCTAGACGAATAGAGGAAACTCCTGAAATTGTATTTTGCGTAGCGGATGCATTGTTTTCTATGAACTGCTTTGACAAAGCAATAACATTATATGAAAGGGTCATAGATCTTGATGGAGAGACGGAAGACACAATCTGGAGACTTCTTGGAGCATACGACTATACTGGTAACAAGGAAAGAACCATAGAGTATTTTGAAAAACTGGTACTTTATCTGAAAGAAAACGACACGAAGAGAGGGAAGGACAATCTATACTGGGCATATGAAGTGATGGCACAAATTTATTTGGATTTAAAGGATAAAAAAAATGCCCTAGATACTATTGAAAAAATATTCGAATCTTTTGACGATGAAGAAAAGATAAAGGCCGCAGAGGATATGAAAAAAACAATAAAAATAATTGCCAGGCAATGGTAAGACACTCTCCTAATATATAAATTTGATGCGGAGGCATTCTGTGGGCATATTTAATTGAACAATATTAAAATTGCTTTGCAGAATGCCTTTTCGTCAAGAAATTTCACTATTTAAAGATATGAGAGTATAAATGCGGGATACTTCTAAAAAATGTTTGAAAGGGATGACGGACATGAGAGTATTGTTTTGTAATATAACATTGATGAAGTATTACAAGGGAAACTATCCAGGAATAGACGAGCCAGTAAACGGCGGGGATTATGTGAAAAAAACACATGACGCAGCTGAAAAATTCAATTTTCTACCAATAGAATTTGGTGATGCTAGGCTGTGTGTTGGACATGTTGAAACAAAAAGTACAAACGGTGTTGACTCTAACCAACTTCATGTCGAAAAAATTGAAGGTGGTCTAAAAGAATATGATGTAATAGATAATGTACTCGTGATTTGGTGTGCAAGGCAAGATACAGATAATAGAACGGTTGTTGTAGGTTGGTATAGGAATGCTGACGTTTTTCGTTATTATCAGGAAAATGAAGATATTTTTTTTGAAGACGAATTAGGAACATACATTTCATATTACAATATTGTGGCAGATGCTGATGATTGTGTACTTTTGCCGGTGAATGATAGAAACAAATTTAAATGGAATGTGCCTAGAAAGGGCCCTAAAGGGGCTGCTTTTGGATTTGGAAGTGCCAATGTTTGGTTTGGGCGTGAAGAACTTGCACAAGGCTTCATTAATAAGTTGGTGCAAATAATAGATGAGTATGACGGGGAAAATTGGCTATGTAAAGAAGTGGAATAAACCTGCGGTTCATATCTTGGTTATAGAATTCAAAGACAGGGGATGACAAGTGGATAGCACTTTGCGACAAGTATTCTAACGTTAGAGCAATCGAATCGAATTATCAGCGCATTGGAGAAGGTTTGTGGGAGAGGTTTAATGCAGGATATGAGGAGCAAAGATGGTACTACAAGTCACTGTGCAAGGCTTTAGAAGAGTTAAACGAAGAGAGGATATATCAAGATTTTAGTGAAGCTGTGGATAGGATTTTTGTTAAATAGGTCGGATGAGTCGGTTCTTTATATGTAATAATTAGTTAGTTTAGACAATATCTATAAGTATAGTTTTTTAGTTGTGAAGCATTCTGAATACACGTATAGGAGATTAACATCGTATTCAGAATGCTTTTTCTTTGCAATAAACTGCGAAAGTCATATAATTGCCGGGTATCTAATATATATTACAGTGAAAAAGTGTGCTGGAGGTGATGGCATGACAAATCTTTTCTGGAAAACGAGTAGCGGCACCAAGAGCCTGCTGCCAATCCCGTTTAAAACTGAAGCGGAATTTGAAGAGATGATTTATAAGACACCTGAAATTCTGGATGACATATTCCTATTAAAGAGGCAGGTTAAAGGGGGCTATAAGAGCGGCATACCTGATATTGTGGGAATAGACAATGATGGAAACATTTGCATAGTCGAGATGAAGAATGTGACTGTTGATGCATCTATAGTTCCTCAGGTGCTACAGTATGCTATATGGGCTGAAACAAATCCTGACTCAATTAAGTCATTGTGGCTTGAATGCGATCAGAAACCGGATGAACTCTCGATAAGCTGGGACGGTCCCGAGGTTCGAATAATTGTAATAGCGCCAAGCATACTAAGATCTGTTCTTGATGTAGTGAACAAGATTAACTATCAGGTGGATCTGATTGAGGTAAAGCGATGGATTGAGGGAGACGAGCAGCTGTTTCTTGTCAATAAGCTGGAACAGGAAAACCCGATGAAGGTTAAGCCAGTCACTGGGTTGGAGATTTACGACGAAAAATTCTATGAAAGGCAATACAGTAAGGAAAGCGCCGAGGAGTTCATGAGATATATTAAGGAAATTGAAGCCATTATTAAGGATAAAGGCTGGCTATTGGATACAAAGCTTAACAAACACTACTGTGGGTTTAAGGCGGGATTTTTCAATGTTTTCGGTATAAAGTGGATGGGAAGCAAAACACTTGCTTTTTTCTTCAAGGTCGGGAAAAAAGCGGCAGAAAGCATGCCCTTTGAAATGGCTAGATATGAAAACCAATGGAAGCAGGCTTTATACTATATTGAACCAGGGAAAACCAAGGCTGAAGACTTTTTGCCATTATTTGAAGCCGCATATAAGAAATTCAGTGGGTATGTTGTGAAATAAGATTTGGATGTAATTTTAATTGGGGGGATGACAATTATGATACAAAAGGCCATAAGATTTGCGATTCGGGCACATGCAGGACAATGTCGCAAGGGCACGACACTTCCATATATCGAACACCCAATGCATGTTGGAGTGTTGCTGGCGCAAGCTGGGGTGAGAGACTCCGTAGTGATTGCCGGACTCTTGCATGATACACTGGAGGATACCGAGTATACTGAAGAGGACATATCCAGCAGGTTTGGCGAAGAAGTGCTTGAACTTGTCAAGGCCGCCTCAGAGCCGGAGCGGGATCTCCCGTGGAGGGAGAGAAAGCTTCACACAATAGATTTTCTAGGCGCAGCGCCTAGAGATGTCAAGTTGATAGCCCTTTGTGACAAGTATTCCAACATTGTGGCAATCGAATCGGATTATAAACACATGGGAGAAGGTTTGTGGGAGAGGTTCAATGCGGGATACAAGGAGCAAAGATGGTACTATAAGTCGCTGTGCAAGGCCTTGGAAGAGCTTGATGAAGAAAAGATATATCAGGAGTTTTCTGAAGCTGTAGAGAGGGTTTTTGGTGAATGAAGCAAATAGGAACTAATGATATAATTGAAGAAAGTGTTTTGAAACAATATGAGCCACGCAACAAGTTTACAAGCTATTGTTTAATAGGAACGCTGAAGCAACGTAGCGCTTGTTATTTGAGAAGCACAATTTCATATCAACGGAGGTGTGAGTAATGCAGATTGCTTTGACCAAAAAACTTGCGGATGCCATGGAGCTAAAGCTTCCAGCCAATGACGAAACCATCAATCCTCTGTTTACCTGGACGGCAAATTGGACAAAGGTATGGGACAATCGTAGAGCGGAGGATATGCTTGTCTTGGTGAATAACGCCACACGCTTTACAGTGGCAATTTATCAAGTCAAACAGAAGGATCTTAAAAATGTCGCCGAAAAGATTAGGGCTGCTATTGTTAACACGCTTCTCTCAATGAATCTTAATCCAGAGCTTGTCAACGAATATATGCGTTTGTCGGGTGAAGTGGAGTTCGTGCGAAATAGCAGCAGGCAGATGGCGTCATGGGTCACAAAAGCAGGGTTAGAATGTGCTTTTCATGTTGGAAGAGAATACAATGGGATTGAGAAAATGTACTGTGATAAGGTTGGATTTCCAGCAAATTACTTGCTTGTTAATTATTCTGGCGGCAATAGTGAAGGATACTATCCTTATCGAGCAATGATTGATAAGCTTTCAGAATTGACAGGTATGCAGGTTTACAAATACAGAGCTTTTGAGTTGCTGGTCACACTTGATTTGGAAGTATACAAGGCATCGCGGAGGCTTATTGTACCTGCGGATTTGGAATTTTCTCGACTGCACAAGATATTGCAGTCTGTGTTTGGATGGAGAAATTACCACCTTTATGATTTTGCCGTCTTTGATGAAAATACCGAGAAATCAATTGCCAGAATTGTTCCTTTTGAAGAAGATCTAGAGTACGACAAAGACGCAGTTTTAATGGAGGGACATACTCTGTCAGAGTTTTTTCCAAAGCATAAGCAGATGTTTTATACCTATGACATGGGAGATAATTGGGAGCACGAAATTCAGTTAGTTCGAGTGATTGAGGAACACGATCAGGAATCGCCCTACTTGCTGGAAGCAAGTGGACAAACACCGCCGGAAGATGTAGGTGGCGTTGGAGGATTTGTAAGTTTCCGTGAGATTATGTTGAATCCCGGACATCCGGAATATGAGGAAATGAGAGAATGGGCGAAGTTTTGGACCCCAGAGCTTAGAGAGTGGCAAAGCCGTCCAAGAGTTGTTCATATATAACAAGAACCAGTCACTGAGTTTACAAGTTATGTCTTCTTTGCCAGCTGCGCCACATAACAATTGGAGCCAGTCACCAAGGCAACAAGTTATTTTGAATTAGTCTTTCGGGGTTGATTCCTTTTTTTGCCAGAAAATTATTTTTTAAATGTACTTTTAAAGAATAGCTGTGCGGACAAAAAAAGAGAGCCTTTGACGAAGAAGGTCCATATAACTAGTCCAATTTTTACCGCAATTGGATACATACGATGGTGTCCAGCTATTAATATAGATCTCATTAAGTAGCTCTTCGAGGTCGGAAGAATACAAAAAAGAAGCCTCTGAAGAGCCGAGTTGACCTAATAGCATATCGTACGACTGTTTGTCCAATTTTCTAACTTCTCCGGAATAGTCGTAGTTTATCCTATCGCTGTAAAAATTGTAAAATGGCTCCTCTGTCCGAACCCAAGAGTGAGGGGTGTTGTCGCTGATAATTTCGCAGAGCATCCTGGATGCCAGCTGTGACACCTCCGTTTGCGTTGGTTTTTCGTTCGCCACATTGTATCACCTCGCTTTCAGAAGACAAGAATTTTTTCCAGCAAATCGTAAACTCTATTTTCATCCATAGCTGCACCTCCACAAATACATTATATCACTACGGTAGCATTCTAGTTTATCTTCTCGCTGTAGTGGCAGCAATAGCCGCCAATTTTGCTTATCCTTTCAAGCAAAGCGTCGAGCTTGCGCTCCCTGACCTCGTCGTCGATGAAGGTGAATAAGACGTCGAGGCTCAGCCAGGACTTGCGCTCGTACGTGTCATTCATAATCCGCCTGCTGAGAAGGTCTATGAAATGATGGACAATCTCATAAGTTTCATAAATGAATACTCGAATATGAATCCTATAGTAAAAGCATGCATAATACACTACGCCTTCGTATACATCCATCCTTTCAATGATGGAAACGGCCGTACCACACGGGCGATTATGAACATGTTCCTGATAAAGAGCGGCTATGAATTCTACAAGTATTTTCCGATTTCAAAAATACTTGTAGATAGGAGAAAGCAGTATTACAAGGTTATAAAAGATTGTGAGGACTCAGAAGGTGACATCACATATTTCATAGATTTTTATACAAAGCTACTAGTGGACACTATAGATGAAATCAAGAAAAATTACCTGGTACAGTTCAGTAATAAACTCATATTCGATGCGCTAGAAGTAAAGCCGAATATAATAATAAACAAGAGACAGGAAAAAACGCTCAAGCAAATGATAAAAAGCACAAGAAGCAGGACCTCTAAGAGTTATATCGATATAAGCGAGTATTCAAAAAAACATTCCGTTGTCCAGGAAACAGCAAGAAAAGATTTGAATGGCATGGTTGACTACGGAATTTTAAAAAAGAAAAAAATCGGCAAAAAGTATGTATACATGCTGGAAGACATTAGTCAAATACTGGTGAATGTTGAAGATTTCTAGCGATGCAAGTGTCAATGGCTAAAGCAGACACCAAGTTAACAAATTATTCCAGAACCGGTCTTTCGGGGCTGATTCTTTTTTTGCCAGGAGCATGTCTCGCCGCCCGTAGTGGGTATCATAATACCATATGATTAATGTTCATGAACCTGGGAGATTTGGAGGCTTGGAATGTGGATTTCTTTTATAATAGCGATATCGTTTATAATGATGGGCATAGCCATACGTGTTTTCAAATGGTATTTTCTCATCTCAGGCTACAACACCATGTCAAGGGAAAAAAAGGACAAGGTGGACATTGAAGGCCTGGCTAGATTCATGGGGACGTACCTGTATGCCAACGGCGCCGCTTTTCTGGCGGCGGGAATTCTCCAGGCTATTGGAATTAAGGCAGGCGTGACGGCGGCGTGGGTGTTTTTTTGCGTTTCAACGATTTTCTTTTGGTTAGGGCGCAAAAATTTGACGGCAACATATACGACGAAAACGGCAACCTGCGCAAGGGTGCTTGGAAGCAGCTGGCTATAGTAGTTGGAATTGTGGCGGCAATTCTTATTGGAGTCGCCGTTTTGATGTTTTACTCTTCCCAGCCTACGAAGGTTTCAATTTTAGAAGAGGGCCTTCAGATACATGGCATGTACGGGGAGACGTATGTGTGGGAGACTATTCAGGAGGCCAGGCTGATGGAGACCCTGCCAAGAATAGAGTGGAGAAGCAACGGATCTCAAATTGGGTCTCATCTGAAGGGCAATTTTAGGGCCGCAGACATTGGCGCAGTAAAGCTGTTTGTCAACGCAGATAGGCCGCCTTTTGTATATCTGCGCGCTGATAACAAAATCGTAATATTCAATCTCGCGGATGAAGAGGAGACGGAGCATGCATATTTAGAAATTCTAAGCAGGATCGAATAAGAATAGTCTTGAAAAGGTAAAAAAGGCGTAAAAGCAGGAGGCGGCAATCTCGGCGCTGCCGCCTTTGCATTAGCAGGTTTTGCCGGAAAATTATCCCCTAAAAACACATTTATAGAATAGTTCTAGACGCAAAAAAAAGAGAAGCCGGTATGCTTCTCCTATTTAACAATTTTCAGATAGTCCTTGATTTCGAACACGTCTTCATCCGTCTTGTTAAGTCTGTGTTTTATATATTTGACCTCTTTTTCGACGCGTGCAATGCTCTCTTTTATATCCGTATGCTGCTCAGCATTTCTCGCCTCGAGTCCGTCAATCGTATCTACAAGCTCGGACTTGAGTGTGGCAAGTTTAGCATCCATGCTTTTTTCGAAATCCGTGAACATGATGCCTATTGCTTGCAGCAATTCTTTATTGTCCATGCCTATCACTCCGTTTTTAGTGTTAATTTGTATGTCCATTATATCACTGCTATGATTTTTAGTCTATCTTCTCGCTATAATGGCATTCTGAATAAAATGACAATAGCCAGTCACCAAGTTTACAAGTTATTCGATAAAGCAACAATTGTGCTGACGATTACCGTTAGTCCCAATCATCAGCCAGAAGAAATTCATAGATGTTCCGGTGCTTTATGCCGTCCCTGCTCATAACCTAGTCTGAATGGAAGGACATTCGAAGCAACGAGCTTTATTCGAGGGGCGACAAGTCCAAAAGCGGCAATCTGAACACGCGGATAGTTTATGAAAACGGCAAACGTTCCTCTATGGAGAAACTGAGAAGTATTCACTGATTTTTCTGGTTGGGGTATGGTCGGGGCATTACTGAGTAAAAACCGCAAAAAAGCCACGCTCTCATTTTTAAGAACATGGCTTTTTCAAAGGTTAGAGTGGTACTCCATCCGCGGTTCGAACGCGGGACATTTCGATTAAGAGTCGAACGCTCTGGCCAGCTGAGCTAATGGAGCATGTGTTGTAAACTTTGCTTTGTCTTGCTGACAAAACTTATTATACTCTTTTCACCAAAGATTGCAATAAGCATAAGTGATTTCAATGACCTTATGGTTTTCAATAGAAAGCATCGATATAAAACACACGAACGACAATAGCCAGTCACCAAGCTAACAAGTTATTCTAGAATCAGTCTTTCGGGGCTGATTTTTTTTATAAGAGCTTGCCTCGCCGTTCACGGAGGTGGCCGGGGTGGCATAGAGTAAAAGATACGGGTTAGATGATAACCCTATTGTAATCAATTTCTTAAGATTGGAATTCAACGAAACAGAGCAGTTCATAGTGGGTATCATAATAACATGTGATAATGAAATTGAAATGGAACTTGCTCGACGCCGGAGGAAACGCGGTGAATATGTATGAGGTTTTATGAAGCTTAACCAAACTGAACAACGACATATATTTCAACTACCGCCTTGATTTCAGGGCGGTTTTTTTATTTGGACAACAATATTAACTAAAAAAATAGATTCGCCGGAATGGATAAATATTATTGATTTAACAATATTTGTTTTTTATGTTAATATACATCTGGACCTAGGTTTTAGAGAAATTATATCGTGCGAAAAACTTTGATGTTATTGCATATTGCAGTAAATGACTTTGATTTGGCCGTGAAAAGAGGTGAATATGTTGAAGTATGATTTTGACAAGGTTATAGAAAGAAGGGGTACGGGGTCGACCAAATGGGACAAGTGCCCGGAGGGGTGCCTGCCCATGTGGATAGCCGACATGGATTTTGAGCCAGCGCCGCAGATAAGGGAAGCTGTTGTAAAAGCGGCCCAGGAGCAAGTATATGGCTATACCGAAAGAAGCGACTCATATACCCAGGCGGTAAAGCGCTGGATGGAGAGCAGGCATAGCTGGAAGATCGAAAGCGAATGGATGTGCATAAGTCCGGGAATAATTCCTGCTCTCAACATGATAGTTAAGGAATTTGCTAATCCGGGAGATAAGATAGTAGTGCAGCAGCCCGTTTACTATCCCTTTTTCAATGCAATAAAGAACAACGGCTGTGAGATAGTAAATAATCCTCTTGTATATGAGGAAGGCTCATACGGGATGGATTTTGAAGACCTGGAAAGGAAGCTTGCTGACAGCAGGGTAAGGATATTGATTATCAGCAATCCCCACAATCCTGTTGGCAGAGTCTGGACCAAGGACGAGCTGGAAAGACTCGGTGAGCTTTGTTTGAGGAACGGCGTTCTGGTAGTGTCTGACGAGATACATGCGGATATCACGTACAAAGGATTCAAGCACACTCCCTTTGCATCGATTTATAGTTGCTTTGCCGAAAATTCGATAACCTGCACATCGCCGAGCAAGTCCTTCAACATCGCAGGCATACAGGTTTCCAACATCATAATACCAAATGAAAAGCTAAGAGCGAGATACCAGATAGCACTCGAAAATACCGGGATATCGCGGATAAACATTTTTGGACTTGCCGCCTGCGAAGCCGCATATGCCTGTGCCGGAGATTGGCTTGACAAGCTCCTGGAATATCTGGAAGGAAACATAGAATACGTTGAAGGAGCCCTTAGGGAAAGCATGCCTGGAATAGAGCTTGTAAGGCCCCAGGGCACATATCTGGCTTGGCTGGACTTCAGGCGGCTCGGACTCGATGACGAAAGGCTTGAAAAGCTGCTCAGGGAAAAAGCTGGGCTAATGCTCAACCAGGGAACAATGTTTGGCAAGGATGGATCGGGCTTTGCAAGAATGAACATTGCCTGCCCAAGAAGCATTGTAGAAGAAGCCGTAGAAAGACTAAAAAAAGCTTTGGCTTAAACCGCTCAGCATGTCTTAATTATTTTTTAATTTACAAATAAATTTTAGGAGGAGTTAATTATGAAATTCAAAAAAGTACTGGGATTATTGTTATGTGGTATGGTTATGTTAGGTGCTACAGCCTGTAGTTCGGGAGCGGAATCTGCAGAGGTTAAAGACGGGAAGGCGAAGGTGGTTGTTGGAACTTCAGCATCTTACAGACCTTGGGCTTTCCAGGAAAATGATGAAGTTAAGGGATTTGAGATGGATGTCTGGAAAGAAATTGCTGAAAGAAACAACTATGAACTGGAGTTTAAGCTTGGTCAGTTTAGCGGGTTGGTAGGAATGCTGGATGCCGGAGAAATCGATACTGTTGCGCACCAAATGTCGATAACGGATGAAAGAAAAGAAAAGTACAATTTCTCAGAGCCGTATGCATATAGTTTTTATGATCTTTTCGTTGCAGAAGACAGCGCATACAAAACAAAGGAAGATTTAAAAGGGAAAAAAGTGGGTTGCTGGCTAGGGGGAAATGGAGAAGCAACACTTAGAAAGATAAATGAAGAAAATAATCTGGGTTTTGAAGTTGTAACATTCGATGGAGCTTCTATAGAAGATGAGCTATCTATAGGAAGACTTGACGCTTTATGGCAAGGGGAAATAAAAACTAAAACTACAATAGCAGACAATAACCTGAGCATAAGACAATTAAATGAGAAGTTGGTATACGAAGTCAATGCCTATCCGTTTAGAAAAGACGATGCTGGAAAAAAACTTCAAGCAGAGGTGTCTGAAGCGATAAAGGAAATGAGAGAAGACGGCACTCTAAGTGAACTATCTGTTAAGTGGTTCGGTGTAGACACTACTGAGCAGCAAAAATAGGTGATTAATTTGAATTTTGATTTTGAATTCATGGTGAATCTAGTACCTATAATGTTAAAGTACGCAACAGTTACTATAAGGCTGTCTGCAATGGCAATAGCTCTTGGATTTATAATGGCCTCTGTGATAGCCTTAGTGGTTTATGGGAAGGTGCCAGTTCTATGTAATTTTTTTAAATTGTACATATCTTTTTTCAGGGGTACACCTTTGATGGCACAGCTTTTTTGTTTCTATTTCGGGATACTTCCTGTTTTTAAAGATCTGGTTCTGAAAGTATCTTCTTTTCAAGCCGCATTGCTTGTCTTAAGTCTGGCCAGTTCTGCATATATGGCGGAGTCTCTAAGAGCCGCAATATCTTCGGTGCACAGAGGCCAAATGGAAGCCGCCAAGTCTATAGGAATGACGTATATGCAGGCTATGATACGAATAATATTGCCTCAAGCTATCAGAGTAGCTATACCAACTCTATTTAGCAGTTTCATAAATATAGTTAAAGACACGTCTCTTGTTTTTGCTATAGGAGTTAAGGAAATGATGGCTACAGCCCAGCTAGAAGGTTCATCAGGCTACAGGTATTTAGAAGCATATATATGCGTGCTGCTTATATACTGGGGAATGACATCAGTACTTGGATTTGCTCAAAAGCATATAGAAAATAAACTTGCTAAGTCAGTAGGTGAGACCATTTGATAGAACTAAAAGGCATACACAAGAGTTTTGGAGGCTTGGATGTAATAAAAGGAATCGACCTAAGCATTGAAAAAGGCCAGGTTGTTTCGTTGATAGGACCATCTGGGACAGGTAAATCCACGCTTTTGAGATGCATAAATTGCCTGGAAAGGGCTGATAAGGGAAACCTCCAATTAGAGGAGAGAAGTTTCGATTTGGATAATATCTCCAAAAAAGATGAACTCTGGCTTAGAAGGAACACAGCTATGGTTTTTCAAAGCTTCAACCTCTTTAACAATAAGATAGTCCTTGAGAATATTACGGAGGGTTTGACGGTTGTAAAGAAAATGAGCAAAAGACAGGCTGAGGAAAAAGCCCTTGAAATACTTAAACAGGTAGGGCTGTTAGACAAGAAAGACGAACACCCGTCGAATCTTTCGGGAGGACAACAACAAAGAGTTGCGATAGGCAGAGCTTTAGCCCTGGAGCCTAAAATAATTCTATTCGATGAACCTACATCTGCCCTAGATCCAGAGCTTGTGAACGAAGTCCTTATGCTTATACGGGACTTGGCAAAGCAAAAGAGAACTATGCTGATAGTTACGCACGAAATTGGATTTGCAAGAAGTGTTTCAGATAAAGTGTGCTTCATGGATGATGGAATAATTCTGGAACAAGGGAGCCCTCAGGAAGTTATAGACAACCCTAAAAATGACCGGACAAAGAGGTTTTTGAATGTATTACAAAATAGATAAGTCAGGCACCAAGTTTACAAGTTATTCTAGAATCAGTCTTCCGGGAATGAAAAAGGCCTCACTTAACAATGAGGCCTTTTTTAAAAATCTTAATTTCAAGACATTATCTCCAAGTTCTTCTGATATCCTTGATGACGATTACCGTTAGTCCCAATCATCAGCCAGAAGAAATTCACGGATGTTCCGGTGCTTTATGCCGTCCCTGCTCATATCAAACTCATCATAGGACACAACATACTTGGGAAAGTTATCCCTAATATTGTTGTAGGCCCCAAATTCACGTTGGATGGTCTCCTCGGAAGCAAGCAGGTAGGCAACCTGAACATAGAGCCTTTGTTTTTGTTTCTCGGCGATAAAGTCGATCTCCTTTTCTCCTGATTTTCCAACTGTTACTTTATATCCGCGTCGCAGAAGTTCCAAAAATACGATGTTTTCAAAAATAAGATTGATATCCTTCATGTTGCCGCCGAAAACAGCCTCTCTGATTCCGTGATCGGCTATATAGTATTTTTCGTTGACGGTGAGAATTTTCTTCCCCTGCAAGTCCTGCCTGCGGACCCGATAAAACAGAAAGGCGTCCTCGCAAGCTTTGATATAGTTTAAAATTGTTTCCGGAGCCACGGTGCGCCCCTCACTTTTGAGATACTTTGAAATGGCCGTAGCCGAGAAGGTCGTCCCCACATTGGCCGTAATATAAGCGATAATACGCTCCAGTAGGTCAACATCCCGAATGTTGTTGCGTTTTACAACATCCTTAAGGACTACAGAGTTATATAGATCCTGTAAATATTGGTGGCCGGGCTCTTCGGCATAGCGTAGGTTGCTCAAATATGGCATTCCGCCGTCTGTCAGATAGCGGGTGAACATCTCCCTTTGATCGGCATCCGGAAAAACCGTTTGATATAGTTCAGAGAACTCATCAAAGGAAAAGGGGTAAATTATAAACTCCACATATCTCCCTGCAAGGTATGTGGCCAGCTCGCCGGAAAGCAGCTTGGCATTCGAGCCTGTGATATAGATATCGCAGTCAAACTCGACACGGAAAGAGTTGATGCACTTCTCCCAGGCGTCGACTTCTTGAATCTCATCAAAAAATAGATATGCTTTTCCTGTAATTGTGGAAATGCGGCTATGAATTTCCTTATGCAGTGCATCGGCAGAGCAAAGATGAGCATTGCTTAGATTTTCAAAATTGATTGAAACAAACTGGTTTTCGTTCACTCCTGATGCGACAAGCTCTTTTTTTATCAAATCCAACATGACGGACTTTCCGCAGCGGCGGATGCCAGTTAAGACTTTTATCAATTCACCACCGATAAAGGGGCGAATACGGTTCATGTATAAATCTCGATTAATCATAAAGGGAAACCTCCTTTTCACACTACTAAATGATAGCACAGATATAGTGAAAATACAAATGAAGAATTTGAATTTTATAAGATATAACTGACAAAATATAAAAAATGACAAAGCGGTACACTTACAAATGCAAGCGAGTGTTCACAAGAGCATTTTGTAGTCCAAGAAACTTGGGTATCATAATACCATGTGATTTAGTTTCATGAACCCATGGTATTTGGAGGCTTAGAATGTGGATTTCTTTTATAATAGCAATATCGTTTATAATTATGGGCATAGCCATACGCGTTTTCAAATGGTATTTTCTTATCTCAGGCTACAACACCATGTCAAAGGAAAAAAAGGACAAGGTGGACATTGAAGGCCTGGCTAGATTCATGGGTATGTACCTGTATGCCAACGGCGCCGCTTTTCTGGCGGCGGGAATTCTCCAGGCTATTGGAATTAAGGCAGGCGTGACGGCGGTGTGGGCGTTTTTTGGCGCTTCAACGATTTATCTTCTGGTTAGGGCGCAAAAATTCGACGGTAACATATACGACGAAAACGGCAACCTGCGCGAGGGCGCTTGGAAGCAGCTGGCCATACCAGCTGGAATCATGGCGGCAATTCTCATTGGAGTCGCCGTTTTGATGTTTTACTCTTCCCAGCCTACGAAGGTTTCAATTTTAGAAGAGGGCCTTCAGATACACGGCATGTACGGGGAGACATATGAATGGAAGTCTATTCACGAGGCCAGGCTGATGGAGACATTGCCAAGAATAGAGTGGAGAAGCAACGGATCTCAAATTGGGTCTCATCTGAAAGGTAATTTCAGGGCCGCAGACCTTGGCGCAGTAAAGCTGTTTGTCAACGCAAACAAGCCGCCTTTTGTATATCTGCGTACTGATAACAAAATCGTAATATTCAATCTCGCGGATGAAGAGGCGACGGAGCATGCGTATTCGGAAATTCTAAGCAGGATCGAATAAGAATAGTAGCAACCATATTGTGAAATACTGATTTCGCAACACGAAAACAAGCTCTTTTATGATTGAATGCTCTTCTTTAAGGTATATATAAAAAACATACAAAAATGGAGGTGGAATGAATGGCGTACAGAATTAACGATGACGAGTGCATAGCTTGTGGAGCATGCCAGCCGGTATGTCCTGTGGAGTGCATATCTGAAAAGGAAGACGGAAAAAGACTTATCGACGAGGATAAGTGCATAAGCTGCGGAGCTTGCGCTGGTGTTTGTCCAGTAAGCTGCATATCAGAGGTGTAAAAATTGTACAGCTTCAATTGAGATAGTCGGAGTCCGGAAAATGGATTCTGGCTTTCTTTTTTTGCTGTTTTTTGAGTGATTCCCAGCTGGCAAGGCTTTACAAAACACGATAATATGGCTTACCATAATAGATAGAAACATTAAAAATGAATTAGCTTGAAAATTATTTTCTAAATTACTTGATAGGAAAACGGAGCGATGGCCACATGGAACTAATTAGCAATGTCAAGGATATGGCACTTATATTTGAAGGGGGCGGAATGAGAGCCAGCTATACAGCGGGGCTTTTGAACAACCTTCTGGAAAATGACATATATTTCGACTATGTAGCAGGCATATCAGCTGGCGCAAGCTGCAGCGTCAACTATCTTGCCAGGGATACTGGGAGGGCAAAGAGGTCGTTCGTGGACCTTGTGCTGGACCCAAACTTCGGGGGCTGGAAATCTTTTTTCAAGGGCGAGGGCTTCTTCCGCTCGCAGTACATATACGAGGAAACATCATATCCGGATGCGCCGTTGCCTCTTGATTTCGACGCTTTCATGGCGAATCCGGCCAGGCTCAGAATAGGCGCCTTTGAGCGGAGCACGGGGGAGATGGTGTATTACTCTAAGGATGATATTCACACAATGCAGGATCTGATGAAGATTGTCAGAGCATCGTCCTCAATGCCCATTTTCATGCCGCCGACCCATTTCAGGGACCGCTGCTTTGTAGACGGAGGCATCAGCGGAGGCATCGCGCTTGACATAGCCAAAAGGGACGGCCACAAGAAGTTTTTCGTGATTCTCACCCGCCCGAAGGGATACAGGAAGACGCCCGCCAAGTTCGAGGGCATCATAAAGGCATACTACCACAGGTATCCTCTTGTGGCAGAGGCTATGCTCAGCCGTCACATCGCATACAACCAGACGCTGGACGAGCTTGAGCAGCTCCAAAGCGAGGGCAAGGCTTTTCTTGTATACCCTGATATCATGCCCGTGTCCAACAGGGAAATAAACTATGAGAAGTTGTACAAATGCTACAAAATGGGCTACGCCCAAGGAAAGCGCGATGTGCCTAAATGGAGAGAGTTTCTTGAAATTGAATAACTGAGACATTAGAAGCTATGTTCTTAATTCTGGAACATAGTTTTTTTGTACTTATTATCGATTTTCAAAACTACTGAAAAGCATGATGCCGGATGACCCAGAATGTATCATGATGCATATCCATACTTGAAAATTCCAGTCTCTGGGTGTAACATAGAACTATTAGCATGCGATTTTTATATATTATAGGACTATATAATCAGAAAGGGGTGCCGCATAAATTTTTATTATTGATCTGTTCAAAAATAATTTCAGGGGGGAAGTCAAATGGATAAAAAGAAAATCGCTATAATTGTAGCTGTATCTGTTGTGGTTTTAGTTGTCGGGGTATTCGGATTTGGCGTTGTAAAAAGAATGAAGACAATAGAGCAGGCGAATGCTCTTGTTTCTATGGAGAAGTATAAAGACGGCATAAGCATATACGAGAAGTTGCTTTCGCAAAAATATGACAAGGCTGTAGCTGACAGAAGAGACAGGGCTATAGAGTTGATGGAATCGAAGACCAACTATGAAAAAGCCATGGAATTTTGCGAAAAGGAAGAGTACAAGAAAGCCATTGCGTGTTTTATGAAGGTGTCAAAGAATGACAAAAAAAGATATTCGGAAACATCTGAGCAGATGAACGCTATTGAAGAGCAGATAATAGCCCAGATAAAAGACGAATTCGAATATGGGGATGACGTTTATGCGATGGACATGCTCAACGACTATCTCAAAGCCGTGCCGAATAGCACCGCGGCAAAAAATCTCAAGGATGACCTGAGATTTGCAAAGGAAGAAGAGAAAGCCCAGCAGGAGCAGGAACTTGCTGAAGCGGAAAGACAGGCTGCCGAGGAAGAAAAGGAATCCGAAGCATCGTACACTGCATATAACGTATCGGGTACATACCAGACTATTATAGCAAAGAACGCAAATCTGAGAGTGGCGCCGAAACTGGATGCTGCTGTTATTACGACTGTTCCACAGGGGTCGGAATGCTATGTATATGAGACTAAGATTGAAACAGCAGAGAGAATATGGTGCCAGGTTGAGTATGTGGACGATTACGGTGAATATTATGTGGGTTGGGTGTCTTACAACACCATGAATTATAAGTACTAACTAATAGTACACAAGTTTGGTAAAGCCTCCGGAGATTGATTAGGAGGCTTTGCTTGTTCGACAAAAGACAGCTAATTCAAGCCAAACCGCATAGTTAAAAAAGTATCTTGCCAGTAAAAATATTTAATCAGATATATGTGGTATAATTATATATACAGGGAGTAGTTTGGATGATGCAGATCTGTTGTCCAAACTATATTTTTGTCTATATAGATAACGGGAAATGTTTTAGGTGCAGGTTAGGGTAGTAGGGAGGGAATGCAATGTTCAAAGTTAATGACTATGTTATGTATGCTTCGACGGGTGTATGCCAAGTAATAGATATTACCAAGGAAAAGTATATAAATGGTGATGAAATCGAATGCTATGTTCTGCAGACAGTTTTCAACGATAAGATGACAATCAAGACCCCGGTGAACAATCGGAAAGTGCTTATGAGAAGAGTCATGACAAAGGAAGCTGCGTTGTCGATGCTAGCCTCAATTCCTGAAACGGAGACAATTTGGATAAATGATGACAGGCAAAGAGGGGCAAATTACAAAGCTGCTCTTAAGACCGGAAAATCTGAAGACTGCATGCAAATTATCAAGACCATATATCTAAAGAAAAAAGAAAATTCTTCCGGCGGAAAAAAAATAAAGAAATCTGATGAAGAGATAATGAAAGCCGCTGAAAAGCAATTATTTGAAGAGGTTGCAATCGCACTTGATATTTCACCCAATGAAGTTGCTCCATACATCCTTGAATATATTTCATAGGCATAGTATCTATAGCTGTGAAGGATTAATAATATTCTAAACTAAAAAGCCATGTTCTTAATTATAAGAACATGGCTTTTTCAATAGATATTTCAATTTACCGTAATTATGAGATATAATTTTATGTAGGATAATTTTATGGCATAAGGATGGTTTATATGAACGAGCATTTGCTTGAAGGGCTTGAAAGAGTTGAAAACAAGCTTAATATAACTAGTTGGCTGCAGCGTGGCATAGACGGCAGGGGAGTCAGGTGCGGAGTGCTTGGCTTCGAATCAGGATCCCACCACAACGGGGAGTGGCAGCTTCAATACAACACCGGCATTGAGCTCATTGTGTACGACGTGATGGGGGAGATGAGCTTCGAGGAGGCGCTTGATAGGGCGTACTATGACAATGTGGACGTCATTGTATGCGCCATTAGGAAAACCGGCTGGAACGCAGAGCTTGAAGCTCTCTCGAGAAGGCTTTACGAAAAGGGCGTCATAATGATAAATTCAAGCCACAATGAGGGGCGTGAGATTGACGCTTTTCCTGCGCTTAGCGTATACTGGTTTGCGGTAGGCGAGTATGTGGAGAGGCTGAATGCCAAATCCGGCGACAGCGGCTACGGCGACAAGCTGGATTTTCTCATGTATTCCAACATGCCAAACCTGAACAGGAAAGGCAGCTATGTTTCAATTTCTCACACTTCCGGATGTCTGGGGCTGAGCGGGAAAATAGCCTGTCTGCTTAAAGCTTATATGGGAAAAAATTTCGGCCCGGAAGAATTCGGAAAATACATCCAGCTATACTGTGACAGGCTGGGAAGAGAAGGCAGACAAAGAGATACCGGCTGGGGACTGCTTATGTTGCCTGAGGAGCCTGAAAAAATCAATTTGGGCAGCGCAACAAGACGCATGAAAAAATTTTGGTTCTGAAGTTACAAACAGCATGAAAGAGCGTATATATATTAAAACATTTGTATAAATAGACAAAAAACAGCTAACTGTGAAGAGACTATGCAGGCTTATTTGATGAAAAGCTTGCATCGTGCTTTTTCATGCATAGAATGGGGGTAGCAGCTGGATGAAGATTTTAATGCGGGCGCTGCACATGCTTTTAGCAATAGCTGCTCTGTTTGGACTTCAGTGGATAGGGCTTATAGACATGCCGATTCAGGTCGAGATTGCCATATTCATTGTTTTTTCGGCATTTATAATTAAAAAGCATCACGAGATGGCGGTGTATTTCAACAGGCTCGAGCGTAGCCAGCGGGATTTGGATGAGATATTCGACAATGTGAATGCCACCATATGGACATACGATACGCTGAAAAAGAAGATGACGGTTTCAAAGGGCATTGAAAAGCTGTACGGCATATCTCAGAAAGAGTTCGACAAGGACCCCATGGTATGGAGCAGAGTTGTAAGCGAGGATTCTAAGCAGGCCATTAAGGGTCATGTTGAAAAGCTTTTCAAGGGTGAAGGAGACCACATAGTATACAAAATTCAAAAGCCTGATGGAGAACAGGTATGGGTCAAAAGTGACAGCAAACCAATTTTCGATTCGCGCGGCAATTTAGTGAAGCTTCATGGGCTTGTAACTGATATTACCGACGTTAAGCAGGCGGAGCATAAAATTGAGCACATGGCATACTATGATTCGCTAACGGGCCTGCCCAACAGAAACAAGCTCAACTCGCATTTTAGCAAGCTGTTGCAGGACGACTCTGCCAAAATGCAGGGAGCTTCGCTTGTATTTCTTGACTTGAACAGGTTCAAGATAATAAACGACACTATGGGGCATGACTGCGGGGATGAAATACTCAGGGATACGTCGAAAAGACTGCAAAGCATTATAGATGACGGCCACATGGTCTGCAGGTACGGCGGTGATGAGTTTATCATATTGATTAATGACAAGAATGAATCAAGGATTAGAAGCATTGCGCAGAGCGTATCAAGGGAGTTTGGAAGGCCTTTTATAGTAAAGGGCAATGAATTTTTCGTTTCTGCAAGCATGGGGGTGAGCACCTTCCCAAACCACGGCAGCGATATTGGGACACTGGTCAAGTGTGCCGAAATAGCAATGTACAATGTCAAGAGAACTACCAGGGATGGCTTCATGTTCTATGAACACAACCAGAGTGATGACGTCCTGCGTAAGCTCAACATTGAAAATGAGCTCCACAGAGCTATTGAATGCAATGAAATTAAAGTGTGGTACCAGCCGCAATATGAGTTTGCCACCGGCAGGATAGTTTCAATCGAGGCGCTCGCGAGGTGGATTCATCCCCAAAAGGGTGTGATTTATCCGGCGGACTTTATACCTTTGGCTGAGGAGACAGGGCAAATCATTCTAATCGGCGAGCATATAATGAAAGAGGTATGCCTTCAGAATAAGCTGTGGATGGACATGGGGCTAGTGCGTGTTCCGGTAGCAGTAAATGTTTCGGCGAAGCAGTTTCAGAAAGACGGATTCTTCGAGTTCGTTGAAAAAATCATAAATGAGACGGGCATCGAACCGGAGCTTTTGGAGATTGAAATAACGGAAACCGTCATGAATGACATAAAAAGCCTTGCAGGTATAATAGAGCGCCTGAGCCATAAGGGAGTGCAGCTGGCTCTTGACGATTTTGGCACAGGGTATTCATCACTCCAGCTGCTCAACAGCCTGCCAATTAACAAGCTGAAAATAGACAAGTCGTTCACTGAGGGCATTGACTGCGATGTCAGGGCTGAATACATAATAAAGGCTATAGTGAGCCTGGGCGAAAGCTTCGAGCTTGAGGTGGTGGCTGAGGGCATTGAGACGGAGAGGCAGAGGGATTTCCTTGAAAAGTGCGGCTGCAGGCTTGGACAAGGCTATCTGCTTGCAAGGCCGCTCGAATGCGAGCAGATGGAAGAGTTGCTTATGAAGTCATACTAAGTGATGGCAGGAGTCAGTTATGGCAAAGAATCTAAAATCCATGGAAATAATAAAGATAATTAGTCTCCTGATGATTACTATGGGGATAATATTGATTGTGCCGCTCGTTGCTTCCTTCGCCTACGGAGAAAGGGGTTCCGAAGTGGCTTTTGTGCTGCCCTCAGTTATATCGTTCGCAGCAGGCGGGGCCGGGTATATGATGACAAGGAGATATCACGTGAAGCTTGACATGGCCTGGAGCATGCTGCTTTGTTTTGCAGCATGGCTTGTGGCGTCTCTTGTGGGCGCTGTACCCTTCATGATAGCGCTCGACAAGAGCTTCATTGACGCGCTTTTCGAATCAGCAAGCGGTTTTACGACGACGGGGGCCACGGTCTTAACCGGCATTGAGCATCTGCCCAGGACAATACAGATATGGCGCTGTCTCACGCAATGGGTGGGAGGTATCGGAATACTGACTTTCTTCCTGCTCATAACCTACAAAAGCGAGTCCGACCTGTGGTATCTTTTCGACGCTGAAACGCACAAAACCAGGTTCAAAAGGCCTGTGCCCAACGTGTACAGCACGGTCAGGATACTCTGGGCAATATACATCGGCCTTACAGTGGTACTGGCTCTAGTGCTGCCGTTTTTTGGTGTCTCCATGTACGACAGCATACTCCACAGCCTCTCGACCATAGCAACAGGGGGCTTCTCGCCCTATGACCAGAGCGTGCTTCAGTTCAGCACGGCGGAAGGAGTCAACTACAAGGCCGTAGAATACACTCTGATTTTTTTCATGTTCATAAGCGGTATTAACTTCCTGCTGCACTATCAGCTCTTTACAAGCGGTCCCGGGGAATACGGAAAAAACCACGAGTTCAACCTGTATGCCGGAATAATTGCCCTGTTCACTCTTATAGTATTTGCTGAATGCGCATTTCTTATAAGGCCTGAAGGGGCGGGCATCGAGGACATGTTTAGAGCGTCGCTGTTCCAAGTTGTGTCGCTGATTACATCGACCGGTTTCACAACCGAATACATAGGCTCCGATTATTTCGGGCATGCAGCGAAGCAGCTTTTTTTGGTGCTCATGCTGGTTGGAGGCTGCGTTGGCTCGACCTCGGGAGGTCTCAAGGTTGTAAGACTGGCCATACTCGGCAAGCTGTTCCTAAGGGAGATAAAAAAACTGTCTGCGCCAAAGAGCGCAGTGCTGCCTGTGACTATAGACAAACTGCCCGTGGGCTCGGAGGAGATATTCAGGATTTCGGCCATACTCTTTGGGTGGATAGGGATTATTTTCGCAGGCTCGCTGATAACAAGCTTTTTTTCTGATCTTGACATGGCGGAGTCTATTTCTGGCATGCTTTCGATGGTGAGCAACATGGGGCCTACCTTCTTTGACGTTGAGACTATGGCTTCGCTCTCGCCAGTGATAAAGCTCACATACATCGTGGGTATGATTTCGGGGAGGCTCGAGATTCTGCCGATATTCATACTCGTTTCCATGAGATACAGACTGTAGGGGTGATAATTATGTACATAATAATAGCGGGCGGAGGGATAGTAGGCTCCAGCATAGCAGCCCAGCTCACAAAGGAGCACAGCGTGGTTGTCATAGACAGCGACCATGCGCTTTGCGAGAAGATATATTCCACTTATGGGATTATAAGCATATGCGGCGACACTTCCAAGATTGATACGCTAAAGGATGCAGGGATAGAAAAGTGCGATATCGCAATAGCTGCCATGAGGAACGATGCGACGAACCTGGTGTTTGCACTGCTTGCAAGAGACCTTGGGGCGAAGGAGGTATTTGTGAGGATGAACGATCCTGCATACGAGCACGCGTACAAGGTCGCAGGCGCGACCAATATAGGTTCGGGCGTTGACATGCTTGTAGACAAGTTCGTAATGGACATAAAGCAGCCTGACATAAGGCGCGTTGCGTCACTTGGCGACGGAAAGGCAGAGATATCTATAATAACAGTGCCTATTGGAGCGGCCTGCTCTGGCAGGATGATCCAGGAGATAGCCGGAGACAGCAGCTTTCCGCAGGACTGCGTCATAGCGGGCATATACGATGTATTGGAGGATAGGCTTGTGATACCTAGGGGCGAAGCCCGCATATATGCATCTAACCAGGTGTTTGTCGTGGCGCCCAGGGAGAGCATGGTCAAGGCGGCCAAGTATTTCAGAAAGTAAAGGCATGGCGCCAGATTTTAACAAACTATTTTGCCCGAAGTAAACTGTAAAATATTGAATAATTGCAATAACCAGCGGGTATACAAATATGGCGATGCATGTATTACTACATACAATTATACAATATTATGACAAGGAGCTGTCGTTGGATGAGTGGCAATTGTGATGTTTTGTGGATGTATAACGAAAAGGCCGATGCTCAGGTACAGGGCAAGGCGTCTACCGATTTCATTTCAGAAAAGGTCTCTAGCGAGGTTTTGAAATTCCATAGGAGCTTTCCGCAGTATTCGGTGACTCCTCTTCAGACGCTTGACTGTCTGGCGAGCGAGTTTGGAGTTGAAAAGATATGGATAAAGGACGAGTCCTACAGGTTCGGCCTCAACGCCTTCAAGGTCCTGGGCGGTTCTTACGCCATAGGAAAGTATCTGTGCGAAAAGCTGAATATGGACATGAGCGACATGACTTTTGAAAAGTTGAAATCACAGGACATAAGGGAAAAGCTCGGCGAGATTACCTTCATAACGGCAACCGATGGAAACCATGGCAGGGGTGTGGCATGGGCTGCAAACCAGCTGGGGCAAAAATCTGTCGTATACATGCCAAAGGGCTCTGCCATAACGCGCCTTGAAAACATAAGGGCTGAGGGAGCCAAGGCGGACATAACCGACCTCAACTATGACGATGCTGTGAGGCTTGCCAACAAGCATGCTCAGGAGAATGGCTGGGTGATGGTTCAGGATACGGCGTGGGACGGCTACGAAGACATTCCTACTTGGATAATGCAGGGCTATTCCACTATAATGTGCGAGGCCATGGAGCAGATAAGGGCTCAGGGCTATGAAAAGCCTACGCACGTATTTCTGCAGGCCGGAGTTGGTTCTTATGCCGGAAGCATGCTGGGATATCTGGTGTCAAGATTCGGAGAGGACAGGCCTGCGACAATAGTTGTGGAGCCTGACAAGGCCGCATGCCTCTACAAGTCGATAACAGCGGGTGACGGGGAGCCTCACGCAGTGACGGGCGACATGGACACCATAATGGCCGGCCTTGCCTGCGGCGAGCCCAACACTATATCGTGGGGAGTGCTCAGGGACTATGCCAACATGTTCGTTTCATGCCCCGACTGCGTGGCATCACTTGGGATGAGAATACTCTCGAGCCCTATTGGAAGCGATCCGCGCGTTATATCGGGAGAGTCGGGAGCCGTGGGACTTGGACTAGTCAGCATTCTTTCTGAAGGCGAGAAGCTAAGGGGGATGGCTGAAAAGCTTGGCATTGACGAGAACTCAAAAATACTGATAATAAGCACTGAGGGCGACACTGATCCTGTTGGATACAGGAATATTGTATGGAATGGTGCATATCCGTATACAAGATAACAGCAAAAACACAGCAAAATTAGATGGTAAGCAAGCAAAAAATGAAAAAGTGCGTTCCGGAATAGATCAGATACAGCTTTCCGGAACGCTTTTTTTATGGCGGTTTATTTTTTGTTAGCCAACCTCAGGAGCTCTATGACCTCCAAGTCGCTCACCTGGCGGAAGTCGTAGTAGTACGACCCCACTGCTCCCAGATAGTACGCCGGTATGTCGAGGCACACAAGGTGGTCTACCATCTTGGAAAGCTTGGCAGCTGTGTCGCTTGGGGATACGGGAACGGCGGCTATGAGGAGCCTTGGCTTTTGCAGCTTGATTTCCTCTATTGCCGACTGTATCGTAAGCCCTGTGGCTATGCCGTCGTCGATTATTATGGCAATCTTGCCCTCGGGAGATATGCCGGGAGTAGGATATGTGCCCTTCCTTCTTTGGATCTCTTTTCGCTGCTTTGATATTTCGTACTCGAGCCAGTGCTTTTCCATCCTCCTGGTTTCCTGCTCATTGCAAATGGGCGGGGCATTTTCGGAAACCGCGCATATGGCGTACTCGGGTGAGAAGGGGTGCCCTATCTTCCTTGTGACAACAAGGTCCAGCGGGCAGCCCAGCAGCTTTGAAACCTCGTAGCCCAGCACGACTCCGCCGCGGGGAAGCGCGTATACTACAGTGTCCTCGCCCGCGTATTCAAGCAGCTTCTCTGCCAGCAGTCTGCCAGCATGTGCTCTGTCGTTGTACATCATGATAATCACTCCTCGAGGAAATAATCCATACGTTTTAATTCTATAGTAAGTATTATTTCCAATAGCGTTGCTGAAAACTCAAAAATATTTTAGACTGTCATCAAACAGGGACATTAATATGGCAAAAAATGCGTATATATAGTATTATCAGGTTATGGAAGTCCTGAACAAAGACAATGCATGAGCAAAACATCAAAGCAGGAGGTACTAATAATGAATTCCGAATTACCGCTTTTTAGTCTAATGATATTTCCGATAGTGCTGGTAGTATCTATAATATTCCTTATACTTATTGTGAAGCTTGCCAACAAGGCCATAAGGGCTCTGGACATATACATTCAGAAAAACGGAGCTCAGCAGGCTTACACTCCAAAGGAAGACAAGGGATACGCCATATTCAACCTGGACAAGCTTGACAGAGCTTCAGGCGAAGAAGCTGAGGAAGAGGAAGAAGTCGAATCATCTGTGGGACCGCATGAAAAACATGAAAAAGAGGAAAGAAAGTATTCGACAAGCCTTAGAAAGTTCCACATAGTAGTTGGGGGCATCAGAAGCAAGGATGTGGAAAGGCAGAGCTTAGAGATACTGGGCAAGTTCATACCTTCGGAGGCTGTCAAGATGACAGAGGACGGCTTCATAGTGGAAGTGCCGATACAGACTATACCGGCCATAATAAGGAGCTTTACGGAGAAGGGCATATCGCTGTATACAGTGGCGCCCATGGACGAAGGCGGCCAAAATCAATAGAAGAAATAAGCATTATAAGCGCAGAATTCAGAGTCTGGCACCAGGTCCTGAATTCTGCGCTTTTTTTTTATTTTATTAATATTATTTTGGCATCAATATTGGGTATTAATATTTTGGGCCCATTTGTTTGTTTACTTATAGTTTACAGGCGATGAAAATATATTTGCATTTGGCCATGCTTTTTACTCAATATGTATTGATTATTTAGTGTATTTTCTATATAATCACACTTGTGTTTATTTTATTAAAAAGATAATAGGAGGTAATGATATGGGTAAAGCTTTGATTATTGGAGCTGGTGGCGTTGCTAATGTTGTTGTTCACAAATGCTGTCAGAATCCAGACGTTTTTGAGGAAATTTGTATAGCGAGCAGAACTTTGGAAAAATGCGACGCCATTAAAGCAAGTGTAGCTAATGTCGCAGGAGGGCGTACAAAAGTAGAAACTGCCCAGCTGGATGCTGACAATACCGATATGATAATAGACCTGATTAAGAGCTATAAGCCTGATATCGTAATCAACGTTGCTCTTCCATATCAGGACCTGACAATAATGGATGCGTGTCTTGCTACAGGCGTTGATTATCTTGACACTGCAAACTACGAGCCGCCTGAGATTCCTAAATTCGAATACAAGTGGCAGTGGGCTTACAGAGAGAGATTCGAAAAGGCCGGCATTACAGGTCTTCTTGGAAGCGGCTTTGACCCTGGCGTGACTAGCATATTCTGCGCATACGCTCAAAAGCACTATTTCGACGAAATACATTATATAGACATACTTGACGCCAATGCTGGCGACCACGGATATCACTTTGCTACAAACTTCAACCCTGAAATAAACATCCGTGAAATCACTGCCCCAGGCAGCTACTGGGAGAACGGAGCCTGGGTTGAGACCGAGCCGCTTGAAATAAAGAAGGTTTACAACTTCCCTGAAATAGGAGAAAAGGACATATATCTTCTGCACCACGAGGAGATAGAGTCTCTTGCTATAAACATAAAGGGAGTTAAGAAAATAAGATTCTGGATGACTTTCTCTGAAAAGTATCTGACTCACCTTCGTGTGCTTGAGAACGTGGGAATGACTTCTATAGAGCCTATAGACTTTGAAGGCCAAAAAATAGCTCCTATACATTTCCTAAAGGCTATACTTCCTGATCCGGCTTCGCTTGGACCAAGAACTAAAGGAAAAACTAACATAGGCTGCATAATCCAAGGTGTGAAGGACGGAAAGCCTCTGACATACTACGTATACAATGTTTGCGACCACGAGAAGTGCTACGAGGAAGTTGGCTCACAGGCTATATCATACACAACTGGCGTACCTGCGATGATAGGCGCTATGCTTATGCTTAAGGGTATCTGGAAGAAGCCGGGCGTATTCAACGTTGAAGAGTTCGATCCGGATCCATTCATGGAGGCGCTTAACAAGCATGGTCTTCCATGGCATGAGAGTTTCTCGCCAACTCTAATAGATGAGGAATAATATAAAATGAGTATAGATTTCAAGGCCGTGCCATCGCCATGCTATATTGTCGATGAGAGGCTGCTAAAAAAGAACCTGGAACTGCTTGACTATGTGCAAAAGCGCACAGGCTGCAAGATTCTGCTTGCGCAGAAGGGCTTTTCAATGCATGCGGTTTATCCGCTTGTGGGAGAATACCTGCATGGAGTGACGTCCAGCTCGCTTTTCGAGGCCAGACTTGGCTATGAGAAGATGGGCAAGGAGGTCCACGTGTATGCGCCGGCTTATATTGACAGCGAATTCGATGAGCTAATGAAATGCAGCGACCACATTGTTTTCAATTCATTTGCACAGTGGAACAAGTTCAAGGACAGGATAAAGAAGAGTCCTAAGAAAATAGGTTGCGGACTCAGGGTCAACCCCGAGTATTCAGAGATCACAACGCCTATATACGACCCTTGCTATGCCAATTCAAGGCTTGGAATAACTCTGGCCAACTTCAAGCCTGAGGAGCTTGAGGGCATTGAGGGGCTTCACTTCCATACTATGTGCGAGCAAAACTCTGATGTGCTCGAGCGTACTATAAAGGTAGTGGATGAAAAGTTCGGGCAGTACATCAAGAACATGAAGTGGCTCAACATGGGCGGAGGCCACCACATAACAAGGCCTGACTACGACATTGAGGCTCTCATCCGCTCCATAATGTACTTCAAGGACAAGTACGGAGTAGAGATATATCTTGAGCCGGGAGAGGCTATAGCCCTCAACACGGGATACCTAGTGTCGGAGGTGCTCGACATAGTCGACAACGGAATGCAGATAGGAATACTTGACGCTTCCGCGGCATGCCACATGCCTGACGTGCTTGAGATGCCCTACAGGCCAAACATAATAGGCGCCGGAATGCCTGGCGAGTACGAGTACACCTACAGGTTCGGCGGGAACACCTGCCTTGCCGGCGACATAATAGGGGACTACTCCTTTAAGGAGCCTCTTAAAGTGGGCGACAGGCTTGTGTTCTGCGACATGGCCCACTACACCATGGTAAAAAACAACATGTTCAATGGTGTCAACCTGCCTTCGATAGCGCTATACAGCGAGGAGAAGGGCATACAGGTGATAAGGCAGTTCACGTTCGAGGACTACATGAACCGCCTGTCTTAAGACGGTATTGAGCGAGTATATGATAAAATAATTAAGGAAAGCTTTTCAAGTTATATTGAAGGCTTTCCTTTTTTTATGCTTTCAAATCTGCTTCTCTAGAGGAAATTGCCGTTTTCACAGTAAAAAACGGGCTCATCGCTTTGTGTGCGATAAGCCCGCAATATACTTGTCTGATTACTGGTATCTGAACTCGAGATACTCGTCGTAAGGCATCATCTTGTCTATTATGCCGTCTGGAGTGATCTCTATTATCCTGTTTGCCACTGTCTGTATGAACTGGTGGTCGTGCGATGTGAAGAGTATTATGCTCTTGTAGTCGCTAAGACCGTTGTTGACAGCAGTTATTGACTCAAGGTCAAGGTGGTTTGTAGGCTGGTCAAGGACAAGCACGTTGGCGCTGCTTAGCATCATCCTTGAGAGCATGCATCTTACCTTTTCTCCTCCTGAAAGCACCTTGGCCTGCTTAAGGGCCTCTTCGCCGGAGAAGAGCATCCTGCCGAGGAAACCTCTAAGGTAAGTTTCAGACTTTTCCTCCGAGAATTGTCTCATCCAGTCGACAAGGCTCAGGTCACAGTCGTTGAAGAACTCAGAGTTGTCCTTTGGAAGATAAGCTGTAGTTATTGTAACTCCCCACTTGAAGCTTCCGCTGTCAGGCTCCATCTCACCCATTAGAATCTTGAAAAGAGTAGTGTTTACTATCTCGTTTTCGCCTACGAAGGCTATCTTGTCGCCCTTCATTACTGTGAAGCTAACTTTGTCGAGAATCTTCTCGCCGTCTATAGTCTTTGAAAGACCGTCGACTATAAGAATGTCGTTTCCGACCTCCCTTTCAGGAGTGAAGCCTACGAAAGGATATTTCCTGCTTGAAGGCTGTATGTCGTCTATAGTTATCTTGTCTAGCAGCTTCTTACGCGATGTGGCCTGCTTCGATTTCGAGGCGTTGGCGCTGAATCTGGCTATGAACTCCTGCAGCTGCTTAACCTTTTCTTCCTTCTTCTTGTTCTGGTCCTTCATCATCTGGAGCGCAAGCTGGCTTGACTCGTACCAGAAGTCGTAGTTACCCATGAACAGCTTTATTTTTCCAAAGTCAACGTCGGCCATGTGTGTGCAGACCTTGTTGAGGAAGTGTCTGTCGTGGGATACTACTATTACAGTGCCCTCGAAGTTTATAAGGAATTCCTCGAGCCATCTTATAGATTTTATGTCAAGGTGGTTGGTAGGCTCGTCAAGCAGTAGTATGCCAGGTTTTCCAAAGAGCGCTTGAGCAAGCAGAACTTTTACCTTCTCGCCGCCAGTAAGCTCTGACACGTTCTTAAAGTGAAGGTCCGTGCCTATTCCAAGTCCCTGAAGCAGGTAGCTTGCGTCGGCCTCGGCCTCCCAGCCGTTCATCTCGGCAAACTCGTGCTCGAGATCGGCAGCCTTCATGCCGTCTTCATCAGTAAAGTCGGCCTTGGCATATATTTCATCTTTTTCCTTCATTATTTCATAGAGTCTTTGGTTGCCCATTATTACAGTTTCAATAACCTGATAATTGTCGTACTGGTAGTGGTCCTGCTTAAGCACGGAAACACGCATTCCCGATTGAATGCTCACTTCCCCTGTGCCTGGCTCTATCTCTCCCGAGAGTATCCTCAGGAATGTACTCTTTCCGGCTCCGTTCGCTCCAATAACGCCGTAGCAGTTGCCTGGAGTGAATTTTATGTTTACATCGTTGAAAAGCTTTCTTCCCCCGAACATGAGGCTTACGTTTGATACGTTAATCAATTTATATTACCTTCCTCTACTAAATTATATTTATAATTCTTAGCCATAGGTATTATAACATATTAATGAAGCTTTTCATACAATTAAGAAATATTGATTGACATAATTTTATGTATCTTAATGTGGTATAATATCATAAGGTAAGAGCAATTGAGAAAATACTACATATAATGCTGACAAGCTGGAAGGGCAAGTCTTTATAACATGGGAGGGAATAGCATGATATACAGATCTTTTGACGCTGAAAAAAGCGCAATACTCGATACGGCCAACAGGATGTGCGCTGCTGCGCGTACGGCTCCAAAGGGCAGGGGTGTTGACAATCTGGTCACCATGGTTGTGACGGGAGAGGAAAAGGATATGCTCGCCAACGAGATGGACATAATAGGCAAGAGGGAGGATGTGGCTTTCTTTATTCGTGACGCTCAGAATGTCAGGGACTCGGAGGCTGTCGTGCTTCTTGGCACGAGGCTTTCTCAAAGAGGAGTTCCTTTCTGCGGCTACTGCGGCTTTGAAAACTGCGCCAAGAGCAAATCGGGCGGAGGCATATGTTCCTTCGACGTGAACGACCTGGGAGTGGCGCTTGGATCTGCTGCGGGAGTTGCCGCCGATTGCAGGGTGGACAGCAGGGTGATGTTCTCGATAGGCAAGGCTGCGATTGCGCTTAATGTGTTCGACGAGGACGTCAAGATAGTATACGGAATACCGCTTTCTGTCAGCGGAAAGAGCGTATTCTTCGACAGAAAATAATAATCTTGGGAGTATTTGATGAGACATAGAAAGATAAAAGGCGCAAGGGAGATGCTGCTTGCGCATGAGGATTATGCCCTTTCAGAGGACGAGGCCATAGGCAAGAATTGGAGCGAGTTCTTCGGGGCGCAAAGGCCGCTGCATGTAGAGCTTGGGACCGGAAGGGGCAAGTTCATAACAGGCATGGCGGAGCTCCATCCTGAGTTTAACTTCATAGGCATAGAGCTCAAGGAGGAGGTCCTGCTCAGGGCCGTAAAGCGCGCAGGGGACAAGAAACTGCACAATGTGGCCTTTATAGCCGGCAACGGCGCAAGACTGCCTGAGTATTTCAGGGTAGGGGAGCTCGAGAGGATATACATCAACTTCTGCGACCCGTGGCCGAAGAACCGTCACTCCAAGAGAAGGCTAGTCCACAGGGGATTTCTCGAAATCTACAAGGACCTGCTTTCGGACAAGGGCGGGATACATTTCAAGACTGATAATGAAAAGCTGTTCGAATTCGCGCTAAATGAATTTTCAGACGGCGGCTTCAGGCTGAGGAACATCTCCCTCGATCTTCACTCCAGCGGGATTGAGGGCAACGTGACTACTGAATACGAGGAACGTTTTGCGGCTCTGGGGATGAAGATATACAGGTGCGAGGCATATCCATACTAATCAATTGAAGCCAGGCAAAGCCTTCGGAAAAGTTTTCCGAAGGCTTTTGTAGTCTAATGAGGTAAAACATGTTTAGGAAAGCGCTTTCTGGTTAATAATACATATAGTGCTTTTGCATTATGATGAATAAGGATGTTGCAAGTATATGAAATATAGATTGGGCGTGGATGAAGAGATGGATGTGCAAAGCGAATTCTGGCTTAAAGACAAAGAAGACATGGTCATAAACGAAGCATCTCATATGACGAGCCTTGAAAAGGAGCTTGAGCGTGAGAGGGCTTATTTTGCGCAGCTTTTTGAAAATTCTACTGAGGCTATAGTAATGCTGGACAGTCAGGATAGAGTCGTAAAGTGCAACAAGAGATTTGAAGACCTGTTTGGATATTCGACGGAAGAGCTTGCTGGTGATGTGATCAACGAATACATAGCGCCTCCTGAACTCCGACTTGAGGCGGAGGAGCTTTCAAAGGCCGTAACCAGCGGAAACATTGTAAAGCTGGAAAGTCTGCGCCGCACAAAGAGCGGAAAGAACATAAATGTAGTAGTCCAGGGGCACCCGATAGTGCACAGGGGGGTGCAGACGGGCATATACGCCATATATACAGACATTACGGAAATCAAAAAGAGAGAGAAACGAATAGAAAGACTGGCCCTAAGAGACAGCCTTACAGGGCTCTACAACAGGGCGTATTTCAACGACAGTCTAAAAAAAGCCGCCCGTGAGGCAAGGTTTGGCACCAATGGCTTTAGCGTGATGTTCATAGACATAGATGATTTTAAAAAGATAAATGACAACCTTGGGCACGATTCGGGTGATATGGTGCTTAAAATAGCTGCGAGCAGGATAAAAAAATGCCTTGGTGAAGATGATGTCATGGCACGAATGGGCGGTGATGAATTCGTGCTCCTGCTTAGGGGTGTATCAGCAAGGATTGATGCAGCAGCCATGGCCAAGAAAATACTGTACTCCTTCGAAAAACCTGTAAAGGTGTGCAGCAGGGAATGCCATGTGTCAATAAGCATGGGCATAAGCATGTATCCCCAGGATGGCTGGGATTATGGCGAAATAGTAAGAAAAGCAGACATGGCCATGTACAGCTCCAAGAATGCTAGAAGGAGCGGCTTTCGCTTCTATGTGGACTCGCTTTTAAAGGACTCAAGGGAGGAGTTCGAGCTTGAAATCGGCCTTCGGCATGCGCTTTACAGAGGAGAGATGTTCATAAACTATCAGCCCATAGTAGACATAGCCAATAACAGGATAGCAGGCGCGGAAGCGCTTTTAAGATGGCGCCACAGCGAGCGTGGGCTTATCCCTCCGGGCAGATTCATACAGGTTGCCGAAAAGAAGGACATGATTGTCGGGATAGGCAAATGGGTGCTTGAAAACACATGCAGGCAGATAAAAAGCTGGAATGACATGGGCATAAGACTTGATTTTGTGGCTGTCAACATCTCGATAAAGCAGCTGGAAGAAAAGGATTTTGTAGAAACTGTCAAGAGCATAATTGAGCGCACAGGGATTGACCCGAGCCAGTTGGAGTTCGAGATAACAGAGAGCATATCAATGGACAACCTTAAAAACAGGCAGTTAGTTCTCAACGAACTGAACAAAATGGGGATAAGGCTTGCCTTGGATGACTTCGGAACTGGATTTTCATCGCTTGGAAATCTCAAGAAGCTGGCCGTGAGTAAGCTCAAGATAGACAGGTCCTTCATAAACGACATTAACCGGGATGAACACAACACGGCAATTGTATCCACGATAATTGCCATAGCCAGAATATTAGGGCTCAGTGTTGTGGCCGAGGGGGTCGAGACCAGGGAGCAGCTGGATTTTTTAAGGAGGGAAACCTGTGACATGATACAGGGCTATCTCTTCAGCGTTCCTCTATCGAAGACTGATTTTGAAGGGTTTGTGAAGTCGCAAAACCGCATCGAAAACAAGGATATTACATAACCGAATAATATAAAAAGGCTGTCACTTCGAAGATTAAGAATCGTCTGTGACAGCCTTTTGTTTTAAGGTTGAATTTTCATGTTCAGTGCAAACTCAAGGTGCAAGTCGCAGCCGAGCTTCCTTCCATTGGCCTCAAAGACCTCGCCCAGGGCCTTGAGCGTCATGTAGACCTTGTCTTCGTAGCAGTTCTCGCCCATGTGGCCTATTCTTATCACTTTGTCCCTCAGATATCCAAGAGAGCCGGCTATCATTATGCCATGTTCTTCCAGCATCGCCTTGAAAACCGTTTCGAAATTAATGCCGTCGGGAAGCACTATTGCGGTTACTGTGTTTGAATGAGAATCAGCGGCGTACAGCTCGAGGCCGGCCGACTCTAGCGCGCTTCGCAGCGCGCATGCTATTTTTCTGTGCCTCTCCTGCGGAGAATTTTCCGAAAGGAGCCTCTCCACGGCAGCCCTCAGGCCGTATATGTCATTCACAGACTGGGTGTAGGGGAACCACCTGTTTTCGTACCAGCTTGCCCATGTGGACAGGTTGCAGTAGTATCCGGCTATAGGTGTGCTGCGCGAATTGATCTTGTCCCAGGCGAATTCGCTTATGCTCAGGAAGGTGAGTCCGGGGGGAGCAGACACGCACTTTTGGGATGCTCCGAGCAGCACGTCTATTCCCCACTCGTCGGTGTAGAGCTCTTCGCCTCCGACTGACGATACGGCATCGACAACCGATATTATGCCGCGCTCTTTCAGCAGAGGACATATTTTATCAAGCGGATTTGTCACGCCCGAGGGAGTCTCGCAGTGCACCATTGTCGCAAGCTTGAAATTGCTGTCGGTCTCCAGGAATGACTTGAGCTTTACCGGATCGAGCCCCTTGTCATAGTCTGATTTGAAAAAGACTGTTTCAGCGCCGTATATCCTGGCGAAGTCTGCAAAGCCGTTTCCGAATATGCCGTTGTCCAGGCAGAGCACCCGGTCGCCCGGCTCTATTAGCGAGGCGCATGCAGCTTCGAGCCCTAGAATGCCCTCGCCCGATAAGATCAGGACTTGGCTTTCTGTTTTGAGCAGATTTTTGATTTTTTCGCAGGTTTCCCTGTAGTATTCAAAGAATGACGGGTCAAGATCAGGGTTTGTAATTCTCCCTGCTATCGCCTGCCTCACATCCTCGCTGACGTATGTCGGGCCGGGAGTCATTATAAGCGTTCTTTCGTCCATAAAAGCCTCCAATTCTTATATAGAATGTAGCGAAACTGTTTGTTATAATATTCTACCCCATTGCAGCGAACTCAAATACTATGGAGAAGCCATCACAGAAAAAAATCACTGTGCCGGGACTTTGAGAGGCAGTTTGTGTGATTTTCTAATCCTTTTCTAATCGTAGGCTAACTCTGCTTTAAGCTTGGGGAGGTATTATTATATCACAGAACAAAAACAGGAGGAGATCAGTATGAGCGTATCGTTGGAGAAAATAGACATATTGAAGGAAAGGGCAAATGTTAGCTACCAGGAGGCAAAGGAGGCGCTTGAAAATACAGGCGGGGACCTTGTGGAGGCGCTTATTTATCTTGAAAGATCCGAAAAGATCAAAAGACAGAGCCCGCCTATAGGGCAAAAGCTTAGCGAGCAGAGCGCCGGAATGGGCCAGAGGATTAAGGACACAGTGAGAAAACTTCACAGCTACAGATTTATAATACAAAAGAACGGTGAGAATCTTGTCAACATACCATCTACAATAGCAATAATCGCAGGCTTGATTACGTTCCCAATGTCGCTTGCTCTGCTTGTAGTGGTTGCGCTGCTGGGCTGCAAGATAAAAGTCAGAAAAAGCGGAGGCACCGAGATAGATCTTAGGAGCAAGTTTGACGAAGCCTTCAGCGTGGAAAAAGAAGAGAAGCACAATCACTAAAAGCGGGAGATATCCCGCTTTTTCATTTCCAAGAAAAGACTTATGAGTTACAATTATGTTATGAAAATTATTACTTTCAAATAGATTCTGGAGGCTTGTATGAATAGGATTCTGGTGGTTGAGGAGGAAAAAAAGATATCGCGCTTCCTGCAGCTCGAGCTCGAGCACGAGGGCTACGGCGTTGGGATAGCACCCGACGGAAGGATTGGACTTGAAATGGCCCTCTCAGGAGAATATTCGCTTGTGCTGCTTGACATTATGCTGCCGGGTCTTAACGGCATGGAGGTGTGCAGGCGCATAAGGCAAAGCTCTCAGATTCCCGTCATAATGGTGACTGCAAAGGACGACGTTATGGACAAGGTCATGGGGCTTGACATGGGGGCGGACGATTACATAACCAAGCCTTTCGCAATAGAGGAGCTGCTTGCCAGGATAAGAAGGCTGCTGAACCGCACGGCAAGCCACGCGGACGAGCCGGCTAAGGAGAACATCCTCCAAAAGGGTAATCTGAGTATAAACACCATGAGCCATGAGGTCACTTTTTCGGGAGAAGAGATAAGCCTTACAAAGAAGGAATACGACCTGCTTCTTTATCTGGCAATCAATGACGGGGTAGCCCTAACCAGAGAGCAGATTCTTGAAAACGTCTGGGGATACGATTTCTATGGGGATACCAACATAGTGGACGTTTATATAAGGTACCTAAGGAGCAAGATAGACCAGAAATTTTCAAAGGAGTACATCCACACGCTTAGGGGAGTGGGGTACATGTTCAAGCATGAGAAGGATTAGCGGCCAACAAAATGAAAAGAAGAGCAGGAGAGGCAGGAGCTTCTTCCGGGGCATCACAGCGCTCTTTAAGCTCCTATGGGTGGTGGTTTTGCTGCCATTCAGGCTGATTTCCCTGCTGCTAAAGGGCGCGTTCAAGGCGGCGGAGGTTCTAAGTGACAGAGTGCTCTCGCTTTTCAGGTTCAACATAGCCTTCAAGCTAACTTTGGGATTTGCGCTCATAATCGTCCTATTTACAGCGGCTATAAACATGGGGGCTGTTGCCGGAGCGAGGCAGCTCATATATTCTCAGAGCGTGAAGGAGCTGCAGGCGTATGCAAGCATAATTGAGGCGCACTTTGCGGGCGGCAGGGGCTCGGACTTTTCTGCTGTGGAAAGGGTGCTCGACTCTGCGCAGACAGGAGCAGTGTTAGTCGCCGCAGACGGAGTGCAGATCTACTCCCATGGCTATGAGGATTTTGACTCGCTGGAATCTGCCAGAATCTCTTCAGAGACGGGCAGCATATTTTTCATAGGCAACTGGATATACCACGTGGAGGATATCAAGGGCGCCACCATAGTGCTCAGAAAGGCTGCAGGGGACGAGCAGGATCTGCTCAGTGCGGTAGTAATTGCCAGCATGCTCATATCGTTCATGATTTTCATGCTGAGCCTTTCTTTCGCCTCCGGCATGTCGAAAAAGCAGCTGAAACCAATATATGCAATGACAGACCAGGTGAGGGACATTTCGACAAGCAGGCTGAGCGCCAGGCTTGATGTCAGGGGGACGAAGGACGAGCTCAAGGATCTTGCAGCCACCTTCAACAAGCTTATGGACGAGATTGAGGCCTCCTACGAGAACCAAAGGCGATTTGTGTCAGACGCCTCGCACGAGCTGAGGACTCCTATAGCAGTCATTAAGGGCTACGCCGACATGCTCTCAAGATGGGGCGCAAGCGATCAAAGCGTGCTAGAGGAGGGCATAGACGCAATCAAAGACGAGGCCCAGGGCATGCAGAGCCTTGTGGAAAGCCTGCTTTTCATAGCGCGAAGCGACAGGAACACTCTGAACATGGAAAAGGCAGACTTTGACATTTCGGAGCTCGTGGATGAGATAATAAAGGAGACCAGGCTCATAGACAGCGACCATAAAGTAGAAGGCGATGTCCAGCACGGCTGCACCTTGTATGGAAACCACGAGAAAATAAAGCAGGCCATAAGGGTATTTATAGACAACAGCATCAGATACACTCCTGCTGGTGGCAGAATAAGCATAAAACTCAAGGCTACAGGAAAGGATGCCGTGATAAGCGTAAGAGACAGCGGCATAGGCATAGACAGCGAGGACCTGCCGAGGATATTCGAAAGGTTCTACAGGGCGGACAAGTCAAGAACAAGGCTCGACGAGGCTCAAAAGAGCGCGGGAAGCGGCCTGGGACTAGCCATAGCCAAGATAATAATAGACGCGCACGGCGGAAGCATACATGTGCAGAGCAAGCAGGGCGAAGGTACGGAATTTACTATAATACTCCCCCTCAGGCAGGGATAGAAGGACATTTGAAAAAGGGCCTTCCGTGAAAAAGATTTGAGTTTATAAAAGCTCAAGTCTTTTTTTGTGTGCGCCCGCATGGGCGCAATCCAACGGGTGAAAGTTCCTAACACGCCCTAATATGGGACACGAGGACGGTTTTATTGTCCCATTAACAAAGATTATATAAGCTGCACGCTTTATTTAATAATTCAATTAGACTAGGGGACTGCTGCAATATAAAATATACCTTGGTACGTGTTGCTGCATTTTTTAAAATGCTCCAAAACTGGAACGGGGTGATGTGATTGAAAAGGGGAAGAAAGGTGGTTTTGCTTTCGCACTGCATATTGAATGCGAACTCAAAGGTTGAAAGGCTGAGTGATTACGAGGGCATAATCCCTTCAGTGGCGCAAATCCTTATTGAAAAAGGCATCGGGGTCATACAGCTGCCATGTCCGGAGCTTTTAAACTGCGGAATCAGAAGATGGGGTCAGGTCAAGGAGCAGTACGACAATTTTCATTTCAGGCAGGAGTGCAGAAAGATGCTCATGCCGATCATATCGCAGGTGAGTGACTACATAGCTGCAGGATACAAGGTGCTCGGAGTAGTTGGAATAGATGGGAGCCCAAGCTGCGGAGTTGAGATTACATGCTCGGGGGACTGGAAGGGGGAGCTTTGCGGCAATCCGGGACTGGATGAAACGATAGGTACTCTGAAAATGGTAAGCGGGAAGGGCGTATTCATGGAGGAGTTTTCAAGGCTTCTCGAGGAGCATGGCATTAACCTTCCTTTTACAGCTGTTGACGAAAGCGACATGGTTTCGTCGGCGGCCAATATATCAAAAATACTATAAAATTTAGGAGGACTTGAAATGAGCAAAAGATTTAAAAAACTGATTTCTCTTGTCATCGCAGGAATGATGGTTTTCTCGCTTGCAGGATGTCAAAAGCAGGAGGCAACGCAGGAACCGGCGGCTAAGACCCAGGCGGCTGACGATTCATGGAGCAAGGTTGAGAACAACAAAAAACTTGTGGTGGGACTTTGCGCTGCATACCCTCCGTTCGAATCCAGAAATGAAAAAAGTGGAGAATTCGAAGGGTTTGACATAGACCTTGCAAAGGCGCTTGGAAAAGAGCTTGGAGTAGATGTGGAAATAAAAGATGCGGAGTGGCAGGCACTGCTAGGCGGGCTTAACAAGGGTGATTTCGACGTGTTAATAACATGCATGTCAAAAAAGGAAGCCGCAGTTGAGAACGTAAACATGAGTGACGTATACTATGAGCTGAATGACGTTATAGTTGTAAAAGAAGGCAACACTTCAATAAAATCTGTAGACGATCTCAAAGACAAGACTGTAGGAGTTCAGCTCGGCTCTGCAAGCGAGCAGATAGCCGACAAGATGGAAGGGCTCAAAGAGGTAAAAAGATACAACTACAATCCTGAAGCCTTTATAGATCTTCAAAACGACAGAGTTGATGCGGTGCTAGTTGGATATGCATACGCAGTGAACCACATGAAGGAAAATGCGGGCTTTAGCATAGTTGAAAACGCTCCGCTTGAAACTTCTGAAATAGTAATGGTTATGAGACATGGGGAAGATGAGCTTACAGGCAAGATGAACGAGGCGCTTGCTAAGGTGAAAACGAGCGGAGAATACGACAATATAATTGCAAAGTGGCTTAAAGTGGACTAGATGAAGTTCCAGATAATAACGGACAACATCGACTACATAATTTCAGCCTGCATGGTAACAATAGGCATAACAGCGCTTTCTTTCGTGCTTGCACTCATAATCGCCTTTGCGGTTGGGACGCTAAGGAGCGAGAGCCTTCCAAAGCCTCTTTCATCATTTTTGAGGTCGTACATCGAGATATTCAGGGGAACGCCTCTGCTAATACAGCTATTTTTCATATACTACGGCCTGCCTTCGATAGGCATAAGCATGAATGGGCTGACAGCAGCGGTGCTGGGGCTGGCACTCAACAGCGGAGCCTACATGTCGGAAGTTGTAAGGGCTAGTGTGCTCTCGGTGGACAAGGGGCAGAAGGAGGCCGCCATGGCGCTTGGGTACAGCAATTTCCAGAGCCTAAGGTACATCATATACCCGCAGGCCATAAGGGTGGCCCTCCCGCCGCTCATGAACTCGTTTTCGAACCTGCTAAAGGAAAGCTCGCTTGTGTCTGTGCTCGCAATAACCGAGCTTACACGAAGCGGCCAGCTTATATATACAAGGACATACAGGGCGTTTGAGATATATCTTACACTCGGAGCGCTATATTTCTTAATGACCTACGCCGTTTCGATAGTAAGCGTACGCCTTGAAAGGCGCATGAACAGGGCATATGAATAGCCGACATATATAATGGCATCAAGATTAACGAGTCCAGCTTTTGCTGGGCTTTTTAAATACGCGCTAGCAAAATATATTTGACAGCCGATTGCATGTGATATAGGCTTATTTATGCAAAGGTATAAATAAGCCTAAGATGCAATTAATATGAGCTGGAGAATAATAGATGAAACATAATCTTGATTTGACGGACGGAAGCATAGTAAAGTCCCTGGTGGCGCTTGCGCTGCCAATTATGGGGACGTCATTCATACAGATGGCATACAGCATGACGGACATGATATGGGTGGGCAGACTTGGAAGCGGAGCGGTGGCCGGAGTCGGCACGGCGGGCTTTTTCACATGGCTTGCAATGGCCTTTGTCATAATTCCCAAGATAGGCGCGGAAATAGGAGTTTCTCAGTCAGCAGGGGCCGGAAATACGGATGAAACAAAAAAATACATAAGATGCAGCATACAGATGGCTGTTGTTCTGGCAATCTGCTTTGGAGCCTGCATGGTGGCCTTCAAGGAGCCGCTCATTGGCTTTTTTGGCATAAAGGACAAAAATGTAGTTGAGATTGCGATAAACTACCTCGCGATAGTCTCGCTCAGCATGCCGTTTTTCTTCATGAATCCTGTGTTCACCGGGATATTCAACGGCTACGGCGAAAGCAGAACTCCATTTTTCATAAACACAATAGGCCTGATATCAAACATTGTGCTGGATCCGCTGTTAATATTCGGCGTGGGCCCATTCCCGAGGCTTGAAAGCGCCGGAGCGGCTATAGCTACTGTGCTGGCCCAGATTATAGTGTGCAGCATTTTCGTGCTGCACGCCAAGGCTACTCCGCAACTTTTTCACGGTCTTTCTCTTCATCGCCCGACGGATATGAAGAGAATAAAAAGAGTTCTGGCCCTTGGCATTCCCGTGGCTCTCGAGAGCGGAATGTTCACTCTGTTTACAATGGTCATAGCCAAGACCGTGGCCACATGGGGGCCGGTAGGCATAGCAGTCCAGAAGGTAGGGGCCCAGATAGAGGCCATATCGTGGATGAGCGCCGGCGGCTTTTCTACAGCGCTTGCGGCCTTCACAGGCCAGAATTTCGGCGCCGGCAAATGGAAGCGGATAGAGAAGGGATTCTTTGCTGGCGTTGGGATAGTAAGCATCATTGGCGTGTTTGCTACACTGCTGCTTATCCTGGGAGCCAGAGAAGTATTCTCGATATTCATACAGGAGGAAACTGCGCTTTCATATGGCACCGACTACCTGAAAATACTTGGCGTTTCACAGGTATTCATGTGCTGGGAGATAGCTGTTGCTGGTGCGTTCAACGGCATAGGAAGAACCGTACCTCCGTCAGTAGTCGGCATAGTGTTCACAGGCCTTAGAGTTCCGGCCGCGGCTTATGTAGCGGAAAGCACGGACCTAGGCCTAAACGGCATTTGGTGGGTTATAAGCATAAGCAGCATAATAAAAGGCATTATACTTGTCGCGTGGTTCTGGGCGCTGGTGTCACGGTGTGAAAATGAAAAAAGCATGTCGAGCGAAATATAAGTAAAGGCTATAGTAATAGTAAAAGAAAAGCTGCACATGCCGGGAACAACTCGGAATGCGCAGCTTTTGTATTTCAGCAGAAGCTGACTATGATATTTTTATCTGGTGGTAAACCTTCTTGCCCTTCTTTATCATCAAGGCTCCGTCCTTGAAGACGTCCGCAGTAACCATGAAGCCTATGTCGGATACCTTCTCGCCCTCGAGCTGTATTCCGCCCTGAGTTACAAGGCGTCTGGCCTCGCTCTTTGACTCGGCAAGTCCTGAAGTTACAAGAAGTGTCATTATGTCCATTCCTGATTCGAATTCAGCAGCTGGCAGCTCTGTAGTAGGCACCGAGCCTTCAAGCGAGCCTGCTCCGAAAAGCGCCTTGGCAGCAGCCTGGGCTTTGTCTGCCTCCTCCTCGCCGTGGACTATCTTGGTTACCTCGTATGCCAGTATCTCCTTGGCCTTGTTGATCTCAGCACCTTCCAGAGCGCAGAGCCTTCTCACTTCGTCCATTGGGATGAAAGTAAGGAGCGACAGGCACATCTCAACGTCAGCATCGTCGACGTTTCTCCAGTACTGGTAGAAATCGTATGGCGAAGTCTTTTCAGGGTCAAGCCAAACGGCTCCGGCCTCTGTCTTGCCCATCTTGGCGCCTGTGCTTGTAGTAAGCAGTCTGAAGGTCATTCCAAAGGCAGGCTTTGAGTCTACCCGTCTTATCAGGTCGGCGCCTGCTATTATGTTAGACCACTGGTCGTCGCCGCCCAGCTGAAGGCTGCAGCCGTATTCTCTGTTTAGGACAAGGAAGTCATAGCTTTGCATTATCATGTAGTTGAATTCAAGGAATGAAAGGCCCTTCTCCATCCTTGACTTGAAGCATTCGGCTGTAAGCATCCTGTTTACAGAGAAATGCCTTCCGATTTCCCTCAGGAATTCGATGTAGTTGAGATTCAAGAGCCAGTCTGCATTGTTGACCATTATGGCCTTGCCTTCTGAGAAGTCTATGAATCTTGAAAGCTGCTTCTTGAAGCACTCTGCATTGTGCGCTATAGTCTCCTGAGTCATCAATTTTCTCATCTCGGTCTTGCCTGTAGGGTCGCCTACCATGGCTGTTCCGCCGCCAAGCAGCACTATAGGCCTGTGGCCGGCCTTTTGCATGTGCATCATTACCATAGCCTGCACGAAGTGGCCCACGTGAAGGCTGTCTGCAGTAGGGTCAAAGCCAATATAGAAAGTGACCTTTTCTTTTCCAAGAAGCTCCCTTATATCATCCTCGTAAGTAGCCTGCTTTATGAAGCCGCGGTCCTGCAGCATGTCGAATACATTTTCCATTGTATTACCTCCAATTTTATCTGAATATATTTATTTTAGTATAAAAAAAGGGCCTCTCAATCCTGTTTAAGGACGAGAAAACCCGTGGTACCACCTTAGTTTGCGCATGCGCGCCTCATTACCGCTGTAACGGGCGGATAGCCGTCAGCCAAGCTGAACGCTCCAGAACGTAATTCACTATAATGCCGCATTCAGACCTTTCACCAGCCGGCCTGCTCTCTACATTGCAAATGCATTATGCTACTTTTTCCTTCAATGCGCTGTTTTCAATTTTCAATAACATGATAACATACAAGCAGCTGAAAGTTCAAGAGTATATTTACAGTGTATGCCTGGCGTTGTTTTTAAGGTTCTGTGTGGAATTAGGCATGTAATGGGTAATAAATAATCAAAAGCAGAGGGCGGATTGAAATGAAAAAAAACATACCCAACATAATAACCTTTTCAAGAATACCACTGGCGGCAATATTTGTTATGCTTTTCATGGACGGCAGGGAGCTCCAGGCACTGCTCGTGCTTGCCATAGCAGGAGTTACTGACCTCCTTGACGGTTTTGTGGCGAGAAGCTTCAATCTCGTAAGCGACACGGGCAAGCTGCTTGACCCCCTGGCTGACAAGATACTGGCTGTGAGCGTGCTTGCAGCTCTTACGCTGAAGGGCTACGTCCCCTTGTGGGCAGCCGCGGCGCTAGCTGTAAAGGAGCTGCTCATGGTAGTATTCTCATCCAGGCTGTACGCAAAGAACGTGGTGGTCCAGGCCAACATTTGGGGAAAGCTGGCTACGTTTTTGATATACGTGGCGGTGTTCACGTTATTTTTCAGCAGAGCCGCGGGCATATTGATATTCTATGTAGCGCTAGTTGCGTCGCTTGTTGCGTTTATTCAGTATACTGCAAAATACGCCTATCATTTCGGCAAATCCAGCAGCAGGAGGTAGACTTATGACAATGGGAGGAATGAAATGCATATAATATCTGTTCTAATAGTGATTTGCTCGCTCATAATGTACCACATATCCCAAAAAAACATACCCTCCGGCGCCAATCCTTTTTTCGTGCTTATGGCCATATATGCAATAGCTCTCGTGCTTTCTTCGGTTTTCTTTTTCTCGATGCCAAAGGGCGACGGCATAGGAGAGGCGGTGTCGAACACCAACTGGGCCGTGTTTCTTTTGGCGTTTTCCATTGTTGGGCTTGAAATAGGATATCTGTTGGCATACAGGTACGGGTGGAATGTAAGCACTGCAGCCCTGCTCTCAAACACATGCGCTACAATGATGCTTATACCTATAGGACTTTTGTTTTTCAAGGAGACCCATTCCCTGATAAACTACATGGGCATAGTGATATGCATAGTGGGTATAATAATGATGAATATTGATTAATTAGGCATTAGTATTTAGTGAAATCTGCATAAGTTCGCGAGGTTGATGACATGAAATGGAAAAAAGCGCTGCTGTTTGCCGCATTTTTGGCAGCAGCAATATGCTTGGCTGTGTACAAATACGACTATGACAGGGGTGAAATTATGAATACAAAGGTGGACATATATGATGCGCGTTACGGCAAGGCCATATTCGCCGGAGGTTGCTTCTGGTGCATGGAGGGGCCTTTTCAAAGGCTTGATGGAGTGGTCGACGTGCTTGCAGGCTACACCGGCGGCAAGGTTAAGAATCCCACATACGAGCAGGTTAGCTCGGGAGTTACGGGCCATCTAGAGGCGGTGCTGGTTGTGTACGATCCGATGAAGATTGGCTATAGTGAGCTTGTGGAGGTCTACTGGAGGCAGATAGACCCAACTGATGCGGGCGGCCAGTTTGCCGACAGAGGCAGCCAATACAAGACGGCTATATTCTACTTCGACGAGGAGCAAAAATCAATAGCCGAGCTGTCAAAGCGCCAGCTCGAGGAGTCGGGCAAATTCGAGCGGCCCATTGCAACTGCAATACTTCCTGCGCAGGAGTTCTATCCGGCTGAGGAGTACCATCAGGATTTCTATCTGAAGAGTCCACTTCGGTACAAGGACTACAAGATAGGCTCAGGCCGGGAAGGCTTCATAAAGAAGACATGGGATGCCAAAGAAGGTGATGAAAAAGGCGAAGCTGGCGCAAAAGAAAATGATTCCAAATACAGCAGTTTCGACAAGGATAAGCGTCTAACGGAGCTCACTGGTCTCCAGTACAGGGTGACTCAGCTGGACAAGACTGAGCCGGCATTCGATAACGAATACTGGGACAACAAAAGGGAAGGCATATACGTCGACATAGTATCAGGAGAGCCGCTTTTTTCCTCGCTTGACAAGTACGACTCGGGAAGCGGATGGCCCAGCTTTACAAAGCCCCTAGAGCCCGGAAACATAGTAGAGCGGGAAGACAGGAAGCTGCTCATGAGGCGCATAGAGGTCAGAAGCAAGCATGCAGACTCGCATCTTGGCCATGTGTTCGGAGACGGGCCGGCGCCGGGTGGACTCAGATACTGCATAAATTCCGCATCGCTAAGGTTCATTCCCAAGGAGGAGCTTGAGAAGGAGGGCTACGGCGAGTACTCAGACCTGTTTGAAAAATAGGAATAAATATGTCTATGAGAGCAAGGCGGACTGAAAGCTGTGAATTTTCTGAACATTGATGAGTATGACGAGACAAAAAAGGGCATTTATATATTATAGTAAAAATAGTGCCCTTTTTATTTTTATTAAAGAAAGGCCTGTTTTCATATTTGAAAAAAAGGAGGCTGCAAATGAGAGTAAGCATAAAACAAGTAGACGCATTTACAAGCTACCCTTTTGGGGGTAACCCTGCAGGAGTCATATTAGATGCTGAAGGTATAAGCAGGGAAAACAAGCAAAGAATAGCAAGGGAGATAGGCGTTTCTGAAACTGCCTTTGTCCACAAGTCGGACAGGGCTGACTACAGAGTAGAGTTCTTTTCGCCTCAAAGCGAGGTTGAAATATACGGCCATACCATAATCTCGACATTCCATGCTCTTCATGAGGCGGGAATGCTGGCTGATGGCAGGGAAATATTCCAGATGGATACCAAAAGGGGTATAATACCAGTCAAGAGAGTCATGGAAAAGGGTAGTCCTGTATTTTTCATAAGCCAGCCGCTGCCGATGTACTCTTATGTCAATTCCTTTTCAACCGAGATTGCTGACGCGCTGGGTCTTGAAAGCGGCGACCTCATAGACACAATACCATCAAAGGTTTCGACGGGGCTTTGGTGGTGCATTGTAGGAGTAAAGAAGCTTGCCAAGCTCAGGGAAATGAAGCCTGACATGAGCAACATCGAAAGGCTCAGCAGGCAGGATGATGTGGTAGGCATAACGGCATTTTCCTTTGACACTTTCGCAAGGGGATACGACTATCATGTAAGGTCTTTTGCCCCGAGGATAGGACTTGACGAGGACCCTGCGTGCGCAACGGGAAACGGCTCGCTGCTGTCATACCTGATGAAGCACAAGATGATAAAGCTCAAGCCCGAAATAAGGATGCTTGGAGAGCAGGGCAACGAGCTCAAAAGGCCCGGCTGTGTGCATTCAATAATCACAACCAGTGACCAGGGAAGCATGACGTCCATTGAAATAGGAGGCTCCGCAGTAACAATGATGGAGGGTTCCATTATGTTTTAAGCTTATATTCTCTGAATCCGAAACTCACGAAGCAGACACTTAATGTGCACACTTCGAGAGCTTCGGATTTTTTTGACTTCAAGAGAATGTCCAGAAAGGCTAGTTTTTGAAGCTGTGGACTGGTGCCGGGATTCTTCCTCCGCGATTTATGAACTCTGCGCTTGAAAAAGCGCTAACCTTGAGTATCGGAGCTGAACCGAGAAGACCCCCGAATTCGGCAAAGTCCCCGACGCCCTTGCCGTAAACAGGTATGACTCTTGCCGCAGTTGTTTTGTTGTTTATAACGCCTATAGCGGCTTCATCTGCAATCATTGCAGAGATGGTCTCGGCAGGAGTGTTTCCTGGAATCGCAATCATGTCAAGGCCGACAGAGCAAACGCAGGTCATGGCCTCCAGCTTTTCTATGTTGATAGAGCCCTTGTTTAGAGCGCTTATCATGCCTTCGTCTTCGCTCACAGGGATGAAAGCACCGCTGAGGCCTCCGACATGAGAGGAAGCCATTATGCCTCCCTTTTTGACCGCATCGTTCAAAAGCGCCAGTGCTGCAGTTGTGCCGTGAGCGCCGCAGCTTTCTATTCCCATTTCCTCCAGTATCCTAGCCACGCTGTCGCCAATTGCAGGAGTCGGCGCAAGCGAGAGATCGACTATTCCAAAAGGCACTCCAAGTCGTTTTGAAGCCTCGGAGGCAATAAGCTGACCTGCGCGCGTTATTTTAAATGCCGTCTTTTTTATTGTCTCGGCGACAACGTCGAAGCTTTCGTTCTTGATATTTTCAAGTGCGCACTTGACGACGCCCGGACCGCTTACGCCAACGTTTATTACGCACTCAGCCTCTCCAACGCCGTGGAAGGCACCGGCCATGAAGGGATTGTCGTCAACTGCGTTTGCAAATACTACAAGCTTGGCGCAGCCTATGCTGTTCGCATCCCTGGTAAGATAAGCTGTCCTTTTTATGATTTCGCCCATTTTTTTCACAACGTCCATGTTTATGCCGCTCTTTGTGCAGCCGACGTTTACTGAAGAGCATACGATATCGGTGTTCAAGAGGGCATCTGGAATTGAATCTATGAGAGCTATGTCACTTCTGGAACAGCCTTTTTGAACGAGCGAGGAGAAGCCTCCGATGAAATCAACGCCGACTTCCTTTGCAGCCCTGTCAAGAATGCGCGCCAGCTCAACATAGTCATCTGGATTTTGAGAATGCAGAACAAGAGAGGCTGGAGTGATTGAAATCCGCTTATTGACGATAGGTACACCGTACTCAGATTCAAGGCTGCGGCAGGTTGAAACAAGGCGCGAGGCATTTGAAGTTATCTTCTCATAAACCCGTGCAAGACAGCCCTTGACATCGGATCCCGCACAGTCAAGAAGAGACATGCCCATTGTAACAGTTCTTATGTCGAATTTTTCGTGCTCTACCATTTTTATGGTTTCTAGTACATTTTTAAACTCTAGCATTTTAACACCTCTCGTATTTTGTATTAAAGAATCAATGATAAGCTGATGTAGTGTATATAGCTGGTGGAGAAGCAGAAGCTATATTTTATGCATGGCAGTGAATATATCCTCATGCTGCATTCTTACTGTTACGCCAATCTCGGAACCTTTCTCGTCCAGCTGCTTTTTGATCTCGTCGAATGACACTGTCATATTATCCAAGTTCACAAGCATCACCATTGAAAAATAGTCCTGAAGAATAGTTTGACTTATGTCCTCAATATTTACATTGCTTTTGGCAAGCACCCCTGTGATGCCGTAAATAATTCCTACTCTATCCTTACCTACAACTGTTACAAATGCCTTCATTGAAAATTCCTCCCTTATTTTGTTTGTAGTGGTAAACAAAAAGAGACCGATTTTATCGGTCTCTGGAGAACTGGGAAAAGGGCAACAAAAAATATGGCATTTGCTGCACGCTTTATAAATCCCCTGTCCCTTGTACCTGAGAGTTTCACCATATGAAATATGGCTTTCCCCTTCGGCGCTCAAATGAGTCTCTCCAGAGGCCCGTCCAGAGACAGTCTAGCATGGCTATTCTGCCGCCTTCGTCCGGATGCTGCGATTTGATTTTAATATTTAAAGATGTTATCACAGATAATTACGCATGGCAATGATTTTTTGAAATGCAAAAAAAATGCAATGTTAGCTGTACAAGATGGATGAAACGGAGGCTTAATGGGCATGATTTTTGAAAATTGATTCATTATAGCCTTCTAATGGGGTATAAAAAGGTCAGGCGAATTGAATTTCATAAAATGCGGCGGCTAATATGCAAAGGGGTGACTTTATGAGCGGAAAGGTTCTCATGACGGGAAATCAGGCTATAGCAAGGGGATTCTATGAGGCGGGCGGACTTGTTGCTGCGAGCTATCCGGGATCTCCAACTGTTGAAATTCTGGAGACTATAAAGCATGAATACAAGCAGATTTACTCCGAATTTTCTGTGAACGAAAAGGTGGCGCTGGAGGTTGCAATGGGGGCTTCGTTTGCAGGTGCCAGGGCACTTGCGAGCATGAAGCATGTCGGCGTGAACATAGCGTCCGACCCTCTTATGACATTCACTCAGACAAGGACGGCTGGCGGATTCGTGCTGGTCAGCGGAGACGATCCGGGCATGGCCAGCTCACAAAACGAGCAGGACAACAGGCTGCTTGGCAAGTTTGCAAACATGGCCGTGCTAGATCCTTCTGACAGCCAGGAGGCCAAGGACTTTACAAAGCTCGCACTCGAGCTGAGCGAAGCCTACGGCATGCCGGTTATGCTCAGGATAACAAGCAGGCTCTGCCACAGCAGGAGCGCAGTCGAGCTTTCGGAAAGGGTTGAAAAGCCGGCGGCAGGTTTCTTACCTGACAAGTCGAATTTCAACATGATTCCTCCGAACACCTTCAAAAAGCAGCATGAGATGAGGCAGCGAATTGAAAGCCTTTCAAAGGCTGCCATGGAGCTCGGAATCAACTTTCTGGAGGATGGAAGCGGCAAAGAGGCTCTTATAATAACCTCAGGACTCGCATACAACAACCTGCTGGAGCTTGGACTCGACATTCCTGTGCTCAAGCTCGGTCTTGTATATCCTCTCCCTGTTGAGACGATAAGGCAGCTGTCGAAGGCCTACAAGAGGCTTATAGTAATAGAGGAGATGACGCCCTTTATCGAAAACGAGCTCAAAATAAACGGAATTGCCTGCGAAGGCAAGGAGCATTTTTCATTTACTGGCGAGCTGGGCTCGGAAGAAATAGAGGCAGGGCTCTATAAGGCGGGGCTCGTTGATGAAGAGAGATTTTCAGGGAAATCAATCGAGGACAAGTCAGTCGCGCCGAGACTGCCGCTGTTTTGTGCGGGATGTCCTCACAGGCCTGTGTTCGACATACTCAAAAAGTCAGGAAGGAAGGTAATCGGGGACATCGGGTGCTACTCGCTGGCGGGCATATTTCCAATAGAAGTGCTGGACACCACAATAAGCATGGGCTCTTCTCTTGGAACCATAAAAGGGATGGCGAAGGCCTTGAAGCTGAGCGGTAAAAGCGAACCGCTTGTAGCTGTCATAGGCGACAGCACGTTTTTCCACTCGGGGATGACAGGCATGGTCAACCTGCTTCACCAGATGGACCCCGAGGACAACATGACTGTAATAATCCTGAACAACGGCACGACAGCCATGACGGGCGGCCAGCATACGGCGAGCTCCGGAAGTTACGCGGGCGAGGATGATATGCATGTAGACATTGAGGGACTGCTGCGGGCCATGGGCTTTGAAAACGTAATAGCTGTAGACCAGTTCAAATACAAGGAGGCAAAGGAGGCAATAGACAACGAGATAAAAAGACCGGGTCTTTCTATTGTAATAACAACGAGGCCGTGCGCCCTAAGATTCAAGATCAAAGAGCCCTATTTCAGGGTGGATCCGAACATATGCATAGCCTGCAGAAGCTGCATAAGGACGAACTGTCCGCCGCTCAGGATGAAAAAGTACGAAGGCATAGAAAAGCTCAAATCGTCTATAAATCCAGACATGTGCGTGGGCTGCTCGGTATGTGCCCAGGTCTGCCCGGTAAGCGCCATAAAGAGAATTTCAGAGGGGGTGGAGTGATGAGAGGCTTCAACATTATGCTCGCAGGCGTCGGAGGACAAGGGCTCGTCCTTACGACCAGCATAATATGCGGTGCAGCGTTTGCCGCAGGTTATGACGTAAAGAGCAATGACGTAATCGGGCTTTCGCAGCGGGGAGGTAAGGTCTGGGGCAGCGTTAAAATCGCAGAGAAGGTGTACTCGCCAAACATACCTGCCGGAGAGGCCGATGTGCTCGTGGCGCTGGAGCCGCTTGAGGCCGACAGGTGGAAGGGCTGCCTCAGGAAGGACGGCATAATAATCGTCAATACTGGCGAGATGCCGCCTGCACACGTGGCAGCGGAAAAAATGGAGTATCCGCCTGACATAATAAAGAGGTTATCTGAAAGTTTCAAGCTGTATGCCATAGATGCGGTTGCAGAGGGCAAAAGGCTCGGCTCGCCCAAGGTTGCCAATACATTCCTCATAGGGATTCTGGCGAGGTATCTGGAACTGCCGCGGGAAGCATGGCAAGAGGCAATAAGTGCGAACGTGCCTGCCGGATTCTTAGATATGAATATCAAGGCATTCGATATAGGGTATGATCTGCTGAGTCAGGAGTGATTAGAGTGGATGGAGAATACTATATTTGGGGGAGGAAGCTGTGGTTATGGGGGATGAAGCTAACAGATGTGTCGAAAATTGCGCAAGGCTTGTAGAAAGGGACAGGCAGGTTATGGCTCCTTTTTCAAGGATACACTACTATCCCTTTGCCGTTAAAAAAGGCAGGGGAGCGATTGTAGAGGACATAGACGGCAACGAGTATATAGATTTTTTCTCGAGTGCCGCCGTACTCAACACAGGGCACTCGCATCCTGTTGTAGTCGATGCAATTAAAGAGCAAAGCGAGGATTTCGTACACTACACTACGGCCTATATGTATAACGACGCACAGGTCGAATTGGCTGAAAGGCTCGTACAGATAACGCCCGGAAGCTTTAAAAAGCGCGTGGCTTTCGGACTTACAGGTTCGGATGCCAATGACGGGGCAATAAAGCTTGCAAGGGCCTACACAGGCAGAAAAACTATAATTTCTTTCCTGAAAGCATACCACGGCTCCACATACGGCTCAATGTCAGTCAGCGCCATAAGCCTCAACATGAGGAGGAAGATTGGTCCCATGCTGGGCGATGTACATCACCTGCCGTATCCTGACTGCTACAGATGTCCGCTCGGGCACGAGAGGGGAGGCTGCAGCATGGAATGCATAAGGCTGCTCGAGGATGCCTTCGAAACCCATCTGCCTCCTGATGATGTGGCGGGTGTAATTATGGAGCCCATAGCTGGTGACGCGGGCATAATAATGCCGCCAATGGAGTATGTAAAAAGGCTGCATGAGCTGTGTCAAAAGCACGGCATACTCTTTGTGAGCGAAGAGGTGCAGCAGGGCTTTGGAAGGTCGGGGAAATGGTTCGGGATAGAGCACTACGGCATTGAGCCGGACATAATAGTAATGGGAAAGGCGATAGCCTCAGGTCTGCCACTGAGCGCTCTGGTGGCAAGAAGCGAGATCATGGAGTCGCTTGCGCCGCCTGCGCACATATTTACAATGGGAGGCAATCCCGTATGCTGCAGGGCGGGAGCTGCCACAGTAGATGTCATAAGGGCCGAGTCACTTGTTGAAAAATCCAGGGAGCTTGGCAAGCATGCCATGATGAGGCTTCAGGAGCTCTCCGACAGATACGAAATCATAGGGGATGTGCGGGGAGCGGGGCTTTCGATTGCGGTAGACCTTGTAACAGACAGGGTGAGTCGTGAAAGGAACAGAGAGGCCGCTGCCAAGATATCCTACAGATGCTGGCAGAAGGGACTCATACTGACCTTCTTTGCGGGCAATGTCCTCAGAGTTCAGCCACCGCTTGTAATAACAAGCGAGGAGCTGGACAGAGGGATTGACATACTTGAAAAGGTGATAGAGGAATACCTGGACGGAAGGATACCCGACTCCGTGCTTGAAGAGTCGAAGGGGTGGTAAAGGCAGGACAATAAAAAAGCTGGGATACGGGTGTTGAATCATGCCCGATTCCCAGCTTTTGCATATATTGCCAAATGGTTTTTTTGAATATTCTTACACGGCTTTTTTTGTGTGTTCAGGGCTGTAATCCCAGCACTCTACATCGTCTATGCCTTCTATGCTGTCTTTGTAGAAAACAGGATCCAAGCCCATTTTTTTCTGTCTTGTGTAGTCGTCAAGAGCGTCAATGGCCTTTTTGGACAGGAATGCGATGCTGCCAAGGTTGATTATAGCCATAAGTCCCATGAAAAGATCTGCCATGTCCCAGACGATCTGTATTTTTGCTATTGCGCCAAACATTACCATTGAAGAAACGGCAATCCTGTATGCAAAAAGCCATTTTTTGTCGGCTTTTATAAACTCTATGTTTGTCTCTCCGTAGTAGTAGTTTCCTATTACTGAGCTGAATGCGAACAGGAATATGCATATGGCTACGAAGGAGTTGCCCCATGCTCCAACCTGAGAAGTAAGAGCTTCCTGAGTAAGCTGTATTCCTTCAGCGCCAGTGATTTTGTATGCTCCTGAAAGGAGTATCATCGCTGCTGTGGCACTGCATATAAGAAGTGTGTCTGTGAAAACTCCAAGGGTCTGTATAAGCCCTTGCTTGACAGGGTGAGAAACTGTAGCTGTTGCAGCCGCATTTGGAGCGCTTCCCATACCCGCCTCGTTTGAGAAAAGTCCCCTCTTTATTCCCATCATCATTGCTGCGCCCACGCCGCCTCCAAACATGGAGTTTAGTCCGAATGCATTCGAGAATATGAGTGAAAACACTGAAGGCAGACTTGAGAAATTCTTTATTATCACAAAAAGCGCCACAAGCACGTAAGACACGGCCATTACAGGGACTATTATCTCTGATGCCTTTGCAACTCTTTTTACGCCGCCGAAAATTATGGCGACTGTCATTATTGTGAGCAGCATGCCTGTAACAGTTCTGTCAACGCCAAAAGCATTTTCAACCGCGAATGATATGGTGTTCGACTGGACTGAGTTGAATACTAGACTGAATGTTATAGTTATAAGTACTGAGAAAACAACTCCGAGCCATCTCATTCCCAGAGCTTTTTCAATGTAATACGCAGGGCCGCCTCTGAAGCCATTTTCATCCTTTACCTTGTATATCTGGGCAAGAGTGCTCTCCACAAAGCTTGAGCCCGCACCTATAAGTGCTATAAGCCACATCCAGAACACTGCTCCTGGACCGCCAAGTGATATTGCTATGGCAACTCCTGCCAGGTTTCCAGTTCCCACTCTGGAAGCCGTGCTTATGCAGAATGCCTGGAAGGATGAAACACCGGATTTCTTGCCTCCGATTTTAGCTGCGCCTTCTCCAAGAAGCTTCACCATCTCAACAATCATTCTGAATTGTACGAAACGTGACTTGACAGTGAAATAAAGACCAAGGACTATAAGCATTGCAATAAGGATATAAGACCATAAAATATTGTTTGTTGCTGCTACGAATTGTTCTAAGATGCCTAACAAACTGACACTTCCTTTCTGATTATGTAATACTCGGCGAAATGCAGACTGCTTTGCATTACCGCCTTAAGCTATTAAAGTGCCCGCGCGGGCTTTTTCCAAAACAAGATGCTGCGTCCAAGCAGTGGGATTTTGGACGAATAGCACCGAGCAAAGGAAATGGGATGAAAAACAATCAGTCCTGCATAAATACATAACAATAGTCCGAAACAATTCTAACAGAAATCTGGAGGCATATCAATTGTAAATTGCAAGGAAATTGATTTATATATAAAAAATTATATGTATAATTTAATTGTAGGTAAATTCAAAAAAAAGAATGCGCAAAATGAGGCTATGCAATATTTGCTGCTTATAAAAGAAGAATCCGGCAAATCACAGATTGCCGGAGAATGGAATACATGCTAAGTTTCGGACAGTTGAATATACCGCCTTATTTGAGATTCAAGCGCGGCAATACTTATGAATCTGGATTCTCTTAAAAATTCCCTCCCGCCGATATATAAAAGTATTGTTGGAGCCGTGAAAACTGAAAAATATGCAGCCGTCTCCCTTGAACTGTTTATGACTATATTGGCCGACGCTACAGTTCCATAATTTTCAAGCATAAGCTCTACTTTGGGAAGTGTGTCACGGCAGACGGAGCAGAGCTCGTCAGAAAAATACAATATGCAAAAATTGTTGGACTCAATGAGGCTTTTGACTTGCTCTAAGCTGTCGAGTTGTTTCATGGGACCCCCCTATAAGAAAAATATATTATATAGTATCATGATAATATAATAAAGTGTCTGAGTGCAACAGAATGCCTGTAATCTAGCACAACTATGCGCGAATGGAGGTTTTTATGAAGAATTACAAATTATGCGTGCTTGACATGGACGGGACAATGCTTGCGAGCGATCACAGCATACCAAGCAGAAACATTGATGCCATAATGAGGCTGCGTGAAAAGAATATAAGTGTGGCAGTGGCGACAGGAAGAATGGACATAATGATTAAAAGCTACATCAAGCAGATGAAGCTGGATATGCCGGTAATATCCTGCAACGGCGGAATGATTAGAAGGCTGGGAGAGCTCAATCCCATAGCTGAATTCACTATAGACAGCAGGCGCGTACTCGGATTCATTGATGCCTGCAAAAAGGAGGGCGTTTCATTTTCGCTCTACGGCCGCCACAGCATGTTTACTGAAAAATTGGACGGCAGGGCGCTTTTTTTCCATGAATACAACAAGACGCTTCCCGACGATGAGAGGATTGACCTGCAGGTAGTCCCAAGCTGCAGAGCCCTTGCTGAGAACGGAATGCCCATAATAAAAGGGCTTTCATACACCGATGATTGCGGTGCTATTGAGGCAGTAAAGAAGGAAGTCGAAAGGATGGGAGGCGCCGCAATGATCCAGTCTGCAAGAGGCCTCTACGACTTTATGAGAGCCGATGTAAGCAAGGGTATGGCGGTTGAGAAGCTGGCACAGATAATGGGCATTGACAGAGAACAGATTGTGGCGTTCGGGGATAACCACAACGATATAAGCATGCTTGAGGTGGCTGGTCTTTCTGTGGCCATGGGGAATGCCGAGGAGGATGTGAAGAGGCATGCAGATTTTGTGACCCTCACTAATGACGAGGCTGGTGTGGCGTATGCCATTGAAAAGTTGGTGCTATAGACCCTAAAAGCCATATACGGGCTTGAGGTATATAAAGCTTGCGAATGAGTTGATGTTGCCTGATAGAATATTCCTATATTGATTACCAAGTGATATTTAATATGATAATATCTACATTGACGGTCTTATTTTTGAATTTTAGGTTAGATTTAGAATCGACAATGCAGGAGGCTTTTATCATGAACAAAAAGCAAAACAGTATCTTGATTAAGGGATTGGTTCCGGTAATTCTGATTGCGCTCTATTTTGCAGTTCCTCAGGTCAGGGAGACGATAAACCAGTGGACAATGGTTTTCAAAAAGCTCAGCGTGGACGATGTAAGGAACTACATACTCTCGTTTGGAGTTTTGGCGCCTGTGACATCATTCTTCCTAATGGTATTCCAGTCGGTTGCGGCACCTTTGCCTGCGTTCCTTATAACATTTGCGAATGCGGCCATATTCGGCTGGGTGTGGGGAGCGGTGCTCTCATGGAGCTCTGCTATGGCGGGAGCAGTGCTGTGCTTTTACATCGCCAAGATTTACGGCAGGGGAACCGTTGAAAAGCTTACTAGCAAGTTTGCACTTGAAAGTGTTGATCTTTTCTTTGAAAAGTACGGAAGCCAGGCGATACTAATAGCCAGGTTGCTGCCCTTCATGTCATTTGACATAGTCAGCTATGCGGCAGGACTCACATCGATGTCTTTCTGGTCGTTCTTTTGGGCTACAGGCCTTGGACAGCTTCCGGCGACAATAATATATTCGTATATAGGCGGCATGCTTACGGGCAGCGCAAGAATGGTGGTTGCGGGTCTGCTCACACTGTTCGCGCTTACAGCCGTTATATTTCTCGTGAAGAAGATGTGGAACGACAAGGAAAAAAAAAGCAATAAAAAGGCCGCATAATTAGGAGAATATACTTTACAAGTGATTTTTGTTATGTTAGAATCTCATAAAGTCATATATTTTTCTGCAGTGAAGAAGAGGAGTAGTCGATGCGAGCCTCAAAGAGAGCCGGTGAGGGTGTGAATCCGGCAGGCAGTTTTGATGAAGGGAGCTTTGGAGCAGAGTCCTTTAAAGTGGGTGCAGCAATTGCATCAATTAGGGTGGAACCGCGAGAGCATAGCCTTTCGTCCCTTTCCGGGGATGAAGGGCTTTTTTTATTATTTTTTAAGGAGGTAATTATATGTCGAAGGAATTTACTATGGTTGATATTGTAGCCTTGGCAAAATCAAGAGGATTTGTATACCCAGGGTCTGAAATATACGGGGGCCTTGCAAATACATGGGATTACGGTCCTCTTGGAGTTGAGCTTAAAAACAACGTAAAGAAAGCATGGTGGAAGAAATTCGTGCAAGAGTCTGAGCACAATGTCGGACTCGACGCTGCAATACTTATGAATCCTGAGGTATGGGTGGCGTCAGGCCACGTTGGAGGCTTCAGCGATCCGCTGCTTGACTGCAAATCATGCAATTCAAGATTCAGAGCAGACAAGCTTATTGAAGACTTCATAAAGGAAACAGGCGGCGAAGAAGTAACTGTAGACGGCTGGGGCCAAGAGAAAATGGAGCAGTTCATAGCCGAAAAGGGAATTAAATGTCCAGAGTGCGGCAAGTCTGACTTTACAAACATAAGAAAGTTCAACCTCATGTTCAAGACCTTTCAAGGGGTTACTGAGGATTCACAGGCGCAGATATACCTAAGGCCTGAGACTGCGCAGGGCATATTTGTAAACTTCAAGAACGTGGCAAGAACATCGAGAAAAAAGGTGCCTTTTGGAATAGCTCAGATAGGCAAGTCCTTCAGAAACGAGATAACTCCAGGCAACTTCATATTCAGGACAAGAGAGTTCGAGCAGATGGAGCTTGAGTTCTTCTGCAAGCCTGGCGAGGACATGGAGTGGTTCTACTACTGGAAGGATTTCTGCAAGAACTGGCTGCTCAACCTGGGAATCAATGAGGAGAACATGAGACTCAGAGACCACGACAAGGAAGAGCTTTCGCACTACAGCAACGCCACAACAGACATAGAATACAGGTTCCCGTTTGGCTGGGGAGAGCTTTGGGGAATTGCAGACAGAACAGACTTTGACCTTAGCAGGCACAGCGAGCATTCCGGCACTGTGCTTAACTACCAGGATCCTGTGACTAACGAGAAATATATACCTTACTGCATCGAGCCATCGCTGGGAGCTGACCGTGTGACTCTTGCTTTCCTTGTGGATGCATACGATGAGGAGGCGCTCGAGGACGGCACTGAAAGAACAGTTCTCAGATTCCACCCTGCGCTGGCACCTCTTAAGGCTGCAGTGCTTCCGCTTACAAAGAAGCTTGAGGAGCCTGCGCTTAAAGTGTACAGGGAGCTTGCGAAGAAATTCATGGTTGACTATGATGCCGGCGGAAGCATAGGCAAAAGATACAGAAGGCAGGACGAGGCTGGAACTCCATTCTGCATAACTGTCGACTTCGATACTCTCGAGGACAACACAGTTACAGTGAGAGACAGGGACACTATGGAGCAGGTGAGAATGCCTATAGCAGACCTTGTTAAATTCATAGAAGAGAAGATGGAATTCTAGTAATAATACAGAAGAAGACCCCTATTGTGGCAAACATTCCGTAATAGGGGTCTTCTTTTTTATTTGCTCTAATTGTCGATTTCGGAAATTTTAAAAGCCTTGTCTGTAAGTGAAAAAATCTCTTTTGCGCCTGAGGTCAGGTATATGTTCCTGTCCATGTCGACTATTATGGCCTCAACGTCTTCAAGTGATTCGGCAAGCTCCAGTCCCTTTTCAAGTCCGAGCGAAAACACAGAAGTGGATAGCGCATCAGCGTCTGCCGAGCTTTTGGCAATTATGGTCACGCTGGAGAGTCCGTTGTCAACAGGGTAGCCGGTGAAGGGGCTGAGTATGTGGTGGTACATTTTGCCTTCCGACTCAAAGTACCTTTCATATATTCCCGATGTTACGACAGTTGAATCGCTGACGGCAACAGTACCTATATAGCTGCCTCTCGAGTCGAAGGGATTCTGCACGCCGACTTTCCACGGAGTGCCTTCGCTCTTGGAGCCCACGGCCATGACGTTGCCGCCCAGATTTATTATGGCGCGTCTTATTCCGTGGGATTTTAAATAGTCAGAAATCATATCTGCAGCATAGCCCTTCGCAACACCCCCAAGGTCAAGGAGCATGCCTTTTTTTTGAAGGTAGACGGATTTGGCGGAGTCGTCCACATCAACCATTCTATAGCCTACCATAGTCTTTGAGTCATTAATCTCCTGCTGGGAGGGGACTCGTGCATTGTCCGTGCCTATACCCCAGAGCTTTACAAGGGGTCCTACTGTTATGTCGAAGCTGCCCCCGGAAATAGAGCTGTACTCAAGCCCTTTTTTGACAACTTCGTAAGTCTCCTCTGATACCGCAGCCGGTTTAATTCCAGAGTTCCCGTTAATCCTGTTTATCTCGCTCCCGTCTATATTCAGGCTCATCTTGCTTTCTATGTCGCTGATTATATCGAAGGCTCCATCAAGCAGTTTCTGGTCTGACGTGTCGAAAAGCTTTATGTCTATCACAGTGCCCATGAGAAAGCCGGTTCTCGATATAGATTCATCGCTTTGCGGCGAAGGAGTATCGAAGGGTTTCATATAAAAGAAAATGGCTGCAACTGCAGCAGCAATAATAAGCAGAATTGAAGTTTTTTTCATGGAAAGTCTCCTTTTGCTCCGGGGGTAATTATTTTGCGCATAATTGGATAATATAATATACATTATACTATATCCCGGAAAAATAGATCAAAAAAAAGCTGGATTGTAACTACCAATCCAGCCTGATGCTCATTGATGAATGTCTTTAGCTTTTAACGAATTATGACTGTATTAATCACTGTCAGCCTTGTAAGACAGGCTATATTATTTTGATTTCTTTTTGGAACCGCCTTTACTAGATGATGGACTCGAATTAAGCGATGACATGTAGAAGAACATTAGCACAAGAAGTCCAGTAAATCCTATTAGAACTAAAGCCTTAGTCATTGTAAACCGCCTCCCGCAAATAAATTGATTATGATATTTAATTTTATATATACCCAAACACAAATATATTGAACAAAGTTTAATGAAATTATTGGACATTACCATTCCTGGCAGAAGAATCTTTAATCAGGAGGTTCATGTCATGGTTCATGCTTATGCATTGTTTTTTGCAGGGCCTGGTCTCCTCTGAACAACCTTAAGGGCCTCTCTTTTGCTGAGTGGCTTAAGGTTCTCCGATTCTACAAAGGAGACTACATCCTCCGGGCAAGTCTTTGAATATTCCCGCAGAGTCCAGCCTATGGCCTTCTGGATGAAGAACTCCCGCGAACCAGAAAGCTTTCTTATATACCTGAAAAGAAGCTCCTTGTCCGTTTTGTCCTTGTATTTGAGCTGAAAAAGAAGTGCAGACCGCTGGAGCCACATGTTGCCGCTGTCAATCCAGCTGTCGGTGGCAGAAGGGACCATGTCGTGGAACATTTTGAAAAGTTCTCCCGCAGTGTTGGCGGAAAGGGCGTCTACTGTATCCCACCAGGATTTGCTGGTGATAAGATGCATCAGCAGCTCCAATGAGTCTCTTGTGAGCCTTCCCGAATTCTCCTGCAGCATCTCGGCGCCCAAATATTGAAGCTCCCGCTCCCGTTCTTCCCAGAGGCGGATGACGAGCAGCTCCACCTCATTCATGGGCAGTGAGCGGCTTTCCTTGATAAACTCCTTGGAAAGCTGTCTTCTTTCAGGAGCCTTTATGCCGAAAAAATCGAACTGGTTTTTCATGTACTTTTTCATATAGAATGCATTTTCTTCATTGCCGGCGGCTTCGTATAGAAATCGGATATTTTGCAGAAAATCCTCCAAAGTAGGAACACCTCCAGGATAATTGTATTTGCCATGCGTTATATCATTTGCAGCAACGACAATATGTATAAAGCTATTATACTCAGACAGAGAGCTGAGCAAACAGCAGGGGAAAATTTAAATTTTCCGAATGACAATCTTAAATAATATTATCGTAAATGATAATTGAACATCTCAATATTGACATCTTAATGCAAAACGTAAAAATACATTGACATACTTCTATGTGTTTTATTATAATTAACACATAGAACTTTATCGATGTATATTTGAATTAACATTATAAGAGCATAGGAGATGATTTTTGTGGAAATTAAAATTCTTGGCACTGGCTGTGACAAGTGTGACAAGCTCGAGGCTAACGCAAAAAAGGCTGTAGAAGAACTCGGCATATGTGCAACTGTAAAAAAAATAGATGATCTTGTTGAAATTATGACTCATGGCGTCATGACAACACCGGCTCTTGTAATTGATGGAGCTGTCAAAGCACCGGGAAAAGTATTGAGTGTTGAAGATATAAAAAAATATATAGCCAAGTAGGCTTTACTATAATTTTACGGAGGATGGTTTTCATGAATAAAACGCAAAAAAAACTGTATCTGCTAACTGGATTTTTAGGAGCCGGCAAAACTACATTCTTAAAAAATGTAATGGACAATCTTGGAGACAAAAAAATAGGAATAATAATGAATGAATTCGGCAAGACAGGAGTAGACGGAACTCTTGTTGAAAGAGACGGAATTACACTTACGGAAATAAATAGGGGCTCTATCTTCTGTTCGTGCCTTAAAATATCATTTGTGCAGGCTATGGTTGAAATGGCGGCACAGGAACTTGACTATATTTTCGTTGAAAGTTCAGGCCTTGCAGATCCTTCCAATATAGACGAAATTCTCGATGCGGTAAGAAGACTTGCAGGCGAAGATGCATACGACTATAGGGGTGCTATATGCATAGTTGACGGCAGAAACTTTCTCGAACAAATAGAGGACCTTGAAACAATAAAGAGACAGGCCCTTTACAGCAATTTCGTTGTTATTAATAAGGTAGATCTTGTAGACAGCAGCACTGTTACTGCGATAAAGGAAAAAATAATAGAGATTAATCCTTATGTCAAAATCGAGGAATCGTCGTTTGGCAATGTCAACTACAGCTTCCTGGAGGAAGACCTTGTTAAGGAAAAATGGGTGGAAACTCAAGACACTACAAATACGACTGAGAATAAGCCTAGAACATTTACGCTCAGATACGACGGAGCTGTGGAAAAGAGCAAGTTCACTAGCTTCCTGGATGCTGTGTCTCCTCATGCATTCAGGATAAAGGGATTCTCGAAGCTTGATGATGGCTGGAATCAGGTTGATGTTGTCAACAGGAAAATCGACTACAAGGAATTCGACTCTTCAGCACCTGACTCGAGCATTGTGTTTATTTCGAAAATAGATGTTGCAATAATAAAGGAAATAGCAAGCAGTTGGGAGAACATAGTCGGAATCGAAATGAAACTCAGATAAAACAAAATGACAATTGCTAAAACCCTTGATAAGCTTTGTAGAGTTTATCAAGGGTTTTACACTTTATACGCATTAGTAACCGCGCTATTAAATTATTCGAAACATATTGACATCTATCTATGTGATTCCATATAATATACATAGATAAAGTTCTATGTATTGACCAACGCTACATAATAACCCGCTTCTGCATTTATTATTTAATCTTAAACTAGATCAATAGGTAAGCCGAAACTTGGTAAAAAAAAACAAAAAAAGGAGTGATTCGTATGTTTTCAAGGATGATTATAGCTTCTGAAATATCATCAGTTGCACTGGAAATACTCAATCGACTTGAAGGTCTGAGAAAGCTTGGAGCAAAAGAATGCCTCTTAGTACAATGCATAAATCCGCATTCGGTTGATGCTACGATATCAAATTTCTATACTTCAATACTTGAGCAAAACCTTGCACAGCAAAAAGAGATTTTGGAAAAAGAAGGGTATGCAGTTGAAACCAGAGTAGTTACAGGCCTTATGAAAAATGAAATCGACAGAATAGCAGTTGAGGAGAAATTTTCATTGATTGTAGCGGCGGCTCAGGAGCACTCTCTGATGGGAGAGGTGTTTTTCGGGGGTCCGGCGCATGAGGTCATTCATAAAGCGTCAAAACCTGTTCTTCTCGTAAGAGTTCCTGAAAAGTCGCAAGTTGACGAAGCGTTTGATATAACGGATAATATCTTGTTCCCGACAGATTTTTCAGAAAATGCGGCACATGCTTTTGAATATGTAAAAAAGATTGTTGCAGACGGCGCCAAGAAAGTCACACTTGTTCATGTTCATGACAGAGCTGAAATTGAACCGCATCTTTCACACCGCCTTGAGGAATTCAAAGCTAAGGACACAGCAAGGCTTGAGGATATGAAAAAGGAACTTAAAGAGATTGGAAATGCAGAAATAGAAATTCAGCTCTTGTACGGCAAGCCGTCAGCCGAACTCATACGTCTGGTAAGGGAACTTGAAATACCTCTTATTGTCATGGGAAGCCAAGGCAGAGGGTTTGTGAAGGAACTGTACCTGGGAAGCGTAAGCCACAACGTGGCTAGACATTCGCAAGCATCGGTTCTGCTGATACCTGCGAAGAGATAACTAATCATATGAAAAGGTGGTCCTAATGAAAAAAAATTATTCTCAATATGTTGCGTTCTTGAAGGCCATAGCCGATGAAACAAGGCTTGAAATACTTACAATGCTTTCAGGAGGACAGCTATGCGCCTGCAAGATACTCGAGCATTTCAACATAACGCAGCCTACTCTTTCATATCATATGAAGATACTTTGTGCTAGCGGGCTTGTTGAAGGAGTAAGGGATGGCATATGGATGAGGTATTCCCTGAACAAGGAGAATATTGATGCGCTTAAGGATCTGTTTGATGAAATTGGACTAAGCATCGAAAGCGACAGTGATATAGAAAATATTTAATAGGAGATGAGGTAGCATGGTTATTTTTGATTGGATTAACAGTCAACTGCTTAGAATGGAATGGCTGTATGAACTTGTCAGACTGCTTGTTGAGAATGTTTTCGGACTTAGCATGCAGGAGAGGCTTGGGGGCAGCGTACACTTCTTCATATACGACGTTATAAAGATATTCATACTGCTTTCCGTACTTATTTTTGGAATTTCATATATACAGAGCTACTTTCCTCCTGAGAGAACTCGGAAAATACTCGGAAGATTTGACGGGCTTTCGGCAAACATACTAGGAGCATTGCTGGGAACTGTGACTCCGTTCTGCTCGTGCTCATCTATACCGCTATTCATTGGTTTTACAGGAGCGGGGCTTCCCATAGGCGTTACATTCTCATTCCTGATTTCATCGCCCCTTGTTGACCTGGCCTCAGTAATACTTCTTGCGAGCATATTCAACTGGCAGATTGCAATTGCTTATGTGGTTGTGGGTCTCATACTTGCGGTAATAGGTGGCTCCATAATAAGCAAGGCTAAGATGGAAAAGTACGTTGAGCCATTCGTTTTCTCCAACAAGATAATGGATATTGAACAGGAGGAGCTGACTACAGCTGATAGAGTGGAGTTTTCAAAGAACCAGGTTCTAGACATAATAAAGAGGGTTTGGATTTATATTCTGATAGGTGTAGGCATAGGAGCAGCCATACATAACTGGATACCTGAGAATATAATTTCGGCAGTTCTCGGACAGGACAAATGGTATTCTGTTATAATTGCAACGCTTGCAGGAGTGCCTATGTATGCGGATATATTCGGAACTCTGCCTATAGCAGAAGCTCTTGTGCTCAAAGGTGTGGGACTTGGAACAGCCCTTTCGTTCATGATGGGAGTTACGGCGCTTTCCCTTCCATCGATGATTATGCTTAAGAAAGTAGTAAAGACAAAGCTGCTTGTGGTGTTCGGTGGTCTTGTAACTGTAGGTATAATAATAATCGGATATTCTTTCAATGCTTTTGGGTATCTATTCTTATAGATAGAAAACTCAAGCTAAAGGAGAGATGATTTATGATAATAAAAGTGCTAGGACCTGGCTGCAAGAAATGTAAAATGCTTCTTGAGCATGTAAATGAAGCTATCGAAAAGACAGGAGTAGAGGCAGAGGTAATTAAAGTCGAGGACATGGCAGAAATCGTAAGATATGGAGTCATGTTGACTCCGGCACTTGTTATAGACGAGGTGGTTGTATCCTCAGGAAAGATTCTTATGACGAAAGACATAGTTAAGCTGATTCAGAAATAGAACTAGAAAAATATTAAGAAAACCATCCCTGAACGGAATAAGGGATGGTTTTCTTTTGCAAGTAAAATGGGTATATACTTGGGAAAATGGCGTATAAGAAAGGGTGAGGTTATTGAGGGAATGGAAAAAGTTTGCATTATTTGTTGCGGTGTTTCTTGCTGCATTCTATATCCCGTTTTCAAATTCCAGGGTGAGTTCTGCCATACTCGAATCGTTCCATATGCTTCAGGAATATGCCAGGGAGCATGTCCTGTTTTGCCTGATCCCGGCATTTTTTATTGCCGGAGCGATATCTAATTTTGTTTCTCAAGATGCTGTCATCAAGTACTTTGGAAGTGAAGCAAAAAAATGGGTGTCGTATGCTGTAGCTTCGGTATCGGGAACGATACTGGCTGTTTGTTCATGCACGGTTCTTCCACTGTTTGCAGGCATATACAAAAAAGGTTCAGGCATTGGTCCGGCAATAGCTTTCCTGTACTCAGGACCGGCTATAAATGTGCTGGCAATAATACTTACAGCAAGAGTCTTGGGTTGGGAGCTTGGTTTGGCAAGAGCAGTAGGGGCAATTCTTTTTTCAATAATTATAGGTCTTATTATGGCATTGCTATACAAGAAAGAAGATGAAGCTCGAACAAAAGAGGCTATGCTGCAGTTTGAGTATGGAGAGGAAAGGCGAAGCGCACTTCAAAACATTATATATTTTGCAACCCTTGTATTTATCCTCATCTTTGCAGCATGGGCAAAACCAGCGCAGGATATTGGTTTCTTTATGGCAGTTTTCAATATCAAATGGCATCTGACGGTTTTTTTTATTGTTGTACTTGCGTTTATTATTGCCAAGTGGTTTGATCGGGATGAAAGAGTTTCATGGGTAGAATCCACATGGAGCTTTGCAAAGCAAATTCTTCCGTTATTGTTTGCTGGTGTCATGGTAGCAGGACTACTGATGGGGAGACCGGGAACCGACAATGGGCTGATACCTTCAGAGTATGTGTCGGCGGTTGTGGGAGGAAACTCTTTGCTTGCCAACCTAATTGCATCGGTGATTGGCGCATTCATGTATTTTGCCACGCTTACCGAGGTGCCTATCATACAAGGGCTTATAGGTTCAGGAATGGGTAAGGGCCCGGCACTTGCACTGTTGCTTGCCGGACCGGCATTAAGTCTGCCCAGCATGCTGGTGATTAGAAGTGTATTGGGTACAAAAAAGACGGTGGTATATGTATCATTGGTTGTGGCTTTTGCAACAATGACAGGCATGATATTCGGATCAATTTAGGTGCACATAAACTATCACTTTGAAAAAATAGAATATTAAAATATTTATTGGAGGATATTAGATGGCAAAGGATGCTATAGATATGATTCGAGCAGCAGAACTCAGCGCCTTGAATATAGAAAACAAGGCGGCAAAGGAAGCCGAGGCTATAATATCAAGCGCAAATGAGGAAGCCAGGCGTATTGTGGCTTCAATGGGCGAGGAAGCTGTTTCAGAGGCTGAGAATATGATGTCAGAGGCAAGAAAGCAGGTGGATAGGCTGCTTAGGGAGGCAGAAAGTGAGGCAGAGGAAGCTATCAAAGCCCTAGAAAAGCTTTCTATAGAGAACGAAGAAACCGCGATAAACCTAGTGATTGCACAGCTGATTTAAATATGCCAAAAAAGGAGGCGGCTCCATGGCAGTATCGAAGATGCAGCAAATAAGCATATGCAGTCTGAATGAAAACCGCAGCAGAATACTGGAGCAGCTCCAGCTAAAGGGGATAGTTGAATTAAGAGATGTATCGGCACAAGACAGCATATTTCAAAGGGCAGATGCATCGGATGAAATTAAAGCAGCCTCAGAAGCCTTAAGCTTGGCAATGCGCGCACTGGAGATACTCGAGCAGCATTCACCTGATAAAATACAAGTAATGAAAAAAGTGTACGGCAGAAGACTTGCTTCCTCGGCAGTGCTTGATGACTTTGAGGAAAGACGCGACGAGGCATTAAGGGCGGCAAACAATATAAATTCGCTCTACAAGTTGACTGAGGAGAGCAGAGCCGAAATCCACAGGCTGCACTCCCGGATTGAAGCCCTCTATTCCTGGAGAGACCTGGATATCCCCCTTGACTTGAAGGGGACTGACAGGACTGCAGTGTTCATAGGAACTCTGCCCGGTGAGTGGACAGTCGAAGATATATATGGGAGCTTGTCTGTGAATGAATCCATAGCAATTGAGGTTGTAAGCACATCCCAGGAGCAAACATGCATCACAGTCATATGCATAAAGGAAGAGGCGTCTGCCGTATCAGAAGGATTAAGGCGGCTTGGCTTTTCACTCCCTCCTTATCCCCTCTCTGAAGTGCCCTCTAGAGCAATTACTGAGCTTGCAGAGGAGATAAAGGAGAGAAACAGAGACATACAGCAGTCGAAAGCCGAAATAGAAGCATGCACAGGAATGAGTGAGGATATGAGGCTCCTAGCTGACTTTGAAGCTATGCGTGTCGAGAGATACAAAGCTCTTGGACAACTGCTCAGCTCCAAGAATGTATTCGTAGTTACGGGCTATGTGCCGCAAAAGCAGGCAGAAGCCTTAGCCGACCTGCTTGTTGAAAGGTTTGGAGCTGCGGTGGAAGTCTCTGAACCTGATGATGACTCAGATGTGCCGGTACTGCTGGAAAACAACGGGTTTTCGGAGCCGCTGGAGGGAGTCGTAGAGGCTTTCAGCTATCCCGGCAGGGGAGAAGCGGACCCGACTGCAGTTACGGCATTTTTTTATTACATGTTCTTTGGAATCATGCTTTCGGATGCGGGCTACGGATTGCTATTGACAGGCGCATGTGGCTTTGTGCTTGCCAGGCACAGAGCCACGCTAGAAGAGAACGTGAAGAAATATATAAAGCTATTTTTGTATTGCGGAATAAGCACGCTGTTTTGGGGAATCATGTTTGGCAGCTATTTCGGGGATTTGCCGCTAATTGTTTCAAGAACATTCCTTGGAGGAGATTTCCGAATAGCGCCGATACTTATTGAGCCGGCAAAGTCTCCAATGATACTAATCGGTTACTGCATGCTTATTGGAGTAATACACTTGTACACGGGAATGGGCATGAAGCTTTATCAGGCTATCAGGCAAAATGACTACAAAAGCGCCGTGTACGACGTCCTGCTTTGGTACATGCTGCTGACGTCCCTTGGAGTATTGCTCCTGTCCATGCAAATGATGAAGGATATACTTGGCTTTGATGCTGAAATATCGGATGCCATAGTAAATACCGCAACTGCAGTGGCAATTGCAAGCTCTGCGGGAATTGTCCTGACAAACGGGCGCAAGTCAAAGAATCTTTTCATACGGGTATTGAGGGGATTTTACGAATTGTATGGCATAACCTCATATTTTGGAGATGTGCTCTCATACACGCGCCTTTTGGCCCTTGGATTGGCAACCGGCATCATCGGCTCGGTAATCAATCTAATGGCGGGTATGGCGGCCGGCAGCAGCATGCTTGGCATAGTTCCATTCACACTGATTGTAGTTCTGGGGCACATGCTTAATCTGGCTATAAACATGCTGGGCGCATATGTTCATACAACTCGTCTGCACTACGTGGAGTATTTCAGCAAGTTTTACAACGGGGGAGGGCGAAAGTTTGAGCCCTTCGCAGCTAAAACAAAATACTATAAATTCAGGGAGAATGATGAGAATGGATAACTTCGGAATTTTATGCGCGCTATCAGGCGCCATAATGGCTGCCCTGCTGGCAGGGATGGGCTCGGCAAAAGGCGTGGGGATGGCGGGTGAGGCCGCGGCCGGCGCAATAACTGAATCTCCGGCTCTGTTTGGAAGAGTGCTCATACTCCAGCTTTTGCCGGGAACCCAGGGTATATATGGCTTTCTGATAGCCGTAATAACGCTAACTCAAATTGGGATACTGGGAGGAAGCAGCGATGTGTCGCTAGTGAAGGGAATCGCTTTTTTCACAGCATGCATTCCCATGGCCCTGGTAGGCTACTTCTCTGCGATACTCCAGGCTAGGGTCTCAATAGCGGGAATAGGAATGGTAATAAAAAAGCCCGACCAGTTCGGCAAGGCGATGATACTGCCCGCCATGGTTGAAACCTACGCCATATTCGCATTTCTAATTTCCATTCTTGCAATAAACGGAGTCGCAGGCTTAAGCATATGACGGACAGGGGCGCTTACTATGACAGGACTTGAGGATATATTGAAAAAAATCGAGGATGAAGCTGCGGCAGCAGCAAAAGCTAGGCTAAGAGAGGCGAAGGATAAGGCGGAGCAAATACTGACGGATGCAAGGACTGAAGGCGATCAAATCCAATCAGGTATAAGAGACCAGGCAAAAGCGGAGGCTCAGGGACTGCTGGGCAGGGCGCAGGCTTCGGCCGAGCTGCTTCGAAGGAAGCTCGTGCTTGAAGCCAGACAGATGATAATTGGCGCAGCAATAGACAAGGCCAAGGCCAGACTGCTGGGATTGCCAGACGAGGAGTATTTTGAAATCATCATGCATATGATAAAAAGATATGCTCTGCCCAAATCAGGCAAAATCATTTTTTCAAAAGCCGACAGGCTGCGCATTCCCGAAGAATTCAACAAATCCCTCCAGATGTCGCTCATTGAAAATGGAGCGCTTGAAATTTCAGAAGCATATGGGGAGTTTGAAGGCGGCTTTGTACTCACATACGGGGATGTCCAAGTCAACTGCACATTTGACGCCCTGTTTTCGTCTGCAAAGGACAGATTGAGGGATGAGCTGAACCGCAGGCTGTTTGGACAAGAGTGATAGAGGGGGCGGAGAGGAAGATGCCAATGTCTGAAAACCAGTATTTATATGCAGTTGCCAGAATACGGGCAAAAGAGCTAAGGCTTCTTGACACAGGCTTTATTGAGCAGCTGATCGCATCGCCCAGCCTAGAAGAAGCAATACGACTTTTGAGGGACAGGGGGTGGGGAGACAAAGGTGACGAGAGCTTGGAAGAGCTTATCTCAGCTGAGCGCGAGAAAACATGGAAGCTTATGCGCGAGCTCATGGGCGACATGTCCCTTTTCGATGCATTAAGGTGCCAGAATGATTTCCACAATCTGAAGGCGGTTATAAAGCAGGCATACCTAGGCGAAGAGATACCAGATATATATGTGGCAAGCGGCACTGTTGATTTGGAGACTATAATCAATTCTGCACGAGAGCATGATTTTTCGGATTTGCCCGAGCATATGTCGATCTGCGCCAATGAGTCGTACGAAGTAATGTTTCACACAGGAGACAGCCAGCTAGCTGATTCAATAATAGACAAGGCTTGTCTTGATGCCGTATATGCAAAGGGGATGGCTTCAGGCAACGAGGCAATAATGGATTATGCAGAGCTAAGGGTAGCCCTGTCCGACATACTTATCGCAGTGCGAGGACATAAAGCGGGCAGGAGCAGCGATTTTTTCAAAAGAGCACTTGCCCAGTGTAAAACGCTGGATGCCCTGAGCATTGGCCAAGCAGCAGCTACGAGCTTGGATGCCATATGCGGTTATCTGGAGGGGACACGCTACAGCGAAGGAGCGGCTGCACTGAAGGCTTCAACAGCAGCATTCGAGGCATGGGGCGACAGCTTGATAATAGGCCATATGAAGCGGCAAAAATACAATCCATTCACGGCATCACCTCTTGTGGCATATGCTTTGGCCAGGGAAAATGAAATCAAAACCGTCATGATTGTGCTCCAAGGCAAGCGCTATAATCTGCCTGAAGGAGATATAAGGGAAAGAACGAGGGATATGTATGTATAAAATAGCAGTGCTTGGTGACCGGGACAGTGTATGCGGATTTTCGGCAATAGGCCTGGAGGTCTTTCCATCAGATAATAATGAAGACGGGGCGAAGCTCCTTAAAAAGCTGGCTGAAGAAGGCTATGCTGTGATTTATATTACAGAAACGCTGCATGAACAGCTTGAAGAGTTAATAAAGAGCTATAGAGAGGCCCCCTTGCCGGCTATAATCCCGATTCCGGGTATTGAAGGCAATACGGGCAAAGGGATGCTAAGCTTGAAAGAGACTGTAATAAAGGCTGTGGGCTCAGATGTGGTTTTCGAAAAAGAATGATGAAGCGGGTGAGTTTATGGGGAAGGGAGTCATAAAAAAGGTTGCAGGTCCTCTGGTTGTTGCGGAGGGTATGCTCGAAGCCAACATGTTTGACGTTGTGAGGGTTGGAGAGAAGCACCTCATAGGCGAAATAATCGAGCTGCGTGAGGGTAGGGCATCTGTGCAGGTATACGAAGAGACCTCCGGCTTGGCCCCAGGCGAGCCTGTGGAATCCACAGAGTCGCCCCTGAGTGCTGAGCTGGGACCCGGACTAATCGGCGGCATATTCGACGGCATACAACGGCCTCTTGTGGCTATTATGCAGGCCTGTGGGCTCAACATCCAAAGGGGATTGGAGATACCGTCCCTGGATAGAGATAAAAAGTGGCGTTTCACACCGTCTGTTGCTGCCGGAGACCATGTGGAGAGTGGAGACATAATAGGAACAGTGAGCGAAACGGAGATAGTCGAACACAGGATAATGGTGCCCCACGGAATTAGCGGTAATATAAAATCCATAGCGGAGGGCGAATATACGGTTGAAGAGGCTGTTGCCACTCTGGAAAAGGATGACGGATCTAGCGTCAACATTGCTATGATGCAAAAGTGGCCTGTACGACAAGGCAGGCCCTTCAAAAGAAAGCTGCCTCCTGACGAGCCCCTGGTCACAGGGCAGAGAGTCATAGACACGCTTTTTCCCTTGGCAAAAGGAGGAGTCTCAGCAATTCCGGGGCCTTTTGGGAGCGGCAAAACAGTAGTGCAGCACCAGCTGGCAAAATGGGTTGAGTCAGATATTGTCGTATACATAGGCTGCGGCGAGCGCGGAAACGAGATGGCAGACGTATTGAGCGAATTCCCCGAGCTTAAGGATCCAAGATCCGGAAGGCCGCTTATGGAAAGGACGGTGCTGATAGCAAACACATCGGACATGCCTGTTGCCGCTCGAGAGGCTTCTGTCTATTCCGGGATAACTATTGCTGAATACTTTAGGGACATGGGCTATTCAGTCGCCCTTATGGCAGATTCGACGTCCCGCTGGGCCGAGGCCTTGCGGGAGATGTCGGGGCGCCTGGAGGAGATGCCCGGAGAGGAAGGCTATCCGGCATATCTTGGAAGCCGCATAGCTCAGTTTTACGAAAGGGCTGGCAGGGTGCTCGCTCTAGGAAACGACGACAGGGAAGGCTCCATATCGGCAATAGGAGCAGTATCACCGCCCGGGGGTGACCTTACAGAACCTGTAACTCAGGCTACGCTGAGGGTGGTGAGGGTGTTCTGGGAGCTGGATTCAAGTCTGGCCTACAGAAGGCATTTCCCAGCCATAAACTGGCTTACAAGCTATTCACTGTATGGCGACAGTCTAGGAAAATGGTTCGACGCAAATGTGGATGCTGCGTGGACAAGCTGCCGCAGCAGGCTTATGCAAATGCTCCATGAGGAGGCGGAGCTACAGGAAATAGTGCAGCTGGTTGGCATTGACGCCCTGTCGGCAAAAGACAGGCTGAAGCTGGAGGCAGCCCGCTCTATACGTGAGGACTATCTGCATCAAAATGCCTTTCATGAGGTTGACACATATACATCCGCAGAAAAACAGCTCAAGATGATGGAGCTCCTGCTTATGTTCTACGACAACGCACTTGAAGCCCTGGACAAAGGAGCCATGGCAGATGATTTAATCAGCCTGCCTGTGAGGGAAAGGATAGGCCGATTCAAATACGAAGCAAATGAGACTGTAGAAGATGAATATGAGAGTATAATGCATGACATAGATGCAGAGATGAGTAAAGTGTCAGTGAAGGAGGATTCCTAATGCCCGTGGAATATAGAACTATAGTTGAGGTGGCCGGACCTCTGATGCTTGTGAAGGGCGTTGCGAACGTTTCCTACAATGAGCTTGCGGAAATAGAGCTTGCAAGCGGAGACAAGAGGCGCTGCAGGGTGCTTGAAATTGACGGAGGCAATGCCCTTGTTCAGCTCTTTGAAAGCTCAACTGGCATAAGCCTCGCAAGCAGCAAGGTGCGATTCCTGGGACGCAGCATGGAGCTTGGAGTTTCCGAAGACATGCTGGGGCGCATATTCGACGGATTAGGCCGGCCCATCGACGGTGGTCCCGAGATACTTCCGGACATGCGACTTGATATAAATGGTCTGCCTGTGAATCCGGTTGCCAGGAGCTATCCCCAGGAATTCATACAAACTGGAGTTTCCGCAATTGACGGACTTAATACGATGGTTAGGGGCCAGAAGCTGCCCATATTTTCAGGGAGCGGACTCCCCCATGCCCAGCTGGCTGCCCAGATAGCAAGGCAGGCCAGCGTGAGAGGCACAGATGAAAAGTTCGCGGTAGTATTTGCAGCCATGGGGATTACATTTGAAGAGGCCGACTTTTTTACAGAGAGCTTCAGAGAAACCGGCGCACTAGACCGGGCGGTCATGCTTTTGAACCTTGCAAAGGATCCGGCCGTGGAGAGAATATCGACTCCTCGCATGGCGCTTACAGCAGCCGAGTATCTGGCATACGAAAGGGACATGCACGTGCTTGTAATTCTGACCGATATTACAAATTACGCAGACTCCCTGCGCGAAATATCGGCGGCCCGGAAGGAGGTCCCCGGGCGAAGGGGCTATCCCGGCTACATGTACACAGACCTGGCATCAATGTTCGAGCGTGCTGGCAGAAAAAAAGGGAAAGCTGGCAGCATAACGCTTATGCCTATACTCACAATGCCGGAGGACGACATTACCCACCCCATTCCCGACCTTACAGGTTATATAACCGAGGGTCAGATTATTCTAAGCCGAGATTTGCTTCGTCAGGGGCATATACCTCCCATTGACGTGCTGCCGTCACTTTCGCGCCTCAAGGACAAGGGCATAGGAGATGGGAAAACACGGGAGGACCATTCGGATTTGGCGAGCCAGCTGTTTTCCGCTTATGCAAGGGGAAAGGAGGCCAAGGAGCTCATGGTTGTCCTGGGAGAAGCGGCGCTAACGGACATGGACAGGCTCTATGCCAGGTTTGCCGACGAATTTGAGGATAGGTATGTCTCCCAGGGCTACGGGAGCAACAGAAGTATTGAGGAAACTCTTGATGTCGGCTGGAGCCTGCTTTCTATGCTTCCAAGAACCGAGCTTAAGAGAATAAAGGACGAATACTTAGACAAGTACTATATAAAGGGATAACCTCTTAACTGCCAGGGCACGATATAGAGGTATTAGCGCTCAAAGGATGAAAGGAGGCGGCTCTCATGCCGGGAAAACGGGTCAACCCCACACGTATGGAGCTTAACAGACTTAAGAAAAAGCTATCTGCCGCAATTCGGGGACACCGTCTGCTGAAGGACAAAAGGGACGAGCTCATGCAGCAGTTCATGGAGCTTATTCGTGAAAACAAGCGGCTGCGTGAAAGGGTGGAAGACGCGATCTCATCGGCGAACAGACATATTGCATTCGCCAGCGCGGCAATGCCGCGGGAGGCTGTCAATACAGCCTTGATGGCACCGATACAGAAAGTATATATAGAGGTTGAGAGTAGGAATGTTATGGGCGTAGATATTCCCGTTTTTGAGATTCACACAAGAACGCCTTATGCAAACAGCATTTATCCCTACGGATTCGCCTTCACTTCCTCTGATCTTGACTCTGGAATCAAGATGCTTAGTGACAATCTTGCCGACATGCTGCGTCTGGCACAGGTTGAAAAATCCTGCAAGCTGCTGGCGGCAGAAATAGAAAAGACGAGGCGACGGGTTAACGCCTTGGAATATTTCATGATTCCGGAAATGCAGAGCAACATAAGGATGATAACAATGAAGCTGGATGAGAATGAGAGAGGCAACCAGGTACGGCTTATGAAGGTCAAGGAAATGATACTGGAGGATGCACATAAATACAGTGAAAAAATGAAGTAGAGTAATAAAATGCATAACAGACATATTGACAACGTTCGATATGGATGCTATGCTATTTTTATAATATCGATATGTTTCGATATGGACGGAATGTATTGTATTGACAATGCTAGACTTAATCTGAGCATACTTTAGGAGGGACTATTATGAAACACTCTTACGCAGAATATGTGCCTACTTTCAAAGCTCTTTCTGACGAAACCAGACTTAAGATAATCGACATGCTTTCCTGCGGAGAGCTCTGCGCCTGCGAGATTCTTGAGGCCTTTAGCATATCACAGTCAACACTTAGCTACCACATGAAAACACTCGTAGAGAGCGGCCTTGTGAACGGAAGGCGGGACGGCGCATGGATGAAGTACACATTGAACGATGAAAAAAAGGATGCTGTACTGGCGTTTTTTACAGATATAACAAGTCCGACAGAAGATTGCATATGCAAATCCATAGAGAAAAAGGATTGCTGCAAATAAATTTATAAAAATTAAGGGGGTTTTACGATGAAAAAAATCAACATGGACAATTCCAATCAATGTTGCCCAGGAATGAGTGAATGCTGCCAAATCCCGAAAGAAAAAAAGAAGCTGGTAATAGACTTCATGTACCTGGATCTGACAGTATGTGAGCGATGCCAAGGAACTGAAAGCAGTCTAGAGGATGCCATAAGCGATGTATCGGCTGTACTAAACTCAGCAGGCTACGAAGTGCTCTTAAATAAAATAAACATAAATACAAAGGAGCTCGCCATAAAGCATGAATTTGTAAGCTCGCCTACAATAAGAATAAACGGAAATGATATAACATTGGAGACAACAGAAACACCATGCAAGGAGTGCGGAGATCTGTGCGGAGACAGCGTAGACTGCAGGTCATGGATATACGAGGGAGTAGAATATAGCCAGCCGCCTAAGGCTATGATAGTGAATGCAATTCTCAAGGCTGTTTACGGCGGAGGCAGCCCGACGCCGAAAACTAAGGAAGAGTACGTGTTGCCAGAAAACCTGGAAGTGTTCTTTGAAGGATTAAAAAGAGGATAGGAGAGCAGATCAAATGGGAAAAGATAAAAAATTACAGGGCATAGGATTTTTCGAAAGATATCTTACGGTTTGGGTGGCTCTTTGCATGGCTGTTGGAATACTAATAGGCGTATATTTGCCTGGGATACCTCAGCTCTTGAGCAAATTTGAATACGCTAACGTATCAATACCAGTTGCAGTTCTAATATGGCTTATGATATACCCAATGATGCTCAAAGTCGACTTCCACAGCATAAAACAGGTTGGCCAGAATCCTAAGGGGCTTGTTGTCACCTGGGTGACCAACTGGCTCATAAAGCCATTCACGATGTACGGCATTTCGGTATTTTTCTTTTACTTCATATTCAAAGGACTTATTCCATCTGACCTGGCTAAAGAATATCTGGCCGGCGCAGTACTTCTTGGAGCGGCACCTTGTACGGCAATGGTTTTCGTGTGGAGTCATCTGACAAAGGGCAATCCGGCATATACTCTTGTGCAGGTTGCTACGAACGACCTTATAATACTTGTGGCATTCGTTCCAATTGTTGCATTCCTCTTGGGAATAAGCGATATAACAATTCCTTGGATGACACTGTTCCTTTCGGTAGTGCTGTTCGTAGTCATACCTCTTACAGCCGGCTGGATTTCAAGAGACGTAATAACAAAGAAAAGGGGATTGGAGTATTTCGAAAAGGTGTTCATACCTAAGTTCAGCAACGTAACCGTATCAGGACTCTTGCTCACGCTAGTAATAATATTTTCATTCCAGGGAAGAACTATAGTTGAAAATCCACTCAACATTATATTGATAGCGGTGCCGCTCATAATCCAGACATTCTTCATATTCTTCATAGCGTACCTGTGGGCAAAGGCTTGGAAGCTCCCTCATGATGTGGCTGCCCCTGCCGGAATGATAGGGGCGTCAAACTTCTTTGAACTTGCAGTAGCTGTTGCAATTTCGCTTTTCGGTCTCAAGTCGGGAGCCACCATTGCGACTGTCGTAGGTGTGCTAGTAGAGGTGCCAGTGATGCTTACGCTTGTAAAAATAGCAAACAATACTAAGGGTTGGTTTGAAGTGGCTGAATAGGCTGCACATCAAAAATTATAATCCATACTTTTGCATGGAAATAAAAAATCTTGGAGAGAAAGTATCCAAGATTTTTTTATTTTATATTTTCCCTTGTTCTATTCGCTCCTTTAGATTGAGCACCTTTTGTCTTATTATTTCAGCAGTCTCCAGGAATGCTGTTTTGTCTTTACCTGTAGGATCCTCTAGACCCCAGTCCTCCATATGGTTGCAGGGCAGGAACGGGCAATAGACGTTGCAGCCCATAGTGACCACAATGTCAACCACTGGAAGCTCTGTGATAAGCTTGGATCTTTGCGTCTCGTTCATATCAACTCCATAGAGTTCCTTAATAACGGCAACCGCATCCTGGTTTATCAGCGGCTTTATTTCCGTACCTCCCGAGTAGGCTTCGAAAACATCTGAGGCGAGAATTTTTGAAATAGCCTCTGCCATCTGGGAACGGCAGGAGTTGTGAACACATACGAATGCCACTTTAATTTTATCTGTCATTGTCAATCACCTCTTAGACATTTTGGTTTCAAAACATTGATGTAGAATGTATTCGATATAGTTATAATCACATTATCATTGACATCGATACTTGTCAATATGATTTCGATCTTTCAATGCTTGTTGATAGAATGCAGTTTCAAAGGGTATACAATTCAAATAACATGATTGTAGGAAAGGCATGTAAAACAGCGGGAGGGGTTTGATGTGGCTCAAAAAGTCAAATGTGTTGAACTGGCAAACCAAGTGGAAATTCCGTATGTAGAACAGGGCGACCCTAATGGCGTGACTCTTATTCTACTTCATGGACTCGCTGATTCATGGCATGTATTCGAACTTTTGCTGTCTTATATTCCTGAATCAATACGCACAATCGCATTGACTCAAAGAGGCCACGGCGATGCGAGCCGACCTGAATCCGGGTATGGAACGGGAGATTTCGTTGCTGATTTGCTGCTATTTATGGATATGCTGAGCATTGAGAAAGCTATAGTCCTAGGGGCATCAAGCGGCGGGTTTGTCGCTCGAAGCTTTGCTGCAGAGAATCCAGAACGCACTCTTGGTCTTGTGCTTCTCGGTTCACCGTCGACCTTGAAATATAATTCTTTTGCTTTGGAAATGTGGGAATCGACAATATCTAGGATGAAAGATCCAGTTGAATCGGAATTCGTGCGTGGATTTGCAAGCAGTATAACATACCAGCCAGTTCCGCATGCCGTTATGGAACTGACGGTGAAAGAGAATTTGAAGGTCCCTGCGATAGTTTGGAAGGAAACATACAAAGGAATTATTGAAGAAGATTTCCCTGGAAAACTAGACAAAATAAAGGCTCCAACGCTTATACTATGGGGCGAACAGGATTCTATCCTGCCCAAAAGCGATCAAGAGGCGCTTTCAAAGGCGATCGCAGGCTCAAAGCTGGCTGTCTGTCCAGGCGCTGGACACATGCTGTATTTGGAAAGGCCAGATGTTGTGGCAGCAGAAATTGTTGACTTTATTTTGCAGGAAGTTAAGTAAAAAGGGTATATATGAATATAATTATTGGGAAATACAATAATCACCATATATTATAATGGGGTGACAATATGCGTAGAATTTTGAAGTCAAAGGACTTAAAGAGCATAGAGAACATGCAGGATATTGAAAGTATAGAGCTTGAAATAAGCAATCTGGAATGGGAGTTGGAGCGTTGCTGGGATGGAAACGACAGACGCTGCATCAGGGAAAAGTTAAGTGCTCTTTTAACCAGGAAGGATGAAATAGAGAAAGAAAAAGAGACGGAACGTCAGAATGCAGAAATTATTTCAGAGGATATTCCTCCAAAAGTTCCTGAAGCAGATATGGCTCCGGTCGAAGATGAAGCTGAGGAAACAGAAACTGCTTCAAAGGACAATCCATCTAAAAAAGGTGTTTTGTCACGTTTTTCAAGAAAAGCAGACACTGCGAAAACCTTTAATCCAAAGAAAATCGAGAATCTGAGAATGCAAATAAGCGAACTGGAATGGAGGTTGGAGCATGAAACAGATGAAAACGAAAGAAGCAGCACCATGGCCAAGCTTCAGACAAAAGGAAAAAAACTTGCAAAGATAATGGAGCAAGCACGGCTTGCGGGGGATGGAAAAGATAATTACGGCCTTAATAAACGAATAGAGCGCATAGAAAAATATATAGTAGATCCATATAGTGAAGATGAGAATGATGGCGATGACTAGATTCCACTGGATTATTAAGCAGAGGCTATAGACCTCTGCTTTTTTATAGAAATAATGAAGGAGTTGCTATCGCTTTAGTTAGTATATACGTATTTTGCCGGGAGGATGGGAATATGGAAGAAACGCACTTAAGGCAGCGCCGACAGACGGTGAAGCTGGGACTTATAAAAATTGTACAGGAGCTATTTCCTGAGGAAAAACTGAAGACAGCTTATTCCATACAGGAAGGCGTCTTCTGCAAGCTTGCCGAATCTTTACTCTCCGAAAGGGAGGTAAAACAGATAAGCATTAAGCTAAATGAATGGGTAGAGAAAGACAGCCCAATTGAATTTCTGGGGAAAAAGAACGGGTATTACCGTTACAAGCTGGGTGAAACCGTCATAAACGCGCTCTACCCCGCAGGAACGACAGCATCCATGGTAGAGCCATTCAACATAATCCCTTATTCCACAGGATTCATTGTGGACTTTGGAGACGCCCAAAGGGGAGGGGACAAACCGCTCATACCGCCGGACAAGCTTTCAGCAACATATGAGAAGACACAGTGGTGGCTCAAAAATATTAATCTGGAGCTTGTGACGGATGTGAACTCCTACATCGATTCTGGACGCAGCAATGAACTGCTGGGAATAGCCGAGGCACTCCAGGAAAAGGAGATATCTGACATTGCCGACATGATATTACAGCAGCGCCGCGCACTGCGAGTACTCTTGGTATCAGGACCTTCATCGTCCGGTAAAACCTCGTTTGCGCAGAGGCTATCTACGCAGCTGAGGGTTAACGGACTAAAGCCAGTGCCGCTTTCGCTAGACGACTACTTTGTCAACAGGGAGCAGACCCCGCGGGACGAAGATGGGAAGTATGATTTTGAAAACCTGGAAGCGCTTGATCTTGAACTTCTGCAAGAGCATGTCATAGGTTTGATAGAAGGACGGGAGATAGAAACTCCTGTTTATGATTTTGTTACAGGCATGCGGAGTGAAAAGACAAGATCCATGCATGTTGGACATTCGGAAATACTGGTGATCGAGGGAATACATGCACTCAACCCAAATCTGCTGCCGGCTATTAACAGGAGCACATTGTTTAAAATATATATAGGGGCGCTCTTTGAACTTAACGTGGATCTTACAAACAGAGTGCCGACGACGGAAGTCAGGCTTATACGCAGGCTTGTAAGGGACGACAGATTCAGAGGAATCAATCCTGAAGATACGCTCAACCAATGGGCTAGCGTGCGCAGGGGCGAGTACAAGAATGTATTCAAGTATGCGGAGGAATCTGATGTGATGTTCAACTCAAGCCTGCTTTATGAAATGAACGCACTGAGACCATTTGCCGAGGTTTCGCTGCGAAAGATTGAAGACGCAAGCCCCCACCGAGACACCAGAGAGCGCCTTAGCAACTTGCTGTCGTTTTTCGAGCCTATGGATGTATCAAAGGTTCCGTTTAATTCAATACTCAGGGAATTCATAGGCGGGAGCATATATTTCGACGGCAAATAGCCGTCTTCTACGGCAACTATCAACTTATTTATATACGCTCGCCCGGCCATAGAAATATTGAATGTATAAAATGACGCTTGAGAGAGTATACTATAGTTATTATATTTTTAATCACGGAGGATGACTATGGGAAGATACGAAGACAATATACTTGAGATTATAAAAAAAGCTAGAGATACTGGAGAGCTATCTGATTCTGTAATATTCGGAACTACATCGTATGAAGATTTCTCAGAAGGAGAGCTCGCCTACAAGCTCGGAGAGCAGGCGCATCTGCTTGAACAGCAGGTGATGGAATCGGACGAGCAGATCCAAAAATATCTTACGTTTGCAGTCTCTAAGCTGGGAATGCTGGCCATATTGAAGGAGTTCGCCAACTGCTCCGCCAATATGGAGCATATTGGCTTCCAGCTTAACAGCTACGGCAGCTACAAGGAATATGCGGAGCTTTTCTACGCCACTGACATACAGGCATGCGGCAGGGAATTTGTTGAGTTTATAGTATCAAGATACGAAAAGCCTTACAGGGAAAGCCGTGATATAGATTTGCACGAGCTTGACAATTCAACTATAGATTTTTTCATGGACTACGACAAGACAGAAGCGCTCCACAAGATATTGAGCTCGCTTGCCAGGACTACAAGCGAAGGGGTGTACAACGCCATGATAGATGCTGCAAGATCAAGAGTCAGGGAGCTTATAAAGGAGCATATGATAGAATATCAGCTACCGTCAAGGCTTGAGGCAGTAATGCTGCCGCAGGTCAAGCTTTCCTTTGATCCTCTTTTTTTCTACCATATGCTTCAGAAGCTTGAATACTACAGATTTGCAGCGGCATTTGGAAACAAAAACGACAAGGTGGGTGCAATTTGCGCTCAGCTGAACGAAGTGGCCAGAAAAAACAGCAGCCTGATTGATTACTATCTTCACATAAAGCTTTATCAAGGCGGGATAAAGCGATACGTCGTTGACAAGGCTGTCCAGATGAAGGTTGAAGACAGCTTAAGATGCATAGAGCTTAAAAAGACTCTTCTTTATCTGAGGATGGCATGCAAAAATCCTGAGAGTATGCTCATTTTCATTGACGAAGCAAGAATGGAGTTGTCGTTTGCAGAGGCTACAAAGGACGCCTCGAGCATAGGCTTTTTCAAGGTGTGCAAGGGATCTAGGGAACCCCATGCCGTGGATGACATATTCATACAGGGTGACAGGCTCGTGTACAACATGGCCTTGAGGAAAGGTGCAAACGTCAAGATAACATTTGGCAAGGACATAGTCCAGTACAGAAAATATTTTGAAAAGCAGGACGAGTTCAATATGTACATAGTGGACATGAATTCAAAATGCCTTGAATACGAGGTTGTAAGGTTCAGACTGTCAAAGGACCAGAAGCTCACAATACTTGAATTTCTGGATTCGGAGCTCGCACCCGCTACGCCTCTTGTGCACCATCACGATGTGTCTGACGAGCACGTTTCAGGTGTTATAACTTCGCTTCTCAAGGAATATTTCGAACCGGAAAAGAAGAACGAGGACATATACGAGTATATTGAGAAAAGGTACAGCATAGGATCTATAGACACGAGCGACATCAAGCTTATGAGAGAGATATACGATTATATATCGAGGAGATACTATATAGAGCTTCTTGATGGCGGTATCTCAACATCTAAGATCCATTAAATCACATCAAAAGGCCTGGAAAAAGCTACTTCCAGGCCTTTTGATGTTTAAGCGGAGCTGATGATTATCTGCGCTATGCTGCTATTTATCTTTAGCAAATAGCATAACGTGACTTGCATTATTTCGATTTTGCAGATATCCTTAGTATTAATAATGACGTGAATTGTTATAATAATTTCGAATAAATTCGAAGAATACATTACAGGGCATATTTAAATTAAGCCAAGTAGCATATTAAGACATTTGGAGGCGTGTTACATGGGTATGATGAGCAAAAGAATACTGGTAGCCGTTGGAATATTGGCGGCACTCATTTTTATATTTCTGAACGCCTATTTAAACATGAAGTACGATATTCCTATAGTGGAGTATTTTAGCAAATCAAAGGAGATTACGGCAGCTGAGAGGGAATGGCTGAAAAAACACGGAAAGATAATTTATGGTTCGGACCAGAGCTCTCCTCCTCTTAGATACAAGGATGAAACAGACTCGCAATACAAGGGTCTCGTGGTAGACGCTATAAGGGCGCTTTCCATAGAGATCGGCCAAGACGTTGCCTTTGTGCCATCCAACTGGTGGATAGAGTCAATGAGCAGTCTCGAGCAGGAGAAAACGGACATATTCGACCTTATTCCTTCAAAGGAAAGGTCGGAAAAATTCGTATTCACAGACCCTCTGTATCAGCTTCGGGGAAACGTGTTCATGTCAAAAGCGTCGGATATTGACAGCTACTATGATCTTAAGGGGAAAAAAGTCGCGGTCCTGGACGGCGACTATTCCATTGAGTTTTTAAGAAGCAGTATAGGCGATGTGGAATTCATATTTACGCCGGATGTGCTAAGTGCCATGAAGAAGGTGGCCTCCGGCGAGGCAGATGCGGCAGTAGGCGACGAGCCTGTGATTGTGCATTTTATGAACAGGCAGAATTTGATGTGGGACTACCGTATACTTGATAAGCCCATATACGAGAAACAGGTCGTGCTTGCGGTTCCAAAGTCAAAATCTGTATTAGTGCCTATACTAAACAAAGGCATATACAACCTGAAGAAAAAGAACATGATGGAAAAGATACAGCAAAAGTGGGTTGGAGTGTCGACTCCGTTCATCAAGGATACGTCAGCAGAGAAGATAATGCTTATAACATCATTCATTATGAGTCTTCTTTTCCTATGTATCTATCTTGTATATTCGTGGAACAGGCTTTTAAAAAGTGAGGTTTTGAGGAAAACCAGCGAGCTCGATCATAGTCGCAAGAGGCTTCAGACAACATTCGACAGTATTACCGACTACATGGTAGTTATAGACAGCAAATTAAAGGTAGAAAATATAAATAGAGCTTTCGAAGAGTTCACAGGCTTAGAGGAGAACCAGATACTCGGGCGAAGCTTTCTGGATTTCGAAGAGATTTCTCCAAAGGAATGCATACCACTTATAGAAGATACTTTCAACACAAACTCAAAGCACAGCTGTGAATACAAGTATGAAGACACTATATACAGCATGAGTATTTTTCCGCCAAACTGGAATGATCTGGACATGAAAAGTGTGCTCATTATGATTAAGGATATAACTCATGTTAGGGTGAGCGAGCAAAAGCTGCTTCAGGACAACAAGATGCTCGCAATAGGACAGCTGGCTTCGGGCGTGGCTCATGAAATAAGAAACCCGCTGGGCATAATAAGGAGTCACTGTTATATCCTCAGGCATTCACAAAATGCAAATGAAAGTGAAATCCAAGACTCTGTAGAAGCAATCGAGAGCTCAGTTGTAAGGGCCAGCGGGATAATTGAAAACCTTCTTAATTTCGTGAGGATATCAAGCGACAGGTGCCAGCCAACTAACATACGGGATTTTCTGGATGGAGTTATTGCGCTTGAAAGAAAGACTCTGGAGAAGAATTCTATAGAAGTGAGCGTGGAGTGTCCTGAGGACATTTCCTGTTGTCTGCATCAGGATTCTCTCAAACACGTATTTATAAACCTCATTTCAAACTCGATGGATGCTATTGAAGCTGATGGCCGAGTGTCGATAAAATCGTACAAGGAAAGGAATTCAATCATATTCGAGTTTAGCGATAATGGGGAAGGAATAAGTGAGAAGGACATTAAGAATATTTTTAATCCATTTTTCACAACAAAGCCTGCCGGTAAGGGAACGGGACTTGGATTATATATAACCTACAACGAAATAAAAAAATGTGGGGGATCCATAACTGTGAGCAGCAAGCAGGGTGAAGGAACAACATTCCGGATAGAAATACCGCTAAGGGAGGCACAGGATGAAGTCAGACTCAATATTCAAAATGCTGATAGTCGATGATGAAGCGGAATACAGAGATATATTAAAAAGAATACTTGAAATCAACGGATATGATGCAGACATAGCAGTAAGTGGACAGGATGCCTTGGGCAAAATAAAGAAAAAGGAATACAGTCTCGTGTTGAGCGATCTTATAATGCCAGGAATGGATGGCGTACAGTTGCTTGGCGAAATAAAAAAGTTAAATAAAGACATAGAGGTTATACTTGTTACAGGCTATGGCAGCATAGAAAATGCTGTTGAAGCAATGAAGCTGGGAGCCTTTTCATATTTTGTAAAGGGAAATGCGCTCGAGGAGCTGCTTGGCGAAATCGAGAAGGTGCGTGAAAGCTCAGTTCTTCAATGCAAGATGAAGGAGCATCTAAGCGACAGTATGGGAGGTGAGTTCCTGCTCCATACAAAGAGCGAGAAATTCAAAAAGGCACTCAAGACGGCAGAGAAGGCCGCTCAGAGCGACATCACCATACTGCTGCTGGGTGAATCGGGGGTAGGCAAAGAGGTGTTCGCAAGATATATACACAGCTGCAGCCAAAGAAATGACAAGTCGTTTGTGGCCGTAAACTGTTGTGCATTTTCGGAAAGTCTGCTTGAGTCAGAGCTATTCGGACATGAAAAGGGCTCTTTTACAGGCGCTTCTGACGCTAGAAAGGGTCGCTTTGAGGCTGCTGACAAGGGTACGCTTTTCCTCGATGAAATAGGTGATGTGTCGCTGGACATACAGGTTAAGCTGCTAAGGGTTCTAGAAACAAGGAAAATAGAAAAGATAGGAAGCAACTTTCCGATTCCCGTTGATTTTAGACTTATATGCGCTACAAACAAGGATATGCAGGAAGAGATGGCAGAAGGCAGGATAAGAGAAGACTTCTTTTACAGGATAAGTTCAATAGCAATCACAATTCCGCCGCTTCGCGAAAGACGCGAGGATTTGCCGGAGCTCATAGATTTTTTTCTTGGTAAGGCCCAGCTTGAGATGGGCAAGCAGATAGTGTCCGTGCAAAAGGATGTCATGAGCTTTCTGCTCTCGTATGACTATCCCGGTAATATAAGGGAGCTTAGGAATATAATAAACAGGCTTGTAGTGCTTTCTGAAAGCGGAGTGCTCAGGGCCAGCGACCTTCCCGAAGGCGGTGGCCAGATGGACATTATATGCGAATACGACGTAAGGCCTTTGCGTGACATAAGGCGGGATTTTGAGTCTGAGTATATAGAACAGGTTCTCGCTGTGTGTGGAAACAATGTATCAAAGGCGGCAAAGCTGCTTGATATAAGCAGGCGTCAGCTGACCAAGAAGATATCTGAATTCGGGCTGAGGAATGGAGTGCAGCCTGCTGAAATTGATGACTAGAATGATCGGGGATGTCAGTGAGAAATAAAGTTCTCACAATAATATACCCGCAAAGCAGGTATTGAGAGATTTAATTCTCACTTATAAAAGTATAGAGATATTTTATTCCAAAACCCCTAAAAACAGATTCCTTTTAAACAAGGAGTCTGTTTTTTTATGTTTTCATAAATAAAAATCAAATCCCTTCAAACGGCTGCAAATGCAAGAGTGCAAAATCAATCTCAAATTAATTAACCCAAAACATAAAGTTGGCACGCCGCTTGCTTATATATTTGGCAAGAAACAAAAAATGATAGGAGACGATAGGTATGGACAAGCTGATTATCACAAACAACAGTCTTGTATACGAGAAATTCAACAGGGAGATTGAGACGGTGTTTCTAGACAAGAGCTCTCTTTATCAGCTTCTAGAGTGTGTAAGAGATCTTGTATACATGGGGCATTCGCTCTACACTCACCCGCTCTCGGGAAGCATAAAGCCGAATGAGACTCCGTACAAGTCTGTTGTCATAAGCAAGAAAAAGGGCGTTCTGGATGTGGAAAGCGTAGCCATAATCGAGAAGAGCATGGATGCCGCGCTTCGATTCATGAAGAATTATCCTACTCCGCCCTGGACTGAGAATATTTTGAAAGACTTCAGGACTGTGGATCTTTCGCTAATCGAAAATGCAGTCGACAGGATGGGCAACATTTAGCGGCGAAAGCAGCACCTATAGCCGCTGTTGAATAAATTTTCATTACCGTAATCATTTTCAAATACTTTGGGAGGTGTTTCTATTGCGTCTTGAACTTGGGAAGATATTTATCAAGGATGTGCAGTTTGGAGAGAAAACCATGGTGGATAAAGGTGTTCTCTATGTCAACAAGCAGGAAATAATCGATCTGGCAATGCAGGATGACCGCATAAAAAGCGTGAACGTCGAACTTGCCAGACCAGGTGAGTCAATAAGGATAGCTCCTGTAAAGGATGTAATCGAGCCTAGGGTTAAGGTGGAAGGCTCAGGAGCAATATTCCCCGGAATGACTAACAAGGTCAAGACAGTGGGCTCAGGAAGAACTCATGCGCTTGTAGGTTCTACGGTTCTTACATGCGGAAAGATTGTCGGCTTCCAGGAAGGCGTCATCGACATGTCAGGCCCTATAGCTAAATATTGTCCTTTCTCAGAGACATACAATGTATGCCTTGTAATTGAGCCTATTGATGGAATTGAAACTCATGCGTACGAAGCTGCTGCAAGAATGGCTGGACTAAAGGCTGCAGAATACGTGGGCAAGGCAGGACTAGATGTCGAGCCCGACGAAGTAGTAGTATACGAGACTAAGCCTCTGCTTGAGCAGATAAAGGAATATCCTGACCTTCCAAAGATTGCATATGTGCACATGCTTCAGTCTCAGGGACTTCTTCACGACACATATTACTACGGAGTTGACGCCAAGCAGTTTATACCTACATTCATGTATCCTACAGAGATAATGGACGGGGCTATAACAAGCGGAAACTGCGTTGCACCTTGCGACAAGGTTACTACATTCCATCACCTCAACAACCCGGTGATAGAAGACCTCTACAAGAGACACGGCAAGGATCTTAACTTCGTTGGAGTCATACTCACAAACGAGAACGTGTACCTGGCTGACAAGGAAAGATGCTCGGACATGGTCGGCAAGCTAGTGGAATTCTTGGGAATAGACGGCGTGCTAATAACAGAAGAGGGTTACGGCAACCCTGACACAGACCTTATGATGAACTGCAAGAAGTGTACTCAGGCGGGAGCTAAGGTTGTGCTTATAACTGATGAATTCCCTGGAAGAGATGGAAAATCTCAGTCAGTTGCAGACGCTACTCCAGAGGCAGACGCTGTCGCATCTTGCGGACAGGGCAACCTGATAGAGCACTTCCCAGCTATGGACAAGGTTATAGGAATGCTTGACTATGTTGAGACTATGATAGGCGGCTACAAGGGCTGCATCAATCCTGACGGAAGCTTTGACGCAGAGTTGCAGATAATAATAGCTTCTACAATAGCAAACGGCTACAACAAGCTTACAGCCAGATTCTATTAAGATATAGGGGAGGACATGATATGAAAAAGCTAAAGGTAGTTCACTATATAAACAACTTCTTTGCAGGAGTCGGCGGAGAGGAAAAGGCCGACATACCTCCTGAACTTAAAAAGGGCGCAATCGGACCAGGCATGGCTCTTGAAGCAGCTCTTGGAGACGAGGCTGAGGTTATAGCAACAGTTATATGCGGAGACTCTTACTATGGGGAGAACATGGACAGCGCCAGAAAAGAGATTCTGGAAATGATAAAGGACACACAGGCTGACGCATTTGTGGCGGGACCAGCTTTCAACGCAGGAAGATACGGCGTGGCTTGTGGGTCTATAGCCAAGGCTGTTGAAGAAGACCTTGGGATTCCCTCTGTTACAGGTATGTATATTGAAAACCCAGGCGTTGACATGTACAGGAAGGACATCCAAATAATCGAGACGGGGAACTCGGCTGCAGACCTTAGAAACTCAATGCCTAAGCTTGCAAAGCTTGTACTCAAGAAGGCAAAAGGTGAACTTGTCGGACCACCTGAGGTTGAAGGCTATCACATGATGGGTATAAGGACTAACTTCTTCCATGAGAAGAGAGGTTCAGAAAGAGCAATTGACATGCTTATGAAAAAAATAAACATGGAAAAGTTCGAAACTGAGTATCCTATGCCGGTGTTTGACAGGGTTCCACCTAATCCGGCAGTTAAAGACCTATCGAAGATTAAAATTGCCATTGTTACTTCAGGCGGCATAGTGCCTCATGACAACCCTGACAGAATAGAGTCTTCAAGTGCGACTAGATACGGAATATATGACATATCAGGCATGGATTCGCTTTCTGCTGACGACTTTACTTCTATCCACGGCGGTTACGACAGAGCTTTCGTTGTCAAGAACCCTAACCTGGTTGTACCTCTTGACGTAATGAGAGACCTTGAAAGGGAAGGAGTTATAGGCGAGCTTGCCAACTATTTCGTAACTACAACAGGAACTGGAACGTCAGTAGGCAATGCAAAAGGCTTTGGCGAGAGCTTCTCTAAAAAACTCGTTGAAGACGGAATAGGAGCAGTTATCCTGACTTCTACCTGAGGTACTTGTACTCGTTGCGGAGCAACGATGGTAAAAGAAATAGAAAGAGCTGGAATACCGGTGGTACACCTTGCCACAGTAGTTCCTATATCACTTACTATAGGCGCAAACAGGATAGTTCCTGCAATAGGAATACCTCACCCTCTAGGCGACCCAGCGCTTGATGCTGCAGGGGACAAGAAGCTAAGAAGAGAGCTTGTGATGAGGGGGCTTAAGGCTCTTCAGACAGAAGTAGACGATCAGACAGTATTTGAAGACTAACCCCTTTTGATAAGCCAGAGGAAACCATATGGTTTTCTCTGGCTCCCTTAAAACATTCACAAACAGGTTGTTTACAATTAAAAATGAGAAAATTCATGCCCTGATTCATTTAGGAAGGGAGAGGGTGTTTATGGATGGAACGAAAGTCAATGCCAAACAGGTAGCCACGTATGCCGGAGCTTTCATAGCATTTCTAATAGGGTCCGGATTTGCAACGGGACAGGAAATAATGCAGTATTTCACTGCATACGGATATATGGGTGTGCTGGGAGCTGTAGTTGTTTTCCTACTGTTCCTGTATGTAGGCATAAGCTTCATAACTGCAGGCTACAACAACAAGTTTGAGAAAAGAAGCGACATATATCCTTACTATTGTGGGAAGACAATCGGCACATTTTATGATTACTTCTCGACGCTATTCATATATATGTCTTTCATAGTGATGATTGGCGGAGCAGGTGCAACGGTACAGCAGCAATATGGACTTCCGGTAGCAGTGGGCGGAATAGGAATGGCAATACTTGCTGTGAGCACTGTTGTATTCGGACTTGGCAAAATAGTAGATGTCATAGGCAAGATAGGACCAACAATTGCCGTGATGGCAATAACCCTGGGAATAGTCTCGATAATGAAAAACCCAGAAGGTCTTGCAACAGCAAATGATGTAATTCCAAACATGAATCTTCTCAAAGCTTCAAGCAACTGGTTGTTTGCGGCAGGTTCATACGTTGGTTTCTGCATGCTGTGGCTGGCAACATTCATGTCGGCTATGGGAGCAGGCGCAAGCAGCAAGAAGGAAGCAACAATGGGCGCCATATTTGGAGCAATAGGTTTTTCAGCTGCTGTAATAGTGGTAGCTCTTGGGCTTATGGCAAACGTTGAGCAGGTGGCAGGATCGAAGATACCATCGCTTATACTAGCCGGCAATATACACCCTACGGTAGCGCTAATATTCTCCGTTACAGTTGTAGCGGGAATTTATACTACGGCTGTGCCTCTGCTATGGACTGTTACAGCAAGGATTGCAGATGAAAAGAGCAGCAAATTCAAAACTGCAGCAATAGCACTTGCCGTAATAGGAGCTTTTGTAGGACTAAAGGTGCCTTTCGACAGGCTGGTCAACATAATATACGTAATAAACGGCTATGTGGGAATATTCCTGCTGGCATTAATGATCATAAAAGATGTTAAAACTGCGAGCGCATCTAAGGCTGCGGAGCAGGTGGCTGTCAGCGAAGAGGCCTAAATCAAGATATTCAAACTCCTCTGCAAAACAATTTCCAAACGCATATTTTAATAAAACGCATATTGACCCCGTTTGCGGCAGCAAGTACACTCCCGCAGGCGGGGATTTTTTTTCGGGCATTGGCCCAGAAGTGGGCTTGTTGTTTTTTTGCTGTTTTGGGTAAAATTCTAAAAAAAAATAAGAATAATGGCACAGAGAAGAGGTATCAAGCTTGGATGATATTATGTGCATAATAAGAGACTATGAACGTGTATTTGACTATTTGCGGAGGTGAAATATGAACAGGCTTTTTGCACCGATTACAATAAAAAACCTTCACTTAAGAAACAGGATTATGATGGCGCCCATGTGCATGTACAGCTCAGATTGTAAGGGACATGCCAACGAGTGGCACTTCACACATTACGAGACCAGGGCGATAGGCGGCGTAGGCCTAGTCATGGTTGAAGCTACGGCCGTTGAAAGCAGGGGGAGGATAACAGATGAGGATCTTGGAATATGGGATGATTCCCAAATAGAAGGTCTCAGCGAAATCGTAAGAAGGGTCAAGCGTCACGGTGCCAGAATAGGCATACAGCTGGCGCACGCCGGGAGGAAATGCGAGGTCAAAAGCGAGGACGTTATTGCACCATCATCAATAAAGTTTGACTCCCACAGTCTCACATACAAAAAACCGAGGAAGATGGAAAGAGACGACATCGAGGAGGTTTTTGAAGCCTTCCGACAGGCAGCTGAAAGAGCGCTGGCTGCGGGATTTGACATTATAGAAATACACGGGGCGCATGGCTACCTGATAAATCAGTTCATGTCACCCGTCACAAATGAAAGAAATGACGAATACGGCGGGAGCGTAGAAAGGAGGGCAGCGTTCCTGCAGGAGATAGTAAAAAGGGCAAGGCTGTCTTGGCCATCTGAAAAGCCCGTATGTCTGCGCGTATCGGCAGAGGAGTACTGTGAAAGTGGAAACAGGCCAGGGGATGTTGCTGGCATCATAAATCTTGTAAAAGAGGAAGGTATAGATATAATAAATGTCAGCTCCGGGGGACTCGTAAATGCGTCTGTGCCTGCGTATGAGGGCTATCAGACAAGCTTTGCAGAAACGGTAAAGACTGTTACGGGTCTGCCCGTTATTTCAGGAGGACTAATAAGCAAGCCATCTATGGCGGATGAGATAATACGAAACAATAGAGCTGATATGGTGTTTTTCGGCAGGGAGCTCCTGAGGAATCCCTACTGGCCGCTCCAGGCCTCCAAGGAACTTAATGAAGAGCTTGAATACTGGCCGGAGCAGTATCTGCGGGCTAAATAGAATCTGGAGCCCAAATTAATGTGTAAAAATACAAAAGGTGTGAGCATGTCGATTTTTCCTTCTCAAGGTCGATTTGCCCGCACCTTTATTTTATTCTTCATTCAGGAAGCCAAGCATATGAGTATGTGTATGCATTGATTCATTCATCACATCGCAGTCCACATATTTTCTGTCGGTCATGTAATCATACGCATCGTAAATGCAGAGTATCGAGATTTCCTTTTCCCTTACCATTTCTGTAAGCGACAGCTCGAATGCAAGAAAGTCATCCTTGGAAGTCTTTCTCATAGCATAGGACGGCTGCCCGATCCACCTGATTCCGCTGTAGCCTCTTGCTTTGGCATCAGCAAGGAATTTGTCGGCACTGTTTCGAACCGCAATAACGCCTTCCTGCTTGTTGAGCAAAATCATATCCTCGACAGGGTAGAAAACTACGCTCTCGCTTGGTATATTCGAGCTTTTAAGAAGAAGAGTCAGCTTGTCATATACCTCCTGTTCAGCCGAAATAATCACTAGTTCATTGTTTTTAATGCCACGGGATATATAGCTGCACATATTTATTATAAGATGATCTACGCCGTAGTAGTAGAAGGATATGTGGCAACCGAAAATATTTTTGCCGTTTGTTTGTGTGATCTTATTTCTTCTGGACTTGCAGCTTTCACATTCTGAATTGAACCTCTCGATAGCTTGGCTGAGATTCGCTATTTCGGAGTCCATAACATTCGCTCTTCTCTCAAAAATCAGGTGGTCACGTTCCATATTCATTCTATCTATATCTTCTTTTAGCTGACATCTTATACAATTTTGCTTCACTATCTAAACACCTCACGTTTAAATTAAAATAAATAATACTATACCAAGTTTCTTCAAGCACATCAAATGAATTTTACAAAATAATTTTATCCAATTGAACAACTTTCAAACAAAATTCGCAAAATTCAGACAAATTGGACAATTCGTCTGATTCCCTTTGAATGCAGACGAGGCAGCTTTTCCGGAAGATTAAAACATGTGAATTTTTTAATAATTTTCAAAAAGCATCATAAAACATATTGACGGGGGATAATTATGGGTGTAGAATTGTATTAAATAAAAAATAGAACATTGTTCTAAAGAATAGAACACAAATCAAGATTCACAATTCAACAGGGATTCATGGTTTATCTAAACAAATTTTGAAGAAACGGAGGGAATATCGCAATGAAGGTAAAGGTTGACGCAATAAGATGCAAGCAATGTGAGCTTTGTGCAGCTAACTGCCCTAAAAAAGCCATAGCATTTTCAGAGGAAATTAACGAGTTTGGCTATCAAACAGTTGTTGTGGATCATGAAAAATGCATAGGCTGCGGCATATGCTATACAATGTGCCCTGACGGCGTATATGAAATTCTGGGATAGTAATGAGGATGGCAATAACAATTGAGGAGGTATTATAACATGGGAGACATGATTAAAGGCAACGAGGCCATAGCGGAAGCCGCAATAAGGGCTGGAGCTAGACTATATGCAGGATATCCGATAACTCCATCTACTGAAATAATGGAATACATTTCAGCGCGAATGCCAGAGGTGGGAGGCACTTTCGTGCAGGCAGAGAGTGAGATTGCCGGAATAAACATGGTAGTGGGAGGAGCTGCATGCGGCGTTAGAAGCTTTACCGCATCTTCTGGTCCGGGAATGAGCCTTAAGCAGGAAGGTATCACGCAGCTTTATGATGAGGAGCTTGCGGCGGTTCTTATAAACGTTGTAAGATACGGAAATGGAATAGGAACGCTTTACTCAGCTCAATGCGACTACCTCAGAGAGACAAGGGGCGGCGGAAACGGAGACTACAGGATCATGGTGCTATGCCCTGAAAGCATACAGGAAGCAGTTGACCTGACTGTGCTTTCATTCGACCTTGCTGAAAAATACAGGATGCCGGTTATGCTTATGACTGAAGGCGCTCTTGGACAAATGATGGAGCCATGCGATCTGCCTGAGTTCAAGGAAGTGAAAAGGCAGCCATGGGGCTTTGACGGAAAATACTCATACAAGAAGGTGGGTATATTCGACAGGGATTCAATGAAAGAGGCTGTGCTGCTCAATGAAAAGCACAACACGATAAAAGCAACAGAGCAAAGATGGGAAGACGGCAACGTGGAAGATGCAGAATACGTATTCGTTTCATTCGGGCTTCCAGGCAGATCTACTAAAGGCGCAGTCGAGCAGCTTAGGGCGCAGGGACACAAGGTTGGATTCATAAGACCAATAACAGCCTGGCCGTTCCCGGAAAACGCTTTCGAAAAGGTAAATCCAAATGTAAAAGGCTTTATTACAGTTGAAGCCAATGCAACAGGACAGATGGTGGATGATGTGGCACTTACAGTAAAGAAAATGAAGTCAAGTGCACCTGTCTACTGTCTGCCATATGTATATGGGGTACCGGCAATGAAAGCGATACAAGCGGACTTTGCTAAAATAGCAGCTGGCGAAATAAAGGAGGTATACTAGTCATGGCTAAAGCTAGAAAAATTGCTGAAATAGCTAAAAAAACTTCATCGTTCTGCCCTGGCTGCGGACACGGAGTGGTTATACGTCTTGTAACGGAATGCCTTGAAGAGCTAGGCCAGGAGAACAACGTGATATTCGGCATAGGGGTAGGATGCTCGAGCCTTCTGGGCGGTGTGCTTGAAACAGATAGGCTCCATTGCCTGCATGGACGTGCCGGAGCTGTCTGCACAAGCATGAAAAGAGTGAATCCGGATAACATAGTTGTATCATACCAGGGCGACGGAGATGCATACAGCATCGGCATAGGCGAGTCTACAAGCGCCGCGTACAGAAACGAGAATTTCACAGCAATACTAGTCAACAATACAAACTACGGTATGACTGGCGGCCAGATGAGCAACACTACAATGCCGGGACAAAAGACTACCACTTCTCCTAAGGGAAGAGACTGCTCAACAACAGGAAATCCCATAAAATTCCCTGAGTTTGTTGCATCACAGTTCGACATTGCATATGCTGCAAGAGGAGCTGTAAACACTCCTGCAAACGTAAATAAGCTTAAGGGTTACATCAAGAATGCTCTTGAGGCTCAAATAAACGGCGAAGGCTACTCTGTGGTTGAAGTGCTTTCAGGATGCCCGACAAACTGGGGAATGTCGCCTCTTAAGGCAATGGACAGAATAGAAAAGGAACTTATTCCTTACTACCCGCTGGGTGAATTCAAGACTAGGGAGGTAAAATAGCATGAAAGAAATCGTATTTGCAGGCTCTGGCGGCCAGGGAGTTCTAACATCTGGGCTAGTTATCTCTCAAATAGCAGTGCATAAGGGAGCAAATGCCACATGGATTCCATCATACGGCTCAGCAATGAGAGGCGGCACAGCTAACTGCACGGTTAAATACGGAGAAGGCATCATATACAATCCTTCGCAGGAACAGCCTGATGTGCTTCTTGCCATGAACGTGCCATCGTTCAACAAGTTTATAAATTCAGTGGCACCAGGTGGAATTGTAATAGTAAACAGCGACCTTGTTACATGCGATCTTAATGTAAGAGACGACGTCAAGATAATTGAGGTTCCATGCTCAAGATTGGCGATGGAAATAAGTCACCCAAAAGGCGCCAACATAATAATGGCTGGTGTAATAGTGAAGGCAACAGGGGATTTCACGGAGGAAGAAGGCCTAAACGGCATGAACGACATGTTCAGAAAAAAGGGCAAGGAAAAATTCGAGGAAATGAACACTAAGGCTTTTAAGGCAGGCTATAATTTCATATAAAAAGCATTGATTTAACTAAAAAGAGAGGATCAATTTTTTTGCCGATAAAGCGGAACTCGGTTCTGATTGGTGGAACATTCTCCGATTGTAAAAATGAAAGTTGCGGGCATTTTTATAAACGTATTGTTTGAAAATTGTATTTTGATTTTGATTGATTTTGAATGATTGATTTTGGAGGGGATAATATGAATAAGAAACTAAAGCTGATGCTGACTCTGTTGGCGCTTGGTTCATGCTGGTCTATAGTTTACCTGATCCCATTTATACAATATGTTTTCTATGATCCATTTCAAGAAATGCTCGGCGTTAGCAATGCGCAACTTGGATTCCTTATAACCATCTACGGACTAGGGAATTTTTACGGATGTCCTCTAGGTGGATGGCTGGCAGACAGATTCAACTACAAGAAGATATATGTAGGCTCTGCAATATTAAACGGTATTTTTGGAATAGCTTTCGTAATGAATCCAACATATTCATTCGCGTGTATAATGTGGGTTGGATTTTCAATAGCAAGCCTTGTGATGAACTATCCTGCACACATCAAGATAGTAAGAAATCTTGTCGGCGATGCAGACCAGGGCAAGATATTCGGAATGAATGAATCCATAATAGGCATTTGGAATATAGTCTTCAACGCAGTAATGATGTTTCTATTTGCGCGTTTCCTTGAGGGCACAGCCGGACTTAAGGCAGCACTTATGGGACTGAGCGTGATGTCGCTTCTTGTGGCCATACCTGTATGGATTATGCTTGATGATCCTGCAAAAGCAAAGGCCGAAAGAGAGAAGGAATCAGGAGAAAAGGAGCAGGTTCACAAGCTTGGATTCTCCGACTATGTTCACATATTCAAGAGTCCGGCGACATGGCTGATAGCTTTCTCTATATTTTCTATATATTCGTATCTGACTACTATGACTTATTTTACACCGTACTTCACAGACGTGCTAGGAGCCAGCGTAGCATTTGCAGGCTGGGTTGCTATAGTGAGGACATACGTTATGACGCTTATTGGAGCGCCGCTTGGCGGATACCTCACAGACAAGATTAAATCGTCTGCAAAGGTACTGCTTGGCGTTAACCTGGTAGGTCTTGCGGGAATGGCGCTCATGCTGAATCTTGGCAAAGGGACTCCTGTGTGGATACTCATAGCGCTTACACTATTAATGGCACTTTCAGTGTACATGGGCAGAGGCTCATACTATGCAGTTATAACTGAACTTAGCGTGCCTAAGAAATACACTGCTTCAACAATAGGGATGGCTGCGGTTATAGGTTTCTCCCCTGACATGTTCCAGTTTGTGCTTTACGGAAACTGGCTTGACAAGTTCCAAAACACAGGCTACACATACATGTTCATGTACCAGATGGCAGTACTTGCCGTTGGCGCAGTGGCAGCCATGCTAGTATTGAAATTAAAAAGCAAAAGATCTAAAGCGGTTGAGGCTTCAGGTACAAGCGAAATAGCTGGATAATACAGACAATCTAACCCCTATAATGAAGGCACCTTCGGTCAAACGGTAATTGGCTGAGGGTGTCTTATATAATACAAAAAAACAGCAAGCATATGATTAAAAAGTCATAGATATTTCAGAGGTGAATAAAATGGAAGATACATTGATTGCATCAACAGAAAGCATACTTTCATTGTTTGCAATAGTACTTGTAACAGGAATGATATTCGGAAAGTTAAGCGGACTGGTAAAGCTTCCAGACGTTGTAATGTTCCTTTTCGGAGGCATATTCATAGGTCCTTATGTCCTTAACCTTGTCGGCACAGATGTTTCGCCGATAGGGAACCATCTGCTCCTTACTTTCGGTTCGGCATTCATACTGTATGACGGAGGCAGGGAGATAAGGCTGAAGGTATTAAACAGCGTGAAATGGACTGTGGGATTGCTTGCTATAGTAGGAGTCGCAATATCTTCAGTGCTCACTGGATATGCTGTGCAGGAGATTTTCGGAATAAGCATGATATATGCGCTGCTCCTGGGAGCCGTTATAGCATCCACCGACCCGGCAACTCTTGTGCCTGTATTCAAATGCATAACCTTGAGGGAAAAGGTCAAGCAGACAATAATAAGCGAGTCGGCTTTCAACGATGCCGCCGGAGCCATATTTGTATTTTCTATAATAGCAACAATACAAAGCGGGGTCTTCTCTCTCGGGGACAGTGCCAAAGAACTGGGAGTTATGATAATAGGCGGCATACTTGTGGGAGCCATAGTAGGAATAGTTCTTTCATACGCAATTTCAGACAAGAAGCTGGGAATACTGCATGAATACGCCCCTGTTGTGTCCATATTCGCGGTCATAATATCGTATGTGCTTGCCGACAAGGTGGGAGGCAGCGGTTACATGGCAACATTCGTAACAGGGCTTGTTTGTGGAAACAAATCCACATTTGGGCTTTTTGTTCCGGAGAATCCGGCTCTTATTCAGTCTCATGTGAGAGAAACACTTTCAATGCTCATGAGAATGGCCATATTCATAATGCTTGGAACGCAGGTTGATTTCGTCGCCCTCTCGCTATATTGGAAGCAGTCGCTTGTTGTGGTATTTCTGCTCATGTTTGTTTTCAGGCCGATTTCAGTGCTCATATGCGCGCTTCCTGACAGGCAGGCCAAGTGGACCTTCAAGGAAATGTTGTTCATGTGCTGGGTAAGGGAAACAGGCGTAATACCCGCTGCGCTTTCAGGTATGATAGTTTCCATGCACCTGCCCCACAGCGACATGATATCGTCTGTCGTATTCATGACCATATTAATAACGTTAACTGTGCAGGCAAGTACTACAAAGTTATTTGCTAAGAGTCTCAACTTGCTTGAAGACGAGGGCTGTCTTACACAGCCAAAGTATTCGCTTGAGAAGCTCGTCTAGATCAAATGAGGGTATGTGGCTTGCAAATAAAGGGATGTCTGATATGAGAAATACAAAAATCTTCAGAAAAAATATAAGGCGTATTGACATGCAAAATAGGAAGGTATAAAATAAAAACAACAGTATAGGAACGATGTTCTATTAAGCAGAACCATAAAATTCTATAAATTGCCATTGTAGAATCCAAAAGTTTCCTTCCCTATTCAGAAACAAACACTAGCTTAATAGTTTCACAGCTTGTAATGCACTTCTCACAAACCACTGTTCAAAATCAAATTGATTTTGCAAGTGCACTTGCCGAGCTTGAAATGTTATTTTTTATACAAAATTAGCAGAACGTCGTTCCTAAATAATGAACGCAAGCTAAACTCTTCGGAAACAGAGAGTATTAATAAATTCTTGTAATTTGAACACTAGGGAGGATTTAAAATGAGAATACTTACGATTAATCCAGGTGGAACTTCTACAAAAATTGCAGTATTTGAAAATGACAATCAGATAATGAAAAAATCAATAGTCCATACGGCTGAAGACCTTTCACCGTTCAAAACGGTATTTGACGAGTATGGCTACAGGATGCAGCTGATAGTAGATTCGCTTACAGAAGCCAGCATCGATCCAGAATCACTTTCGGCGGTTGTCGGAAGGGGCGGACTTCTTAAGCCTATAGAAGGCGGCACGTACCGTATAAACGATTATATGATAGACGACGTTAAAAACGCAGTCAACGGAGAGCATGCCTCGAACCTTGGATGTGTGCTTGCTAAATCGATAGCAGACACAGTCGGAATTCCTTCATTTGTAGTCGATCCTGTTTCGGTGGACGAATTCTTGCCAGAAGCCAGAATCACAGGCATCAAGGATATAGAAAAGGCAAGCTGGCTGCATGCCCTCAATCAAAAGGCGGTGGCGAGAAAAGTTGCCGAATCGCTAGACAGAAACTACAGCGACCTTAACTTCGTTGTAGCTCATCTTGGCTCGGGAATATCTATAGCAGCCCACAAGAAAGGCAAGATGATAGACGGCGGCGGCGGAAGGGTAGACGGACCTTTCTCACCGGAACGAAGCGGCGGACTTCCTGCTTATCCTCTTATAGACCTATGCTACTCAGGCAAGTACACTCATAAGGAGATGGTTGCAAAGGTAAGCAGCATCGGAGGTATGTACGACTATCTTGGAACAAAGGACATGATTAAGATAGTCGACATGTTCAAAGAAGGCAATGAAACGGCAGTCAATGTGCTCAACGCATTTGTTCTCCAGACGGTAAGGGAGATAGGAGCATATGCAGCAGTGCTTGACGGCAATGTCGACAGGATAATAATCACAGGCGGAATAGCGTATTCAAGTGAAATCGTAGAGATGATCAAAAAGAAAGTCCTTTTCATAGCACCTGTTGCAGTAGTTCCCGGGGAAGAGGAAATGGAAGCCCTTATGCTTGGAGCAAAAAGAGTGCTTAGCGGGCAGGAAGAAGCCAGAGAATACCCAAGATAAGCTTAAACAAGTTAATAACAGCAGGTTCACATTAGAATCCAGACGGTTTGCGCTGCAGGATATCAGTATGTGAATCTGCTGCTTAATAATTTTCATATAAGTCATTACAAATAGAACTTGAACTATCGTACAAAAATTCAACGAAAGAAGGTGTGTTAGTTGTTTAAGAACTTTGAAGAAGTTTTGAGCATAGCAAAGCAAAGAGGTCCTTTCAAGGTCAGTATAGCGGCAGCACATGATCGCGAAGTGCTAGAGACTGTAAAAATGGCAAGCGACATGGGACTCATAGCGCCAATACTGGTAGGGGACGCAGATAAAATAAAATCCATTTCCAAGGAGATAGGACTTTGCGAAATGCCGATTGTCGATGCAGCTGACGAGGCTGAGGCGGCTCAGCAGGCTGCGCTGCTTGTCAAAAAAGGAGAAGCGCAGATACTCATGAAAGGTTTTGTCAACACAAGCATATTCATGAAGGCAGTGCTAAACAAGGAGACGGGCCTTAGAAGCGGACGCCTGCTTAGCCACATGGCTGCCTACGAGATTCCGGGATACAACAAGATAGTTTTCTGCACAGACAGCGGAATCAACGTGGCTCCTACGCAAGAGCAGAAAAAGGACATACTTACAAACGCACTTATGGCAATAAAGGCTATGGGAATCGAAAAGCCTAAAGTGGCGGCACTTGCAGCCAACGAGATGGTTGATCCCAAAATCCCTGCCACAGTGGATGCCAGAGCGCTTGTGGAAATGCACGAGCGCGGCGAAATCCCGGAGTGCATAATTGAAGGACCCATGGCCATGGATGTGGCCTGCAGCAGCGAAGCGGCTCACCACAAGGGGATAGAAAGCAAGGTTGCCGGCGATGTGGATTTGTTCTTCTGTCCGGCCATAGAGGTAGGAAACGTGCTTGGTAAATCATGGCTTTATTTCAACAAGGCAAAATGGGCCGGCATAGTGCTTGGAGCAACTAATCCCATAATACTAGGCTCTAGAAGCGACACCGCCGAGATAAAGCTTAACTCGGTTGCAATGGCCTGCCTGAGCTGCGGAGCGTAAATATCACAAAATACTTTCGGAGGTGTCTTTTATTATGAAATTTGCTGACAGAATGGACGAGGTCAAGGCATCAGCTATAAGAGCGGTTGGAAAAATAATTGCCCAAAAGAAGGGAGTCATATCTTTTGCGGCAGGGCTTCCTGATCCTACACTTTTCCCTTTCGATGAAATGCATGCCGTAACAGACAAGCTTTTAAAGGAAGATGCAATGGTGGCGCTCCAGTATGGACCTACTCAAGGCCACGGACCGCTTCTAGACAAGATATGCACTCTGCTCAAGGAAAGAGACAACGTGGATGCCAAGCCGGAAAACCTTATAGTGACTACAGGTTCTCAACAGGGCATATCCTTTTGTTCTATGATAATGCTAAACCCTGGCGATGTTGTAATAACTGAGAATCCAAGCTATCTTGGAGCCATAAATGCATTCAGGCCATATCAGTGCAACTTTGTAGGCGTTGACATAGATGAAGACGGAATGATAATGGAGGACCTTGAAAAGGCGCTTGCGGAAAATCCAAACACAAAGATGATATACGTAATTCCCAACTTCCAAAACCCAACAGGCAAAACCTGGTCAAAGGAAAGATGCGAGAAGCTTATAGAACTTGCAAACAAGTACGAAGTCGTAGTGATAGAGGACGACCCTTACGGACAGCTCAGGTTCAAGGGCGAAAGCGTTCCTACGCTTAAATCGATGGATACGCAGGATAGGGTAATATCACTCGGCTCATTCTCGAAGGTGCTTTGCCCGGGTCTTAGGGTTGCGTGGATGTGCGGTGCAAAGGAATTCATAGAAAAGGTGGAGCTCCTAAAGCAGGGAACTGATCTTCAGTGCAACCAGCTTGCCCAGATGCAGGTGCTCGAATTCCTCAACAACTATGACTTTGAAAAGCATATAGACAAGATAAGAACAGCATACGGCAAAAAGTGCCAGCTTATGCTTGACACAATGAAGGCGGAGTTTCCTGAAGAGGCAAAGTATACAGAGCCTGAAGGCGGAATGTTTGTATGGGTGGAGCTCCCTGGACACATTGATACGACTGAGCTTCTAAACAAGGCAATAGAAAGCAACGTGGCTTTCGTACCGGGAGAATCTTTCTATCCGCTGTGCGACTGCAAGAGTTCGCTTAGACTTAACTTCACAACAGTATCGGAAGAGAATATCGTAGAAGGAATCAAGATTCTAGGAACTGTTTTAAAGGAAGAAATCAAAAACGGCCAGGCCTAAAGTGGTACAAAAGACTAGAAACTATTGAACGCCCAGCTATGGTATAATTATTGAAAACGATTGAAAGGAGACCATACCAGATATGAATACTGACATTATAAACTCGGTAGATAGAGCTCTTGACATATTGCTTATTTTATACCGTGAGCAGAAGGAAATGGGCGTAACAGAAATTGCAAACGGACTTGGAGTCTATAAAAGTACCGTGTATAGGACTCTTGCCACGCTAGAAAACAAAGGTTTTGTACAGCAAAATCCTGAGAACGGTAAATACTGGCTTGGAATAAAGCTATATGCTATTGGCATGCTCGTAGGTGAAAAAATGCCACTCAAGGAGATAATACAGCCTTACGCCAAGGAGCTTTCAGAGCGATTCGGTGAGGTGGTCAATGTTTCCATATTAGATACTACGACGTACGAATACCCTAAGACTATTCTTATAATAAAGGAAGAAAAGCAGGGACAGATGCTTACTGTAAGGCCGTCACTCGGCTCTATAAGCGATCCCCACACTGCGGCTGTTGGGAAATGTCTCTTGGCTTATTCTGATGATGAGACGGTTGGCAAGATGAAATGTGCCGATTTTGACGGGACTACAGACACTTCAATTAAAAATTGGGAACAGCTTTGCGGGGAACTTGAAAAAGTCAAAGAAAAGGGATATGCACTTGATAACGAGGAGGCTGAAGCGGGACTCACGTGTGTCGCAGCGCCAATTCTTGGCAAGAACAACGAATCCATTGCGGCAATAAGCGTTTCCGGACCAACTTCAAGGATAAATGCACCGGGGATGTTCGACAAGATATTGGACGGAGTAAAAGAAACAGCAGCAAAAATCAGCAAAAAACTAAAATAATGAATAATAAAATTTCACTATATTCCCAGGAGTACGTGCAAAAGCGCATATGTCTGGGAATATAGGTGCAATATCCTGATTTTTTGAATATTCTAGCCCTATGCAAAGCGGAAGGGAGACTGCACGTGGAAAACGATACCAATGCAAAAAGACCCTCGCTTTTATTTGCTTTGACGTCTATCTTTCTAATAGCAATGACTCTCATGGGTGGACTTTTAGTGTTTCATGCAGACATGCATGCGTTGCTGTTCATATGTATTATAATCGCAGCTGTGGCATCGAAAATGCTGGGACATTGTTGGATTGATATAGAGCATAGCATGGTGCGCGGAGTATCAAAGGCCATGGGTGCTTTGTTTTTCTTTTTTCTAATAGGCATGGCGATGGGTACATGGCTTCAAAGTGGCACAGTACCGGCTTTGATATACTATGGACTGGACATACTCAGCCCAAAATTTTTCCTGCCTGCGGGACTTGTAATATCCAGCATAGCGGCATTGGCTACAGGCAGTTCATGGAGCACGGCAGGAACAGTGGGCGTGGCTCTCATGGGCATAGGCATGGGCATGGGAATTCCGGCTCCCATGGTTGCAGGCATGGTGATATCCGGAGCATACTTTGGAGACAAGATGTCACCTCTTTCTGATACTACTAATCTAAGCCCTGCAATAGCGGGAGCTAACCTGTATGACCACATAACGGCAATGCTTTATACTACGATACCTGCATTTGCATGCACGCTTGCTGCTTACAGCATAATGGGTCTTAAGTATGCGAATTCAAGCCTGGATGTAGAAAAGATAAGCCAGATACAAAATGCTATAGACAGCTCGTTCAATCTGAACATACTGGTATTTCTGCCTCTTGCAGTGGTTTTGGTCTTGAGCCTCGCAAAATTTCCAGCCATACCAAGCCTGGCAGCGGGCATAGTATCGTCAATACCTGTGGCCATGCTTCTGCAAGGTGTATCGCTTATTGATGCTTTAAGTGTGCTCAACTATGGTTTTGCATTCGACAGCGGCATCGAGGTTGTGGATGCTCTTCTCAACCGCGGAGGAATACAGGGGATGATGTGGACGTTTTCACTTGCGATACTCGCACTTAGTCTCGGCGGCATTTTAACGGAAAGCAGCATAATGGATGTGGTAATTGAGAGAATGCTCAAGAGGGTTCACAATCCCAAATACCTTCCGGGACTCACAATAGCGACAACAACTTTTCTGAATGCAATAATGGGCGAGCAGTATATGAGTATAGTGCTCTCGGGACAGCTTTACAAGGATGCATATCCAAAGGCTGGCCTTCAGCCGAGAATGCTCTCAAGGGCGCTTGAAGAGGGCGGAACACTGACATCAGGACTCTATCCCTGGACGACATGCGGAGCATTCATGGCAGGAACTCTTGGGGTCTCGGCAGCCCAGTACGCTCCCTACGCAATACTCAACTGGCTGAATCCGATGTTTGGCATTTTGTTCCCGATACTCGGGTATAGCCTTCTGACGGTCGAAAAACAGAAAAGGAAGGCAAAATGCACTTTCGCTGAATCATCATCCCGGGAATCTGTTTAAGCAGGCTTTTCTTAAAAATCAGAAATATATGAACATTGAATATACAAAGAATATCCGAATCCGGCTCTTATCGAGCCGGATTTTTTTCGATTTTAAATATTGACATTGGAAAAATTCGGCTTTATACTGTTAGTTGTATTAATAGTTAACATACTTAACAATGAACAAGATTAAATATATAAACACATATGCAATACAGCTGTAAAGCCAATTGCCAGCTGATGTGATTTCGACAGGAGGATTGAATCAATCATGGATATGAGCAAGGCCTATAAAATAGTGCAGATAATGCAGAAATTCCACAAGAGCACAGCGAATTTAAAAAACATAATCGACATGCCGCGCAGTGAGTTTATGATGCTGAAGCTTATAAAGTCCCACTCGGACGAAAATGAGGGAATCACAGTATCGATGATAAGTGAGCTTCTGGAAATAAGCAAGCCTGCGGTATCCCAGATGATAAACGTGCTTGAGGAGAAAGGGTATGTTGAGAGAGTAACTACGAAAAAGGACAGAAGGGTGGTGCATGTGCGCCTTACTGAGAAGGGCGGAAAATGCCTTAAAAAAGCAATGGACAGCTACATGAAAAATATAAGCGTCATTTTTGAAAAGATGGGTGAAGATGATGCGGCGGAGTTTCTGAGACTTCTTGAAAAGTTCTATCAGATAGCGAGCGAGGATGCCAAAAGAGATGAGGAACTCAAGTGATAAAGCTAGCTAGATATATAAGGCCCTACATCGGCATGCTGCTGTGCGCCGTGGCGCTGCTTTTCGTGCAGGCCATAACGGACCTGGCGCTGCCCGATTACATGGCTGACATTGTAAATACCGGCGTCATGTCGGGAGACAGAAACTTCATACTTAAAACGGGTGTCATCATGATACTTGTGACGCTGCTTGGAACAGCCGCTTCTATCACGGTAGGTTTTTTTGCGGCGCTCATAGCCGCCAACGTGGCGCGAGACCTGCGCAGTGACGTGTTCAGCAAGGTCGCGAGCTTTTCGCATGCCGAATTCGACAAGTTCTCGACAGCATCTCTGATTACGCGTACAACAAACGACATCTCCCAGGTTCAGAATGTGCTTGTGATGATGGTGAGGCTCGTGTTTTATGCTCCGATTCTGGGTGTCGGCGGAATCATCAAGGCTGTCTCAAGCAGCGCCTCCATGTCATGGGTTATAGGAGTCGCTGTCATATGCCTTGTAGGCGTGATAATGGTGCTGTTTTCGATCGTCATGCCAAAGTTCAAGCTGGTGCAAAAGCTTGTTGACAGGCTCAATCTGGTGACCCGTGAAAACATAGAGGGGATGCTTGTAATCAGGGCATTCAACACTCAGCGCTTCGAGGAGGACAGGCTGGACAAGGCAAATACGGACCTGACTTCGACAAATCTTTTCGTAAACCGCACGATGGCCCTTATGATGCCCTTCATGATGCTTATAATGAACCTCACCACAGTTATAATAGTCTGGGTGGGGGCAAAGCAGGTATCGGCCTTCAACATGGAGATAGGGGACATGATGGCATACATGCAGTACGCCATGCAGATAATAATGGCATTCCTCATGATGTCCATGATGTTCATAATGGTCCCAAGGGCGTCCGTGTCAGCGGAGAGGATTGCGGAAGTGCTCTCTACTGAGTTGACTGTGCTCGATGTGGAGGAGCCAATAGAGTTCGGCAGGGAGTTCGACTCTGCAGTGGAGTTCAGGGATGTGAGCTTTTGCTATCCGGGAGGCCAGGACAACGTGCTTCATAATATCAGCTTCACCGCAAGGGCAGGGGAGACTACGGCCATAATAGGGTCGACGGGAAGCGGCAAGTCCACTCTTGTGAATCTCATGCTCAGGTTTTACGACGTCACAGGCGGGCAGATTCGAATAGACGGCAAGGACATAAGGAAGGTCTCCAGGATAAGCCTGCGCGATAAGATTGGCTATGTGCCGCAAAAAAGCTCGCTGTTTTCGGGCACAATTAAATCCAACCTGTATTACGCCGACAAGAATTCAACTGTGGACAACATAGAAAAGGCAGCCAGAGTGGCCCAGGCCAGTGAGTTCATAAGCGGCAAGGAGGAAGGCTATGATTCGACAATAGCCCAGGGCGGAACGAACGTCTCGGGAGGCCAGAAGCAGAGACTGTCCATAGCCAGAGCGCTCGTCAAGAACGCTCCAATATATATATTCGACGACAGCTTTTCAGCGCTTGATTTGAAAACTGACAAAAAGCTAAGGGCGGCGCTAAAGAAGGAAACGGGCAATAGCACTATACTTCTTGTCGCCCAAAGGGTAGGCACGATAATGGATGCCGAGCAGATAGTAGTGCTCGACAACGGCCGGATTGCAGGACTCGGCACGCACAGCGAGCTGATGAAAAGCTGCGAGGTATACCAGCAGATAGCGCGCTCCCAGCTGAGCGAGGAGGAGTTGGCAAGGTGAGTAATAGCAAGCAAAGCGCAGGGCCAATGCCGCGGATGGGCATTGGAGGCCCAGGAGGAGGCAAGGCCAAGGATTTCAAAAAGACGTTAAGCGATCTTTGGAGATATCTTGCAGAATACAAAATCTCAATATACATGGTTGTGTTTTTCGCACTGTTCTCAACGGTGTTTTCGATAGTAGGCCCAAAGCTCCTTGGAAAGGTGACGACAAAGCTCGTCGAGGGTCTTCTGGCCTGGTACGGCGGGACAGGACTGCTTACGGATTTTGACTATATAGGCAGGATGATAGGAATACTTATAGCGCTCTACATCATATCGTCAGTATGCCAGTATGTCCAGAGCTACATAATGTCGAAGGTGGCAATGGACGTAACCTACAATCTGCGCAGAGACATATCCCACAAGATGAACAGGATACCTCTCAACTACTACGACACCAGGACCCACGGGGAGATTCTATCAAGAATAACAAACGACGTGGACACTGTAAGCCAGACGCTCAACCAGAGTCTCACGCAGATAATAACATCCGTTACGAGCATAGTCGGAGTACTTGCGATGATGCTGTCTATAAGCTGGATAATGACTTTTGCGGCGCTCCTTGTAATACCGACCTCGCTTGCGATAGTAGGCGTAATAGTCAAGCGGTCGCAAGGATTTTTCAAGGAACAGATGGAGTCCGTAGGCAAAATCAATGGCCACGTTGAGGAGATGTACGGGGGACACAGCATAGTCCAGGCCTTCAACGGCGAGGAGGAGTCGCTGGATAAATTCGAGGCCATAAATGACAAGCTCTACTCGTCGGCATGGAAATCCCAGTTCGTATCCGGAATGATGCAGCCCATAATGATGTTCGTCGGTAACTTCGGCTATGTGGTAGTCAGCATACTTGGAGGATACCTGGCCGTAAAGAAAATGGTCGAGATAGGAGACATACAGGCCTTCATACAGTACATGAGGTCATTCACTCAGCCTATAGCCCAGCTTGCGGCCGTATCGGCCACGCTACAGTCCACAGTGGCTGCCGCGGAGAGGGTGTTTGAATTTCTGGACGAAGAGGAGGAGAAGCCGGACACGGCATCCCCGGTCCTTGACGAGGATTTCCACGGCAGTGTGAGGTTCGAGAATGTGAGCTTTGGCTACACGAAGGACAAGACAATAATAAACAATTTCTCCGCAAGCATAAACGCCGGCCAGAAGGTTGCAATAGTAGGTCCAACGGGCGCGGGCAAGTCTACCATCATAAAGCTGCTCATGAGATTCTACGACATTGACTCGGGCAGCATAAAAATCGACGGCATAGACATATTCGACTTCACCAGGAAGGACCTGCGGGACATGTTCGGCATGGTGCTCCAGGAGACATGGCTCTACAACGCGTCCATAATGGATAACATCAGGTACGGCTGCTTTGACGCTACAGATGAGCAGGTTATGGAGGCCGCAAAAGCAGCCCACTGCCACGAGTTCATACATGCACTTCCGGACGGCTACAACATGATACTCAATGAGGAGGCCAGCAACATATCCCAGGGGCAAAAGCAGTTATTTACAATCGCCCGGGTCATACTTGCAAATCCTAAGATACTCATACTCGACGAGGCAACAAGCTCTGTGGATACGAGGACGGAAATACTAATACAAAAAGCGATGGACCACCTCATGAGCAACAGGACAAGCTTCGTAATAGCCCACAGGCTGTCGACGATAAAGGATGCCGACCTGATACTGGTAATGAAGGACGGAGACATACTAGAGCAGGGCAGCCACGACGAGCTCCTAAGGCAAAACGGCTTCTACGCCGATTTGTACAACAGCCAGTTTTCTGAGGGTGAAGAATAACAATCTTTGAAAGGACGAGATCTCAATATGAAGGACATAAAGGACTTAAAAAAGCACCAGAACAAGATTTTCATAGCAATCGCAGCCGTGATAATGGTTGGCGTTGGCATATGGTTTTATTTCTACTGGCAGGGCAGCACATACTACAAGACGGACAACGCGAAGGTCACAGCGGAGCTAAGGACGGTCTCTCCCCTTGCCAGCGGCAGGCTTGTAAAGCTCAACGTCTCCGAGGGCAGCATTGTAAGGGCCAATCAGGTCATAGGAAGGCTAAACAGCGGCGCATACCTAAGATCGCCAATAGACGGCGAGGTGGTAAAGCTCAACGTCGTGCTCAACCAGGTCATATCGCCTTCAACAGCAGCTGCGGTAGTTGCGCAGACTGGCGACATATATGTAGGTGCCAACATAGAGGAGACGGGCATTACAAAGATAAAGGAAAATCAGGAAGTCATAGTTTATCTTGATGCTTATCCGGGCAAGAAGTTCAAGGGGCATATCGAGGAGATAGACAAGGTGACTCAGGCCGCGCTTTCCGGCAATGCCACAAGCTACACCACAAGCGGCACATACACGAAGGTGACCCAGCTGATTCCAGTAAAAATTGTAATAGACGATGACGTGAAGCTGGAGGGGCTCATAGGCACGAACTCCACAGTCAAAATCAAAGTCAAATAATATATTATAGGAAGGTATGGTCATGATGATGAACAATAAACGACTAGCAAGGCTCGGATGCGCAGCCCTGCTTTCTGGAATAATGATAATTTCGGCCGCGTGCGGTGCAAGTGAGCCTGTAAAAAAAGCAGATGCACAGCAAAAGGAAGAGCAGGGTGATTTCATAGAGGCCGCCGGCAAGGTCACAGCTGGCGAAATCAGGAACATAACGCTGGAGTTTCCGGCCATAGTCGAGGACGTGCTTGTCGAGGAAGGCGAGCATGTAACGCTTGGACAGGAGCTCATGTCCCTCGACATACACGAAATAAAGCAGCAGATAACAAGCATGGAAAACAGCCTCAAAAGTGAAAGGCTCCAGCTTGAAAAGCTCATAAGCAACGACACCAACAACAGCATGAGGGAGTCAAGCGCCATTTCAACTGCTCAGGAAAACCTGAGCAGGGCCAATGAAGACCTTCAGAAAAAGCAGTCTCTGTATGAAGCCGGGGCCATACCCAGAAACGACTTCATAGACGCCCAAAGAAGGGTAGAGGATTCACAGAGGGCAGTTTCAGATGCAAGCATATCCAGCTCAAACGACTACAAGCTTAGCATAGACATACAAAAGCAAAGAATATCAACTCTTGAAACCGACCTCAACCAGCTAAGGAGCAAGCTGAGCAAAAGCTACCTTCAGGGAAGCATGATAGTATCTGAGTTTCAAAACGGAATGGTGCAAGACATCACTCCAGTAGCCGGAGACACAGTACAAAGCAGCAGCAGACTCCTCAACCTTGTAAACATGGACACGCTGGTTGTCGAAGCAGAGGTGCTGGAGGACTTCATAAAGGACGTGAAGCCAGGAGCGAAGGCAGACATACTTCCACTTTCAGACTCGGGCAAGCAGTACAAGGGCACAGTAACCAAGATAGCCGACATGGGCGTTGAAAAAAACGGCGAGACAGTAGTCACAGTGCAGATTTCCATAGACGACGCGGACAATATGATAAAGCCCGGATTTAATGTGGATGTGAGGATAGTGAAGTAGTGGGTGGAAGTGTGACTGTATTCGCACTCGAAACATGTAGAAACTATAGTTACACTATACAGAAATAATCATAATGCGAACCCACTGGTGTAATATCGGTGGGTTTTTCTTTGGAATTATTTTCAAATTCAGGTGGGCTTGTATTATAACATTTGTTATAATATAAAGTGACGTACTGGAGGTGTATGGAATGGATTTTGCCCAAACAGTAAAAGAAATTAGAACCCAACTGAATATGAGTCAGGAACACCTGGCTAGAGAACTTCACGTCAGTTTTGCCACAGTCAATCGGTGGGAAAATGGCAAGAACAGTCCCAACATGCTTGCGAAGAAAGCACTGTATGACATTTGCAAGGAAAAGGACTGAAAGAAGCACTGATTAAACATTTACTGGACTATTAAATTGAAATAGATGAAACCAAGGGAGGATTACAATGATAACAGGTGAATTACGAAGCAAGGTAGATAAAATATGGGAGATATTCTGGACAGGTGGTATAACCAATCCGCTGTCTGTTATTGAGCAATTTACCTACCTTTTATTTATAAAAGGACTTGATGACAAGCAAAAGGAAGAAGAAAAACTGGCAGAGTTTGTCGGGACAGATTTCAATAAAATATTTAATGATGACCAACAAAATCTTAGATGGCATAAGTTTAAGCAAATGAGTGCAACTGAGATGTATGAAACAGTTTCCAAAAAAGTGTTTCCGTTTATCAAAACCATGCATGGTGATCAAGATTCAGCATTTACCAAATACATGGATGATGCCATCTTTATGATTCCTACACCACAGATGCTCGAAAAAATCGTTACAAATATTGATGGACTACCCGTTAAAGAAGGTAATACAACTGATGATACCAAAGGGGATTTATACGAGTATTTACTTTCTAAGGTAGCAACAGCAGGTACAAACGGTCAATTTAGAACGCCTAGGCACATCATCAAAATGATGGTGGACCTGGTGCAGCCAACTCCAACAGACATTATTGTAGACCCAGCAGCTGGTTCGGCAGGGTTTCTTGTAGAAGCAGGAGAGTACCTAAAACGAAATAATGAGGATATGTTCACCATTAAAGAATTGAAAGACCACTATCACAGAGACATGTTCTTTGGCAATGACATGGATAGAACCATGCTCCGTATAGGTGCTATGAATATGATGCTTCACGGCGTTGAAAGACCCAACATTGAATATAGAGATTCCCTATCGGAAACCAATAAGGACAGAGAAAAATATACATTGGTTCTTGCCAATCCGCCATTTAAAGGCTCACTGGATTACGACAGTGTATCAGCAGATCTCTTAAAAGTGACGAAAACAAAGAAGACAGAGCTACTATTCTTAGCCCTGTTCTTAAGAACGCTTAAAAAAGGTGGCAGATGTGCTTCTATCGTGCCGGATGGTGTTTTGTTTGGTAGTTCGAATGCCCATAAATCCATCCGCAAGGAGATTGTAGAAAATCATCAGCTACAAGCGATTATTTCTATGCCTAGTGGCGTCTTTAAGCCATATGCAGGGGTTTCTACTGCTATTATGATTTTTACAAAAACAGGTGCAGGCGGCACTGACAAAGTATGGTTCTATGACATGCAGGCAGATGGCTTATCCCTGGACGATAAGCGCCAAGTAGTGGATGAGAATGATATTCCTGATATCATCAGTCGTTATCATAATCTTGAGAATGAAAAAGACAGAAAACGTACGGAGAAATCTTTCTTTGTAGATAAAGAAGAAATTGTAAAGAATGATTATGATTTGTCTATCAATAGATATAAAGAAATTGAATATGATGAAGTGAAATATGAAGCACCAAAGGTAATAATTCAAAGGATTAAAGAATTGGAACAGCAGATTCTTGATGGTCTTAATGACATTGAGAGGATGGTGTAATCAATGAAGTATAAAATGTTTAAATTAAGTGATTTAGGAAATATCATTACAGGGAATACACCAGCTAAAAAGAATAAAGAATACTATGAAAATGGGATTATTCCTTTTGTTAAACCTAATAACTTTAATACTTCAACTATATCTATTCTGTCAGAAGCTGATGAAAATTTATCATTGTCTGGAGCGCAAGTTGGAAGAATGGTAAAAGAAGGTACTGTTCTGGTGACGTGTATTGGCACAATAGGAAGTGTTGGTATAGCTTCGAGAAATATTTGTTTTAATCAACAGATTAATGCTATTGAGCCTAATTCAGATATAATAAACAATCGATATTTGGCTTATGCCATTACAAAACGCAGAGAGCAATTAAAAGCGATTGCTAATGCACCTGTAGTCCCAATAATTAACAAAACACAATTTTCTGCATTTGAAATCCCAGTACCACCACTCGAAACACAAAAGAAAATCGTTGAAGTTTTGGACAAGGCTCAAGAGCTTATTGATGCAAGAAAAGAGCAAATTAGGCTGATGGATGAGTTGATTCAGTCGGTATTTTATGAGATGTTTGGTGATAGTAAGACAAATTCCAAGCAATATCCAACCTGTAAGTTGCAAGAACTTGGCAAAGTTGGGTCGAGCAAAAGAGTATTTGTTGATGATTTAGTAGAGAATGGAATTCCTTTCTACAGAGGGACTGAAATTGGTTCGTTAGCGGAAGGTGTTACAATAAGTCCAAAATTATTTATAACAGAAGAACATTTTGTTCAATTGAAAAATGCTACAGGAATTCCTCAAAAAGGTGATTTGCTTATGCCCTCGATATGTCCAGATGGAAGAATATGGAGAGTGGATACTGATGAGGCATTTTACTTCAAAGATGGTAGGGTACTTTGGGTAAATATAAAGAGCCATAATATAAACAGCATTTACCTTCAATATGCTCTCAAAAATAAGTTTCTTAATGATTATAGTAACATCGCATCAGGTACAACGTTTGCCGAGTTGAAAATATTTGCGTTGAAAGATATTGATATATTAATGCCTAGCATTGAACTGCAAAATGAATATGCTGATATTATCAATCAGGTTGACAAAATGAAACTTGATGTGCAGAAGTCATTGGGTGAAATACAAATACTATTTGACTCGATGATGCACAAATATTTTGAATAAACACATATTAGCTTTACAATTACTATTAGATTCATTATAAAACAGCGCGATTGAATCATTAAAAATGGGGGTGAGATGGTATGTCAAACATATATTCTGATTGGCTAAGGATTGATCTTCATATTCATACAGATTATAGCAGGAAGACAAAAAATAATGACTACAAAGGTGTTTTTTCTGTCGATGTCTTGCACAGCAAGTTAAAAGAACAAGATGTTTCGATTTTTTCATTGACTGATCACAATATTATTAACCTTGATGCTTACAAAGAATTTTATGAGAAATTTAATAGTGATACGGATCCTCTGCTTCTTGCAGGAGTGGAACTAGATATTTTAGGGAGTTCTACAACTTATCATTCACTTCTTATATTTAACTGCAATGATTACGATGGCGTTAAAGCTATTCATGATAGCCTTGAAGCGAAATATGCTGAAAAAAGTTGTGATATGCTGAATAGAAAATTAACTTTTGATGATATTATTTGTGTTTTTGATGACTTGGATTATTTCTTTATACCTCATGCAGGAAATACTTCAAGTATTATTGACGGTTTTCAGGATGATATTGCAACCGCGCAGAAGATGCTAATTTTACTTCAAAGTCCTATGGAGAAGGTACAGGAGAAAAGAAGGCAAATATACAATGAGCATTTTGATGTGAGGTTATCTGAAGCTTTTCGAAATAAGGAGGATTTTGCGTATTTAGAATTCTCGGATAACCATAATATCGAGAAGTATCCATGCCGCCATATGGGAGATCAAGGAGATCATGAGTTCTATTATATAAAAGGTAGTAAGAATTATGAGACGCTTCGACTTTCTTTTATTGATCCAAAATCTCGTATAAAAACCACTCAAGAATTTCAGGAGATAAAAATACCAAGGGATTATTTGAGATCGCTTAATATTAAGGGCAATATGCTTTTAAAAGATAATAATTTGAATTTTAGCCCTCACTTAAATGTTATTATTGGGGGACGTTCGAGTGGTAAGAGTTTAATTATGGATATTCTTAAACGATCTATTGACGTTTTAGAACCAGAAGATAAGTATAATGCAGCGATTGAAGGTGCTACGATTACAGTAAGCTCAAGTTTAGATGCTATGCCTAAACCATGGACACATTTAAATACTGATATTCTACAGATCAATCAAGGTGCAATTGCTAATTATTTTGAGAGAAATGAGCTGTCAAGCTTAGCTAGAAAGGCAGGTAAATTTGAAAAATACCAGGTTGCAAAAGTAAAATTTAACGAAATTCAGACTGAACTAGATAAAAGGATTTCTGATGTACATCAGGTCTATGAGGATATTTATGAGACAAAGGCTGATCAGTCAATCGTTTTGCATAATCATACAATAGATAAATTATTGAATTCAGAGTATCACTTAAAGATGAACAAAGATAAGTTGATAGAATTGACTTTTGCTTTTGAAAAATTTGATGAGGCAATTAAAGTAGTTGAAGATATTGGAGTATTAATTTCAAAGCTGAAAAAAGCACCAACTATAGATATCGAAGAAAATGAAGATGTAATAATCGAAGAATTTGTAAGTTTACTTTCAGCGTTAAAAAGTAAACAGAAGGATAAGAAATTATTGCATGAATATATGACAAAATTTATTGGAGACGCTCATAATATTGTGGCAAGTGCGAATGACAAATTAAACATCGCCGGGAAAGAAAAGGCTTTAGCTGAAAAGGATAAGCAAGGGATTATACATAAAGTGAAGGCGCATTTTAATGCATTCGTTCAATTAAATAGTAGTGTAAAAAATTTATTGTCATTGAAGTTAGATCATACAGAAACAATCGATTTAGATGAAGATAGTAAACTTTGTATAGAGCTTCAGCCAGAAAAGGAAATTAAGGAAAGTATACTTGATGGTATTAAGGGCTATAGCAAGGATGACTTATACTATTCACTTGTTGAACTTTTGTATAACGAAACGAGTCTTAAAAACTATGGAGATAATACAGCTGATAATTTTGGCAAAAAGATTAAGAGTCAAATAAAGGCATTAGAAAGTTGTTTTGATAAACTAACTGACTATCTGGAATATCGGGATGGAACTACATCAAAAAGTAATAGTCCTGGTTATAATTCGGAAAAGTATTTGAAAGTAGTTTTGAATAATCCTAAATGTGGCTTAGTTATTATTGATCAACCTGAAGATAACCTTGGAAATAAGTTTATTTCCGATCAATTAGTTGAATTGATTAGGAAGATAAAATTTAAGAAGCAAATTTTTCTAATAACACATAATCCGGCAATTGTCGTTTATGGAGATGCAGAATCCATTATAATTGCAGAAAATATTGATAATAGGATTTCATATAAGCAAGTAAAACTTGAAGATATTGAATCTCAGAAAAAAATATGCGAAACTTTGGATGGTGGAGAATATATATTTGATAATCGATCAAGAAAATACAATATACAACGATTATTACAGGAGGCTGAGAATGGAAAAAACTAAACTTACTGGACAATATAATTCTGATGAAAATAAAATTGTATTCAATTTTGAGGAAGGGCAATCACTAGAATTAAATACTGAAAATGATATTGATTTTACAGACCTTGTTAAGCAACTTACTTTTCTCATAGATACCGAAAAAGAAATTGCTATTACATTCGATGAGCCTGAAGAACCAAAGTTAAAATTAATATATGAGACGATAACAGAGATAATAGAAACATATAATTTAAATGTGAAAGATTTTAAGACTGCACAAGATATTTGTGCGAATGAGGACTAAAGAGTAATAAAATCAGTAAATGCAAATCTAAAGGGGGGGAATATCATGTGCTACAACTTTGATTTCCTAAAAAAAGAAGAAAAATATAAAGACTTTACATACGCCTGTATCGAAGCTGAAAAGAGCTTGGTGGTTTCCTATGCCAGTACCACGATTCTTGCACGTAGGGCCTTAGAATTGGCTGTAAAGTGGGTCTTTTCTTATGACCATGAACTGGAAGCACCTTATCAAGATAATCTGGCATCGTTGATTCATGATTACAGATTTAAAGGCATCATTGATACGAAACTTTTCCCAATGATCAAGTATATTCAACAGATCGGCAATAAAGCAGTTCATTCAGCAGCCCCTATTACAAGGGAACAGGCAGTGCTTGCCCTTCATAATCTCTTCGAATTCGTTTCTTGGATTGATTACTGTTATTCAGAGGAATATAAAGATATTGCTTTTAATGAAAGTCTACTAGGGGATAATGAAAAAGAGAAAAAGACAAGAGACGAGCTCAAGGACCTATATGACCGACTTGGTGCTAAAGACCGTAAGCTTGAAGAAATCATTAAGGAAAATGAAGAGCTTAGACGTGCTAACGCAGCCAAGCGTGTTGATAATAAGAAAAATCGCGAATTCAAAGTGGATGAGATTTCTGAATTCAAGACACGTAAGATGTATATTGATCTTGAGATGGAGCTGAATGGCTGGGTGATTGGCAAGGATTGTCTTGAAGAAGTTGAAGTGGAAGGTATGCCGAATCAGGCAGGTCTTGGCTATGTAGATTATGTTCTGTTTGGTGATAATGGTAAGCCACTGGCTGTGATTGAAGCTAAGAAAACCAGTGTAAATCCTCGTATAGGGCAGATACAGGCACAGCGTTATGCTGATTGTTTGGAAAAACAATATAAAGTCAGACCGGTTATATTTTATACCAACGGATTTGAGTATTATTTATGGGATGATGCCAGTTATCCGGAACGCTTGGTATCGGGCATATACACGAAAGAAGAACTAGAATGGCTTCACTTTAAACGAGAAAATAAATCGTCATTGAAAGATCCGGTCATCAATGATGACATCACCAACCGCCATTATCAGAAAATGGCCATTACAGCCGTATGCGATACGCTTGAAAAAGGGAATCGTAAAGCGCTTCTTGTTATGGCGACAGGTTCAGGCAAAACAAGAACAGCCATATCAACAGTTGATGTATTGATAAAAAGAGGATGGATTAAGAATATTTTGTTCCTTGCTGATCGTACAGCCCTTGTGAAGCAAGCGAAGAAGAATTTTAAAGCCCTATTGCCTGAATTGTCACTGTGTAATCTGCTAGACAGTAAGGATAACCCTGAGAGCCGGATGGTATTTTCAACTTATCCAACCATGATGAATGCCATTGATGATATCAAAAACAAACGTAGTGAAAAACTGTTTACCAATGGTCATTTTGACTTGATCATAATTGATGAAAGTCACAGAAGTATCTATAAAAAGTATCAGGATATTTTCAATTATTTTGATGCCATTCTTTTGGGGCTTACAGCGACACCCAAAAATGACCTTGATAAAAATACCTACTCTATTTTTGAACTGGAAAATAATGTGCCAACCTATGCGTATGAGTTGGGGGAAGCCATTGATGATGGTTATCTGGTTCCTTATCACACTATAGAAACCAAGATGAAATTCCTAGAAGAAGGGATTCATTATGATGATCTGACAGATGAAGAAAAGGAACAATTTGAAGAGACCTTTGATGACGATGTAAAAGACATCAGTGGAGAAGCATTAAATTCATTCCTGTTTAATGACAATACCATAGATACCATACTTCAGGAGCTAATGGAGAAAGGTCTAAAAGTTGAAGGTGGAGATAAACTGGGTAAAACCATAATCTTTGCAAAAAACAAAAAACATGCAGATTTTATCGTAAAACGCTTTAATAGCCTATACCCTGAATACCATGGTAACTTTGCTAAACCTGTTTATACCGGCATTAACTATGTAGAAAGTACAATGGATGATTTTGAAGTGAAAACCAAGCTTCCGCAAATCGCAGTGTCTGTAGATATGCTGGATACTGGTATTGATATTCCTGAGATATTAAACCTAGTCTTCTTTAAAAAAGTGCGTTCCAAAACTAAGTTTTGGCAGATGATTGGTCGTGGGACCCGTCTTTGTGAAGACTTATATGGAGTAGGCATTGATAAAGAAGGTTTTAGAATCTTTGATTACTGTGGGAATTTTGAGTTCTTCAGAACCAATAAAAACGGTAAAGAAACTAAAATGATGAAATCACTTACAGAGAATCTTTTCAATATCCGTATAGGGATTATCAAAGAATTGCAAGTCCTTGATTATCAAACTGACAAGTACATTGAGCATAGAAATTCTTTGATAGAAGGGATAGCGAAAGAAATTAAAGGCATTGATGAAAGTAAATTTAATGCCAGAATGAAGCTTCAGTACATCCATAAATTCAATCAAGAAAGTGCATTTGAAAGCCTTTCTGATGCCGATGTTAGAGATCTTGAAGAACATATTGCACCACTAGTGCCAGCTATAGATGATGATGAATTGGCTAAACGATTTGATTATTTAATGTATGCCATTGAATACGCTGATATCAAGCGTATTCCAGCTTCAAAGTCTAAAAATCGTGTAGTGAGTACAGCTGAAAAGCTCACTTTTAAAGGTACGATTGAAAAGGTGAAACAGCAGGAAGATTTAATATATAGGGTTCAAACCAATGAATATTGGGAAGAAGCAGATATTTTCGATCATGAAGAAGTCCGTGAGGCGCTGAGAGATTTAATTAAATTCCTTGATAGCAAGTCTGGTGAAATCTACTATACCAATTTCACTGACGAAATCATGGAGACCCGAGAAAATCCTGGTGAATATTCAGTCAATGACATGAAAAGCTATCGCAAGAAAGTGAACAAGTACTTGATGGAGCATAAAAATGATTTGGTGATCTATAAATTGAGAAACAATAAGTCTTTAACGGAAGATGACATCAAATATTTTGAAAAGATCCTATGGCAAGACCTAGGTACAAGAGAAGATTACGAAAAAGAATTTGGTGATGAGCCACTTCTAAAACTGGTTAGTAAGATTGTCGGACTAGATTCACTGGCTGCCAATGAAGTGTTTTCAGAATTTTTGTCTGATGAAAGCCTTAATCTCAATCAAATGGAGTTTGTGAAGTTGGTTGTGAATTACATCATTAAAAATGGTAGTTTAGACAAAAGAGTGCTCAACGAACATCCATTTAACAAGCGCGGCAATGTGATGCATTTATTTGACGGCAAGCTTGATGTGGCTAAGCGAATTATAGGCGTTATCGATAAAATTAATGGACGATTGAGTGTCTAGTGGACAAAGTCAGTGGTGTCAGGCACTAAGATGCGAAGTTATTTAGTAATCATGACTAGATAATAAGTTCTTAACTTTGTGCCTGGTTCAGCTTACTAAAGGAGGACTAATTTGAGATTAATTTCATGGAATATCGATTCATTAAATGCAGCCTTAACAAGTGATTCAGACAGGGCGGTGCTTACAAGAAAAGTAATTGATACAATTTTGGAGAAAGATCCAGATGTAATTGCATTGCAAGAAACTAAATTACCCACAAATGGTCCAAGTAAGAAACATAAGGAACATTTAGAGGAGTATTTTAAAGGATATTCATATAAATGGAGAAGTTCTCAGGAGCCGGCTAGAAAAGGTTATGCGGGAATTATGTTTTTATATAAAAATAAGTATTCTCCAGAAGCTTTTCATCCTGAGATTCAGGCTCCAGATACCATGGATTCAGAAGGACGGATTATGACTTTAGATTTCGGAGAATTTTATCTTACTCAGGTATATACACCTAATGCAGGTGATGATCTAAAAAGGTTGAAAGAAAGACAAGTTTGGGATGAAAGGTATGCTGAATATATTCAGAGTCTAGATAAAGAGAAACCAGTTTTAGCAACAGGGGATTATAATGTAGCCCACAGAGAGATAGATTTAGCTAACCCACAAAATAATCGTAGGTCAGCAGGTTTTACAGATGAAGAACGTGAAGGCTTTACAAATCTATTAAACAAGGGTTTTACAGATACTTTCCGACATATTCATGGTGATGTGACAGGTGTGTATACATGGTGGGCACAAAGGGTGAAAACGAGTAAAATCAATAATTCTGGTTGGAGGATTGACTATTGGCTCGTTAGCGATAGGATAGCTGACAAGGTTGTTAAATCTGAGATGCTAGACTCTGGTGAAAGACAAGATCACACACCAACTATGTTGGAAATTGATTTATTTTTAGATAAATAAAACCTGAATTTAGAAGCCTGGAAGGCGTATATTCAAAAGCCTTCCAGGCTTCTAACGCTAGAATCCTATTTTACGCTTTTTCTACTTCACACAGTAACGCCTTGAAAGCTGGAAAACCAGATATATTATCTCTGTTTTTAAAATCCGTAAGATAATTTACATTTCCTTTTCGCCATTCTTTTACCTGAATAGGAGTTCCCCCTCCCTGATTAACCTCTACTGAACCCTGTAAAACTTGATCACCTACACCTGCATAAAAATATACTTCCCCCCGTTTGGTCATGATTTTTACTCGATCGCCATTTTTAATTCCTCTTTTTTCAGCATCATTAAAATTCATAAGCACACATGGTTTGTCTTGTATTCTTAATAAACTAGGTATATTCAAATGTTGCGAGCGAAATGTAGAACTAATCCTGGCTCCAGTATTTAAAATCAGAGGATATTTTTTATACATATCAGGAGATTGAAAAGGGCCTTCAATAGGCTCCATATACTTAGGCAAAGGATCATAGCCATAGCCCTCTAAATATTTGGAATATATCTCCACTTTTCCGGACTCTGTAGGAAATCCCGGCTTCCCGTCGAGTCTTAAAAGACCTGATTCATATTTTTTATACTTTCGCTCGGGAACAGGTATTTCAACTCCATCCTCACTATTTTTCAATTTTTCAAGTAATTCTGTCTGTCCTTCAAAAGCTCTTTTTATAATTTCTTCTTCTGTTTGCGGGTACAAATGGCCAAATCCCAATCTATTGGCTAACTCTGCAAGAATTAATAGATCGTTTTTCGACTCGCCTATAGGTTCTATTACCTTGCGACGCAAACGTACATATCCCGGATACCGTTGATATGAATCTATTTCAAAATAGGTTGTAGAGGGCAAGACAACATCTGCATATAAAGCATCTTTAGTCATAAAACGATCTACCACAACCATCAAATCCAACTCTTTAAAAGCCTTTTCATAGATATCAGGTTGGGGATATGAAGTTGTTATGGATGAACCGATATTTATTAACCCCCTGATTTTATATGGATCAGCCTCTAGAACAGCTTTTGGAAATTCCAAAAAATGAGCAGCGTGTGTCAGATCATGAAAAACAGGATATTCCCTAGCACCTATAGCTTCAACGTGTTTTGGCTGTTTATCATATGTTTTTTCTTCTGATAAGCTTGGATTAGTCTGCAAATACATTCCTCCAGGAACATCTATGTTTCCTGTCAAAGCCCAAAGTATGTAAACAGCACGAATGTTTTGTACTCCGCTATTAGTATATTCAAGACCTGTGTATGTAAGCAAACTGGCATGCTTCGCTTTTACTATTTCCCTTGCCAGCCAAACTATTTTCTCTTTTGGTACTTTTGTAATCTGCTCAACTCTTTGTGGAGTAAACTGCTTTACATACTCTTTTAATTCTTCAAATCCAACTGTCCATTTATCTACAAATTCTTTATCGTATAAATTTTCTTCGATTATTACATTTATTAACCCCAATGCAAAGGCTCCATCAGACCCGGATCTTACTGCGAGCCATTCATCCGCTCTGTCTGCGATACCGCTTTTCATATGATCTATTGCAACAATTTTTTTACCTTGTCTCCTGGCTTCTTCGATTCTATGTAATACAAAAGGTGGGGAATCTGTAATTGGATTTGCTCCCCAGACTACAATCAAATTGGAATTCTCAAAATCTGGAACCAAGCAAGGGCTTGTTAATCCATAGGTTACCATTGGCGCAATGGTTCCAAAGGCATGATAGCAAAGAGAGCCTACTGAGGCTACATTAGGTGAACCAAACTCCCATAAGAAGATCGTTCCCCTTGCTGTATCGTTAAAAGTATTAAAAGATTGCTCAAAAACACCTCTTCCGGTATGACTCATAATGCACTCAGCGCCATATTTTTCCTTGAGTTGTTTCATTCTATCTGCAATAAAATCAAGAGCTTCATCCCATTCCACTTCACGGAATTTGCCTTCCCCGCGTTTTCCAGTACGCATTAAAGGTTTTTTCAATCTGTCTTTAGAGTATACTACCTCTGTAGCCGCTGCCCCTTTAGGACAAAATGCACTAAAAGGAGCTTTTTTATTTGGCTTTACTCCAATCAGTTTTCCATCTTTTATTTCGGCTTGGATTGCGCAGCCTCCGGGACACACCCCACAAATTGCATTTGTTTTTTTGGACTCCATTGTTTGCTCCTTCTTAAACGATACACTTTTATTCTTAGTATAGAATCCTTGCTCCTACAATTCAAATAGATAATGCCTATGGGCGCATGTCTGGTTATAGGTATCACTTATAAGCATCAACATAACAATTTGTTAAAGCAAGCAATATGTTTGTTTTGCTATTCCTTTACAACATACTTTCTGATCAAATTGTTTGCCTTTGTCTGGCTGATTGCAAGATGTTGGGCCATCTTCCGTGAAGAACCGCACTTTTGATAGGCTTCATTGACAAGGTAAGATTCATATTGCTCGAGTTTTTTCTCAAATGAAGAATTGGAATCGTCAACAGGTGAATTTTCATAGTCTGTGATGCCGAAAATATCGTTGGGGAGTTGTGTGACATCAATTACCAAGCTATCCACCGTAACCACCAGCCTTTCAATCAGGTGTTGCAGTTCTCGGACATTTCCCTTCCAATCGTAGTTTGTTAAAAGTGTGATGGCGCCTTGGGTCAGCTGCCTGGTAACGCCGTACTTGTTGCAAAAGTTGTTTAAGAAATTATTGATTAGATAGGGTATGTCATTTCTTCGCTTTCTCAAAGGGGGAATATATATATCAATAACATTGATCCTGTAGAACAGATCCTCCCTGAAAGTGCCTATATCCACCATATTTTTCAAATTTCTGTTTGTGGCTGCAATTATTCTGACATCGACTTTAGCTGGAGAATTTGAGCCTATTGGGAAAAATTCTTTCTCTTGCAACACATGAAGCAGTTTGGCTTGTGTGGCAAGAGAAAGCTCTGAGATTTCATCTAAGAAGAGCGTGCCGGAGTCAGCTGACTCAAGAAGTCCTTTTTTGCCAGTATTGCTTGCTCCGGTAAAGGCCCCTTTAGAGTATCCAAACAGTTCAGATTCGAAAAGTTCATTTGGGATACTCGCGCAGTTTATCCCAATAAAAGGTTTGTCTTTTCTCAGACTGATTGAATGCATGTATTTGGCAATCATAGATTTGCCTGTACCGGATTCTCCCGTGAGTATGCAGGTGGCGTCTATGTTGCTGATTCTTTTTACCATTTCAAGCACTTTTTTCATTTCTGCACTTTCTGCAATGGGGATTAGGTGTACATCGATATTATGTGAAGAAGATATATACTGGGGGTTGTAAAGATCGATTTCATTTACGACATCCCTTACATTCATGACTACGTATTTTATTTCGTTATTTTCATCGAAAAGAGGTACGGCTATAGTTAGGAGCTCACTGTTTGTGCGGGTTTTTTGCTTTATGGCAAGAGCCTTTTTTTCTTTATACACTATTGGAAGAATGGATGGTTCCCACCAATCTGCGTTTACCAAGTCGAAGAATGACTTGCCGATCATAGACTCTGGGGGACAGCAGTAATGCCTCTTGGATGCCTGGTTAATGTATACAATATTGTAATTACCATCGTATATTAAAACTTCGTCATACATGTTGTCTACAATGGAAAAAAAAGTGTCGTAGTCCATTCCGTATATGTAGTTTGAATATCTGTTCATGGCTTATACCTCACCCCGTTAGAATAATCCTATATTTTTAACATGAATAACAAGAATTATAATATAATTATAATGATTATAACAAAACCAAATAATCAACACAATGAGTATACAATAAATTAGTAGAAGTTGGCAATTGAATGTTAAAGGCGAGTTGGATTTAATTCGATTTTAAAAAATCAACTCACCTAACGAGTCGATTTGAACTCGATTTACGTTGAAAACGCGGCTTGTATCGATTTTGCTTTGGATTTGATTTCCATAAACTGCAATATAGAATTAAATTGAAACTATGGATTGGGCGAATATACAATTTGAGCAGTAGAAGTCGTTTTGACATAAAAGCAAGCAATGACAATGGATACGGCGGAAAATCGATTTTGAGGATATGAAATCAGAATGCCCAAACAACGCCTTTAAGTAGATATAATTACAATTATATTTAAAGTTGGCATGAATGTTGCTCATATTAATTGCGCTGGTAAAAATTATAGACGCTATTAATATGAGGAGGTTGTTGAAAATGAAAATAGTAGATGTAGAGGTTATATGCCTGCGTATACCGCAATTCCATGAGGAATGCGAATGGGGCGAAGATGCTATTATAGTTAAAGTCATTACTGATACGGGTTTGGTCGGCATCGGGGAAAGCGATACCTCGCCTATGGTCGCACGTGCGGTAATAGAAGCACCCGGTTCAAATCTTTACTGCTATGGACTGAAGCAATTGCTGATAGGAGAAAACCCTCTTGAAATCCAGAAGCTCTGGGACAAGTTGTACTGGGCTTCAAATTACCTTGGAAGACGTGGAGCAGGAATCCATGCGATGAGTGCTATTGATATTGCCCTATGGGACATTGCTTCTCAATACTATCAAGTGCCGATTTATATGCTGCTTGGCGGAAAATACCGCGACAAAATAAGAGCATACGGCACATTCATACCTGCCGATACGCCTGAGGAAAGCAAACTGATTGCCAGAAGGCTTAAGGAACAAGGCTTTACCAGCTTGAAATTTGGCGGAGGAATACTTGGAGACAACGATAACACTGACTATGAGATTATCAAAGCGGTAAGAGAAGAGCTTGGCAATGACTTTGAGCTTCAAATTGACCTTGCGTCTAAATGGAGCACTTACGGACGTGCTGCCGGGATGTTCAAAAGACTGGAAGAATTCAATCTGAACTGGATAGAGGAGCCCATACTTGCAGACGATATGAAGGGATATGCCAAACTTGCGGCTATATCGGGAACCAAGCGTGCGGGAGGAGAGTCGCTTACGACTCGCTATGAGTTCAGTGATTTCTTAAAGTATGCTCAGCCGGACATTGTACAGCCAGATATCACCCGTTGCGGCGGAATCAGCGAAATGCGCAAAATAAACGACATGGCGGCAATGAATGGAACTAAACTCATTCCTCATGGTTTCAGCACGGGGATTCTGCTGGCTGCGACTGTGCAATTCCTTGCAGCTACGGAGCAAGGGGACCTGATGGAGTATTCGCAAAGCACAAGCCCTCTGTTCACAGACCTTGTTAAAAACCGACTGCCTTTTGAAAACGGATATGTTACCGTTCCGGACTGCATAGGTCTAGGGGTGGAACTAGATGAAGATATGATTGAAAAATATAGAATGGATTAATTTGACTTCTGTCTAATCAAGGAGGGAATAAGATATGAATAAAAAAATAGACAAATTGCTAATATCTGTAAGCATGGTGGTTGTACTAAGCGTTGTGGCTTGTCTTTATTTAATGCCGGAGCAGACGCAAGCCGTTGCAAGCAACATATTTGGCAACATGACAAAAATATTTGGTTCTTTCACACTTTTGTTCACATTCTTTGGACTATTGCTTTTGGTATTTGTAGCTGTCAGCAAATACGGCAAAATCAGGCTTGGCGACAGCAAACCAGAGCACTCTACATTCAAATGGGTATCAATGATGATTTGTTGCGGTCTTGGGTCTGCAACTGTATACTGGGCATTCATTGAATGGGCATATTATATCGGAACACCGGGACTTGGCATAGAAGCTGGGTCCAAGCAGGCATTTGAAATGGCTGTTCCATATTCAATGTTCCACTGGGGATTTAGCGCATGGACTCTATATGCATTAGTCGGCCTGCCGATTTGTTATCATTTCTACATCCGCAAAAACAAGGGTCTTAGTCTGAGTTCTGTCATAAGCGCAATCACAGGTGTAAAGCAAAACGGGGTTATTGGAAGAATAGTAGACATAATGTTTATATTCATATGCTTTGGAGGATTGAGTATAACTCTGGGCGTTTCCGTTCCACTTGTTTCACAGGTTTTATGTGCGGTTATTGGAATAACTCCTACATTCACCATGAATCTTGTTCTAATTCTTGTAATATCAGTAGTCTACTCTTTTAGCTCATATATCGGAATACAAAAGGGTATGGCTCTAATTTCGGATTGGAATACAAAGCTTGCAATAGTATTTTGTTTAGGAGTTATGATAGCCGGACCAGGGCTTTTTATAATATCAAATACCACAAATTCTCTTGGATTGCTGCTCCAAAACTTTGTTCATATGAGTCTCTTTACAGACCCTATAGGCAAATCGGGATTCCCCGAGTCGTGGACTATATTCTACTGGCTATACTGGATAACATATGCACCTTTCACAGGTATATTCATTGCTAAGGTTTCAAAGGGAAGAACATTGCGTTCTGTAGTAATAAATACAATAATAAGCGGAAGTACCGGATGCTTCTTATTCTTCGGAGTTTTGGGGGGACTGTCTATGGACCGTCACCTGAAAGGCATGGTTGACATGGTTGGAATGCTTGCAGCAGGCCAGGATAATCCGGCTATAATCGAGGTGCTTCGTACTCTGCCTTTAAGCGGAGTGTTCATGGTTGTATTCAGTGTCATATCAGTCCTTTTCCTTGCAACTACCCTTGACGGCGCTGCGTTTACAATGGCTTCAACTGCAACTCCAGGCCTTGAGAATAATGAGGAGCCACATCCTTTCCACCGCCTTTTCTGGTGCGTTATGCTGGCTGTAGTTCCTCTGACAATGATATTCATTGGAGCAAACCTAAATACAATCAAGACTTGTGCCATAATAACAGGTGTGCCGATTATATTCATAATGATAATATTGCTTGCAGGATGGATGAAGTGGATGGTCAAAGACTATGGTTCGCTTTCGGCGGAACAAATTGAAATTCAATCCAGACTTCCTGAAGATGGCAGACACTCTGTTGAAAAATTGGCATAAGGCTATAGAGAGTAAATATTGGATAAGTTGATGTCAAAAAAAGAAGGTGTAAAAATATGAATCGCTTTGTGATTATGGATGAAAAAGATATGGTTGCAACTGCTCTTGTAGACTTGAAAAAGGGCGAGATGGCAGATGTGCATGACAATAAAAATGTTCATTTGTTCTCGGTTTTGGCACTTGAAGATATCCGCTATGGAAATAAGATTGCACTTAATGACATTGCCAAGGGTGAGAGAGTAATCAAGTACGGTGCAATCATCGGGGAGTGCACTCATGGAATAAAGAAGGGTGAGCTGGTGCATGTGCACAACGTAAAAAGCCTTACGGTTGACATACCTCCTGCATTTAAAGCGGAAATCATGAGACAGATGAACATAAAAGCACGAGAGGAGGAGTAGAATGAAGTTTCATGGATATGCAAGACCCGACGGAACGGTTGGGATTCGCAACAAATTGCTTATTATTGCAGTGGATGAATGCTGTGAAGGAATCGCAAGAAACATAGCAAAGAAATTTGAAGATGCGGTAGTCCTGACGAATTGGTACACTTGCATGCTAGGCGGCAATGAAGAGACTTTCAACCAGATGATTGCTGTAGGAAAGAACCCGAACGTAGCGGGTGCCTTGGTAATAGCGATGGGTTGCGGCAGCATACTCCCCCAGCAGGTAGCCGACGAGGTGGCGAAAACCGGCAAGCCTGTAGATACGCTGGTTTGCCAGGAGGTTGGCGGAACGCGTAAATCTATTTCAGTGGGAATTGAAAAGATGAACGCTATAAAGGCATATGCCGATGGACTGGAAAAAGAGGAATTCCCGCTTTCTAGAATAGTGGTGGGTGTTAAATGCGGCGGTTCTGATACAAGTTCCGGTATAGCTTCGAATCCAAGTGTTGGCGAAGCGGTTGACAAGCTTGTCGGCATGGGAGCCATAGCAATTGGCGGTGAGCTATTTGAGCTGCAGGGCTGTCAGCATGTGCTCAATCAGAGAGCATCCTCTTCGGAGGTCGCCCAAAAGATAAACAAGCTCATTGATAATGAACGCATTAGATGGAGCGTGGAAGGTACTGATGTGGAAACCATGAGCATTGGAAACAGTGTTGGAGGCTTAACGACTATCGAGGAGAAATCAATGGGTGCGTTGCATAAGACGGGCTCTTGTGAAATTGTTGATATTCTTCAGATAAACAAGGATTTTATTGATATCCCCAAAGAGCCTGGATTCTATCTTTCGGAAGTAACTATGCTTTGCGGAGGGGCGGGAGTGAATTTTGCTTCGCTCGGCGCCCATGTCATTCTATGGACAAGCGGTGCAGCTGGGTTTAATAATTCAATTGTTCCAGTCATACGCGTAAGCGGAAATAAGGATCTTATCAATGACGATATTGATGTTGACGCAACTGGAATCATGGATGGCATAGAGAGTGTGGATGCAGTTTCGGATAAGATAATCGCAAAAATTGCAGAGGTTGCAAATGGTTCGCATACCCAGCTTGAAGGAATTGGAGATTCCACACTTACTCTTTATCAAAAGGACCAGCGTCTTGAACAGGTATTGAAACTTAATTGTGTAAGATAAAAAATCAATGTCACGATATGTCACTTGATGCCGATGTCATTGTGCGGTTTTATTAAGTGCTTAAAAAAAGTGCGTGCCACCTTGAATGATAGTTTGATTATATCAATTTCAAGGCGGTATGCACTTTTTTAGAGCCAGGCACGAAGTAATGAACTTAATAAATGAACATGATTAAAAGTCATTGCTTCGTGTCTGTGTAATGGTATACTAACATTACGATACCAAGTCTAATTATAGAATGATAGTGTGGCTGAATAGGCGTATGGAAATGTTTTGGCTAATACTTTATTAAATAATGCAAAAAGGAGCTATTTCAATGGAAGGATTACGACTTTCAAGCATAAGTATATCAGATATCAACATTGAAAAATGTCACTTCAATCCAGGCTGCGCACTGAGCCTGTACAAGCCTGAAGCGGAGAACAAGGTTCTTGAGATTCTGAACAAATATTTTGGCGCGGTGCAGTTGCACAAAATCTGCTGCCACCACGACCCAAAATTGCCAAGCGGCTCGACAATAATAAACAATTGCGCAGGCTGTGACAGGCGCTTTCGCTCGATGTATGACGGGGTAAACACCATCTCAATATGGGAAATATTAGATTCCATAGATAATTTGCCTCTGCCTGACCATTCAGGTTTGACGCTTTCTGTACATGATTCTTGTTCGTACCGTCCAAAACCGCAGGTGCATGCAGCTGTTAGAAGTTTGCTTAGGAAAATGAATATAGAAATTATTGAATCGCAGTTTAGTGGAACAAAATCAATATGCTGCGGGGACAATTTTTATCCGAAACTGCCGGTGGAGAAAGTTAATGAGTTTCAAAAAATGAGAGCAGCTCAAATGCCATGCCAGGATGTTGCTGTCTATTGCGTTTCATGCATAAAATCAATGACAATAGGTGGAAAAACCGCGCATCACATGGTCGACCTTTTGCTGAATGAGCCAACTGATCCTCAGGACACAAATCTGGAAACCTATCACAGTGCCTTGCAAAACTATATAGACCAGCACTGAGGCTAAAGAACAGCCGTCTAAGAAAGTCATTGCATCGCGGAAAGGATATATCAACTAAAATTTTTTGCGGGAGAAGTAATGAAAGACAAGACATATTTGTACAATCTCAATTATCCGGAATATGAAGATGCTCTTTGCGCAATTGAGGCAAGGGCATTATTTAAGACCTCACCGAAAGAAAAAGTGTTTTTTTCGGATGTGGCAGTAGATCCATCCATAAGTCCATATATAAAAAACCGACTGCAAATCAGGCACAAGACGTCAACCTTTGATGAGTTGCTATTGCTGCTGAAGCAGGATGAAACCACTACAACAAACTCTGTAATAAAATATTTGAAATTTGTGAGCGGCGACCCTTATGCAGCCAACAGGAAGGCCCTGTATAAAGAGCTTTGCTGCAAGTTTAAAGCGCCTGTGGGAGATGAATTACCTCAAATGACTTACGGATTGACTTTCTATGAAGGTTTCTGGTATTTCGGCGAGCTACTTAAAAATAGTGGTTTGTGGCGCGAACACAATAAAAGACCCCACACCTACTCGAACTCCCTAAAGCAGAACATGGCAAAGGTACTGATCAATATTGCAGGGCAGGGGGATGTCTCAATGAGTATAATAGACCCCTGCTGCGGAGCGGGCACTGTTCTGCTGGAAGGGTGTTTTGCCGGCTACAACATGACCGGTTCTGATATCAATGAAAAAATGGTGAGAAGCGCGGCGCGTAATCTGAAGCACTTTGGATATGCAGCTGACGTTAACCAGAAGGCCATTCAAGACATTGCCGGGTATTATGATGCTTCAATTGTGGATTTGCCTTATGGCCTATGCAGTAAAACAACAAGAGCGGCGCAATGCGATATCATTAAAAATGCCAAGCGAATATCTGCCAGGGCAGTGATTGTATCTTCAGAGGATATTGCTGATTTGATTTCTGAAGCAAGTCTTGAAGTTATTGATGCCTGCATAGTAAAAAAAAGTGTGAACAAAGAGTTTACAAGGTTCATATGGGTATGTAAATAGCTGGGCATTAGAAAAAGAAACCAGGAGGGATAAGGGTATGTATGATTTGTCGTTTTCTGAAACGATACCTGTTCCGGCAATGAAAAACAAGCTGAAGGAAAAATTGCTATCCGGCAGCAAAACCCTCGGAACTTTTTTGGAAATGGGCGGTGCCAGTACTGTAGAGTGCCTGGCAAGGGGCGGTTTTGACTATTTGATAATCGATACAGAGCATGGTCCATTTTCGGTAGAAACAGCCGCAGATTACATAAGGGTTGCGGAATATGGCGGAATAACGCCTCTTGTTCGAATTTGTGAAATAACAAGGTCAAGCGTTTTGCGCATGCTTGATGTTGGAGCAAAGGGTCTTATTGTTCCAAACATTCATACTGCGCATCAGGTTGAGGAGCTTGTGCGCCTTGCGAAATTTGCTCCGCTCGGACAACGGGGATTTTGTCCGACCAGGGTTAGCTGCTGGGGGGCGGATGCATGGGCCGCCGATGCGAATTCATATGTCAAACGCTGCAATGATGAAACCCTGATACTTCCACAATGCGAAACGGCGCAGGCCTATGAAAACATAGATGAAATACTGGCCGTGGAAGGAGTGGACGGCATATTTGTAGGTCCATGCGATTTGTCCATAGCTCTTGGGGTGCCTTTTGAATTCGATTCTCCAAAGCTTAAGAACGCTATATTGCACATACTAGATGCATGCAAAAGGGCAAACAAGCAAGCATTTATATTTGCGGGAAATCCTGAAGCTGCACGCGAATGGTTTGCTGCTGGATTTGACAGCGTGACATACAGCCTCGATGCGTCCATATTTGTGAAGGCCTGCAGAGAAGCGGTTTCAGAATGCAAAAATTTGATTAAATAATGTAAAAAAAAACCAAAAAGCCGGGCTGTATGCCCGGCTTTTCTGTTGACATGGTTATTTTTTGGGTTTGTCTTTTGCCATTGCCTGCAGATCTGCCATCTGTTTGGGTCCTATGTGCATGAGGCATTCGGCGATATCATCCATAGTAACTTTGTTAAGCGGCATGCTGGCAAGTTGTCCGTGCGGGTGGCGTTCGAGCTGGTCGAAGTAGACAAGAGGTATGAGCTCGGCTTCAAGTGCTGCAAAGTCCACGTCTACTAATCTGGGTTCGCAGTAAAGCCACTTGGAGTTTGCTTTATCGTAATATACGTCTTGTGCTATGCCGTCCACTCGTACTCGGCAGTATGTGCGCGGAACGGATACACGATAATCGTGAGCTGAAATGAGTACTTGCATAGCTGATCATCCTCCGTGTACGTGGCGTTTTGTAGGTTAATATGATTATACCCTCGAAATATACAAAAAATAGCTGGCATTCATTGGGATTAAAGAAGATTCTATATATTTTATAAAAAAAGAGAGGATTAACCTCTCCCTGACTATAACAGCATATTTAGTTAAAGAAAAATAGGGGCGTTAGGTCCTACCGGCAAGCCCAGCAGATACCAGACAATGATAGCCCATATGAGCGGAACCATAAGGACCTTCAGCAAGAAGAACCGGGAATTTGTGCCGGAGAGAATAAAAGCCATTGCTGAAGGCATAGCTCAAACCTTCAGGGCAAAAGCCAATGTGAACATTATGCATGGATGTCCTGCTGTATACAGCGATGGTTCTGTCATAGAATCTGCTAGAGAAGCTCTGGTTGATTCCTTTGGAGAAGAAGCCGTGGTCAATATGGCCAATGCATTCCAAGGCGGAAAGCTTATGGGCTCAGAGGATTTTTCATTTGTGAGCGATAAAGTTCCAAGCCTCATGCTTGTTCTGGTCGCGGGCAATTCGGAAGAAGGCTATGTATACCCTATGCATCATCCCAAGGCTAGATTTGATGAAGCAGTGCTCTTTAAAGGTGCAGCCGCATATGCAAACATTGCCATGCACTGGTTGAATCAAAACAAAAAATAGATATTCGATTATTCCGATTATTAGCTCTGCATGAAATTTATATATAATATTAATTGAAATATCTTGTCCTCGCTATATGATGAAAATTCAAAACAAAAGTGTTATATTAATGGGCAATCTATGTTTTTTATAGATTGCCCATTTTTTTTGACGCAATCAGGTATTCCATTTTATTTGCAGCACACCCTGGCACCAGATATATATGTTTAAATTAAATTCCACAAGGCAATAAATAAAATAAAATATTAAATATGGCAACAAAGGGACGTTTTAATGAATTGATTGAATAGTTTACATCCTTATTGGAAGTGTTAATATTCATTGCATGTGATTTGGTATTTAAAAATACGGCACTTAAAGGAGATGGGTATCATGAAAAAAATTAGCGTGTTTATATGTTTGGTTATGCTCATAAGTCTGTTTAGTACAAATGCGTTTGCAGATGAACTTTCTATCGCAAAAAGCGAAGCTCCACAGCTTCTGGTTGCAGCAAATGATGCCGCTCCTAAATCAGCAAGCGAACTTGTGGGCATTACATGGAGCTTCGGCCGTACGGATGGCACAGTGCTGTCTACAACAATGAAGCTCGCTGCGGACGGGAGAATTGTAGACGGCACGGGCCACTGGAATGAGTCATACTGGAAATATGAAAAAGGCATTTTGTATATAATCGGCGGGGATGGGACAAGTATCACAACCACATTTGACAGATTTTCAAAGGTTAACGGCAAGCTGACAATGACAGGCGCATATGCGTACGATTCGAATATCACACATGTAATGCGCCAGCTAACTGAAAGCGAATCCGATGATGAAAAATCAAACATTACAGCCAAACAATTTTTGCCAAACACGGAAGTAGGAGGCAGTCTTGTGGGTTCCGCTTATGTTTGGTACAAGATTCCGGTGAAGGCAGATGGAAATCTTTCGGTGACTTTGGACACCACAGCCGGGAATGTGGAGCTAAGGATATTTTCACCTGATATGGTATCACTAACAAATGCTGACAACTGGGGCAAGGAGATAACCCTGACAGTCGATGGTTTGTTGCCTGGAGATTACTATGTTAAGCTTCTGATGTATGGATTCCCAGATCAGGATTACTGCGATTATACCTTGAAGAATACATTTGATGAAGCGCTTCTGGTCAATGATGTGGAAAATAATGATAAGAGCGACGGTGCGAGTGTGCTTCCGCTTAGCGGAGAAGTCACTGGTCACGTGGGATACGATTATGGGTATGGAAATTCGTTCGCAGATTTAAGCGACTGGTGGAGATTGGAAGTCCCTCAGGATGGGAATCTTAGCGTTTTCCTGCAACAGACGAATCCTGGAAATTTCCAACTAGCCGTTTTTAAAAAAGATGCGGTTACGGAAGTCGTAAGGCCTGTAGATTCATGGGGCAAGACAATCGCTCTTGAAATAAAGGATATAAAAGCAGGGACTTACTTTGTGAAAATCAGCAGATATGCCTGGGACTTCACACCGTACATGCTCAGCACTGTTTTTTCGGGAAGTGGAATTGTTCCGGATCAAAAAAATATTTCCGAAACATTCGAATCAGGAAACAGGCTTTCATGGACACCATATACAAATGCTATCGGCTACAGGATTTTCAGGTCAACGACTAAGGGCGTTGAGGGCATTTCGGTCACTGATTTTTATATTACAAGCGTTTCATATGCCGATGTCAACGTAGAGTCAAATACGACTTACCACTACACCGTCAGGCCTGTCCTTGCAGAGGCTGATCCGGTCCGTGGTATTGATGAAAAGCTGGGACCGGTTATTGCGACATATACCTTGAAAACGGGAAATGTCACTTATAAGCCGGGAACAACTAAAAACTTCATTATGCTCCAGCTTGACAATCCGTATCTTACGAAAAATGGAATAAAATCAGAGATAGACCCAGGAAGGGGTACAAAGCCCGTAATTATTTCGTCAAGGACAATGGTTCCAATAAGGGCGATTGTCGAAGCTATGGGCGGCACGGTCGGCTGGGATCCCAATACCCAGAAGATAACCTTGAAAGCAAGGGGAAACACAGTCGAAATGTGGATTGGAAAAACTGACATTTTTATTAATGGTGTTGGTACGAAAATGGACGTGACTCCAGTTGTGACAAACGACAGAACTTTCGTGCCAGTCAGGTTCGCCGCAGAAAACCTCAATTGCAAGGTTGACTGGATAAACAGCACTAAGGAAGCTGTTATAGTATATGAGGAATAGCAAAATATAACATCTCTAAAAAGCAGATGCGTCAAATTGCCGGATGCATCTGCTTTTTAAATAGCTTTATTGCTTTGCGCCTTCAACAAAATTGCGATTACCGCATGTGTGGTTTCGGAAATGGATTCGATGAAGGCATGGGAATACAATTGTTGCGGGAGGTGTATTCAAAGTGAAAAAAGTAATCACAACCATATTAATGTTGTTAACGCAAATCTGTTTTATAGCGGTTATTACATTGAATGCGGACGCGGCTTCTTCTGTTAAAGAAGATGAATTAAAAACAGGAAATATATTTCAACTTAGAAACGGTCAGCTCAGCGGAGAAGGTCTAGGTGTCAATTCTCATCTGCGCCAACACTTAATGGAAACGAATTTTTATGATACAGGCGAAAAATATCAGATTGATAGCAATGAATATGACTTCTTTCAAATAAAGGCTTCTTCAACTGGGAAAACTTTGGTACCTGTATATCGTGGAGATAATATTTCAGGAGAGATCAATACATGGTTTAATTGCATTGGTTATTTTGATCCTCGAACTGGAATTATCTCCGGGACCTGGTTTTATAGGCAAATTTTCGATGGGAGCGAAATTACAGGCGGAGATATAAAGACCGTGTATACTGTTGACAGCGAGACAGCCAATGGAAAATTCATGGGATTAGCCGAGCCGGGAGACACAAGCGTTGAGCTTACGTTCGTAGCTCATGAAACTGCCGGTGATCCGCGCGATATTGCTAAAATGCCAAAAACTTTTGACGGCTACCAAATAGAATGCGTTATGAAATATGATGTACGAGGTGCGTTGCCTTTTGATAAACCCACTCCGGCCAACATTGATTCCGGCATAAGGTTTTCCAACATCGAAGGAGCAGTGGAAGTATTATTCCCATTGGAATATGACATTGACGGGGTGGAACAATACAATAAGACTGCCTGGGAATCTGCAAAGCCGGATATGGAATTGCCTTATTCGACAATGATAAGAACCGGCTCGGGAAGTTCCTTTAAACTCACGTACCCTGACGGGACAAGCTTTGAAGCTCGTGGCGAGTGTGTCGTGAAATTGCCAAAGGATCCATCTATCGGACCGAATCCGATCAAGGATATAAATCGTGTGATGCTCATGCAGGGCCAGCTGTGGGGTGGCGTTGGCAAGAACAGCCTCAGCTGCACAATCAAAAACGGCCCTTTGACCCCTTTGACCATTGATATGTCCCAGTGCCTGGTGGAAATCACGGGAACCTCGCTTGTGCTTGAGGATGACGGCAGCACATCTGATGTCAAGGTGGCGGAAGGCAATGTTGACGTCAGCTCCAAGGCTGACGGGGAAACAATCACATTGAGCGAAGGACAAATGGTCAGTGTTACTGCTAAAGGCTTGGGAGAGAAGAAAAGCTTTGACATCAGCGATACACAGGCTCCAAACGGCGTATCGTTTCAATCGGGGGCAAGAATGTCCTGGGACCCATACCCGGATGCAATCGGATATCGCCTATACAGATCAACAAGCAAAGGCTCTATAGGTATATCCGTTACAGACTTTTATATTACAAGCCTATCTTATGCTGATGTAAATGTTGAGCCCAACACAACTTACTATTACACTCTAAGGCCTGTGCTTGCAGAGGCCAATCCATACAAAGGCATTGAAGAAAAGCTCGGGCCCGTTATGGAGATCTATACAATAAAAACCGGCGATACAACTTACAAGCCCGGGACAATTAGAAGTTCCATCATACTCAGGCTGGACGATCCTTATCTATCTAAGAACGGAATAAAAGCAGAGATAGACCCTGGAAGGGGAACAAAGCCTATAATAATCGCCTCGAGGACAATGGTTCCAATAAGGGCGATAGTTGAAGCTATGGGCGGCACGGTCGGCTGGGATCCCAACACCCAGAAGATAACACTCACAGCAAGGGGAAACACGGTCGAAATGTGGATTGGAAAGGCAGACATATATGTAAATGGAACGGCTAAGAAAATGGATGTCACACCTATTGTAAGGAATGACCGCACATTCGTACCTGTCAGATTCGCGGCGGAAAATATGAATTGCCAGGTCGACTGGATAAACAGCACTAAAGAAGCAGTCATAGTATATGAGGAATAATTAGAAGCTAATACATCAAAAAAGCAGAAGTGTTCCATATACGGATACATCTGCTTTTTAATTTATAGTAAAGCAGCGGGTGTATCTAAAAGTCTTTCATCGTTAACTATACCGAAAATGTAGATTATCGGTACAGTTGGTGGTAGAATAGTACAGTAGGGCAGCCGGTAGACGAGAAATAGAAGTGGCGTAAATTCACATCATCAAAAACGACGCATTAAAATCGATTTTAAGGCGTTTTAATCGACATGTGCATCTAATTATATTATGAAAAAAGACATCTGGCCATTTGGAGCAAGGAGGGGCTAATGAAAGGATTCAGGATATCAGAGAAAAACCGGAGCGACATTCCAGAGAATATACTCATAGAAAGGGCGCTTCTCAAGGAGAAACTCGACATTATAAAAGCCGGATCTCCGCAGTTGCTAAGAAAGTATATAAACCATCTCTACAGGAATGAGAGCGCGCGAAGCGTCAATATAAACACAGCTGTAAAATATGCACGTGAGATACAAGCTTTTCTTAAAGGCATGATTGAAAGAAATGTTATAGACAAGGGTGATATCATCCATATTGACGCAAAAGACATGGAGGACATATATTCAGAAGACATACAAGACTACATAGATTCTTGCGGAAGTTATGTCCAGCACGCAAAAGGCGGAGAAAAGGTAATATTCACCAACAGCACAAAAACTCTATCCCTCAAGCAGACCTGCATAAAGAGTTTTTTCACATGGCTTTACAAGAATAATTATGTTGAAAAGAATGAGACGGAAAAACTCAGAAAAATACTCTCTGGAGATTCGCAGTCTGTGCTGACTCTTTCAGACGAGGAGGTCAAGGCGGTGCTGGAGCTTGCCAGCACAGGGGAGTGTAGCGTTTACGGAAGATGTGTGTCTCTTTCCAGAAAGGAACTTGAGAATCACAGCGCGACGAGACTAAGAGACATCGCCATACTTTCTATGTTTATATACCACGGGCTTAGAATATCGGAGCTACAGCATCTAAATCTTTCATCGCTAAACTTTGAAAAGGGCTATTTCGAGATATTCAGGAAGAGAAATAAGAAGAAGATGATGTATTTTTCAAGGCATACAGTGGCAGCGCTTAAGAACTATATGGAGTATGAAAGACCTAGAGAAAACATAAAACCCGGCAGCGAAGATGCGCTCTTTCTCAGCTCCTTGCGTAATGGCAGGAGCCATACAAGACTCAGCGTAGAACAGATCCGTAAGCTGGTGAAAAAATACGCCTGCAAAGTTTCTATGAACCCCAAAATATCCCCGCACAAGCTGAGAGCCACATTTGCAACCAAGTCTCTGGAGATAACGGGCAACATTTTTACAGTGCAGCAAATATTAGACCACAGCTCAACGGCAACTACACAAAAATATCTCAAGGATAACGAAAGGGCGAAAAGAGAGGTTTCGGAGCTGATTAATTACGAATAGAGTGAACAGTAATCAAGTTATGTAAACAAATGCCTGGATTTTCGCAGCAATAAAAAAGCCGCTAATGCATTTTGCAAAAGCGACTTTCAGATTTTATCAGGGTACTATCTTATTACAAGCACTGGCACTGACGAGTGATGTACAACCTTGTTAGTAACTGATCCAACTAGGAACCTCTTAGCAGCGCCCATACCATGAGTAGCAATAACTATAAAGTCACAGCCCTCTTCTTCGCATACATCAAGTATTTTTGAAGCAGCATCACCAACAGCAGTGATATATTTCACATTGAGAGTAGAGCCTTCGAAAAGTTTCTTGTCTTCCTCTATTGTTGCTGCAGCTATTCTCTCCATCTTGTGTTCTACAGTTTCTTCAAGATCCTTACGAGAATAATACATATCCATAAAGTCAGGTTCACCAACACGAAGAACAACTACCTCAGCACCAAATTTTTCTGCCATTTCTTTTGCTTGAGCAGCTGCAGCCTTGCTGTATTCAGATCCATCTACAGGTAAAAGTATTTTTTTCATAATCATTCCCCCTTATTATTTTTATTTATATACCTAAAAAAACGTATGCCTAAACATTTTAATACATTTTTAAGCAAGAATTCCCCCGTCCTCTTATGCGGCGGGATGAATTGCTGATGTTTTACATATTTTATTTAGGCTTTATGGGTTTTGAGCAGATAATCGGGTATAATCATACCGCGAACATAAGTTCTTTGATTATCTTCGAAAGGAGCAATCCCAATGCTTAGATGCCACAAGTCAGATTTTTGGACAACTAAATCTGACCTCGACAGGCTTTTCGAGTGCAACAGGGTTTCTGCCGACATCTGGAATGATTGTCTTGCCATATCCAAGGACTATTCCCTTGCAAACGGAGGAAAGTGGATTAAGAAGTCACAGCTGCAGGCTAAGATGAAGGGTAAATTCCAACTTCATAGCCAATCAATCCAGGCCGTTTGTCATAAGTACCTCTTTGCCCGGGATTCAGCCAGAGCCGCAAGGCTAAAGGGCTACAAGAAAACCAAGTATCCCTACAAAAGCAAGCGAAACTACAACACCAAGTGGGTTGACAAGGCATTCAAGATATTCCAGAGCGGAAAAATTGAGCTTTCCATGGGCATAGCTCTCGGCAAGAGGCAAAAGCCCATCACCATTTGGTGCAAAAACATCCCCGAAGGGGTTATCAAGGAAATTGAGCTCATATATGACAGAAAGCTCATGGTCTCGATGAGCTACGACGACCTCAAGATCGAGGGCGAAGCTCTTGGCAATAGCAGGGTCGCCGTTGACCTTGGTGAGATACATTCTATAGCATCCTTTTGCGAAAACGGCGAGAGCCTGATAATCACAGGCCGCAAAATTCGAAGCATACATAGGCTCAGGAACAAGAAGCTTGGAGAGCTTCAAAGGCTCATGAGCAAGTGCAAGAAGGACTCACGCCAGTGGAAACGCTACAACAAGGCCAAACAGTATATACTCTCGAAGTCCGAAAAACAGCTAAAGGACGCTCTTCATAAAACCAGCAAGAATTTAGTGGACTGGTGCATCCAAAACGAAGTAAATGAAGTTGCCGTTGGCAAGGTAGAAGGCGTGCAGCGAAGCGCCAAAGGCAAAAAGAGCAAAATGACAAACCAGAAGCTCTCGAACTGGGCTTTCGGCAGACTCCAAAAGTACATGGAATACAAGCTAAAAGCCCAGGGAGTAGCTATGCTTATAGTCGACGAGAGCTATACAACGCAGACATGTCCTGTCTGCGGCAGGAGGAAAAAGACCTCCGGCAGAGTCTATAAATGCAAATGCGGCTACAGCTGCCACCGAGACATACACGGGGCGAGGAACATCCTGTCAAAGCACCTAAATGGCGGATGTATAATGCATGTAGCCGACATTGAAAACATAACGTATCTACGGATAGCTTAGGCTAAAAGTAGTAGATGGTCTGTTCCGACCCACCTGCAAGGGTGTTGCTTGCTCAGGATTCCCAAAATACCCCCGTAGCGTTGCTGCGAGGGCGTGCAGTCAACCTGTATGCCTGACTGGGGATAAAGGGTTTCTGGTGGCAAGAAACTCCGACTTCAATGCTTCAGGATAAGTGGGAGAGGTTCATGTGATATTATTAATAATATAATGAAAAGCATATTGTATTTGTAAAGGAAATGGCATGTTTGCACTTGTTTTTGGATATAAAAATATTAAACGCATTTAAAATGGGGGGATTTGGGATGGCAAAGCTTGCTATAGAGCATATAAAGGGAAATACCTACATGATATCTTCTCCGGCTAATATCGGAATATACGTACAAGACGATAATGCAATACTTATTGACAGCGGAAATGACAAGGAGTCGGGCAGGCAGATACTCAGACTTATTGAAGAGAAGGGTTGGAAGTTGAGACTGATTGTAAACACTCATTCAAACGCCGATCACATTGGCGGCAATGCATTTCTGCAGGATAGAACCGGATGCGACATAGCAGCTACGGCGCTCGAAGCCGCCTTCATAGCCAATCCTGTGCTTGAGCCGGCATTCCTGTTTGGGGGCTATCCGGACAAGGAGATGAGGAATAAGTTCCTGATGGCAAAGCCTTCGAGGGTTACTCACATAATAAGTTCAGAAGGCGACATACTCGATACGCAGTTAAAGGCACTAGGCCTTCCTGGACATTATATGGACATGATAGGAGTAATTACTCCAGATGGAGTTGCATTTCTTGCTGACAGCCTTTTTTCTAAGGAGATACTGCAGAAGTACCACTTGACATATCTGTATGACATAAAGGCGCAGCTTGAGACACTTAGTAGTTTAAGGAGTCTTAGTGCCGACATTTATGTGCCCAGCCATGCAAATCAGTGCAACGATATAGGGCCACTTATTGATGCTAACGAGTCTAAGATAAAAGAGATTGCGCAAGTCATATTTGAGCTGTGTTCTTCGCCTTCAACGCTTGACGATGTTCTGATAGGTCTATGCGAGAAATATGGCATAGCTATGAATGCCACGCAGTACCTTCTGCTGTCAAATACTGTAAAGTCTTATCTGTCATATCTCAAAACAGAGGGCCGGGTAGCATATGAGTTCAGCAGCGGGAGGATGATTTGGGAAAAACAGCTTTAAATTCAAAAATCCCCGCCAAACAAGCTCAATATATGAGTGCGGGCGAGGATGTGGATTTAGAACATTTTTTTTCGTGCCATTATCATTCCAAAAAGAATTGCCAGACATAATGAAATGAATATCACAATTGAAAAAGCATACGGATTTTGGGCGAACGGGACCTTTACATTCATACCGAAAAAGCTGGCTACCATTGTCGGAATAGCCATAACAATCGTAACTGATGTGAGGAATTTCATCACTATGTTGAGGTTGTTTGATATTACGGATGCAAAGGCGTCCATCATGCCGCTGAGTATGTTGCTGTATATGCTGGCCATTTCTATGGCCTGCTTGTTTTCAATTATTACGTCCTCGAGAAGCTCCTTGTCCTCGGGGTATTTTTTTATGCTGTCGTGCCTTAGCATTTTTTCCATCACTATCTCATTCGCCCTGAGCGAGGTAGTAAAGTACACAAGGCTTTTCTCCAGGTTGAGAAGCTGTATCAGCTCCTTGTTCTTCATCGACTTGTGAAGCTCGCGCTCAATGTCATTGCTTTTTCTGTCTATGCGCCTTAGGTAGTTAAGATACAGCGCTGAAGTCTTGTAGAATATCTGGAATGCGAAGCGCGTCTTCATGAAGGTGTGAAAGCCTTTGATTCTGCCGTTTTCAAATATAGACATTACAGCCGAATCCTTTATGCAGACTGTTATTATGAAATCCTTTCCCATTATTATGCCCAGCGGAATTGTTATGTAGTAGTTGGGCACGTCTTCCTTCTCCAGGACTGGGATGTCTATTATTACCAGCGTATAGTCGTCTTCGACCTCAATACGAGCTCGTTCCTCTTCATCCAGCGCAGCCCCAATGTGGGCAGCGTCTATGTCAAATTTCTCGGCTACCTGGGCTATGTCTGATTGCGATGGGTTCACAAGATTAATCCACATGTCCTTTTCGCTTGCTGCAATATCCTCAATGCGCACCAGCTTGTCATCTATTGTCTTAAAAGCTCTTATCATTCATACCGCTCCTTTTCTTTATAGACTAAATACAACCCTCTTTATCCGGGCTTGAGTATCTAGTCTGCAAAAAAAGCTCGGCTAATTGGCACCGGAAAGGGGAGAGTGTATTATATTCTTTTTAGTTGGATATAATCGAACCGTTTCGGGGTCCATGGTCTCGCCTTCCTTTCAAATAGTCATTTATAAAAATAAAAAGGCTTCCACAATAAGTGAAAGCCCGCACACACAAGCATACCCTTACACTATCTTTGTAGTCCAGTTTTCACAATTCCATACTTCATTAACTACATCCCTGTAGAATTCAGGCTCGTGACATATAAGAAGTATGCTTCCCTTATAGTCCTTGAGCGCTCTTTTGAGTTCGTCCTTAGCCTCGACATCCAGATGGTTTGTGGGCTCGTCAAGCACTAGGAGGTTAGTCTGGTTGTTCAGAAGCTTGCAGAGCCTTACCTTTGCTTGCTCTCCGCCGCTGAGCACCATAATCTTGCTTTCTATGTGCTTGGTCGTAAGTCCGCACTTGGCAAGCGCCGCACGCACCTCATACTGCGTGTAGCCTGGGAATTCCTGCCATATTTCCTCTATGCATGTGTTGCCCATGTTGCCTTTGAACTCCTGCTCGAAATACCCTATGTGGAGAGATTCTCCCAGCCTGGCATCTCCTGAAATAGGCTTTATGTTGCCCAAGATACTGTTTATCAAAGTAGTCTTTCCAAGGCCATTGGCTCCCACAAGAGCAATTTTTTGTCCTCTTTCCATTCTGAGATCAAGAGGTTTAGAAAGCGGTGTGTCGTATCCTATTACCAGCTCGCCCGTTTCGAAAACCATCTTACCTGATGTCTTTGCCGGCATAAAGTTGAACACAGGCTTTGGCTTTTCTCTTGCAAGCTCAATCTTGTCCATCTTGTCGAGCTTCTTCTGCCTTGACATTGCCATATTCCTTGTCGAGACTCTTGCCTTGTTCCTGGCTATGAAGTCTTCAAGCTCGGCTATCTCCTGCTGCTGCCTCTTGTATGCAGATTCAACCTGCTGCTTTTTAGCCTCGTAAACCTTCATATATTCGTCATAATTTCCAACATAGCGGTTGAGCTCCTGGTTTTCCATGTGGTAAATCAGATTTATTACGCTGTTGAGGAAAGGTATGTCGTGAGATATAAGCAGGAATGCATTCTCATAGTTTTGAAGGTACATCTTCAGCCATTCGATGTGCTGCTCGTCCAGATGGTTGGTAGGCTCGTCAAGGAGCAGAATATCCGGCTTTTCAAGAAGCAGCTTGGCAAGCAGTATCTTAGTCCTTTGGCCGCCGCTCAGATTCTGGACCTCGTTGTCGAGACCTATGTCAGAAAGTCCAAGGCCCCTTGCCACCTCTTCAACCTTCGCATCTATAACATAAAAATCATTGTTCGTCAGTATGTCCTGTATTGTTCCCATGTCCTCGAGCATTATCTCGAGCTCCTCCGGAGAAGCGTCCGCCATTTTTTCGCAGATACAGTTCATCTCTTCTTCCATATCAAAGAGATATTTGAAAGCGCTCTTAAGTACGTCGCGCATTGTCATGCCAGGCTCAAGCACCGAGTGCTGGTCCATATAACCGACCCTTACACGCTTTGACCATTCTATCTGGCCATCGTCTGGCTCCAGCTTGCCTGTTATGATGTTCATGAATGTCGACTTCCCTTCGCCGTTTGCTCCTATAAGGCCTATGTGTTCGCCTTTTAGCAGCCTGAATGAAACATCGTTGAATATGGCTCTGTCACCGAAACCGTGGCTTAGATTCTTAACTACTAGAATGCTCATTAAAAAAACTCCTTTTCATTATTCCTATATATATTGTAAGTACAAATTCAAAACCGAGTTGACCATAATTGGATTATGTCATGTGGATGTTGAAATAAACACCCAAAAAACATTATATTATAAGTACGTATTAATTTAAAGGAAATATTTATTTAATTGAAGATTTTTCAACGCATTCATTTCATTTTGAAAGCTTTAATTCTGTATTTAAAAATCCCGGAAGAAAATCAATGTAATACAGGGCCTCAAAATACACCGAAACTTTCAATGAAATTCAAAAAATAACTATAAACATCAGAATTAATAGGACTATAGTTCTATGTTGTTTTTGTGATTTTAGTGCTAAGGTATGTTAATATAGGTGGATTGTATTTATTAAATAACAATATGTCAAGGAGGAATGTATCAGTGGTAAAATCTCGCGACAACAATGTTAATCGTTTAAGAGGCAGCATTAATGCCAGCATAAAAAACAAACTCATAGCAATTATTCTTATTGCAATAGTTGCCCAGCTGAGCGTATTTGGATTCTTTTCGTACAAGGCGGCTTTCAACCTGCTTAATGACAAGCTTGCTGTAACCACTCAACAAACTATAAACGAAACAGAAAAATACGTTGACCAGTTTCTAACAGTTTTTGAAGTGCAGCTTGGCAGTCTAGTCGGGAATTCGGCAATACAAAGCTTCGAGCCTGCAGCAGGAAACGAGGCTATATTGAGCTTGCAGGAGAGCAACTCGAACCTGTTGGCTACATACTTTGGCGAGGCGAATAAGCAAATGCACATATCTCCGGAGCAGGATCTTGGAGACTACGATCCGACCTCGAGACCATGGTACAAGGATGCTATTGCAAATCCTGACAAAATGGTCTGGACAGCACCATACGACGATGCATTCACAGGCAAGAAGATAGTAACTCTTGCAAAAGCAGTTAAAAACAATTCGGGCGAGATAGTCGGCGTAGCCGGCATGGACATCGACCTTTCGGTAATATCTGATGCTATAATCGGCACAAAGATAGGCAGAGAAGGCTATGTGACTCTGTCAGACGCAAGTGGTATGACAATGGCCCACAAGAATGCGGAGCTTGTAGGAAAGCAATCATTGGCGGAAGCTGGCATCTGGGATGAAGTAAGCTCCGGCAAGACAGGTTTTATGAAGTATGAATTTGCTGGACAAGACAAGTTCATGACATTTGCCACTAATGAAAGGACAGGCTGGAAACTTGTAGCTGCAATGGATGAAGCAGAACTCATCGCAGACACTAACATCCTTAAAAAATCGGCAATGACAAGCGTGGCCGTAGGTTCAATCATAGCGGTTATAATAGCCTTGTATATAGCCAGGATTATAGCAGTGCCGCTAAACAAGGGTGTATCGTACATTAAGACTATAGCTGATGGCGATTTCACTGATGAAGTTGAGGATTCATACCTCAAAAGAGGCGATGAATTCGGCGAGCTGGCCAAGGCTGTGGGCATGCTCCAGATGAATCTGCGCGAGCTTCTTAGAAATGTCAAGCATTCGGCCATGACAGTTAGCGAATCAGCCGCAACACTATCTGATATATCAAACCAATCAGCCGAAGCGGCAGACTCTGTTGCCAAGACAATAGAAGAAATCTCAAGAGGAGCTGAGTCTCAGGCTTCTGATACGCTAAAAGGCTCAAGAAAAGTAGATGAGCTTTCTGCGATAATCGACGAGGTTTCAAGCGAGTCCAACAATATCAAGTCGGCTTCAGAAGGTGCAAACGAGCTGACAAAAAAAGGCTTTGAAATTGTTGGAATGCTTGATCAGAAGAGTATTGAAAGCAAGATTTCAACTGAAGAAGTAAATGAGATAGTTGCTGACGTTGCAAAAAATGCAAACGGCATCGGCATGATAGTAGAGACTATAACAGCGATATCTTCACAGACCAATCTGCTGGCTCTGAATGCAAACATAGAGGCGGCGAGAGCAGGTGAGCACGGAAAAGGCTTTGCAGTAGTCGCTGAAGAAGTCAGAAAGCTAGCGGAGGAATCATCCAAGTCTGCGGAGAAGATAAAGGAAATAATTGAGGTAATCCAGAGCAAGACTGCGCTTGCAGTAGATGCAATGGAAAAAGCATACACTGTTGTGGAGGAGCAATCTGAGGCAGTTAAGCAGACTAATTCTATATTCACTGAGATATCCCAGGCCATAAATGTACTCAGCATTAATGCCAATGAAATTAAGCAGAATAGCGGCAGCATGATAGGCGCGAAGGACGAGATAGTGTTTGTAGTCAACAACATAGCTTCAGCTGCCGAGGAGTCATCAGCAGCAACTGAAGAAGTGTCAGCAGCTACCGAGCAACAACTTGCTTCAATGCAGGAACTGTCAAGCCATTCGAGCAATCTTGAAAGCCTTTCACAGGAGCTGCTTAATGCAGTGGAGAAATTCAAAATATAAATATTAAATTTTAATTGCGTCAAAAAACCCGTTTGGAATCATCCATACGGGTTTTTTGTTGAAATTGCCAATTTGCGAAAATATGCATATGGCGTTATCGCTTCTAGCCTTTAAAATCAATTTCTATGTGAGTCCCGTCACAAAACGGCTTATTCTTAGCTTTTCCACATCTGCAAAGGGTGTAGTGCTCGCTTGCTTCGGGCACTGAGCCTGCATCATCCACAAGCTCAATTCCGCCCTGTATCTTATATGGACCATTCTTTTGAACAATTATTTTGGGCGGTCTTTCGAGGTTCTGGTAGCGTCTGCTGCCGATTGTGTAGCTAAGAGCTCCTGATGGACACCCTTCGATTGTTTCTATCATTTCCTTAACACTGGCGCCGTTTGGATCTATCCAGGGCAGCTCATCAGACTTGAAAACGCTCGGAAGGCTCCTTGTGCAGTTGCCATCATGGGCGCACACCCTCCTGTTGTCATTTATTGTAATATCTTTCCCCTCATAGCCCTTTGTTTTTCCGGGCTTTAAGCCTTCATCCCTGGAACCGTCAAATCCTATTTTTGAATGTGTCCTGTCGCAATAAGGCTTGTGCGACGAACCTCCGCACCTGCAAAGAGCGGTAACATTTTCCATCTTGAATTTGGCGCCATCAGAAGATTCTATTTCTTCCATTCCAACAACCAGATAGGGATTGTACCTGGTTAAGACAACAGCTGGCTTTTTCTCTTTATTTTCTGACATTCAAATCCCTCCTCCTGTTTTATAAAAATAGAATACCCAAAATGCAAATTGATAAGCAGCACCCCAAAGCACTCGTTATTAATTGTTAAAATGCCCATATATGTTACTTGTGTTGTAAAAAATGATTCTATGGTTTAATATATTTAGTATAAAAATAAAGCGGAGGGGTATAAAATGAATAAAAAAATTGGTTTTATTGGCTCAGGGAACATGGGCAGTGCAATAATTGGCGGTATAATAAAGGCCGGGCTTGTTGATCCGTGTGACATATTTGTTTCGGACATGAGCGCAGACAAGCTTGATGAGATTTCTGCAAAATACGGCGTTCAGACTACTACTGACAACAGGGTAGTTGCAGAAAATGCTGATATTATAGTCGCGGCTGTAAAGCCCAACATATACAGTGTTGTCCTCGATGGAATAAAGGATATGCTAGACGAGAGCAAGGTCGTTGTTTCTATAGCTGCAGGAAAGACACTTTCAGATATAGAAAGTGTAGTCGGAAGCGACAAGAAGGTTGTAAGAACAATGCCAAACACTCCGGCTCTTGTTGCAGAGGGGATGACGGCTGTATGTCCAAACTCTAACGTTACAGAGCAGGAGCTCTCTAATGTAATGCTGATGCTTCAAAGCTTTGGAAAAGCGGAAATAATGCCAGAAGGGCTTATTGACGCAGTAACAGGCATAAGCGGTTCTTCGCCTGCTTATGTTTTCATGTTCATAGAATCCATGGCTGATGCAGCAGTAATGTACGGAATGCCAAGAGACAAGGCGTATCTGTTTGCATCTCAAGCGGTTCTTGGATCTGCGAAGATGGTTATGGAATCAGGTAGGCACCCTGGCGAGCTTAAGGACATGGTATGCTCTCCTGGCGGCACAACTATAGAGGCTGTTGCTGAGCTTGAAAAAACAGGATTTAGAGCATCAGTCATATCAGGTGTCAAAGCCTGCATAGAAAAATCAATCAGCATGACAAAGAAGAAATAGAAATATAGATACAAGCAAGGGAGCGGCTCTTAGCAATATAATTATCAGAGCGGCTCCCTTGCTGTATTTTCACTATATTTCAAGTATCCAGCCTTCCGGCGCTTTTATTTCTCCGTATTGTATTTGAAGCAGAATTTTGTTTAGCTCCTTTGTCACAGGACCGATCTCATTTTTATTGCCGTATTCAAATACCATGTCGCCGTATGTTATGCTCAAAATAGGAGATATTCCGGTCGCTGTTCCGCAGGCTATTGCTTCAGAAAAATCTCCTAATGAATTAGCCGGTATTTGTCTCGTTTCTACTTCCATGCCCAGAAACTCTTTAGCTATATGAATAATCGAGCTTGTTGTTATGCCGGGCAGTATGGATTCCGATTTTGGAGCGACAAGCTTTCCATCCCTTGTTATTGCGAGAAAATTCGAGCATCCAGTCTCTTCTATGTATGTATGTGTTCTGGAGTCGAGATACAGACAATCCGTAAATCCGGCATCTGTTGAGATTTTATGGGGCATAAGGCTTGCCGCATAATTGCCGCCAACCTTGACTGAACCCGTGCCCGCCGGAGGCACCCTGTCATATTCAGAAATGACAAGCCTTGCATGACCAAAACCGCCCTTGAAATCCTTCAGGTAGGGGCCCGAAAGACCGCAGAATAACCTGAACATATATTCCTGCGATGGGCCAACGCCCAGCCTTCCTCCAGTTCCAATAATCATAGGACGAAGATACAAGGCACCTCCCGAGCCATAGGGTGGAACATACTTTTCATTTGCCCTGGCCACATCCCTGCATGCTGAGATGAACATTTCCTCGGGTATTTCCGGCATAAGGAGCCTTCTGCAACTGCTGTTAATTCTGCTGGCATGCTGATGCGGCCTGAACAGAAGCAGTGACCTATCCTTAGCGCGAACAACCTTCAGCCCTTCGAAGCATTCCTGGGCATAATGAAGAGAAGTTGCAGCTTCGCATATTTCAATTGTATTGTCACAAACGAGATTGCCAAAGCCCCATTGGCCGTCTTTCCACACCGCAGTATATCTATAATCCATCTTCCTATATTTGAATCCGGCCTTCTTCTTGTGAGCAAGCTGACCTACAACATATGCCGCCGATCTTAAGTAATTGAAACCCGGTCTTTTCAAAAGCATCTTTAATTGTGTACCCACAATGGCATCACCTCTGAGCATTTTTTATATGACTTATTTAACTAAGTACCACATTCGTTTACTTTCTAAGCAAAATTTTCATTGTGGATTGCATATGGATCTCAGAAAAAGGCATGAAAAAAGGACCCGTCTTCTTTTAATTCAGTTTCTGTATAAACTGATATTAAAAGATGAGTCCTTTTTTCGGTGACAAATTCTCAACTATCATATTGGGAATCTGCTCCTTTCTGGATATTCCTATCCATTTATTTTAAAATTAAATACTTTATTTTCTCATAAGAACCAATTTGCCTGGATATTATTTTTAAAGATATTTTTTACGGTCGGCCATCATCCAACTTGAATTAAGATGATGACTGATTTTATATCTTTTTAAAATAAATCCTTGATTGTTATGAGATAAATATTATATTTAATTTATACTAAATATATACCCGCCAGCTTGCATTTTAAACATATTTTATAATATTATTATATATATTTTGTTGGTTTATTTGCATTTTGACAAAAACTGCCGCAGTGCGACTTTACGATTAAGAGCGGGGGCTTTTTCCATGGGGCTTACGCTCTATTTGCATTCAAATAGCAATTTAAATATTTATAAGCTTTTATGCAGCGGTATAATATAAGTATATATTATATGTGATTTGTTTTGGAGGTGCAGATATGATTAGAAAAGTATGCAAAAGCTGCGGAACCCTGCTTGGTGCTGAAAAAGAAACCTCGATATGCGATGAATGTATGGAAAAGGATGCGAGGGAGTACACGATTGTAAAGGAATATATAGTTTCACACCGTGGAGCATCAATGGCTGATATATACCTCCAGACAAAGATCCCGCCCAGCACTATCAGAAGATTCATAAGTGATAAAAGAATTGAACTTGTTTTGTAAAAATATAATGACTGCGGTTAGTCTATAATGACTGTCTGCAGTTTTTTTATTATGAAAAGTCAGGCTGATAGATATTATCTATAGCAACACGCTGTTTCATAATATTATTCTATCTAGGCTCTGCATGGTTTTTTATTACAAATGAGCGGGTATACATTTAGCAAGTTTTAAATTAATATTTTAACATCGGCTTAATGCGAGGGGGTGACGGCATGGACTTGAAAAAAATGAAACTTAATTATAAACTGGCAGCAAACAAATTAAAATCAAAGATGCACGAGGATGAAGAGGTTAAGCTGACTCAGATGGTGCGGGCAGCGGGCTGAGCCGCCAAGCTGGGGCCGGAGTATCTGGCCAAGGCGCTTGAAATTATACCTCAGATATTCAACAAGGACCTTATAGTAGGCTATGAGCATTCGGACGACGCTGCAGTCTATAGGATAAACAGCGAGACAGCACTGATATTGACGCTGGATTTTTTCACCCCGATAGTTGATGATCCCTACCTTTTCGGCCTGATTTCAGCCACAAACTCGCTTTCCGATGTATATGCCATGGGAGGCAAGCCACTTGTTGCAATGAATATTGTCTGTTTCCCAGCCTGCAAGGATGTGGGGATTCTGGGACAGATATTAAAGGGCGGCTTCGACAAGGTTCAGGAATCAGGAGCAATACTAGTTGGCGGCCATTCCGTTGATGATATGGAGCCAAAATATGGGCTTTCGGTATGCGGTATAGTCCATCCCGACAGAGTGCTTGCGAACTCCACTGCAAAAGTCGGCGACGTGCTGGTGCTCACAAAGCCTCTGGGCACCGGTATAATCAATACAGGCATAAAGGCCGGCATCATTGGCCAGCAGACAATCGACGAGGTTGTAAAGGTTATGACTCACCTAAATAAGTATGCAGCTATGGCTTTTGACGATATACGGGTCAACTCCGCTACAGACATCACCGGCTTTGGATTCCTGGGACATACAATGGAGATGGCGAAGGGCTCAGAGGTGACAATAGAAATCACAGCCTCCAACATCCCTTTCATAGGAGAGACGGAAGCGCTTGCAAAATCAGGTATACTTCCTGCGGGAGTATACCGCAATAGAGATTTTGTAAAAAAAGATGTTCATATGGAAGGAATAGCCGAGCACATTTCTGACATACTCTACGACCCGCAGACAGCAGGTGGGCTGCTTGTTTCGGTACCTGAAAAAGACGCCAAGTCTCTTGTCGCAAAGATGCTCGCATATGGAAGCATGGATGCCAGAATAGTGGGCAGAGTCGTTCCAAAAGAGAATAAACATGTAATAGTTATATAGATTGTTTGGGAAAATTCAAAAATATAAAGCCCATGATACCGTTTATGACGCAAGCCGTCGCATAAGCTGATGTCATGGGCTTTTCGTTTTCTACTCCAATTTGTTATTCATGGAATTCCTCTTTTCGCTCTCCAGCCTTGAAAACACGCAGCCGCAGTAGTCCTGCCTATAAAGTCCGTATTCTGCGCTGAGCTCCGACGAGCGTTTGTAGCCGTTTTTCTTTTTAAAGTCTGAGCAGAGATACTCTATGCCGTTTTCCCTTCCGATTCTTTCACCCAAATTGTTGAGAAGAGCCGAATTCTTGTGGGGGCTAATTGAAAGGGTAGTTGTAAAATAATCGAATCCATTCTCGCCCCCATACCTTGCTGCCGCTTCAAGCCTCATAGCAAAGCATACCTTGCACCTTCTCCCTTTTTCCGGTTCGTCCTCAAGTCCCTTTGAGAGCTCGAAGAACCTCTCGGGATCGTAGTTTCCTTCCGCAAAGGTCACTCCCTTTGCCGCAGGGAATCTTCCTATGAATTCCCTTTGCTCTATGACCCTTTTTCTATACTCCTCGGCAGGATGTATGTTGGGATTGTAGAAGAATACTGTTATGTCGAAAAAGCGCGAAAGGTATTCTATCACATGGCTGCTGCATGGGGCGCAGCAGCTGTGGAGCAGAAGCCTTGGCCTAATTCCCGTTTTTTCTATATCTGAAAGCTTCTCCTCAAGAAGCCTCTGGTAGTTAATATTCAAAATATCATCTCCGTATATTATTACTTCACATAGTTTGTGAGAGTTCCTATCCCCTCAATATACAGCCTCACCATGTCGCCTTTTTCAAGGAACCTTTGTGGCCTAAAGCCTGCGCCAACGCCGCTGGGAGTTCCAGTGCATATTACATCCCCTGGAATCAGAGTAAAGCCTCTTGATATGTCGCTTATGATTTCAGGTATCGGGAATATCATGTTTGATGTGCGGGAGGACTGGCGTCTCTCGCCGTTCACATACGACTCTATGGCCAGGTCGGGCGGAAAGCTCACGCTGCCTCTGTGGAGTATGCATGGGCCCATTGGCGTAAAAGTGTCAAGGCTTTTCCCCTTGAACCACTGCTTTCTTGAAGATTGCAGGTCTCTTGCGGACACGTCGTTTACAATGGTGTAGCCAAATATGTGCTCCTGCGCATTTGCTGCCGGTATGTCCCTGCCGCCCTTGCCTATTATAACTGCAAGCTCCGCCTCGTAGTCCAGCTGGCTTGTCAGCTCCTCATGCAAGCATATTTCATCGCCATCTCCTATGGCTGGCCACGCTGACTTGGTAAAGTACACGGGACTTTCTGGCCTATCGGCGCCTATAGCGGTAGGTCCGCTTTCCATTTCTTTTACATGGTCGAAGTAGTTCTTGCCTATGCATATGACATTTCTGCGTGGATAGGGGATTGGCGCGCATATTCTGACATTGTCTACGCCTATAGTTTGCAGCTTCCCTGATTCTGCTATGCGCGAAATATCAGGCAGCAGGCTCTCGCTGCAAACATCTATAAAACCGTTCATGTCTGACGGTGTTTCCTTTAATCCCAGCAAACTGAATATATCGCTCATCATTAAAATCCCGTCTTCTAATAATATTCCAACATGCTGTCTTGCTTTATATTCGAATGTAACAAATTTCATAGCAGCCTCCAAACATTAAATAAAGCCAAAAAAGCGGCTTGCTTTATAATAGATATTATACTATAAAAGCAAGCCTCTTGGAATTTTTGTATTCAGTTATCTTCTTGCGTATGTCCCGTATATCTCGGCCTCTGCAATGACATGGCCTTTTATCCTGTCCAGAAGCGATTTTTTGGAAAGTCCGCTCTTTAGGCCGAGCTTTTCATCCAAGGCGTAGAGCTTGAAAAAGTATCTGTGGACTCCCCTTGGTGGGCAGGGCCCGCCGTATCCTATGTCCTTGAAGTCGTTCAGTCCCTGCCTTGCTCCGTTTGGCAAAATCTCGTCATCCGGAACACCTTCTGGAAGCGCAGTGACATTCGCGGGAATGTCGTATACAACCCAGTGAACCCAAGTCCCACATGGAGCATCGGGATCGTCAGCTATCAGAGCAAAGCTCCTTGTCCCTTCGGGAAAGCCGCTCCAGCTCAGCTCTGGAGATATGTTTTCGCCGTCACATGTGTATTTTGAATTTATTGCTCCTTTATCTTCAAACGCATTGCTTTTGATAATCATGAGCTCAACCCCTTTACGTAATATTTGCAGAGTTCAGTTTTATATGTGAGCATGTTTCAATCCAATTGCAGGTCAATCATGGATTTAACCTCGATTTACTCCGCTGATTTTTTGATACCCATAATAAAAATCTCATAATCGAATATGCTAAAATCAGCCTCCGTATGTGCTTACAAAATTCATAACGTCTATATTGTACTGGTATATGCTCTGATAGTATGAAAGTGTCTTTTCCTGAAGACTCAGGTACTGCTCCTGAAGTTCATTCAGGCTGGAATGTCCAAGCTCGAATTCCTTGCTCTTGGCATCGAATCTCTTTTTCTGGTTTTCTATGCTTTGTTTTTGCAGCGCAAGCTGCTGCCTGGAATTCTTGAGGCTTGCAACGCTTTCAATGACATTTTTTTCAATCTCCTTCTTGGCCTGAACGAGGCTTTCAAGATTCTTGTCATAGCTGGCCTTAAGTATTTTTGCATCAAGGTTTATTTCGGTATAGTCGGAGACCTGTTTTTCGTATTCGAGCCTCGATGTCTCGGCAGAGCTCTCCAGGCTGACTATGCTCGAATCTTCCATTTGGGCCTTGCCGACTGTAGCTGGAATATTGATCCCTTCAAGGTCGTAGTCGCTTATTGAAAAGCCTTCAATGGCTGCAATCTGGGTCTCCAGAGAATTTCCCATGAGAATGTTGAGCTCATGCATTGCACTGTCAAAGCTTATTTGGGCATCTGCAAGTTCGCTGATCTTCTGGCTCTGGGACAGTAGAACATCTGAGTAATCAAGCTTTGAGACATAGCCAAGCTTGAGTTTTTTTCTTGCCTGCTCTGAAAGCTTTGAGTAGTATTCGCTGATCTCTCGCTTTAACGCAAGCACCTGTCCGCTGTATGCATAGTCGTATATAGCCCTGCTGAGCTTAATCTTCTCGGATTTTGCCGAGTCTTTGTATGCAAGTCCAGCGAGCAGCTCGCTGTAGTATATCTGCTTTTCAAGAATTTCAATGTCGCGCTCGTCGGAGTCGTCAGCATCCCTTAACTTTTTTAGTTCCCTCTTTTTCTTTTCCAGCTCAACCTTGCTCTTTTCCAACTCGAGTTGTGCGAGTATAATACTGGGGTTGTCGGATAGGGCTTTATCAAGCGCGCCATCTTCACTTGATACCGTTACCGACTGTACGGTTTCCTGCGCATGTGCAGGGCTTATCGCTGTAATGACGGATACTATTGTCAATGCCAGAAGGCCTGCTATAACTCTTTTTATATTAATTCTTTTTAATATCATGGCTTTGCACTCCCTCTTGATATATTTTGGCGTGAACGTGAAACAGTATATACCTATAACATTACTTTTCACATATTATTGAATTGTGCCGTAAATGTGATGTTTTTGTGAATGATGGGCTTTTTCATTTAAAGCGGTCATCATTTGTGCTATATTTGCCTTATAGGATTATTCTGATAGACCATTACGAATCAAACGGAGGCGTTTGCATGGACAAGCTTAAGATACTGGTCGTGGAGGACGAAGAGCTCCTGAGAGCTGCCGTTAAAAAATATCTTGAAAAGGAAGGCTATGAGGTATACGAGGCCGCTGATGGGGAGCAGGCCATCGAAATGTTCAACAGTTTGAATGTTAACTTTGTGCTGCTTGACATAATGCTGCCCAGGGTGGACGGTTGGTCTGTGATGCGCAACATACGGAGCACCTCCAGGGTTCCTGTCATAATGCTTTCCGCAAGGGGAGAGGAGTACGACAAGCTTTTCGGCTTCGAGCTCGGAGTTGACGACTACATGGTCAAGCCTTTCAGCCCGAAGGAGCTGATTGCAAGGGTAAAGGCAGTGCTCAGCAGAGTATCTCCTGTTGCCTCCAAGGGAATGCTGGTTTTCGAGGAGCTTGAAATCAACGAGCTCTCCAACGATGTGATTCTACGTGGTGAAGAACTGCGCCTGACTCCAAAGGAATATGACCTTCTGCTTTTTCTCTGCAAGAACAAAGATGTTGTGTTCTCAAGGCAACAGCTGCTCAGCCAGGTCTGGGGCTACGACTTCTACGGAGACCTTCGCACGGTAGATACTCATATCAAGCAGCTTCGCGACAAGCTGGGCGATAGCAAGGACCTGATAAAGACAGTCTGGGGCAAGGGCTACAAGTTCAAGGTGGGTGAATAGCTTGAAAAACATCTTAGCAAAGCTATGGCTTTGGATTACGGCTCTTGTAGTTGTCATACTGACGACCTTCTGGTTTTTCAACATATATCTGCTCGACAGGTTCTACCTTGATAGCAGGGTGCTCTCTCTTTATGAAAAGGGCGAGGCCATATCCAAGGTCCTGGAATCGCAAGACCTTGAAAGTCTCAATCTCAGCCAGGACATACTGCTTGAGATCCGGCCTGACATCGATGAGACGTCCTCCTCAGGGGAAAAGCGCGAGGACATCAGAATCGGAGGCAGAGACCGCATAGAACGTCACCCGCCGGAAATGCTCTACTATATATCGCTTGAGGATATATCAGCCCTTTCCCAGAACGGAAAGGATGCCGGCATCCCCGGCTTCATTGCCCAGAACATTGCAGCTATAGGGGAAAGTATGCAGAGAGGCGAGAAATTCAGCCGTATAATAACCTTCAGGGAAAACGGACAGAACAAGGTGAGCACACTGCTTGTAGGAGTCCCCGTGAAAAAGGACGGCAAGCCAGCAGGCTTCTTGCTGCTGCATTCCCTTTCTTCCAGCATATCGACGACAACACTGGTGCTCAAGAAACAGTTCGGGATAATTACGCTTATATCCATCCTTGCCTCCTCGCTGTTCGCATTTTTTCTGGCAAAATACTTCACAAGGCCAATACTCAGCATAAAGGCGGCCTCCGACGAGATAGCCCGGGGCAAGTACGGGGTTACTGTGGATGTCAGCAACAAGGATGAGATAGGACTGCTTGCCGGCAGCATAAACAGGATGTCTGCCGAGCTTTCAAAGATTGAGGGACTAAGAAAGGACCTCATTGCCAATGTAACTCACGAGTTCAAAACGCCGCTTAGCGTAATAAAGACATACGCCGAGATGATAAATGACGTGGACATAGACGACAAGGATGCCATCATACAGGACACCTGCGTCATACTCGATGAAACCGACAGACTCAGCTCCATGGTAGGCGAGATAATATATCTCTCCCGCATACAGTCCGAAAGCAGCATGCTTAGCCTGGAACCCGTTAGAGTAGCCGACCTCTTCGATGGCATCAAAAGCAGGGTTTCGCACCTTGCAGACGGCAAAGGCGTCAAGCTGGAAATCCAATGTGACGAAGATATAGGAATACTGGCGGACACCGAAAAGATATTCAGATGCATTCTCAATTTCGCTGTCAACAGCATAAACTACACTCCGTCTGGCAATAGTGTATATCTATTAGCCTCCTCCGATTCACAGACTGTCACAATAAGCATAAAGGACGAGGGCAGCGGCATATCCCCTGAGGACCTGTCGCACGTATGGGAGCGCTTCTACAAGGCCGACAGGTCAAGGACGAAGGGAGTCCAGGGTACAGGGCTGGGCATGACTATTGCCAAGGACATACTCGATATGCACGGCTTTGAATACAGCCTGGACAGCGAGCTGGGAAAAGGGACACTTGTGCATATAAGGGCTCCTTTGCGCAAGCTTTAAAGACAACCCGAAAACTCGTATTTTTGTATGATTATCGCGATTATTTGCTTAATCCTGCCTATATAGGGCGGGATTTTTTATTGCCTTTTTACTCTTTTTTCTATCACAGATACATCACATCTGTTCTCTACAATTTATTCATGAGCATTATAATGATATGCAGCCGCGGGAGGGGAAAATGGCATGAACGAACAGTTGGACAGACTAATTAAAAGGATAAAGCTGGGCAGGAAGGGCGTCGTTGTTATGCTGGCATTTATAGCCATAGCATCGGTCTTCGCTTTAATGAATTTGGGCGGAGGAGACAAAAGCAATACAGAAGCTGAAACATTCACCAAGGATTTTGCTGTCGAAACCGGAAGCATAAAGGATTCTTTCACTTCAGACGGCTACGTCGAGCTCTCGACCTATGACATATCCTTTGAAAGGGCAGGTATAGTGGAAAAGCTTAACGTAAAGGAAGGCGACTACATTGAAGCAGGAACTCTGATAGCCTCACTCAATGACGACGAATATGAAAGTGCGGTCATTAATCAGGAAAACAATCTCAGGCAGGCTCGGCTTAGCGCCTCTAAAAACTCGCAAACTAGAGCTCAGAACATAGAAAGCCTCGAAAGCCAGCTGCAATCAGCCAAAAACACCTTATCTAACGCGAAGTCTGAATACGAGCTTGTTTCGACTCTGCCAGATACATATTCCCAAAATGAAATTGAGCAGAAGCGGCAGGCCTTAGAAAAAGCCCAATCGGACTACAATATTGCCCTGAGCAGCTACAACCAAAACAGCAGCTCTATTGACAGCCAGTTAGATTCACTGTCGGTCGAAAAAGCCCAGGAGAGCCTCAAGCAGGCCAAGGACGATCTGAAAAAATCGACCATGTATTCTCCAGTATCCGGAACAATAGTCGAGATAGCCTTCAAGGAAGGCGAAAGGGTATCGGAGGAGACAACCTTCATCAGAATAGCAAGCGAAAAGGGGCTCAAGGTCACAACGGACGTTTCGGAGCTTGACGTCACAAAAGTCAAGGTGGGCATGAGTGCCCAGATAACATTCAGCTCCATAGACGATAAGACATATGAGGGCACTGTTGAATATATTGATGCAATGGCAACGACCACAAACAGCGGCTCAGTGACATACCCTGTTACCATCTCCCTTGACACGGACGATTCGATGATAAAAGACAGCATGAGCTGCACTGTCGAGTTTGTGAGCAGCCAGAAGGAGAATGTGCTTGTAGTTCCCAAAAAGGCGCTTACCAAATCCAAGGGTAGCGGTTCCTACTCGGTAACACTGGTCAGCGACAGCGGCGAGAAGCAGAAGCAGGTCGATGTTGGTCTCATGGACAGCCTCTATGCCGAAATAGTAAGCGGTCTGGAGCAGGGTGACAAGGTTAAGGTGAAAATAACACTCGAGGACTCCAATCAGGATAAAATGATGATGGGGCCGGGCATGGGCGGCGGACCGCCTTCAGGAGCAGGAGGCCCGCGGCAATAACAAAGGAAGGGGCGCACAATATGAGAATAAGTGAAATCCTAAGAAGCGTGCTCATAAACATCTTTCAAAACAAGACAAGAGTCATCCTGACTACACTTGGAATAATAGTCGGCTGTGCCACAATAATACTCGTTATAGGCATAGGCAACAAGTCAAAGCAGGATGTAGCAGACAGGTTCAAGGAGCTCAATGCCCAGTGCGTAACCATCAGCAGCAGTCGGAATTCAACGACAAATCTGACTCTCGATGACGTAGAGTTCCTGAAGAAATATTCAGAAAAGTCCAGCGGCATAACTCTGAGCAGCTCATCTAGCGGAACCGCAGCCTACAAGAGCGAGTCCGCAACAGCCGCCATAAGGGGAGTATACGAGGATTACTTTCCAATAAACAATCTCACAATAGAGTCGGGCCGTCTGCTTTCAAGTCTGGACATAAAGGACAGGGAAAAGAATGTCGTAATCGGAAACGATGTCGCCACAGAACTGTTTGCAACAGAGAGCGCACTTGGGAGCGATATCCTGATAAACGGCTCCAAATTTACCGTAGTGGGAATACTTGAACGCAACGGCAGCGACAACGTCGACCTGGGCCTTTACATTCCATACGACGTTGTGAAATTCTATCTGGGCGGCTCAAGCGCATCCAACCAGATAACGGCTCTAGCTAAATCTACCGATGAAGTCAGCGAATTGCAAACGGAAATGAAAGGCCTTCTTTCAATGAAATACGATTCAGGCTCATTCCAGATAAGGGATGTCGGCAGCATACTCGAGGCCGCTCAGGATTCAGCCAATACAATAGCCCTGCTGCTTGCCTCAATAGGCGCCATAGTTCTTGTTGTTGGGGGCATCGGAATAATGAATGTACTTTTCGTATCGGTGAGGGAGAGGACGAAGGAGATAGGCACCCTCAAGGCACTCGGAGCCACAAGGCGCGATATACTTCTTCAGTTTCTCTTTGAGTCTCTTATCATCAGCTTCATAGGGGGAGTGATAGGATCCCTCTCAACTCTCCTTATTGCTCCCGTACTCGAGGTGTTTGAAATGGACCTGCTGCTGGACGCCAGCGCTTATATAAGGGCCATGTCATTCTCGCTAATAACAGGCACACTGTTTGGCTATTATCCTGCTCTGCAGGCGGCTCAGCTCGACACCATAGACGCTCTAAGATACGAATAGGAGGGTTGTATGAACACTAAAGTTATAATCAGGCTTGAAAACATAGGGAAGAGCTACTTTGTAGGCAGACAGGAGCTTGAGATATTAAAGAGCATAAGCCTGGACATACATGAAGGTGAGTTTCTCGCCATACTGGGACCCTCCGGAAGCGGAAAGTCCACGCTTATGAACATACTTGGAATGATTGACAGGCCCACCTGTGGAGCCTACACCTTCAACGGAAAAAGTATCAGCTTTGATGATGACTTCAAGCTGGCCGGACTGAGAAACAAAAGCATAGGCTTCATATTTCAAAAATTCAACCTGCTGCCCAAGTTCAACGCTCTAGAAAATGTGGAGATGCCGCTTCTTATAAGAGGCTTTACCAGAAAAGAAGCAAGGCCCCTTGCAACAGAGCGCCTCGAGGCAGTAGGGCTTGCCGACAGAATGACACACAAGCCCATGGAGCTTTCAGGCGGCCAGCAGCAAAGAGTTGCCATTGCAAGGGCTCTAGTTGGAAATCCTGCAGTGCTCCTTGCTGACGAACCGACAGGAAACCTTGACTCAAAATCCGAGGCAGATGTAATGAAGCTTTTCAAGGAGCTAAACTCAAAAGGGATTACCATAATACTTATAACACACTCCGAGGAGGTGGCAAGGGAGGCCGACAGAATAGTAGTAATACGCGACGGCGAAATTGCCGACACACATTCTCCTCACCATATTTAGACAAGGCCATAACAATTTACTCACATCCTGGCAGTATTATTATATTAACGGTGAAACAAGTCACCGAATTAAGTATTAAAAAAGGAGAGATGATTATGGAATTCAAGACTATCGACTTTAAGACAAAGGCAGTGCTGGGAACTGTAATAGCAGGCCTCATGCTCTCATCAGGAGCCATGGCATTTGCTGCAAGCGACACCTCAGCAACCGAAAACTCCAAGGCTTCATCGGCAGCATCAGCTTCAATCCAAAAGCCTGACGGTATGCCCGGAATGGGACATGGGCGCGGAGGAGACGCGGGGTTGTTTAGCAAGGATATCAAAGCCTCACTTGATGCTCTTGTAGAAAATGACATAATAAGCCAGGCAACAGCAGACAAGATAAGCACCGCATTTGAAGGCGAACAATCTGAAAGGCAAGCCGAGATGGAAAAGGTCAAGAATATGACGGATGACGAGAGAAAGGCTTATTTCGAGGAGAAGAAGAACAGCGGAGAAAAGCCAGCAGGAATGCTTGAGCAGCTGGTTGATGACGGAATAATTACTCAGGAACAGTCTGACAAAATAAAGGAGTACAATCAGCAGGCAATGCTAGATAAGCAAAAAGAACAGTTTCAGACGCTTGTTGAAAAAGGGACTCTCACCTCAGGCGATGTAGACAAGATACTTGAATACATGAGCGCCCAGAGGCAGGAAAAACAGGCTGAGATGGAAAAGGTCAAGGACATGACGGATGATGAGAGAAAGGCGTATTTTGAAAATAAAAGGAGCAATGCTGAAAAGCCAAATGGAATACTTGAGCAGCTAATCGATGATGGAGTTCTGACTCAGAAAAAAGCTGACGCAGTTAGGGCTGTGCTCGGCGGGCATAGAATTATTCCTTAAATCGACATTTAGAGAATAGTTAACAAATGCTGGCTGAGTGCCTACTCAACCAGCATTTGTGCCATTTTGCCCTTACATTTCATACCGCTAAATAAACTCTTCAATAAACCTTTTCACTTTTTCCATATCTGGCTTCCTATCGACCAGCGCCTTGCCGTCTCTAAGTTTTGGAATATTGTCAATGTAAGTCGGCTCATTAACCTGATAGAAGATACCAAACGCAACCTTGTCGGTATCCTCCCATTCAAAAGCCATCTCGAGCGCTGCAAGCCTGTCTGTCCTGTCATGATCATTTGAAATCATATAGGCTCTCTCGTTGAACCATTCATAAGTGTTGACCTTGTTGAATGTCACGCAGGGCTGCATAATATCCACCATGGCATATCCCCTATGCTGTATTGCTTCCTTCATTATGGATACAAGATGCTTTCTGTTTCCCGCATAGGCCCTTGCGACAAAGGTGGCTCCTGATACTATCGAAAGCGCTATGGGATTGAGGGGCTTGTTTATTACGCCCTCGACCTGGACTGAGGTTTTGTGCCCCCTTGATGTTGTCGGCGATGCCTGACCCTTTGTAAGGCCGTATATCTGGTTGTCATGCACAAAATGGGCAATGTCGATGTTTCGCCTCATATTGTGTATCACGTGGTTTCCGCCTTCCCCAAAGCTGTCCCCGTCTCCAGTGCTGACTATCACCTTTAGATTCTTGTTTGCAACATGGATGCCAAATGCCGGAGGTAGAGCCCTTCCGTGCAATCCGTTAAAACCGTTAGTCCTTACATAATGAGGCATCTTGGCTGCCTGACCTATACCTGACGTTATAACAACTTCATGGGGCAAAAGCCCCAGCTCAGCCAGCGCCTGTTTTAAGGCGGCCTGTATTGAGAAATTCCCGCAGCCAGGGCACCATGCCGTTTCCACAGAATCGAATATTTTAGTATCTACAACTTTGTCCGTACTCATTACAGCACCTCCTCATTCATACGCTTTACTATTTCCTCCGCATTAATCTGTCTGCCGTCATATTTTAAAATGCTGCGTTCTATCAAAAATCCCATCTCCTGCCTTATAAGCCTTCCCAGCTGGCCGGTAGCATTCTGCTCCACGTTGACAACTATATTTGCTTCTTTCGAATATTTTTCAAGCTTACCAGTCGGCAGCGGCCATATGTCGCCAAACACAAGAGCTCCGCAGCGTTCTCCCTGCCCGTTCAAGATTTCGACAGCCTCCCGCAAGGCTCCTTCTGTGGATCCCCAGCCAATCAGTAATATCTCTGGAGAATCTGTGCCGTAATAATCAGGCTCCATGACCTTTTTCTTCAGGAGTGCCGTTTTTCCGAGCCTCTTGTTGACCATTTCAATCCTGGTATTGGCATCTTCCACTATGTGGCCCAGTTCATCGTGCTCGTCACTGTCAACCAGCACAGTCTGATTTTCGTATTTGCCAGGTATAATCCTTGGCGATACGCCGGTATCCGTTAGCCTGTATCTCCCGTAATCGCCATACTCAGCCATAACTGCAAAATCTGAAATGTGACGTTCTATTTTAACTCTGGACATATCGAATTTATCAACTGTCTGATTTGAATCGGCCAGATGCTGGTCAGTCAAAATTATTACAGGTATTTGAAACTCGTCCGCAATATTCAGCGCACGCACAGTCTGGTAAAACGCATCCTCAGGATTTCTCACCGCTATTACCATCCTTGAAAACTCTCCGTGGCCTGCATTCAAAACGAATGAGAGGTCACCCTGCTCCGTCCTGGTCGGAAACCCTGTAGCCGGCCCAGGACGCTGAGAATCTACAATGACAATAGGAGTCTCTATCATTCCTGCAAGGCTTAGAGCCTCCACCATCAGTGCAAACCCTCCGCCTGATGTGCCAGTCATCGCTCTGACTCCTGCATACGAGGCTCCGAGCGCCATCTGGATTGCTGCAATCTCATCCTCTGCCTGCTCTACAATCAGATCTGTTTCCGTCGTTTTTGCCGCAAGGTATGTGAGTATGCCCGTCGACGGAGTCATGGGATATGCCGCATAAAACAGAACCCCTCCGGCAAGAGCTCCAAGAGCAATGGCCTGGTTGGAATTTATGAGCATCTGATTCTTTGCAGATGCCTCCTCGGGGTTGAATCTTTTCTGAAGCATAACATAGCCTTCCTCAAATGCCTTAAGATTGACCCCTGCATATTCCTCGTCAAAGCTAGCGTTTATTATGTCTTTTGCAATTTCAATGTCGAGCCCAATCAATTTACAAACCGCTCCAAAAGCAACTGTATTGGCCACCATCGCATTGCCGATTTGTTTTGCTGTGCGGATAAGAGGCAGTGAAACGATTTTGTCCCCTTCAGATGCAATGCCCTCATCACAAAGAATAATTCCGCCTTCTGAGATTCTATCTTTGTGGACTTTTATTGCTTCCTCATTCAGCGCGACTAAAAGATCCAGCCTGTCAGAATGTACATATAACGGCAAGCTCCCGAATCTAACCTGCGTGAAATTATGTCCCCCCCTGACGCGTGATTCGTAATCCTTGTTGGAAAATATATAGTACCCCATCTTGTGCAGTGTTTTTTCTATACCGCTTGAAAGCGTATCTATTCCTTGTCCTGCAGAGCCTCCAATTAAAATGTTGAAGTGTCGCATATAGCCTGCCTCCTCCCTATATTACCTACTTTTTCATCCGACATTGCACTATCCCCTCGTTTGATTTTCTGTTTTTAATATACCCATACCTTAAGCTACAAACTCTTTGTGATTAACTGTATATTGGAGCACATGCTGCTGCTTAAAAAATTCATCTACATAGATACCTCACGTGCTATAATCTATGTAATGTATATCACTAGCTATGGAGGGATGATTATGAGGGAATACGAGGAAAAGCTTCGCAAGTACATTTTAGAAAACTCTATCGACGCAGAACAATTTGTCTATGAAGACATCTGCCATTCAGCTGAGGATGCTGCAGTTGCTGCGGGCACAACGCTCGAAAACATAGTAAAGAACATATGTCTTGTTGACCCTGAAGGAAATCTGATAGTTGCAATACTAAAAGGCGATGACAAGTTTGACTTGAAAAAGATTACAGAATTTCTCAGCATTAAAAAACTAAAAACAGCCACTCCTGAACAGATACTCGAAAAGACTGGCTATATCTGCGGAGGAGTCCCCTCATTTAGCTACCCTGCCACATTCATCATAGACACTAGAGTCATGGAAAGCGACTTCGTGTTCACTGGAGGCGGCTCACAGTTTTCGCTTGTCAAAATTTCTCCGGAGGCCCTCAAAAAGGCTAACAGCGGCAATATAGTCGATATTCGAAAATAATTCAACACTAACTACAAAAGCGCAGCATTTGAAATAATCCAAATGCTGCGCTTTAATTTCATATTCTCACTATTTTTGATGCTGTATGTTACAGATTATAATAAAGGTTCTCTGAAGGATATTCAGCGTCTGATGTAACATCAATGTCAAGTTTTCTATATATCTGCTCGTCGCTCAGGCTAAGTATTGTAGTTGAATGAGCCTTGCAGCCCTTGAGCATAGGAAGTTTTTCTATAGCAGCCTGCGCCATAGGGTTTGTTGCAGCACATATGCTAAGTGCTATCAGTATCTCTTCGCAGTCAAGAACCGAGCTTCTATTGCCAAGCTTGTTAGTCTTAAGGTCAATTATCGGCTCTAGTATTACCGGAGAGATAAGATGAATTTCATCAGCCATGTTGGCCATATGCTTCACCGCGTTGAGCAGCACGGCAGCTGTGGCATTCATAACATCAGATGTCCTTCCGGTTATAATAGTCCCATCATCCAGCTCGATTGCCATTGCCGGACATGCATCATTCTTGGCGGAAGTTTGCTTTAACCTTGCCGAATACTCCCTTGCAGGCATAACTACTTTCCTGTCCTGCTCCTTGAGATTTAGCTCCTCCATTATGAGCTTCATCCTCTGAGATGTCTCGTAATCAATGTAGCCCTTCTTGTATTCGCAGACAGTCTTGAAGTATCTCCTTATTATCTCCTGCCTTGAAGCCTCTTTCACAACCTCATCATCTATTATTCCAAAGCCTACCCTGTTTACGCCCATATCTGTAGGAGACTTGTATACAGACTCCTGGCCTGTTATCTTCTCGATTATCCTCTTCAGGACAGGGAACATCTCTATGTCGCGGTTGTAGTTTACAGTTATTTCGTTGTAGGCATCGAAGTGGAACGAGTCAATCATGTTGACATCCTTTAGGTCTACTGTCGCAGCCTCATATGCAATGTTAAGCGGGTGCTTAAGCGGAACGTTCCATACAGGGAATGTCTCGAATTTGGAATATCCTGCCACCTTACCGCGTCTATATTCATGGTAGAGCTGGCTAAGGCAAGTTGCAAGCTTTCCGCTTCCAGGTCCCGGAGCTGTCACTACTACTATCGGCTTAGTAGTCTCGATGTATGGATTCTGTCCGTAGCCTTCGTCGCTCACTATTGTATCAACGTCAGTCGGATATCCCTTTGTGGCCTTGTGCGTGTATACCTTTATTCCCCTGCGCTCAAGCTTGTTCATGAAGACAGTAGTGGCGGGCTGTCCTTCGTATCTTGTGATTACAACACTGTTGACGTCAAGCTCATATGCGGCAAGATCGTCTATGAGCCTCAGCACATCCATGTCGTATGTAATTCCAAAGTCGCCTCTTATCTTGTTTCTTTCTATGTCACCGGCATAAACGCAAATAATTATCTCAACCTTCTCCTTGAGCTTGTGAAGAAGCTTGATTTTGGCATTTTCGTCGAAACCTGGCAGAACTCTCTTTGCATGAAGGTCAAACAAGAGCTTTCCTCCGAATTCGAGATATAGCTTATCATAGTTATGCACTCTTTCCAAAATGTACTTGGACTGCTCTTCAAGATATTTCTTTGGATCAAATCCCATCTTCATTTCGAACCCTCCGCTCACTCTATGTTATTTATTACACATTAATTAAATTTTATCACAACAAGGTATTATTATCACATAATTCGAGTCTAAAGTAAATATTATTTCATGTACATTTTTCATACTATGCGAAGCCTTTTACTTAGCCTGCATTCAGTTGCTTAAACCGGTCTTCGAGCACTTATTCGGTTTTTGGATGCAAATTGTCCAAGAAGCTGTATAATGTATATGTAGCCTTTAACAAGGCAGCTTAAGCAGGTTGATAAGACAGTATTTTTAATATTTATACCACGCGAAAGGACAGGATATAATGCCAGGCATGATTACGCACTATCTATGCGGCCTTGAGGCCATAAAGCAGACAAAATCACAGTATGTCAAAGCGATTGTATCAAAGCACAATAGCGTATTTAATCTTGGAACGCAAGGACCCGATTTCCTGTTCTACTACAGAGCCTGGCCATGGGCAGACAGTGAAGGCATCCCCGATATAGGAAAGAAACTTCACAGAGAAAAAGTCAAAGCCACATTTTCTAAAATGCTTGGATATATTAAAGGCCAGAACGCCCCAGAAAGAGACATATTATCTGCATATATGCTTGGCTTCATATGTCACTACATTCTCGATGTACATGCACATCCATACGTTTATTATAAAACGGGCTTTGCCAGGAGCGAGCAGGATGACCCTCTTAAGTATGTCTATTACCACAGGCTTTTTGAAACTACCATTGACGTCATAATGTTGAAAAGAATAATGAACCTTACTCCTCATAAATTGAATATCCCCGAAATCATAAAAGTATCCGAATCCGAATCAAAAGTCATAGCAGGTATGTTTGAGCATGTAATTAGAAACGTACATGGCGACAATATCACAGTCTCACAGGCAGTTACAGCTATTAATGACATGCACACTATTCAGCGAAGGCTTGATGATCCCTCCGGGCTTAAGAGACTTCTGATTTCAAAACTCGAGCATATGAAAGGGAGCTATCCTCTGGTTTCAAGTATCATTTATAGTCAGGAAATAAGCGACAGTCTTGACTATCTCAATCTGAAAAAAGAGAGCTGGCATCTTCCCTGGGACAGTTCAGCTGAATTCCACTTTTCATTCGTCGAAATATTCGAAGATGCAGTCCGCGAAACACTTAACATCTATGGACATTTTAATTTGGGTCCTGGGGATGACCAAAATTGTAATATGCTTCTTGAACTCCTCGGTAATAGATCATTTTCAACTGGAGAGGACTGCGACCTGGGCATAGAATTCAAGTACTTTGATTGCATATTTGAATCAAGCGCATACAGTTTTTCTTTGCGTTGACATTTGATGATTATTTTGATAAAATTTTACTGTTAAAATTTTAATACGCAGGGATGGCGGAATTGGCAGACGCACTAGATTCAGGTTCTAGCGGTAGCAATATCGTGAGGGTTCGACTCCCTTTTCCTGCACCAGCAAAATCAAGGCTTTCAGGAGCCTTGATTTTTTTATGCTCACCTGCAAAAATCTGATTTGCAAACATTTTGCAAACAAAAGACAAAAGCTGGGTTTCCCCGGCTTTTATCTTTAAAGTGTCAGAGGATATTGTTAGCGCTTGTTCTTGCGCTTTACAAAATCACGCGCTTGCTTCATTGCCCCTTTTCCTCCGAACATTTCAACTATCTTCTCATTCTCGCGCTGTTTGCTGTCTAGCTCCTGGTACTTGAGCTCCTTTTGCAGCTTCTTGAAGCTTTCAAGACGCTTTTCATCAAGCCTCTCCTGCTCTATGGCCTCCCTAACGGCGCATCCCGGTTCCTCCTCATGGCGACAGTCCTTGAAGCGGCAATTCTGCGCTAGCTCTTCTATGTCTGAAAACGTCCTGTCCAGATCTGCTGCGGCCAGCTGAAGCTCCCTCATTCCGGGAGTGTCAATTACTACCCCGCCGCCTGGAATCATCAGCAGCTGCCTGAACGTCGTGGCATGCCTGCCCTTGTCGTCATCCCGCAAGCCCCTTGTCACGAGAAGCTCTTCTCCCAGCAGCCTGTTTATGAGCGTCGACTTGCCGACGCCCGAGGACCCTATGAAAGCCACGGTCTTGCCCCTTGCAATGTATTTTTTTACATTAAGATAGCCATCTTCGGACATGCTGGATGTAGTAATTATATCTACTCCTATTGCAACACTCTGCGCCTTAATCAGCATTCCTTGGACGTCGTCGCAAAGGTCGGCTTTCGTCAGAACAACAACTGGAGTCGCCATGCTGTCCCAGGCTATTGAAAGATAGCGCTCCAACCGGCGCAGATTGAAATCCTTATTGAGAGACATGCATATGAACACTGTATCTATGTTGGAGGCCACTACCTGATAGTCCCTGGATGTGCCGGCCATCTTTCTTTCGAAACAGCTCCTTCTTCTTAGTATGTGGTGTATTATGGCATGTCCATGTTCATCACTTGTACGGTCCACAAGCACCCAGTCGCCTACCGCAGGATAGTCGCTGGAATACTCAGCATCGTAGTGCATCTTGCCTGATATCTCGGCGAAGCACTCCCCTTCGTCTGTGATGACCTTGTAAATGTCCTTGTGCTGCACGGATACCCTTGCCATGTGAAGGTTTTCATCATACATTGAAGCTTCCTGAATATATTCCTCCGTTAGCCCTATGTCTTTTAAATCTATACTTTTCATCTATATATCGCCCTCCAGATTCTTATTAATCCAGGTTTCAAGGGAGACTGCATAAGTTACTGCACATACATCTCCCTCTTAAGCACACTCTGCAGGTTAAAAGATATATTCAACATAAATCATCATTCCTTTGTAATTTAGTTTTTTAGTTATATTCTACCATATCGCAATACAGCCTTAACCAATAAGTTTTCTCAAGCTTGTTGGCGTTTGGGAAATCGTCTGCATGACAATTGGCCAGAAATACTTGTAAAGGAAGAAGCGGTGAAGTGCATATGTAACTATTTATTTTCAAATTTGTATTCCTTTTTATTGGCATAGGTGGTAATATTATTACATATCAATTCATGTTAAATATATCACATTATTATTTTCTTTTAGTGCCCTTTTGTCCTTATGGCTTTGCATGCATCTGTATATTTCAGACATTTCAATAATCAAAGCCGCTTTACTTTGGTTAATTTTCTGACATTGCATGTTTGTTTGCAGGGTTGAATAAATTAAATTTAAGGGAGGTAACCAAATGTCTCAAGCAGCAAAATCAGAACCTCAACATGAAGCACAATATCTTGCATCAAAACAGGCCTCTGCAACAAGCAAAGCACTCCTGGCTTTTTTTCTGTTCATATTTATTGCCATTGCCATTGCCTTTCTTCCGTCTTTCAATGAAACCCTTGTCCAGGAGGCAGTCGACATTAATGCCGCTGGCACAAATGCATCCGCCTCACCATCTGAATACGGAACGATACTTGACACATTGCAGTATGGGCGTTCAATCCACATTCTTGCAATGCTGTTGGTGGGCTTCGGTTTTCTTATGGCCTTCATACGCAAGCACGGCTACAGCTCAATCACAGCGACATTCCTTGCTGTAAGCGTCGCAATCCCTTCATATATGCTAATCAAAAGCTTCGGTGGCGAAGGCTTTGCTATGCCGACCATCGACATAAAAACCTTTCTTTTCGCCGAATTTGCTGCAGCCAGTCTTCTGATTGCAATGGGAGCTCCTCTTGGACGCCTCAGGATGGACCAATATATGTTGATGGGCCTGCTGTTCATACCGGCATACATATTCAACGAGTGGCTAATTCTTGAAAGTGGCTATTTCAAAGGATTTTTCGACACCGGCGGTTCAGTCGTAATCCATGCGTTCGGTGCATATTTTGGAATCGGCGTAATTGCAAATACAATACATAAATTCAAAAACGACCACGTCTGTGAAAACGATTCCACAAGCAACCAGTTCTGCCTTTTGGGGAGCATGATACTGTGGCTTTTCTGGCCGTCATTCACAAGCGCAATTGTCACTCCTGATAAAGTGGTTCTTACGGCAATCAACACGGTATTTGCGCTTTGCGGCTCAACATTGGCGACATATATATTCTCAACAATCATACGCGGCAAGGTTGAGATTGAAGACATTGCTAATGCTGCTCTGGCCGGCGGTGTGGCCATAGGATCCCTCTGCGACATGACAACGCCAGGATACGCTATGCTTATAGGGATTGGAGCTGGAACTCTCAGCACAGTCGGATACAGCATACTCTCTTTGAAGCTTGAAAAAATTATAAAAGGCACGGATACCTGCGGAATCAACAATCTTCACGGAATGCCGGGCATTTTGGGCGGCCTGACAGCTATTTTTGTTGCTGGAAGTCCTGGTATTCAAATAATTGGAATAATTACAACAGTTGCGATAGCGTTCATTGCAGGCAGAGCCACAGGTTTTGTGATAGGCCTGTTTGGGAAAAAAGCTGTTGCATACAGCGACAAGGATGAATTTGTAACTGAGCATTCTGCGTAGGGCCTGACTTCTCAAAAAATCAAAATGAGCAGCAACACTCTCTTTTGCCGGGAGTGCTGCTGCTCATTTTATATAAGTTTAAGTTAATGTCATTGCTTGTATGGGTTCTTTTTTAATCGGATCTGTCTATTGCTGTAAATTTCAATCCAATAAGTATCAGGATTTGTATTGCCAAGACAATCTCAAATGCCATAATGAAATACGGATATGTGAGCAGGCTTTTAAAAAATCCGCCGTTTACAACATACCAGACAATCACGCCTAGAGCCGCAGCCAAAGCCGCTTGCACCTTGAAAAACAAGCTTTTTTTATGCCTAAAACACCAAACCAGCAATCCTACAGCCAATACTGCAACAGCAACAATCGCTATGCTCTGCATCCTGAGATTTGCCGGGGAGTATATCCCCTGGGCGTACTTGTCCTTCATGTAATACACATGGTGCATTACACCGGCTTTCTTAGTCGTCAAGCTGTTTAACTGAACTACAGCCGCCACTAGAGCTAACTGTATTAAGGCAGCTATGGCATAGGCTGCTTTTATAACGTTGCTACTTTTCATGCTCTTCACATCTTTCAATCTATTTTGCAGGCTCTCCAGTTTCAATTGGATTGCTTGGGTCGTTGCTCCACTCTATCCAGCCGTTGCTGTATATTGAAACGTTGTCTAGTCCCATTGTGTTTGCATATGCAAGTATTTCAGCTACACGCCAGCCGCTGCCGCAGTGGAATGAAAGGTGCTTACTTGTGTCTATGCCTGCTTCCTTCCACATTGCCGCTATCTCGTCTGCGTTTCTCATAGTGTTGTCAATATTGCGGTAGTACTGAAGCGAGTTGGAATCGCCTATGCCTGCATAGCCGTAAACTGCTCCAGGTATGCGGCCCATCTTGTCATGGTAGCTGTATCCAGAAGTCTTTCCTATGTGCTCTTCCCATGTTCTGTTGTCAACGAGTGTGAATTTGTCTGGAGTTGCAAGTCCTGCTTTTGTCTCTTCCATAGTGTCTACAATATCAGGATTTGCAGGTATCACTGCGCCAAAATCGCCCACTGGTGTCGGCTTGTTGCTTGTAGTTTCAACATCATAGCCGGCAGAAGTCCAGGCTCCAAGTCCACCGTTTAGCACTCTTACATCCTCGACTCCCATGTAACGGAGAACCAGGGCCACGCGGTATGCTGCCATTTGAGCTTCACTTGTAACTATTACTGTGTCATTCTTTGTGAAGCCGTAGTCCTTGGCAAACTGAGTCAACTGCTCGTCGCTTGCAAGCATCCATGCTGGAGGCGGCTCTATAAGGTCCGTATTGATGTGGAATGCTGTAGGAACGTGTCCCTTGGCGTAAGATGTATCCTCTTCACCCCAGCTTGCTTCAACTATCTTGACTTTCTTGCCTTCCTCGAAGCTCTCAGGCGTCTTTCCGTCAACTATATCCTTAACTGCACTTGCAGGAACTATCATCTGATAGTTGTCGTATTTCACCATAGGCAGGCTTTCGTCCTTCGCCCACTCTTTGACATCGTAAGTATAAAGATTCTTGTAGCCCTTTTCGCTCAGATAATTGGCAACATCTAGAGCGTCCTTGCCGTTTGCATCATAAAGCACTATGTTTTTGTCTGAGCTTATGCCTTTAGTCTTAAGGGCTTCTTCTAGCACCTTATCCTTATCATCGGCTTCAACTTTGAGCCAGTTAGCAGAAAAATCCACCGCGCCCTCTATATGGCCGCCTCTGCTTACGCCGTCAAGCTTCCAACCGTTGAAGGCATCGTTTATACGAGTGTCCACTATGACATACGAATCATCCTTCATTTTTCCCTTAAGATCTTCTGTCGATATAACCTTTGCCGGGCCATTAGCCTCCTGCTGCGGTTCTTCCTTGGCGCATGCTGCGAATGTCAGCATACCAAGTATGAGTGCGGCAAGCAAAAGAATGTGTTTTTTTGCTTTTTTCATTGTTTGCATTCTCCTCTGCTATTTATTTTGAAAACTTTGAAACAATATACCTAGTATAGGGTATCAAAATCTATGCTTGTAGTAAACAGAATACGCGGAGTATAATTTTATTCAATGATTTGTTTTTATGCTATTAAATATTTTTATATAAAAAGGAGAACTTATGGACAACAAAAATATAGGCATAACCTCTGTTGCAATACTTTTTTTCGCCCACATGATGAACGACATGTATTCAAATTTCCTGCCCCAGCTTACAGCTGTGCTAATACTTGGCGACAAGCTCTCTGTGTCGGCAGGAACTCTTATAATAGCTGTTTTTACTATAAGCTCATCGATTGCTCAGCCAATTTTCGGATACCTGATAGATCAAAAGGGCCAGCGCTGGTTCGTGCACGTTGGAACGCTCTGGATGGCTGTGCTGCTGAGCATGACCGGCTACATATCCAGCGTGGCGCTCCTAATGCTGATTGCCGCAGCAGCCGGAATGGGTACCGCGGCCTTTCATCCCCAGGCTGCCTCAATGGTAGGCATTTCGAGCAAAAAAAATAAGGGCCTTGTAATGTCTTCCTTCATTGCTATGGGCAATCTTGGCCTTGCCATCAGCCCTGTTCTGCTGCTGCCTCTTTTCCGCAACTATGGAGTTGAGTATACCTGGGTAGCTATATTTCCAGGCTTGCTTGCGGCTTTGCTTCTATATTTTTATGCCCCGAGAATCAGCATACCTGCAAAAAAGGATTCACCGAAGCTGAGTCAGCTTCTAAAAAGCATCGGAAACTCCTCGAACTCCGAGCTGTTCAAGCTCATTGTCATAGTGGTCCTTCGCTCGGTAGTCCATACAGGACTTATGACTTTGCTTCCAATATATTTTCTTTCCAGAGATTTTTCTGCGGAGTTCACAGGCTCCCTGATATTTGCAGCCCTTACCGCCGGCTCAGTGGGCGGAATTATAGGCGGCTATATATCAGACCGCTTCGGAAGCAAGCCACTTGTTTTCTGCTCAATGCTCCTGGCATCTGCTTCATTTTATGGTTTTTTCACACTTTCAGGGCCGGTCTCATTTATACTGCTGGGATTTGGCACGATGTTCCTATTGTCGTCATTCTCGGTAACAGTCATTCTGGCTCAAGAGCTAATTCCTGAGAACACAGCCCTGGCTTCAGGTCTTAGCATGGGATTTGCAGTTGGAATAGGCGGCCTTGGAGTATCGCTCGTTGGAAGATATGCTGACACCTTTGGCATTGATTCAGCTATGCAGCTTTTGTTTTTTGTGCCATTGCTGGCTGCAGTGCTTGCAATTTTTCTAAAAAGCTCGACCGCGACCGGACTTCATGCGCAGATAGATGCCCATACCTCTGATGAACAATAATGTATGCAAAACGGCTCCCAAAGACATATGCCTAAAGGAGCCGTTTTGCATACTATGCAGAGCTTACTATGAACCCAGCCTGCAGCATTATTTTGTTTTTAGGCTCTCTGGGATTTTTATTCCAATCCTCTTTGCCGTCTCATCGTTTATTACAAGGTCTGTGTTCTCAAGAAAGCCCACAGATATTTCTCCTGCAGCTTCCCCTCTTAGAATCCTAGCTGCAATCTTGCCTGTCTGAAGCCCAAGGTTGTAGTAGCTTATACCTTCCGTTGCAAGCGCCCCGCTTTTGACATGGGCGTCCTCCGCCCCTATAAGGGGAAGCTTGTTTTCAATGCATTTGTTGGCTATTAGAGGCATTGCAGATGCAACCACATTGTCAGTAGGAGTATAGAGCACATCTATTTTGCCTTTTGCAGAATTGAGAGCCTGGTCTATGTCGTTTACAGTTGTTACTCCTATCTCAACTATTTCGAAGCCGAATTTGCCTGAAAGCTCCTTGGCTTTGTTAACTTGTACTATCGAGTTGGCTTCGCTCGTGTTGTATATTATCCCGATTTTTTTGGCTTTTGGAACCAATGTTTTCACAAGCTCGAACTGCTTTTCCATGGGCGCAGCATCGCTTGAGCCCGTCACGTTACCCCCTGGCTTTTCAAGGGAAGCTGCAAGTCCTGCCGCAACAGGATCAGTTACCGCAGTAAAAACTATCGGGATGTCCTTTGTCGCGTTGGCTGCAGCCTGCGCTGAAGGCGTAGCTATGGCAATGATCATGTCTTTTTTTGCTGATACAAAGCCATCAGCTATAGTCTGCGCTGTGGGCATGTCGCCCTGGGCATTCTGGAAGTCTATTTCGAGGTTCTCGCCTTCGACAAAGCCTTCTTCCTTGAGCGCGTCAATTATGCCCCTTCTTGCGTCGTCAAGGGCCGGGTGCTCTACAATCTGTGAAATTCCGATTTTGTAAGTTTTGTCGCCTGAAGCTGAGGATTCGTCCGGCGCCTTAGAGCAGCCAGACATTAAAGAAGTGGATAAAAGAATTGAAGCACAAAAAACGGATACGAGTTTCCTAACCATACTACCATCCTCCTGAGATTTGAAATTTTTGAATAGTTTCCGTTCATAAGACACTCTTCTACTCGCCCCAAGGGCCTACACATGCCTCCCATTTTCAGACAGGCAATACAATTAAATCGAGCGCCTTATTATGACATGATTTTAACATACATTAGTGTACATGTAAAGTTTTGTAAATATTCAGACATTTCAACATTGGCTGCCCCACGCTAGCCTGTCTTTGTTATAATTAACTCAAAACAACAATTGGAGGCAGTCATGAAAACAATTCTTTGCTATGGAGATTCGAACACCTGGGGAATGAACCCCGAAACCGGCGGCAGATATCCCAAGAATGTAAGATGGACAGGCGTGCTCCAAGATATGCTGGGAGGCTCATACGATGTAATAGCTGAAGGCCTGTGCGGAAGAACCACCGTATGGGACGACCCAATATCCCTTGAGTGCAGAAACGGAAAAAGCTTTCTGCTAACATGCCTGGCATCCCACAGGCCTGTCGACATTCTCATAATAATGCTCGGCACAAACGACCTCAAGCATCGCTTTTCCCTTGAGGCCGTCGATGTTGCCAAGGGCGTTGAAACACTGGTTAACATTGCCAGCTTAAGCTGCACAGGGCATGAAATGAAGTCGCCCGAAATTCTAGTTATAATACCTCCGCCCACAGAAACTACTGATGATGAAGACTCCCACTCCCAGGGCGGCAAGAAAAAAAGCCTGGCATTAGCAAGGCAGTTCAAAAGATTATTGGAAGGAAAGTGTCACCTGCTTGACGCAGGAGAGATAATAAGCTCGAGCAAGCTCGACGGCGAGCATTTGGACATGGAGTCCCACAGGGTGCTAGGAGAAGCTGTGTTTAATATTATAGGAAATATTGCAGGTTAGCGATAGAATTCAATCAAACTAAAAAGAGTCCCGTTGCATATGGGACTCTTCTTTAATTCAAGAGAGTATTTATCTAAGTGTGTGGACTTATCTCCTCAAGGGACTTGCCCATGGTCTCTTTTCCAAGGACTGCAACAACTACCGCAACAGCGGCAAATACGGCAGTCAGCATCAAAAACACATACCCAAAGCCCGCCTGCGTCCCGAAGGACTTGTAGACTACAGGAACTACAAAAGGCGCCATGAAGGCTCCCAGACGTCCAAAGGCCGAGGCCCATCCGGTTCCGCTGGCCCTGGCTGCCGTAGGATAAACTTCCGGTGTGTAGGCGTACACGCAGCCCCAGGCTCCCAGGCTGAAAAAGTAGAGAAGGCTTCCGTACATTATGATCTCAAAAGTGCTTTCCCCGTGGCCGAAGAGCCATGCCGCCACAGCGGTTCCGGCAAAGTAGACGGCAAGCACCATTTTCCTTCCCACTTTTTCAACAAGATAGGCGGCGCTGAAATATCCGGGAAGCTGGGCAAGACACATTATGAGCGTGAACTCGAAGCTCCTTACAAGGTCAAAACCCTTGTCTACAAGCAGGGAAGGAGTCCACAGCACAAAGCCGTAGTACCCGAAATTTATTCCGAACCATATAACCCAAAGCACGACTGTACTCCTTATATACTTTTTCGACCACAAGTCGGCAAAGGTTACCCGGCCGTTAACCTGGTGCTTTGAATTCTCGCTTGTCGCCATTCCAGGCTCATAGCTTATGCCGGCTTGCTTTTCCATTACGCCAACAAGCTCGTCCGCCTCCTTTATCCTTCCTGCCATTTCAAGATATCTTGGCGACTCGGGTACAATCTTCCTGAAATATGCGGCAAACAGCGCAGGCAGAGCGCCAATCCAAAATGCAGTCCTCCAGCCATATACCGGAATCATCAGATATGCCACCAGAGCGGCGGCTATCCAGCCCCATGCCCAGAAGCTTTCGAGTATAATAACGTTTCGTCCCCTGTCCCTTGTAGGCGAATATTCGCTGACGAGAGTGGATGCCGCAGGCAGCTCGCCTCCGAGTCCAAAACCCGTAAGGAATCTCAGCGCAAGAAGCATCGGATAGCTCGTGGCAAAGCCTGAAAGGCCGCTGGCTACGCCGTATATAATAAGAGTCCACATTATTACCTTTCTTCTTCCCCATCTGTCGGCGGCCATGCCGGAAAGAGCCGCTCCCAGTGCCATTCCAAGCATGCCCGAGCTCCCAAGAAGCCCAAGCTGACCGGTTGTCAACTCCCAATCCTTGCCTATGGCGGCCATTACCCCGGCCACCATCCCCTGGTCCATTGCGTCGAACATCCAGCCTATGCCTGTCCAGAAGAGTATTTTTTTGAGCATTGGTGTAGTTGGTAGTCTGTCTATACGTGATGTTATGCTTAGCATCTTTTTCTCCTTACAATATAGTATAGTGTGTTAGTAAGTATGTTGTTTATTTACTGTAATTTTTATTTTTGAAAGTCTTCAATTCTTTATAATATTTGATTTTACAATCCGCTTTCTCTCCAGGCCTTCATTCCACCTTCAAGGACAATGGTCTTTTCAAATCCGGCCTTTTTGAGTATCTGGGCTCCTGTTGTAGCCCTGGCTCCCGAGCGGCAAACCGTTACAATCACGTCGTTTTTATAGCTATGAAGCTCTCTTTGCTTTATTGTCAGCTCACCTATTGGGATGTTGAGAACTCCTTCTATGTGGCCCAGGGGTCCTTCAAGCTCCTCTTTCTCCCGGACGTCTATGAGCAGCAAATTATCCATGCCGCCTTGAATCCTATCCTTGAGCTCCCTGGAAGTTATATATCCCACCTGGATCTCATTTACGCCTTCCTCCATCGTACCCTTTATTTCGCAGGCCGCAATATCTACAGGTATCCAGGCCGCGTTGGGGTCTTGGGAGCAGGCGTAGTTCGCCTTCAAGACATCCTTCATCCACTCGGCCGGACCCAGCCTCAGGTCATCAATATACCTTATGAACTCCTCCTTGCTGCGCTTTTGCAGATGGGGATTAGTCTTGCGCTGATTTCCAAGAGTCGAGGGCTGCCTGCCTCTGTATTCGTGGGCCGGATATACCACAAGCTTGTCAGGCAGCTCCTCGAGCTTTTTTAGGCTTTCCCAGTGGTCTGCAGGGTCTCCCCCAGGAAGGTCGTCGCGCCCGGCGCCTCCATCGTCAAGAAATAGAAAATCCCCGGTCAGCAGCTTGTCGCCCACTATTATGCTCACCGCATCCCTTGTGTGTCCAGGCGTGTAGAGGAATATGAACTCAAGGCCGTTTATTTTCAAGACGTCCCCGTCCTTAACGCGTATGCTCACGCATTTGGACGGGGCGTTCTCGTGCATTACATACTCGCAGCCCGTGGCGTCCTTAATGGCTGAGCCTGCCGATATGTGGTCCGCATGGGTATGGGTGTCGATAACATGAGTGAGCTTTAGCTTTCTTTCCTCCAATAGCTCCAGATAGTCTCTGAAATGGTCTATCACCGGATCTACTATTACCGCCGAATTGTCCTGCTCGCTCACTATCAGATATGTTCTGCAGGAATGCGGATTGAGCTGTTCGAACAACATAAAAATCCTCCTTCTCAGCCAAAAATAAAAATTAATAATTTGCTGCGCTTTATTGCTATTACTATAATTATATAGTACCAACCGGCAAAATTCATTAAACATGTATGCTTGTGCTGCTTAATTTGTTCTTGTTATTCATAATTCTCAAGCTTAGGGTATATGAAAATTCACACGAAAAACCCCCCGGAAAACTGTCCGAGGGGCCGGATTTATATATTAAAACAACCCTATTATTAATCTTTCACTACAAATGAAATCTTTGCATTCACACGATATTTAACGATTTTGTTGCCTTCTACAACCGCCTGCATGTTCTCGATATATACAGACTCTATGTTTCTTACTGTTTTAGCCGCTTCGGTAACCGCATCCTGTGCAGCTGCCTCCCAGCTTTGATTCGATTCCGCAAGAACCTCAATGACTTTAACTATAGCCATTACACCGCCTCCTTTTCATCGTAAGCTAACCTAGTATCGGCATGTAGTGTACCTATGAAACAGGGCTGTTATTTTATCTATATCCATTTTCGGATAGGTTAAACCATTTTTCCCAGAACCCGTTCCATCCCCTATCTATCCTTCCAATTCCACCATTTCAAAAGCTCAGGATCATGCTTATCGTTAGAGGCATAGTAGACAGCACATCTGAACACATAGAGCACGCATCTGTCAATATGCCGACCTCTCAAAACAGTCAGCCTGTTATACATATCCTCAGGCTCCTGATATTTGAGGTCGTCAACCAGATAAATTCCTATTTCATGCAAATCCCGGGCAATGCTGCTCCCTACTCCAGGGACAGATTCCAAACTATCTTTCTTATTTTTATTTTTTTCCATAGAATAACTGTCCTTTCCCGTACTACGGTGAAATTCATGAAAACATTTATACTAGTAAAATATAGCATAATCCATCACATTTTGTTCACAGAACTGACATATTTCGTGCCTATAATAAAAGCAGATGAACTAATTGGTGCTTCGCTATGCTAGCAAATGAACTGCTCGTTTTTGCATACTTGATGAAAGGAGAGGTGAAAATGATGAGAGGATTCTATGGGCATGACTTCTGGTGGATGGGATTGACGCCTATGATTATCAATCTGATTTTCTGGGGCATAATAATATTCGTTGCAGTAAAGATGCTGAACAATTACTTCAACAGAGTCGACGCTTCGAAATCGAAGGAGGATTCCGCTATGGCAATACTTCGCGAAAGGTATGCCAGAGGCGAAATTGATGAAGAGGAATTCAAGAAGAAGAAGTCAGAGCTAGAGTAAAGCATCACACTTCTTTAACAGCTGTTACTAAAAAAAGGGCAGAAATTAATCTGTCCTTTTTTATCGGTGCCCACTATTGACCATTTTCAAAACCCGTCCCATTCCCTGAGGGTACCCTCGTCAAATGAATACTCCGGCGTCCTTATCGGATAATTCATCTCTGATACGTAGTACCACGGATCATCCGGATGCAACGGATTCTTCAGCACGTGAAAATCCTGTGCCGGCATATAGCCCTGGCCAAGCAGAAAGCATTTATTTCCGCTTTCATCTTCTGCTACGTCAAGCACCAAAACCACATGTCCGGGGCTTCCACCCCTTATAAGCATGTCTCCCGCTTCCATATCCTCCAAAGCTATATCGTGGCTTTCCCTGTAAAGAGACAGCGTGCCTGCGTAAACATGCACTTGTTCAAGATATTTCCTGAAACCTTCATAGGAATCATCATAGCCTGCTTTTTTCACCCAGCGCACGTTGTTTCCACTGACCTCGAGCCTTTTTCCTTCCCGCCACTTGGAATATTCCATGAGAAAACCATTAGTTAGGTGAAATGCAATACTCTCATAGTCTCCCAAAGACCAGTAGTATTCGGCGTATATTCGCATCACCGAGTCAGCGCACTGCTGTAAATTGCCGCTTCCCACATCCATGTCAAATACAGCTATGTGGGCGGTCTGGTTACTTTTTTTACTTCCACTGTGCAGCATGACAGGGCTGCCGTCCGGCTTTAATTTTTGATCTCTGATAAACACAAGCAGGCTTCCGCCTGAAGCTTTTCCACGCTTAAAGCCTTCAGGCGTTTTGATTCTCGATTCTAGTGTGTTGCCGTCGGCATCGATAATGTCAACTGATTTGTTTCCTGGATTTTCATTCTCGTAATCGGGCTCCTTATTCTTTGGAATGTCCTGCCTGACTCCCAAGCTGCACCCTGATAATAGCGCCACAGAAATCATCAGCAGAATAACTATTTTTCTCACAATTTCCCTCCCTCCTTACTTCCATCATCTAGCTATAATATGCTCTTGTTAGCCCTTGGCACAAACATAGGCGGCATGTCATGCCTTAGCCTCCACACAAAGCTCATTGGCCTGCTTCCTGAGTGGCTGACGTATTCGCACTCTCCAAGGAAAACAAAAGGCGATGTATAGCCGTTTTCAACCTTATACTCCCTTACAAACAAGGCTATTTTATTTCCCGTTGCTTTGTGGTTTATATACCTGTTCGCAGTGACACTTCCCTCTGCGGTCCTGCTTTGCGTCTGCCAATGGAAGAGCCTGTCGTTTATAGCGTAGTCCTCATATAGAGTTGAGGGTGAAAAATCCTTTTCAGACTTGTTGAGCGTTATGAAGAATATGTCGAGCTTCCGCTCGGCAAAGTGCTTTACGCCTTCTCTGAAGGACGGACTGTTGTTTTCGTTGAAATATCCAAGAGCCGCAAGCACCTGCGAAGTCGAGTAACTGCTGTGGACTCCGAGTGGGCATGGAAATCCAAGATCATTTTCAATCTCGATTATATCCATGTTCTCGTAGCTGTATCGAAGTATATCCAGGATCTCCGCCCTCATTTCGCCACTTGCAAGCACCTTCCCTATCCCATCCTCCATGCTGCTGAATCCCATGGATTTCGGATGTGAATTGTAGAAAGAGTAGTAAAGCATCGAAAGCATGAGCTTCTCCTCTTCACTCTTTGCAAGCGCGCCTCCGATATATCCCATGAGGAACTCCAATAGCCGCCTGGAATTTATGTGGAAAAGGCTCGGAAGCCTCTTAGTTATTGCAGATTCGTCATCGCAGCCGAAATCCTCCTTAAGACCTGCCTCGACCATCATCCGCCTAAGAGTCCTGTCTCCGCTTTTGCCGTAAAAATCATAGAGCGACAGATGGTGGTGATTAAGGAAGTTGGCCAAGGTAAGCTCCATGCCTGTATCAGCGCAAAAGCACCTTATCTTCTCAACAATATTTCTGCGGCTGCTTGAGCTCTCCTTTATGTTTCTAAGTATGTATTCCTTGGCCTGCTTTTCAAGCTGTATGTAGCAGCCCTTTGGCAGGTTGAAGAATCCATTTTCCACATAGTACTTCACTGAATGTTTTGTTCTTCCTGTAAGCGCTTTGAATTTTTCTTCAAAGCTGTAGTTCCTATGGGCCTGACCCACAAAGTCGAGTACTGTAAGACATTCCTTCCCCTCTGAGAGCCTAAGGCCCCTTCCAAGCTGCTGCACAAAAACCGTAAGGCTTTCTGTAGGTCTCAGGAAAAGCACAGTGTTTATTTCGGGAATGTCAACGCCCTCGTTGTACATGTCCACTACAAATATGAACTTTATTTCTCCGCTTGAGAGCATTTTCCTTGCATCTGTCCTGAGATTGCCTTCAACACCAGCAAAAAGTGCAATAGAGCTTATGCCAACCTTGCTAAAGAAGTCGGCCATATATTTGGCTTGCTCTATGCTCACGCAGAATCCAAGCCCCTTAACATCGTTTATATCAGTCACATATCGCTGCAGGCTGCTTATGACCTGTTTGCTTCTGAGCTTGCTTGATGTGTACACATTTTCAAGCTCCTTGATGTCATAGCCTCTTCTTCCCCATTTGAGCCTTGAAAGGTCTACTGTGTCTGAAACACAAAAATACTGGAATGGCGAGAGCAGCTTTCTGTCAATGGCCTCATTAAGCCTCATTTCCCCTGCTATTGTATCCTCAAAGTATTCAAGCACATTTTTGCCGTCCATACGCTCGGGCGTGGCAGTAAGGCCAAGGAGTATTTTGGGCTTGTAATGGCCAAGCAGTTTCTGGTAAGATTCTGCCGCCGCGTGGTGAAACTCGTCAACTATTATGTAGTCGTAGAAATCCTCAGATGTCCTTTCATACAGCCTTGTGCTGTTGAAGCTTTGTATGCTTATGAAGAGGTTGTCTATTGCTTCAGGCACGCTGCCGCCTACTAGCAGATTACCGAAGTTTGGATCCTTGAGTATCATCCTGAATGTCCTAAGGCTCTGCTTTAGTATCTCTTCTCTTTGAGCTACAAAGAGTATCCGCGAAGCATCTTTGCTTGCCTGTCTGAATCTTTTATAGTCGAAGGCCGATATGACCGTTTTACCGACTCCCGTTGCCGCCACAAGCAGGTTCTTGTGCCTGCCGAACACTTCACGCTCAACCCGTAGCTTTTCAAGCATCTCTTTCTGATAGTGGTAGGGCTGTATGTCGAATTCAACATATGAATCGTCGCGTCCTTGGCTACTTCTGCTTAGCGCCGCTCTCAGCCTCTCTGCGTCCTGCTCGTTCTCCCCGCAAAAGTGCACAAATTCACTGTCGTTCCAGTAGCTCTCAAATGTAGCCTCAAATTTTTTGAGTATGTCGAAGGAGTCCTTTTCAGTGACCTTTATGTTCCACTCGAGCCCCGAGGTGAGAGCCGGATTAGATATGTTTGACGAACCTATGTAAGCAGTTGAAAAGCCGGTCTCACGCCTGAAAAGGTAAGCCTTAGCATGCAGGCGCGTCCTGTCGACATCATACGATATTTTGACCTCTGTGTTTTTGAGACGGCTAAGCTCGAGTACGGCTTTGTAATCGGTTGCCTCCATGTACGATGTTGTGATTACCCTCAGCCTTCCCTGCCTATTTTCAGTAAAATCCCTAAGTTCCTCTATTATGCACCTTAGGCCGCTCCACTTAATGAAGGAGACAAGCATATCTATTGAATCGGAGGTGGCTATCTCCTTTTTGAGCTCTTCAAGCATGCTGGGCTCGTAGTGTGACCCTGTAAACAGCGAGCTTTGTGAAAGGGGTGTAACAGGTCTTACAGCCTTTGCTCTCCTTATGCCCCTAATGCTGTTGAGCCTGGAGTAGATAGACGTCAGAACCTCGCCTTCCTCCGATATCCTAAGGGCTTTGAACTCCTCCTCATCCAGCCTTTCGCCGAGAGCTGAAATGACGTTATTGCATGTTTCTATCTGGGAAAGCAGCGCCTCATGCTCGTCTGGACAGCTGTCCCTTACATATTCAAGCGCCTTCCTCGTTACCGCCGAAACATATGAGGACAGCACCTTCCTGGCCTCCTCCACGTCTATGGCCTCTCTGCCAACCTCGAAATCCCCAATTTCAAGTGCCTTAAGATCGCTCTTTAGCTTCTCGCTTATAATCTCTTCGTAGATTCCCTCTTTTAGCATGATATCCCCCTTACTGAACGCTGCGACAGCTTATTAGCCAAGCTGTACGACTTTATTCCCTATTTCTTGGGATAGTATGAAGGCTTACATATTATCTCATGTATTTTTGTTTCAAAAATGCTGCTGGCGTGGGAAGGCGTAATTATCACGGCGGCATCCGCCCCTTTGCTTGACCCACCCACAGCTATTATAGGTTCTCCATAGGGTATTAGCCCAGCATCCAGAGCCATTACGGACACCTCCACGCATACCTTTACGCCTTGGCCGAGCATCCTCAAGGTGTTTGCCATTATCTCAACAGGATAAGTCCCTCCAAAAGCCCTGCTTATGCCTCTTTCGGCACCGCTTAGCACATGCGTTGTGGAGAGAACTTTTATCCCTGAGCCTTCAAGCTCATCCTTGACTTCCTGAGGCATTGAAACTTTGCCCGGTTCTGAGAATCCATTTACATAAGTCACACAGATCACATTAATGTCATCCCTACCCTTGAAAAGCCTCGCAGTGTCACCGCTTGAAGAAGCCACTACAATAGTTTGTATATTTTTCTCTCTAGCCGCCTTTATCGCAAGCTCTACTGTGGATTTTGTATTTGCCTTGCCAATCGATTCATAATACATATTCATATCATCCTTTCAAAAACATTATATAGATATATTTAATATTTTATTTTATTTTGCGTTTAAGCTACTGATTGCCGGGTATTTATGTAATATCAATTAAATATAATATTTATCTCAATATAATCATAAATGGATATTAAGTAAAGATATAAAATCAGTCATCATCTTAATTTAAGTAAGATGATGGAAGATAACAAAAATATCTTTAATAGATCCTAAATTGATTATACTAAAGAAAATACTATATTTAATTTTTATATAAATAAAAAATATAAAGGGATAATATATCCCGAAAGGAGCAGATTCCCAATATGTTTGAGAATTTGTCATCAAATGAAAAAGGACTTATCTTTTAATATCAGTATACTCAAAAATCTGAATTAAAAGAGAAAAGTCCTTTTTTTATGCCTTTTTACATGCGGGATTCTTGTTCACAGGAATCCTCCTGCTACTTTCTCAATTTGTTCAATATGAATAAGAATATAAAAGCACCAAAAGTCGCAACCATAATGCTCCTTAGATTTAGCCCTGTCACTCCGCTGCCACCCACGAATCTAAGTACGAAACCTCCCACAAATGCTCCTATTATGCCTACGACAATATTTGCCACAGCTCCCATCTTGGCGTTGTCGCCAGACATGATGCTGGCTAGCCATCCTGCAATTGCGCCTACTATTATCCAAGAAATGAAACTCATATGCTCATCCCCTTTCTCATTACATTTATAACCTATTATCCTTCCAATTCCACCATTTAAGAAGCTCCGGATCATGTTTTTTGCTCGAAGCGTAATACACTGCACATCTGAACACATACAGCACACATCTGTCTATGTGCTGTCCTCTCAAAACAGCCAGTCTGTTATACATATCCTCCGGTTCCTGCTTCTTGAGGTCAGCTATCCGATTGATGCCTATGTCACGCAAATCCTGCGCAATGCTTTTCCCGATTCCGGGGATAGATTCCAAATCGTCCTTCTTACTTTTTCTTTTCTCCATAACCCCACCATCCATTCCCGCAAAGCTAAAATATTATTTTTTTCTGGAAATCTTCTGTATGACTCTTTTCCCTGAAAGCGCGTTCATAAACAGTGCCCCCGCCGAAGTCGCCCAAGCACCCGCAAAGTAGAAGTTATCCAGGCCGGGGACTGTCATATTTCCGGATTTATAAAAGCTGCCTATCATGTCGCCTTTCTTGTTTGGCATGTTTGCAAAGCCATGTGTTCCCCCCATGAAACGCTCCCATGTCATCAGCGTCGGCACATCTATAGTTTCAAATTGTAACCGGCTCATCAAGCAGCATAACAAGGCTTGAAGGCTCTCTGGAAAGGTCTCTGTTGACTCCAAGGAAAACATGGACTGCCCAGTTTGTTTCATCCAATGGGTCGCGGCAGTATTCGACAAGCTGCGAATGCATGTATCTTGCTTCCAAAAGTTCGTTTAGAGTCTTTCTGCCGTCGGCATTCGAAATTATTATGTCTGCATACGCCTCAGTTCCATCCGCAAGTTTTATCCCCACAGCCTTGTCATTTTTCGTAATGATTTTAGATACCTTGCTGCGGTAATGTATTTTTCCTCCCAGCTCCTCATATCGCCTTGCTATGGAACCTGCAAATGCGCTACTCGCTCCTATTGGCCATGCAATGTCACCCTTATAGCCGGAGGCATGCTTGGCAAGATGCAGGCCAAATGGGCATTCTGGAATAGAATATTCTAGCAGCGAAAATGCCCTCCGCAGGAATGGATCGGAAAATCCAGTGGCATAATCTGCCATTGTGGGCTTGAAATATTTAAAAGTCTTTATAGCCGTCGGTAAATGCATTAGAGCGGCCGGCGCACCCTTCATTATCAGTTCCCCCATCATGTCATACTTTGCAAATTGCCTTATGCCTGCGATATAGCCTTGTATTGCCTCTGAATCATTCGGAGCCAGATCTCTCAAGTGATCGCTAAGATGGTCTATATCGTAATAGTCGTTGAAAACCTTGCCTCCCGGCGAAATAACACTTACACATTCATTCGTATAAGCCAGCTCTCTGGGCATTGCTCCAATCTCATTCCAAAGCTTATTGATGCTGGATTCAGGGGAGCAGCCAAACCGCCCATTCCGGCGCCGATTATGATGATTGATTTTGCCATGCCATACACCCCCCGATGACTTTAAATATGCGCTACAGTTTTTATATACCCATAATGCGGCTTATTCTCATTAATTCATGAATTGTGAAAAATAAAAGAGCATGGCTGCAAATTCTCCATGCTCGGTTCACTACATAGTCTCGACATTTAGGAACATCTCGACGCGTATCATTTAATTTTGTGTGTTTTACAATTCGTCTACGATTATATCTCCAGCGTAATACGAGCTCCTTGTGAGTGGAGATGATGCCACATATTTGAATCCCAATGATAGGCCTGTTTCTTCATATTTCTTGAATATGTCGGGATGTATATATTCGACTACAGGATGATGCTCCTTTGATGGCGCCAGGTACTGTCCTATTGTCATAATATCACAGCCGACTCCCCTAAGATCTTTCATAAGTGCAACCACTTGCTCTTCGGTTTCACCAAGGCCTACCATTATGCCGGATTTAGTGTATATTCTGGAATCCTCGTCCTTAACCCTCTTGAGAAGTTCCAGGGAACGCCTGTATATGGCTTCGGGCCTTACATTTTCATACAGGTTGGGGACAGTCTCCAAGTTGTGGTTTATTACCTTAGGCTTTGCAGCTATTACCTTTTGTAGCGCATCTTTGTCGCCTTGGAAGTCTGGAATCAGAACCTCTATTGCCACATCTGGCGTTAGCTTTTTGATCTCCTCTATAACCCTTACATACTGCTGCGCTCCCCCATCTTCTATATCATCACGAGTTACAGATGTTATGACAACATGCTTCAGTCCCAGCTTTCCTACTGCTTTCGCCACATTTTCAGGCTCTCTCGGGTCCACCTTCTGGGGTTCTCCGTTTGTAACATTGCAAAACCTGCAGTTTCTTGAACATACGCTGCCAAGTATCATGAACGTTGCCGTTTTTCTGCTGAAGCATTCCATCCTGTTGGGACAGTTGGCCTCTTTACATACGGTATTAAGTTCAAGTTCCTCTATTGTGTTTTCAACAAAATTGTTTTTATTTCCCGGCTGCATTTTAATTCTGAGCCATTCTGGTTTTTTAACATGCATACTTTCAACCCCTCGTTTAAAATATAACATATATGTTTAGTATGTGATTGTATTTTATTTTAATATAGCTTCTCTGTCAACCTCTAATAGCCATATTTTCATCTGCCTCAGACACTCCTTTGTGCAAGCCCATGAAGTATTCTACCATAATTCCTATAACGTCATTTGTTATTGGCTATTTCCCAACTGATTATAAGGCTATGCCTAATTATCTGGAATAAGAAAATGCCCCGTGATTTTCATATCATCGAGGCATTTTATATTTCTACTTTTTGTATTTTGACCAGTCGATTTTCTTGTATTCGGGAGTTATGAACTCATCAAGGCAGTTGTCCCTAAGCCACTGAACAGCCTCTGTCTTACGGGTAAATTTGAGCTCCTTGCCGCTTTCATCGGGCATGAAGTCTATTCCTTCCCAGAAATTGTCCTCAGATTCATGTATTTCCGCCACATCCAGCTTGCCTTCGTTGTTTAGAAAAATTTTATAACTGACTCCGCTTAGCATAATTATTGCCCCCCTCGTTTGTTGGATAATCCTTTTATATATACCCACTGCCTTTTTTTCGAATAAAAAAAATTTCACAGATTTATAAAATTTCAGCTCTTAGAAGCTCTGCCTTGTCAGTCTTCTCCCATGGAAGGTCCAGGTCGTCTCTTCCAAAATGTCCATAGCAGGCCACCTGCTGATAGATTGGCCTTCTCAGGTCAAGGTCACGTATTATTGCCGAGGGCCTCAGATCGAAATGCTTTCTTATAAGCTCCTCTATTCTTTCCTCTGGAATTTTGTTTGTTCCGAATGCATCCACAAGTATTGATATTGGATGCGAAACACCTATAGCGTAGGCAATCTGGATTTCACACTTTTCCGCCAATCCTGCGGCCACTATGTTCTTGGCCACGTATCTTGCCGCATATGTTGCAGAACGGTCAACCTTTGTTGCATCCTTTCCTGAGAATGAACCTCCGCCATGTCTCGAGTAGCCTCCGTAGGTATCGACAATTATTTTCTTGCCTGTAAGACCTGAATCGGCCTGTGGTCCGCCTATTACAAACCTGCCTGTAGTGTTGACGAAGTATTTCGTATTATCGTCCAAAAGCTCCGGAGGCACCACGGCCTTGATTACCTTATCAATTACGTCTCTCCTTATCTGCTCCTGCAATGCATCCTCATCGTGCTGGCATGAAACGACTATTGCGTCGACTCTCACAACCGCGTTGCCTAGATACTCTACTGTAACCTGGGTTTTGCCGTCGGGTCTAAGGTATGGAATCTCCTTGGATTTTCGCACATCCGAAAGCCTTTTTGCCAGCTTGTGAGCCAGCGTTATCGGCATAGGCATGAGCTCGGGAGTCTCGTTGCAGGCAAAGCCGAACATTATACCCTGGTCTCCTGCGCCGAGAAGGTCAAGCTCGTCACCAGAGCCCTCCTTGTATTCCACGGAGGCGTTTACTCCCCCAGCTATATCTGGCGACTGCTCGTCAATTGCCGGAAGTACAGCGCAGGCATCGCCGTCGAATCCGAATTTGGCAGTTATGTAGCCTATTTCATTGACTATGCTCCTTGCTATCTTTGGTATGTTGACATTCGCTTTGGTAGTTATCTGTCCGTCTATAAGTATAAGCCCAGTACTTACGGAGGCTTCGCACGCCACTCTTCCATATGGGTCTTGTGCCATTATGGCATCCAGTATCCCGTCTGTTATCTGGTCGCATATCTTGTCGGGATGGCCCTCCGTCACCGATTCCGAGGTGAAAAACCATTTCTTCATTCCAGCATCTCCTTCCTCTGTTCATATTTATATAGCGAATGCTATAATTGTTTTATATCCATTATTTGATGTATATATTTAAATATGGATCATTTATGTGAAAAATTTTTTTCATTTGGATAGATAATTGTTAAAAAAGAATTCTATGCGAAAAAAATGAAAAATGTGCTATTATTGTATTAATACTTTATTGTGTGAAAGGGTTGATTCCATATGAGCAAATTCTGGAGTGACAGGGTAAAAACAACCAAGCCTTACACTTACGGCGAACAGCCGAAAGACAAAAAATATATCAAACTCAACACTAACGAAAATCCTTACCCAGTGTCAGGCAAGGCAATAGATGCCATGAAGGCCGCCGTAAACGACGATCTTAAGCTGTATCCCGACCCTACATGCCTTGAGCTGAGGGCTCAGATAGCCGCCTACTACGGGGTTGATAAAGATGAGGTGTTCGTAGGCAACGGTTCCGACGAGGTGCTTGCGTTTTCATTTATGGCTTTCTTCAACAGGGGCGACAAGGTCATATATCCCGACATATCCTACAGCTTCTACGATGTGTACGCAGGCCTTTTCGGAGTTGAAAGCGAAAGGATTCCGTTGGAGGATGATTTCTCAATCCCCGTTGAAAAGTACAAGAACAGAAACGTAGGCATTCTAATCGCAAATCCAAACGCTCCTACAGGGATATGTCTTGGCCTTGATGAAATCGAAGAAATTGTCGCAAGCAATCCCCATTCTCTTGTGCTTGTGGACGAAGCTTACATCGACTTTGGCGGCGATACGGCCATAGGACTTACCAAAAAATACGACAATCTCCTTGTGTCTCAGACCTTCTCAAAGTCCAGGTCACTTGCCGGCATGAGAGTTGGTTTTGCAATAGGCGACAAGAAACTTATCGAGGCTCTTGAGAGGATAAAGAACTCCATTAACTCATATACGATAGACAGGATTGCCATAGCCGGAGCCACAGCGTCAATAATGGATGTAGACCATTTTGAAAACACACGAAATCTCGTAATCAAAACTCGCGAGAGAGTTGTTCCTTGTCTGGAAAAACTCGGCTTCAGCGTTCTGCCGTCAAAAGCCAACTTTATTTTCGCAAGGCATAAATCCATAAGCGGCCAGACTCTGTACGAACAACTCAAGCACAGAGGAATACTGGTAAGGCACTTTGCCAAGCCTAGAATCGAGGACTATTTGAGGATAAGCATAGGCTCTGACAACGAGATGGACGCCTTCCTAAGTGCGCTTGAGGATCTGGTTAAAAGTCTGGGCTAGGCTACTTTAAATTAGATCTGACAATAACCCCGTAATCCCTACAGGATTAAGGGGTTTATTTTATATTCACCTTTCAATATACCCCCCATATGCACTATGAGGACCAAACGCTTCATGCACTGTTTTTAAATAAGCACAAATTCGCATATAGACATATACCCCCTTATGTATTAGAATACTCTTAATGAATAGATTGAAAAGGAGATTTTGACATGGAAAATTCACTAATATCATCCACCAGCGACATACTCTCTCTGTTCGCCATCGTTCTAATATCAGGCATGATTTTGGGCAAGCTTAGCGGATATTTAAAGCTTCCGGATGTGGTGCTGTTTCTGCTGGGAGGTATATTGGTAGGTCCTTATGCTCTGAACCTTGTCAGCTCGGATGTTTCACCTATAGGGCAGCATCTGCTCCTTACATTCGGCTCTGCCTTCATACTCTATGACGGGGGAAGGGAAATAAGACTCAGGATACTCAACAATGTAAAATACACCGTGGGCATGCTTGCTGTACTTGGAGTGGCCATTTCCACGGCGCTTTCCGGACATGTTATAAAAGGAATTTTCAACATCGACATTATATACGCCCTGCTTCTGGGCGCGGTGATAGCTTCCACAGACCCTGCCACACTCGTTCCAGTCTTCAAGGGCATATCCCTGAGAGACAGGGTCAAGCAGACTGTAATAAGCGAGTCAGCATTCAATGACGCTGCCGGAGCAATACTGGTGTTTTCTATAATAGCCACAATTGAAGTCGGGACATTTTCCCTGGGCGGCAGCCTTGCCAAGCTTGCAGTAATGATAATAGGAGGCATGTCCGTCGGCGCCATCGTAGGAACGGTTCTATCTTATTCAATTTCCGACAGGAAATACGGCATACTCCACGAATACGCGCCTCTAGTTTCTATTTTTGCAGTAATAATATCCTATGTGCTTGCTGAGAAAATACACGGCAGCGGATATATGGCCACTTTCGTCGCGGGCCTTGTATGTGGCAACAAATCCACTTTCGGACTCGTTGTCCCTCCGACATCATCGCTGGTGCAAACCCATGTAAGAGAGACTCTTTCTACGCTTATGAGAATGTCCATATTTATTATGCTAGGAACTACTGTTGATTTCAGAGCTCTCTCGCAATACTGGAAGGAGTCGCTTCTCATAGTCCTGCTGCTAATGCTTGTTATCAGACCTCTATCAGTATTCATGTGCACTCTTCCCGACAGAAGGGCTAATTGGACCTTTAAAGAGATTGTTTTCATGTGCTGGGTAAGAGAGACTGGCGTAATTCCTGCGGCGCTTTCAGGCATGATAGTCTCAATGAACATGCCCCACAGCGAAATAATCTCCTCGGTGGTATTTATGACTATTTTAATAACTTTAACGGTCCAGGCTACGACGACTAAGCTGCTTGCCGAGAAGCTGGAGCTCCTTGACGGGCTAGATTTCGAAAAGCCCGCCATACTCAAGGATGTACAGGGAGTACATAATAAAGTTTAAATATATAGAACAAGAAGCCCACAATCAATTTAGTGATTATGGGCTTTTTATCGCAATTCCACTTGCAATATTTAGCATTCTGTCCTATAGTTGTATTTAATGGTTCCATATTTCCATATAAATATATATTATGAGGAGGTTGCTATGGAGACTTCACTTATTACTTCAACTAACAGCATACTTTCGCTGTTCGCCATTGTTCTAATTACCGGTATGATTCTTGGAAAATCCAGCAGCCTTTTGAAACTTCCCGACGTAGTGATGTTCCTATTGGGAGGCATATTAATTGGCCCTTATTTTCTTAATCTTGTAGATACAAACGTATCATCCATGGGAGCGCAACTCCTGCTAACATTCGGGGCCGCATTCATACTATATGACGGCGGCAGGGTTATTAGGCCAAAAATTCTAAACAACGTCAAAGTGACCGTCGGCATGCTTTCAGTCGTAGGCGTTATTATAACTACTTTCATTGTAGGGTGGACAGCTGCAAGAATTTTCTATTTAGACCTGGAATACGCATTCCTCTTGGGAGCCGTGATTGCATCAACAGACCCAGCAACGCTTGTGCCTGTATTCACGAGCATTAATCTCACGGAAAAGGTTAAGCAGACCGTAATAAGCGAGTCTGCCTTCAACGATGCTGTCAGTGCAATACTCGTGTTTTCGATAATAGCCGTCATACAGAATGGAGTTTTTTCAATAGATATGAGTCTTAGCCAGCTCTCTGGGATGATAGTCTGGGGAGCAATTATAGGGGCTCTGGTTGGGATGGTATTGTCATTTGCAATATCCGATGGCAAAGCAGGAGTACTTCACGAATATGCGTCACTAGTATCAATACTGGCTGTTATGATTTCATATGTCTTCTCTGAAAGAATGGGCGGCAGCGGCTACATGGCCACTTTCATAACAGGCTTCGTATGTGGAAACAAATCCGGTTTGGACATTTTTGTTCCAACAAAATTTTTGCTTGTTCAGACTCACGTTAGAGATACGCTTTCGACCATGCTGAGAATGTCTATATTCATAATACTCGGAACTACCGTTGATTTTGGTATACTGGCAATGTATTGGAAACAGTCTCTCCAAATTGTATTACTGCTGATGTTTGTAGTAAGACCTTTGACTGTGTTTGTATGCGCGCTTCCCGACAGAAATGCCAAATGGACATTCAAAGAGATACTGTTCATGTGCTGGGTAAGAGAAACTGGCGTAATACCTGCCGCTCTTTCTGGAATGATTGCTGCTATGCATATTCCTCATAGCGGGATAATTTCATCAGTCGTATTCATGACTATTCTGGTGACGCTTGTGGTTCAAGCCAGCACAACAAAGGCCCTGGCAGATAAACTCGGACTGCTTGGCGATGACCGTGAGCAGGAAGATAAATATGTTCTTAAAAAAATAATCTAAAGTTCCATGGTTACAAGCACCGGCAGATGATCTGATGCCAAAGCCTTGACAATACTGTAGTCAATGACTCTACAGTTTGCATTGAGGAATATATAGTCTATCCTTGCCTTTGGCTCGTCTGATGGAAATGTACAGTTCAACGCCCCGGAATTTGCCTTAAAGCTGTCCTGGAGGTGACTGCTCAGAACAGACATCCCGGGCCAATCCGGTTTTTCGTTGAAATCTCCGCAAAGGGCTGCCGGCCCCTTGCAATTGGCTATAAGGGGGATTATGAAACTTTCTATCTGATGTAGCCTTTGCTCCATGTCGAGCTCCATGTGGGTGTTGAATATAGATATAATACTTCCCGCCATATCGACCTTGACCTCCTGCATGGCCCTTTTTGAGCCTTGGCCGGGAAGCCTGTGATTCAAATTACTGCATATTTCATACTTCGAGAGTATTGCGTTTCCATACGCCCCCCCGCCGCTGTAATTTATGGCAGCTCCAAAGCAATATTCCATGCCGAGCAAGTCAGCGAGCTTCTTGGCTTGGTTTGAGTATAGAGTCCGAGCCCTGTTGACATCCACCTCCTGAAGGCATATCACATCTGCGTCCAGGGCCTTGAGCACTCTGGCTGTGCGTTTCAAGTCAAGCCTTCCATCCATCCCCAGCCCGCGTTTAATGTTGTATGTCGCTATACTCGCTATTGTCATCATTTCCTCCGAAATCGAAGGCAAGAAGCCTTCTTGAATTTCTTATGTAGTATATGAAGCCGAATGCGTCAGCAAGAAGCCAGCCTATGGGTATGGCCCACCAGATTCCCACAAGGCCAACGCTTGTTTTCTTGGCAAGATAGAATGCCAGCGCCACACGTGTTCCCAGGGATATTACAGTAAGAACAATCGACATCCAGGTCTTGGCAAGACCCCTATATAATCCGTAAAGCATGAAAAGATATCCTATGAGACAGTAGAAAGCCGCCACAATGTGCAGATACTGCGTTCCAACAGCTATAACCTCGGTCTCCGATTTATTCACGAAAATAAGCATGAGCTCCTTAGAAAACAACACCACGAGCAGTGATGCCGCAACGCAAAACAGCGTTATGAAAATAGTAGTCGAACGTATCCCCTTGTGAATACGCATCTCTTTTCTGGCTCCAAGATTCTGGGCCGTATATGTAGAAAAAGCGTTGCCGAAGTCCTGCATGGGCATATAGGCGAAGCTGTCAATCTTGACTGCCGCTGCAAAGCCTGCCATTACAGTTACGCCAAAGCTGTTTACAAGCCCCTGCACAGTAAGTATCCCAAAATTCATTATGGATTGCTGCATACTCGTAAGCATGGAGTGGCTTGCTATATGTCTTGCAATTGAGCTGTCCCAGTTGAAGGCCTTAAAGGTGTCGCGTATTTCCTGATTTTGGGCGAAGCTGTACAAGCCTATGGCAAAGGCCGACACCGCCTGAGCTATCACGGTGGCCCAGGCGGCTCCCGGCACTCCCATTTTAAATACCACTATGAACACTATGTCCAGTGCCACGTTTACACCTGCCGAGACAATCAGGAATTTGAGGGGTGTTATGGAATCCCCCATGCTCCTGAGGGCCGCCGCAAAATAGTTGTATATGAATACGAAAATAACGCCTCCAAATATTATGAGCAGATAGCTCCTCGTGTCTGCATATATGTCCTGGGGAATATTTGTCATGATTAGTATCCTGTCAACGAATGCAAATATAAGTGCATTTAAGACCAATGTGACTCCCAGTATGAAGAGCATCGATGAAAAAAAGCTTTTCTTGAGCTTCTCTATTTCTCCGGCTCCGTAAAAGAAGGAAAAAACTACTCCGCTTCCCATGCAAAGCCCTATTATTATGGAAGTGAGAAAAACCATGAGAGTATATGATGAGCCTACAGCCGCAAGGGCGGAAGGGCCTATGAACCTTCCCACTATTATAGTGTCCACAATGTTGTAGAGCTGCTGAAATATGTTGCCTATTATCATGGGAATTGCAAACATAACAATAGCCCTTGTTTCATTCCCCTTAGTCAAATCATTAGTCATAGAGTCCACCCTTGTCCATTTAATAGTGCGTATAATAATAAAATACAGGACAAACGGCCTTTACAGCGCCGTCTATCCTGTATTGATTATACCATATTATTTATTAATCTCCTCTATGAGAGCCTTGAAGCTCGGAAGTGCTCTTTCTATAGTCTTGTAGGCTACGCAGTAAGCGATCCTTACGTATCCGGGGCATCCGAATGCCGATCCTGGAACCATAAGTATATTCTTGTCCTTAGCCTTTGAGCAAAACTCCTTGTCGTCCTCAATTGGGGCTTTAACAAACAGGTAGAAAGCACCTTCCGGCTTTATGCACTCGTAGCCGTATGAAGAAAGGTTATTAAATAGAAGCTCGCGGTTTTTGTTGTACGTTTCAAGGTCAACCTTGGCGTCCAAGCATCTTGCTATAACCCTTTGTATTAGTGATGGAGCGTTAACAAAGCCCAGAATCCTGTTGGCTATGTTGGCTGCCGCAACCACGTTTTCAAAATCAGCTACCTCGCTAGGAATCACAAGATATCCTATTCTCTCTCCTGGCAGGGAAAGTGATTTGCTGTAGGAATAGCCCACTATTGTATTTGCATAGTACTTAGTCAGGTATGGCACCTCTGCATTGTCGTATGCCAGCTCCCTGTAAGGCTCGTCTGATATTATGTATATGTCTGTTCCGAATTCTTTCTGCTTTTCCTCCAGGATTCCAGAGAGCTTTTTAATTGTCTCTTCCGAGTATATTACTCCCGTCGGGTTGTTTGGCGAGTTAACAATAACTGCCTTTGTATTCGCCGTTATCTTCTCCTTGAATTCTTCAAGATTCGGCTGGAAGTCAACAGTATTAGGTGAGACTATTACTAGCTTGGCGTCGAAGTTGTCCGCATATGCCCTGTATTCACCAAAGAAAGGTGCAAACACAACGACCTCGTCCCCTGGATTCAAGAGCGTTTTGAATATAACGTTAATTCCCCCGGCGGCTCCCACAGTCATCAGAATGTTTTTGAAGCTGAAGGAGGTTCCGAATTTACCGTTTATGGATTTCGCTATGGCCTCCCTTACATCCTCGTAGCCTGAGTTGTTCATGTAGCCGTGAACAGTCATGGCATCCTCAGTGTTGAGAATATCTACAATTGCCTTTTTCACTTCCTCGGGAGCCTCGACATTTGGATTTCCTATGCTAAAGTCGAATACATTCTCCGCTCCGTGGATAGCAGCGAGTTTTTTCCCTTCCTCGAACATCGCCCTGATTATCGAGCTGCCCTGTACCTGTGCTTGCATTTTTTTCGATATCATAGCTACCAACCTTTCATTTTTGTTTTTTATTGGCCCACATTTTTTTCTCAGGTGCGCCTTATGATAAACTAGCCTATCTTGATTATATACCCTATGTATGGATTCTGAACATAAAAAAATCATTTTTTTCACAAAATACCGTCAATTGCCGTTCGATCGTACAGCATTAGCCAACATACTATCTCGGCAAGCTGTTTTTTCATATATCAATTTTTTCATAAATATTGTAAAATAATAGTTGACCGGCAAATTATTTAAGGTTACTATTTTCAAAAGCCTATTAATTATTCGTATATATGTCTAAGGAGGCTTCTAACAGTTAAGAAAAACCTATAGAAATGTAAAAGAATCTGTTATTTTTTAACAGATTCTAATAGTAGCTGTATAGCTTTGTCCAGCAGCTTTGACATCGGTATGCCCGTTTCTTTTGAATACTCTTTTAATGCTTCGAGAAGCTTGATGTCTATAGAGTTGGTGTATCTTACACGGTTTTTTAAATCACTCATATTTATCACCTCGAATACATTGTATCACACGCTTAAACTTATTGCAACTTGCGTAAGTCGATGATATGATTGTATTAAGAGAGCGAGGTGAAAAGTATGATAAAAGGGCTAAAAATAAGACTATACCCAACGCCAGAACAGGAACAGCTCATGTGGAAGCACATAGGCAGCATGAGGTTTGTCTACAACTGGGCACTGTCAAGACGCTCCGATGAGTACAAGGTAAGCGGCAAGAATCTCTCTGCTGTTGACCTCGGCAAAGAGTTGACTCAATTAAAGCAGACAGAAGAGCTATCATGGATGTACGAGATTTCCAACGCAACGCTCAAGGAAGCCATAAGGGACTTGGATAAAGCATATAGCAGCTTCTTCAACGGCAAAGGCTTTCCGAGATTCAAGAGCAGGAAACGGTCAAAAACCAAGTTCTATTCAAGATACGACAAGCTGTACTTCAAAGAAAACATGGTTAATCTTGAGAAGATAGGCAAGGTCAGGTGTCGGCATGACTATGGCCTCGACTTGACGCAAGTTCAGAAATTTTCAAATCCAAGAGTCAGCTGGAACGGCAGATGCTGGGTGCTTTCGGTGGGCGTAGAGGCATTGCAGGAAAAGCAAAAGCTTACAGATGTTTCGCTCGGTATAGACCTTGGTGTCAAGCAGCTTGCGATTACCAATGTAGACGAGTTGGACGTTAACAATATCAACAAAACCGCCAGAGTCAGGAATCTTGAGAAAAGGCTCAAGCGGAATCAAAGACAATGTTCACGCAAATACGAAAATAATAAAAGAGGAGGAAGTTACCGAAAAACTAAGAACATTGCAAAAATCGAGAAGAAAATTAAAAAGATTCACGGAAGGCTTGCAAACATAAGGCTCAACCATATACATCATGCAACATCTGCCATGGTGAAAACCAAGCCATGCAGGATTGTCATGGAAGACCTCAATGTTTCAGGCATGATGAAGAACAGGCACTTGTCTAAAGCGATAAAAGAGCAGGGCTTTGCGATTTTCATAGCCCAAATGGAATACAAATGCAAAGCTTTAGGCATAGAGTTTGTCCAAGTGGCGAGATTCTACCCTTCAAGCAAGAAATGCTCGCATTGCGGCAATATCAAGAAAGATCTAAAACTTTCAGATAGAACCTACAAGTGCGAATGCGGCTTTACTTGCGACAGGGACAAGAATGCGGCTTACAACCTTGCAGGATATGGTTTAGCATAATCACATACAAGATTAGCTAAATTGGGGATTCGTTATAACCCACTATGCGAAAGCATAGCAAAGCCTGTGGAGTGTTACATCAAACCAAAGTAGCTCCGGCAAAATGGGACACTGTGAAGCAGGAAACAAACAAAAATCTTGGATTTTTGAATCTTCTTTAGATTTTTATAGATTTTTGGTAACGGATTTACAATTGACTGCTGATATTCGCGAGAAGATTCTCGAGCTTAAAAAGGAAAAAAACGCCATAATACTTGCACACCTCTACCAGAGGCCCGAGATTCAGGAGATTGCAGACGCTACGGGCGACTCCTACTATCTTAGCAAGGTGGCAAGGGACTGCGAGCAGGATGTTATAGTTTTTTGCGGCGTGAGATTCATGGCTGAAAGCGCCAAGATACTCTCCCCCCAAAAGACGGTGCTTCTGCCTGTGCTCGACGCCGGCTGTCCAATGGCTGATATGGCCGATACGGAAGGCGTGAAAAAACTCAAGGAACAGCACCCAGATGCAACTGTCGTGTGCTACATCAATTCGACCACAGAGGTCAAGGCTCTCTGCGACGTTTCCGTTACTTCATCAAGCGCCGACAAGATAATAAGCAATATCGAGAGTGACGAGATAATATTCCTTCCCGACAGGAACCTTGGCGGCTATATTGCGGAGAGATTCCCTGAGAAAAAATTCATACTCTGGAATGGCTTTTGCATAACTCACGTAAGGGTTGAGCCTGAAGAGGTAATCGAATTGAAGGAATCGATTGAAGACGCTCTAGTGCTTGCCCACCCGGAATGCGATAAGGAGATAAGGGATCTTGCAGACTTCATAGGCAGCACCAGCCACATAATAGACTACGCCACTAGCTCCGACAAGAAGAACTTCATAGTAGTCACAGAGGAAGGCATACTCTACGAGCTGAAGAAAAGGAATCCTGACAAGAACTTCTACATCCCTGGAGGCTCAATGATATGCCAGAACATGAAGAAGACTACGCTAGAGGACGTCTATAACAGCCTCCTCCACATGCAGCACAACATAACTATAGACGAGGAAATAAGAGTCAAGGCCCTTAAGTCGCTTGAGAGAATGCACGAGCTTACTAAATAGAAACCCGAAAAGACAAGAGGTGGGAATAATATGCTTATGGACACCATAAGGAAATATAGAGACAAGAGCAGGTATGATCTTAGCTGCTCTGAAACTATCATTTACGCCGCCAACGAGGAGTACAGCCTGGGTCTCAACGATGCAGCCATGAAGGCGATGGCGCCCTTCAGCGCAGGCATGTACGTGGAGAGCGTATGCGGAGCCATGGCAGCATCACTTGCAGTGCTGGGAGTTCTCTTTACCGACAACGTGGCACACCAGAGCGAGGAGCTCGAGCCCCTTGTTGTGGAATTCATAGACAAATTCAAAAACAATCTAAGCTCCAGCATGTGCGCCGACCTAAAGCCCCTCTACCGCACCGAGGAAGAGGGCTGCAACGCCGTGATTTTCGCGGCCGGAGAAGTCCTCCAGGAGATAGTGGACAGGGAGCTTGCAAATAGAAAATAGCATAGTCACAATTATTTTACGCTGATAAGCTATTTACAAACCCTATATTTGGCTCACCGTACAAAAGTCCTGACATTATAATCTGTCAGGACTTTTTGCATGCGACATAACAATTTGCATCAAATTGAATACTTCAACATTTCATATTAAATTTTGTCGATATTTATGACTTCTTTGCTCAGCACCTCTTCAAGGGCTTTAGGAATTTGCTTTATTATCTCAGCTATTTGAGTAGCAGGCGTTGGCTTCGCCATGCACCCTGCAAGCCTGTTAACCCTGGCTGCCAATGTCGCAGCCGAAGATATATCCATGCCTGACGCTATCAAGGCAGATACAATTCCAGTTAGAGTATCCCCGGTGCCGCCTATGGCTTCAAGTATTGCCTCCATCGGACTGTTTACTATTGAGATTATTCCATCCCTGTCTGCAACATAGTCCGTTTCCCCCTTTACAAGGAGATAGCGCGAAGCATTGCTGTGATCATAAGCTCTTTTTATTAAATCCGGAACACTATTTTCTTCTTCCAGCAGGAATCCCCGAGTATAGAATGGATGCGGAGCCTCTTCGTCAGCCAAAAAAGCAAGTTCTCCGGCATCCGGTGTAAACAAATCGAAGGACTGCGCCAGCCCGCCCATTTTTGCGACATACATAAATCCGGCATCAGCTATCAATTGTGGACGTACGCTCATACTCTCTATGGCATCCAAAACCTGTTTAAAGGAGACTACATAGGGCTGAAAATAATGGAATGCCAGCGTATGATAAGCAGTTTCAGGAAGATGTTCTGCCAGGTGCTTATAAAGGCGAATGCAGCCCTTTCCATTGCCTATGTCTCCAACCAGATAGCATGTAGGATTTGGCTTGCCTAAATATTTAAGAGTTTCCATAGCTGCTGCTATCATAGCAGGCGTGCCGCGGTTAATAGCGCAGCTCTCGTTTCCAATTAGCAATCGTTCATTTTCCAGGGAAGGTATTCCAGATATAAGCGGGAAATTCTCGTTGGGGATAGCTCCTATTATGCCAAACATATTTCCTTCATCCTTTCATATGCAATCTGAAGAGCGTAAGCACAGAGAGTAAATCCGATGTCCCTCGGCTGCGGCGCTTCATTCAAATGCCTGTTCACCATCTGGTCGGCCAAATACGGCACATCCGGGCAACCACCTCCCGAGATGTTTACAATAATCAGTGTCTCCCTGTCTACCGTGATTTTCATGTTGGCCGCCCTTACCATGACATATTTCCCAAACTCTTTCTCCTGGCAGAGGCTGACTGGCTCCAGCAGGACACTGCTGACAGGTACCACTTGTTTGGGAACAAGATTGATTTCTGATAGCCTTCTCACGATAGACAGCTCTTCAACAAGAGGAAACTCTATTACAAGATCACAGCCGCTGCGTATCTCCGGCGGCGGGCCCATGACCCTTATTTCCCAGCCTGCCGCCTTCAATGCATTCTCAGCCTTTATAACTTCGCTAGTATTTTCAAAAACTAGTATTCCACGATCCTGTTTTGCTGTTTCCGGTTCACTTTTAATTTTTTTCTTAAAAAAATTAAACATAGGTTTCCTCTTTTCCTTAATATTAGCCAATAATATTAATATTTTATTATTGTCAGTCTGTAGGTGTTGCCTTCAGGTTGGATGTCTTTGACTTCCCAGCCCTGGGCCTTGGCGGCTCGGCTCACATTCTCCTTGGCAGTATCAGTATCCACCAAAATCGTCAATTCGCCCTTTCCGACCTTCTTTATTTCATTAATAGTCAATATAACAGGCTGAGGACAGGAAAGACCTCTCGCGTCAACAATTTGTTCTTTCATGATTAATACCCTCCTCTAAGCTGTTTAAATACTTAGCTTATTTTTTCTCTCATAGTAAATCCTATGAAAAGACATACTGCAAAGCCTATGATTACTGCGACCATGCCGTATGGCGTAACTCCTGCCGGAGAGCTTGCCAAACCAAAGTTATGCGCAAAAGCAGCTCCTGTGATCATTCCCCATACAAATATTGCAGAATCGCCGTCGCCTTCACCTGAAAGGAAAAGCTGTCTTCCCGGGCAACCACCTGCCAAGACAAAAGCAAGACCGGCAAGAGCCATCCCGGCAAAATTCCAAATATGCACAGTATGTGCTACAGGCTGACCTTCAAAGCCTGGATGAAACTGACCAAGCGCCAGGTTTGCGACAAAAGCGGCAACAAGTAACGCTGCAACCCCTGAAAACAGATGCGGATCCTTAAATAAAATCATATCTCTGATAGCACCCATTGTACAAAAACGAGTTCTTTGAGCCAGGAAACCTACCAGCAAGCCTACTCCAAGCGCAATAAACAGCGGCGCATGCATGGAACCCGGACCCTCTATGCTGTAAAACAAAAGCTTGCTTTTATCAACTCCAGCTGTTTGAGGGTCCAGCAACATTATTGCCAGGAACCCCACCATAGTCAAAGGCATAAGCCAGCCTGCCGCCGCATATGTTTTGTAGTTACGGCCAAGGCTGTATCCGCTTTGCAAAAATCTAGTTCCAATCCAGATTCCCGCAGCAAGTCCGAGCAATCCCAAAATAGCGTTCCAGTCGCCGCCTGCAAGGCGAAGCAAAGCCCTCCACGGACAGCCCAGAAAAATAAGAGCGCCAATCATTGCAAAAATACCCAGTACGAATCTTACGATAGGAGCCGAGCCCATACGAGCTTTAAACTCCTTGAACACGTTGGCCGCTATGAATGACCCCAAGACAAACCCTATGATTTCAGGACGCATATACTGAACGACTCCGGCCCTGTGCAGGCCGAGAGCTCCTGCAATGTCCCTTTCAAAGCAGGCCACACAAATTCCCATGTTCCCCGGATTGCCTAAAAATTGCAATAATGATGCCAATACTCCTATGACTGCACCTACTACAACAATTCCCCATTTGCCGCCCAAATAATTTTTCATTTCCCCACCACCTTATACGTTTTAATTTCTCAATATTCCGAAAATTCCAGCGTTAATAAAATTTTATTTTTTCGAATTTTCTCGCTGGCATATATTGCCATATTGGCTTATGCTAATAATATTATACCCGCTGTCATTGATTTAAATGATATATAAAATTATTCTATAATATTCCACATTGTTTATAGATTTTTTCTATGTAAAGCAGGTTTTTCCTTTCCTTAACTCACTCGATTAAAAAAGCCTGACAGCTACGGCCGTCAGGCTTTTTTGATATATTGGATTTAATTAAGCTCTTGGTTATTTTAGAAATTTTGAAACAAACGGTGATGTTTCCCCTCTTCTCATGAAGTGTCCAGAAGGTCCTTCTCCTATGAATTCAGAGAACCATGACTCGTGCTCGATTTCTTCATTCAGTATGGCAAGCGCCAGGTCATATGTCCTGTGGTCCTTGCCTGCTGTCATGTTGCATATCTCAGTGTATCCCCTTACGGCGCATCTTTCAGCCTCAACTAGCACCTTGAGAATTTCCTCGGCGTCATTTGGATCTGATGGTAGATGTGCCGGCGGGCATGCTGACATATCATGGAATGCCTTCATGCTGTCCGGTAGACTTCCGCCAAGCTCGTATATCCTGGGAACAAGCGCCTCAAAGTGGTTTCTGTCCTCTATACGTGCAACCTCAGCTATCTCTTTTATTCCCTCTCCCTTGAGTCCTATAAGGTTTGCTCTAAGGATAGTGTAATAATAGTATGTCGTAAGCTCCGCCGCAGCATTTTTTACGAGCAGCTCGAGCAGAAGGTCAACGTCAATCCCCGCTTTTTCAACCATTTCTCTTGCAACCTTAGCCATCAGGCAACACTCCTTTCATATACAACACTTTTTGGGAGCATATGCTGGTGAAATAGTGAACATATGCTTTTTACCTATTTAATATATACCCATTAAGCAGTTTTTAATCTCATTTTAAATATCTTTATAATTATCCCTATAAATATCAGTTTTTTCCCTAAAATAAAAAAGTCCAGAATGCTCTGTTTAGGGCTATCCGGACTTCTATTCACCAACCATCTACTTATTCGCATCTTTATCATCAGATTCTTTTTTCTTGCTGTTGGCTTCCGAATCCTTTAATTCGAAATCACCCTCCACATAAGGCTCAATGTGTACTATGACCTGAGAATTGTGGTTTATCTCGTCCTTTATCCTTTTTTCTATCCTATGAGAGAGCACATGAGCCTCTTGTACAGTCATTTTTGGATCAGTCATAATGTGAAGGTCAACGTGTATGTCGTCCTCCCTGCCTCTGCTCCTGATATTATGGGCGTCCTTGACCTCATCGAAGCCCATTACAATCTCGTAAACCCTCTTGTCGCACACGGCGCTCTTGTCGACTAGCACGGCGCTTGCATGGTTGAATATCTCGTATGCTGCATGGAGTATAAACCCTGCCACCACAAGTGACGCAATCGGGTCGATGATTGCAGGAAGTCCAAGCCTTATGCCGACAAGCGTAGCCAAAACGCCTATTGTTATGAAAATGTCACTTCTTGTGTGGGCCGAATCTGCGATAAGTATGTCGCTGCCCAGCTTCTGCCCCTCCCTGCGCTCTATGGTAGACACGGCTATGTTGACTATGAGAGTTACAAGAAGAGCCACAATGCTTTCTATGTTGACATCAGGCGCAGCTGGATTTGCAAATCTGCCGAACGCGTCAAAAATAACCTTAAGGGCTATGAAAAGCAGCATGCCTGAAATGAAAAGCCCCGAGAGCGTCTCGAACTTCTTGTGTCCGTAGGGATGGTCCTCATCTACGGGCTTTGCCGCTATGCTTATGCCTATAAGTCCGACAATGTTCGACGAGCCGTCTGAAAGGGAATGGTAGCCGTCAGCCGTCATGCTGGCGCTGTTTATCATCATACCTATTACTATTTTCAAAACCGCCACCAGTAGGTTGGCGAATAATATTATCCATAATATTTCCTTGACCTTCTTGTACTTTTCCATTATTAAAAAAACAACCCCTTTTGCGCAAAATAAAATCCACGAGACAATAAAATCATATTAATTGTCCCATGGATAGAATCCACTGCTTCGCCAGAAGCCCGACCGCATGCAACATAGCTGCACCGCCTGCTCAAATCGCTTATTACATTAAACATTATGATAATACAGGACATCATTCATGTCAATACCATAATTTCAACTTGCCCAAACCCGATTTAAAACATAAAAAGCGGGGCATTCGCCTTTTATGACTCATCATCCCCGCTTCATTATAATATAATTCTATATTCAAAAAACCCCTTTTATTTTCTATCTCCCGTTGCATCTGTCAAGAAGCTTAGCCCATTTCCTGTCAACTTCCCTCTGAAGCTCCTCTATCATGTGCTCGTTACCCTTCTTGAAAAGGTGCTTGAATCTGCCCTGAGGCCTCAAGAAGTCCTCTATAGGAAGCTTTGTCTTAGGCTCGTAGGATAAGGTCCATTTGCCATCCTCCACTTCGAAAAGCGGCCAGAAGCATGTGTCCACAGCCAGCTTGCACATCTCCATGAGATCCTCAGTCTCGTATCTCCAGCCTCTAGGACATGGAGCCAGAACGTTGAGGAACGCAGGTCCTTTCTTGTATATGGCCTTTTCAGACTTCTCGTGCAGATCCTTGAAGTTGCCAACGAATGTTGTCTGGGCAGCGTAAGGTATGTTGTGCTCCACCATTATGTCCGTAAGATTCTTCCTGAACTGCTGCTTGCCCTGTATTTCGCTGCCCGCGGGAGTAGTCGTAGTGTCCGCGTACTTAGGAGTCGCTGACGACCTTTGTATCCCCGTATTCATGTAGGCTCCGTTGTCGTAGCATACATAAACCATGTCATGACCTCTTTCCATTGCTCCCGAGAGCGACTGGAAGCCTATGTCGTATGTGCCGCCGTCTCCGCCAAATGTTATGAACTTGAATGTATCCTTTATCTTGCCTTTTCTCTTCAGCACGTTGTATGCGCCCTCTACTCCGCCCGTCATCGCGCTGGCATTCTCAAACGCGGTATGTATGAACGAGTCGCTCCACGCTGTATATGGATACACAAACGACGATACCTCAAGGCATCCTGTAGCGCAGCCTATTACAGCCTTGTCCTCTTCCTTTACAGCCCTTAGGACTCCTCTTACGGCCAGCGGTGCTCCGCAGCCTGCACACATCCTGTGTCCGCCGTTGAATCTGTCGGGCTTGCTCATTATTTCCTTGAAATTGTAAGCCATATCGGCACCCCCTATTCCCTTACGCCTAAGTATCTGTAAGTTTCGCCAGTCCTGCTCGATGTCGCCATATCCGCAAGATCAGCATATACCTTTTCGATGTCGCCTGTTGTCACGTCTCTTCCTCCAAGGCCGTATATGTAGTTAACAGCCATAGGTCTGTCGCTTGCGTCATAAAGCGCGGACCTTATTTCAGCAAATAGTGGTCCCCCTGCTGCTGAGAAGCCCTCGCATCTATCCATAACAGCTATGGCCTTCTTGCCCGAAAGCGCCTTTGCAATCTCCTGCATAGGGAACGGTCTGAATACCCTTATTTTTAGAAGCCCGGCCTTTATTCCGCTCTTTCTTAGGTTTTCAATTGCTGCCTTTGCAGTTCCTGCTGTCGAGTTGATGACTACTATGGCAAGCTCGGCATCGTCAAGCCTGTACTCCTCGAAAAGGCCGTATTCCCTTCCTGTCATCTCCTTGAACTCTTTTGCCACCTGGAGTATCACGTCTTTTGCCTTTATCATGCCCTCTGCCTGGTTCCTCTTATGCTCTATATAGTATGCCGAAGAGTCGTATGGTCCTACCGCTATAGGCTGAGCAGCATTAAGAAGATATTCTTCCGGCTCGTATTCGCCTACGAAGGCCTTTACCTTTTCGTCCTCTATAAGCTCTATGTTTTCAACGGCGTGGCTTGTTATGAAGCCGTCCTGACATACCATTACAGGAAGCTGCACGTCAGCGTGCTCGCCAATCCTTACAGCCTGTATGAAGTTGTCATATGCCTCCTGGTTGCTTTCGCTGTATATTTGTATCCAGCCTGCGTCCCTTGCTCCCATTGCATCCGAGTGATCACAGTTTATGTTTATAGGGCCCGTAAGCGCTCTGTTTACGCATGCAAGAGTTATAGGAAGCCTGCATGAAGCCGCCACGTATAGAACCTCCCACATGTATGCAAATCCAGCAGATGATGTTGCAGTCATAGATCTTGCTCCAGCAGATTGCGCGCCTATGCAGGCCGACATTGCACTGTGCTCCGATTCCACTGTTATAAACTCTGTATCAACCTTTCCGTCTGCCACATACTGCGAGAAAAACTGCGGTATCTCCGTCGAAGGCGTTATAGGAAAAGCGGGAAATACATCCGGGTTTATCTGTCTCATGGCAATCGCAACTGCCTCGTTTCCTGATAATCTGTCTCTTATAGCCATACTAGCACCTCCTACTTTTCATCCTTTACTATTTCTATGGCATCGAAAGGGCACGCCTTCGCGCAAATGCCACAGCCCTTGCAGTAATCATAATTGAAATCAAGCCTTTTTCCGTCTACAACCGGTATTGAACAGTCCGGACACACAGGTGCGCAAAGCAGGCACTGCTTGCACTTTTCCTCCTTGAATACCGGCTTTACGCTTCTCCAGTCTCCTGTTTTGAACTTGAGGGAATATGCAGCCTCGTACACAGTGCCTCCTGGCGTTATATCCTTCCAGTTTATTGACTCGTTTATTTCAGGCATCTTTTTCATTACTTGCCCACCTCCGCTATCGCCATTTTAAGGGCGTTCATGTTGCCTTCTATAACTTCGGGCTTCGATGCGAACTTGTGCTCGAAGGAGCCCTGCATCTCGTTTAGGAAGGCTTCATCCTCCATTATGCCGCATATTTTGACAGCGGCTGCAAGCATAGGAGTGTTAGGAAAATACCTTCCAAGGCACTTTTCAGAGATCGCCCTTGCGTCTATCGTATATATCTTGCCATTAAATCCCTTGAGCGAATTTTTTATCTCCTCGGCGCTCTTGTCTGTGTTTATGAGTATAGCTCCGCTTTCCTTTATCCCTTTTGTAACATCTACAGGCTCAAGCAGCGACTCGTCCACTACTACAACAAAATCAGGCTCGTAGATGTTCGAATGGATAGTTATCTTCTCGTCGCTTATCCTGTTGTACGCGGTTATGGGCGCACCCATCCTCTCAGGACCGTACTCAGGGAATCCCTGAACGTACTTGCCTGTGTTGAAGGCAACATCTGCAAGCAGCAGCGATGCTGTCTTTGCTCCTTGCCCTCCTCTTCCATGCCAGCGAATCTCTAACATTTATTACCTCGCCTCCTTGAATTTGTTTCTATATTTAAAAATATTTGGTAATGCAAGCTTAAAAAACTGCTCTCAGAAAAAACATTAAATTTCACAGCTCTAAATATCAGAATTATTACTTCCCAGAACTTATACACCTGTATACTGTGGCCTCTGACACCTGAAGTCTTGCCGATACAGCCTTGACACTTCCCTTTATCAGGAAAAGCCCCTTGCCGTCAAGCTGGCTTATGGCTTCCTTCTTCTCGTCAAGGGACATCCTCTCCACTGGAATTCCAAATCCGGATATGACTCCGTTAATCATCTCCTGGGCCACATCCTCTATCGAGTCGCTCAGCGTCTGCGACGAGCCCCCCTTTGTATACGGAACCTGGGTGTCCTTTATCGGCGGCAGGGTCTTTTGGCCCTTTATGAACTCCTGGATGTAGTCATCGAAAAGCATCGCCTTGGTGACATCCACGTTTATGCACAGCAGACCCGCAAGCTTGCCGCTGCCGTCCTTTATGAAGTACGTTGCAGACCTTATGGTCCTACCGTCAGAAAGCTTGCTAGAGTAGTTAACGCAGTAGCTCTCTCCCTCGTAGGTCTTTTCCTTGATGAATCTAAGGCCAAGCTCAGTTATCGAGCCTCCTACCTTCCTGGCTGAGAAACTATTCTTTATATATACTATTGAATTTTCAACGTTGTCTGTATCGTGGAGCACAAGTTCGTAGTCGCTTCCCAGAAAATCTCCAAGGAAATCTATGAACTTTTTATATATTTCGAAAAGCTGCTGCTTTTCATTTAAACCACTTAGTGACATTTAAATTCCCCTCTTGTACAAAAGATTGTTTCCAGATTGAATTTTCCGAAAATTCAATCTGAATCTAGCGCTGATTTCATAATACTACTCACATATCATTTTGTAAATATATTTTCAGAAAATAATTTTTCTTCTGATAAAATATTTTCGCGCATGCGGCAAATCCGCAATCTTCAGAATACACGAACTATTTTTTTGCATGTTGACATATAGTTATGCTTTGAGTATTATATGTGTATACAAAATGTAATCCAAGGAGCGCATGACTGGCGGAAAAGTGGAATTAACCACAGGGAGTGCGCATCCTCATATAAGCCGGCCGCCTGGGCACCGTAATGTCCAGGCGGCGTTTAGTTTTTGTACCTATTTTCTGCCTCCTGGACACACAAAATGTCGAGGAGGATTTTTTATGTTTAAAATGCAATGGGAAGGTTTTAAAGGCGGAGTTTGGTCCAACGAGATAAATGTTCGTGACTTCATACAGACTAACTACTCTTCCTACAAAGGAAGTTCAGAGTTTCTTACGGGTCCGAGTAAAAGGACAGTTCAAGTTTGGGGAAAGTGCAGGTCGCTTATTTCAAAGGAACTGGATAAAGGGATTCTCGACGTTGATACAGACAACATATCCGGTATAGACAGTTTCAAGCCTGGCTATATAGACGTTGAAAACGAGGTAATACTCGGCTTGCAGACGGATATGCCTTTGAAGCGCATAGTCAATCCATTCGGAGGCCTGAGAACAGCCAAGTCTGCACTCGAAAGCTATGGCTACAAAATGAATAAGCAGACCGAAGATATATTCAGCAAATACAGGAAGACCCACAACCAGGGTGTTTTCGACGCTTATACAGCCGACATGAGAAAGGCTAGGAGCGCGGGTCTATTGACCGGCCTACCCGACTCATACGGAAGGGGCAGGATAATTGGAGACTATAGAAGAGCTGCCCTTTACGGCATAGACATGCTCATTGAGAGCAAGAAGGCGGACCTTGAATCTGCCTGCGGCGACATGTGCGACGATCTGATACGAATAAGGGAAGAGCTTTCAGAGCAGATAAGCGCTCTTTCAAAAATTAAAGACATGGCCGCATCGTATGGATACAACATGTCCAAGCCAGCCGCAAGCGCACGCGAGGCTGTGCAGCACTTGTATTTTGCATATCTTGCCGGAATTAAGGAAAACAACGGTGCAGCCATGTCGCTTGGCAGAGTCAGCACTTTTCTTGACATATATATAGAGCGGGATATGCGTAGGGGCATACTGAGCGAGGAGCAGGCACAGGAGCTTATAGACCAGCTCGTAATCAAGCTCAGGATGGCAAGACACCTTAGAACGCCCGAATACAACGAGCTCTTCGCCGGCGATCCAAACTGGATAACCGAGTCAATAGGCGGAATGAGCGTTGATGGAAGGACTCTAGTAACTAAAACCTCCTTCAGGTTCCTTCATACGCTGACTAATCTTGGACCATCTCCGGAGCCTAACATGACAGTGCTCTGGGCAGAAGACCTCCCTGAGGGCTTCAAGAAATACTGTGCCAGAGTGTCGATTGAAACAGGCGCTCTGCAGTATGAAAATGATGATCTTATGAGGCCAATATACGGCGACGACTACGGAATAGCGTGCTGCGTTTCGGCTATGCAAATGGGCAAGCAGATGCAGTTTTTCGGCGCAAGATGCAACCTTGCAAAGGCTCTGCTGTACGCTTTAAACGGAGGTGTCGATGAAATCAGCGGCAAGAAGGTCATCGAGGGCATTGAGCCGGCTGTTGGCGACATACTCACCTACGAGGATGTAAGATCGAGATATTATAGCGTTCTTGAAAAGGTAGCACAGCTTTATGTAAATACAATGAACATAATACACTACATGCACGACAAGTACGCATACGAAGCCGGCCTCATGGCACTCCACAACACCGACGTGCAGCGTCTAATGGCATTCGGGGTTGCAGGCCTTTCAGTAGCAGCCGACTCCCTAAGCGCCATAAAGCATGCCAAGGTAATGCCCATCAGGAAAAATGGTCTGTGCGTTGAATTCGAAATAGAAGGAGACTTTCCAAAATACGGCAACGACGACGATAGGGTCGACTCGATAGCGGTTGAAATCGCCGAAAGGTTTTCGGCCTGTCTCAAAAAGCACAAAGCCTACAGAGACTCAAAGCACACTCTTTCAGTGCTTACGATAACATCGAATGTCGTATACGGCAAAAAAACAGGCTCGACTCCGGATGGAAGAAGGTACGGCGATGCCTTCGCGCCGGGAGCCAATCCGATGCACTGCAGGGACATATCCGGATCCCTGGCATCGCTCAATTCCGTCGCTAAGCTTCCATACGCAGGGGTCTGCCAGGACGGGGTGTCGAACACATTCTCTGTGGTTCCCAAGGCTCTTGGGAGCGACATGGGTATTCGAATCGATAACCTTGTTTCAATACTCGACGGGTATTTTTCACAGGGTGCCCATCACCTCAACGTCAACGTTATGGACAGGGACATGCTGATGGATGCCATGGCCAATCCTCATGACTACCCTAATCTTACTATAAGGGTTTCGGGATACGCCGTTACCTTCAACAGGCTAACCAGGGAACAGCAGCTCGAGGTAATAAAAAGGACCTTCCATGAGGCAATGTAGATTAATGAAGGGAAAGATACATTCAATTGATACTATGGGCCTTTTAGACGGCCCGGGCATAAGATTTGTCGCATTCTTCCAAGGATGCCCTCTTAGGTGCTCATACTGCCACAATCCTGACACATGGACTGCAGACAGCGGCACCGAATTCTCCCCGGGGGAGCTTTTCGAAAAAATCAGGAGATACAAGCCGTATTTTGACAGATCCGGCGGAGGTCTTACTTGCTCTGGGGGTGAGCCGCTTTTGCAGCCAAAATTCCTCCTAGAACTGCTTAAGCTTTGCAAAAAAGCTGGCATACACACGGCGCTCGACACCTCCGGCCACGGTATTGGCATGTATGAGGAAATCCTTGAGTATACAGACCTGGTAATCCTGGACATGAAACACTCCGACGCTGAGTCGTATAAAAAACTGACTCAAGGAAGCATGGATAAAATGCTGGATTTTTCAAAAATGCTTAAAGCCTCCGATTCAAAGCTTTGGATAAGGAGTGTCATTGTGCCGGGAATTACAGACACCAATGAGCATATAAAAAACGTGAAAGCTTTTGCCAGCGAATTTTCAAGACTTGAGAAAGTTGAGTTCCTACCTTATCACAAGCTGGGAGTTGAAAAATACAAGAATCTTGGAATTGAATACAGGCTTGAAGGCAAGGAGCATATGTGCGAACATCGCCTCAAACAGCTCACATATAGAGGAACAGACCCGATTTAGTTTCAAGACTAATCCAAATGTAGATTTACAAACAGCAAAAGGGACGGTTCCTCCGCGTCAAACTAAACGCAGAAAACCGTCCCTTAATTATTCTAAAAACACTTTTGTATTTCGCAGGTGAGCTTTATGCATTCTCCCTGATTTGATCGAAAAAGCAATAGGTGCCCTTCTGACTATGCTTTATTTCATACATGGCTCTGTCAGAATTTTTCAATAGGCTTTCTGAATCATTCCCATGTTCTGGGAAAAGCGCTATTCCTATTGATGCACCAATAGTACAGTTTTGACCTTTCAATATGAATGGCTTTTCAAGCTTTTGTATTATCTTATGCGCAACCACGGCGGCATCAGGCCTTTGCGTGACACTGCGGGCAATCACTGTAAATTCGTCTCCTCCTATACGCGCCACCGTGTCAGATTCTCTGACACATCCCGAAAGTCTTTTGGCAACTTCCCTCAAAAGATCATCACCCGCTTCATGGCCATAGTTGTCATTGATGCTCTTGAATCCATCCAAATCTACAAACATCAGAGCAAACCCGCTCTTGTCCCTTTTTGTCTCGCTTATACCGTGTTTTAAGCGCTCAAAAAACATCCTCCTGTTTGGAAGCTCAGTAAGCTTGTCGTAGTTTGCAAGCATATCAAGTTCTTCAGCAAGTTGTCTGTATTTACGCTCACTTTCCTTAAGCGCTTCTTCGGCGAGCTTTTTCTCTGTGATGTCCTCGTATGTACCAAGAATCCCTATATTAATATTATTCCTGTCACTTATAGGTACCTTGTTCTTACGTATCCATCTTTCTTCTCCACAGTATTCTTTTAAAAACACCTCATAATTCAACTTTGGCTCTCCGCTGAGCATTATCTCAATGTCTTCCTCGCGATATACTTCACCCATGCCCTCGCTCCAGCAGATTTTCAAATCATCAAGCCCCGTGATTTCTGACGGTTCATTTAATCCTGCTATCTTTGAGAACACCTTATTGCAGCCAAGATATTTCAAATTGGAGTCCTTCCAGAATATTCCTATAGGCACAGTATCAAGTACTAGCTTGAGCATCTGGTTTGCGCCCTCAAGCTGGCTTTGCTTTTCAAAGAGTTCATGTTCAGCCATTTTATTGTCTGTAATATCCCTTGCCGCCGCATAAACAAGCTTGCCGTGGGGCTGAGAGTTCCATTCTATGTATCTATACTCTCCGTCCTTGCGCCTGTAGCGGTTGGTGAAATTGAGCACCCTGTTTTGATTATTAAGCTGCGAAAGGGCTTCCAGTGTTGCAGCCATGTCCTCCGGATGTATAAAATCAAGGAATTTGCTACCCTCGATCTCCTCAATGGAATATCCCAATGTATGCTCCCATTCCTTGTTCACCTTTATGAAATTCCCATCCAAATCTGCTATGCAAAGCAGGTCAAGGTTTATGGAAAAGAAGCTGTCAAGCTCCTTAATTTTCTGCATCTCCTCAGATATGTCGCTTATGCACGTTATAAAATAATTTTTTTCAGGAGAAAACACTTTGACCCTATACCATCGCTTTAGCGGCTCCGAAAATTGCTCAATCTCCTCACAGCCTCCATAAAGCGCAATTCCTCCATAGAACTTTATAAAATCAAATTCCGAGTTTCGTATGCCTGGGATGACCTCTGTAACTTTTTTGCCGGCTATATCTTCTGACTTCAAACCAGTCAGCTTTTCAAAAGTTGGATTTACCTCTATGAATTCGTAGTCCACAGGAACACCGGACTCATCGCAAATTATTCTATGATAGGCGTATCCCATCGGAGAATTATCTAAGATTGACTTGTAAAAACTGCAATCCATATTCTAACACATCCGTTTCCTGATGTTATTGTTGATTTCGATATTTCAAAAAAAATTAGATTAGTATGGCACAACTATACGTATATTATATCACTCAGAATCATAATGATAAGCAGTTTTTTGCGTTACTTGACCAACCGGATATATTTCTCGAAATATATACAATATAAAAGGTGGGATTGCTATGAAGCCCCACCCACCAACATCCTTTAATTATCTATTGCCTATTACTCAAACCATCTGCCCCTGATCAGGTCTTTCGCTTCTCTTGTTAACGGTATAAGGTCCGTTTTGTCCAAATATGATATGTCGAATTTTCGGTTGAGTGCGGCAAAATGCTTTACTCCAAAGGCTAGCTTGTTCAAAAATGAGAATACGCCGATGGCTCCAGGCGAAAAGTCGTTGGCCTCTTTTCCGTAAATTGCGCGCAAGTCTGCAAGGTCGCCGTATATTTCTTCTATTGTGCTTCCATACTTTTTCAAGTTTTCAGGAACATTGCCCGATCTGATCATTTCTCCAATTTTTTTGCCGCTCATTGCCGCTGCCATTGCCGCTCTTCCAAGGCCTATTGCAGTTACATCTCCGTCTCCGTACGCCAGAGCCTTGAACACCTGGTCTTCTGAGGCAAATCCTCCCGTCATGGTTATGGCCGGAATCCATAGCCCTTCCTTCTTCAATCGTTCCGCAATTCTGCAGACGACGTCCTCCATAGCCACAGTCGGCAACGCCCATTCGTTCATCATTTTGCATGGACTGTATCCGCTTCCGCCTCCAGCACCGTCAAACGTCACCATATCAACGCCTGCTTTGCTAGCCAGACGGATTACCTTTTCCAAATCAACAGGGTCGTATCCCGCCATTTTAAAGTATATGTTTTTAGCACCCATGTTTCTTAACTCCTCTATGCGGGGCACGAGATACTCCTCATCCCACAGAGGCAGCCTGGAATAATAATAGAAATTAGGACACACGCCATCCTCATAGGCCTTAATAACCTCCGGAGCGCTCGGGTCAGGGAATATTAAGCCGCCCAGTTCCTGCTTTTTAAGTGCCTCTTCCCTGTCCTTCAAGCGTATGACAGGCTGTGTTCCCTTTGCGCCCTGCCCGAACTTCAATTCAATGGCCTCTGCGCCTTGTACTTTGATTGCATATTCAGGAACTCCAAGCATGTCGTCCTCAATGTTGCACTGCACTATTATTTGCCCATAGCCGCGGTAGTACTTTCGGAATGCGTCCAGCATGTTTTTGAGAGCAGGAAAATGGACAACCTTGCCGTCTTTTACTTGCAGCTCAGGATCCTTGTTTCTCGCATCCTCTCCGATAACGCAGCAAACGCCTGCCATTGCAGCCCCGCCGAAATAGTCCTCCCAGTTCATTTTAATCAAAGCAGGCAGGAGCAGCGGCATTGCCATCTTCACCTTGTTGAATTTCCCAAACTCCCTGCCTGTCTTGACATTGAATATATTGGCCTCTTCGTATGTAGCATTGGCGCCCAAAGCTCCGAAAACACGGCCGTTAATATTGAAGTGAGAATAATCGATTGGGTAGTCCTTTTCTGAAGCGACCTGATTGGCTCCCGTGTTCGTGGGATAGACAGTCTGAGCCCCAAGAACCGCCGCCAGGCATATTTCACAGGTTCCTGCGCATTCCTCCGTACAGAAAGAGCACATCCCCGACTGCGGCGAAATGTAGGTGCTGCGGTTTTTAGTGTCGTTGAATGCCGATGATAGCTTTGGTGAATAAGTCATTTAAAACCCTCCTTTAAACTAGTGTGAATTATTATGTATTTTACAGTTTCATGAAACCTAATTAATCTAGTCAGCCTGGGACAGCGCATTGTCTATCGCCTTTAGTATGACCTTGCTGCTTATGGTGGCCCCGGATATTGTGTCCACATCCAAGCGCTGCTCGCTTATGACCTTCTCCGTGATTGCCTCGGCAGGCTTTCCTCTGCCGTATTTGTGGTCCAGCAGCTCGATATTAGTTACATAGCCGCTGTCTACAATCACCTTGACCCTGGCGCCCACATAAGGTGTTGGATAGTATTCCCCTTCATACACACCGTCCCTTGTGCCTGAAATATACTTATTCCTGATAGCTATGCTGTCGATTTCCTTTTCGAACTTCTTGATACCAAAATACATGAGTATCCCTGCAGACATAGCAAACAATACTATGAATATAACTGCTATTTTAATCAACCTGCTCTCCTTCACCTTTCTCACCTCCAATGTATTCTCCTATCATTTGATCTGTGACACCTTTGTTTCTGCAAATCTCCGCATAGAATTCGCCACTTTTTTTTATTTTTCGCTCCTGAGTCTTGAAATCCACCCCTACAAGCCCGAATGGCGCAGACTCCCCGTGAAGCCACTCAAAGTTGTCAATGAGCGACCAATGGTAGTATCTCTCAACAGGCACACCGTCTTCACACAGCCTGGCCACCTCTCTAAGATGGTCATAAATAAATCTAGCCCTGAACGAATCCTCTCTGTCGCATGTCCCGTTTTCAGTTATCCATATGGGCAGCTTCAGCTTCCTATACCACTTCCTGCATAATTCATATAGCCCCTTTGGATATATCTCCCATCCCAGGTCGTTGCGCAGCGTGTCCGGCATCACATCGTCCCTGAAGCCCTGGAAATGAACAGAGCTCCTGCTGTAGTAGTTGAATCCCAGAAAATCACTGTATTTTCCTATCTTGTAGGGAAGACCGGCTCCAATTGGCGCATAGAGAAATCCGTTGCTCATAGACAGCACTAAAGCGCTCTGGAACAAGTACTCTATTATCCTTGCCGCCAACATATCAGATGGGTTTTTTGAATAGGGCGCAAAGGCCCTCAGATGATAGGCCGGGCCCACCCTGGTCTCGCCCGAAAAGCCTCTCCTTTTTCGCAGACTGTGAATCGTCTCGTATGCTTCTATATGGCATAGGACCATGTTCCTTAGCACCCTGTACATGAGCCTCATGTCCTGCTTCCCCGGCGGCCATATGCCGTAGTGGTAGCCGTTTATAGCGTACACGTTCGGCTCGTTAATAGTTACATATTCCCAGGCCAGGTCCCCCAGGGATTCCACCACATATTCCGCATACCTTTTGAAATATTCGACGCAGGACCTGTTCTCGAAGGCGCCTTCGGATTCGAACCATACTGGATTTGAGAAATGGTGGAGGGTGACAAGCGGCCTGATGCCATGTTTTTTGAGCAGCTCAAGCTCATCCCTGTAATGCTCCATCGCTTCTGTATCGAAACTGCCTTTCTCCGGCTCTATGCGGCTCCACTCTATGCTCATCCTGTAAATTTTATGGTCCATACTACTGTCAAGCAGCTTTATGTCCTCTTCATACCTGTTCCAGTGGTCAGCAGCACGAAGACTGGTAGTGCCATCTTCAGTGTTTCCCCACAGGCACCACTCGTACCAGCTGTTGTTCCTATCGCCGCCTTCGATCTGTGTTGCTGAGGTGGCGCTGCCCAGCATGAAGTATTCGGGCAGTTCGAAACCCTTCAGATGCATCATGCATTCCCCCGATTTTATTAGTGTACTTTTACTATACCCATAAAAGTAAAATTACCCCTCCAATTTAATATGACGTATTTATTATTTCTGAAATTTCGCAATTTCGAACATGAAAAAAGCCGCCCGACTCGAGCAGCTTTTCATATACCAATTGTTCAGCTTGATTACATGCGTTTAGTCCAGAGCACTCCTTAGACTCTCAATGAATGGCCTGACTTCGCCACTTATGTCGCCCTTTGACGCCCCCTGGCCTATCCTTTCAATTATGGCGCTGCCAACTATCACTCCGTCGCACATGTCCTTTACGCTTCTTGCAGCATCGCCGTCTGATATTCCAAAGCCTATGGCCAGGGGCAGGTCGGTATGCCTTCGCACGCTCTTCATGAAATCCTCAAGCCCTTCTGCAAAGCTGCTCCTCTTGCCTGTGACTCCCTTTGAAGACACGCAGTATACAAAGCCGCTGGCATCGGATACCAGCTTGCTTATCCTGTCCTCGGAGGTTGGAGCCACAAGAGGTATGAGGTCTATCCCAGAGCTCTTTGCTATTCCGGAAATGGCACCCTTCTCCTCGTATGGCAAATCAGGCACTATGAGCCCGTCTATGCCGCTTTCCTTGCAACCCTCCAGGAATTTTTCCGATCCATATCGGAAGACTGCGTTGTAGTATGTCATTATTACTAGCGGCAACTGGGTCTTCTCCCTCAGCCGCCTTGCCATTTCAAATATCATGTCTATGTTTGTGCCCTTCTCCAGGGCCTTTTCCGAGGCCGCCTGTATTATCGGCCCGTCCGCAAGGGGGTCCGAGTAGGGTATTCCAAGCTCTATTAAGTCCACACCTGCCTCTTCCGCTTCCAGCACAAGCTTGTATGTGGCTTCCATGTCCGGATAGCCGCAGGTGAGGTATGCAATCAGCGCCTTCCTTCCTTCTTTTCCAAGCTCCTTGAATTTTTCTGATATCCTATTCGCCACAGGTCTCACCTCCGATATACTTCATAATCGTGTTCATGTCCTTGTCTCCCCTGCCCGATAGGCAGACCACTATTATGTCTTCCTTGCTTGTATTTGGCGCCAGCTTCATGAGGTAGGCTATGGCGTGGGAACTCTCAAGGGCAGGTATTATACCTTCGCTCCTCGTCAGCAGTTCGAAACCTTCTAGCGCCTCAGCATCAGTGGCTGGCACATAGCTGACCCTGCCTGTGGAGTGGTAATATGCGTGCTGGGGTCCTATTCCCGGGTAGTCAAGCCCTGCAGATATGGAGTGCACCGGCATTATCTGGCCGTAGTCGTCCTGGAGCACGTATGTCATCATGCCGTGTATTACGCCTATAGAGCCCTTTGCTATCGTGGCCGCGTGCTTGTCGGTGTCCACGCCCAGACCCGCAGCCTCAACGCCGTACATCTTCACGTCCTTGTCGTCCGCGAAGGGGTAGAAGAGGCCCATTGCGTTGCTGCCTCCCCCTACGCAGGCCACAAGATAGTCGGGAAGCCTTCCTTCCTTGGCGAGTATCTGCTCCTTGACCTCGTCGCCTATGACTCTTTGGAAGTCTCGCACTATTGTAGGGTAAGGATGGGGCCCAACGACCGAGCCTATCACGTAGAAGGTGTCGTCAACGTTTGCTACCCAGTCTCTAATGGCCTCGTTTGTGGCGTCCTTGAGTGTTCCCGTGCCCGATGTGACTGGATTTACCTTGGCTCCCAGCATCTTCATCTTGAAGACATTGAGGGACTGCCTCTCCACGTCCTCTTCCCCCATGAAAACCTCGCACTCGAGATCGAACATGGCGCAGACAGTGGCTGTGGCAACGCCGTGCTGGCCCGCTCCTGTCTCGGCTATTATCCGCTTTTTACCCATCCTTCTGGCAAGCAGCACCTGTCCCAGGACGTTGTTGATCTTGTGGGCTCCTGTGTGGTTCAGGTCCTCCCTCTTCAGGTATATCTTTCCCCCGCCCAGCCTTCTTGTAAGATTTTCCGCAAAGTAAAGCGGGTTAGGCCTTCCAACGTATTCCCTGAGATAATATCTGTATTCCTCCATGAAGCTCTCGTCAGCTATGGCCTTTTCAAACTCCCTCTCCAGCTCTATAAGGGCGTTCATTAGCGTTTCCGGCACAAACTGGCCGCCGAACTGGCCGAATTTAGCCCTTGCATTTTGAATTTCCATGCTATCCCCTCACATTCTCTATGAATTTTTTAATCTTAATATAGTCCTTTACCCCGTCTGTCTCAACTCCGCTGCTTACGTCCACTACGGCCGGCCTTACCATTTCTATTGCGGCTTTTACATTTTCCGGGCCAAGCCCTCCTGCAAGTATAGTGAAGCGTTCCTTTGCAACAGCCGCCGCCAGATTCCAGTCAAAAGTCATGCCGGTTCCGCCATGCTGATCTCTTGAAAATGAATCCAGAAGCACCCCGTCTACATCGTATTTCCCTATGTCTTCAATGCTCTTCTCGTCTGCCACTCTGAAGGCCTTCCATATTTCATAGCCCTCCAGGCTTCTGCAGTAGTCCGGAGTCTCGCCTCCGTGAAGCTGCAGCACATCCAGGCCGCAGATTCTGGCTGTCTCCCTTACAACAGCCATTTCCTCGTCCACGAACACCCCGACTTTCTTTATGCCTGGCTTTAGCCGTTTAGCCAGATCTGCAGCTTCCGCCACGCTCAGCTTCCGCTTGCTGCTTGCGAATACGAAGCCCACATAATCAGGCATTAGCATGTTTGCATATTCTATGTCAACTTCTCTCGTAAGCCCACAGATTTTCACCCTAGTCAAATCATTCACCCCTAAGTTCTCTTAGCTTGTCCTCTATTGAATCCGACTCCATGAAAAACTGTCCCACCAAAATGGCGTCAGCCCTCTGCTCTCTTACGAATCTGGCGTCATCTCCTGAGAGTATGCCGCTCTCGCTTACAATTATCTTGCCCTCCGGTATCAAACCCGCCAGTTTCTGTGTGGTTTTTATGTCTGTTTCAAAGGTGTCCAGGTCCCTGTTGTTTATGCCTATGATTTCCGCTCCGGCGTTGAGCGCTTTTTCCAGCTCCTCTTCGCTGTGGACCTCCACAAGGCAGTGGAGCCCCAAGCCTTTAGCTGTATCGTGAAAATCCCTGAGCTCCTCGGCCGAGAGTATCGACGCTATAAGCAGCACCGCGTCAGCGCCTATCGCCCTTGACTGGTATATCTGGTACTTGTCTATTATAAAGTCCTTTCTCAGCACGGGCACTGATACAATGCCTTTTACAATTCCAATATATTCGTCTTGTCCCAGAAAGAACTTGTCTTCCGTAAGCACTGACACCGCGTCCACCCCGCAGGACTCGTACGCCCTTGCTATTTCCGCCGGGTCGAAATCCGCCCTGATTACGCCCTTTGAAGGAGATGCCTTCTTGACCTCCGCTATTACTGAGAGCCTCTCCTTGCTGAGGGCGGCTTTAAAGTCCCTGGTTTCCTCTGCGTTTTCTATTATATTCATCAGCTCCGCCAGGGGAACCTGCGCTCTGTCTCTTGCCACCCTTCCCCTCTTGTATTCAACTATGGTTTCTAGTATCATTCACCAAGCCCCCTTGTCAGTTCAGCAAATTTTTCAAGCTTCTCAAGCGCAAGCCCTCTGTCTATGACGTCCTTGGCAATCTCTACGCCCTCCTTGAGGGAATCAGCCTTTTTGCCCACATATATTGCGGCTCCAGCGTTGAGCACCACCATATCCCGCTTTGCTCCGTTCTCTCCCGAAAGCACATCCCTTATTATCTGGGCGTTGTGGTCGCTGTCTCCCCCCACAAGCTCCTGAAGCTCCGCGGATTCCAGGCCAAAATCCTCAGGCCTGATTTCATAGCTTTTTATCTGGCCGTCCCTTAGTTCGCATACGCTTGTGCTGCCTGTGAGCGTTATTTCGTCCAAGCCGTCCTCGCCGTGTACTATAAGCGCCCTCTCTGTGCCCATCTTCCTTAGTACCTGGGCAAACAGAGTCATGAGCTTTTTGTCGAAAACTCCTATCAGCTGTCCCTTGACGCTCGCCGGGTTTGCCAGCGGCCCCAGCACATTGAATATGGTCCTCATGCCAAGCTCCTGCCTGGCCTTCATTACATTCTTCATTGCCGTATGGAACCTGGGTGCGAACATGAATCCCACGTTGAGCTCGTCTATGCACATTCTCACATCCTCGGGGCTGAGGTTTATGTTCACCCCCAGCTTTTCAAGCACGTCTGCGCTGCCGCACTTGCTGGAGACTGACCTGTTGCCGTGCTTAACTACTGTTACCCCGGCAGCTGCAGCTACGAACATTACCGCAGTGGACACGTTGAAGGTGTTCCTGGCGTCCCCTCCTGTGCCGCAGGTGTCTATGGAATATATCTTGTCCATGTTGACCTCCAGCGCCTTTTTCTTCATTACGCTGGCTCCTGCGAATATCTCATCGCTAGTTTCTCCCTTTATCTTGAGCGCCGTCAGAAATGCCCCTATCTGGGCGTCAGAAGCCTTGCCATCCATTATGTCCTCCATAATGGACATCATCTCACCCTCCGTAAGGTCTATGCCGGCTGAAAGCTTGTCTATGGCTGATTTTATCATATATTTTTCCCCCTTTTGACCTCTTTATAAAGCCTTTATCCTTCTATGCTCAGGAAATTCCGCAGCATCTGCTTGCCTGAATGGGTTCCTATTGACTCGGGATGGAACTGAACCCCGTACACGTGGTGTCTTTTGTGGCGCAGGGCCATTATCTGACCGGACTCGTCCTGGGCCGTTATTTCCAGCTCGGGACTCAGGGATTCCCTTTCCACTACAAGGGAGTGGTAGCGCATTACCTCCACCGGATTTTCAACCCCCTGGAAAAGGTCGGTGCCCGTATGGCTTACCATGGAAGTCTTGCCGTGGACCGTCTCCTTGGCATGGACTATCCTGCCTCCGTATACCTCCCCTATGGCCTGATGGCCCAGGCATACTCCCAGCAGAGGAATCTTGCCGGCAAAGTGCCTTATGACATCCTCGCAAATCCCCGCGTCCTTGGGAAATCCTGGTCCTGGGGATATTATTATATGGCTTATGCCCATCTCCTCGATTTCCTCTATAGTAAGCTTGTCGTTCCTGCACACCAGTATATCCGGATTGATCTCCCCTATATACTGGTACAGGTTGTATGTGAACGAGTCGTAGTTGTCTATAATAAGTATCATAAAGCGTTCCCCCTATTTTGGACTTTAACCTCTGAGAGCCTCAAGCACTGCCTGGGCCTTTCTCTGGGTCTCCTGGTATTCCGAAAGCGGATCTGAGTCGGCCACTATCCCGGCTCCGGCCTGGACATAGGCGGTATCCCCCTTGAAGAGCACAGTCCTTATTGCTATGCAGGTGTCCATGTTGCCGTTGAAGCCGAAGTAGCCTATGGCCCCTGCGTATACGCCCCTTCTTCTGTTCTCCAGCTCGTCTATTATCTGCATCGCCCTGACCTTGGGCGCCCCTGACACTGTTCCCGCCGGCATACACGAGCTTAGAGCGTCCAGCATGTCATAGCCTTCCTTTACCTTGCCTTTGACGTTGGAGACTATGTGCATTACGTGGGAATACCTTTGAACCTCCATGAAGCTGCTCAGCTCCACGCTTCCAAACCGTGATATCCTGCCTATATCGTTCCTGGCAAGGTCCACCAGCATCATGTGCTCCGCCCTTTCCTTTTCATCCTTAAGAAGCTCTTCGCAAAGTCTTTCATCCTCTTCCAGTGTGGCACCCCTATGCCTTGTTCCGGCTATGGGACATGTTTCCACCTCGCCATTCCTAAGCTTGACAAGCAGCTCAGGCGAGGAACCGGCTATCTTGTAATCGCCGTAGTCGATAAAATACATGTACGGCGACGGATTTAGTATCCTAAGCGTCCTGTAAACGTCAAGAGGATCCTTATTTGTCTTCACGTCAAACCTTTGAGAGAGGACCACCTGGAATATATCCCCGTCCTTGATGTACTGCTTTGCCTTCTCCACCTTAGCCACGAAACTCTCTTTCGTTTCAGTGCCCGAGTATTCAACGGCTTCCTGCTTGTTTGCTGGCTTTTTGCTCTCTATAGTCTCAGGCGATTCTATTTGCAGTTTTATCGCCTGCAGCCTTTCTTCCGCCTCTTTTTCCAGCTCCTCCTCGCTTCTTCCGACTCCAAGGGGCATGTTGATTATTATCTTTATCTTCTGTCTCTCGTGTTCGTATGCTACAATCTCCTCCGGGAAGAAAAGGTGCATGTCCGGCATATGCAGGTCGTCAATCTCAGGCTCGCCCAGTTTCTCTATGTTCCTTACGAAGTCGTAGGCGATGTAGCCTACAGCACCTCCCTCGAAGTCCAGCCCACCTAGCAATCCTTCGCAATTGTGCTCCTTGATGACATCCCTAAGTATTTCAAGGGGATTACCGTAGCGGCTTGTCTGAACGCCAGACTTATCAAGAGTGACTTCGCTGCCCTCTGACCTGATCTCCATAAAGGGCTTTCTGCCGATATATGAGTATTTCCCCCACTTGCCCTTTTCAACGCTCTCGAGTATGAACGACTTTCCTTCACCGCATAGCTTCTTGTATATTGAAATCGGCGTATGCGTGTCCCCCTCCATTTCAAAGGTAAATGCCCTGAGCTTCGAATTTCCTTCCATTTCCTGATACCCCCTGTTATTAACTTTCTGTTAATTTACTCTATGCGCCCAGCATACTAATGCCTATAAAAGCAAATAAAAAAAGACGCTTCATCCCCTTTGAAGGGACGAAACATCTTTGCTCCGCGTTGCCACCCTGATTAGACTTGTAATAACCTTAAAAGCTAGCTTGCACAGCCAGTAAAATAAAAAAGACACCTCATCCCATATAACTATAGGACGAAATGTCGTCATTCCGCGCTGCCACCTATTTTAGAAGGTATTACCCATCTCTCTTTGTCAGGTACGGAAAACATATTATTTACGTTTTCGATACCCCGTCCCTTTAACGCTGGACATGCGGCTGGCGATACTCTCCATGCATCTCATGGATTTCACACTGCTCCTCATGGAACCATTCAGCCAGAACCTTGACACCGGACTCCCACCACCACCGGCTCGCTTGGACAACATTGTTGGCCTACTCTTTCCATTCACAGAATTTTCTGTATTGAATTAAAGTATTAAAATAAATTTACACCAGGTTTGACATTTTGTCAACTTTTATTTTCTTATTATTTCGACTTCATGAAGAGTTAATGTAAAAAATAGATGTTCATTATTTTTCCGGGAACATCCTATCTTTATAATAACTCTCAGCCTGGTATATGGCAGCCATAGGGTTGTGACCCAGCACCCTGTCCTTAGCCGCGGCAACTGTAACGGGCGCATTTGAATACTTGATGAAAAGCGAATCGTGGCCGACGCAAAGCCCGAATATGAGGTTCAAGTCAGTATCCGCCTTGTTCAGCAAAAGAGCCTGACCTATAGGGTTGCACATGGCCTCGAACTCACAGCCCTTCCTTATCTGCTCTTCCGGAGATATCCCTATGTGGGATTTGGGTATGCTTCCGTTTTTGCATACTACAGATTCAACCTCGAAGCCGTTGTGCACGAGTATCTTGCTCAGCATCTTCATCTCCTCATGCAAGCCTATGCAGAACGCCACGCCTAGCTTTTTATAGCCGCACCTTCTAGCAAAATCCATTATCTCCTCTATCCTCGTCAGCTTGCAGTATCCTAAGGCCTCCACAAGGGCGGAGCTGTTGGCTATCAGCAGGTTTTCCTCTTCCTTGTAGAGCTCTCCGCTCTTTTCGGTCTCATCATCCCTGCAGGGGCAATTGGCAGGCATCTTATCCTTTTCTCCGCTTCTGCACGCATGCACAGCGCAAATTCCGCAATTGTACATCTTCTCCACATCCTTTTCTAGTTCTTTATTCCGTTAATACAAATATACCAGAAAATATTGTTTATCACGACTGGATATAAGGGTATAGAAATAATGTAGCATATGCTATTTTACTTTGGCAAGCCTGCTGAAGCTTGATAAATACTACGCTTTTAATAATGCCTTGCAGGAGCCGTAATTGCGAGATATTAATGTCTCCCGTTAAATAAAAGTCGACATGCCTTGCCTCCACTCCAGCCGACTATTCATCGCAGCAAGCCTTTATTTCATTTTTGAATTCAAGGGCTTGCTGTTTTTATTCCATATTTGTTTTAAGGACAAAATATAGGGTATTAAATTTATTAATAGTCTTATTGGCCAAATTCAATTTATTTTATGGGGGTGACTATATGCCACAAGATTTTAAACCTGGTTGTGCGAGACCAAAGTCGCAGGTCGAGTTGCCGCAGGAACAGCAAACAGTTAACGAAACAGTTTCAAGCAAAAAGGAGGAGATGTCTATGATATCAGTTGGAAAGAAAGCCCCTGACTTTGAAATGGCAGGATTCTATAAAGGCGAGTTTAAGACATTCAGATTGTCTGAGTATCTTGGAAAATGGGTTGTGCTATGCTTCTATCCTGGAGACTTTACATTTGTCTGAGCCACTGAAATTTCAGCAGTTGCTGAAAAATTTCCAGAGTTCCAGAAGCTAGGAGCAGAAGTACTATCGGTAAGCGTGGATTCAGTTTTCGTTCACAAGATGTGGAATGACAACGAGCTAAGCAAGATGGTCGAAGGCGGCATACCTTACCCAATGCTTTCAGACGGAGGCGGAAAGGTCGGAACAATGTATGGAATATACGATGCCGAGGCCGGAGTTGAAAACAGAGGCCGTTTCCTTATAGACCCAGACGGCGTGATACAGGGCTACGAGGTGCTTACGCCTCCTGTTGGACGTAACGTATCCGAGACATTAAGGCAGATACAGGCATTCCAGCTCGTACGCGAAAGCAAGGGCACCGAGGCTACTCCATCCGGATGGAAACCTGGAAAGAAAACTCTCAAGCCTGGTCCTGACCTAGTTGGAAATGTATACAAGGTATGGTCTGTAAAGGAAGCTTTTGAAGATTAAATAGAATTGAAAACAGCCTGAGACATTGAATATTTTAAATGTCTCGGGCTGTTTTTCATCGAAGTCTGTGATTTTGCCTACTTCAGATAGCCTCAAGGCCTCAAACAAGCCCTCCTCGCCTACCACTTTGTTGTCTTAAAATTATAATTAAATTCCATGCTCGTCCCTGTCTTCGTCAAAACATTGTTGCCACCTTGGAACAACATAAATTACTTTACTTCCTTCTTGCAGGAGCTGCATACCCCTTTCATGACTACCGTAACATCTTCTATAACATCATTGTAAGTTTCTTCAATATAGTCTCTTTGCAAAAGCATATCCTTGAAAATGCGTTTGTCATTATACTCCTTGATCTTGCCGCAGATGCTGCACTGAAAGTGTATGTGGAATTTCTTCTGGCTGAAAATGCTTAATTCGTAATATCTTTCGCTGTTTATTACCACTTCCTTTATGACACCTATATTCTTGAGAATCTCTATGCTCCGGTATACCGTTGGAAGACTGACATCTTCATGTCTGACTTCGTTGTATATATCCTCAGGCTTAAGATGCTCGCTAGTTTGAACAAACAGCCTGACGATAACCTCACGGGGATGCGTCAGCTTGTAGCCTTTGGACTTGAGCAGTTCTTCAATCTCAGAAATCTTTTTCTCCGTACCCATTTCTTCACCTCTCCCCGCTGTTCAACTATAATCCAGTTTGATTTATCTTGAGATTATAGAGCAATAGGCTATTTACAGATTCAGCTGACTTCCCGTCGCCAGGTACTCAATCTGTCCGTCCATTACATCCTTTAGCCATTGATAGGCTTCAATTCCTGTGCAGTGGCACGTATAGTACTTTGCGCGGGTATTCTTCAGATATTCGCCTATAGTTCTTACCGTTTCCTTTGATTCGCTTCTTTCAGCTGTGCGGTTATGCAGATGAAAGCCGCCTATTACATAGGTTGGCGACTCTTCAAGCACCGCTGCCATGTGCTCGACTATGTTTACAATTCCGTTGTGGGCGCAGCCAGCCACTAGAACCTTCTTGTCTCCCTCACTAATTACAAGGTTTTGCTCATGGGCAAAATCGTCGTGTACAAATTGTCCACCTCTCTTGATTAGCAGATCCTGATTGCCGGACGGAAAAAACTTCCTCCCTTTGACATTTGAAAAAAGCTCAAGCTCATAGTCAAGCCTTAGGGAATCCCCGACAAGGACAAACCTTTCGTTTACTATCAAATCCTTATCCAGCCCGATATATTCAGTAACTCCTCCGGGGCGGTTTGCATAAATGTCGCCGAAAGCCATTTGATTTACATATATTTTTGCTTTTGAATTAACTCCTAAAAAAGCGCCAAGGCCGCCTCCGTGGTCATAGTGCCCGTGGGAAATAATAACTGTATCCACATCCTCAATGTCGACATTCAGCTTTTTTGCATTTTCCAGGAAAAGCCCGCTTGCTCCAACATCAAACAAAAGCTTGTGCTTTGCAGTTTCAATATAGAGGCTAAGGCCGTGCTCAGTCCCGAATTCCTCCGATATCGCCCTGTTCTCCACCAAGGTTTTAATTATCATACGCTTCACCTATATCCTTCCTAATCTCGACCATTTAAAGCTGAGACAAACCTAATCTCCCTTGTCTTCTCCTTACAGATGATTACGCCCCTGCCTGCGCCTTTTGCATCTTCCGCAACCGCTTGAAACCTCACTGCCGTCACAGAGCTCGTAGTCCCCACCCTCGATTTTTATGTTCTTGCCGTTTACAAGAGCATCGACCATTTTCCTCTTCGCTTCATCGTATATCCTTTGGGCAGTAGAACGCGCCACGTTCATTCTTTCCGCGCACTCCTCCTGGTTTAGTCCTTCGTGCTCTATAAGCCGAAGGGATTCATACTCCTCCACGCTCATAACAACGCATTCGCGTTCTGCACTTGGCGGGCCCAGGGGCCCAAACAGGTTGTTTTCAGGCATAAGGCACACTCTTCTTCGTTTCCTGGGTCTAGGCATAGCATTCACCTCTATATCATTAAGGGTATTTACCCTTTATTGTAATATTATCATCTCAGTCTGTATGTGTCGTAGCCCTTGTAATTTATAACTTCAACCTTCTCATCCTGCCTGAGCTCATCAAGAAATCTGTCGATGTCGCTGCGGCCTCTGGATGCCAGAAACCCTTCTATTTCGAACTGGTTCATGGGATGGCGCTTGATTATGCTTAGAATTGCGGCATGGTCATCCGCTATTTCGCTGTGGAACCCCTCGGACGAAAGGAGGTCTATTGAAATCCCCCCTAGAAGCTCTGCTGCGTGATCCATTTTTTCGTGGTCGACTATGCTTACTTCCGACTCGGCCGGCGGGCGCACAGGAGTGTTCAGGTAGAGCTTGTCATATTTGATCCTCTTTAGCATTTCAGCGTATTTTCCAAGAGATTCATCGTCGTCGTTTACATCCTTCATGAGCATTATTTCAATCCACAGCTGTCCCTGGTATTTTTCCGAGAATTCCTCAAGCCCACGCTTGATATCCTTGAATTTCAGGCTCCCGTGGGGTCTGTTTATCCTTTTTAGTGACTCTTCGTCGTATGCGTCCATTGTAGGCAGGACTATGTCTGCCCTTCCAAGCTCCGATTGCAGCTGGGAATCGTATAAAAGCGCGCCGTTAGTTATCACGGCCACCGGCTTGTCCGTTCTTTTCTTGATTTCATCTATAAGCTCGCCTAGCCCCAGATAGAGTGTCGGCTCTCCTTCACCCACGATAGTCACGACGTCAAAATGAATTTTCTCCCTTAGTATCTGGTCAAACTCAGCCATTATCTCTTCCACGGAAAAGAACATCTGCCTTGTATTTGTCATGTGATCAGTTCTTCCAAGCTGGCAATATATACAGGAATAATTGCAGGTCTTTTTAGGTATAGGGCTGATTCCCAGTGATATCCCAAGTCTCCTGGACGGCACGGGTCCATATACGTATTTCATGTCCATTCCTCGACACCTCCGCATTTGTATGTAGGAGGCTAAGAGTAAAGGGGCAGATAGCCTGCCCCCCTTAATCTTAGCCTTGAGATTTAATCTCCTAATTTAAAATATACCCCTAACAAATCCTACTTATCAGTCTCCGGTGAGTTTTCCGACTGTTTTTTCAGCATTTCAAGTCTTTTTTCAAGTATTTCCTTTTCCTCTTTGAGCAGTTCGATTTCCTCAGCTTCAGTCAGTCCCGCCGGATAAAAACCTCCGCAGCCTCTTCTGCATCCTAACCCCAATCCGTATCCTAATCCTCTGCCAAATCCTCTTCTTATCCCAGCGCCGTATCTTCCCGAGCCTATTCCTGTGCAGTATCCCAAACCTCTTCCCGTCATTGCTCCGCGTCCCATTGGGCCTGTTCCGTCTTTTCCTGGCATTTTTATCACCCTCTTTGTTTTGGGTATATGCTCTTTATAGCTTTATTGTATTCTCTTTATGGGTATATGTCAATAACTTTTTTTGACATTAACTATTTCATTGAGCAACATGTCATTATCTAGACTGCTCCCAACAGAAATCCTGTAGTAGTCGTTAAGCCATATGCCAGAAAAATCCCCTATCAGAATATTTCTCTCCCTTAATCTCGATGCGAATTCAGGAATCGAGGTTCTTACAAGCAAGAAATTTGTCTCGCTTGGCGTCACATCAAGCCCGGCCATTTCAAGCCCCTTTCTTAGCCGCTCCCTCTCGTCAATAATAGTCTCAACGTTTCTAAACATATACTCCTTGTCCTCGAGGGCGGCAATTGCAGCCAGGCAGGCTGGTCTGCCAAGAGCCTGAGAATATGGCGACAATCTGCCCAAAAAGCCATCCCCTGCTAAGAGGTAGCTGACTCTGAGTCCAACTAAAGAGAATGCCTTGTCTAGGGTTCTTGATATGGCCAAATTTGGGTATTTCTCAACAAGATCCGCAAATGTCTTTTTTGAAAATTCAAAGTAGGCTTCATCTATCACAACCAGATTGTCACTGCTTTCTAGAACTTCTATAAGCTGCTCCCTCTCTATAAGACATCTCCCCGTAGGATTGTTTGGATTATCCGCCCCTCTTCTCAGCTTGCTCCGCATTTGAAAATGTTTTCATTCTCCAGGCAATTTCCCGATGTTCACGTGTAGATAAATATATTTTTATGTTGCGATTCTACATTTATTGGCATATGCTGTTTTTATAGAGGAGCCGGCCTTTTTGTGGTAAATTATAATTATACAAAGTTCAAGGAGGTCATATTGATGAAAAAAATCGAGATAAGCAACTTAAAGGGCAGCCTTAAGCCAATGCCTGATTTACTTGTGTCCTGCAGAGGAGTTAACGGTGAGGTCAACGCATTGGCCGTGGCATATGCCGGCAACTGCAGCTACGCTCCCCCCATGGTAATGGTGGGAATAGTTCCAAGCAGGCACTCCTACAATATGATTAAGGAGACAGGGGAATTCGTTGTCAATCTAGTACCTGAAAGTCTCAGAGAGAAATATGCCTATCTTGGCAGCATCAGCGGAAGAGACGAGGACAAGCTTGCAAAAGCAGAAATGAAACATGAAAAAGGCGTCAAGGTGGATGCCCCTATACTTCTAGACTGCCCTGTAAATATAGAATGCACCGTGGTTGATTCCATAGTAACCGGTTCCCATGAAATGTTCATTGGAAAGGTGGAGTACATACACGCTGACGAGAATCTAGTGGATGAAACTGGCAATATCGACTATTCAAAAATTGATCTTTTGAAATTCAGGTAAAGGGCTCTGCCAGAGCGCAAAAAAGGCATGTTCTCGAGACGAGGACATGCCTTTTTCTATCATGCTATGATTTCAATTTTTTAATCGCTCTTTTCACTATGACAAGATACGTAATTATTCCTCCTGCGACTACTCCAAGAAATGTCTGAATTAAATCAGATGGATCATTAAACATTTCTGAAAACGAAAAAGGGGCGCTTTTTATAATTACGGTGCTAGTCTGCTCGTCCCACTCTACCTGCTTCCCAAGTGCCTCTGAAAGATCCTTTACAGGGGCATACGTCGTGCCATTATATGTCATGATGTCAGAATCAAGCATTTGCCCGTCGACCTCTATGCCTGCCGCATTGAAGGCAACGTCAATGTTTTGGAAGCTTACCTGGGCGAATGAAAATGAAGCCGCCATTATCACAGTTGCCAATACTCCAACGACAAAGCCCTTCATGCTTTTTTTCATATAAAACACCTCCGTTTTTTTAATCCATAAATTACTACTCTACTCGTTCGGATTTATCTATTATCGGAGATTATACCCATAAACTAGGAAAATACGCTTCATCACTGAACCATCTGCAAGCTTTAGGCTTCATTCATCTGGGCTTTAATGTCTTTTGCAGCAATTAGAATAGCTGTGCTTCTTGATTCCAATTCTACTTTTGCGCCTGCAAGCATCATTTTTTCAACCTGCTCTATAAAGTCTTCCCCTGTTTCCTTCGAAGTGTTGACAGCTATTCTCCAATGCATGCCTTCAGGTAGTTCCGGCAGCGTGACAGTTTGATTTTCCCAGTATGTGTTCATTGCTAAATACACTATTTCATCCTCAGAATTATCCTGATTCCTGCCTGAGAACATCACTCCGAGAACCCTTGTCTCCTGGCCGCCGTCGAGATGCCATGGCTTAACTCCGTGATAGCTTATATGGGGCAAGCCGCAGTGTGCGGGTTCTGTACGCTTCCTGAGCGCAGGATATCTTTTTCGAAGCTTTATCATGTTCTTGAAGAACTCAAATATTTCTCTGTTTTCATGCTGCAGATTCCAATTGAGCCATGATATTTCATTGTCCTGGCAATAGGCGTTGTTGTTTCCAAGCTGTGTTCTTTCAAACTCGTCTCCCGAGAGCACCATAGGGGTCCCGTGACTAGACAAAAGTACGGCTATGGCGTTTTTCATCATTCTTTTTCGGAGCTTCAGCACATGTTCACTATCAGTTTCCCCCTCAACCCCACAATTCCAGCTGTTATTGTTGTTTTCTCCGTCTGTGTTGTCCCAACAGTTAGCTTCATTGTGCTTGCTGTTGTAGGAATATAAGTCATTCAAGGTGAAGCCGTCATGACATGTTATGAAATTCACAGATGCGTTAAGTCCCCTGTGCTCCGGGTTGTATATATCCCGGGAGCCTCCGATTCTCTCTGCCGCAGCATGGGCCATTCCAGCATCACCCTTCAGAAACCTTCGAATGTCATCCCGGTATCTGCCGTTCCACTCAGACCAGCGACACCAGGATGGGAATGTTCCTACCTGATATAGACCGCCTGCATCCCATGCTTCGGCTATAAGCTTGATATTAGAAAGAACAGGATCAAAAGCCAGATTCTTCAGCAAAGGCGGGTTGTTAGACGGGGTTCCGTCCTCGTTTCTTCCGAGTATGGACGCCAAATCGAACCTGAATCCGTCAACTCTATACTCAATAACCCAGTACCGCAGGCAGTCAAGAATCATCCTTTGCACGATCGGATGATTACAGTTGAGCGTGTTGCCGCACCCGCTAAAATTTAAGTATTTTCCGTCAAGAGCCAGCATGTAGTATACACTGTTATCAAACCCCTTGAAGGATATGAACGGTCCCTTCTCGTCTCCCTCGGCGGTATGGTTGAAAACCACATCCAAAATGACTTCAATCCCGTTTTCATGCAATTTCTTTATCAGCTTTCTGAGCTCGTTTCCTTCTCTGTTGTATTCCAATTCTGCGCTGTAGCTGGTGTTCGGGGCGAAAAAGCATATGGGATTATATCCCCAGTAATCAAGCAGCCTTTCTCCGTTGAAAGCCCGCATGTCCCTCATCTCGTCAAATTCAAAAATAGGCATTAGCTCAACTGCATTCACTCCCAGCTCCAGTAAATACGGTATTTTCTCCGCAAGTCCTGCAAATGTCCCTGGATTTTCAACACCTGAAGAAGGATCCATTGTAAAACCTCTCACATGCAGCTCATAAATCACGAGATCCTCCATGGGAATGGAAGGCTGCGTGGCATCCGCCCAGTCGAAGTCGCTTGCCACTGCCCTTGCCCTGTACTGCATTCCATAAGAGGGCTTCATCCCCCACCGTCTCTGGCCTGCCACCGCCCTTGCGTAGGGGTCAAGAAGGTATTTGGAGCCGTTGAACATCAAGCCCTTGGCCGGCTCATAGGGTCCCTCCACCATGTAAGCATATTCGAATTCGTCAATGTCCAGGCCGAAGACAATCATGGAATACACGTCTCCCACGCGATAATTCTCAGGAAAGGGTATAACCACGTAGGGCTCCTCCGCCTCCCGCTTGAAAAGAGCCAGCTTGAACGAGGTTGCATTATGCGAGTGAACCGTAAAGCTAACCCCGCCAGGAAATGCAAGCGCACCATTCTCATCGAAAAATCCCGGCCTTATTTTAAAACCTTCTATCTCGTCTACAGGTCTTAAATTATTTGTATGCTGATTTATTAAGTTTTCATAGTTCGCCAAACCCTCTATTTTCTCAATTCCCATATGAGTGCTCCTTCCAGCGCTTAGGATATGAATTCAAATAATTCTTATACATTCGCTTAGGCTGGCTTACAGGGTTTCTTAATTTCTTATCCCTTGTAATTTTCATTCCCATTCCGGGCTGGTTCAAGCAATTTTTTAGTCTCTTTGCTTGTGTATATGACCTTATATGGAGATTGAAATGTTGAGTGCGCTTTATGAAACGCTTATGCTTTCCACGGCGCTCTTGAATCCAGCCTTGCTGCTGTTTTGACATCTCACAACAGGTATGTTTTTCTTTTTGGCTTCCTTAGATACTGTAGTTGCTATCTTGTGAGATACAGTATCTACCAAGATGAGTACCGCATCACTATTTCCCACTGTTTTTTTAAGGTCGTTCCTCCCGTAGGTATGAACCTTAACCTTGATTCCAAGTTTTTTTGCCTCTTCCTGGTATATGTGCTCCATCCTGTCGTGTCCACCGTATACTACTATGCTCATGTATCTCACTCCTTCTTATTTAGAATTTATATGGAAGTTGTCGCATTGTTTTTCAATAATTTTTACAGTGAATTACTCAGTTCCCAACTTAAAGGCCAATTTTTCTGAATTTTTACCACTTCGCTTTATGAGATGTATAAGCAACCCTGTCATCGCCGCCGCAATGGCCATTGCCTGAACAAACCCCGCTGCCTGTTGCATTCCTGAATTTGCAGCTATTGTCGCCTTTGCCAGCTTGTATAAGGCGATATCGAATAGGCTCCCAGAAGATCCACAACCCTTACCTTATTGGCTCCCTTTCCCCCTTCATCTAAAAACCATCCGTCTTTTTCTGCTATGGATTTGTAATTTCGCTTTAAATTCGCCTCTTTCTTTTCTACTGTTACCCCTGCCCAGTTGCCCACATATTCAGTCTTGCCTGTAATCGCATTGAACAATGTCGTTTTCCCTGAATTGGGATTACCCGCCAACGCTATCTTCATATTTGCTCCTCCTAAATCTGATTATATTATTATGTAAATGTTATTGATAATCATTATCATTCGATGTCCTTTAAAAAAGCAGCTCGGCTGCTTTTTTTAGTAAAAAGGATTTCTCTAATTTTTTTATTCATTTGACGGTCGATTTTTGATAATGATTATCATTTTCACGCGATTTATTTTATATGGTATATCATACATCCGCTTTTGTCAACAGCAAAATACAAGCTCTATAAAACTAATAACATACAATCAAAAAAAGCCGCGTATTTGATTTTTATAAACAGATTTTCTATAATCACTTGCCGCATCCACACAGATTTGATATTTTGACATCAATTGTAAAATTGCAAACATCATCCATAGCTTCGTAAATGTGGCGGATTTCAGATAGATAGTCACTGCTACCTACCCCAGTCTCCATAAGTTTTTCAGGTTTCCAGCCCCTCATTTCCTCCAACGTCTTGAAATGAGAATATTTAAATACTGAAATCCCGTTATGCTTGTTCCGATAGTAATCCCCCCAATCACTATCAGCAGCAATAGTACCTATTAATACCTGTCCTCCAGCCTTGACAACTCTGAAAAATTCATTCAAAGCCTTTTGAGGGTCATCTAAAAATTCGAATGTAGCCATTGAAATCACAGCATCACTTTGTACCATTCGTCATAACGGCATGCAAATTCATCAAAAATCGCCATTCATCACGCTTCCCCCTTCATTGAGAAATAAAAATGGTCATTTAATACCTCTCTCTTGCCTTTTCAAATTATATCTTCTTTTCTATTTCCGTAACACATTCAGTCTTGATTTTTTCAACTAGGGATTGCAGGGCATCTATAACATGAGGCCTTATATCGCCTCCAATCAGCACATACATTATGTCATCGCCGACTTCAAGCTGGCCTTCATTAAGCCAGACCCTAACGTGGAATATCCCATCCATTTTGTAAGTTTCCGCAACCACTGCCTCTACTTTCGCTGCATCATATGCAAATTCCATTCCTCTTACCAACGAACCATCGTCAATCCCTTGGCGGACCATAGCCTTAGGTGTCTGGCGCACAACGCCGTTATGAACTAAAAACATCCCTTCCTGAAGAGCATTTGGATGAGCTTTTGCCTCTTTGAGCCATTCATCTATAGACGGTGGCGATTTCTTCATTTTCTCATTAATCATAAAAAATACGCTCCTTTACTCGATTCATGCGCTTTCTGAGAAACAAATAAAGCTCAGCATAAACTATACCGAGCTCTACTATCATCTACTGCTAAACTTTTATGCGCTTTGCAACTTCATTTATTAATCTTTCTTTATCTTGCGGCAATGTGCCTTTTATCATAATTAAATTCGTTGGATGTGTTGTGTCAAACATCATAGACTGTTTAGGTTCGAGATTTTCTAAAAGTGTTTTTATTTCTACTAATCGCTCGTTTCCGTCTGCAGGAATAAAATCGCCTCTTTTTACCATATTGCTTAGCTCCGTTCCGTCGACGATTGTTAGATTCATTGTAATAACTCTATTTGTTGTGAACTGGTTAATCATCCTAGCAGTTGCAACAGCGTTATCAACAGATCCGCCTTTACCGGCTATTCCATACATTATAATAGTATTAAACGGTATTTTGGCTTCGTTAAGTCTTTTCGCTTGCTTAATCGCCTCATTCACCGTATGGCCTTTATTAATCAACTTCAATATGTCATCTCTGCCTGTTTCAAAACCTATATATAGCATTCTAAGCCCTGCGTCATGAAGAATCGACAGCTCCTCCACCGTATACTTTGCAATGTTCTTTATGGACGCATATGATGCAACACACGCGCAGTACGGCAAATGCTTGTTTATCAAATCCAACAATCGTTTCATTTTGTCAAACCCTATTGCCATAGGGTCTGCGCCTGTCAGAAATACTTTTTCAGTATATTTACTTATATTAAGCAGTTGCATTTCTATTTCCGCAAGTGGAACTTCACTGTATTTATCGTCTTTGTACATTGAACAGAATGAGCATTTGTTGTATGAACATCCTAATGTTACTGGCAGCAAAACTGTAGTCATTTCATCCTGTGGATAATAAACGGTATCGTTTTTACTCATAACTCTGTGACCCTCCTTTTGCTAATTCTTCTTTTTATTAATATACCTTTTTTTTGTCCTGGAAATCATGCGAATTGTATGACATTCTCAATGCATACGCATTTCATACTAGGCACGCCTATATAGCCGGCTATAACCGGACACTTGGCCATTAGCAGGAAGAAGAGGCCTGCTTTTTTTATTTCGCTGAGTCCCTCGAAGTTTCCCTGGCCCTTTGCTATAACTACATCTGATTCCTCGAATATCTCTTTGAATTCCTCCGAAGCCTGCTCAAGAGCCGTGCCCGGAGCCCCTGTTCCATCATCTATTACAGCTGCAACATCGCCCATGCCCACCTGGTCTGCGTCTTCCGCCGTCACATCGTTGAGCACGGCTTTTCCTCGCACGCTGTAGTATATCTTAAGCTGGCTGAATTCACTTTTTATCCGCTCTATAAGCAGCTTGTCCAGGACAATTTCGCCGCAGTTGTCGCCTATTACAAGCAGCTGCTTGGCGCTTTTTAGCTTCTCATACAGCCTCTTGCTGTGGTCTATGGCAAATATGTCCTCGGAGCACAAATCACATATTTTCCCATAGCACATTTCCTTGTCGAAATAGTGATTGGCACCGAAATCTATGATGTTGCCCACTGCCGACAGCCTCAAGGCTTCAAAGAAGCCCTCCTCGCTTTGTGAAATCCTTTCTCTGAGAAGACCGTAAATCTCCATTAGGTCACCGTTGAATCGCCTTTTCTCACTACCGTAGGGATCTGAATCTCCAAATCCCTCGGTTATTATTCTCCAGGTTTCCCGCATTATTTCCGGATTTGTGGTTTTGAAATCAACATCAGAAAGATACTTCAGCACCTCCCTGAGAACTGACTCCCTGTCACAATCCGAAGCCTTTACATGATTTGCCACCTTGTCAACCTGCTCTATGTTGCACAGCAAACACTTGAAATTAAATTCCATGCCACGACCCCTTTTACAAATTTTTAGATTGAACTCTATTTATCATAATGCCACCCCGCGTCACCGCTGTATATCATGAGCTTGCTCATGCCTCCATCAACCGTTATGTTCTCGCCGTTTATGAAGCTGTTGGCCTCGTTGCAAAGGAACATCACAGCCTTGGCTATGTCATTTGGCTCTCCGATCCTGCCCGAGGGATGCTGAAGCATGTCTGCATCAGAGTAGGATGGCTTGTAGTCTTCCTCGTAGCAGGCGCCGGTGTCTATCCAGCCCGGGGACACGGAGTTCACTCTTACCCTGCCGGAGAGGCTAACTGCCAGAGCGTGCGTAAGAGCGCTTATTCCACCTTTTGCGGCCGTGTAGCTTTCCGTGTCGGCCTGCGACATGAAGGCCCTTGTCGAGGAGATGTTGACTATGGAGCCCCTTTCATTCCAGTAATGAAGAAATAACTGAGTCAGATGGTAGGGCGCGCTAACGCCTATGCGCAGCACATAGTTGAAATCCTCATAGCTGCAGTTTGAAAGTATTCCTTTTCGGCTCAGGCATGCGTTGTTTATGAGATAGTCTATATTTCCAAACCTGCCTACAACCTCATCCCTAAATTCCTCGAGGACTCTATCATCCGCTATATCTCCGTGAAAAAAGAAAGCCGTTCCGCCATTTTTGTTTATGTATTCGCAGTTTTCCTGCCCGGCATTTTCGTCCAAGTCGATGAAGGCTACCTTAGCCCCTGCCTTGGCAAACTCCCTGACAAGGCACCTTCCTATGCCTAGAGCCCCACCTGTTATTACGCATACCTTATCCTTGAATTTCATATATTATCACTCCCTAATGCTTTCTAAACAGTCCATCTATACGGTTAAGTACCTTTTCTGCATCAAAAACGGCACCATATTCCATTTCAAATACGAGCTTTTCCCTGGTATCCTGAAGCTCTACGTTCACTATGTTTCTGAAATCTATATCACGTTTTTCATTTTTATACCATTCAATGATGCCGGCTAATCTGTCTGCCTGCTTGACAAAGCCTAAGAGGATGCTTTCATCCAATTCAGCTTGCCTTAGTTTAGCTATTATCCTGCCGTTTACTATGTAAAACAGCTTATATCCTTTATCTATTGCTTCTATCATTAAAGTCTTCCTTGTGCTCCTCTTGTCTGAATCGGCAAGATTGTTGCAGTTGATGTATTTCACTGCCTGAATGACATCCCTGTAGAGTGCCGCCAGTTCAAATTTTTGCTCGAGGCAGGCTTCATCCATTTTCTGCGAGAGCGCCTCTATAAACGAGGCCATGCTCTTATCCTCTGAGAATACGTCCTCAAGATTCCGCCTGTTTTCCAAGAACATCTCCCTTTCCATCCTGACAGGGAAAATATGATACTGAAATTCGTAATATTCGTCCCTCTTGACAATCGGATAAAGATTCAGAAATGACTCTATAAAATCGCCTATAAGCCTCCTGCTGCGATAGGGACCATAGCAGGTTCCGGCCTCCCTTTCATGCACAATTGAAAGAGGCTTCCTCCTGACGTCTTCAACAAGCTTAACGTAAACATACCTGCTGTGGTTCTTGAATTGGGAGTTGTATTGAGGCTTGAGCTTTTTTATGAGGGCGCATTCGAGGATCTGCGCCTCCAGGTGAGTGTCAGTAGTGATGTAGTCAATGTCGTGAATGTTGCGCACCATCATTTCTATCTTATCTCCCCGGCCGTGGCTGGAGAAATAGGACCGCACCCTGGAACGCAGGCTCTTGCTCTTGCCCACGTACATTATGCCGCCATGCCTGTCCTTCATGAAGTATACGCCTACACACTCTGGGATTTCTTTGATTTTCAGCTGCAAATACTCTGGAATTCTCGACATATAAACACCTCAACCCTATCTGTTAATCCTCTATCCTTGATCCTGTTGCTGCTGTTTTTACAACAAAAAAAACAGCACATCAAATATGCTGAGTCGTGTAATCGTTTTGGTTGCGGGGGCAGGACTCGAACCTGCGACCTTTGGGTTATGAGCCCAACGAGCTGCCAACTGCTCCACCCCGCGTCATTATTCAAGGTTTTATTTGACTTTCTTTGACCTTATAATTTAGTATAACACATATTGTATCCACTTACAATAGTTGTTATAAAAGTATCTGTTTTAAAATTGTACTTACAACCATTATCCCCTCTATATATCATGAGCTTGCCCACAATAATATTCTCGCTGGTTATGAAATTATCCAATACTTGTAGTTCAATCTTCCATTCATGAAACAAAAATATGATCCCTATTTAATACAGGGATCATATTTGAATTGCCGCTTATTTTAAATTAGATGTTTATGTGAAAATTTATTCATTTACTTTTATCGTTATTTTCTTTTGCTCTCCGTCCCATTCAACACCAGAATTAAGATTCTCTGTTACAAATCTAATTGGGACCATCGTTCTTCCGTTTATTATTTGAGGAGGCACATCGGTAGTAGTATTTACTCCGTTAACCCTTGCATCCTTCTTATCTACCCAAAGCTCTATAGTCTTGTTTGCTGTTTGTATGGTAATCTTTCTGTCAGCTTCGTCCCAGAAAATAGCTCCCCCCATAGCCTCAATTATAGCCCTTATAGGAACAAGGGTACGGCTGCTTATTATCATCGGAGCTGTGCCTCTTCCGGGGTCTATCTCTTGACTTATTCCGTTAACACTCATGTAAGGATCGTTGATCTTGAGGACTATTGTCATACCTGCTGAAGACGATGTGCCGGGATATGCGTAAGCCTCATTAGATGCCGGTCCCTCTGTTCCATTCTTATATACAGGCTTAAGAATGTAGTACGATATGACATTCGGGTCTGCATTCAAGTCTATATGCGAGGTCCCCTTTATATAAAAATCAGTTATAGGGGTAGAAGTTTCTCCCCTAGATGTGTTTCCTCTATACAGGTTGTAGCCTACTACTGAAGAATCAGATGAAGCATTCCATGTAAGCAATATTCCATTCTTCGCAGATGTGGCATTTAAAGTTATGCCACCTTGCGCCACAGTGAACTGGCTGCTTGTCGCAAGCCTTACAAACCCATTGTCCTTGAATATCCTGAATTCGTAGGTTCCTGACTCTATTGGGGCCGTGAAATTAAGGGTTCCACTCTTACTTGTGTTTATATACTGGTATGCGAGGTAGGCGCTGTCTGCCGCTCCTGCCTTGAACAGCCCTACCCACGAGCCGCTTAGTCCGGAGCCTCCGTAGTAGCTAACGCTTATGTTGCTTCCAGGAGTTACATTTGTAGAGGATATTGTCATGTATGGGCTATAATTTGTTTCAGAAACAGTGAACTTGCTGCTTGTTGCAAGCCTTACAAACCCGCTATCCTTGAATATCCTGAACTCGTAAGTTCCTGGTTCAGTCGGTGTTGCGAAATCGAGGGTGCCGTTTTTGCTAGTGTTAATATACTGATATGCCAGGTATGCACTGTCTGCTGCTCCCTCTTTGAACATGCCTACCCATGAGCCGCTTAGCCCTGACCCTCCAGAATATGATACACTCACACCTCCACTGTATATTGAGCTGATTGTCAAAGAAGCGTTGTATGTCGTTGTGTCCCCAACCTTGAGCTGGCTGCTGGTTGCTATCTTTACATAACCGTTGTCCTTGAACATCCTGAATTCATAAGTCCCTGGCTCGCTTGGCGCTGTGAATGTAAGTGTGCCGCTGGTTTTTGTGTCGATATACTGGTACGTCATGTAGCTAGTGTCAGCCGCTCCCGGCTTGTACATGCCTATCCATGCACCGCTTATTCCTGATCCTCCGTAGTACGTCACGTTTAATTTCTCACTCGGAGCCACATTAGCTGATGAGAGCGTCATATACGGGCTCGATGTGCCGCCTGTGTCTCCCACCGTAAACGTATTGCTTGATGCAAGCCACACATAACCGCTGTCCTTGAATATCCTGAACTCATAAGTTCCGGGGTCTCCCGGTGCCGTAAAAGTAAGAGTGCCACTGGTTTTAGTGTCAATATACTGGTAAGTCATCCAGTTTTGGTCTGTGGACCCCGTTTTATACATGCCTATCCATGCGCCGCTTATTCCAGACCCGTTTGAAAAACTTACAGATATTGTCCCCAGTGGGGCTACCGAAGTGCTTGATACGCTTAGCGAAGCACTTGCAGCCTCGCTCACATTGCATATACCTATGGAACTAAACAGGAAAACAAATGCAAAGAATAACGAAAAAATCCTTTTTCTCATAATAACGCCCCCTTTTTCTCGTCAAGCTAATATGCCTCACTCTTGATAAACATATTAATTTAATACCATTATATATATAATTTAAACACACACATAATTTCTTGCTGCAGGGCTTTTTTTCGACCGAAATAATCCTCCAAACAATAAACCGACATAAAAAAAGCCCCCTCAACAATGTAGAAAGGGCTTTATTATGCTTAATTTACTTTGATTCGTATTCAACCAGTTCAGACTCGTAGATTACATCGTCTGACTTCAGATAACTCATAAGCGCAAGTGGAAAATCCGGAGACATGCAGACTTGCGATTCGAGCTCGCCGTCAACCATGTAGCGCATGTAGTAGCCCTCCACTCCAGCATACTTGCGCTTGCCCACAACCTCATTCAAAACCGAATGTCCTCCGGAGGAATATGACCATTTATTCCCGACCTTTACATTCCCTTGGGATATTCCCATCAGCCACATTCCGCCTCCCATGAAAGGTGAGTAGATTGTCGAAAAGACGTGTTGGCTTGCAGGATTTGTAAGCATACTCATCATGACGCTCCCGAATACATTGTCCTTGCTGTCTGTGACCGTAAAAGCAAAAGTGTCTTCGCCGCTCTCACCTTCTGCTTCTATTGTAATCTGGTCTTCGTCTTCTCCCGATACCTTAAGTGTGAACCAGCCTTCCTTTACCTGCCCATCCTGCTGGGTGACTTTTGTATTGTACTTAAAATACTGGCCAGGCTTTATATCAAATGGCTTCCACTCGCTAAAGTCGCTTTTGTTGCTGTCTTTGGATGCCTGCTTCTGCTCAGTCTGCTGCTCAGTTTTTTGCTCAGTCTGGCTTTGTTCATTCCCTGTTGACTCCTCGTTTTTTCCCCCTCCACAACCAGTAAGCAGCAGGCTAGCCATGGTTAACATCAATATAAATACCACAATTCTTTCCCTTACTTTTCCCATAATAGCACCCCCTTGAATTGGTTGGTATTATTATACCCGCAAAATAATCATACACTTCAAATTTAAAAAATATTTTTACTTTTCGTGCTCTCAAACCTGATCGCCATCCGGTTTAGCTATAGAAGTATGATTTTACCCTAGAACGCAGTGTCCTGCTTTTATATTAAAAAAACCCTGAAGCGATATGCTCCAGGGTAATTATAGACAAATTATAATTTATCAATTAAGCAACTGTTACGTTAGATGCTTGTGGTCCTTTAGGGCCAGTTGTTATGTCAAACTTAACTGCTTGACCTTCTTCAAGAGTTTTGAATCCGTCTGTTTGTATAGCTGAGAAATGTACGAATACGTCTTCTCCGCCATCTACTGATATGAATCCAAATCCTTTTTCTGCATTAAACCATTTTACTGTACCGTTATTCATTTATATTGCCTCCATTAATTTACTTCCATTAGAATCCTTTGTGGAATATCATATATATACCAAACACAACCAAGGTTCTATAGATAGCTTAGTTTATGTTTAATTATGCACGAGTTACGTTAGATGCTTGTGGTCCTTTAGGTCCGTTTGTTATTTCGAAGTTAACTGCTTGACCTTCTTCAAGAGTTTTGAATCCGTCTGTTTGTATAGCTGAGAAGTGTACGAATACGTCCTCTTCGCCTTCTACTGATATGAATCCGAATCCTTTTTCTGCATTAAACCACTTAACTATTCCGTTTTTCATTTGTGTATTGCCTCCAAAAATTATATTTCCATTAATCCTTTGTAAAAATATCTCATTCATATCAGAGAAAACTTACGATTGTCTGTAAATTATTTTTTCATCGGAATCATGGTACTTGTTAAGTATACAACGGATCTTGATATAAAGCAAGTATATTTTCCAAAATTTTATATAAATATTTGAAATGCTTATACTTCTTGTAATTTCAGATTTATAGGCTTTGATGCATCAATCAAAAGATGATGTTTTCTATTTTTTTCTATTTATTTCGATTTTGCATACTTTATTATCTCAACTTCGTTTACGACCGCAATAAGACCTTCTGTTATCATAGGCTCTACTGTTTTTATTATTTCTTCTATCCGCTCTTCCGTGTCAACGACTTCAATGAGTATAGGAAGGTCCTGCGAAAGCACCTCAATGTGCCTTGTATGTATTCTGCTGTTGGCGCCAAAACCCTCTATTCCCCTTATCGTGGTAGCTCCGGCAAGTCCGTGTTCCTTGATTTTCTTTATGATTGCGTGGTAAAGCGCCTCTCCGTGCCATCTATCGGACTCACCTATGTATATCTTGAGCAGCTTTCCCTTTCCCTCTATCTTCATGATCTCCTCCCTATGCTATTGTAACCAGATATCTTCCGAGCACAACTCCCAGAAGGCTGAAAAACAGGTTAAGACATATGTTGATTGTTCCGAGCATATAGCTTCCCTCGTTAATCATGGACATCGTCTCATAGCTGAATGTTGAAAACGTTGTGAGACCTCCCAGTATGCCTGTAGTCAAGAAAAGCCTCATATCAGGCGATATGGACTCTGTGCTGAAACTCAGCTCCATAATGAAGCCAATGAGGAAGCCTCCCAATACGTTGACTATGAGCGTGCCATATGGCATGCTTGTTCCAAAAATCCTCGCCGAACTTGTTGATATAATGTATCTAAGGGAGGCTCCAATAAAACCTCCCATTCCTACATATAAAATTTTTGACATTTTCGTTACCTCTTTATATTTTTTCTATTTCCACGAACGTATCGTAATATGCCATCTGCTCTCCCTGCTCTGACGAACATGAGCAGGTCAGGAAGTTTGGATTTCCGTGAGTTTTGTGCCAGCCGATACTCATGCAAACAATGCCAGTCGGCACGTCTTCGCTCCCAATTATCTGAACAACTATTTCCCCTGCCTTTGAAAATAGCCTCACTGCTTCCCCTGAGGCTATTCCTCTTTTTAAAAGCTCGACGGGATTCACAAAGGCCTTCGAAATGCCCTCTATCCCGAAAAAGTGCTGGCTGAAAAGAGAGTCCTTGTGGTGAGGCGTTATGAGCCTCAAACCACTCTCCTCTTTTCCCGGTATGAACTTAGGATGTGCGCACAGTCCGTTCGCCGCGGCTTTTTCAGATACGAACTCAAACCTGCCTGATGGAGTCTGGAATCGCTTGTCCTTCCATGCCACAGAAAGGCCTTCGATAGTGACATAGCCGTTTCTCAAGTCCTCGAAGGAATAGCCGTAATTTTCAAGCGGCTTCACGACTTTTTCAAGGTATTCCAGCTTATCATCCATGGGATATCCTTCAATGCCCATTTTCCTGGCGAGCTCCCGGAAGAAATAGTATTCGTCCATAAGGATGTCATCAGGCTCAACCGCCTTCTCGTTGAAGCTAATATAAGGATTGTTCATCGAGCTATAGATGATGTCCTCAGTTTCAAGCGTATTTGTGCATGGTATCACAAGATCACTGAGCATTGAAGTGTCTGTCATGAACATGTCGAACGTCACCTTGAACTCCACATTTGAAAACGCCCTTTGAGCTCTTCCCAAATCCGGCAGCTGGTTCATGGGATTTGCCTTGCTGACCACGACCATTTTAATTGGGGGATTCTGAAGATTTTCGAGCGCATCGCTGAAATCCCTCAGCATGAAGCTCCTTGAATTCACAGAGTGCTTAGCACTGCCATAGGGATCAAGGTCAAGAATGTCGGGGTAGAGCCTGTTAGCGTAGTTGACACCTCCACCCTCGCAGCCTATGTATCCGCAGGTCGCCGCAAGGGCGTCTATTGCCCTTATAGTGTTTACGCCGTTCCTATACCTTTGCAAGCCATAGCCGGGATATATTGTCGCCGGGTTGGCTGATGCGTATTCCATAGCAAGGGACTTGATTTCTTCAAGCGCAAGGCCTGTTGCTTCCACAAGGCTGTCCATGTCGAGTGAGAGCAAATACTCCTTATAAGCATCGAACCCGTATGTATAATTTACTATGAATTCCTTGTCATCTAGCCCTTCCTCTACTATGATTCGAGTCATGGCCATGGCAAGAGCTATGTCGGATGAAGGTCTTATTCGAATAAATTTATCGGCCTTTTTTGCAGTCTCAGTTCTTATGGGATCTATTACCACAACCTTGATATTGCGCTTCATAGCCTCCTGGAGCGACGCCATCAGATGCACCGATGTAGAGTGTGGATTCCTTCCCCATACGAGTATTAGCTTTGAATTGTGGATATCTTTCAGGTTGTGACCTTTCACGTTTCCGAAGTCATATTTCTGGGCCTTTATCCCCGCGCCCCAGCAAGTGTCCCCTTTCGACTCTGTTATTCCTCCCATGAAGTTGAAGAATATCTCCTCCACGCACTTGCTGACTCCGCCAGTGGCCCACTGCTCAAAGTGGAATATGCTCTGGCTTCCATACTTACCTTTATAATGCTCCAGCTTATCTGCCATTATATCCAGAGCCTGCTCAAATGATATCTCCGTGAAGCCATCCTCTGTCCTGAAGAGAGGCTTTCTCAGCCTCTCCTCACTGTAGAGTCTGTCGAGGTGCATTCCACCTTTTTTGCATATGAAACCCTTTGTGTAAGGGTGATACTTGTCCCCTTCTATTTTAACTACTCTGTCGCCATCGACATGAACCTTGAAGGAACAGCGGTCCCAGCAGTCAAGCGTGCACGCATGTTTAATTGTTTTCATATGCGCCTCCATTATCATTTATAATTTCACGGCAAAGGTCTTCAACTTTTATCCTATTACTTATTTTACACTTTTTCATGCTGCTATCCACAAAATATTATAACTGATTACATCAGTCATTTTGTGGGAATAATACACAATATAAAATCTATGCAGAGACTTTCATAAACAAATAAAACAAGGGGGTATTGCCATGAAAATCACTATCGATTTTGACAATATGAAAGAGGTGCAAAAGTACGTCAATGCTGAGGACAAGATAGGCCAGACCGTTGTGATAGATGAGAAGTTCATCGTAGAGCGCTGGGGCGAAATACTTTTCCGCAAGGCTGAAGGCACAAACGACAAGATAATAATGGAATTTACAACTCCCGAGGAATTCTATGAGGAGCAGTTGCAAAAAAAATATGAAATACCTTTCTGGACGCTGTTAGATCTTGGGAAATATGATGTGTGTTTCGAGTACATTGCAGATCTCAACGAGCTACAGGTTATTTTCACTGCAAAAAAATAACTGCAATCTACAGCATGTATAGCTTCGTCCGGAGCCTTTTCTTGATGACAAGAGAGGCTTCTTTTTTTGTAGTTTAGTATATTTTATAATTATATTTAACGGCCATGGTTAAACCATCGTAGTCTGGGTATACTTATAAAAATTCATTTTCCCAGAAAAGGTGGTATTATATGAAATTCAAAAAATTATCTTCCATTATACTTGCAAGTATCCTCGTAGCTTCTAGCTGCATGTTATCCCTGGCCGCGCAGCCTGATACAGATGCTGAGAAATCAAACGACAGTGCTAGAATGATTGTTATCTACAAAGGTGGCACATCTAATCTCAAAAAATCAGAAATCGAAAAAAAACACAAACTGAGCAAGATACGGAACCTCAACCTAATAAACGGCCAAAGCGTGTACATAGACAGCAATAAAATAAAAGAGCTCAAGCAAGATGAAGACATCGAGTTACTTGTAGAGGACCACTTAGTAAAAACACTTGGAAAAACAGTAAGACAACCTAGGCAAATAATGCCTTGGGGGATTGAGATGATAAATTCCCAAAATACATGGAACCTTTCCACCGGAAAAAGAGTTAAGATTGCTATTGTCGATACTGGCGTGGATGTTACTCACCCAGATCTTTCAGGCAACATCGGCGGAGGAGCGAATTTTGTAGCTAGCGCCAAATCCTACAAGGACGACAATGGCCATGGCACGCATGTCGCTGGTATTGTTGCCTCCACCAACAACACCATAGGCGTTGTTGGTGTGGCCCCACAGGCCAAGATATACTCCGTCAAAGTTCTCGACAAGAGCGGTACAGGTTACATATCAGACATAATTGCCGGTCTTCAGTGGTCTGTTTCCAATGGCATGGACATAGTAAACATGAGCTTTGGCTCGAATTACCCAAATGAAGCGTTTGAAGCTGCAATCAATGCCGCATCTGACGCAGGAGTCATTATAGTGGCAGCTGCAGGAAATGACGGCTCGGCTGTTGACTATCCGGCCGCATATGAAAAGACTATAGCCGTTTCAGCAACAGACAGTGGCAATAACCTGGCTTCATTCTCATCCAGAGGCGAGCAGGTAGACGTTGCCGCCCCAGGAGTTTCAATATATTCGACATACAAAGGCAGCACGTATGCCACTATGAGCGGGACTTCAATGGCCACTCCCCATGTCAGCGGAATAATCGCACTTATGCTGCAAAGAGATCCTGGAATGACTCTTGATGAAATCAGGCAGCAATTCGACACAGGCTGCGTCGACCTGGGCCCAGACGGCAGGGATCCGTATTTCGGCTGCGGTCTATTGGATGCGTTGGAACTCGTAAAGTAAAGCTCGGTCAGTATATATTCCAACAGCCTTGAATGAAAATATAAACAGGAATGTGCTACTGTAAAGCATTTAGGAAGAACTTTAGTTACTAGTTCTTCCTTTTTTTATTGCGCCTTTTTTGCTGCGGCGGACATATGCATTGTGCCTGGCGCATTTAATCAGCATGCGCATATGTTTTTGATGTTTTACTTCCATTGCGGGTAGAAATAACAAAAACTCGGCATATGCCTATTTATATTTGAGATTTGAATATTCCTATACTAACATTTAAGCAGAGGTGATTATTTTGGAGCAGTCGCTAAGAGACGGTTTGCTTACAGAGCAAAGGAATGAGATTACAGGGCATGTAATTTACAAAGACCTATCCAGCATTGTGAAGGACAAGAACAATCGCAGCATTTTAATGCGAATCAGCGACGACGAGATGAAGCATTATGAGCGGCTCAAGTCGCTCACGGGAGAGGATGTGGGATCCAATCGGTTCACACTCATATTATTCCGAATGATCGCCAGGCTTCTTGGTATCACATTTGCAGTGAAACTGCTTGAGAGGCTTGAGGAAAAATCGCAAAACGCATATGGGAATCTAGCAGATGAGATGCCCCTGCTCAAGGAAATTCTAGAGGACGAAGACCGCCATGAACAGGAGCTGATCTCCATGATTGACGAGGAGCATCTCCATTACATGGGCTCTGTGGTGCTCGGACTTAACGACGCGCTGGTTGAACTGACAGGCGCCTTGGCAGGCTATACTTTTGCATTTCAAAATGCCAAGCTAATAGCTCTGACAGGACTTATAATGGGTTTTTCAGCATCCCTTTCAATGTCGGCATCGGAATATCTTTCAGCGAAACAGGAGGCGGACAAGTCGGATAGGGCCGTGAAGTCTGCCGCGTATACGGGCCTGGCTTATGTTTTTACGGTCGTGTTGCTTATATTGCCTTATCTCCTTTTATCCAATCCTTTTATAAGCCTCTCTATATCGCTTATCATAGCACTATTGGTCATACTGGTTTTCAACTACTATATATCTGTCACCAAGGATACAGAATTCGGAAAGCGATTTGCCGAGATGAGCCTCATAAGCCTCGGTGTGGCCGGACTCTCCTTCTGCCTGGGTGTGATTGTAAAGCAATTTTTCAACATAGAAATATGATATTCTCGAATAGGAACAGTCTTCTAAGCATTCGGTTCGCAGCAAAAAAACAGGACGTTTGGCTATAAATAAGCCTCATGTCCTGTTCTAGCGTTATACTCTGAAAAAAACCATTATAAGCATGCTGAATCGGCTACGCCTCCAGCGAAGCCTTGAGGTTCTCAAGGTACTCCTGCCTTTCGAGCTTGCTAAGCAGTTCCTCCTCAGTCTGCTCCTTCTTGTCCATTATCTCCTGGAGCTTTGAGAAGTTGCTTGAATTCGACTCTATTTCGCTCTCGAGCTTTTCCAGCAGCTCCTCGAGGGCTGCTATCTCGGCGCCTATGCCTTCGAATTCGAGCTGTTCCTTGTAGGAGAGCTTCGTCTTCTGCCTTGCCGGCTGCCTTTGCTCGGCTTCCTCCTTTGCCTGAGGCTTCTGAAGAGCTGCCGCCTCCGATTGCTCCTGCACCCTCTTTTCTGCGAAGTCGGAATAGTTGCCGACGTACTCATCAATAACGCAGTTTCCCTCGAATGAGAATATCTTGTTGCATACCCGGTCGAGGAAGTACCTGTCGTGGGATACCGTAATCACTGCGCCTCCGAACTCGTCGATGTAGCCTTCAAGTACCCTTAGTGTTTCTATGTCCAGGTCGTTTGTGGGCTCATCTAGTATAAGCACATTCGGAGCGTCCATTAGTATCCTCAGCAGGTAGAGCCGTCTTCTTTCCCCGCCCGAAAGCCTTGAGATATAGGTCCACTGCATGTCACCCGTGAAGAGGAACCTCTCCATCATCTGAGATGCGCTAAGCTTAGTGCCGTCAGCTGTTGTGACATATTCGGCGTAGCTTCTGATGTACTCGATTGCCCTAAGGCTGGTGTCCATATCTTCAGATTCCTGAGAAAAATAGCCAATCTTGACCGTCGGCCCTATGTCTATGCTGCCGCTGTCGACTTGCAACCTGCCGGCTATCAGGTTCAGCAGGGTGGACTTGCCCAGGCCGTTGCTGCCCACTATTCCTATACGGTCGTCTCTTAGAACGATATAGCTGAAGCCGTCTATGAGCTTGTTGTCGCCGAAGCTTTTCGAGATGCTCTTTATCTCGATTATCTTCCTGCCGAGCCTTGAGTGCGCGGCTGACATTTCTATTTTTGAATCGTCAATGTCAAGCTTTGCGTCTTCTAGTTGCTCGAACCTTTGAATCCTTGCCTTCTGCTTTGTGGTCCTGGCCTTGGCTCCGCGCCTCATCCACTCGAGCTCGTTCCTGTATAGGTTCTCCCTCTTTCTTTCTATGGCGGATTCAAGGCTTCTTCTTTCAGCCTTCTTCTCGACGAACTCCGAGTATCCTCCGGTATATGTGTATATGCTGCCGCCGTCGAGCTCCATTGTCTTGTTCACTACCCTGTCAAGGAAGTACCTGTCGTGGGTTATCATAAGGAGCGCGCCTTTTCTGGTCTCCAGGTGCTTTTCAAGCCAGTCAATAGTGTCGTTGTCCAGGTGGTTGGTTGGCTCGTCTAGTATAAGCAGGTCGCAGGGCGTTATGAGGGCTCCCGAGAGGGCCACCCTCTTTTTCTGGCCTCCAGAGAGGTTTCCCATCTTCTCGTCGAATCTTGTAATCCCCAGCTTTGTAAGTATGGTCTTCACCAGGCTTTCAAACTCCCAGGCGTCCATTGAGTCCATGGCTGCTGTTAGCTGCATGAAAGTCTTTTGCAGGGCTTCGTCATCCGGATGCCTTGAAATCTCGTCAAGAGCCTTTTCATAGTCCCGTATGAGTTTTATTACAGGCGAATCCCCCTTGAACACCTGCTCTAGCACAGTGGCTTCCGAGTCGAAATCCGGATTCTGCGGAAGATACTCTATCTTCATTGAGCTTGGGATGCTGACGCTTCCCGAGTCAGCACCCTCGCAGCCGGCTATTATCCTCAGCAGCGTCGTTTTGCCTGTTCCGTTTATACCTATAACTCCTATCTTGTCCTCGTCCGTTATTGTAAATGTAATGTCGTTTAGGAGCGTTTTTTCTCCGTAGCTTTTAGATACGTTTTCAACAGTCAATATATTCACTCAGATCATCCTTTGTAAGTCTTTATATGTTTGCCACATGCCTATTTTACCATAAAAATCGAGTAGGAGGCTGACGATTAGTTCATCAGCCGACCTCTCACACCACCGTACGTACCGTTCAGTATACGGCGGTTCAACCGCTTAAGTGCATTTTGCGTAATTGCTCGTATTGCGCCGGAAAG